>JAESFI010000040.1_pt1 | contig 235963 bp, 206 predicted proteins | sample 9269361 | NCBI WGS metagenome assembly JAESFI01 (sample SAMN14504119, study PRJNA617095) | algae metagenome | isolation source: Brasilonema angustatum HA4187-MV1 and co-occurring heterotrophs from moss... | place: USA: Manoa Valley, Honolulu, Hawaii | collected 2009-07-20 | reverse complement strand
CGGGTCTGAGCTCGCTGTCGGTGGGTGTGGGCATCAGCGCTTTCAACGTTACCTCGACCACCCCACTGGGCTGTACCATTAATACCCCAATCTCCTTCACGGGCATCAATACACCGGTGCTGCCCCCACTGAATCTGAGTCTGTGCGTAGGCACCAACCTGAGCCTCTCGGCCCTGACTGGACCTGGCGGTAGCCTCTCTGCACTAGCTGGATTAACCAACGTACTTCGGTTAGGTGATCTGGTGACGGGTCAAGTGCTGACCGATCCGGTTTCGATCTCAGCTGGGGTGAATACCTTCAATGTGGTCTCCACACTCAACGGCGTGTTAAGTTGCACCACCAGCACACCCATCTCGGTGACTGGGGTAGAGACGCCCATCGTGCCACCGCTCAACTTAAGCTTGTGTGTGGGTACGGTACTTGATCTGGCGACTTTGACAGGTCCTGGTGGCAGTCTCTCAGCGCTCAATGGCTTGACCAACGTACTGCGGTTAGGCAACTTGTTAACGGGTCCGGGTTTGAGCTCGCTGTCGGTGGGTGTAGGCATTAGCGCCTTCAACGTCACTTCGACTACCCCGCTGGGTTGCTCCATAAACACACCAATTTCGATTACGGGTGTGCAGAATCCAGTATTACCCCCGTTGAATCTGAGTCTGTGCGTGGGTACCAACCTGAGCCTGAGCGGCTTGGTCGGGCCAGGCGGTAGCTTATCAGCACTAGCTGGGTTAACTAATGTGTTGCGCCTTGGTAGTCTGGTGACAGGTCAGGTATTGACTAATCCAGTTTCGATATCAGTTGGCGTAAATACGTTCAATGTCACGTCTACTGGTCCGCTGGGTTGCTCCTTCACGACGCCGATTTCTGTCACGGGCATACAGCCACCGGTTGTGCCACCGCTCAACTTAAGCTTGTGTGCGGGTACGGTTCTTAACCTGACAGCCCTCACCGGAACGGGCGGTAGTCTGTCGGCACTGAACGGCTTAACCAACGTCCTGACTAATGTATTGACGGGCACCAATATCAACGCGCTGACAGTAGTTGTAGGCATCAATGCCTTCAACGTTACCTCGACCAGTCCATTAGGTTGTACCATCAATACGCCAATCTCGATCACGGGTGTACAGCAGCCACCGGTGCTACCACCGCTCAACTTGAGCTTATGCGTAGGTACCAGCTTGAGTCTGAGTAGCCTGATCGGTCCAGGAACCAGCCTATCAGCACTCGTTGGTTTGACTAACGTCTTCTCAGCAGGTGGGGTTGTACTGACAGATCCAATTACGGTAACGGCGGGCGTAAGTGCATTCTCTGTAGTGTCTACGAATCCCCTGGGTTGCTCGGCTACGACTACGGTTTCCGTAAGCGCTTTGGCTAATCCAGCAATCAGTTTGACGGCTGCACCGGGCAACTGTAATCCGGCGACTAATCAGTACGCCCTCACAGGAACTGTTTCGCTGACCAATGCGCAGGCTGGGGTAGTTACTATCACCGATGGTATTTCTACCACCACAGTAGCCGTGACGGCCGGACAGACATCGGCAAGCTTCGTACTGCCTGGTCTAACCAGCGGAACGGGTCTGCATACAGTCACAGCTAGTCTGCCCGCTTGCGGTTCGGCCAATGCCGGAACTTCATTTACATACACGGCACCCGTATCGTGTACGACTGTTCCGCCTTGTCTGTTGAGTCTAACGGTTACGCCGGGTCAGTGTAGCTCAGCAACGGGTCAATACACAGCAACTGGAACGGTAACGGCGGTCAATGCTACAGGTAGCCAATCGGTTACGGTCACCGATGGTACAACTTCATCCGTGATCAACCTGATCGGTAATGGGCCAACCAGCTTCACGTTGTCGGGCCTAAACAGCGATGGCCTTGTTCACACAGTTACGGCTTCGGCAGTTTCCTGTGGATTGTCCAGCACGACTTATGCAGCTCCACAGCCTTGTAAGGTTGGTATCGATGTAACTATCGTAGACCCAGGCGATTGTATACCAGGATTGAATATCTACTATACCACGGGGACGGTAAGCTTCACGAATGCAGTTGCAGGCACATTGATTATCTCGGATGCTACTAGTTCAACGGTTCTTTCGGTCACAGCCGGTCAGACAAGCGTTGATTACTCGCTGACCAATGTAAGCGGTACAGGTAGTCATACTGTGGTAACAGTCTATCTTGGCCTGACAGCCAGCGTTACCTACGTTGCTCCGGAATCCTGCACGGGTATATCAGCCCTAACGGTAGATAAACGAGTTAGCTCGACGACGGCTAATGTAGGTGGTACGCTCCTTTATACTGTAGTTCTGACCAATGGCGGAGCTACTCCGGTGAGCGCGACGGTTCGCGATTCGCTTGGCACGGGGGCAACCTACGTACCAGGGTCTGCTTCTGCCGCGGCAGGGACAACCTTCACGCCTGGAGTACCGGTTAGTTTGTGGTCAGTTCCGAACCTTGCCCCTGGTCAGAGTCTGTCGCTGACCTTCCAGGTGACTGTCGATAGCGCTGGTATTATTTACAACCAGGCGACGGTTCCAGGCGATACAGCTTCAGCTTGTACCTCCGTTCCGTTCCGAGTGTGCGCTGGTGAACCATACACCTTCCGCTTAACAGCGGCTCCGGGTCTGTCGAGCTACCAGTGGTTCCGCAACGGCGTAGCTATCCCGAATCAGACGACCAACGTACTGGATGTAAGTGCACCTGGTTCGTATAGTCTGGCGGTGAATAACGCAACCGGTCAATGCCCGAACTTCTCCTGCTGTCCGTTTGTGGTGATTGAGGATTCTATACCAGTATTCGCAGCCAGGGCTGTTCCGGCAACTTGCCTAGGTACTACGGTGCAGGCTAACGGACAGATTGTTCTGAGCGGATTCGGTGCTGGAAACCGGTATCAGTTCTCGCCCGGAACTACGTTCAACCCGGCGGCTTCCATACCGGCAACACCGCAGATTATCCCAGCTAATGGCGTCATTACCAGCACGCTGCTCAGCCCGCTTACGGCTCAGATTTACACGGTCCGGGTTTTCAATGCTGCGGGTTGCTTCACCGACGTGAATGTAATTCTAACGCCGACGGTTTGCGGTTGTCCGGCAGACGTATGCGTACCTTATGTAATCAGCCAGACTAAACGGGCTCCGCGCATTGGCGACCCGATTCGGTAAGTGATTCTCCGGCAGTATGTTGTAGTAAGTTAACTACCTGCTTCAATATACTGCCGGGCTAACTTAACTCAGCCAGAGGAGTTTGCTTACCAACGCACGCGCATTACGCTTATCGAACAAGTCAAATTAACCGAAAAATGGGTGTGCAGCTTTGAGGCTCATTCTTCACTTAACAGTTATCATGTTGATAGATCGTTTACGAACCACCCTGCACTCATTTGCGAATAGTTATCAGGCTGTTATGTGGCGTTTGCGTGAGTGCGCGCTCAACGATGGGCAATTAGCAGCTGCTCTTGAACTAAGCAGCAATGCAGTCCGGAATCGGCGCGCTAAGCCCGAGTTATGGAAGTTATCGGATGTTGAGCGGTTAGCCGGCCATTTCGGGCTGTCCTCTACCGCTTCTAGTCAACTGTCACAGCTATTAAAAGAATTACCGGATTATCTGAAAACAATGACGGATGATGATCGTCGGGAATTTGAGCGGGTACTCTTATTTAAGACCGCTCAGGTTGAATCATTTAACCGAACCGGCTGGCCAGTCCGCCACCTTATGAGCATTCAACGAACCTTACGGTAATCGTTATCGGGTATCATCGTCAAGTGTGTTCAACGCAAAGAGACGGCATCAACGGGTGCCGTCTCTTTGCGTTTAGTTCAGGTTATCTTCTGTATCTTGGGCGGACCAAAATTTAGCTATTGACTACTGAAACAGATACTATTTTGAAAATCAGTCTTATTGCTGCCGTAGCACAGAACGGTGTAATCGGCAGTCAGAATGATATGCCGTGGCACCTGCCCGATGACTTTGCCTTTTTTAAGCGTAAAACCAGCCATCATCCAGTTATTATGGGTCGCAAAACGCTGGTGGCTCTGGGTAAACCACTGGCTAACCGAACCAATATTGTTATTACGCGCAATCGTGATTTTAGGGCCGATGGTGTACTGATTGTGCATACGCTGGAAGATGCGATCACCGAAGCGAAAAAGGCAAACCAGTTGGCCCACCAAGCACCCGAACACCGGCTATCAAATGAGATTTTTGTTATTGGAGGAGCCGAGATTTATACGATGGCTTTACCACTAGCCACAACGTTATACCTAACAGAAATTCATCAGGCCTACAACGGAGACGCGTATTTCCCGCGATTCGATAAACAAGTGTGGCAGGAAGTCAGCCGCCGACCGCACCCCGCCGATGGCCGCCATGCGGTAGCATTTGATTTCGTGGAATACGAGCGAGTTTAGGGTGGGGTGTTCTGCCTCCTCATTCCGTTTGTTTATCCCCTATCACTATTTAGTATTGGCCTTTACCCTCAGTGCGACTTTACCTTTACGGCGTAAAGTAAGGTCGGCATTCGTATCGTGATTTGTTATCAAAGCAACGTACGGCAACCGGCTGTCTACGATCATGATAACAACAGATATTTGCATTATTGGCGCGGGTCCAGTGGGCTTATTCGCCGTTTTTGAAGCGGGTTTATTGAAAATGCGGTGCCATTTGATTGATGCGCTACCTCAGGTGGGTGGGCAACTTTCAGAGATTTATCCGCAGAAGCCGATTTACGATATTCCAGGGTATCCAGCCGTTAATGCGCAGGTGCTGGTCGATAACCTGATGGAGCAAATTGCGCCGTTTAAACCGGGGTTTACGCTGGGCGAGCGAGTCGATGGACTGGATAAGCAAACCGATGGTTCTTACTTAGTTACGACCAGTGACGGAACAATTGTACACTGTCAGGTAATCGTGATTGCCGGTGGACTTGGCTGCTTCGAGCCCCGCAAACCCGACATTCTGAATCTGGAACGATTCGAGGGTAAGGGCGTGTCATACATGGTCAAAAATCCCGAGCAACTGCGCGACCGGCGGGTGGTACTGGCTGGCGGTGGCGATTCGGCCCTCGACTGGACGGTTTTCCTGGCCGATGTAGCAAAAGAAGTAACGCTAGTCCACCGCAGCGATAGTTTCCGTGGTGCGCCCGATTCGGCCGAAAAAGTATTTCATCTCGCCAACCGGGGACGCATCAATCTGGTGCTCCAATCAAACATTACCAGCATCGAAGGAAACGGTCATTTGCAGGAAGTCAGTATTACGGCCAAAGACAAATCTGTAACGGTGCTTCCCACCGATCACCTGATTCCACTCTTCGGCCTGACGCCCAAACTCGGCCCCATTGCCGACTGGGGCTTAACTATCGACAAGTCGGCCATCAGTGTTAACACCGAAGATTATTCGACCAACGTCGAACGAATCTACGCCATCGGGGATATCAATACGTATCCGGGTAAGTTGAAGCTGATTCTCTGCGGTTTTCACGAGGCCGCTTTGATGTGCCAGAGTGCCTTCCGGTATGTTTATCCAAATCAGAAGTTAAGTTTCAAATACACGACGGTCAACGGAGTACCGACGTTTTAGAATTTAAAAATCGATAGTTAATAGTCGTTAAGGATTGACGCGGTTCTACCCCACCCCAACCCCTCCCCTGAAAACAAGGAGAGGGGACGGGGGTGGGGTGAAAGCGGACGATCCCTATTATTTCCCTCATGATACAATTCACGATTGAAGACCGCACCGGCGAACAGCAAACGCTGGAAATCCCGGAAGGTATGGCCCTAAGCTTGATGGAAGTACTGAAAGCCTCAGAATACAATATTCTGGCAACCTGCGGAGGCATGGCTCTCTGCGCCACTTGCCACGTTGATGTACTTAATGGCTTCGATAACTTACCTCCTGCCCAGGACGCCGAACTCGACATGCTGGACACCCTTCCCGACGCCGATTCAACCAGTCGATTAGCCTGCCAGCTACGCGTTGATGAAGCGCTCGAAGGAGCTATTTTTAAAATAAAGGGACCAGAACAGTAGCGTGGGTTTCCACTCGCGTTACTCAATCTCAACAATCATCTCAATCTCCACGGCGCAGTTTGATGGTAAGGCAGCCATACCCACCGCTGAGCGCGCGTGTTTACCCCGATCGCCTAGTAATGCAACCAGCAGATCCGAACAGCCATTAAGTACGCTGGGGTGATCAATGAAATCAGGAGCCGAGTTAACAAAGCCGGTTATTTTCACAATGCGCTTAACCCGGCTGAGATCGCCTAGCTCAGCCTTAAGTGTGGACAGCAAAGAGATAGCCGTTGCCCGAGCGGCTTCGTAGCCTTGGTCGACAGTGAAGTCGACGCCCAGTTTTCCGGTAATGCGTGATCCATCAGTCCGGACTGACACGTGGCCAGCCAGAAAAAGCAGATTACCCGTCTGAACCGCTTTCAGGTAGTTGCCAGCCGCCTTAGTTGGCGGATAGAGCTCAATACCCATGTCTTTTAATTTCTGTTCAGGCGTTTGAGCAAACATGGTAGTGACTAAGGAAAAATATAGGATAATTAGAGTCGTACAAAGGCGCATACGATAGGGCAGTTAGGAAATTTTATTTTACAGAGTGGGTAAATAATAAAATTAAACTGGTGTATCTGAAGGCAATAAGTTATTTTTCTGGAAACAATCTGACATCCCGGCACTATTTCTATGAAAAGTTTTACTCTTCTCTGTTTACTTACTCTAACTACTTTATTTCTCGACTGCTTTCCGGCACGCTCGCAGACCTTCTCACTGGAATCAGTAAAAAGTTACCCCTTTCCAACCGAGCTGACCAGTTCGGCACAAGGCTCACGTATTGCATGGGCCTTCGCTGAACAAGGCAAGCGCAATGTATATGTAGCTGAAGGCCCCGACTTTACCCCCCGCAAACTCACCAACTATAGTCAGGACGATGGACAGGAAATTACGAGTTTATCTATTTCCGACGATGGTAAATGGGTCATCTACGTTCGCGGTGGCGACCACGGCTCCAACTGGGATGATGAGTTGCCCGTTAATACCACCTCATCGCCAGTAGCGCCTAAGGTACAAATCTGGAGCGTGCCCTTCGCAGGTGGCGAACCGAAAGCATTAGCCGAAGGCGATGGACCAACTATCTCGCCGAAGAACGACCGAATTGCCTTCATTAAAGGGGGGCAGGTTTGGGTCTCTCCACTGGATGGCGCAACACCAGCCAAAGCATTTTTCAACGCCCGCGGTACTAACGGCTCGCTCGAATGGTCGCCCGATGGGTCGCAGTTAGCGTTTGTCTGCGACCGGAAAGACCATGCTTTTGTCGGTGTATTTACGAATGAAACTACGCCAATTATCTGGATTGCTCCATCCTTCTCCCGTGATCGCTCCCCCCGATGGTCGCCCGACGGTAAGCGGATCGTATTTGCCCGAATTCCCGGCACAGGTGGCGCTCCCGACTCAGTACTGACTCGGAAACGCCAGCCCTGGACTATCTGGACGGCTGACGCAGCCACTGGTCTGGCTACGCAACTTTGGCAGGCACCCAAAACGCTGGCCGGTTCGGTACCGAGTACACATGGCGGATTTAACCTGCATTGGGCTGCTGGCGACCGAATTGTCTTTCTGTCGTATCAGGATGGCTGGCCGCATCTATATTCCGTAGCTGCATCGGGTGGTACTCCCCTCCTACTTACCCCATCGCCATTCATGGCCGAACACATTAGCTTAAGCCACGACCGCAAATGGTTGCTGTTCAGCGGCAATACCGGCCCCGATAAGCAGGACATCGATCGTCGGCACGTTGTGCGCGTACCAGTTGACAAAGCTGCGATGGAAGTGATTACACCAGGCGCGGGTCTGGAATGGATGCCGGTCGTAACAGGCGATGGTGCTACGGTTGCTATGATCAGTGCTACCACTCAGCGCCCACCGCTGCCAACGGTTATGGCCTTTACGAAAGGAACGCCTAAGATTCTCGCTCAAAATCTAGTGCCAGCCAATTTTCCGCAAGCTCAATTGGTAACGCCTAAACAGGTTACGTTTAAATCACCAGACGGCATGACCGTGCACGGCCAGCTTTTCGAGCCGACAGGTGGGGCAGCTAAGAAGCCTGCGCTTATCTACGTACACGGTGGCCCACCGCGTCAGATGCTGCTGGGCTGGAATTACTCGGATTATTATGCGAACTCTTATGCTCTTAACCAGTATTTAGCCAGTCAGGGTTTTGTGGTTTTATCAGTCAACTATCGGCTAGGTATTGGCTACGGTTATGATTTTCACCAACCAGCGAACGGCGGTGCTAGTGGGGCTTCCGAATATCAGGACGTTCGGGCTGCGGGCGTTTGGCTAAGCGAGCAGCCCCAGGTTGATGCGACTAAGATTGGCATATACGGTGGTTCCTATGGCGGTTATCTCACTGCGTTGGCGCTCGCCCGCGATTCGAAACTCTTTGCGGCTGGCGTCGATATTCATGGCGTTCATGATTGGAGTCAGCAACGGTACGCCGTGACTAGCAACGACCGCGTCGAGAAAATTCCGGATGCCGACCTGGCGAACAAAGTCGTCTGGGAATCTTCACCGATTTCGTCCATAAAAACCTGGACCTCACCCGTGCTGATCATCCACGGCGACGACGACCGCAACGTGCGTTTCAATCAAAGTACTGATCTTGTCCAGCGGCTGGAAAAGCAGGGGGTTCCGATGGAAACGCTCGTGATTGTGGACGATACGCACCACTGGATGAAGCACACCAACGCCATAAAAATGAGCGCAGCCACCGCCGACTTTTTCAAACGCAAGTTTATGAAGCCCAAGCAGTAGTTGTCGGATAGCAATTTTTCTGTTGTAGCAACGTGATTACTTAGTTTAGATTAATGATGAATTTTGAGCGCAGTATGGATTTACATGTTTATAACGCAGTTTTGCCTAGTTGTTTTAGCGATAAATTGACCACGTCAAATCAAAACATTACATGCAGAATCAATCACGGAGGAATTTTGTGAAAAATGGCGTCGCAGCTGGACTAGGCGCTGGTTTGCCGATCGTAGCGCCGGTTGCCGGGGAGTTATTTGTCCACCACGTTTTATTCTATCTAAAAAATCCTGCTAGCGAAGCCGATAAAGCAAAATTACTGGAAGGACTAAACAAACTGGCCAAATGCCCAACCATTAAGATGGTCAACATTGGTACGCCAGCGGCTACAAACCGCGATGTTATTGAGCGAAAATACACATACTCCTGGCTGTGTTTCTTCGATAGTCCCGCTGACGAAGAAAGTTACCAAAAGCACCCTATCCACGATGACTTTCGGAATAACTACGCTCACTTATGGGAGAAAGTAGTCATCTATGATTCAATCGGACCAAAACGGTAAGCAATCAATAACCTGCTGATAATCAGCAATACTGATTATCAGCATAAACTTTCACATGCATGATATCGGCTAATACCTTGAAGGGCGTTTTACGGAGCTATTTTACCCAGCAACCTGTAAAACGTGCATATGTCTTTGGGTCTGTGGCTCGTGAGGAAGCTGATGATCAAAGCGATATAGATATACTGGTAGAATTCGATAAAGGTGCAACCCTTTTTGATCAGGCCCGAATGTCATGGCAGTTAGAGGAACGTTTGCACCGAAAAGTCGATTTAGTGTCTGATAGTGGACTTTCACCTCATATCCGACCATTTATTTATCGTGATCGCATTTTAATTTATGAAAAGTAATATAGGCGATCAACAGCGAATCTACCACATTCGGGAAGCTATTGTTCATATTCAGAATTTTACTGCTGGCATTGATTATGAAAATTATGTAGCTAATTTTCAATTGCGATTAGCCTTAGTCAAACTCCTTGAAATAATAGGCGAAGCATCAGCAGCATTAAGTGAGAATTTGGTCCAGGAATTTTCAGAAGTAGAATGGCGAACCTTAAAAGCTGTTCGCAATATTCTTGTGCATGAATACTTTGGTATAAGCTACGACATAATCTGGGACTCGATCCAACGCGATATTCCAGCCTTGAAAAATAAAATAGACAAGATTATTGTAACTAAGTTCCCGGAAGATCCAGCGTCCGCTTTATCTCAATAACCATCTACTAGCTTACCGGAGTTGCTACCGAGCCTTCTGGGGTAGTAACTGGCGGTGAGGGTTGAGCCGGCTTACCACGCAGGAAGGAAATTAATGCGCCAGTTAATACTAGGCCTGCCATAATCAAGTAGGCGTAATGCATGCCAAGCAGTTGAGCGTCTGTTGCTTCGGGAGTTGTTCCATGCGCCAGCGCATAGCGATTGCGGCTGCTATACCATACAGCTGCGGCCAGAGCAATACCAACCACAAATCCCAGATTTCGCATAAATGCAATCATACTACTGGCGATTCCACGCTGGGCCAGCGGTGCCGAGTTTAGCGCGCTGCTGCTATTCGGTGATTGAAATAAACCAAATCCCAGACTCACTAATGAACTGCGCCAAATAACTTCTTTCCAGTCCCAACTTGTATCCAGGAAGGAAAACGCAAAATAGCCGCAGGCTGTAATCAAAAGTCCAAAACTAGATAGCCACCGGGCGCTAATCCGGCTAGATAAATACCCCCCCAACGGAGCTACGATGCTGAGTGTCAACGGTCCTGCCAGCAAGACCAGACCTGCTCGTTCGGGATTCAAGCCCAGCAATTGCTGTAAAAAGAAGGGAATGACAAATAGGTTTCCGCCAGATGCGACAAAGCCGCAAAAAGCTGCCAGGATAGCAGATGTAAACGGCCAGACTCGAAATAAACTGAGCCGAAGCATAGGTTCGCTGACGCGCATTTCCCAAAATAAAAAACATAGCAACAATACGGCTCCAGTCACTAGCAACGCGATGACGAGCGGATTATCCCAACCATAGCGTGGTTCAGGACCAAAATCAAGACCGGTCAGCAGCGCAATAACGCCGATCAGAAACAGCCCGGCCCCCACCAGATCAAAACGCTGGCCGCTTACCGTAGGCGTCTCGGGCAGAATGGTCCAGGCGCGCCAGATAGCGATTAGACCAATGGGAACGTTGACGAAAAAGATACTTGTCCAGCCGAATTTACCAAGTAGTAAACCACCGATAACCGGACCCGCACTGGAACCCGCAGCCACCACCGAACCCATAAAACCCAGCGCTTGTCCGCGTTCGTTTGGGGCAAAAGCATCGCCGATAATGGCCGGACCGATGGCGTAAATCATAGACGCGCCTAATCCCTGCAACACCCGAAAACCCACCAGCGACCAAAGATTCCAGGCCAAGCCGCAGAGTAACGAGCCTAGAACAAACACACAAAAGCCGGTGATGTATAGTTGCCTCCGACCAACCCAATCCGACAGTTTGCCCATAATCAGTAGCGTACTCGTAGTGGTTAGCAGATAGCATAAAACAATCCATTCGACACTATCGCCCGCGTTTAGGTCGCGCCGGATGGTAGGTAAAGCAATGTTAACGATGCTGCTGTCAAGCGTGGACATAAACGTCCCGAACATAACTGTACCCAGGATAATCCATTTGTTAGGCGACGATGATTTAGCAGTAGCAACAGGAGATGACACAAGCAGTAAGTTGTTCGGTTCGGAGACCTAACTGAACCAATGGGCGGGTTGTTTGGTCGGCCTTTCAGTCAATCGGGCCATAGTTTGGAACCGTAACCCAGCTCTGAGTTAAATCCAGGTGACCACGTTTAACTAAATCAGTTGTCTATCGTCCGGATTGAGCACTAATTTTTTATCTTAGGCCGCTCTTTGTCAACCAAAATAGGATTATACAACCTGATGAAAACGTCACGACGTACTTTTTTACGAAAAACTGCCCGTAATGGGCTAACTGCTCTCTCCGCTGGTAACCTCACGACAGCTTCACTGGCTCACCTAACGCCTGTTGAAAATTCAGCCAGTGAATTCAGAACGAGAGCCCTTAAGCCCGATCACGTAGTGCGGTCGTTGCCAGAAAATATGGTTTGGGGCTATTACGGGGCCGATGTACCACCGGTAGCGAAAGTTAAAGACGGCGACGTGGTTGAAATACAAACAGTTAATCCGTCGGGGGTTAGCCGGACGAACCCGGAGGAATTTTACACCAAAAACAACCTGCCCCTCGACCAGCACGCGCAGGAAGTAATCGCGATTCTGAAAAATGTGAAGCCCGAACCATCCGGCATTCGGGGCCACATGCTCACCGGGCCGGTTTACATTGAAGGAGCTGATCCCGGCGACAGTCTCGAAATCCGGATTCTCGACATGACGTTTCCGGCTCCGTTTGGCGTTAACAGTGTTTGGCCCGGTGGGGGTGGTATTCCCGACGAGGTGAAAACCCGCGAAACGTTCGTGTACCGGTACGATATGAAACGCAAAACGGCGTCGCTTAAAGAGGGTATCGATATTCCGCTCCAACCGTTTATGGGCGTTATGGCGCTGTCGCCACCGGCTGATATGGGACACCAGAGTTCGATTCCTCCTAATTTCTACGGGGGCAACCTGGACATCAAGCACTTAACCAAAGGTTCTACATTGTATTTACCCGTTTCGGTAGCGGGAGGATTGTTCACTACCGGCGATGGGCATGGTGCGCAGGGCAACGGAGAAGTAAGCGGGGTTGCCATCGAGACAGCGATTAACCTGACGGTTAAGTTTATCGTGCATAAAGGCAAACCCCTGAAGCAACCCCGCGCCGAAACGCCAACGCATTTCATTGCGGTCGGGCTGGATAAAGACCTGAACAAAGCAATGAAAAGCGCCCTGTCAGAAGCCTGCGCGTTCATTCGTGATGAGTTAGGATTTACCTTTAACGAAGCGCTATCAATTGCCAGTACCGCCGTTGACTTTGAAGTCAGTCAGGTAGTTGACCAGACGCTGGGCGTTCATGCGATGATTCCAAAAGCCATCTTTACAAAAAAGAATTTTTCGTACTGGGCGTAGTTTCTATCAAACCCGTTTAAACTTTCCCTTAACAGCCGTTTTTGTCCTGCTGACGAAGGAAGCATCTTAAGCTATCATTATTGATTAGTCAGGATACCTTAAGATGCTTCCTTCGTCAGCAGGACAAATCCTGTTCAACCGTCTGCCAAATGCAACTACTAAAAGGGCTTAACGCAACTCTCTATTTTTTACTCGAACTGAGCATGTTAGGTGCGTTTGGCTATGCTGGTTTTCACAGCAGTCATCATCCGTTGGGCAAGTATTTTATCGGGGTTGGGTTGCCCTTACTGGCTGCTACGTTATGGGGAATTTTTGCGGCACCACGCTCTACTCACAGGTTAGTACTGCCGTATCGCTCGCTGTTCGCACTGACGCTTTTTGGTATTGCTTTTTTCCTGTTATACCGGGCGGGCTACCCGCGCCTGGCCTTTGGTTTAGCCATTATTGCGGTGGTCAGTGAGATAACGGCAGTGGTCTTAGGCGAGTAAGCTGACGTGGCGATCAGGAATATCTCAATAAGTCTACTGATCAGCAGGAAGATAGATCTTAAATAAAGCCCCCTGGTTAGGCTGGCCATCAGCTTCAATATAACCCCGGTGATTGTCAATTACTTTTTTGACAATAGCCAGCCCGATACCCGTGCCGGGATAGACGTTTTTATTATGTAGACGCTGAAAGGCTCCAAAAATTCGTTCACCCTGGTGCGCGGCAAACCCAATGCCATTGTCGGCAACCTGAATCAGACAAAACTTCGATTGGCCGTTAGTGGGTTGATAATCAGCTGGTAATTCCTGCCGACTTAGGTTCTGGCGGCTGATTTGAATGGCTGGTGTTTCACCAGGCTTCGTAAATTTTATGGAGTTACTCAGTAGATTTTGAAAAACCTGGCCTAATTGAACTAGATCGCCGGGAATTTCTCCTAATTCGCCAACGGTAATCAGCACTCCTTTTTCTTCGATAATCAACTCCAGGGCATTAACAGCTTCGCTAACAATCTGGTTGAGGTTCTGCATTCGAAACGATTCCATTGGAACAGCCAGCTTAGAATACGCTAGCAGATCGCGGAGCAGCGTAGACATCCGGCTGGCGGCCGAGGCCATGCGCTCAACATACTGCTGTCCCTGTTCGCCTAGTATAGCCCCATACTGAAGCATAAGCAGATTACCGAACTGCTGAATCTTACGCAAAGGCTCCTGAAGATCATGGCTGGAAACGTAGGTAAACTGCTGGAGATTTTCATTCGAGCGGTTCAGCGCATAGTTACTCAACGCCAGTTCACCATTAGCCTGCGCCAGTTGGTCATTGGTTGTCTTCAGTAGTTGCTGTGTTTGTTTTTGCGGGGTTAGGTCGGTCAGAATAATACTCAGGCAGTGACCTTCATCTAGCGCTAAAGGCGTAGCGGAAAGCAGACACGCCACCTGCGAAGGGCCATTACCGACCATGAGTTCAATTTTATCAGCGATCTGCCAGCTTTTCTGAAAAAAAGTATCGTATTCGACCTGATATTTATTATCGATTAAATCCCGAAACGCCGTTCCGACTACCGACGATAGTGGGAGATTCACCATAGCGGCAAAAGTCGAGTTGCTATAGAGGATCAGGCCCTGCTCATTGATTGTGACGGCCCCCTCGTGCATGGTTTCAATGAACAGCCGATAGGTTTGGTCTGCCGTTTTTAACGTAAACAATTCGTGGCCTTGTTCACCATGTACGACCAGTGCGTCGACCTGGCCCGACCGAATGGCCTGAATAGTATCGTTCGCTTCTTCTAACTGAACGCGCAATTGTTCATTTTCCGCTGCCAGCTGCTCATATGTCTTAACTGGTTTCATCAATTTGTAAGCCTAAACCTATTAGTACCCGTTTCGTGTCGGACATGTCACCAATCAACCGACGCTTTGGCAGAGGAGCATCTTTTATCAGTAAGGGTAAGGCAAGCAACTGTTCCTGACTGGCTAGTTGCCGCTGCTGGTGGACATCAATAATCTCCAGCGAATAGCGCCCAGCCAGATAAACCTCACAAATCTCCTTAATGTTACTAATCGCTCGGGCTGAGTTGCTGGAGGCTCCAGCCACAAACAAGCGTAAGATATACGTATCCTGACCACCATCCAGATTCCATGGCGATTCATCCGATGGCTCTGTCATCTTATTTGTGGGCTGAGCGAATGTCTAAACCAACCAGTACTTTTTCCTCATTCGATAAATCGCCAATAATCTTACGGATCGGTTCGGGTACTTTTTTGACTAACGTGGGCACGGCCAGTATCTGATCACCAGCCGCCAGTTGGGGAGTGATTAACAGATCGATAATCTCAATTGTATAACGATCTTTTAGATGCTGTTCGCAATATTTCTTCAAATTATTCAGAGCCGTTACGGATTTAGCCGTTTTACCAGCCACATAAAGCCGTAATTCATAAATCTCTGGTTCTTCACTCATCATGGTAGTTCGGATGGGGTGCCTTGCAGGCTGTTGGTTATTCACTATGGCGATTTCGGATCATCTGTTCCCGGTTTCGCTCTAAAATTTCGTTACGAAGGTTCTCATCTACGAAGGTTTTATTTAATTCTTCCTGCACGGATTCGAATTCTTCTTTCAGGCTGGCAATTTTTGATTCCAACACCAATCGTTTGCGTTCAATCTCCCGGTCTTTGCGACTTACGGCCTGATCCCACAGGGCAACGCCCGCTACCTGCTGCAATTGTTGGGCTTCGCGCGCTGAGCCTGTCAGCACACCATCCGGCCCTAGATAAACATCAACCAGATCCAGCCCTTGATCGGTCATGATAAACTCACGAATCTGGTTGGAATGTTTCATACCGCGCGACTTAATGACGTACAGTCCACGGTTCCGCTCCCCACCCGACTCGATGTCTTTCAATAGTAACCAGGCATCTACCAACGACGAAACGCCTTCGTCGGTCTGTTCATTAATCTGCGTATTCAGCGACAAAGCCGTCAGTAGCAGCGTAATTTGTTCGGCCTGCAAATAATCAATCAGCCGGATCAGCATGGAACGCACTTCACTCATATTCCCCACAGTAATTAAATTGGTAATGGGGTCGATGATCACCACCTTAGGCTTATACTGCTGAATGAGCTTATGGATCGTCACAAGGTGCATCTCCAGCCCATTCAGGGTTGGCCGGGACGCATTAAAACGCAATAATCCCTGGTCGATATAGGCTTGCAGATCGATGCCGATCGAGCGCATATTCCGGGTGATCTGCTGCGGAGATTCCTCAAATGCAAAATATAGGCAGCGTTCATTGCGCTGGCAAGCCGCGTGGGCAAAGCTGGCGGCAATACTGGTTTTACCCACGCCCGCCGTTCCCGAAATCAGAATACTGCTACCTTCGTAAAATCCCTGTCCACCCAGCATTTTGTCCAGGGCCGGAATACCGGATGAAATCCGTCGGGTGGTTACGTTATGATCCAGCGTCAGAGAAGTAATGGGCAGAACCAAAATCCCGTCTTCATCGATCAGGAACGGGTATTCGTTCGTACCGTGTGTAGATCCCCGGTATTTAACAATGCGAAGGAGACGGGTTGAAATTTGATTACTGATGCGGTGTTCGAGCAGGATAACACAGTCCGAAACATACTCTTCCAGGCCGTTCCGGGTTAGCGTTCTTTCACCTCTTTCACCCGTAATGATGGTGGTTACGCCTTTGTCTTTCAGCCAGGAAAACAACCGCCGGAGTTCGCTCCGCAGAATGCCCTCGTTGGTCAGGTTGGCAAACAGATTCTCGATGGTATCCAGTACAACCCGTTTGGCTCCGATACTATCGATGGCGTAACCTAATCGAATGAACAGACCGTCCAGATCATATTCGCCGGTTTCTTCAATTTCACTGCGGTCGACATGAACGTAGTCGAGAATGATGCGTTTGTCTTCCTGTAGCTGATTTAGGTCGAACCCCAACGAAGCAACATTAGCCGCTAATTCTTCTGCTTTTTCTTCAAAAGCCATAAAAACGCCCGGCTCATTGTACTCGATAGCTCCGCGCACAATAAATTCGATGGAGAATAGTGTCTTTCCACATCCGGTCCCACCACAAATTAACGTAGGGCGCCCCTTTGGCAATCCTCCGCTGGTGATTTCGTCTAACCCCTTAATACCGGTTGGGGATTTTGGCAAGGCAGGAAGTGGTGATTTACCGTTTACCGTTACGGGTTGGCTCATGGATGCTTACGATAATTTAGGCTACGTTGACAAGTTCGGTTAATGATGGTGAATATACCTGCATAGTTTAATTATGATTCTGGTATATTCAAACGCCTAAATTACGAGGTTAGCGATAAAGATGAAATGCCAGCTTGATATCAGTCACCAAAGACAATGGCTGCTTCCCACTTATTTCGTTACTACCTGCACCACATACGTACGAACGGTCTGACCGCTGCCTGTCTGGTTAAGGGGTTTGGCAGAAAAAACGACGTTGGCCGTGCCTACGGTAATACCTTTGATCTGAAAAACGGCGGGGCCGGAATTATCACGCTTGAGCGTATCGACCGCCGGGGCGAGCTGTTGCCGGGATACTTCCACCACTTCCTGATTGTCGGACGTGCCAATCAGCTCTGAAGACCCATCGCCCCGACTAGGTAACGAAACTTCTTTGATTTCCCCAACGGTAACTTTTAACTTCCGTTTTTCGCCAGTATCCGTCTGACTATTCTGACTACAAGCCAGCGATCCAGTCAAAAGTAGTATAAGCCAGAACGATCCGGCAACTGTCCGAAGCAAATGGCCCACGGTAGGGCGAGAGGCAGAAGTAGCTAATGGTGTCATGCCCCTATAACTGTCCGGCTGCGCTAACGGTTTTATATACTCATTACAGACAGACTAGGCCTCGTTACCTGTGGCTTCTCCGATAAAACACGAATCCATTTTCCTGGCCGGTTTTCTTAACATCGGGCAGTGAATCAAGCAACGTCGGTTGAACAGAGGCTTTACGTATGAACAGTACGTCTTTGTCGATTCGGCCGCGTAAGAGCCAGTCGGTGTTGTAATAATTAGGGTTGGTAACGGGCGGTTTGTGCGTATAGAAAAACGGCCCGTAGCTATGATAACCGTAGGTTTTCACATAGACATTCTGCCCTTGTGTCTGCTCAAAAAACTGCATAGGCGTCGCTTGCGCAATGCCTTCGATTCTGCCGATGAAAAACCAGAGGGTAAGCGTAATGAATACAGCCATGCCAATAAATAGCGTTAAGGAAGCCTGAGCCATTTCGCGCTGGTTATACCAGATAATAACCAGCACCAGCACCACCAGTAACCATACGCCCGGCATTACCTCCCAGCCGGTCCAGTTAACTTTAGCGTCCAGATTCCCCTGCGTAAACGGGTCCTGGTCAGCCACCGACCGAACTAGGTCCATGCGGTAAGTAGCCAGAATAGGTAAACCAATGGTAGCGGCAATATAAATCCCACCAATTAGTATCAGACCAATCTGCATCCAGGTTGTGAACTGGATTTTCCGCTCCTCCAGTTGCAGGAGTGTTAAGGCAGCCAGATAGGTCAGCGGGAAGTAGCAAAGTGAGGAGTAATGCACAATTTTCGACTGCACGATGCTAAACAGAATCAGCACTACCCAGAACAGAATTACCATCCACTGCCGAAAATCACGCTGATAATTACGTTCGATGAACAAAGGTCCAAAGGCCCGAATGGCAAATATCGACGCAGGGAAACAGCCAATCAGCAGGATAATGACATGGTAACCCGGAAAACCAATATGGCCTGAATCGGGCGTGGTTAACAGTCGGATGTTATACGCCAGAAACTCGCGCATCAGCGTCGGGCCGTGCAAATATACGTCAAGTCCATACCACGCCAGCGACACAAGCGAGGCCGCAAAAGAGAAAGCCAAAAATTGCAGGGGTGTAATAAACCATCGGAACCGGTTCAGCAGCCAGTAAACGCCCATAACCAGGCAGGCAATCAGATAAGCCACTGGCCCCTTGGTTAGAATACCCAATCCCAGCACGAAGCCCCCCAGCAGCACATACGTCCACTGGTTTTTGGGTACCGTCATAGCCCCTCCCAGGCGTTCGCGTTTCCAGGACGCGAAGATTACATTGACCAGCCCAACGAAAATGAACAGATTAAAAAATGGGTCAATGATGCCGGAGCGGAAATACAAATGCGGGGTTATGGAGCCCAGATACGCCAGTGCCCAGAGCAATCCAAAGCGGTGCCCGTGCAGTTTCTGGCCGAGGTTATAGACATACACTAACGTGATGATTCCACAGATGGCATTTGGTAAGCGGGCCGAAAATTCATTGATGCCAAAGAGGCTCATCATCATTGACTGAAACCAGAAAAACAAAGGCGGTTTTTCGTAAAATGGCTTAAAATCAATGTGAACGTGCAGATAATCACCTAAAGCAATCATCTCGCGAGCGCATTCGGCGAAATTGATTTCATCCCAATCGAACAGCCGGACACCGCCTAGAAAGGGAATAAAAAACAAAGCCCCTAACCCGATCAGGACCAGCGAATAGAAGAGTTTTTGATTCATTGAGGAAGTCTGCGTAACAGCAGGAAACCTGCCAGTGATCTGAAATAAGTTGTAAAAATAGCCGAAAAAAGATTGTGGGGATTGGCGATATTCGCGCCGAAAACTTCGAACGCCTTATGCTCGCCAACCATCGATTTACCGACTTGCCTGCTTATGCTCAATTGCAAGCTCATTATGAGCAGGTAAAAGACCGCCATATGCGTGACTTATTTGCGGAAGACCCTACTCGCTTCGACAAGTTTACGCGGCAGTTCGAGGACATTCTGCTCGATTTTTCCAAGAACCGCATTACCGATGAAACGCTGTCGCTGTTGCTGCAACTGGCCGAACAGGCTGGCCTCACCGACGCGATTAACAAGATGTTCTCGGGCGATAAAATCAACCGGACTGAAGACCGGGCCGTGCTACACATTGCCCTGCGTAACCGGGCTAACACGCCGATTCTGGTAGATGGGGTTGACGTAATGCCAGAGGTAAACGACGTACTGAACCACATGAAGTCGTTTACCGAACGAGTACGGTCGGGTGAATGGAAAGGCTATACGGGCAAGGCCATTACTGACGTCGTCAATATCGGCATCGGTGGTTCCGACCTTGGTCCGGTAATGGTAACCGAAGCGCTGAAACCCTACGGCGATGACAAAAAGCTGCGGGTGCATTTCGTCTCGAACGTTGATGGCGTTCACATGTATGAAACCCTGCAAACCGTTCGGCCCGAAACAACGCTGTTTCTGATTGCGTCCAAAACATTTACGACGCAGGAAACCATGACCAACGCCCAGACCGCCCGGCAGTGGTTTCTGGACGCAGCTAAGGATGAAGCAGCGATTGCCAAGCACTTTGCGGCCCTCTCGACCAATAAAAAAGACGTCGAGAAATTCGGGATCGATGCCGAGAATATGTTTGGGTTCTGGGATTGGGTCGGCGGTCGGTATTCACTCTGGTCAGCGATTGGCTTGTCGATTGCGCTGTACATCGGCTTTGATAATTTCGAGGAGTTGCTGGCGGGCGGTCATGACATGGATAATCACTTCCGCAATATGCCTGCCGACCAGAGCTTGCCGGTTATGCTGGCGCTGGTGGGTATTTGGTATAATAACTTTTTCGGCGCTCAAACCGAAGCGATTTTACCCTACGACCAGTACATGCACCGATTCGCGGCTTATTTCCAGCAGGGCGACATGGAAAGTAACGGCAAGTCCGTTGACCGCGACGGAAAGCCCGTTGATTACCAAACCGGCCCGATTATCTGGGGCGAACCGGGTACCAATGGTCAGCACGCATTTTACCAGTTGATTCACCAGGGAACGAAACTGATTCCGTGCGATTTTCTGGCTCCGGCTATTAGCCAGCGTCCTATCGGCGAGCACCACAAAATTCTGATGGCGAATTATTTTGCACAGCCAGAAGCGCTTATGAACGGCAAAACCGAAGAAGAAGCCGCCGACGAGTTGCGTAAATCGGGCAAGAGCGAAGACGAAGTGAAAGCGATTGCCCCGTTCAAAATGTTTCCGGGTAATCGCCCAACGAATTCCATTTTATTTAAAAAGTTAACTCCCCGTACGCTGGGAAGGTTGATTGCGCTGTACGAACATAAAATTTTCACGCAGGGCATCATCTGGGATATTTTCAGTTTCGACCAATGGGGAGTTGAGTTGGGAAAACAACTGGCCAGCCGCATCCTGCCTGAATTGCAGGACGATGCACCGGTTAGCACCCACGATAGCTCGACCAATGGGCTAATGAACGCATTTAAAGCATTACGGAAGGACTAAGGAATTATTCCAGCGTCTTGAAGGGGATTTACTTATACTTAAATGAAAGTCTATTTCAGGAAATTTGGGAATTGAAACTTCTAAGCTAACTGCTTGAATCAGACGGTTCTTTAACCTGATGTAAGAGATTAAATTTGATGTAAGTGCGGAATAGTTCAAAACAATAGCCGCTAATCGCCTGTTAATGGGGTGTAATTTCGATTACACCCTTTTTTATTACAACTCAACGAAACATAAAACACGTTATGAAATCTAGCTTATCCCTGCTGGCTTTGTGCCTTGGCAGTATTGGCTTCGCTCAGGCGCAGACCACCACCAACTCCTACACGTCGACAACCACCACAACGACGAATCCTACCTACACATCGCCTGCTACAACCGACAGCAGCAACTCAGCTGGCAACGGCCAGTATTCGACTACCACGTCGAACATGACGGATAGCACCAACTCAGCGGTGAGTAACAACTCAACGACCAACACGAATGATAATTCGATGAACAGCACCAATACGGCACCTACCAGCACGTATTCTACGAATAGCATGCCTTCATCGAATTACGGAACCACTACAACAACTACCACAACTACTTATTCGACGGATGCCAATGGTAATGATGTTAGCACACGTCGGGTTAAGGACGGCGACGGCCCCTATAACTACAAAGGCGAATTTGGTATTTATGCTGGTGTAAACTTATCTCGGTTTGTGAACGAACCCATTCCGGATGGTGCTTACCGGGCAGGCTGGCAGGCAGGTATTTACGGTCGTACGGGTGGCGTTATCTTCGGACAGTTAGGCGTAGAATATCGCACATCAACCTCTAACCTGGTACGGTCTGGCACAGGTCAGCCTACGCAGACACCAAGTGAAATTCGCGGCCAAATTGATCAGAAATTTGTAGCGATTCCAGCTTACGTCGGTGTTCGTATCGGTGGTGCCCTTGGCCTACGGTTGCAGGTAGGTGCTGAATTATCAGCAATGATTATTAACTCGCCCAACCAGTTCGGTATTGGTAATGATGATGTACGGCGCACGCTCCTGAATGGTCTGGGCGGTGTGGGTATCAATCTTGGGCCACTGACGCTGGATGCAGTATACAACCTGGGCTTGCAAAACGTATTTGATAACAACGACACCAAACGTCAGATGCTGGCATTTAACGTCGGTTTCCGGTTTTAATTAGTAAGGCTACAGTACCCAATGTTAGCCGCTCTTCACGGAGAGCGGCTTTTTTAATTTTATGGCTAATTCTAACCAATCGTTAAGCTGCTCAGCCAATTAGGTGACCGTTGGAGAACACATATCTAGCTAATGGCCGATTATTCCGACCCAAACTGAGTAATGCATAAAACATTGCTCATGAATAGCCTGTTAACGAAGTGTGATACAGATCACGTTTTTTTCACCAACTCAACGATTATAAAGAACTATGAAAAAGCAATTTTCACTTCTGGCAATTTGCCTATGCGGTTTTGGCTTTGCGAATGCTCAAACCACCAACACCTATTCGGCCACCGCGACAACAACTAATCCCACGTATACGTCGCCCGTAACAACCGATAGTACTAACTCATCGAGTAGTATGTCCAACACCAACGGAACGACAAACAATGCCTCAACCAATTACAACAGCACATATTCGACGAACAGTACGGTATCACCAACGGATGGCACGACCACAGATACTTATAGCACAACTCGCCCAGCTAAAGGACAGAAGGATTATAAAAATTTCGCATACGGTATTTACGTGGGCTTGAACACGACAAAATTCAATGGTGAATCACTTAATAATGGCGTCAGTGGTAATTTGACAGGTCGTCTGGGCTACCAAGCGGGTTTCTTTGTGCGTGGGGGCGGCCGATTCTACGGCCAGATTGGCGCTGAATACTTTGCTTCAAGCTCGAATTATTTCGTAGCCGGTTCAGGCGCGTCGGTAGCTGACATCCGGGATCGGATTGATATTAAATACATTCAGGTGCCTGTCTATGTTGGCTATAAACTAACTGAATCGGACCGGGGTATTTCGGCAGTGCGAGTGCAGATCGGGTTGGAGTACGCTAATCAGATTGGTTCGACCAGTAATCAGTTTGGTAACCTGAATAACTTCCAGCTTAAAACGGGTACGTTCAACGGCCTTGGACAGATTGGCCTGGATGCAGGTCCGGTCTTTCTCGATCTGACCTATCATTATGGTTTCAGCAATTCCATTACTCAGAATACAGGCTTTGCCAATTCGCAACGCCGTATTCTAAGCGCTAGTATTGGTTTCAAATTTTAATGTAACTGCTATTCATGATCAAGGCCGCCTTCCGACGAGGGCGGCTTTTTTCATATACTCATCATCCATTCATGACATAACTATTAGTTACTAAAGTTTTTCTAGTAGGGGTTTAATCCAATAGCTACTATTTAATCATTCTTATAAATTATTGACTAATAAACATTTAATAAATTTCCATATAGCGGACGTCAATCTTTAAACATCTTAATGGCCAAACATTACGGATTGATGAACGGTTGTAGAAATGAATCATAGTATTCACTTACTCAACTTTACATGTTATGAAAACTTTGACCAAAACAGCCCTGCTTATGGTGGGCGTATGTAGCGCGAGCATGGTGTTCGGCCAGCGAAACTCGTATAATGACCGCTACGATTACAATCAGGATAACCGCTACAACCAGGATAGCCGCGACCAACGACGCTATGATCGACGGAACGACCGGCGAGCTGACGACATTATCGAAGAACGGCGGGAGTATAATCGTCGGGATGAAGAAAATTCGCGGTATAACAATCGCTACGAAAATCGAATTGGCGACAACCGCACGTTCGATGAACGCGACTTAAGCCGAGCCTACGATGATGGGTTTGAAGACGGGCAACGCAGCATGGAAGTGCAGGAACGCAAAGACCGCCGGGCTAACTACAAAAACTTCTCATTTGGTCTCTACGCTGGCGCGAACTCAACTCGCTTCGAAGGCGACGATGTTCAGGGTAATAAACTTAGTGGTCGTCTAGGTTATCAACTAGGTTTCTTTGTGCGTGGGGGCGGTCGGTTCTATGGCCAAATCGGGGCTGAATATTTGACATCCAGTTCTGATTTCTTCCAGGCAGGTGATGGTAAGGTTAATGGCACGAAAGATATTATCTCCAACGTCGATCAGAAATACCTGCACGTTCCAGCTTATATCGGGGTTAAGCTAGCCCAGTCAGAGCGTGGTATTTCGGGGGTACGCTTACAGGTTGGTGCTGAATATGCGGCTCCACTGGGTGTAGGTAATAACGCCTTTAACTTCCAGCAAAGCGATTTTCGGGCCGCTACCATCAATGGTCTGGCTAACATCGGTTTCGATGCTGGTCCGCTGTTTCTGGATTTCGTTTACCACTACGGTTTCGCCGATGTGCTGAACAGTGGCAATAACACCAAACGCCGAATTCTGGGCGTAAATGTGGGGGTTAAGTTCTAAATAAGTACGGTTTTAGCAGGTAAACAAAAAGCCGGGCTATAGATCAGATCCATAGCCCGGCTTTTTGTTTATAGCCCACGCTAGAAATTGGCCTTACGGGCTAATAAGTGATATTGCATATTTACGTTTTCTTATCAAGTAGCCTGGGGTTTTGAATTTAACAGCTATTGTTAAGAAGTCTGCCACCCACTTATTTTTTCACAGCCGACGGAGAGGTTCCTGTGGCCAAACCGGCTTCGGTTAGTAAAACCAGAAAAATACGTTGCAAGCCCAAATACCCTTTGTCATTTACCCACCACTCATTTAGGGCGTGTTCGCCCCCCCCAATGCCTCCGCTACCGATGGTGATGGCCGGAACGCCTAAGGCAATCGGTGTATTCGCGTTCGTAGAAGCTACCTCCAACTGAGGTTCAACCTTCAGATAATTCGTTACTGCAATGGCCCGCTGGACCAAGGGTGCAGTAATCTCTGTTTTACCCGACGGCCGGTCACCAATTTTTTTCACATCGACGGTTAAGTCAGGGCCTTGTCGCTTGATACTATTTTCTTCTTTCAACGCCCGCTGAACAGCCGTTTGCAGCAATTGATCCACCTCATTCAGCTTTTCCGGACTTTCGGAACGCATGTCGATTTCCATCCACGATTCATACGGGATGGCATTTACTGATGTACCTCCGCCAATAACACTAACGCTGTACGTTGTTTTTACACCCTGCCGAGTAGCCTTATCGGCCTCGGTTGTGAAGTAATAAATGGCTTTTCCCAGGGCACTGTGCGGATTGACAATACCGAAGGAATTGTATGAATGACCACCTGGTCCTTTAAACCCAATCCGGTATCGGTGCGAACCCAGTCCGCGATGTACAATGCTGCTGATGCCGTCGCCATCAACAGCGATATAAGCATCTACTTTCGGGCTGCCTTTGCGAAGCAGATGTTTCACACCACGCAGATCGCCCAGCCCTTCTTCGCCTACCGCTCCGACGAATAATACATCGGCATCCGTCTCAACAGAGGCTTTTTCCATCCCCTTCAAAACAGTCAGAATAGCTATTAGCCCACGCGTATCGTCGCCAATACCGGGTGCGTAGAGCGTATCCCCTTTCTGTTTTACTTTCACATCCGTCCCCTCCGGAAAAACAGTGTCTAAGTGCGATTCCACTACGACCGTTTTCTTACCTGACTTCCCCTTCCGTTTCGCAATGACGTTACTTACCTCATCGATCCAGACAGAATCAGCCCCTGCCTCCTTTAGCATAGCTGCGTATTTTTTCGCCCTAACCTGTTCTTTAAAAGGTGGGGATGGGATCTCGGTCAGCAGAATATGGTCCTGCTTGGTTTGAGGCTCCATATCCATGAAGATCTGAAACACTTTTTTTACTACAGGTAGGTCCGTTAAGACCTTCACTTCGTCCAGATACCGTTTTTCAGCCGTTATCTTCTGGGAGGTTGAAGGGATTGGTTGCTGAGCCTGAAGACGCTGAGTCAGGCAGGAAATCAGTAGGAAGGCGAATATAGTTACGGCAGAAGTTAGGCGCATAAATGTGATGGAGTGAGGAAATGAGTGTAAAAAACAGCAATCAGGTAATTCAGCTTATAGTTTCGGCTCAACCCAAAGCGCCGTAAAGCAACTTAGTATCAGTACTAGCCAAAGCCAGTTTGGAATTTGTTCCATAATGACACGGACTGATGATTCTGCTGCGGTCGAGTACAGCGCATGAGCCTTTATAAACTGACTTACTAGCTGTCGATCATGCAACAGATCACCGGTAGTATCGCTATTTACATAAACTGCGAGCGAATCCTGAACTGGTTGCCAGCCTGCCAGTCTGAATGCCGATGTTCCTTCCGCCGATCGATCGTTAATAGGCGAGTAAAGCAAGGTCATCGTGTCTTTTCCTGCTGTCAGCGTCCGCAAACGATTCACTGGATTATTAATCTGAATCGCTTGCCGCATGCCACGGTATAGAGGTGCTTCTACCTGAACTATGTTCTTGTCAGGTGTGGACAGCCGAGCCAATACGGCCGTCCACACCTGATTATAGGTCAGACTGTCGCCACTAAGCGCCAGCGGAAATGTCTCACTCAACAGGCTAACCCCTACCCTACCAGACTCCTGCTGAACAGCCACTGGGTAACGCGCAACCGCGAACTGATTGACCCGATCAGCAAACCTATATGGAAGCGCCATTAGCCCGTGCCCAATGGGAACGGTCGGCTCGTTCGATGTTTTGCGGACTTGCCAGTGGCTGCCCAGCACCTGATTGATGGTTCTCGTGTCGCTTTCAGGATTGGTCAGGTTGATAAACAAGACCGCCTTACCATCAGCCACGGCTTTCCGCACGGCAGCATTCCCTGCGTTTGCGGGTTCGGTTATAATAAGGTCTGGAGTTTTCGTAACTGTCGACCTTTTATTGATACTAACATTGCTACGGATGTCTTTAGAAAGGGTGGCCGATACTTGCACCGTATTGCCGTGTTTACCTAGCCAGTCGGCCAGGGTTTTACTTTCAAAGTCCGGATTATTGAGCAAAAACTGTACGGTAAGCGGTTCGGTAACCTGCGTAAAAAACCGAATAGTGTCCAGCGTGGTAGAACGCCCTAGCACCAGTTCAAGCTGACTGCGTCCGTGCGCAAAAGCAGGAAACTGGAACGTAAAGGCATTAGCTCCTTTCCTCAAAGTAGCACTATCCAGCGTTCGAGCACCAAAGCGAATTTGGAACGGTTGTGCGGCCGACGACCAGATTCGGCCCGTCACCCGTTGCATTTCCCCCTGCCGTAGAATGCCTTTCCAGTGAATCGTCTGTAACTGGTCAGGCTTGTCATAAGGAATCCATTGAATGCTCGCCTTACTAAGCTGAGTCAGAATTTCTGTTGGGAAACGTTGCCCAACCAATGTCACGGAATCGTAGTCCGGCTTAAAATTCCGGCTCGAAAAAATATCCTGAATCCTTAGGCTATCTTTCACCTGACGAGCCACCGCCGACGGCACCTCATCCCCGACAAGCAGTGCGTGCCTGGTTGGTTGATCAACAGGCCAGCGGAGTTGCAGAAAATAGCTAACCAACAGCAACCATAGCAATAAATTTAGTCCACCCCGAAGCCATTTTCGAGCTGTAGGAAGCGAGTTATTACGAATTACAAACCTGATCTGAACCACCGGCAGCGCCAGTAAGACAACTGCAATAGCCCAAGTAGTCGGATTTGTCCAATTAAGCGTTGCCTGCATAAATGCTAAATGCTGGTTAGTTTTCGGTTTATGTGCTTTGTGATGTGAGGTTCTTAAACCGCCGGGTGGCCCCGCTGACGTTGCCATGTTTCTCAAAACTAAGTGTAGTTTTTCTGATCTTGGCTTGGTTTTGAGAAACCTCGCACGTCGCCGGGCCGCCGGTGCGGTTATAAGTAACCGACGTCACTGAGTCCTTCTCTCCTGACAAACAGAAGATAATAAACCATAAACGTTTTATTGTAAATGGCGCCAGAAAGCCCGTTGTAGAGTACGCTCGCTGACGTAAGCAGGTCCGGTGCGCTCGGATGGATTCACCAGCGCATATAGTCCGGATTTCAGCCGAGTCTTTTCGGCGACCGTCAGCGTTTTACCGACAACCAGTTTCTGCAAACCGGTCATCACCGACCAGTTCTGTAAGCCACTGTTCATAATCCGATCCGAGAGTGCGTTGCCAATTTGCTGTAGATGCTGGCGCTGCCGGGTGCTGAGTGTCGATACATCCAGATATCCTAACACCTCGGCTACCAACATTTCTACCCGCTGCTGACTGTACTGACGTTCCTGTCGGTAGGATGTGTTCACATTCGTTAATTCACCAGTCAGGCGGGTTTCTTTTTCTTTAGTTTGTGGCGGATCGAAACCGGTTTTCTTAACGTAGGATCGAGCTTTTTGCTGCGACAGTTTCAGGAATTCCAACGCCTTTCGCTCAAAGGGTAGCGCTTTTTCAGGTTCATACAACCGCAAGTGCAATTCGGATTGCCACATATTTTCTAAGGCTGTTTTCAGCAACGCCCGCGTCGATTGCTCATGGAAGGTGTTGACCTCGGCGTTGTCGTGCGAGTGAACATACTGTTCCATCAGCGCGGCTAGGGGGTCTTTGTCCTCATTGAGTCCACCGCCCCCACCGTGATTATGGCCATCATCGGCCGAGTGGGCTGGTGGCGGAGGAGCAGCCGTTTCGCCTTCTCCTTCGTCATGCTTATGCATATACGCCTGAATGGCCGCCATACCTGATACAACTACACCCTCATTGTTAGTAGGTAACGGCGCCGGATCACCACCAATCGACTTCTCAAATTCTTCGCCCAGAAACTGACCATACCGCAGTCGCAGCGATTTCTGGTCAAAACCAATTTCGTTAGATTGGCTATTGAATGCTTTAGGTGCCAGCTTTTTCCGGGCAGCAATCAACTTTTCCGTGTCGATAATAATCTGGCGCTGGCTCCGGAAATAATCCGGCATAATATTCACCGCCATCGTCGCGAGTTGGCTTTCTTCGGTCTGCGTTGTGTCTTTGTAAACAACAAAATAGGTGTCGGATTTAGTGAAGTTCGGCTCCGGCTGGCGGTTATCGAAAGCGGCCCAATAGTAATACAATTCATCGCCCGGCGCAAAATTCAACGCGTTCAAGTCAAGCGTTTTAGTGAGCCTAGCATCCTTAAAATTAGTTGGGTTCAACGGCACTTTCACCTCCCGAAACTTAACATTCTCGCCCGAACCCCGCGCTACCGTAGCAACAATAAACGCCCGCGAAACTTTGAAATCATCGGAAACTCGGGCGGCAATAGCTAATTTTTTGGGATCTTTCAGGAAATGAAACGTGTACAGTTCCTTTGACGCGGGTTCAATTTTCGGCGCTAAATCGGGTTGAGCTTCGAGCCGGTAAAAGTCAGATTGATAGACTACCGAATCGGGTTTTGCCTCCGAACGCCAGTACGCTTTGATGGCATACAGACCAGAGTTAACTAGCCGGTCCTGATATGTAAACTGTTCACCAACCTGCCGAAACGGAATTTCTTGCCCACGACTACTAACCAGTCGTACCGACAATTGCTGATGACTACTGAACTGAACTTGCCAGTCCAGCATCGAGCCAACCAGCGCCGACGCGTTCAGATTTGTCGAACGAATTTCTGGCAGACCCGTATAAGCCGGTGGCCGAACAGTAAGAGCTGCCGACTGAAAGGTTGGGGCAACGGGTTTTTGCTCTGGTTCCGATGCTGAGGCAACTCCTTGTTTAACCACACGGTTAGGGTCGTTCTTTTGCAGGAACGGATAGCCGTAATGCACGCCAAAAACAACCAGTAAAATAACCAGATAGAACCCAATTCTCGACCAGACGACCACCGGCATGCGAACGTTCTGCACGTGGCTATTCAGCCGGTCGAGTTGCAGTTGCTCGGCCAGATTAAGCTGCGGTTTGGTCAGCAGTGGCAGGCTGTATTCCGCATCGCCAACAGTCTGGTGAATTAACTGAATGGCCTGAGGTTTCTTATCCTGATAAAGTTGACTAACAAAGGCTCCCGCCCCGAACCCGGCTAAACCAGCCAGTAACGGCCACAGCAGAGAATCAGTGAACGTAGCGGCTAACAGATAAGCGGCTGCCGCCAGCAAGATGCAGCGCAGAAGTGCGTTCGCGTAGAGCTGGTACGTAACAGATGAGAGCAGACGTTGTAGTTCGTTCATGCGTTTTTGGTTAAAGCAAGCCAGCGCTCAATCAATACTAAAACGACAAATAGGGCTAATAGTGCATTTTGCAAACCCGCTTGTTGCTGCTGACTGGGTTTAGTCGAGGCAACAAACAGGGCTTTTATATCTTGCTGATTAACAGTCGGCTGATTGGCCATTAATCCATAAAAATTCAGTAATTGTTCGCCCAGCCATTCGGGTAACTGACCTGTTGCAACCCGGTCGGAGGTTTGCGGGGTTAACGTTTCGTTCGTGAATTGGACCGAAGCGCTCGTTGTCGGCTTCGTTATGCCGGAAACAATGTAAAGGGTTGGGGCAGTTAGTTTTGACGGTAGCTGATCGGTTAGAATCCAGTTGTATATGCGTGTTGATACGGGCTTCTCATCAATCGCTAGATCGAAATCATAAACATCCACCAAGGCTGTCAGTGCAGCCCGCACCGTTTGCCGCTCTCGGTTATTTTTGTAGTTAAGCAATGTCAGAATCGGGCCAGAGTGGGCCGCTGTTGGGCCAAATCGCACGGCTGGGTCCAGCACTAAACTGCTGGTTAACTTGCCTACCTGATTAATAAACAGCTTTTTAGTTTTCCGTCCGGTCAGATAAGCCCGTGATTGAGTGGTCGAATCAGTCAACGTATGCAGTTGAAAGCGATTCGGGACCGTTATTACTGGCATCTCGGCTAATGATTGGTTATTGATGAGGTACAGATGCAGCTCTGTATTTTTGGGATCCAGCTTATTAATGGCCGTTTGCAATAGCAGCGGGTTAAATGAAGCGGACTGTTGCGTAGAAGTCGATGGATCGTTCAACGGTTCCAGACGGTCGTTTGCCCACAGAACGCGTTCGCCTTTCTTCTGCGCTTCGGTAAGTTCAAACCGGAAATTAGCCGCTACCGACGCTGTGGGTTGCACCAGATGCACCTTCTGAACGACGGGCGGTTTTGCCAACCAGTTTAGTATGGGTTGCGCCAGCAAAATGGCTAGTAACACCAATAGCAGACACCGGATAATGAGCAACCAAATATTATCAAACTGGAAGCCACGGCTTTGCTGTTGCTGCTCTTCGGTAAGCCATTGCATAGCCGCCCAGGGCAGAGGCTTTCCCTGCTTTTGGTGCCAGAAATGGATAGCAATAGGAATCGCTACCGCCAAGGCACTCCAAAGTAAAGCTGGCTCAATGAAAGACATTATTATGTTTAAAGACTTTCGGAAAACCCCTAAATCCTCTAAAGGGGACTACAAAGAATAGCAAAGTCCCCTTTAGAGGATTTAGGGGTTTTAAACTACATTTCAACTCAATAAAAACTGTTTCAGTACCAGCGCAATTGGCTCACTAAGCCGAACGCGGATAAGCCGAACGTGCGGAATCCGCAGACTTTCTTCCAAATTGGTCAGGTAAGCAGATGATCGCTGTCGAACCGTGTCCCGAATGGTATCAGCCTGCAATTCCATCTCGCGTCCTGTTTCCAAATCCTGAAAACGGTAGAAGCCATGCATCGAAAAATCCACTTCCTGATCGCCCAGAATCTGAAAAATAACGATCTCCCGGCGCGGTCCGGCAACCGACTGAATCAGGTTTACCCACTCGTCATCTACCTGCAAAAAATCTGACGCGATAATTAGCATCTCCGTTTGCTTACGGCTGAACTCTGGAACAGAAGCCGATTGTTTACTCCAGTCACCCGAAGCCTGTGCTGTTTCGAGCAGGGCCACGAGTTTCTGAAACGCTTGCTTTCCCGCCGGAACTAAGGTTTGCACAATTCCCTGTTGCAGGGTATACAAACTAATCTGATCACTCTGCCGATTACTCAGGTAGGCTAGCGATGCTAGCAGAATTTTAGCGTACTGTAACCGACTAACTCCTCCTTCAACGTAGTTCATCGACCCCGACAGATCAAGCAGCAGCCGAATCTGCTGATTACTTTCCGTTGCCGACTCTCGTACCAAATGGTGGCCGGTTTTCGCAAACAGCTTCCAGTCGATTCGCTTTGGGTCGTCACCCGGCACATAATGCCGAAACTGCTCAAACTCCGTCCCTATACCCGACCGGCGGCTCTGCTGAATACCCAGCAATAGCTCGTCGCTGACCAGTTTTCCGGCCAGTTGCAGGTTGTTGAGCTTAATGAGTTCGGTAGTGAGCATACCCTATTTTACGGCGGATAATAGCTCCTGAATCACCCGGTCGGTGGTAATGCCTTCGGGTTCAGCGCGGAAGTTAAGTGCGATGCGGTGGCGCAGTACCGGATAGGCCAGCGTCTGAATGTCTTCGGGAATGACAGAGAACCGTTCGTTCAGGACGGCACGCGCTTTCGCACACAGCACCAATGCTTGCCCAGCGCGCGGTCCAGCGCCCCACTCGCCCCATTGTTTTACAAAAGCCGAAGGCGAATTTTGAGGCCGGGATGCGCGCACGAGCCGATTGATATAATCGATCAGTTCGTCGCTGATGTGTACCTGCCGGGTCAGTTTTTGGAGTTGCAGAATGTCCTCGTCAGATAGAACGGTCTTCAACTCCGGTCGGGCCGTACCAGTTGTACTTTTCAGTACATCGAGTTCTTCGCGCTCCGACGGATAGCTTAGTTTTATGTAGAGCAGAAACCGGTCTAACTGCGCTTCAGGCAGTGGATAGGTACCAGCTTGTTCAATCGGATTTTGAGTCGCAATTATTAGAAAGGGCTTGGGCAATGCATAGTCGGTACCGCCGTAAGTAACCTTATATTCCTGCATCGCTTCGAGCATAGCGGCCTGCGTTTTAGGGGGCGTCCGGTTGATTTCATCGGCCAATACCACATTCGCAAACAGCGGACCCCGATTAAAGACGAACACTTTATGGCCCGTCTCGTGGTCGTCTTCCAGGATCTCGGTGCCGACAATGTCGCCTGGCATAAGGTCCGGCGTAAACTGAATTCGCTTGAACCGCATCGCCAGCGCATCGGACATCGTCTTGACCATCAGCGTCTTTGCCAGCCCCGGCACGCCTTCAAGGAGACAATGCCCACCCGCTAGGAGGGAAATCAACACCTCGCTAATGGCCTCCTGCTGACCGATGATGACCTTACCGATTTCTTTTCGTAGCTGGGGCAGTTTCGCCACCAGTGCTTTGTAGTGGTTTACGTCTGTTGATTCCAAGTTGTCTATCTATCAGGTTGTATAAAACACAGAGCAACGGAGATTGCACGGAGGACATAGAGCTTATAAAACTTTGTACTCTCTGTGCCGTCTTCAGTTCTCTGTGGTTAACTCGTTAATGCATAGGTTACAATATTCACCGCGAACTTTGTGTTGTCTTCGGCCAGAAAGCGCTTATTCCGAAAATCGTAATCCCACTCGCAGCCGTAATCTTTATTACTGTATAGCACCCCAATCCGACCGTTTATCATAATGGCTTTGAGGTAATCATGCACCAGGTCGTCGCCCCAGCCGTTTAGCTCAAACGAAGTCGTTGGCGGCCCGTCGGGAAAGGTAAAAAAACAGGTGTAGATGGGATGTGTGTTCGGAATTTTCTGTAATGCCTTTGGGCCAAACGTCCGTGCCATTTCCTGCTCGAACGACTTAGCAAACAACCCATCGACATCATGGTTACAGTCGTCCACGAACACAAAGCCGCCGTTCTGCACATACCGCTTAAAATGGTCGCGTTCCTGGGCCGAAAACTCCACCAGCTTATGGCCGCTTAAATAACAGAACGGACTTTTGAATAAATCAGGGCTACTCAGTTGCACCACCTTTTCCTTCTGATCCACAGGCACAGTCGTATACTCAACCAACGAATGCAGCAGATTCGACGGCATCCGCTGGTCGGTGTCCCAATCGCCGGAAGTGTATTGAAGTCGAGTGAAGAAAAACGGTTTCAAATGAGGTTCGTTGAGTTTGTTAGCTTGCAAGCTTAAGTTCGTGTAAGAACTTCTTTAAATTTATTAGTATCGATTACAGTGACTTTAGGAAAGTTTATCCGTTGCAGAACGGCGAAATCTCGATCGTGACTGATGATGAAGTCAGCATTACCAGCAATGGCGCAGCCTACAAACTTATTGTCGTCTTCATCAGCCAGAAGTCCAAACTTGTAATATGTTGTAATCAATTCAATGTTGGGTAAATTTTCAATCACGCCTAACACACTCTCACTAGTAATCTGCCCCATGTGCTGACTAATGATTTCTGCATATTCGGCTAGCATATCGGTCGTGACACAAAGCGTAAATTCCTGGCTTAACAATGCATTAAAAATCCAGTGTAAACGTGAGCGGTCTGAAATGCAAACAAGGAGCACATTCGTGTCCAGAACGATTTTCACTTATTTGTCACTGGTTTTGGAAGCCCGTAGTTTAGTTGCCAGCATTCGATCAACATCGGCATCAGTCCAGCCTTTTTCGTCCCAGGTTTTGTTCGCCTGATCGATTGCTCGCTGTGAAAAAAACTGGACGAGTAATTTCTTCAAATCTCCTATCTCATCATCATTAAGCTGATGTGAGAACACTTTCAGCAGCTCAAGTTGAAGATTAGATAACGGTTGTTTAGCTAGTGTTTCCATACCATTAAGCCGGTTCTATTCGGTAAACGAATTTAACGGTTTTTCCATCACAAAGTCCTCCATCAGAAAGCCATCGCCAATGTCGATATCTTCCTGGCCAACTACTGAAAAACCCATTCGTTCGTAGAACTGAACGGCTTTGTTATAGCGATTAACGTTCAACCCTAGCCGATCGTTACTGTTGCCAATAGATACTTCAGCTACCTTATCAATCAGCAAACGCCCGACGCCTTTACCCTGACTGGCAGGCAGCAGATAAATCTTGTGAATCTTGGTCAACGGCTCGCCTTTATAATTCAGTTCGTACGAAACATAGCCTAGATACTCATCACTATCCGTGTCTTTAGCCAGCAGAAAAACATGACCTTTATTATATACCTGGGCTTGTAATGAATCCAGGCTGTACATCATGTCCAGCATGTAATCGATCTGCGTCGGCGACAAAATTTCCCCAAACGTTTTAGGCCAGGTTTGGTAAGCAATTTCCTGAATAATCGGCAAATCAGCCTCGGTCGCTTGGGTAATGGCAATCATGTATTACTAATAGAACTAAGCAGCGAATTAGTCGGCCATTATGTTATAATGGCCGACTAATCACCAAAGATTACACAGCATCAGATAGGCTCGTGAACGTAAAGTCGCGGATTTTCATCGGAGGAATCAGGTTGCCCCCCGCCCGCATGGGCTTACCCATCGCTTCGAGGTTATTGAGCATGATGACTGGGCTTTCGTTGAAGCGGAAATTCTTGACGGGGAATTTGATCTGCCCGTTTTCGATGTAGAATGTCCCGTCGCGGGTTAGGCCAGTGAACAATAGCGTTTGCGGATCGACGGCACGGATATACCAGAAGCGGGTTACCAAAATTCCTTTATCTGTGCTTTTGATTAAATCAGCCAGCGATTGTGTGCCGCCCATCATCATAAAACCGCTGGGTCCCGGAATCGGCTTAAGGCCTTTTTTCTCCGCCCAGTAACGCGAGGTAGGCATATTTTTAACAACGCCGTTTTCAATCCAGGTACGTTTTTCCTGAGGCAGACCGGGACCGTCGCCACCACCACCGAAGCGGCCACCGCCCCCTCCTCCGCCACCACCGCCAAAGGGCGCTAAAGGCAGCTCGGCATTCTGCGGATCAGTGATAATCGTTACACGCTCGTCAAAGAGTTTTTCACCCAGTCGTGTACCACCGCCTTTTTTGCTCAGGAAACTTCGGCCTTCATCGGCGTTGCGGGCGTCCATACTGCGCATCATGTTTTGCAGCAGTTCGACCGAAGCCGTAGGCTCCAGAATAACAGTGTATTTACCGGGCTCCAGCGCCCGCGCGTTCACCGACGCCAACGCTTTCTGCATGGCAATTTCCGTAGCTCCTTTGGGGCTAAGTTTGCTCACATCGGTTACGTCCGGATTGGCATAACCGGAGCCGGTGCCATCGGCGGTACGCACGGTAATCGAAAAATCGACATTGGTTGAGCGGTTGTAACCAAACAGCCCTTTGCTGTTACCAATCGCGCTGAACCCTGCCGTATCTTCCATGTAACCGGCGGCTGTCAGGTTTTTCTGCCGACAGGGATCAATACTATCGAAAGCTGCTTTTGCTCGAAATTCAGGGTCAATTTTGGCCGTATTTTCTGAGTATGTGCTGGTTTCTAGATAGGTCTGTGGTCCCAGCATTGGCATGTATTCAGGATTTTCGGGCGCTAATCGAGCAATTTCTTCGGCCCGACGCACCGTTTTTTCCAGCGAGGCATCATCAAATTCGTTGATAGTTGCCGTTCCCGAACGCTTGCCGAACACCGCCGTAATACTTAGGGCCAGGTTGTCGGATTCGCCACTGGTCGATACCGAATTACGGGCGTAGCGAATGTTACCCGTCCGGCTCCCCGTTAGGTTGGCGCTGGTTTCGTCGGCTTTCGAATAAGCCAGCACCTTATCAAGTATCTTTTTTGCTTCGTCTTTGCTTAAAATAGCCATAGTTTTGAATGTTATGGTGCCGGTTTGAGAACCGCCCCGGCGGCCCGGCCGACACCACGCGCTAGTTGATGACTATATTTTTCTTGCTGTATTAATCACATTAACCCCGTTGAAGCGGGCCGTAGCGCTACCATGCGAGACGGCACTTGACTGCGAAGGCTGGCCTTTCCCGTCGTTGAAGGCACCGCCTAACCGGTAATCTCGCTCATCGCAAACACCAACGCAGGAATTCCAGAATTCGCGGGTGTTGGCCTGATAGGCCACGTCTTTCAGCATCCCGACAATCTGGCCGTCCTTGATTTCGTAGAACAACTGACCGCCGAACTGGAAATTATACCGTTGCTGGTCGATGGAGAACGAGCCGTCACCAATGATATAAATGCCTTTTTTAACGCCCTTAATCATATCGTCTACCGACATAGGCGTTTTTCCCGGCGCCAGCGACACATTGGCCATACGCTGAAACTGCACTGAACTCCAGTTATCGGCGTAGCAGCAGCCCTGCGATTCTTTCTCGCCGATGATGTGCACCTGATCGCGAATGGCCTGATAATTCACCAGAACACCATCCTTAACTAAATCCCATTTTTTCGTTTTTACACCCTCATCGTCCCAGCCAACAGCGCCCAGCGAACCTTCCTGCGTTTTGTCGGCAAAGAAATTCACGATAGGGCTACCGTAACTGAAATCTTTCGATTTCCATTTATCCAGAGTGACAAACGACGTACCAGCATAATTGGCTTCATAGCCCAGTACGCGGTCCAGTTCGAGCGGGTGCCCAACGGATTCGTGAATGGTTAGCCAGGTATGGGATGGATCAAGAACCAGATCGTATTTACCCGCTTCTACCGACTTAGCCGACAATTTTTCTTTTGCTTGTTTAGCGGCCAAGGTAATATCCTCCAGCATGTCATAGCCCTTGTTGTAGCGGGTCGTGATGCCGGTCACTTTATCACTTGGAGCCGTTTGCAGGTACTCATAGCCCATGCCCATTGGCGCACTTAGCGAGTTACGGGTAGCGAATCGACCGTTCTGCGGATCAACAGCGGTGACGGTAAAGCTCGGCCCAATCCGGTGAATATCCTGATCGGCATAAGTACCATCGGTCGAAGCAAAATATTTCTGCTCGTTCACCTGGAACAACACGTTGTTGACGAAGTTGGCCCCGTTTTTCATAGCAGCCGCGTTACATGCCAGCAACAAGTCTACCTTTTCTTTAACAGGCACTTCAAACGCATTCTTTTTAATGGGTGCTTTCCAGCTCACTTCGCCGAATCCTTTCTGGGGGGCCAGTTGCACCGGCTCGGTTAACAGACGGGCATTTGCTTTGGCAATCGTTACGGCGGTTTCGGCCGCTTTGGCGACTACGGCTTCATCGCGAGCGTCGCCGACGGAGGCAAATCCCCAGCAGCCATTCGCAATAACCCGAACGCCAACGCCATACGATTCGGAGTTAACAATGCCCTGCACTTTGTTCTCACGCGTCAGGACAAATTGGTTCAGATAACGGCCGATGCGCACGTCAGCGTAAGTAGCTCCCTTCGCTTTAGCAGCATTCAGCGCGGCATCAGCCAGGCGCTTCTTCACGGCCACATCCAGACCGGGCTCCAGCAGCGCTTCGGGCGCAATGGTGCGGGAAAAAGCAGGTAGAGTCGGCATCAGCATTCCGGCTGCGCCCATTCCTAATAATTGGTTAAAATCTCGGCGGTTCATCGAAAAAGTGTTTTAAACACAGAGGTTATGGAGATGGCACAAAGAACACAAAGCTTTCCTCCGTGAAAGGCTCCGTGTTCTCTGTGTTTATGACGACTAAACAGCGTCCGACAAACTGGTGAACGTAAAGTCACGGATTTTCAATGGCGGCACCAGATTCCCGCCTATGCGAACGGGTTTACCCATCGCTTCGAGGTTATTGAGCATAATGACCGGACTTTCGTTGAAGCGGAAATTCTTGACGGGGAATTTGATCTGCCCATTTTCGATATAGAATGTCCCGTCGCGGGTCAGGCCAGTATAGAGCAGCGTTTGCGGATCGACAGGGCGGATGTACCATAAACGGGTCACCAGAATGCCTTTCTCGGTGCTTTTGATCATGTCGGCCAGCGACTGCGTACCACCTTCCATAATGAAGTTTCCACCGGCAGGAGTAGCATGAACGCCTTTTTTCTCAGCCCAATACCGGGAGTAAGGCATGTTCTTAACCACACCTTTCTCAAACCAGGTTACCTTCTCCTGTGGTCGGCCATCCCCACTGAAAGCGCCGGTAGGTACTTCAGAATTGGTCGGGTCGGAGTAAATGGTCACGCGTTCGTCAAGGAGTTTTTCCCCCAGCCGAGTGCCTCCGCCTTTCTTGCTCAAAAACGAACGGCCTTCGTCGGCACTGCGGGCGTCCATCGACCGGATTAAGGCTACCATTAACGAGGCATCTACATTCGATACCAAGGCGGCCGGTTCCAGAATAACGGTGTACTTACCCGGCTCCAGGGCGCGAGCATTTGCCGATGCCATTGCTTTCTGCATGGCCACTTCGGTCACGTTTTTCGTATTCAGTTTCGATACGTCGGTTACGTCGCTGGTGCCATAGCCCGAACCCAGGCCATCGGCCGTGCGGACCGTAACTGAAAACTCAACCGAAGTTTCCCGATTGTAAGCGGATAAGCCCTTGGTGTTACCGATCGCATTGAAGCCGGTTGAATCTTCCATATAACCGGCAGCTACCAGATTCTTTTGCCGGCAAGGCTCAAGGCTGTCGAGAGTGGCCTGCGCCCGGAAGTCCGGGTTGATATTAGCCGTGTTCTGTGAATAAGGGTCTGTCGCCAGGTAGGTTTGCGGACCCAGCATGGGCATATACTCCGGATTTTCGGGGGCCAGCCGGGCAATTTCCTCGGCTCGACGCACCGTTTTTTCCAGCGAGGCATCATCAAACTCGTTGATGGTCGCCGTACCTGAACGCTTGCCGAACACCGCCGTTACACTCAGGGACAGGTTATCCGATTCGCCACTGGTCGAAACCGCATTACGGGCGTAGCGAATATTACCTCGTCGTCCGCCCGACATATTGGCACTCAACTCGTCGGCTTTTGAATAAGAGAGTACCTTATCAATTATCTTTTTTGCTTCGTCTTTGCTTAAAATAGCCATGGTTTTTAGTCAATAGTTATCCGTCGCTAGTCATTAGTCAACAGTCAATAGCACAGGCACTAATGACTAGCGACTAACCACTGGTGACTATACTCTATATTTTCCGTCCGGTATTGATTACGTTGACGCCATTGAAGCGGGTGGTGGGGCTGCCGTGCGAGACGGCGCTGACCTGTGAGGGTTGGCCTTTACCGTCGAAGAACGAACCGAACAAGCGGTAATCATCCTTATCACAAAGTTGGGCACACGAGTTCCAGAACTCCTGCGTGTTCGACTGATAAGCTACGTCGTCAAGCATACCAACGATTTCGCCGTTCTTGATTTCGTAAAATAATTGACCGCCGAACTGGAAGTTATAGCGCTGCTGATCAATCGAATACGAACCACGACCGATGATATAAATGCCTTTATCGACACCCTTAATCATGTCGGTAACCGAGCGTTTTTCCGTACCGGGTTTCAGCGACACATTCGGCATCCGTTGGAACTGGATGGAATCCCAATTATCAGCGTAGCAGCAGCCGTTCGACTCTTTCTCACCCAAGATAGCCACCTGATCGCGGATGGCTTGGTAATTGACCAGAATCCCGTCTTTAATTAAATCCCATTGTTTAGCCGGTACGCCTTCGTCATCGTAACCAACCGTGCCGAGCGTGTTCGGCTGGATTTTATCGGCCACAATATTGACTAGCTTGCTGCCGTAGTTGAAGGATTTGGTTTTCCACTTATCGAGCGTGGCGAAACTCGTTCCGGCGTAATTGGCTTCGTAACCCAGCACCCGGTCGAGTTCGGTGGGGTGACCGACCGATTCATGGATAGTTAAACCGAGGTGGTTTGGGTCGAGGACGAGATCGTATTTGCCCGGCTGCACGGTTTTGGCCGTTAGTTTCTGCTTGGCCTGTTTCGCACCCGTCGTGGCATCTTCCACCATGTCGTAGGAGTTACGGTAGGCAATCAGGCCGTTGGGTGCCGGAATTTTCTCGGACGCCAGCCCATCGAGGTATTCGTAGCCCATGCCCATAGGGGCACTCAGCGCGTCACGAGTTTTGAACTTACCGGCCGCCCGGTCAACCGCCGAGATCGTGAACGTCGGCCAGATGCGGTGAATATCCTGATCGATATAGGAGCCGTCGGTGGAGGCAAAATATTTCTGCTCATTGATGAAGAACAGATTCGAGGTCACGAAAGCTGCGCCGTTGGTCAGAGCCGCGTTGTTCACATTCATCAACAGATCAATTTTCTGCTGAACGGGCACCGTAAATGCGTTTGTTTTGATTGGCGTTTTCCAGCTCACTTGGCCAACGCCTTTCTGTGGTGCCAACTGGACGGGTTCTGTTTGGAGTTTGGCGTTGGCTTTGGCGATTGCCACGGCCGTTTCAGCACATTTGGCAATGGCGTCGGGCGTAACGTTGCTAGTGGCTGCAAAACCCCAGGTTCCATTGGCAATGACCCGAATGCCCAAGCCGTAGGACTCGGCGTTAACGATGTTCTGAACCTGTTTTTCGCGAGTGAACACATACTGCTGCAGATAACGCCCAATACGTACGTCGGTGTAGGTAGCGCCCTTACTTTTGGCAGCATTCAGAGCAATGTCGGCCAATCGTTTCTTGGTGGCCACATCATCGGCCGCCCCTCGACCGGATCGATCGAAAAGGTAATCGGATGATACCGCACTGCCTAGTACTGGCACGGATGCTCCCAGAAGAGCCCCCACACCTAGTCCAGACAACTGGATAAAATCGCGTCGTTGCATGGATTTGATTGAGTGGTTGATGAAGTTATTTGCTGATGACTACAGCTAACTTTCCATTAAGAAAAGGCGAATATGGCCAAAAATGCCGAACAAATCAGTACTTTATTCGGTTTTCTGCCAAATTAAAATAGCATAGTAGCGTTTATACTTAATAGTGTTCTGTAAAAATACTCAGATCAACATTTGCTGGCTACTCAATGCAATGGCAATTCAATCCTTAGTATGACGACATACACGCAGCAATTAGAAGAATTCTTTCAGGATGTTTTAATTACCATTCACGCCAACATTCGCGACCTGGAAGAAAAGAAAACCTTCGCCGATCCCGAAGAACAGGATTACATTGACGGGCGGATTTTTAGCTACGTGGAAATGCTTGCAATTCTCCGTGCATCCGCCCGCGAAGCCGGTATTGATCCGAAGCAGCTGGGTTTGTGATTCTTTTCTGACAGGATAGATTAGAAAATAAAAATCCTGTTTTATCCTATTAATCCTGCCAGAAAAACTCATTTCCCAATCGTAATCTCCTTCTCCTGATAGCCGCCCCGTGTGGAGAGCAGTTTGAGCTTGGCTTTAACCGGGCCGGGCTGAGCTAATTTAACCCGGAAAGTGCCTTCTTTCTGCTCACCAACGTTCGTGTAACCCGCGTAGATGGTTTTATCGAATAGCGTTGGTTGGGTAATAACGACTTTAGGGTCTGGATTACCTTTCAGCAATGTCTTATCGATATCCAGCGTTAGCCGATCTTCAGGCACCATTTTAATGCGCTTGGCCTGCTCCAGCGCCACCGGTAGTTTGCCGGTGTTTTTCCAGGTCGCGTGAATTTCGTATTCGTTGTTGGCCAGCGGCTTCACGGTTACCTCGCCCAACTCGATCTGGGGTAATTCTTTCGCCATCGCCAGGTTAAACCGCGATTCCTTGGCAATCCAGTTTTCCAGTTGCCAGGCTGGCCCGTTCTGTGCGAAGAATTTAGGATGGAACCCGCCAATTTCGACCGCGCCCAGTTGCGGATGCGTGAATTTCGTCCAGGGCTTAAAGCCGCGTTTGCTGTTAGCTTCATCGTCCCACATTAGGCCGTCGTACTCGTCGTAGTCGCCATCACCGTCGTAATCTTTCATGGCGCCCCCATTCCAAAGTTCGTCGCCGTACCATACTGAACCGTACTGGAAATAACCAAAGTCGGGGCCGTGACCGAAAAGCGGTTCAGGCTTGGTCGGATCGCCCGTTAGACGGTTCACCTTGTTACGCGTATTATATACGTCATATACGTCGCCCGCCCAAGGATAATTCGTGAACGAAAGACCCAGGCTGTCCATATGTTTATAAATAGCCAGATCAGCCGGAAACATGCTTTCAGCACTAGACGAGGTGGATGGTGGGCGCAGGTGCATCGGCACGCGCGTATCCATTGAGTTAACGACTGAAATATTCGGATGTCCCATTAACCAGACGAATGTTGCCCGCGTTTCGGGTTCGCTCAGCGGGTATTCGCTGGCCCCCCCCTGCGTGTAGCCCCGGCCGGTGAAATCGCCCCCCTGATCGGGCCGCCAGTTTTCAGGGTAGTTGCGGTGATTATCTAAGCCTCCGATACCATCTTCGTTATATTTACCATCGCCGTCATTATCAATACCTTCTGTGTAAACCAACCAATCGCCTTTGCCTTCCTGCACCCGCTTCATCAACCGACCCGATTTATCTTTCGGGTCAAGGACATAATCGGCTTTTTCCAGCTCGGTTTTAGTTACCGCCTTCTTTCGAATCTGGTAAATAATTCCGTCGCCATCGAGGTCATCTTCTGCATCTTCATCGAATAAGCCGTCCCGGTCATCGTCGCGGGGCCGCATCGAACTCCGGTTCCGCTGGGCGGTAAACAAGTACATGGTCGCCCCATCTGGATTGTTCTGTGGCCGGAGGTAAATTGTCTTGGTATCCAGCAACTTCGTGATGGATGCGTCTTTACCATAATTGTCGAGTAAGTGTTTGGCCAGCCAGAGGACTGCTTCGCTACTGGTCACTTCGCCACTATGCCGACCACCTTCAAAATAAGCGGCTGGTTTATTCGTATGCTTACCAGTCTTTTTGTTCGTCAGCGTCATTTGCAGAATAGGGCGCCCTTCATAACTCTTGGCAACTTCATACAACTCGACCAGATTTGGGTATTGCTCGGCCCATTTGCGGCACCAGCTATACATAAGATCGGGCGTGTGGTAAGTATCGAATGTAAGTGTTGGACCAGCCTGATACTGAACGTCTTTAAACTGGTGTTTTTTGAAATAGCTTACGCCGTGCCGCTCACCCTTTACCGTATAAAATTTGCGGGCGGTATCCTGTTCAGGCCAGATAGGCTCGGAGCCGTAGTATGATTTTTGAGCAGATGCAGTAGCTGCGAGGAGTAGACAGACTAGAAAGGTACTGATTTGATTCATAGAGGAATAGTTTGAACGATTGGTTAGTACAAGTTTTACAGATGGATATAAGGAATATTTGTGTAGCAAGTTAATAGCCATTCTGCATTTAAACGTCATAAGCAAATTATACGACTACTAAATCCAAGAAATGCCATATAAAAAGTATGTAACAGTGTTTTTATAACGCGAACGGCTTGACCGCAACAGAGGATTATTAATTTTGCTCCTGACCTGTTAGCAAGCCCTGTCTGCGGACAAGATGTCTACATTGTAGGCTAACGAACCTGAAATCAACCTGTCAATGAAACACCTTCACTTATTATTTGCATTAATAGCGACGGCCAGCTTTGCTCAACAATCTAACCGTTCAGCGGCCCATGTAACAACCTATCAGCCACCCGTCTTCACCGATGCCAACCGACTCAAGAGACTGGAAGCTGCTTTTCCGGTGGTAGAAAAGATTTTTAAAGACGCGGCCGAAAAACGCCATCTGCCAGGCCTAGCGTTCGGTATTGTGCTGGACGGTAAACTGGTCTATTCAGGTGGGGTTGGTTATACCGACGTGACGAAGAAGCTTCCAGCTACCCCCAAATCGCTCTTTCGGATTGCATCCATGACCAAGAGCTTTACGACAATGGCCATTATCAAACTACGTGATGAAGGCAAACTCCGACTCGATGACCCGGCCGAACAGTATATCCCGGAACTGAAATCCCATAAGTATTTAACCGCCGATTCGCCACGCATTACGGTTCGGAATCTGATGACGCACTCAGCTGGCTTTCCCGAAGATAACCCTTGGGGCGACCGTCAACTGGCCGATACGGATGCGGATTTAACGGCGCTCATCAAAGGTGGAATTTCTAACTCTAACGTACCCAGTTTCGCCTATGAATACAGTAATCTGGCATTTGCCATGCTCGGACGCATTATTACGGTCGTATCAGGAAAACCGTATCAGCAGTATATTACTGAATCCATTCTGAAACCGCTGGGAATGAACGATACACAATGGGAATACACCCGCGTTCCGGCGGAAAAACTAGCGCATGGGTATCGATGGCAGGGTGAGGAATGGCTTGAAGAGCCGCTGCTTCATGATGGCTCGCATGGAGCAATGGGTGGCTTGATTACGTCTATCGAGGATTTTAGCAGATACGTAGCGCTCCATCAGGCAGCCTGGCCACCACGCGACGATGCAGATAATGGACCCGTTAAACGAAGTTCCATTCGGGAGATGCAGCATCCCTGGACGTTATCCGGTTTACTGCCGCAGGCGAAGAATTCGGCTGGTCAGCTCTGTCCCGAAGTGACTGGATATGGGTACGGATTACGGTGGGGACAGAACTGCAAGGGTATCAAGGGCATCGGGCATACGGGTGGCCTACCCGGTTTCGGTAGTCAATGGCGCATTCTGACCGACTACGGGATCGGCGTCATTTCCTATGCTAACCTGACTTATGCTGGCATGGGCGCCGTTAATACAGTCGTGCTAGATACGTTGGTCGGAATCGGTCAGTTACAGCCCCGTCAGTTACCAGTGTCGCCGATTCTGGCGCAACGCAAAGCCGCACTTATCAAGTTACTGCCTGACTGGACAGCCGCAGAACAAAGTGGTATTTTTGCCGAGAATTTCTTTCCGGATAAATCGGTAGCGATACGTCGGAAAGCCGTACAGGAGTTGTACGCCAAAGCCGGAAAAATCGAACGCGTTGGTGAGTTAATTCCCGAAAACCAATTGCGCGGCCATTTTCTGTTGGAGGGCACAAAGGCCAATATCGACGTGTTTTTTACCTTAACTCCCGAAAATCCGGCTCTAATTCAGCAACTGGATTTCCGAGAAGTAAGTAAATAGGTTTGACTTATCTCAATGAAGTCGGTTTCTCAAAACCGAATTCACTGAGAATGCAATAACACGAAGATTACCAATGAAATGATACAAATCACTCCCGCCACCGAACAGGACGTTCTAACACTAAACATATTGGTAAACAGCGCTTATCGGGGTGAAAGCTCAAAAAAGGGCTGGACTACAGAAGCTGATTTACTGGATGGTCTCCGCACTAATGAAACCAGCCTTCGGACTATGTTGCAAAACCCGGCTATAACCATTCTGAAATACGAAGAAGACGGGCAGTTGCTGGGTTGTGTATCGCTGGAAAATAAAGGTTCAGACTTGTATCTTGGCATGCTAACCGTTTCACCCGACGCCCAGACTAACGGTATTGGTAAACAATTGCTGGCAGCCGCCGAAGCTAGGGCTAAGGCTCAACACTGCCGGGCTATTACGATGACTGTTATCACCGTCCGACACGAGTTGATTGCCTGGTATGAACGGCGTGGGTACCAGCCCACGGGCGATAAACAACCATTCCCTGATGATCCCCGTTTCGGACTGCCTAAGCAACCTCTGGAATTCATTGTGATGGAGAAAGTACTGCAGTAGCATTTTTATAAAACCCGCTTTGCTACAAAATAACCCTCAATCATAACCCGATCAACTTCCTTCCCCTGCTTTACACTAAATACACCAGCCTGACTCGCTCTAAACGTGCCTTTGACGTAACCGCCAACATTGCTCATTTCCTCAATATCGACTACTCCTCCACTATCAACCCAGCCCTCGTCGTCATCCATGTACCAACTCGATACAACAAGATTTGGCACTCCCTTCGCATAGCCGAGCGTGTATTGCATTGTGTTAGGATACTCTGGCTGATCATCTCCATTACCATCCCAAGTATGCTTGCCCACTCCGCCCCGCCAGAGAATCGTCACGGTTTCCTTTATCTCGTCCGTAACACTGTCTTTTAGAATAGCCGATACACCATACTGTCCCGGTTTACTTTGCGCAACAACAGCTCCAGGAATAATCATCCAGGGTCCTTTCCCAATCCGATAGGCCATGCTCGATTTTGGGGTAACGGTAATGTCTGCGATCAGTAGGTACTGTCCCCGAAAGCTTGATGTGGGATCTACCAATTCAACGCTGACACTAACATCGGTTGGTTTATTGACATAGTCAGGTGCCGTATAAGTTGCCGCCGATCCGTTGCCAACCACCTCACCCGGTCCACCTACCTGCCAGGCCGTACCTTTGCCACCATTTTTTATGTATCTGGCATCCAACGGCTTGGCGTCCCGCATATACATTTCCTTCGGGATCGTCTCGAATGGATCTTTGGCCCCATCTTCCGAACTGATAAAATAATCAACCACCTGTAAACTCACGATGCCACCTTCCGGGGTATGTTCGTATCGGGGGGTTATCCTGAACCAATTAGCCAGCGTCCAGTCACTGAAGTGGGTGGTGGTTACCGACACGGTTTTCTTCGTCTTGTCGACGATTGGATTGGTAGCAAATCGCCAGAAGCCCTGCTCGTCCTGATAAGCCAGTCCCAGCGCCTGCGTCAGACTGCTGGTTTGATCCTCAGCCGTATACGAGAACTGAATTGTAATGGGCTTGGCAAACTGAACGCCGTGAGGTAACAACCGAATACTCTGCCCCGAACCAGCCGGCGCGGTATTCTCTACGGGTTGCAATGTAATCGTGGTAGCCTTACTGACTGCCCCCGCCGGAATGACAAGCTTAATTGCGTTATCGGGTCGGGTGTACTCTCCCCCTGCAGGTGTAACTGTAAATACGGTTTCGGAGCCAGTTGGCTTACCGATGGGAAAGGCCGTCGGGATATCCGGTTCATTGGGTATTGGGTCGGGACCAACGTCCAGTGGTTCTTTTTTACAAGCGACAACAAGGGCAATAAACGCCCATGCTATCAGAAAATAATAGCTGATTTTCATAGAAATTTTTAATTGAGCAGCCGGTCCAGACCGGTCGCATGAATGAGGCCGTAACCCGGTTTACAAAACAAATCTGCTCCGAGTCTAAGCACAGTGGCCATTATTCAAACTGCAGGATCGTTTATGCGAACCGTGATCAGGAATATTTAAGACAAGGTTTTTCCTTTCGACAGGATTTACAGGATTTTTAGGCTGATCAATCCTGTAAATCCTGTCAAAAAGAAGGACAGTTCGCTAGCGGGCGTTTTATAAAAAAGAATCTGTCTGTTACTTTTATCGGCTTAACTTTCCTTTCATCGCACCTGTATGTACCGCTTCGGCTTTACCATTACTTTTCTTTTCCTGGTCTCTCTGGTCAGTCTGGCTCAGAATTCCTCAAAAACCACATCAGGGAATCCCATTTTTCCGGGCTGGTATGCTGATCCGGAAGCCGTTATTTTCGGAAAGCAATATTGGGTTTATCCAACCTATTCGGCTCCTTACAACCAGCAGATATTTTTTGATGCCTTTTCCTCGCCTGATCTGGTAAACTGGACCAAGCACAGCCGTATTCTCGATTCAACGGCAGTTAAATGGGCAAAACGAGCCATGTGGGCTCCGGCCATCATCGAAAAGAATGGTAAATACTTTCTATTCTTCGGTGCCAACGATATTCACGATGATAAAAAAGAAGTGGGTGGCATCGGTGTGGCCGTAGCTGACAATCCAGCCGGTCCGTTTCGGGATTACCTGGGCAAACCTCTGGTTGGTCAGATTCACAACGGCGCTCAGCCCATTGACCAGTTTGTTTTCAAGGATAAGGATAATCAGTATTACCTGATATATGGTGGCTGGGGCCATTGCAACATTGCCCGCCTGAAGGATGATTTCACAGGCGTCTTACCATTTCCAGATGGCACTACATTCCGGGAAATAACGCCGAAAAACTATGTAGAAGGCCCGATTATGTTTACTCGCAAAGGCAAATACTATTTCATGTGGTCGGAAGGCGGCTGGACCGGTCCCGATTATTCTGTGGCATACGCGACTTCATCATCACCTTTTGGACCGTTTGAACGAGTCGGTAAAATTCTTCAGCAAGACCCGAGCGTAGCTAAGGGGGCGGGGCATCACTCGGTGGTTCAGGTTCCCGGCACGGATGATTGGTACATTATTTACCACCGTCGGCCCCTTACTGAAACCGACGGGAATCACCGCGAAACCTGCATCGACCGTATGTATTTTGACGAAAAAGGCGCAATTACCCCGGTTAAGATTACAGTGGAAGGTGTAAAAGCGCAGCCGTTGAATTAATCGATATCATCCTAACGCTGAAATTGCCTCAGCAGATAATCATAAAAATAATCCGTGTTAACACCGGTCGCTATCTTTAGTTCGTAGCCAAGTTCATCTAGGTAGGTTTGGCCGGCGTTGGGCGGGCGCGTGCTGACATTAGCGCGGACAGATTCAACAGTAAACTGCTCAGGAATAGCTAAGAAGCTGGTAGCCAGAATATCCCACATGAAATAGGTGTAGTAATAACTCGGAATCGTATCAAGAGTTAAGGCCCAGAACTGACCCGCCAAATTAGAAAGCCTATAATCCATCTGCGCAGCCAGACGGGATAGAAACGATTTAGTGACGGGCACGTGGTTAGTTACGTCCAGCGGAACCAGTGTAAGTGGAAGTTCCATTTCTACGAGTTTTTTGGCGCTAACCGCGTCCCAGAACACGTTCCACTCAGCAGAGCCATCATGCTGGTACATGGCCACATTACCGCTTACCCGAAATGCACCCGCCATCCAGACAATCTCAGCTATTTTCGCCCCTAACTCCGGTGCTTTTTCCAGCGCCAAAACCAGATTAGAACAGGGGCCGGTCAGTAGAATAGTCACTTTATCGGAAGCCGATCTTAATCGGTCGATGATCAGATCCGGCGCACTCGGGTAAGCATAAATATCCGGCGACTTCGGCAGGTTAATCAGCATCGGCAGGGCATTTACGATTTCAGGTCGGGCTCGCCACTCAGCTGGAAACGCATTGATGCCATAATAATCACCCCGGCCCAGCGGTATTGATTCCTGACTCATCAACTGAAGCAATTTGTACGATGATTCCAGCGCCGGTTCGATATAGCAATCCGCCGGGGCCACTGTTACGCCTAATAATTCCTGGTCAGGCATGGTCAGGACCAACAGCAGCGACAGCAGGTCATCGATACCGCCGTCGTGGTCCATTAGGAGAGGTTTTAGCATATGATTTATAAGCTGATAGAACGCAGATTTTTATGATCGTTAAGCTTCATTATGGCTTTAGCCCTATCATAAAAATCTGCGTTCTATTGTTCATCATTTTTTAGCGGCTGCGTGTTTGGCTAGCAATTGCAAGGTATGTTTGAGCGATTTAGTATCGCTCCAATCCTGATGACCAGGCACTACGATCTTAGCCGTTCCAAATCTACTTATCAGGTTTCGAATGGAGCCTGACCAGGCATTTAGGTTAGCATCAGCGAGGTTACCCATACCAAAGGCCGCTACACTTTTCACTAGACAGCCACCGTACAGGATCTGCTGATTCGGTAACCAGACTACAATATTATCGTTAGTATGGCCCTCTCCGGGAAAATAGCAGTGAATCGGCTCCTGCCCGATGGCAAAGGTTGTGTCAGCGGGGAGGATACCTTCAGGCGATTCGAATCCCAATTTCACCGATTTCTGAGCAGTTAACGGTGTACTGACAACTCGCACTCCGGCTTTGCGTAATGCGCTGATTCCTCCTACCTTATCATCGTGAGCATGCGTAACGATACAAAGTCGGACGGGCTGATGCAGACTATCGGTTACCCATTTTAGCAACTGGTGGGTATTATCGGTATTGTCAAGGGTGTCCCAGCCAGTATCGACCAGAACAACGCCGTCTTTTGTTTTAATAATTAGGCCGTTGGACGGAAACGGAGAGTTACCGAATATGCCGTACGTAGTGTGTACATAAACCTGGTCATTAAGCCGGGCAATTGCCAATTTGGGCTTCTGCACCGGCTGGCCCTGCGCGAATGTATACAGGAAAATTAACGACAACAGCGCAGTTAATGCACGCATTTGGGAAAAAGATTTATGATGTTTATTGAGCCAGCACACTCACTTTCAGAAAACTAGCGCCCTGTTTGCTATGATAGACACGATGCATTGCTTTCTGGTAATCCGACTCTTTGGCCGCAAAAATGGGCACGAATTTCTGCGGATTACGATCAGCCCAGGGGAAACAAGAGCTTTGCACTTGTACCATCATCCGGTGGCCTTTTTTAAACGTGTGCAGAACATCCTGTAACTCTACAGAAACGGGCGTTGGCTGGGCTGGTTTGAAGGGTTCCGGTTTGCTGATGTTATTACGGTATCGCCCCCGGATAATTTCTGAGCGGATCAGTTGCTGATAATCGCCGTAAACTACATCTTTTTTCTGCGGATTTTGGGGCGCATCAGTCGGGTATACATCGATTACCTTCACCACCCAATCGGCGTCGGTGCCGGTCGTTGATACAGTGAGTTGGGCTAGGATTGGTCCGGCCAGTGTCATATCTTCGGTCAATACATCCGTCTGGAACGTCAGTACATCCGGGCGCGATGAGGCAAACCGCTGGTCTTCCACCATATAATCCGCCGAAAAACCGTCGTTGATTTTACTCGAAAATGGCACCGGATGCGCCGGGTCCGAGAGAAATTCGGTAAAGGCAGCGCCGGTGGCTGGAGCAGTGAAACTGAGTTTGCCATCCGCCTGTAAATACAGTTGTTTTTCAGTCGTCCCCTTCGGCGGGTAGGTATCGAAGGTACGCCAGCGGTTGGAGCCTGTCTCAAATAACGTGGCTTCGGGCAGGGCTAGTGGTGTAGTTTCGTTAAAGAGATAATGTTTAAAGAACTTCGCTTCGATATTCTCCTGATAATAAGGCGACGTTTTTGAGCCAAAATCCTGATCGGCAAGCGTTTGGCCTGATGGACCAGCCCATCCGCCATGCACCCAGGGGCCTACTACAAAAATATTCTGAATGCCTGGATTCTGCTTTTCTATAGTTTTATATGTATTGAAAGTGCCGAATAAATCCTGCTCATCGTACCATCCGCCGACCACCATTACGGCATGTTTAATACCTTTCAGGTGTGGCAGAATATTACGTTTTTTCCAATGATCATCGTAATCAGGATGCTCGAAATTTTCGTAATAGTATTTGTTTCTTCCCTTGTAATAATCCTTTTCTGAGTTAGCCGTCGGCCCCATATTCAAATAAAAATGGTATCCGTCGGGGTCATTGATTTCAAAGAGCGAGGGCGGATTTTGCTTAGTCGGCTGTTTATGTTCCTGAAAAAATGGGTAGAAACTGAAATTAGCGGCAATCATGAAGGCTCCGTTATGAAACGCATCATCACGCCAGAGATCGGCCATCGGTGCCTGCGGAGACGAAGCTTTCAATGCTGGATGCCCAGACACCGAACCCGCTGAGGTGAAGAATCCCGGATAACTAATGCCCCACTGCCCAACGTTACCGTTATGGCCCGGTACGTTTTTCAGCAACCAGTCAATGGTGTCATAGGTATCCGAAGCCTCATCATGGTCGGCGGCTCCTTTTTTATTATCGACGTGCGGAGTCATTTCAACAAACGTTCCCTCCGACGCCCAACGACCGCGAACATCCTGATAAACAACAATGTAATTGTCGCGTAGCATAAACGGATTCGGGCCAACGCGTCGACGGAAGCGGTCGGTGCCGTACGGTGCGCAACTGTACGGAGTCCGCTGCATGATAATCGGATGCTTCACCGACTGGTCTTTGGGCGCGTATATCTGCGTGAAGAGTTTGGTCCCGTCGCGCATGGGCACCATAAATTCGGTTTTCTGGTAATTCTCACGCGCATAAGCCGTATCCTGCGCGGGCGTGAACGGATAAGGATTAGCGGGCTGCGTCGATTGCGCAGTGGCAAGAACAGGAATTAAAAAAAGGAAAGTAAGTAGTGTTTTCAACGGATTGCTGGCCTGAAGTTGTTAGTCGTGCAAAATAGCGCCAAATTATGGTCGGTTAACTAGTGTGGGGATTAGTTTTGAGAAACCGGCGTTTTTACTTTTGCGAACTATAAACGAATAAATCGCTAATGCCGACTCTTTATCTTATCCCCACTCTACTTGCTGATGATACAGCCGATCAGGTATTACCGGTTCAGATTCGGGAGGTAATCGGGGCGACAGATGCCTATTTTGTTGAAAATGTCCGATCAGCCCGACGATTTATTAGTGGACTGAAAACGGGGCGGGTCATCGACGAAACTCAATTTTTCGACCTTGATAAAGATACCCCACCAGCCGATACCCGCCGTCAGATTCAGGAATTAACCGAGCGCAAACGTAATGCGGGTGTTCTGTCAGAAGCTGGCTGCCCAGGCGTAGCCGATCCGGGGGCGGTAGTGGTTGGGATGGCGCATTCGCTTGGTTGGCGCGTGATGCCGCTAGTAGGACCATCGTCTATTTTACTAGCGTTGATGGCGTCAGGCATGAGCGGCCAGTCGTTTGTCTTTCACGGTTATCTACCCATCGAGCGTCAGGACCGAGCCCGCAGCCTGCGTCATCTGGAAAAAGAAGCCCAGCAACGCCAGCAAACACAGATTTTCATGGAAACACCTTACCGCAACGACGCGCTCTTTGCCGATGTGCTGGCCAATTGCCAAGCTAATACCCGTTTGTGTGTAGGCTGCAATCTGACCGCTCCTGATGCTTTCGTGCGAACGTTAACCATTCGGGAATGGAAAACTCAGGTGCCCGACCTGCGCAAAAAACCCACGGTGTTTCTACTTTTGTGATTAAAACGCGGACGTAGTGTCCGTAGTAAATTTATGCGGACACTACGTCCGCGTTACGCATGATTCAAGCCTTCGAGTTTTCTCCATTTTACGAAAATACGTACGTCATTGCTGACGACGAGACTAATGAGGCTGTAATAATTGATCCAGGCTGTTATGAACAGGCCGAGAAAGAAGTGCTGGGTCGATTTATTGAAGAACGTAAGCTGACAGTCAAGTATTTACTGCTGACGCACGCTCACCTGGATCACGTATTTGGTGTGGCTTATGTGAAACGTAAGTTCGGCGTTAAGGCTTATCTGAACGAACTAGATATGGTGATTTATAACGATGTTCCGACTCGCTGCATGTTGTACGGACTTCGTGGTTATGAGCCATCCGAAATCGACGCGTTTCTGAAAGAAGGAGATCAGATTAAATTCGGGAATACTGTTTTAGATGTCATCTTTGTACCGGGGCATGCGCCGGGGCATGTGGCGTTTGTCAATCATGCTGATCGGTACATTATTGGCGGAGATGTCTTGTTCAAAGGTAGTTTCGGTCGGACGGATTTTCCGTATTGCAACCATGCCGATTTGATCAATAGCATTCGAACCAAATTTTATACTTTACCTGACGATTACATAGTTTACCCCGGTCATATGGAGCCAACTACTATCGGGCAGGAAAAGCGTACGAACCCGTTTGTGAAACAATGATGAGTTATAAATGATGAATTGCCATCCGGTCTATCTATTCACCATTTATAACTCATCATTTATCATTCTTAATTCATCATTCTTTGAACAGTCTGCTCAAACACCTTCCAAACGCCATGACCTGCGGCAATTTGCTGTGTGGTTGCATCGGTATAGTTATGACGCTACGCGGCCATCTTGATATAGCCGCCTGGTTGATCGGCGTAGCGGCCATCCTCGATTTTGGCGATGGATTCGTCGCCCGGTTGGTTAAGGCGTCAGGCCCATTTGGGAAGGAGCTTGATTCACTGGCAGATATGGTCACTTTCGGGACGTTACCCGCCATGATTGTCTTTCAGCTCTGCTGGTTTCAGGGTTTAGGTTCTATTTCCTATGGTGCTTTTCTGATCGCGGTGTTATCAGCGCTGCGACTCGCAAAGTTCAATATCGATACGCGGCAAAGCGACCGTTTTATTGGAGTGCCAACCCCGGCTAACACCATGTTGATTGCTGCGTTTCCACTTATGGAACGTTACCAACCACAATATGACGCCATCTGGAAAAACGACATAATGATGGGCATGCTTATAGCCTTCTCGTTTACACTAGTATCTGAAATTCCGCTTTTTGCACTCAAGTTCAAATCGTTCGGCTGGGCAGAAAATCGAACAAAATACAGTTTTCTACTGGCGTCTGTGCTGCTGTTACTACTTTTGCAGTTCGCAGCTATTCCATTAATTATCCTGCTTTACATCCTTGTATCACTAATTTTTAAAGAGTAAAAGAGCGAAAGAGTGAAGTTGACGCGAGTATTTTATTGACGGCTCGATTTCACTCTTTCGCTCTTTTATTCTTTCGCTCTTTACAATGAAATACATTGCTCAAATCGACATTATGACCCGTCCGGAAATCCTGGACCCACAAGGCAAGGCCGTTAAGCTTGGCTTGCATAACCTTCAGATGGATACCATCGACAACGTTCGGATTGGTAAGCATATCCGACTGGAAGTCGATGCTGATTCGGAAGAGCAGGCCCGCACTACGGTCGATTCGGCTTGCCGTCAACTTCTGGCTAATCTAATTATGGAAGAATATTCGTTTGAGTTGGAGCCGGCCTAAGAGCAGCTTTCATCAGTAAATAGCGCAGCGTTTGTCGCAAAGAACAAATGGAATAACACAGCGTTCTTTACGACAAACGCTGCGCTATTTGCGCCGGTGCGCCGGTCCAATATAAAAGCGCTATTTTTGCTGACTATTTCCTAAAACGAATGAGTACGATCTATTCAAGTATCAAAGGATTAGGTTTTTACGTGCCTGACAATATTGTCACAAACGACGACCTAACCCAATATATGGATACCTCCGATGCCTGGATTCAGGAGCGGACGGGTATCAAACAACGGCGGTTTTTCGCCTACGGCAAAGACACTAACGCCAGCATGGCTACAGCAGCATCGCGCATGGCACTTGACCGTGCCGGCCTGGAAGCCAAAGATGTTGATCTGATCGTGTATGCCACCATTACACCCGATTATTATTTCCCGGGGTCCGCCTTTTTAATGCAGCGCGAATTAGGCCTTGAAGGTGTGGGCGTCATCGACATCCGGAATCAGTGTTCTGGTTTCGTGTACGCATTGTCGATAGCTGATCAGTTTATCAAAACTGGTATGTACAAAACTATACTGGTGGTCGGTTCTGAAATTCAGTCGACGTTTCTGAATAAAAGCAACGAAGGGCGAGGGGTAGCTGTCATTTTTGGAGATGGAGCCGGGGCAGCCGTTTTACAAGCCACAATCGACCCTGATCATCGCGTATTATCAACGCACCTCCATGCCGACGGGCGCTATGCCGAAGAATTGTACGTCCGCGATCCCGGCAGTAGTCGCGAAGGGCGCTGGGTGTCCGAAACAACGCTGGCAGAGGGAAATTATAATGTAACGATGAATGGAAACGCGGTTTTTAAACACGCAGTGGTTCGATTCATGGAAGTAATCAATGAGAGTCTGAACGCCAACGGTTATCAAGCCAGCGATTTAGCCCTACTGGTACCACACCAGGCAAACATCCGCATTTCGGAGTACGTACGCCAGCAAATGGGCCTCCCCGAAGAAAAAGTGTTCAATAATATTTACCAGTACGGCAACACAACGGCGGCTTCAATTCCCATCGCCCTAACCGAAGCCTTCGAGCAAGGTCGTGTTCAGTCCGGCGATCTGGTTTGCCTGGCCGCCTTTGGCAGTGGTTTTACCTGGGCGTCAGCGCTTATTAAATGGTGAATTTTGAATAATGACCGACGATCCGGTCATTATTCAAAACGTTCCTATCGACAGCATCACCAGCGTACAGGCTTCGATGGGTTCAATATTAGCTTCGCGCAATTGCTGTTCAAATTCAGGATTTTCGGCCCCTGGATTAAAAATGACGCGTCTGGGTTTCAGGCTTTTAATATATTCGTAGAGGTCAGTCTGATTTCTCGGACCAACGTACATCGTAACCGTATCAATATTTTCCAGCACTGGGTGGCCCGTCTGAATTGGATGACCTTCAATCTGGCCATTTTTTAGGCCGAGCAATTCGATAGCGTGGCCGTGACGAAGCAAGCTATGAGCGGCTAGATTCGCATAACGTCCGGGCTTTTCCGTAGCGCCAATGACCAGCGTTTTATTATCCTGATTGTCCATTTCTTTAACTGATGGGTACGTTTTAAAGAAGCATACCTACCGAATATTCAACTAATTATTACCCTTCGCGGTTTCTCATAATCACATTCAATATGAGAATATACTCAGTTGCACAGATATTGTCAGTGGCCCGTTATAGCTGGATAAATTAGTAGTTAATATATCCGAAGGGTCGTTTTGCGGATATATTTCAGAGTAAATTAAAAACTGAGTAAAAATCTGCTAACTATTTAACCGTATGGTTGTTAAACCCTAGTTACTTGGACTTGTACGGGCCATATGATGAACTTACACAAACAAGGTATTGACAAAATCTGCTCCTGGTATGGACGCCAAAGGGAATCAAAATTTCTGGAACGAAAAGTGGACGCCTATTTTGTTTGAAGGCGTCGAGAATCCACCACACTACGAGGTATCTAATTATGGACGACTGCGAAGTTTCCAAACTACGTCAACCAACCGGCAAAGCCAAAAACTAGGTGCTCCAACCAGCATGCTTATTAAAGGGTCGGTTATTCAGGGCTACCGATCACTAAATATTCGTTCGGCAGGGAAAACGCTTAATCGGTATGTCCATAAACTAGTGGCTGAGCATTATGTGGCCCGTGGTCAGCCTGACCAACTCTTTGTTATTCATCTCGATCACGATAAGCAAAATAATTATTATCAAAATCTGCGTTGGGTAACAAAGGCCGACATGATCGAGCATAACCGCGCCAATCCGAATCTCAAAAACCGTCAGTTACCCCGCCAGACCCGGAATTACAAACTCACTGAAAGCAAGGTTAAGATTATTAAGAAACTGCTACGAAACGATAAAAATCGACTCAAGATGATTGCCAAGCAGTTTGGCATCACTCATACCCAGCTTAACCGCATCCGGTCGGGTGAAAACTGGAAACATGTGACGATTGAGTAAAAATTACTGGTTATTCAATAAACATGGTAAATGAATAATGGACAATGAAAAACGAGTTGATTTTCATTGTCCATTATTCATTTGCTTATTCTTAACGCCCGACTGATTCAGCAACGTTTGCTAAAGGCAACGACACAAAAAACGACGTTCCAACGCCTTCGGTTGTTTCAAACCAGATGTTCCCTCCGGCGTGTTCGACGCCACGTTTGGCAATGGCTAATCCAAGCCCTGTCCCTCCCCGTTTGGTACTAAAATTCGGCAGAAAAACCTTTGTCCGAATAGCGTCGGGAATACCAACTCCATTATCGTGAATTTCAATCTGAACCTCTTCGTTATTTTTGTAAAGCCGGAGATCTATAACAGGCCTACGGTCGGCGGGCACCGATTGAATCGCATTGATAATCAGATTAGTAATGATTCGTCCGATCAGTTGGCGGTCGCCAGTGGTCATTACCGGGCCGGGCGCAATCTGCCGTTGTAAGGTAATGCGTGGGTCATCGGCATACAGGTCTGCCTGTCGGTTCAGCACGTTGGTTACTTCAAAGACTTCCTTCTTAGGAAGAGGCATCTTCGCAAAATCTGAAAATGACGTAGCAATATCACTGAGGTTATCGATCTGCTCCAGCAGCGAATCGAAAGTTCGCTGAATAACTCGTCTTGTGGCTGACTCACCAGAATTGCTTCCGGAGCCGTTTGAATTTGGTAACGTCCGCTGCAAATGCTGTAACGTCAGTTTCATAGGTGTCAGCGGATTCTTGATTTCATGCGCTACCTGTTTGGCCATCTCCCGCCAGGCCGACTGTTTCTCCGTCTGTGCCAGCGCCTGCTTACTCTCTTCCAACTTAACCAGCATCTGGTTGTATGCCTGAATAAGCAAGCCGATTTCATCATCCGAACGCCATTTTAACGGCTCGTTCGGATGGTCCAGGTTTGTTTTCCTGATCTTCTGAGTCAGCATCTGAAGCGGTGCCGTTAACCGGTGAGAAGCTACATATGAAACAATCAGAAACACAATAAGCAGCCCTGTGAATATGCTCAGCGCCGAGGCAATAACGTCGATAATCTGCCGGTCTAGTTCGGGTCCCGCGTAAAAGTAAGGTACACTCAGAACACCCAGCAGTTTTCCCCCATATGATTTTACGCCCACATAAGCCGTTCGATACTGTTTATCGCCCAACGATTCATCGAGTATAACCTGGTTTTCTTTATCCTCGATAATATGCACATACGCTTCCGGATTGATCCGCTTGGACAGATAACCGCTTTCGTAAATGAGGGGCCGAGTAGAGGTATACAACCGACCTTTGGCGTCGAACAGGTTAATGTCGATATCGGCATCGCGGGCAATCTTACTTAACTCTTCCTCCATCGACGCTTTACTGCGCTTCTGGGCCAGCATATGCTCATCCAGATAGGTCAGAAAGTTAGACGCGATATTGCGCGTGTTACTGATATACGCGTTTTCCTGATTTGTACCATAATTAGAACTGGTTACGGTTAGAATGATAACGATTACCAGCGTTAACGGAACGAAAAAGGCAATATTCAGCAGGATCTGTATCTGGGTTGAGAAGTTGATATTGAAGGGCGAAAACCGGTATTTGATCGCGTAGCCGATGATTACGAAAATGATCATCAGCACCAGAATAAGGTACAGAAACGAGAAGTTAGAGACGATATTCTGGAAAGGATATTCCGGCGACGAAACAACCACAGTGCGGCCATCCTGCCGACGCTGCGCTACGTGTTGGTAGCCATTCACTAGAATACCCTTGTCGTATAAATCCTTGTTACCGAGCAGATTCAAATCAAACCGTCGATCATAGTTGTATGTACCGGTGCTATAAAGTGATCGACGCTGTGATTGGTTATCACTGCTATAAATAGGCATACTGTTTAAATTCCGATCACTAAAAAAAGCGTAGCTATATTCTTGGCTATCAGGGTTCTGAATAAAATTCGCATCGCTAAGCAATTCTGGATAAACGCTTTTGGGGCGCTCGTTCTGCAATCGTAAATCCAGCACGATATAACCTATTGGGTCCTGGGTTCCAGACGAACCAGGTCGTTGAATCGTTATAAAGCACACGTATTGCTTAATAAACTGATTATCAATTTCATTGATAAAGAAAATAGTTGGGTATTCCGTTTTATAGGATGCCTGACGATACCGCGTTTTTAACTGCTCCAGATTCGTTGCGTCGGGACTGATATCAAGCGACCGACCATCGGCCCGAAAGGAAAATACCTCAATGTCATATTTATCGAAATACTTTTCCAGATACATCGTCTTAACTCGCTGCTGAATCCGCTCCCGCACCAGCATGGTTTCCTTCTGTAGAACATTGGCGATCGTCGGATCTTTGGCAATTGAATCTTGCGCTTTATTCAACAGAAACTCTCGGAATACATCATTTTCTGCCAGCAGTTGGGAGGCAAATTCTTTCTCGTGCGTCAGTTTCTTTTTAATCTCTTGGTTATAAACCACATAAGCAGAAGCCAGGGCACAAATAAAAGCCGCCAGAAACAGATAAATCGACGTTTTGTAGCGAAAGGAGTAAAGTGTTTTTGGAAACTGGCCGACGTAAATCAGCAGGAAATAGATACCGTTGAGCAGGAAAATCCATTTAAGCGGCCAGTCCAGCACGCTCATAATCAGCGTAACAAGGCCCGTTCCGGCCAGAATTAACAGAATAGCCCGTCCTACGCTGAGTATACGCTCACGCCGATTCTTTGCCAATGAGACAGGTAAATTGTCAGCCGTCTGTTCGGGAATCGGATTATAGCGCAGAAACAGAGCCGCCAGCAAATGCGTCAGTAAAAAATAGGCGAATGAGATGAGCACGAATACGGCCAGGCTCACTACTTTCAGAAACGAAAACCGGATGTCGAGCGTGATGTCAAGCGTAAATTGCGACTTATCGTAAATGTTGTTCCATTCGGTGTAGCAAACCGCAAATACGCCATAACTGGCTACTACACAGATAACAGAGATGAGGCTCTTTAGCCAGTAAGGCCGATGAACCATAAACAGGTAACTGCGTGAACGGTAGTAATAATTGACCCAGTAAAATGCCAGTATAACCACCACCAGTATATTCAACAGCAAATCGCCCAGTGACGGAACCAATACGGAGGATGCGTAAAATTTGGGATTAAACAGGTCGGATTCGATAAACAGGAACGGTAATCCTGCGTACAGCATACCAGCCCGAAGTACGATCAGGTAAGCCGCTAATAAGATAAATCCTCGCTCGTAATGTCGCTTCCGGGCCAGCTTTACAATTAGTTGCAGGACATACATACCCAGGAAAATAATCCCTATGGTTATCAGGATAACCGTATTGACCGGAGTCGAATGATTGCGATAATCACTCACTTTTGGCGGAACAACCGAGAACAGAAACGCCGATGCATTATCGTATATAGCCTGAAACGTGTTTTGCCGCTGATCCGTAATTGTCTGCGGATTCAGCGCGAAAATGTCGGGGTTGTATCCCGACTGTGCATAGGCATTGTTACTTTGATAATCGTGCGAAATGTTGACCAGCGAGAATACGTCCATCGCGTTACCCCCAGTTACTACCCGCTGATGGCTAACGATGTATTGCCCCTGTTCAAACTCTACCAGCTTTGGGCCCGTTACCTGAGCCATCTGCGTATATTCTGGAATAAACCGATAATCGGACCAGTAGAACAACTGCCGATTACGGAATACGAAGTAGGGATAACGCGTAGGCAGTTGCAGTTCAGAGAACGTAGATTTTGGATTACGTTTTAACTGATCAACAACATTCTGTAATTCGGAGGTACTAGTTTTCAGTTCTTCTTTTACCCGCTGTTGAACCGTGCTGATATACTGCTCGTCGGTTGCACCGGGCGCGTTCTGCTCCAGCCACACAAAGCTTGCAGCCGATAAGCCAAAGGCCAGGAAAGCCAGCAGCAGAAAAATATGTTCAACAATGCGCTTCACAAATGGACTTAAAATTTTTCAAAAAGAATGCCCTAAAACCGTGCCAATGTTGGTGGGCAGAGGGGAAAGGGCATGGGGTGAAGGGGTAAGGAAATGGGAAAATAGTCGATCAATAGAGGGTGGCGACCACTTAGTTCTTTACCCAATTCCCCTACCCCTCTGCCTTATCTACCGTAAATCCGCCTGACTCATACCCAATTTCGACACCAAAGACATAGAGTAAATGTTTCCGATCGATAATGACGCGGACACCTTCCACGTTATATACTTCGTCGGTGGGGCCGGGTAAGTCGAAGCCAAGTAGCCACGATGAGCCGCAACCGCCCCCCCGAACGCCTACGCGTAGCCCATATTCATCGGGGATTTTATTGGCCTGTAGCGTATCCAAAATCTGTTGGCGCGCTTCGGATCGAACGCGTACCGGATTATCAAGTTTTAGCATGGTTAGCTGATGGTATTCAGGTTACCCTTTTCCCAAAATTACCCATTTTTACCGAACAACGTTTTTCTCCCTTATGAACTTACTGAGTGACTTTCTCAAGTTAATAGTACCAGCAGGTTTAGTTTTATACGGCATGTATCTGACCGTCAAACTGCTGTTAGAACGCGAAGCAGACCGCCACCGCTACGAGGTCAAAACCCGATATACCGAAACCGTAGTACCAATTCGGCTACAAGCATATGAGCGAATGGTATTATTCCTGGAACGCATCAGTCCCAATAATTTACTATTACGACTGAGTAACAGTTCGACCACCGTACTGGAGTTTCAACAGCGGTTATTGCAGGAAATTCGGGATGAGTACAACCACAATATGTCGCAGCAAGTGTATATGAGCCAGACCGTTTGGGATCAGATTCAGACAGCCATGAACGACGTGATCACGCTGATTAATCAAGCTTCAGGCGACACGCGCCCAGATGCACCCGCCCTCGACTTATCGAAACGAATTTTCGAGCGCATTATCCAGAAAGATAAACAACCTACTTCCGACGCTCTCAAAGCCGTTAAAGAAGAAATTCAGACGATGTTTATGTGAGATAGCAGAGAGAGATTCTAAGTAAACCCTCTGCCCTTTCCCCTACCCCACTTAAAACACCCCCGCCGAAAGCGACATAGCTTTTTGAAAGGCTTCCTGATTAATTGATAACTTAATGCCTTCACTTGCCAGTGTTTGAATAATTTCCTCCGTTGGCAGATTACCCGTAAGATGGTCGGCAGCCATTGGACAACCACCGAATCCGCGCAACGCTCCATCTATTCGCTGTACGCCAGCTCGCAATGCAGCCCGTACCTTATCAGGCGCTTCACCTGGTAATGCATGTAAATGAGCACCGAATTCCACTTCGGGAAAGGCGGTAATTAAGTGCTGAAATAGTGTTTCGATGGCGTCGGGTGTTGATGAACCGACTGTATCGGAGGGTGCAATAATGCGGATACCGATTGCGAGCAGTCGCTCTGTAAAATCGCCTACCAAGTCAGGGCTATAGGGGTCGCCATAAGGGTTTCCAAATCCCATTGAGAGATAGATAACCGCTTCTTTACCTGAGCTAATACACAGGCTTTGAATAGCCTCTACGTCGGTAAACGCCTGTTCGATTGACTTATTGGTATTACGCTGCTGAAAGGTTTCCGAAATGGATAACGGGAAACCAATGTATTGGATCACCGGATAGGTAACTGCCTGTTCAGCACCACGTTGGTTGGCCACAATGGCTAGCAGCTTGGTTTTCGTAGTTGACAGATCAAGGCCAGATAGTACTTCGGCAGTATCACGCATCTGCGGCACCGCTTTGGGTGAAACAAAACTGCCAAAATCGAGCGTGTCGAATCCAACCTGCAACAAGGTGTTTAGGTACCGGATTTTGAGGTCAGTCGGCACAAAATGAGCTAACCCCTGCATCGCATCGCGCGGACATTCAACCAGTTTCATCGGCGGATCGACTGACGCGTTAGTATGGCCAGCAGGCCCATTACGACTGCACAAATGGCCAGGCCACCGGCTTCGCGAGCCAGTTCGATATTCAGGCTCCGCATCCCGACTTCCCTGAACAGAAATCCTTCAAACCGGGATGGCCACTGATAAAATGCCGCGACAACATACATCACGGCCATGCCCGCAAAGAACCACCAGCGCCCGACACCCGCATAGGCCATAAAGCAGGCAACAGCCGCTAAGCTATAAATAGGAATCCAAACTTCAGGGTCAGGATCGTTATACTGCAAAGCCGCAAATAGGACGAACAGCACACCAAAAATGAGCGAAAGTATTTTGAGCATAACTTAGTCATTTACAATATTCTGCCACGGCGTTCGCGGCATCGGCATAACCCAGCGTTTGAGCTTGCTTCAGACTCAGACAGGCGCTTTCCCGCTGATTCTGTAAAAGTTGCGCGATACCCAACCCATAAAAGGCCTTCCCGAATTTGGGGTCAGCTTTGATGGCCTGCTGGAAATCGGCGACTGCCCCTGTTAAGTCCTTCTGCTGAAAACGCAAATTACCCCGATTATATAAAGCCAGAGCATTAGCCGAATTTAATGAGATAGCCTGCGAAAAATCATTGAGCGCGGCCTGCGTTTGTCCCTGCGAAGCAAATAACTGCCCACGATTCAAAAATAATTCGGCACTAAGCGCCTTACTCGTGTCAGGAGCCAGCTTAATAGCTTCGGAGTAATCTTTCAGGGCACCCGTCAAATCATTCTGCGCGACTTTAAGCAACCCCCGATTATAATAAGCCCGGTATACCTTAGGATTAAGTTTAATCGCCTGATCGTAATCCTGGGCCGCATTACCATACTCCTTTAACTCAAAATAAGCGACCCCACGCGAGTTGAAAGCCTCATCGTTACTTTCATCGGCTTCGACGGCCTGATTCAGGGATTGAACCGCTTCCCGAAATTTACCTTCTTTTAAATAAGCTCTCCCCTGCTCAACGTATTTATCCGATGAGGTGCAGGCGAGTATAAAGAGCGAAAGAGCGAAAGAGTGCAAGAGTGCCGCTGGGCGGAGTAAAAAAAACCTATTGAAGAAATAAAAAATTATGTCAGCTATGTATCTGTCTTTCAGTCCGCCCGGCAGACTGTTTTCACTCTTTCGCTCTTTCATTCTTTCACAATTAATTTAATTCCGGCAAAGGTACGGGTGAAATTTGGTCGTTTGGATAATGATTCCTTAACTTTGCATCGGCAAATCGGTGCTACCAGCTCCTGCTGAATCCCCCAGGTCTTGACCGAAGCAAGGGTAGGTGGTCGTAGCGGTGAGACATTGGTTTGCCATTTTTTGTTTCTGCTCGTTGACGGGCTCCCCGAAGCGGGCATTTGTTTAGTGGTTTGTCTGTTTAGCCGATACGGGCCGCTAAATTCCTTAATCCAACATGGACCTGCTCTCCCAGCTTACCACGTCATTTCAGGATGCGTTTCAAACTCGTCCTCTGCTCATCTGCTCTCCCGGTCGCGTTAATCTAATTGGCGAACATACCGATTACAACGAAGGTTTTGTGCTTCCGGCCGCTATCGACAAGGCTATTTACATGGCTATTGGTCCTCGACAGGATCAGGAAATCCATTTGATCGCTCACGATTTAGGTGAAACTTATCAAGGCTCCCTGAATAATTTGCTGCCAACCCATACCTGGGCTGATTATCTGCTGGGCGTTGCGGCACAACTTCGGTTAACAGGCCACGAGTTCAGTGGTTTCAACTGTGTTTTTGGCGGAACCATACCGCAGGGCGCTGGTCTATCGTCATCGGCCGCTCTCGAAAACGCAACGGGTTTTGGACTGAATGAACTGTTTAACTTAGGGCTAAGCCGGATTGAGCTGTTAAAGTTATCGCAGCGAGCAGAGAATGAATTCGTTGGCGCGAAGGTGGGCATTATGGACATGTTTGCCAGCATGATGGGCAAGGCCGATCACGTTATCAAACTCGACTGTCGTTCACTAGAATATACATATGCGCCCCTGCAAATGACCGGCATTCGCATCGTGCTTTGCGATTCGCGGGTGAAGCATTCGCTGGTTGTTTCGGAATATAACACCCGCCGGGCTGAGTGCGAAGCAGGTGTCCGTTTTTTGCAAAAGTTTTATCCAGAAATCAAAAGCCTGCGCGACGTAACGATGGACATGCTGGATACGCATTTGCGTGATACGGAACCGCTGATTTACCGGCGTTGCGCTTATGTCGTGCAGGAAAATGCCCGCTTACTCGAAGGCGTCGATGCACTCGAAGCGGGCGATGTAGCCCATTTCGGCCAATTGATGTACGGTTCTCATGAAGGATTAAGTCACTGGTACGAAGTCAGTTGCCTAGAACTGGATATTCTAGTTGAGATTGCCCGCCAACAACCCGGTGTGCTCGGTGCCCGGATGATGGGCGGAGGCTTTGGCGGCTGCACCATCAACTTGATCCGCGAGGAAGCGCTTGATGCTTTTACGGACCAAATTACCAGACAATATAAAGCTCGGACCGGGAAAGATACGTACATTCACGTCTGTAAAATCGAGGATGGCACGCACTTAGTCAGTGAGCCAACCCATTGATCAACTATACCTACCATGAAATTTTTCATTGATACAGCCAATCTGGCTGACATTCGCGAGGCCCAGGCAATGGGTATTCTCGACGGCGTTACTACGAATCCTTCGCTGATGGCTAAAGAAGGCATCACGGGCAAGGACAACGTTATGCGCCATTACAAGCAAATCTGCGAAATCGTGGAGGGCGACGTCAGTGCCGAGGTTATCTCCATCAAATACGATGAGATGATTAAGGAAGGCGAAGAATTGGCCGAACTTGACGAAAATATTGTCGTGAAAGTACCAATGACTGGCGACGGGGTGAAAGCCATTAAATACTTCTCGGAAAAAGGTATCCGGACTAATTGCACACTGGTTTTTTCAGCAGGTCAGGCGCTGCTGGCAGCTAAGGCTGGAGCAAGCTACGTCTCACCATTTGTGGGTCGACTAGACGACATTTCGACCGATGGCATGGCCCTGATCGAGCAAATTGTAACGATTTATACGAACTACGGTTACACAACGGAAGTGCTGGCAGCGTCGGTGCGTCACCCGATGCATGTCATTCAATGCGCTGAAATTGGCGCTGATGTAATGACAGCTCCGTTAAGCGTTATTAAAATGCTGTTGAATCATCCCCTTACCGATAGTGGTCTGGCTAAATTCCTGGCTGACCACGAAAAGGCAGCGTTACCGGTGAAAAAATAAAAATTAGTCAATAGTCGATAGGCGCCAGTCGTTAGTACTTTGTTACTGCTATGGACTGACGACTATCGACTTACCACTACCTCCATGTTTTCTTCTGAATCCGTTCTTAGTCTTGATCACGCCGACATTTACCAGGGCACAAAGCTGATTCTGGGCGATGTATCGTTTCAAATCAACAAAGGCGATTTTGCGTATTTGATCGGACGAACGGGCAGTGGCAAAACGTCTTTACTGAAAACGCTGTACGCCGATCTTTGGCTACAGCATGGCAAAGGCATGGTAGCTGGTTATCCGCTGAATGCGCTCAAACCCCGCGACATACCATTTCTGCGTCGGAAAATAGGTATCGTTTTTCAGGATTTCCAATTGTTTTTTGACCGTTCCGTCGAAGATAACCTACGGTTCGTATTGAAGGCAACGGGTTGGAAAGACAAAACCGAAATGAATAACCGCATTGCCGAAGTGCTGATGCAGGTTGGATTGGGAACAGCCCAGAAAAAAATGCCGCATCAGCTTTCGGGTGGAGAACAGCAGCGCGTGGTCGTAGCGCGAGCCATGCTTAATGAGCCGCAAATACTTATCGCCGACGAACCAACCGGCAACCTCGACCCGGCAGTTTCGGATCAAATTATGAAGGTATTTCAGGCTATTAATAACGCCGGGACAGCCGTGCTAATGGCCACGCACAACTACGATCTGTTACATAAATATCCAGCTCGTGTGCTTCGTTGCCAAGATAGCCAGGTGATTGAACTGAGCGAATAGACGCTGGACTTCACTTACATTTCCCCTGCTTTTAGACTTTCTCTGTGTACACTCTGTTGTGCCCTGCTTCCTCTATGTTCAGGGCTTGACTCCCACTTTCTTCAAGCGAGCCACGATAAATTCACCGATGGCTTTGCCTTGTGCTTGTCCATTTTCAATGGCATCGCGATAGTGAATGCCGCCGTATAAACGGGAAATAGCCGCTTCGGCAGCCGCTTGCCGGAAAGACTTAAACTGGCGCTCTGGCAGTTCAAATAAGATTTCAGTATTGTCAGTGAAGGCAAAATTATCGCCTAATAGATAGGTTAACAATTCGGCGACGGCGGTGGAGATAACACTGTGCCCGCTGGTATATTCGGGAAAAGGCGGGGTTTGTAAGAGCGGTTGCCAGCGGATATTGATGTATCGGTTAATAACCGTTTCAGGACGAATCCGGTTGCTTCGGTACTTTTCGTCCCAACAACTAATGAAAGCGTCCATCAGCGTCATGGCAACCAGCGAGTGAACCAGCACCGCTTTGTCGAACGATAGCTTCGCCTTAGCCGTGACAATGCTGGTAATATTCATCCAATGACCGCCAGGGCTTATCTTTTTAAAACCAATGGCCATGTGCCCTGACGTATTGACCGCAAACGGATTGCAATCCCAGTACGACGCAATAAACCGTTGCTGATCAGTCAGCGTGTTGCCCACGTGGTAGACTTCGTAAACCTGTTTGTAAAAAGCGCTGGTTGTATCCTTATTAAACGCAGTCGGTGGCTTCGGTTTGAACTGATTGCTGGAGTCGATAACCATCGGTCGGATAGTTCGCCAATGTGGTTCAATCGCTTCGATATAGGCCGGTGGTGTTGGGTACCAGAATCCGTCACCCTTGGTCGGACGGTAACGCAGCCGAGCGCTCAGTTTTCGGTAATTATCATTAGCGGCATAGCTAACAATCTGTTTGGCAATTCCCTGCGCCACCTGAATTGACTGTTGCAGAAGGGGTTCGCTAAAGCCTTCCTGTTTCAGCTGACCTAATAGTTTTTTCTGTTCTTCCTCCAGCATGTGGCCTGATGGCAAAATCAGTCGGCCTGTTTCAAGAATGCAGTAGAGCGCGGCTACCTGGTAATCATAAGGCTCCTTTTGGGTTAATTCGAGTGGTTTAAAGTCGCGCACAAACGACGAGGGTGACACAATATCGGTTTGCTGACGAGCAATAATTTCGTGTGCACCTAGTAGACAATATGTATAAAAACGACTGGCTGCAGGCGGATTCACGACGTCATGAATCATGACCATCGTTACCGCAAACATCGTAGGTTGCAGGTGTTTACCCAAGTCGGGCTTTGGCTTTGCAAAACCCATCTGACTTACAAACAACCAGCAAAACAGGAAATATCTCATTATTTTGGTTCGCTATACATTTGCAACGGCTGATTGAAAGCACCGATGACCAGGTATTTCTTTGGGCCAGTAGTTAGCTCAATCACCGATTTTACGTCGCCCGTTACCGATAAGCCCGATTTAGGCTGGTCGACGTATGTAAAATTTCCGGTTCCGTCGCCCGTTAACAGACAGCCATAATTAGCGTCCATACTGCCTAGTTTCAGGCGATTATCCGTTTTATTGCCGAATAAAAGCAGGTCGGCATGACCATCCCCATCGGCGTCTTTCACCAAGCTGGCAGTCACGGGAGAAAACTGGGCCTGAATCGGTAAGATATGCGTTTCGAATGCTCCAGCCTTAGCCAGGTAACAGACGGTATGACATTCCGTAACGGTTAATTTTTGCGCGTTTGCTAAGTCGGCTGGGGGAAAAATATCCTGAATGGTGGCGTTGGCGTAGTCCTTATAAAAACCAAACTTCTTGCGCATGGCGTAAATCTGGTCGTTTAGTTCGTCACGACTGACAAATGGATAAGCTTTGCCCTGTACATGAAAACTAAAAAACGGATCGATAGAGCCATTCTGATCGAAATCGGTATAGTACAACTCCGCAGGTTCTTTTTCCGAAAAATGCAGTTGCGAGTTTGTGCCCAGGTTACCAGCTATAATATCTTTCTGTCCATCGCCATTTACATCGGCAATCGTCAGCGACAGCCAGAAACCCGGTGCCGGATTGGGGAAATAGGTTTTCGTTTTATCGACAAAGCCATCTTTTGTATTCAGATAAATCTTGACAGGCATGAACTCCCCACACAGGATTAGGTCGGCCCGCCCATCATTATTCATGTCAGCCCACTGCGCATCGGTTACCATGCCCGCCTTAGCAAACGGAACCGCTACTGGCTTAAACTGCCCATTACCCGTATTTTGGAGGAGATAAGAAACCGCTGGTTCAGGGTATCGACCGGGGATCACGCGGCCACCTACGAACAGATCGAGGTCGCCGTCACCGTCGTAATCGTAAGGTCGTATACAGGATTTGCTGCTGGCAGTCAGGTTCGGCAAACTCACTGTCGACAGGACCAAAGCCCCTTTTCCGTCGTTCAGATACAATTCGTCCTGAAGCGAGGGCGTATTAACTTCAAACAGGGAATAACCACCTTTCGCGACGTACAAATCGTCGTAGCCATCGCCGTTCGCATCGAAGAAAACAGCTGCCGAAATCGCCGATACAGCTTCATCGCCGATGGTCAATGATTCAATTTTTTGTAATACTGGCGCAGTTGATTGGCTGTTTTTCTGTTGTACCCAAACGCTGCCCGGTTTAGCCTGATCGCCACTGATAAATACGTCGTCCAGTCCGTCTTTGTTTATATCACCTTTCGCCAGCACAGGCCCCGTGTGTGAATACATCCACAACATGAGCGGCTGCCGTTTGAAATCATTTTCAGTATAACCCTCGTGTGTGTGCGGCACTACTGATTCAGCTTTCGTAAACAGCGAAGCCGGTTTTTTAGGTGTCAGCGCTGCCGTAGCAGCAATACCATTGGTTAGCTGCTCAATTACAACCAGTTGATTAATTGACGGCTTAATAACCGTCTGCCGAGTCTGATCGGGCCAGTTGATAACGACCGAATCAATCGCCGTAGCTGTACCAAGGCCGAAATGAAGCGTTAGCGGCTGACAGGACAGATAGCCCCGAACCGGACTGACTTCCTGATACTGTCGGTTTCTGGCTGCATAAAGCGTTACCTGAGCGCCCAATGCATTTTTATTACCTCGAGTTGGTACCAGCTTCAACTGTACATAGTTATTCTTCGACTGCTCACGGCTCATATTCTGGTAAATAGACGCCGGTTCGTTGATGTTGTTGATGATCAGGTCCAGATCCCCGTCGTTGTCGAGGTCGGCGTAGGCGGCCCCGTTCGAGATTGTAGCCGTTTGAAAACCCCATTCCTGCTGCCGGTTAGTGAATGTCAGGTCGTGATTATTGCTAAAAATGTAATTAGGCAATTTAGTCGATGGCATGGCCCGCACTAAATCCATCAACTGCACCGACTCGCGGTCGATGGCTTTCCTGACTTTGTAATCACCCCAGTATTTTAGAAAATCTTTGTTGGTATAATCGCGCAGATAACCGTTCGTGATAAACAAATCTTTATAACCATCATTATCAAAATCAGCCAGCAGCGGTGACCAACTCCAGTCGGTGTTCGATACACCCGCGGTCTGGGCAATCTCACTAAACGTACCGTCGCCGTTGTTCAGTTGCAGCATGTTGCGCATGTACTGCTTCTGTAAACCTTGCTGCTGCATTAACTCAAACGACTCATAGTTTTCCTGAAGCTGAAGCAGTTTCTGCCGACGATTATCCTCCGGTAGCATATCCAGCGACATTATATCGGGCAGACCATCGTTGTTGTAATCAGCAATATCGACCCCCATTGAGAATTGCGCCAGGTGCCGGAAATAATTACCCGTTTCGTCTTTAAAAGTGCCGTTTCTCTGATTGATATAGAGGTAATCCGGTTCGTTATAATCGTTGGTTGCGTAGATATCCGGCCAGCCATCCAGATTCACATCGGCTACGATGACGCCTAATCCAAACGTGAGGGGATGTTGGTGAATGCCTGCTTTTGGCGATACATCAACAAAATGTCCGTTCTGATTTTCAAACAGTTTGTTACCAGCCAACGGGTCAGCTTCCCCCCGAAACTTAGCCAGTTCCATGTTATCGAACTTTTTGACATTATGGTTAAGCAGCAACATGTCCAGATCACCGTCTTTGTCGTAATCAAAAAACGTGGCCTGCGTACTATAGCCCGGATCATCAAGTCCATACGCTTTTGCCTGTTCGATAAAGCGCACCGATCCATCCTTGCCCGCTAAGCCCTGATTAATGAATAGCTGATTCCGGCGTTTGGCTTCGTCGACTTTACCGGAGTAGCAAACGTAGATATCAAGCAGGCCGTCGCCGTTCACGTCGGCCATGCTGACACCGGTTTTCCAGCCTCCAGCTCGGCCTGCCAGTTCAGCGCCGGTTTCTTTCGTAATATCCTTGAATTTTAGTCCACCCAGATTCAGGTAAAGTTTATTCGATTTCAGATTAGCCGTGAAGAAAATATCTAGTAAACCATCATTATTGAGATCGCCGACGGCCACCCCTCCCCCATTGTAAAAATATTCGTAGGACAGTACGTTAAGCTGCTCATTTTCGTCAATGTCGTTGCTAAAGCTGACGCCCGTTTTAGCCGCCGGGAGCGCTTGAAATAACGCTTGAGCGATAGTGCTGGTAGCAACGAAGCAGCTTACCACGATAGTCCCAATAGCGTAACGAACGAGTTGAGATAAATGCAAAATCAGCCGATTTATTAACAAAGACATACACACGTAAAAAAAATAGCCAATAAAAATACGCAAAAAAGCCAAAGGTCCCTTTACGAGACCTTTGGCTTTTAACATCATTTATCTTCTACTTATCCCACCAAACACGCGACACCCAGTTATCACCCGAAGCGAGTCTTGCTGCTGCGGACTGGTAATTGGTTGTATTTAGCGTTGCTTCTGTAGTTGGATACGGTTGCCGACGTGGAATCTGACCACCCGAGAAGTTACCCGTGTAATTTACCGGCGTAAGCACCGGGAAACCAGAACGTTTCCAGTTGTTCCAGGCTTCTCCTGAGTTCATCAGCATACCATCGGTAGCCCAGTATTGCTCATTGATCTGTTTCAGGGCATTAGCCGCTACCAGTGGGTGAGCATCGGCAAAAGCACTAGCCGTTGCTGCATCGATAGCAGCCGTCGTTCCATAACGCCCTAATGCAAGCATACCACCTACTACCCCGTTTTTGTAGTGCTGAGCGGCTGTTCCACTTACAGTGAAACCACGCGTAGCAGCTTCGGCCAACAATAGCTCGGTTTCGGCATACGTCAGGACAAACAACGGAGCGTTCCGGTTGCGGTAGATCGAGGTTGGACGCGAGTATTTACCGATGGCAGTAATGTCTGCTCCCGAACCCGTAGCGCCAGGATAACCAGCCGATTTGCTGATGTCGGTAGCTCCGCCGTTCAGGTCATATCCATTCGGTAAACCAACCTGTACACTCGGATCAGTACTTCCGCCCGTAGCCATATCCTGGTTAGCGATCAGACCGGCTGGTGGTACTTCGGCTACTTTGCTTAACCGAGGATCGTTATTTGCTTTCAGATAATCGATCATAGTTTTGCTCCAACGAACCTGATATACGTCGGCCAGTGTCGCTAAAGCAGCAGCGTTACCGTTTCCGTAGCTATTCGCGTTATCAGCCACTATATAAGCATCATCATCAACACTGGCAAAAACACCACCAGCAGCCGCTTTTTCAGCATAGGTCTTAGCGGTAGCAGCGTCAGCTTTTACCATACGCATAGCCAGTTTAAGCATAAGCGAATAGCCAAACTTCTTCCACTTAGCCACATCACCCTTGTAAGCAAACGCATCGTTGGTAGGCAGGGCAGACGCCGGATTCATAGCCCCGATGGCCGTTTCGAGCCGGCTGAGCAGAGATTTATAAATGCTCTCCTGCGTGTCATATACCGGTAAGCTCGTACCTGCTTTACCTTGTAACGCCTGCGTGTAAGGTATATCGCCGTAGGTATCGCTGATGGTTGCAAAGCACTGGGCCTGCATTATAACCGCTACGCTATTCAGGTTAACCTGAGCAGCATTACCTTTCGTTAACTGCTCCATTTCGTAGGCAAAGCTGGCCGCTTTAAAGCCTTCATTCCAGGTGCTTGCCAGATACGAGTTGGTATTGCTCGAAATCACATACTTATCACCATTGGAATAATAGGTTGCTGCGCCAGAGGTTGTAGAGGCTAACACTTGTACCCACATGCTCTGGAAAAGAATGGGGCCATTGTAGCCAGCACTGGAATTGACGTAACTCCATTGAGAGCTGGGTAATAATAGATTCGGATCGAACGTAGCGCCCGAGGCCTTCGTAGGGTCTGTGTTCAGTGCATCGAACGTATCCGTACACGAAAATTGCAGTGCCCCGATGAGGAAGGTTATAGCTATGAGTCTCTTCTTCATTGTTCTTTTATTTAAATCGAATATTCAGGTTAACACCGTAGTTACGTGTGGCTGGCAGGTTAGCCCCCTCAATACCTGAGTAGGTTAAATTAGAGCCGAACGAAGCTTCAGGATCGATGTTAGTGGTCTTCTTCGTAATGTAAAACAGATTCCGGGCAACGAGCGAAACGTTTACCGCACGAATCAACGGCAGTTTCTCCAGCACACGAGCCGGCAGGTTATAACCAAAAGTTACCTGACGCATTTTGATGAAATCGCCATCGACTACGCTGATCTTGGTTACATTGTTGGCCAGTGCCGTGTAATAGTCTTGTGCCGTAGCTGTAACCGTGTTAGGAGTACCTCCTTCGACAACGCCCGTTTTAACCCCACCTTCGCGACCAACAAGGGTTGCCTTGTGAAGTCCACGACGGTAAGCATAGTTTTCCGTTGCAGAAAGGATTTTGTTGCCGTAGTTGTAATCGATCAGGAACGACAAATTGAAGTTGCCGAATGAGAAATCGTTATTCAAACCACCATATAAGGTAGGCAGAACCGTTCCCATATTGATCAGGTTCCCCCGAACCGGTAGTCCTGACGCGTCGACAATGATTTGTCCATTCGATGCATACTTATAATCGTAAGCCCGAATCTGTGGTCCTGCTTCACCAACGACAAACGCAGTAATAGCATTACCCAGCGTCGCCCGGTTCGAACCGAGAGTGATCGGGTTATTATTCGCATCGGTCTGTAATACTTTATTATGAACCGAGGTCAGGTTGAGCGACACATTCCAGTTCAGCTTTGGCTTCCGGATAGGTGTACCGGTAATCTGTAGTTCCACACCCTGGTTCTGAACGGAGCCGGTACCTACTACCCCACTGGCGTAACCCGTTGCCCAGCTATAGTTAGCTGGCATGATTTCGTTCTGGGTTTTTTGCGTATAGTAGGCAACGTCGAAGCCTAAGCGGCTACCGAAGAAGCGCAGTTCAAGACCAAGTTCCAGTTCAGTTTTGGTGAACGGTTTCAGGAACAGGTTTGGTAGTCGGTCACTAAAGTTACCCGTAGCAGTGCCATTAATCGCATTACCAACGCTATAATATACACTAGTTCCATAAGCCGTAGTTGGCTCACCGCTGGTTCTGGCATACGCAGCCCGGAGTTTACCAAAGCTTAGGTTAGGCACCCGTACCAGATCCGAGAAGACAAACGCGCCTGTTACCGATGGCGTAAAGATGCTACGGTTAGCGCTTGGCAGCGTCGAGTAAGCATCATACCGACCCGTTGTACTTAACGTTAAGAAAGATTTGTACGCTAAATCAACGCTATAGTAAGCTGACTGAACTTCCGTATTCGCTACTTCGTAGGTACGATTGTAGTTCACAACATTGTTCCAGCTGTACAGATAAGGTAGTACGAATGGACCCCCATTCAGCCCTATTTTCTCGTAATTGTTTTTCCGAATGTTTCCACCCACCAATGCATTAACAGAAAGGTTAGAGGTAATATTCCGGTTAACGCCGATCAGAGCGTCCATGTTGAGTTCGGTACGCTGCGCATTGGAGAGTTCCTGCAGACTTCCCCGAGTATTCTGCGTGTAGGCCGATCCCCAAGGTTCTACTTTAAGAATGCGGTCGTTCGCATTGTCATAACCAACACGCGCCTGTGCGTAAATCCAGTCGGCAAACTGATACTTGGTGGAAACCATAGAAATCAGTCTTTTGCGGCTAACATTGTTAACAAATTGATTAACAACAAAATAGGGATTCGTTACATACTCATCGTCACTGAAGACAATTTCCCGGCCGGTTGTCGTATTATAACCAGGTGCCAGAATACGTTCATCAATGTTAGTTGCCAGTAGCAGACCATTGTTGGCGTTCATAGGGCCATCACTCAGAATAGGTTTATTTTTTACCTGTTCGTCGATGTAGTTAGCCAGAACGCTGAAGCTCAGTTTCGAGGTGATGTTCTGATCGGCCGTCAGGTTAATGGTTTTCCGAGTCAGGCCTGTATTTTCGATGATGCCTTTATTGGCCAGGTTCGACAAGGATAGACGGAACGAGCCATTATCTCCTCCACGCGTTACCGAAACGGTATTGGTGAAGTTGGAGCCCATCTTATAGAAATTTTTGATGTTGTCCCGTTGTGCCGAGTAAGGGTATTGCTTACCATCGAACTGGATAACATTGGTACCGTCCAGTTTACCACCCCAGCTCATCCGGCCTGTTTGTTGCGCAATTGCCTGAGTTGCAGGTTTAACTCCGCCAATACCCTGACCATAATCATATTGAAAATCAGTATAGTTAATGGGTTGGTCGGTCGTCAGGTTCATGTTGTAATCAACCGAAAAATCGCCTTTTCTACCTTTTTTAGTGGTAACGAGAATCACACCATTCGATGCGCGTGCTCCCCACAAAGCCGATGCAGACTGGCCTTTTAAGACCGTCATGGTTTCGATATCATCCGGGTTCAGGTTACCAAGTCCATCACCACCATCGGCACCACCCCACTCACCAGCGCTACCGCGTTGGGTATTGTCCATCGGTACACCATTAATAACGATCAACGGCGATCCGGCTGAGTTCATGCTGGGCATGCCCCGCATCAGAATTTTCGCCGTACCACCCGGACCGCTATTGGTACCTTTTACGTTCAGACCGGCTACCCGACCAGCCAGTGAGTTACCGATGTTCGTTTCACGAGCCCGTGTCAGCGAACCACCGTCAACCGTTGTTACGGCGTATCCTAACGTACGAGTTTCTTTCGATACGCCCAGAGCGGTTACGACAACTTCGTTCAGGTTTACATCCCCCGGATTTAATTTTACATTAATGGTTGATTGAGCGCCAACTGCTACTTCCTGAGCAGCGTAACCGATGTACGAAAATACCAGGACGGCATTGTTATCGGGAACGACAATCCGATAACGACCATTGGCGTCAGTGTTCGTACCTCGCGTAGTACCCTTAATGGTAACTGTGGCGCCAGCCAGATCATTACCTTTCTCATCGGTAATAGTTCCAGTTATCTCCTTATCGACGGCAAAAGCAGGAGAAGCGGTACAGACAATCCAGGCTCCCAGAAAAAGTAATAGCCTGGAAACGGCTTGATGTAGTTTTGGTTTCATAAATGTTCAACTTGATTAGGTTAACAAGACAGATTCTGCTTAACAGAACGCAGACGGTTCGGAAAAAACCGACGCGTGCTAACTTGACGGCATCATAGGTAAAGTAATAAAAAACGTTAGCGTTTCTAAGACATAGATTATCAGCGGGGTATTTACAATAAATTAATTTTCTTAAGTGAAGAGGCTAAGCAGCCAACTTTTTTGTAGTCAAATATAGGTACTACTACTTAACAGTTTTTAATTTTTTTTAAAAATTTGTTAAGCATTCCCTAAAAATTAAATAATATCTTAAACAAAGCCAACCTATAAAATCAGGCAAATAGGCAAGCAAACCCAATACATTACAGTCTAAAATCTTATATAACCGTATACTCTAACCTATCTAATGAGCAGGTGCTTCTAAATTCATGTAGCTATTACTAGCTATACTGTGACAAGCTGAAGAAATTTATGACCGTATAAGAAATAGGCTAGTAACCTGTTCAGACCTTTTTAAGAAATTACAAGCGCCTGCTTCAGTTACTCGATCCCAAAGTTAAAGCTTAATATGTTCTAGCTTTAATAGATATTTAATATTTTTTAAAAACTTGGCTAAATACTGTAACATTTAGCTTAAAATGCAGGCGAATTATCGATTTTATTAACATTCCACTCAATAGACGGCCAAAGTTTCGCTTTCTCCTTAAATACGAAAAGTAACTTGCCTGCTAAACCTCCTTTGAGAAATAAAATCTGTCAAAACTGCCTATACGTGTTTTTTTATTCTTATCTACATTCATGAATTCCTTAGTTACCCTTGACGATGAGCCTGTTATATTGCAATCTGTAGTTGATTACAAAAAGAATCAGAAATTACGGACCGTACTGGCGCATCTATATACTGAAGGGACCTGTACGCTGGCGAACCTGACGAAGGTTCTCCATAGTAGCGTTCCCTCTGTAACTAGCCTAGTTGATGAGCTTATCCAAAATCGCTGGGTTACGGCTATTGGTACAGCCACGGGTAGCAACGGTCGACGTCCTGTAGTGTTTGGCCTGAATCCGAAAGCACATTATATAGCCGTACTGGACGTCAGCATTCACGACACTAAAATTCTGTTTATTAATATTCAGCGGGAGGTTGTCTTTCGGGTCGATTATGATATGCGCCTGAATGATAATCCAACTTTTCTGCCTACGCTGATCAGCTATTTTTCAAGTGCCCTGGCCGATTCGGGGCTTGCTTCGGAGGATGTGATTGCGGTGGGTATCTCTATGCCGGGGCTTGTTAATGCACGCAAGGGTTTAAATCTGACTTATAAGCACCTTAGCCAGACCGATGAACCATTGACGCAGTGGTTTTCTGCACAAATTGATAAACCGGTCTATCTGATTAACGACACCAAAGCAACCGTGCTTGGCGAAAGTCGATTCGGAGGAGCCAGAGGCAAAAAACAAGCGCTTGCTATCAATATTGACTGGGGCGTGGGATTGGGAATTATTGTAAATGGTGAAGTTTTTCAGGGTGCCAGCGGGTTTGCAGGTGAGTTAGGTCACATACAGGTCGATCCAGAGGGAGAACTCTGTTCCTGCGGGAAAATTGGTTGCCTGAATACCGTTACCTCAGCATCCGCGCTGGTTCGGCGCGTCCAGCGCGACATTCTGGATGGTCAGGTATCGAAGCTAGCTGTTTTCCGAGACCAGGTCGAGCAGCTCGATATCGATGAGTTGATTAATGCCGCTCATCAGGGAGATTCTTACGCGATTGATATTCTGCATGAAACGGGTTATCAGTTAGGCAAAGGCCTAGCCATTGCCATTAGTTTATTCAATCCGGAGATCATTATCGTTGACGGTGTTCTGGCCAAAGCAGCTACGTTTATCCTGAATACACTTGAGCAGGCTATCAGTAAATATTGTTTGGGTGATTTTCGGAACGATCTGGCGATTGAGTTAACCCAGTTAAACGGAAATGCACGCTGGTTGGGTACCCATGCATACGTCATGGAAGACGTTTTTGCCAACTACTAACGATTGATGGGAAAAATGCCGACAAAAGGATAACTGAGTAATTCATAAGAAGAGAGCCCAGCAAAAGAAACTCTATTTCCTTCTGCTGGGCTCTCCTCATTTTACTTTCCCCATTTATCTCGCTTTTAGATACGAAAACGGGATAATCATCTCTTCCAGCGATACGCCCCCGTGCTGGAAGGTATTGCGGTAGTGATTCACGTAGTAATTATAGTTGTTAGGGTACGCAAAGAAGTAATCTTCCAAGGTAAAAACATACGCGGTCGACACGTGTGGCTTTGGCAAAAACAGTCGCTCCGGTTTACGCCCAACAAACAAGTGATTATCCTCAAAACCCAGATTCTTACCTTGCTTATACCGCAGGTTCGTGTTGGTTTCACGATAACCGACAATTTTAGCCGGTTTCTGAACTCGAATCATACCGTGGTCAGTCGTGATAATCAGCCGCCCGCCCTTTGCCGCCACCTTCTGCACAAATTCCAACAATGGTGAGTGCAGGAACCATGAGCGCGTAATCGACCGGTAAGCCGATTCGTCGGGGGCCAGTTCCTTAATCATCGCCATATCCGTCCGTGCGTGCGACAGCATGTCCACGAAGTTATAAACGACTACATTTAACTGATTCTGCAACAGATTGTTAAAGTTATCGACAAGCGATTTCCCCTGATTAACGTTCAGAATTTTGTGGTACGACATTTTGATGTTCAGGCGACTCTGTTCGAGTTGACGACGCAGGAATTCGTCCTCGTGATTGTTCAACCCTTCGTCCTCGCTATCGTCATTAACCCACAAATCTGGGTGTTTACGCGCCATATCACTAGGCATCATTCCCGAAAAAATAGCGTTACGGGCAAATCCGGTCGTGGTTGGCAGAATGGAATAGTACGATGACTCTTCCTCTACCGTAAAGTATTCTGCCAGCAGCGGTTCAATCACTTTCCACTGATCGTAGCGCAGGTTATCGATCAGTATGAAAAAGAGTGGAGATGAATTCTGGTCCAGCAGCGGGAATACTTTCTTCCGCATTAGTTGATGCGACATAACAGGGCTGGCCATTTTTGGGTCGTTCAGCCAATCCTCATAATTGTCCATCACAAACTTGCAGAACTCCGAATTGGCTTCACTTTTCTGCATATTCATTACTTCCGACATACTCCGATCCTGCGAGCCATCCAACTCCAGTTCCCAGTATATCAACCGTTTATATACATCCGCCCATTCATCGAAATTCATCCGATCATTATACTGCATCGAAATATTCCGGAAGTCCTGCTGATAACCGATGTTGGTACGCTCAGTCACAAGCCGTTTGTTATCCAGAATCTTCTTAACCGACAGCAAAATCTGATTTGGATTGAGTGGTTTAATCAGATAATCAGCGATTTTGGAGCCAATCGCTTCTTCCATAATATGCTCCTCTTCGCTTTTCGTTATCATGACAACCGGTAAGTTGGGCCGCATCTGCTTAATCTGCGCCAGTGTTTCCAACCCCGTCATACCGGGCATCATTTCATCCAGAAATACGACGTCATAATTAGCCTGTTCAACCTGGTCGAGCGCATCGGCCCCGCTGTTAACGGCTGTGATATCATAGCCTTTATTTTTCAGAAATAGAATGTGCGGCTTCAGCAGATCAATCTCATCGTCGGCCCAAAGTATCGAATAATTTTGCATTGTATTCGGTTTAGTGATTTACGGTTTTCCGATCAAAACCGCCTGTCTGTTTAACTTTAAACGACTGGTTCTGTTCAGCCAGTTCGATTTTAAGCTTTTTTAACAGCCTGTCTACCAGTATCGTGCCGGAATTCAATGTGGCCCTGTCAAACATTTTAGGCTCATCGTTCAGGCACAATAAAAGTCATAGATTTGCTTTTCAAGGCAAAAATGTCCTTTTCTAAGCTCTTTTAAATAAGACCTTTATGCATCTAATTACCCAACTACTAATTGGCTTCGTTGCACTGGAGCACATTTATATTTTATGGCTGGAAATGTTTGCCTGGACGACCAGAGGCCGGAAAACGTTCAAATCGTTTCCGCCTGACTTATTCGAGAAAACGAAGTCGCTGGCCGCTAACCAGGGTCTCTACAATGGTTTTCTGGCCGCTGGCTTAATCTGGTCGCTGCTAATTCAGGATGCGGCCTGGCAGGTGAATGTGGCCGTTTTTTTTCTGGGATGTGTGATTGTCGCAGGGATTTTCGGCGCTTTAACGGCTCAAAAATCCATTTTTTTCGTTCAGGCTCTGCCGGCTATACTAGCGCTCCTGGCGGTACATTTTATATAATGGAATAAGCGGTTTTGACAAGCTAGACAGCTATAAAGCAGGAAACCGTCCCCAAGCGGGAACGGCTCCATGAGTACAACAAAACCACAGATAAAGCTGCTGGACTTGTCAGCCAGACAGGTGCCTGTGGCTCTGCTGGTTTTTTAATGTATACTGTTTTTTTACGCTTCAATAAGGAACTCGTCGTGCTGGCTTACGTCCAGACCAGCTTGCTCGTCTTCTTCTGTAACGCGCAGTGGTAGAATCAGATCCGTAATTTTCAGCAATGCATACGACATAACGAAAGCGAACAACGAAACACCAACCAGCGCAATCATGTGGATCATGAACAGTTTGGTTTGACCGAAGGCCAGACCTTCATCAACAACGGCCGAGTTGATGCCTTTGCTGGCGAAGATACCGGTCATCACCATACCAACCATACCACCAACACCGTGGCAAGGGAATACGTCAAGCGTATCGTCCAGAGTCGATTTCGAACGCAGATGTGCGATGTAGTTCGAGATAATAGAAGCGATCGTACCGATAAAGATAGATGTCGGAACCGTCACAAAACCAGCGGCTGGCGTAATAGCCACCAGACCAACTACTGCACCGATACAGAATCCTAAAGCAGATACTTTCTTACCTTTAGCGGCATCGAACAGAACCCAGGCCAGACCAGCAGCTGCCGCTGCTGTATTCGTGGTTGCAAAAGCAGAAGCAGCTAATGGGGTAGCCCCTACAGCCGAACCGGCATTGAAACCAAACCAGCCAAACCACAGCAGACCCGTACCCAGCAACACAAACGGAATGTTGGCTGGTGGAAAATAGCTCGCTTCAATCTGCGATTTCCGACGTTTCAGATACAACGCACCGGCCAAGGCAGCCCAGCCAGCCGACATGTGAACAACCGTACCACCCGCAAAATCAAGTACACCTAACTTAAACAGGATGCCTTCTGGATGCCAGGTCATGTGCGCCAGTGGAGCATAAACGAGCAGGCTGAACAAAAGCATAAATAGAACGTACGACCGGAAGTTGATGCGCTCGGCCATCGAACCAGTTACCAGCGCCGGGGTGATAACGGCAAACTTCAATTGGAAGAAGGCAAATACTACCAGCGGAATTGAAGCGGCCAGTGACCAGGGTTTGCCATCCAGCACCCCGTTGAACATGAAGTGGTCCATTGGATTACCAATGAAGCCACCGATGTCGCTTCCGAAGGCTAAACTAAAACCGACGATTACCCACAGAACGCTGATAACTCCCATGGCAATAAAGCTTTGCAGCATGGTTGAGATCACGTTCTTGTTGTTCACCATACCCCCATAGAAGTATGCCAGACCGGGTGTCATTAACAGGACAAGCGCCGTTGCAACAAGCATCCAGGCAGTATCGCCGGAGTTAATCCCTTCCGTTACGATCTGCGTTGGAACGGCAGGCATAAAAATGGCCAGTACGCTGAATATCAGCAGTACAATGAGGGGGACGTAATTGGGCTTTTGCATAATAAATTGAGGGGTTTTTGTTGTACTAAATAAGATTTGAGGTTAAGAAAAGAGATTACGGAGATTAGAATTTGAAGATGGCAGCCATACCCAGAGTAGCCTGAGAAGAGGTCAACGAGCCGTCGTTTTTCTCGAATTTATTGGCAGAATAGCTGTCAATCCGTAGCTCAGGCTTGAGCAGAACGTGTCCGTCAGCTGCGGTAATGTTGCCGGTCAGCGTGATAGAGTTCACACTAGCACCGTTACCAGCCGCATCGGTTAGGCCACGAACACCGCTTTTATTGTCGAACGTTTCGTAGCGAATTCCTAACCCGAACTTGTCAGTAAAGGCGTAGTTGGAGTAAATCGCAGCTCCACCCCAGGTTTTAGTGGTCGATGGGCCACCCGCACCCTGATAATCCCCTTTTTGTGAACCCGTAGCGGCATTCAGGCCCAGGAAGAATTTAGGGGTAATCTGATAAGTCGTTGTCAGGTCAAAGAGTTGGTAGCTTGCATCATCAGCCGAAACGCGGTCGACACTATTAGTAGCTTCGTTCGACATGATCGCATTCAGGTAAACATTCCAGCCCGAAACCGGCGCGAAGAAGAATTGACCAATCAACCCTTTCTTTTTATTGTTGTCGTTCAGGTTATCAACGTTGTTTACCAGCCCCAGCATCAAGGAAGCCCGATCGCTGAAGGCATACTGCGCTTTCAAACCGATGTGATAGAAAGGCCCATTATTGAAGAGGTTAGACAGCGAGTAGTTATAGTTAACTGGCGCATCAATGACTTCGTAACCAATGTGCGTTCCGAACTGCCCCGCCGTAAACGACAGTTTGCTGGTTGCCTTAAACACAATGTAAGCCTGCTTGATGGCTAAGGAAGTTGATCCTGCCGTGCCCAATGGGCCAATGTTATTACCGTAGTTCCCTAAATCCGCGAACGGACCAAACGTCAGGTCCATCACAGCATCTACTTTGTCTGCCGTGTAAGTGGCTTTAGCCTGAATTAATCCGATACCAAACTGACCAGCCCGCTGATCGAATGCACGAGCATTACCGACATTAGAACCATTTAAGCCAAGGTTCGACTGACTCTTTGGGTTATTAAAATTGCCAAAGTAATAGGTGTCCATATACCCGGAGAATGTAAATTTTCCTGGGTTAGCCGTAGTAGAATCCTGCGCCTGAGCACCAATAGCGAAAAATAATGAACTAAGAAGTAAAATTGACTTTTTCATACTAATTATTTGGCAGGGAAGTGGTTTGCGTACAGTTGTATTTCGTAGCAAATGTTGTTTAAAAAATTATTCAACGCAATAGATAACTCAAAATAATTATGAAATTAAACTAAAAATAGCCTATTTTGTATAAATCCTCCTATTATATCCATTATAAATCCTTAAATCACACTAAAATATTATTTTTTAATTTATTTGGTTAAACTATTAATAGACCAAATATTATTCTTATAGAAAAAGGTGCATTTTAGGCCATAACCAAAGGTTTTGCCCGTTTAAAAGGGTATAAAAAAACCGAGCCCAATCAGAAATCTGATTGAGCTCGGTTAAATGGCTATTATGAGTATGACTACTGTTTACGCTTCAGCGTGTAGCCAGGCTTTCTTAGCCAGCAATGTTTCTTCATCCTCTACGACTTCAGGGTCGGGGACGCAGCAATCAACCGGGCAAACAGCCGCACACTGCGGCTCCTCGTGAAAGCCCATACACTCCGTGCATTTGTCACTAACGATGTAATAAAACTCGTTTGAGACGGGAGACTGTGGATCTTTGCCATCTACAACCGTACCGTCGCCGAAATCGACTTCGGTCAGTTCGGTTCCGCCACCCCACGTCCATTCAACACCACCTTCGTAAATGGCCGTATTGGGGCATTCGGGTTCACAGGCACCACAGTTGATGCACTCATCGGTGATCATGATTGCCATGAGCTATTCTGATTTATTGACGCTAAAAATTGGTCTCGTGAATTGGACAACAAATATAATTATTTAAAGGTTGGCACCAAACTAAAATTTAATTTCAAAGGTTGCTTTATATAAATAACCTAGTTACTGAGTAAATGCAATTAACGGAACGCCTGCAAACGTTCGTGGCCCTGGGCGATTACTTACGCTCGGCCAGCGCCCAAGCTGAACTGGAGGAGATTACCCAACGGGCTTATCACCGAAATAACTGGTTTACACCGACTAACTCATTGAATGCCTTACAGGCTATTGCGAACGACTTTCTCAAGGAGCCGAACTTAACTGCCTGGCTAAGTGAATATGATCTTGGCCCTGGTAATTCCTCGCCTGATAAATCTAAGACAGTGGGCGTTGTTATGGCGGGCAACATTCCGGCAGTGGGCTTTCATGATCTGCTTTGCGTTCTGATTAGCGGCCATAAACTACTGGCGAAACTAAGCAATCATGATTTTGTACTTATCCATTATTTAATACAAAAATTAAAGGATATTAATCCTGATTTTAGCAACTTAATCGAAGAAGCAGAACGACTCAACGCAGCCGACGTATATATTGCTACGGGTAGCACGAATACATCTCGGTATTTCGAGTACTACTTTGCGAAAAAGCCGCATATAATCCGGAAGAACCGCACGTCGGTAGGTATTCTGATGGGTGAGGAACACGAAACAGAATATCTGAAACTTAGCCATGATATTTCGGACTATTACGGCCTCGGGTGCCGAAATGTTTCGACAATCTTAGTGCCTGAGCAGTACGACTTTACGCCTTTACTACGAGCACTTGAGCCCCAGGCTAGAGAATTCCTTAATAACCATAAATACCAGAATAATTACGACTACAACAAGTCTATTTATCTAATCAACGCCGTTCATCATTACGATAACGGCTATTTACTGGTGACGGAGAACGAAGGACTGGTCTCACCTATTTCGGTACTCTATTACAAGACGTATAGTTCTTTAGATGATGCCACGAACTGGCTTACCAGCCAGGCAGATCGTATTCAGGTGATAGCCTCCGCAAAAGGTTGGTATACGGGTAATTCGCCTTCTCCAAGTGTCGCCTTCGGCCAGACCCAGCATCCCAGTCTAACTGATTATGCAGATGGCGTAGATACAATGGCCTTTTTAGCTCAGCTATGAATTATAAATGATGAATGATGAGTTATTGACGGAAAACGCCAACTCATCATCCATCATTTATAATTAGTACCGCCAGCTTTTCAAATCGGCACCTGCTGGATGAGCTTCTTCGATGCGTTTCAGGATTTTGTCGACGTACATAGTATTATAACGTAGTCGGCTGATATAATTGGGTTGCGTAGGGTCGCCGTTCCAGCAATGTTCGGCACGGTCACCGTAGGCTACCTCGCTGTTAGCGGCTGGGCTTTTCACGCTTTTCAGAAAATCCTCCATCAGGTATACGGCGTTGTTGAGATAGTAATTATCCATGTCGCCACAGTAGATGTGAATCTTGCCCGTTACTTTCGGACCGAGGGTTTTCCAGTCGCGCCGGAGAATATACAGCAAGTCATAATGCTCACGCCAGTAGGCCGCCACTGCCGGGTCAATTTCACCTGTTAGTTTATTCCAGATGCGTTTTGGATAACCATCTGAGCCAACCGGCGAGTACACGGCTTCCCAAATATCAAACTGATCGCCGGAACGGGTATGCGTCCCTAGCGCCAGTTCGCGGTGATTCGTCTCCTCCGTTGTGCATTTCAATTGGCCTAAATAGTTCCGCTGGGCAGGCCGGGGCGTCCGCCGAAACGGCCCTTCCGAATAATAAGCGTTTTTATCTTTGTAGAGACTGAAGTTAGTGTAAGCATCAAACGAAATCGGGTCGGGGCAGGCGGCAAAACAGCCATTAAATTCGTCGGGGTAAAATGTCTGGACAGCCAGTGCCTCCCAACCACCCGTTGAGCCGCCGTACGTAAACCGCGCCCATCCCTGACCAATACCCCGAAATCTCTTTTCAATTTCGGGCAGCAGTTCATACATAATTGCGTCGCCGTAGGGTCCAAGATTTTCGGAGTTAACTGCGTAGGAGTCGTCATAATACGGGTTAGCATGCTGGATTTCCACGATCAGTATTCGCGGAAAGTCTTTACTCGTCCACTTCTTATAAAAATCGTAGGCTTCCTGCGCCACAATTTTCTTATATCCGTGAATATGAAACCGCTCAACGTAATCTGTGGTGTCCATATTGGCAGGTGGTGGCGTTTCACTAAACCCATCAAAATCACTTGGGAAATGCCCATGATTAATGCAGATCGGATAACGGGCTTCGGGGTGCTCATCAAAGCCAGCTGGAATTAGCACGTGAGCGCCTAAATACATAGGGCGGCCCCAGAATTCGGTTAGCCGTTTGCTCTGAATCTTGATATGCTTGATAAATTTTGTGTCTTTCGGTTCGGCTATTGGTGGATTCACCTGATCCATCACTACCGCGAAGGATTGTTTGCTTCCCGCTTTTAAGGTGATTTTTTGCGGCTTACTGAACAAATTACCAGGCGCCGTCCGCCAGTTCTGCCCTTCGCCCCGGTCCATCGGCAGCTTAACTGTGGGGCCATCTTTTCGTTTAAAGGTTTCGTATTTATGCAGCACAGCCTGCACGTAATAATCACCGGGTGCCAGGTCTTTTAAACTTTTCTCTGGATAACCGAAAACGCTGGCATCAATCGTTGTCGGTTGGCCAGGTTTGAGCCCATCGACGTCAACACCAAAAAGTTGCGCTGTTTCGACCGCATCGCTTACCTGCTGACGAGGCTCAGATTTGGCCGTTTTCGAAAGAATCAGCAGCACACGCCCATCGAGTGGTGCTGTGCTTTGAGTAGGTGAGAAGGAAATGGAGAAGATAGCCGGTCCGGCGTTTCCCTGGGCGAAAGCGTTTGCTGTCAGGCAGCAGAGTACCAAGCAATTGGTAAAAAATCGGTTCATATGCAGTCTAGGTTGAATTCGTTTCTAAACTACATAAATTTTATTTTTTCCAGCTGTTTTACTGGTATACACGCACATAGTCAACCTCCATGTGTCGAGGCCAGATTGTTTCATCCACGCCTTTTTGTCCCCCCCAGTTACCACCTACCGCAACATTCAGGATAAGATAGAATGGCTGTTCGAACGGCCAGGCAGCTACGTTCTCACCTAATACGGCCTTTTCAACGGTGTAATATTTTTGCTTATCGACGAAAAAATCAATTTTCTCCGCCGTCCATTCAATTGCATACAGATGGAACGCCTGCGCTACATCCTTCACCTGAACCTGCTGTCCTTTCTGCGTTTTCTTAGCGTGATTATAGGTTTCCGTATGCACTGTACCATGAACAATGCCTTCATCAAATCCAACATGTTCCATAATATCAATCTCTCCGCACCTAGGCCAGCCAGCAGCCTGAATATCAGAACCCAGCATCCAGATAGCGGGCCAGGTACCACGGCCGGACGGAAGTTTAGCCAGCACTTCAATACGACCATGTTTCCACTCCACTTTACCTCGCGTTAACAATCGCGCAGAGGTGTAGTTCTTATTTTCATAGACTTCTTTACGAGCTTCGATAATCAATTTGCCGTTTTCAACACGGGCATTTTCAGCGCGTCGGGCGGTGTAGTATTGCAGCTCATTATTACCCCAGCCATTACCACCGACCTCATACTTCCAGTTCGTGGTGTCGGGCAGGCTATTATCGTTGAATTCATCCGACCAAACGAGTTGGCGTGTTGGTAATGAATCAATGCCGGATCTAGTGACTTGTGAAAAAGGGATGTAATCGTTACTAAAAATTAGTGTGGTTGCAAGCAAAAGTGCATTGAAAGCTAGTAGACTTTTCATGAAAAGTATATTTCTAAAACTAGTGTACGATGGGTGCAGCTATAGGAAGCTAACACAAATACATAGACCAATTATTTTCCGTTTTCCAGAAAGCAACAAAAAATTGCCAACCCTAACCAGATATCAATGCCATGAGCTCATTCACAATTGATTTTCCCGGAACAGCCAGCCAATTTACGACGAAAGCTGGCTCCGCCATTGCCGCAAAAGGCGGTCAGTTTACCGGCGATACATCCAAAGGTAATTTTCACATTAAAACTGCTATCGGCGCAGTCGAAGGCAATTATGAAGTACTGACGACTTCGTCAGCCAGCCCGACTCCCATTTCCGTTACGATTACCAAGAAGCCGTTTATCGTTTCGACCAATCAAATAAAGCAGGCAATTAGCGATTTCTTTTGAAAGAATGCTGATTGCCACCCAGGCCAAGGCGATCCTTTTCCTGTATAGAGCTTATTTTTCGGTGGGCAGCTACGGGGGTTGAGATAAGGCTATTGACATGAGCCTTAATTGGTGGCTTTAGGAAAAAGTCCCCGAATCAGTAGAGAGCTTTTCCACAGAACACGTTCATGCTAGCTGGTTATTCATTATCAGATCGGGAATTCACCCATGAGGCTGATATTGTCGGCGATCTTAACCTGAAAATAAATAACCAGCTGCGTAGTGTAAGTAGGGTTAGATTACGCAAACGCTTAGCTGATACTAATTATCAATTAGGCGTAACAGACAAAATCTATGCCATACTTAGTATAAAATTTACCTATAAAAAGTTAACAAAATAGCGACAGTTTGGCCTCGTACTGCTATTTATCTATTGTCTGATAGGATGGAGTACAGTTCTAAAGCATGAATAATTCCTCATCTATTTCAGGCCGAAATTAGAGATCTCGAAGATGAGAATACAAAATCAATCTTGCTGTTTATTAGGCTTTTAAGTTGATCCTAAGCGAGACTACGTTCCAACTATTTCTTACGGTAACGCGCTATCTTTTCAGTGTCTTTTATTAACGGCTATAGCTTTTTATATCGAAAAGCGGCTAATGTAATAGTATGATAATCAATACTAGCACGCACTAAAAGTGTATCGATTTCTTGATCCAATGTCTTGGTACTAAACAGCAGCTATGTAACTATATTTCAAATTGATATATTTATAGAAATCCTATAGTTACCATAATTAAAATTAAATGAATATTAGCAGACTTAATATATTTTTTAGTAAATTTTATAATTTGATGTGTTTACTTGGTACTACTAACACATTCAAGTTGTTTTATAAAATATGGCATATTTTTTGAAGGAGTAAACTATGCTTGCGTTAATGCTAGATCATAGTAACGTGGCTAGGCGGGTCTCCTACTAAGTTCGTCAATTGGTAACTATAGCAACTAACCTAGTACCTGCTTTTGCATGAACATTTTATCATTTTAAAATTACTTAGTTCACTATTTTTAGTGATCTCTGATTAACAAAATGCTTCGAAGCAGAAGATTATTCAATAGTGATTGGCATAGGTTTTGTGCCAGGGTTTGTATGCTTTTTTAATCTTTTTTCGCTGCTTAAACTGCGTAAGTTTAGTTTATGCCTCTATAGGCGGAATATAAATATCATCTTTAAATTTCATTGATTATCAACAAGTTAACTATCTATCTTTAGCCATTAGGGTAGCAATAGATGGTTAGCAATCATGTAATGGCATCGGTTTTGATTTTGCGGGTGATCATAGAGAAATTCTATGTCTGTTCATCCCGCTTATCAGAAACTTTATGCCGAACAGCAACTCACCTTCTGGGTCAGTAATCGATTTTGCTGACAATAGATATATATACAGCACTCTTAGTCTGTATTTACCACCCGTTCAACCAGAATGGCGTGGCTGGGCGCATTTCTGCATACCCCATCTTTTTCTAAAATCCTTTCTTCTCGTTCTCTGGCTGACGTTCAACACAATGTCAGGATAGCCAATATCCCTTGCCTTAGCATATACATACCCGTCTAAATGCCTCCAAAACTTTTGACTATCATGACCTTACCTGTACATGTATTTCCGATTTATCAAGTCAGCCCAACAGATCAGGGCAATCAAAGGAAGATTTATTTGTTTGCCTGCTTCCTCGTTATTCTACTGATCGGTTTGGCTCAGCAAACCCAGGCGCAGGTCTGTAGCCTTAGTATAACGGCCACCCCCAGTGCCTGCAATCCAGCAACTAATACGTATTCCACTACGGCCGTTGTGTATTTGAGCAATACAGTGTCTGGCACCGTCACTGTTAACGATGGTCCAAGAACTATCATAGCTGCAATACCAGCTGGAGTAACAAGTGCTTCTTTCACAGCCACTTTCACGAATATTCCGGCAGATGGCCTTGTGCATACGGTGACCGCTTCGCAGCCCGGTTGCACCTCAGCGACGACTACTTACCCGGCTCCAGCAGCCTGTGGCGTCTGTAGCCTGACAGCCACGACAAAACCGGGCAATTGCGCGAGTGCGACGAATACGTATTCCGCAACTACTGTTGTCCAGTTAACAAACCCAACGCCGGGTATAGTAACTATTACCAATGGAGCACAAAGCTTAACGACGACTATACCATCGGGAGTTAATAATTATACATTTACAGCCGGATTTAACGGGCTCATTTCTGACGGAGCAACGCATACAGTTACCGTCAGTTTGCCGGGTTGCGGTAGTACAACATCTGCTTATATAGCACCAATTTCTTGCTCAGTAGCTGGTGTCTGCTCGGTGAGTGCAATAGCAACACCGGGAGCTTGCAACACGGCCACCAATACGTATTCGTCCACCGTTGTCACTACCGTTTTGAATCCGACTTCAGGCGCTATTTTGACAATTACAGACGGTACAGTTAGCCAGCCATTCACAACTAGTGCCGCCAGTCAAAATACATTTATTGCCGTTTTCAGTGGCTTCACCTCGAACGGAAATACCCATACGGTAACGGCTTCGCTAACCAATTGCGGTAGTTTTACGACGACTTATCCAGCGCCAACCTGTACAGGTACATGTTCTGTGAGTGTATCAGCCGATCGTTCCATATGTGACGCGGTCACCAATACACATTCGTCCACCGTTGTAGCCACCGTGCTTAATCCGAATGGAGGAACGATTACGATTAGTGACGGTGCCCAAAGCCAGACATTTTCTACGACAGCCGTTAATCAGAATACGTTTACGGCTGTTTTTACTGGTTTGCCCTCAAATGGCGCTACTCGCCTAGTAACCGCATCGCTACCCAATTGCAGTTCAGCCACTACTTCTTATCCCGCTCCAGTATCTTGTTCTATTACGCCAGCCTGCTCTATAAACACGCCCGTCATAAAATTCGGCGACTGTGCTTCCGCCACGAATACTTATTCGGCCACAGCCGTCGTAACTGTTCAGAATCCTGCTAGTGGCACACTAACTATTTCAAATGGGATAACTAGTCAGCCTTTCGCCACCACTGCCGGTTCGTCGAATACATTTACTATGATATTCACCGGCTTAGCCTCCGATGGCCTTTCACATACTATTACCGCTAGTTTACCGGGCTGCGGCTCGACTACAGCCGCTTATACCGCTCCAATTTCGTGTTCAGCAACGCCTGTTTGTTCAATGACACCGGTCGTAACGCCAGGCGCCTGCTCTTCAGCCACGAACACGTATTCAGCTACGGCTGTAGTGTCCTTAACCAATCCGCCCGCCGGAGTATTAACTGTTACTGATGGAACGCGCAGTTTGACAACGACAATTGGATCAGGTCTGGTTAGTTTCACCTTCACCGCTACGTTCAACGGATTGATTCCTGACGCCACTACGCATACCGTGATAGCATCACTGCCGGGATGTACCAATGTAACAACAACTTATCCTGCACCAGCATCCTGCTCAGTTACACCGGCCTGCTCGGTTAGCGCAGTGACAACCCAGGGTTCATGTGCCTCAGCAACCAATACGTTTTCCAATACAGTAGCGATAACCGTAACCAATCCGGCAGCCAGTATCTTAACCGTAACCGATGGTACGGCCAGTCTGACATTTGCTGTACCAGCCACTTTAGGTACAGTTACGACTTCGGCTGTATTTAACGGATTACCCTCCAACGGCTCTTCACGTACCGTAACGGTTGTATTACCCGGCTGTTCCAGTTCAACGTTAAGCTACACAGCACCAACTAGTTGCTCTTCTACCACTATCTGCCCATCTATGACTTTATCACCTAATTTATTAGCGAATGGTACGGTCGGTATTCCATACAGTACAACAATGGTAGCTAACGGAGGAACTGGTCCCTATACTTTTAGTGTCCCTCCAGGAAATTTACCTGCCCAACTAAGTCTGGCATCAGATGGTGTACTAGCGGGTACCCCGTCGACTGCGGGCTCGTATAGTACTACCATTCGAGTTACCGATAGCAAGGGTTGTTATCAGGAGTTTAGTCCAAGGATTTTAGCAATTAGCTGTCTATGTAGAGATTTCGTTCCTGTTCTGAGCGCGCAAGTGGGCACACCTTATACTACTAATCTGGATGGATTCAGCCTTGTTTCAGGAAGTCTACCTGCTGGATTAACATTATCGCCAACGGGCGTTCTTTCTGGTACGCCAACTGCATCTGGCAATTTTTACTTCAGCTTAAATGACCCAAGTAATGCTACTTCAGGTTGCTCCTGTCAAATTTCTTATGGTATGGTGGTTAGTCCAGGTATCACCCCAGCCTGTTCAATCAGTGCAGTAGTGACGCCAGGCGCTTGCGCCAGTGCTACGAATACATACTCGGCTACAGCGGTGGTTACCTTAACTAACCCGCCTGCTGGAATGCTGACAGTGAGTAACGGGTTGCAAAGTCTAACTGCGACTATTGCAAATGGACTCAGCACTTACACATTTTCTGGCACGTTTGATGGGCTCAACTCCGACGGAGCTACTCACACAGTAACGACTTCATTGTCCGGTTGCACAGATCAAACCGTCACTTATCCAGCTCCGGCCAGTTGTTCTTCCACCACTACCTGCCCGCCCTTTACGCTGTCGCCAAATTCATTACCAGACGGTGTGGTAGGTACACCTTACAACGTGACAATTGTAGCGAATGGAGGCAGTGGTCCTTATTCGTTTAGTGTTTCGTCAGGTAGTCTGCCAACCGGAATTACGCTATCGCCAAACGGGGTCTTATCGGGTACGCCATCAACGACTGGTTCGTTCGCCATTCGGGTATTGGCCGCTGATAATCAAGGTTGTGTTCAGGACCTCGATCCGGGTATTCTGATGATTACGCCATCAGGTTCAGAGCCTTGCCCACCGGCTAAATGTGTGCCTTTGGTTATCTCACGAATACGTTAACCTAGTCATTGCGTCAATAATCTATCAGCCCGCTGCCTTTCCGGTTAGTGGGCTGACTTGTATCTGAACTCTATAGCCCAAAGCCTAATCAATCCAATATCGTTTGTAGAATAAGGTTAACCAGGCTCAACTTTTAACTGCCTGATTTTGTTATCCAATCAGGCAGTTACCATTTCAATCTGCTATCTTTGCGGCTTTATTTGAGCGGTCACATACAACCTATTATGTTATCCATCAGGAATTTACAGGCCTCAGTTGGGGGCAAAGAAATATTACGCGGGCTGAATCTGGAAGTTAATGCCGGTGAGGTTCACGCCATTATGGGTCCAAACGGGGCTGGTAAAAGTACGCTGGCATCGGTATTGGCCGGTCGGGATGCTTATGAAGTAACCAACGGCAGCGTGCTGTTCGATGGACAGGATTTGCTTGAATTGGCTCCCGAAGAACGGGCCGCCGAGGGTATTTTCCTGGCGTTTCAGTATCCGATTGAGATTCCTGGTGTTAGCACCACGAATTTCCTGAAAACAGCGATGAATGAGATTCGTAAGTATCGGGGTCAGGATCCGCTCGATGCGGTTCAGTTTCTGAAACTGATGAAAGAGAAAATGAAGCTCGTCAACATCGACCAATCGTTGTTGAGCCGGTCGTTGAACGAAGGGTTTTCAGGAGGAGAGAAAAAGCGGAACGAAATTTTCCAGATGGCGATGCTCGAACCGAAACTTGCCATTCTGGACGAAACCGATTCTGGACTCGACATCGACGCACTGCGGATCGTTGCTGATGGAGTTAATAAATTACGGTCGCCGGAGCGGGCTACTATTGTCGTTACGCACTACCAGCGCCTACTGGATTATATCGTTCCTGATTATGTACACGTCCTCTACAAAGGACGTATCGTTAAGTCGGGTCCGAAAGAACTGGCTCTCGAACTGGAAGAAAAAGGATACGACTGGATTAAGGCCGAAGCGATATAAATTAATGATGGATGATGAGTGATTACCGTTACTCGCAGCAGAATCATTTATAATTCATCCGCACGGGCGGCCCCGATTCTTAATTAATAATATGACTCCTTCTTACGCATCTTATAACGACTTTAAAAACCAGTTGCTGGCGGCTTTCCAGACGAATGAAGAGCGCATGAACGGGGCCAGTAAAACCCCGATTCATCAACTTCGACGGGAAGCCTTGCACCAGTTCGACCGGCTGGGTTTTCCAACCATTCGACACGAAGAATGGAAATATTCGAATGTTAATAACCTAATCCGGGAGGTGTTTGATCTGGATGCTCAATCATCGTTAGCCGATGACGACTTAAAATCGCTGGCGATTCCAAACCTTGAAGGCAATATCCTTTATTTTGTCAACGGCCGATATCAACCCGAACTTTCGCGAATTGTCAGCCCAACTGACCAAGTGCAGATCACGAGCTTTGCCGAAGCACTCAAGACTGATTCTGAGTTTATAAGTGCACATTTCGCTCGTTACGCCGATTATCAGGACAATGCATTCACGGCGCTCAACACGGCTTTTGCTTCAGATGGCGTTGTTGTACGCGTACCGGATAATGTTACCGTTGAGCAGCCAATTATCCTGCGATTTATCGCCGATGCCCGTGATAAAAATGTAGCGGCACAACCTCGTAATCTTATCACGGTCGGTAAAAATGCTGAAGTGATGCTAGCAGAGTCGTATCGCACTTTGGGTGAGCGCTCCAGTTTCAGCAATGTTGTGACGGAAATTGTACTGGACCGCGATGCCCGGATGCAGTACTACAAAGTGCAGAACGAAACTGAGAAAGCTTATTATATCGGCACAACACAGGTTAATCAGGCAGATAACAGTCACTTCTATTCGGCTACTGTTACGCTGAATGGCAACTTCGTTCGTAATAACCTGAATATCGTTTTAAACGGTCAGTACGCTGAAGCGTTTATGTATGGCTTATACATGCCTAACGACCGTCAGCACGTTGATAATCATACGCTTGTCGACCATGCGATGCCTAATTCGTATAGCAACGAGTTGTATAAAGGTATTCTGGATGACAACAGCACAGGCGTGTTTAACGGCAAGATTTTCGTTCGGCCTGATGCTCAGAAAACTAATGCTTATCAGTCCTGCAAAAATGTAGTATTGTCGCCGGGTGCTTCGATGAACACAAAGCCGCAACTGGAAATTTTTGCCGACGACGTGAAATGTTCACACGGTACCACCACCGGCCAGTTGAACGATGAAGCTTTGTTCTATATGCGTTCGCGGGGCATTCCAAAAGACGAAGCCCGGACGCTGCTGCTCTATGCTTTCTCGCAGGACGTTCTGAGTCAGATTAAAATTCAGCCTATCCGCGAATATCTAGAACAGGTAGTGACGGAGAAGTTGACGAAATGACGGTTTAATAGATCACGTAAAATGAAAAATGGATAATGACGCTGTAGTAGGTTATTATCCATTTTTCATTTGCACCTTTCCCCACCCTGGTTTGTTACTTAATTAGTACAACTTTCCCGTCGCCCATGCAACCGACAATAGACACTACGCTTGATATAAGCCAAATCCGCCGGGATTTTCCGGTCCTAGACCAAGAAGTAAATGGCCGGCCACTAGTTTATTTCGACAATGCGGCTACCAACCAAAAACCGCTGCCAGTTATTAATGCACTGACCCAGTATTATGAGGGTTATAATGCGAATATCCACCGCGGTATACATCACCTGGCAGAGAAGGCAACGGCTGCTTTTGAAGCATCGCGTCGTGCTGTTCAGCAATTTCTGAATGCAAAGCACTGGCAGGAAATCATATTCACTTACGGCACTACCGATGGCATTAACCTGGTTGCCCAAAGCTACGGACGCCGGTTTCTAGCCGAAGGTGACGAGATTATTATCTCCACCATGGAACATCATTCCAACATTGTTCCCTGGCAGATGCTATGTGAAGAAAAGGGTTGTGTATTGAAAGTAATTCCGGTCGATGATAATGGCGAGCTGATTCTGGAGGAATACGAAAAGCTGCTGTCGGAGCGGACCAAGTTTGTATCGTGTGTGCACGTGTCTAACTCTCTTGGCACTATCAATCCGGTGAAAACTATCATTGATAAGGCACACGAAGTTGGCGCTGTGGTCCTAATCGATGGCGCGCAAGCTAGCTCACACCTTGATCTTGATGTACAGGCACTCGACGCTGATTTTTATGTACTCTCAGCGCACAAACTCTACGGTCCAACGGGAATGGGTGTCTTATACGGCAAGAAAGCCATTCTGGACTCCATGCCGCCTTACCGGGGTGGGGGCGAAATGATTAAGGAAGTCACCTTTGCCAAAACGACGTATAACGATCTGCCTTACAAGTTTGAGGCCGGTACACCTAATATCGCTGATGTAGTCGCCGTAAAAACCGCGCTCGAATACATGGCCAATCTGGGTAAGGAAAACATTGCCGCTCACGAACATGATCTGCTTCAGTATGCTACCGAACAGCTAAGTGAACTGGACGGTCTGCGAATCATTGGTCAGGCAAAGCACAAAATCGGGGTTATCTCATTCGTGCTAGATGGTATCCACCACCAGGATACAGGTGTTATTCTGGACCAGCAGGGTATCGCCGTCCGCACTGGCCACCATTGCACAATGCCGCTGATGCAACGCTTCGGCATTGCCGGAACTACACGGGCGTCATTTGCCGTTTACAACACCAGAGATGAAGTTGACCGGCTTATGACTGGGCTGCGTCGGGTACAAAAGATGATGCTGTAATACTCTTTAATCCTTGTCATTATGCTTACTAAAACTAGAGTGATTGAAAGTATTCAGAACATGCCTGAACACATAACACTAGATGAGGATATTGATCGGCTTCAGTCGCTAGATGATCTAGAAACAGCTCTGGATGACATTCGGAAAGGTAATGGTTATTAACACGAAGATGTCATGAAGGAGGCTCGTCAATGGCTTGAGGATAGGTAATGATAACTATTATCTGGATGCCACGTACCAAAGAGCATTTAAATACAATCCTTAATGATCTGTATGAAATCTCTCCGGCTTTATCCGAATCCTGGACAGTTGAGTTAGAAAAAAAACTGTCCCTATTAACTAATTTTCCCGAAATGGGTAGCTTGTCCCAAGGCACGAGCTTTATTTCTACCGGGAGATTTTAGTAGGTCGTTATCGAGTAAAATATGTCTATTTAATCGACACGATCTATCTAGTTTCAATTCGGCATCAGGCCAGTAACGCAAAAGACTAACCATATTTGCTGAGTGCAGAAACTAAACTAAGCAATGACTATTAACGAAAAACAGGATGAGATTATCGAGGAGTTCGATTTATTCGATGATCAACTCGATAAGACGCAATATATCATCGACTTAGGCAAGAAGTTGCCGCCAATGCCGGAGTCGAAGCAGACCGATAATAACCGGATTATGGGTTGTCAGTCAAAAGTATGGGTCGATGCTGAACTAAAAGACGACCGGTTGTATTTTTACGGTGATAGCGAACCAACAGCTCAAATTTCAAAAGGGCTGGTCGGTTTGCTGATTCGGGTACTATCGGGCGAAAAACCTGAAGACATTGCGGCTGCTGACTTATATTTTATTCCACGGGTCGGTATGGGCAACCTGATTACATCATTGCGGGCTGGCGGGCTTGCATCAATGATCGAACGAATGAAAGCCTATGGCCGGGCGTATTCAGGCCAAACTGCGTAGTGCTTTTTTGTCATTGCGATAATAGGAAGTCATGAACGAAACTGAACTGAAAGAACAAGTCGTGCTGGCCCTGAAAGGCGTATACGACCCCGAAATTCCGGTTGACGTATACGAACTGGGGCTGATCTATGACATCAAAATATTTCCGGTTAACAACGTCTATATCCTGATGACACTGACTTCACCGTCGTGTCCATCGGCGGGATCGATTCCAGCCGAAATTGAAGATAAAGTCCGGGCTATCGAAGGTGTCAACGATGTTAGTGTTGAACTGACATTTGATCCCCCTTACTCCACCGAATTAATGTCGGAAGTAGCTAAATTGGAACTAGGATTTATGTAAAATAAGTAGCTGGTCAATAGTCGTCAGTTAGAAGCCGACCGATTATTGACTAAGAACTGACAACTATTGACTAATAATTAAAATTATGTATCCTCCTCATTTGCTTATCCCGATGCGGGAAGACCTGACGAGCGTTGGGTTTGAAGAACTGACCACCGCTGAAGATGTGGTGAACACAATGGAAAATGCCGAAGGTACGATGCTTGTCGTCGTTAACTCGGTATGTGGTTGTGCCGCTGGTGCAGCCCGCCCAGGGGTGAAAGCGGCTCTGGCAGCCAGCCCCGTTAAACCCGACAAAATGGTAACCGTTTTTGCGGGTGGTGATCTGGATGCAACGGCCCAGATGCGCGAGTATTTACTGCCTTACCCTCCGTCGTCGCCTGCTATTGGCATTTTCAAAGATGGTGAACTGGTTCACTTCATCGAGCGGCACCATATTGAAGGCCGTTCGGCGCAGATGATTGCTCAGCACCTTGAAATGGCGCTGGAAGAATTCTGCACGCCAGCGAATGCGTAACTAATGTTAAAAAGGTAACGCGGGTGGGAACCTGCAATTGGTAAAGCTTATGTAGCTACCGATCGCGAGTTCCCACCCGCGTTACCTTTTTACGTTACTGCAAAAATTTTCGCTAGCAAGCGCGAAAGGGGTAACAAACAAAATACCAGCAATGCCAGCGGAAAGTTGGCGAATGCCGCTACCCAAGCTGCATTCATAACAATCAGTGATAATACCCCTGCTCGCACAGCCAGCCCAATATTTCTGCCTATAGGCTCTTCAACAGCTCGCCACAGGGGAGGAAAAATATAGTAGCCAAATAGGATTAGAAACGGTAAAGCCGTTCCCAACTGATGCTGCTTTTGTGCGAGTGCAGCCACGCAACCAATTACCAAAGCATATAGCAATCCAGCCACACGTAAAGTAGTCGAGCTACTGCCGTGTACTTCACCCCGGCTAATCATTGTAATAGCAGCGATATAGACGATGGGTACCAGCCCAAGCCATATCCAAGGCATCACCTGTTCGGGTATGATACTAATTCCCAACAGCAGATTTAGTCCCCGGCATAAGCCCATATTTACCGGCCCCAGCCAGTTATGGTGTTTGCCGAAACGGTCGTAAATAAGCGATGCGGCCGCTATCAAAATGGATAATAAGCCAGCCGTTTGATTTACCATAAACGAGCCACCAATTCCAATTATCAGTAGGAAAATTCCTAATCCTGTGGCCGTCGATTTACTGATTATACCACTCGGGATCGGACGTTCGGGTCGCTCAATAGCATCGAGTTCGGCGTCGAACACATCATTAAAAACAACTCCACCACCGTACAAGCCGACCGTAGCCAGCGATAACCAGCCTACTGGTGCCGGTGCAGGATTCGGAATCAGAAAATAACCAGCGATGGCCATACCCGCCAATACATCGGCAATGGCCGTAACGAGGTTAGCTGGGCGAGTAAGTGAGAGAAGCGCTTTTACCATAAAGAGTGAAAGAGTGAAATAGCGAAAGAATGTTCTGAGACCTTTTCGCTCTTTCACTCTTTCGCTCCGCTCCGGCGGCCCGGTTTCGCCATTATTTAATAATCGTTGATTCTTTGTCTACTCTCGGTGCCTGACCACCCCGCAGCACTGAACTACCATTGTAACGCTGGCTCTGGTCAACGCCCAAGGGTTGAGTTAGTTCTTCGAGGCTGAGTTGGCCGCTTTGCGCAAAGGCTGTCACAGCATTAGTAAAGGTCACGAGTTGGATGGCTTCGTCTGAGATGCCGCGTTGTTTCATAAGGGCAGCGGTTTTCGGTACAGCTAGCGGGTCACTAATACCCCAATCGGCTGCGGAGTTAATCATAATACGCTCAGGGCCATACTGTTTTACGACTTCAACCATGCGCTCGTTACCCATTTTGGTGAACGGATAAATGGTAAAGCCAGCCCAGAAACCACGGTCCAACACTTCGCGCACCGTTTCCTCATTATTGTGATCGACAATCACCATACCTGGATCGATACCGTGCTCAATTGCAATATCCATACTACGCGATGTACCTTGTTTTTTATCCCGGTGGGGCGTATGGATCTGTACGGGCAGGTTCGCTTCTTTCGCTAATTCCAGTTGCGCCCGGTAATATTTGTCCTCAGCAGCTGTCTGATCGTCGAAACCGATTTCGCCCACACCAACAACGCCTTCTTTATAGATAAATAATGGCAGGATTTCCATAACCTGCTCAGCTAATTCTTCCTGATTAGCTTCTTTGGAATTCAATCCGATCGTGCAATAATGACGGATTCCAAACTGAGATGCCCGGAAACGCTCCCATCCAACCAGACTTGCGAAATAATCCCGGAACGAATCAACGCCCGTGCGCGGCTGGCCCAACCAGAAGGCCGGTTCAATTAGGGCAACTACGCCTGCATCGGCCATAGCCTGATAATCGTCCGTGGTGCGGGAAGTCATGTGGACGTGCATGTCAAAAAAAGACATGCCCCGAATTGAATCCATAAAGTCCATATCTGTGCGTAAAAGTGATTTTATCTACTGGTTGGGTCACAAAGTTCCGTAAAAATGGACGTTGTATCACATGATTTTAGGCCATTTTTAATAGGGTTACTATAAACTTCGGATTACTCCATTCGTTTTATAGATAGTTATACAACGTTATTTTTATGAAAACGATTAAACAACAAATGCAACGAAGAGCAATGCTGTATGGGCTAACAGCATTGCTACTAGGTGGTAGTCTAATGGCTTGTCGGGAAAATGCGATCAATGATTTAAGTCCCGCCGATAGCAAGGTCTATATAACCAATTATGATCGATCAGTAAATTTCAGTCAGTATAAAACGTTTAGTCTGCCTGATTCGGTTGTAATTGAGTCTAATGATGGCTATCGTCCGTCGCTGGGTACGCTCGAAAGCCGGTTTGTTAACAATGTCGCCACTGCAATGACCAGCCGGGGATTTCAGCGAGTTGCTAAGGGTCAAAAAGCGGACTTGGGTGTAGCTGTTATTCGGGTCGATAATCTGTATACCGGGGTCGGGGTTAACAATTCTTACTACGGAAGCTATTGGGGCGGATATGGTGGCTTTGGTGGTTATTCGCCATATTATCCAACTTATTACACTTACCAAGTAGCTGATCAATATTGGGAACTTCAGATCGTTGACCTAAAAAATGCTCCCGTTACTACCGGTACAAGTACGGATACGCCACAGCTAAATGTCATTTACGACGCTACTGTACAGGGAAGCGACGTAACCGATACGCAATCGGCTGACGAAGCTATTACCGCTCTTTTCTCTCAATCACCTTATTTACAGGCAACTAAGTAAGCATATGAAACGCATAATCGCACTCATTGCGCTTCTGGCATTGACTACAACCGCCTGGGCACAGTACCAAAATGAATACCTCGGCAATTCGTCGACGTATGATCGGTATGTTACATTTAACATTGCGGCCCGCTACGGCATATCTTTTCCGATGGGCGGCCAACAGGGATATATCAACAAAATGTCACCCACGAATTTTGCACTCGAAGGAGAATGGTTATTCCCACAACGCTTTTCAGTGGGTCTGAAAACGGGTTATCAATATTCGCAACAACGCCTTGGCCGTCAGGTTTATCAGTATGGAGATCAGTCCATTTCGGCGGTGCAGACGCGGACTTTTTCAGTGATTCCGGCTATGGCCTCCATTTCCTATTATTTTGCGGGTAACGCAGCCGCTATCAGACCTTATGTACAATTTGCCGGAGGTGGCGCTTTTGTTGATTACACCAATTATTTCGGTCCGCTGGCTGACCAGCAAAACGGTTTCAAAGGAACCATTGCTCCCGCTATTGGGCTAAAATATTATGGCAGAGAGGAACAAGGTTTCGGAGCTGAAATTCAGGCTCAATATCAACAAGTTTTTTTCAACTATGACTTACTGAAAAATTCAGCACCCTCACTCCTATTGTCAGCAGGCATTGTATATCGGTGGTATTAACCGATTACAGCAACTCCTCAATACGAGCAGGCAAACTGCGCCCGGCAGCCCGACGTTCGGCCACATAATCGGCCAGTGTGTGGGCGAGCTGGGCGTTTTTGCGACTATTCAGGCCAATAATCTGGCTAACATCTTTATCGGTAAAAAACGCTTTTAGCACCAGTTGATTCCAGGCCGCTTCGTCGAGTTGGTCGGCTGGATATGGGTTATGTAGCATAATGGCCGACTGCACATCGGCTATGTTGTTTCGAATACCTTCGGTCGCCTGAAAGCGCCATGCTTCAGGATAAGCCAGCACGGGTAGCGCTGAGTATAAAGCCACAAGTTCGTTCAGTTCTCCGGCCTTAAACAACTGGCTGATGGTTTTCGTGTAAGCGGTTTCATTATCAACCGGCAGTTGTAGCAGCCACCAGACCCGCGCCAGTCGGTCTAGTGTCCATCCGGTAACCGTAAATCCAGGGCGAATTTGCTCCAGAGCAAACGACATATCCGCAGGTACGTCAATTACCTGCCGACCAACGAATCGGGGTAAGGCCGTAAAAACACGGTAAAACGTAGCTATCTGTGGCTGAGATTGAAACGAGTCGGCCTGCTGACGCAGGTAATCGACAGCTTTTTCAGAACTAGGCTGCTGCTCAATTAAGTAGAACAGCGTTTGACTCATTTGAAGAATATTCATAAGTAAGGTGGGCGGTCGGGCGTTTCCGCATCCAGTCCACCCTATAATTAGCTGTGCGAACAAGATACGGAAACGCCCGACCAGCCGCATTATTTTTTTGCTTTGGGGTGAGCTTGATCGTACGTTTTTTTCAGTTGCTCCAGGCTCGTATGTGTATAAATCTGCGTGGCGGCCAAACTACTGTGTCCGAGCAAATCTTTAATGGCGTTCAGATCGGCTCCCCGATTAAGCAAGTGCGTCGCAAAAGAGTGGCGCAGTACGTGCGGACTTTTCTTTTCCAGCGTCGTGACAAGGGTTAAGTGCCGTTTCACAATACGCTGAATCAGCACCGGATAAGCCGCTATACCTTTATCACTCACAATTAGATGAGCCTCGTCGGCCTGTCCTGAAAACTCCTGTTGTTTCAGTTGACTGTACTGCTGAATTAAGGAAAACAGCGGCTGCGTTAGCGGAATAATCCGGTGCTTGTTTCGCTTGCCCAATACCGTAATTGTCTTCTCATATAAATTAACATCAGCCGTTTTCAGCCCTGTTAATTCACTCAGCCGGATGCCGGTGCCATAGAGAAGTTCAAGTACTAATTTATCGCGAATACCTTCGAATGTAGCTGGAAATTCTGTCTCATTTAGCAGCATTTCCATCGGTTTCTCTTCGACGTATTGCGGTAGTTTCTTACTGGCTTTCAGCGCTTGTATCTTCACCATCGGATCTAAATCGATGGCTTTCCGACGCAGTAGATAACCGTAAAAATTTCGGAGTGTCGCGATTTTACGATTAACCGATGATTTATCCAGTCCACTTTCGACCAAACTCACGATCCACGAACGAATATGCCGAAAGTCAGCGCGTTCAGGCTGATCGAGATTGCACTCCGTTATCAAAAATTTGCTGAATTGCTCCAGATCGTTAGCGTAGGCTGTCAGTGTATGGTGACTTAGCCGCTTTTCGTATCGGATATGCTGAAGGAAATCAGAACCGCCGGGCGGCCCCGTCTGATCCGTCGGATTCATGTGATTCCGCTGATTTTGTTCGCCAAATTTAGTCACAATAGAACGCAGATTTTTATGATTGTTAAGATTAAGCCTGATTCTCCATAAATCGATTAATCAATTAGCAGGGCGATACACTTCGCGTTTATAGATCATAGTAATCATAAAAATCTGCGTTCTATTGTAATTATGTAAATCCGGCGAATTACAATTCCATACAAACAAAAAAGCAGCAAACATCCCTGCCTGCTGCTCCTGTTTCCTGATTGAGATCATTTCTGGCTGACTGCGCATTCAGCGGATGAAAGATTCAATCCTAACACCAATGCCTATTGCTCGGTGTGGTTGCCATACATTCTCTCTTTGTAGGCTGCCTTGATAACCTCAGTGCGACGCTTTACCGACGGTTTTTGGAAAGCCGTCCGCGACCGCAACTGCCGCAACACACCCGTCTTCTCGAATTTCTTCTTGAAGCGTTTCAGGGCCTTGTCAATCGACTCGTTGTCTTTAACGTTAATGATAAGCATGTTTAAATATTGTGTTTTAGCTAAAACCGGGTGGCAAAGATAATAGATTTGCAACTATGAAACAAGCCATTATCGACTTAGGAACTAATACATTTCACCTGTTTATCGCCGAAAAAACCGGGGCAACTTATAAAACGCTGTTCCGGGAAAGCCGACCGGCCAAAATTGGGCAGGCCGGTATTAATCAAGGGATTATTACTGAAGAAGCCATTCAACGAGCCCTAACGGTGCTTATATATTTCCGACAGGTACTGGACGAACACAGTATTCCGCCTGAGCAGGTGATTACGATGGGCACTAGCGCTATTCGTGTATCGCGCAACCAGTCAGAATTTATCGACCGAGTTAAGCAGACAACCGGACTTCAGGTTCAGGTCATTACGGGGGCTCAGGAAGCGGATTACATCTACAAAGGCGTTCGGGCTGCCGGTGCCCTGACTGACGAAACAGCACTGGTTATGGACATTGGGGGTGGCAGCGTCGAATTTATTCTGGGAAATCAGTCGCGGATTTTCTGGAAACAAAGTTTTGAGATAGGCGGGCAACGGCTCCGTGAGCGATTCATGCCCGGGGCGCCGGACCGTTCCGCCCTAATTGACGCCAGCAGTATTCGACGACTGCATGATTATTTTCAGGAGCAACTGTTGCCGCTGGCCAATGCTATTCACCAATATCAGCCCACTGTTCTGGTAGGGTCGTCAGGATCGTTCGATACGCTGGTCGATATGTGGTACATGCACGAACGGGGCCACTTACCTGACCCCGAACAATCCGCTTTTCGGTTACCAATTACTGAGTTTTACCGCTCTTATGAACTCCTAATAACCAAAACCCACGCCGAACGGATGCAGATTCCCGGTATGATTGAGTTACGAGTCGATATGATTGTTGTCGCCGTTTGCCTGATTGATTATGTGCTGAGAACGTATGGAATTAGCCAAATCAGCACGTCTACATATTCACTAAAAGAAGGTGTATTTGCAGCGATCAATGAACAATGATCAATTAGGGGTACGAATTAATCTTAAAGTAGAATGGATATATCGGTGGCTTTGGTCACTGATAACTGTTTACTGGAATGAAAGCCGAAACAAACGCTCGCTCGTCGTATCGCAACCTGATTTATACTGCACTGATTGTTCTCTTTGTGATTGTAGCACTAGTTTTTCCGGGCCTATTTCTTCAAATAGGAGATTTTCCGCTGAAAAAACTCATTGTGCCACTGCTGCAAATCATTATGCTCGGTATGGGTACGACCATGTCGATCAAAGATTTTGAGGGTGTAATTCAACAACCACGGGCCGTTTTTGTGGGTGTAGCCTGTCACTTTCTGATAATGCCGCTGTTGGGTTATACACTGGCAAATACCTTCAAATTCCCACCCGAAATTGCGGCTGGCGTGGTGTTAATCGGTTGCTCACCGAGCGGGCTGGCCTCAAACGTAATGTGCTTCATTGCCAAAGCAAACGTGCCGCTGTCCATTACTGTGACCACCTTATCAACGCTGCTGGCCCCGTTTCTGATGCCTGCCCTGATGAAGGTATTAGCTGGACAGTTCATCGAAATCTCGTTCTGGAAAATGATGGTTGAAATCATGCAGATCGTTATTTTGCCAGTAGTCGTTGGCCTAATCCTGAACCGTATTTTTCATAAATCGGCTGTAATGCTTAACCGGGTTATGCCACTGATTTCGATGGGGGGCATTGTACTGATTGTAGCGATTATCACCGCTGCCGGACGCGATAGCCTATTAGCCGTCGGCTGGACATTAGCACTTTGCGTACTGATTCATAATCTGACCGGTTTCACGTTAGGTTACTGGTCTGCCCGAATTTTTGGTATGGACGAACAAAGCTGCCGCACAGTCGCTATTGAAGTTGGCTTGCAAAACGGCGGTCTGGCGTCGGGAATTGCGGTTCAAATGGGGAAAGTTGCTACGGTTGGTCTCGCTCCTGCCCTCTTCGGCCCGATCATGAATACAACGGGGTCGTTACTGGCAACTTACTGGAGCCAGCATCCGCCCAAGGAAGTGATCACAAATCAAGCAGCTTCACAGCCTGTTTCATCGCAGAATATATAATCGAAAAATAGCCTGTTAGAGTTTAGCAGGCTATTTTCTTATCGTTAAAGTTGCATATACAACTTTGTCAATTACCTTTACAGCATGAACTCCGAACATAACCCTGAATTCTACTGCATTGCTGGTCGTCTGCGCATGTTGGCGCGCGTCGTAACGGGGCAGTATAACCAAGCGTTTACGGGTGAAGGGGTTACGTTCGCACAGGCGGGTCTGTTGATGCACATGTTTGCTTATCCAGGTATCCGTCAGGCGGAATTGTCGAAACGGTTACAGATCGAAAAGTCGGCGATGAGTCGGGATGTGCAGTTGTTGCAAAAAAAAGGCTGGTTAACCGAAAATATCCGGCAAGGCCTGTTTCTGACGGAAGAGGGAAAACTCCTGGCTAAACGCTGCCATAAAATCTGGAAAGTTCTCAATCAACAAATACGCGATGAACTTGGGCTGAGTGCCATTGACGGGCTAACCACTTTTTCGGAATCCGTATTAACCAAATTCATTGCTTAACTACTCATTTCATGACTACTGAAAAGCTGACCGAAGAAGTACCTGTTAACCAGCGTACACGAACTTACTCGTGGGAAGATCAGACCATTGGGGCCAAAGTCGGAGCTACTCTTTCGGGACTGGATTATCTGAAAGGAATGATGGAAGGAAAATATCCAGCACCGGCCATTGCCCACACACTTGATATGCGGGTTGAATCGGTCGAAGTAGGAAAGGTTGTTTTTTCCATTGTACCGCAGGAGTTTCATTACAATCCCATCGGCGCAGTTCACGGTGGTGTTTTCTGTACGCTACTCGACTCAGCCCTGGCTTGCTCTATCCACTCGACGCTTCCAGCCGGAACAGGCTATACTACACTGGAACTGAAAGTCAATTTTATTCGGCCACTGACCATTAACACAGGTAAGGTATTGGCCATCGGTACACTTGTTCATACTGGGCGATCGGTGGCAACGGCCGAAGGCCGAATCGTAGACGAACAGGGGAAACTCTACGCCCACGCAACTACAACCTGTATGGTATTTTCGGGAAAATAAATCGAATAAATCATGACTGAGCATCACCTCAGCGTCCAGCGTACTGCCCGCTATTATACCATCGGCAAACTGACTGAGCGGACGAGAAACATTTGGTTTTGCCTACATGGTTTTGGTCAGTTAGCTCAATATTTCGGTCGTAAATTCACCGATTTAGACGACGGACAAACTTTAATTGTTGTACCGGAAGGTTTATCACGACTATATCTAAACGGCGAATACAAACGGGTTGGCGCATCCTGGCTTACTCGTGAAGACAAAGAGCATGAAATAAGTGATTTCGTGGCTTATCTGAATTCGCTCTATGATCTGCTTCTAGCGGGTCGGAATGCCAGCGAATTCCACATTACGCTGTTAGGTTTCTCGCAAGGCGCGGCTACGGCCTGCCGTTGGGTTGATGCCGATCACATTTACGCCGATCGGCTGATTCTTTGGGCGGGCTTTTTCCCGAACGGCCTTGCCGACCTAATCAATCCAGCTAAACTAGCTTCTGTTGAAACCTATTACGTATATGGTAAACAGGACGAATATTTTAAGCTCATTGATGATGTACCTGGTTATTTGCGCCGTTTGCAAACTGAAGTTCCTAAGCTACAAATTACGGCTTTTGAAGGCGGGCATCAGGTTGAGCCGACCACCTTGACAGAGCTAATAAGGCTTGAACAAGCTAATCGTTGAATTCTTGTTGTCTTAATCCCAGTAGAATTGCCTGCTCCACAGGTGAGTAAGCGCCGTCGGCTCGCTCCAATTGCAGCGGCTCTGCTGGTAACAGGGGCGGTTGAGCCATAAATCGGGGATTTGTACCACCATGTAGTTGGGCGGCATGAATCAGAAACGGATGGCATAGATACACCGTACCAGCTTTACCGGTTGCCAAACTAATTGGGCGATTTAATGTAGTAGGGATAAATTTTTCAGCCAGTTCAATAAATGATAAACCGGCTTCTCCAGCCGGTTCCAAAAGTCGCGGCACATCCAAGTGAGAACCCACCAAAATACGCGTGGGCGCATCGTTTTCGGCCACATCCGAAAACAGAAAAAGCATCAATAGCGCCCGCCCTTTCGACCGGACATTTAGGCGCCAGGAGCCATCATCGCCCGCAAAACTAGCTTCGGCGTGCCAGCCAGTATCACTCGGATCTTCAGGGCTGGGAAAGCGAACCGGGAACGTACCCAGGCTACCGCGCGGTAGCCAACGACCTGCGCCGACAAGCTGATCATAGGCTTCAGTTAATGCTAGTGAGTTAACGGCTAACCGAAACGGCTCCTGATCATAATCACCCAGGCGAATAACTGGTTGCGTCCAGGTTGCGGGATTTTCAGGATCACAACCGGTATCCGCCCATAGAATTGCACGGCCTTCTTCTGCAAGTTCTTTCGGAAAAGCTTCGTCAATTCGGACAAACCCGTTTTGAATAAAATCCTGGATTTGCGCAGCATTAAGCATTAGCTTTAGTGTTTTTTTTATCCATTATCTTACCGCAAACTAATCCTAGGCAACCCGAAAATTTACTTACGATGGATAGTCATAGCTCCCGCCTGAGCGCTGGCCAGGATGGTCATATCGGCAATCGTAACGTGCGAGGGCGCGGTTACAGCAAACACAATTGTATCAGCAATATCCTCGGGGGTAAGGGGTGTAAAACCCTGATAAATTTTTCCGGCACGTTCTTTGTCACCCTTGAACCGCACGATTGAAAACTCCGTTTCGACAGCGCCGGGGGCAATATTCGTGACCTTAATCCCGTGCTGAGTCAGATCTAGCCGCATACCTGCGCTTAAGGCTTCAACGGCAGCTTTGCTGGCGCAATAGACGGCTCCGTTAGCGTACGTTTCTTTACCGGCTATTGAACTCAAATTGACAATATGCCCCTTTTTACGTTCGACCATACCTGGAATAACGGCCTTCGAAACATACAATAACCCCTGCACATTTCCATCGATCATTTGATCCCAATCGGCTGGATCGCCATCCTGAATAGGCGATATGCCGTGCGCACTCCCGGCATTATTCACCAGAATATCAATGGTTTGCCATTCTTCAGGCAAGGTATTAATACTTTCGTAGACCTCTACCCAGTTACTCACATCGAAGGTAAGCGTAGTAACCTCGGTCTGCTGGCTCAACTGCTCCTTCAGTTCATCCAAGCGTTCCTGACGACGGCCACACAAAATCAGCCGAAATTCTAGGTCAGCGAAGGCTTCGGCTGTAGCCCGACCAATACCTGAAGTAGCACCAGTAATTAAGGCAATACGAGACATAAGTAAAAATTAGTTGCGGTTTTAGTTATTTTGGTTTATGCTATTTGGTTTTAAATTTATATTTTGCGACCTACGGTTATATTATAACCTATGATCACAAGCCATAAATCCATTAACTGTCAAGATGATCGCAAAGATAGTGGACTGTCGGGCGTGGAAAGCCTTCCTTGCACGACGGTTTTTTAGTCAACTTGATTATTAAGTCATTAGCAAAGCCCATTATGCTGAAAATAAGCTCTTTCCCAAAAACATCCTGAGGCTAAAATCATTTTTGGTCAGGTTTTTGCAACGCAGTCTAAACACCTACTTAAGCAAATCCCTGTACAGAATCAGCCTCATGTTAACCGTAACTAAAACGTTCCCTGCCACCTACTCATTACCCATAAATATGACCCCTGCATTTTCGGTTGTTATTCCAACCGATCAACGGCCTGCTCTGTTGCTCAAATGCCTCGACGCTCTGGGAAAGCAACAATTGCCCCGCGATCAATTTGAAATTATTGTGGTGGACGATGGGAATTCGATTGACACAGAAACAGCCGTCCAACTTTTTGCCAAGCAGATTGCCCGGTCGGGTGGACCGCTTGAAGTACGTTACTTACGCCAACCCGAACGGCGGGGTCCGGCCGCGGCCCGTAATCGGGGCTGGCGAGCCGCTCGTGGTCGTATCATAGCGTTTACCGATGTAGACTGTCTGCCGCATCCAGAATGGCTATCGGAAGCATTACCTTCGTTTCAGCGGGGAGCGCAGGTACTGATGGGTCAGCTGCGACCGCTAATGCCAGAACAGTCATTTGATTATGAGCAAACTATGAAGCTGCAGGATAAAGAAGAATTTAACCTAAGCAACTGTCTTTGTCGAAAATCTGCTCTGGAACGAGTTGGTGGGTTCGAAGAAATATTTGATATCGCCTGGCGCGACGACAATGACCTGCGGTTCAAACTCCTTCAGGCCGGTATTCCGATCAGCAAATGCCCCGAAGCGATTGTCACGTATCCGGTTCGCTCGTATTCCTGGCGAAATACAATGCAGGAGGAGCGTAAACACAGCTATAACGCACTGCTCTACAAGCGCCACCCCGATTTATTCCGCGAACGAGTGCCCCAGTACCGAGGGCAGGCGTTTCAGTACTACACATCGGTGGTCAGTATTTTTTTGGCGCTGCTTGGGATATTACTTGATCAAAAACTTATGGCGGCTACTGGTTTTGGCGTCTGGTTACTGCTATGGGTCGATTTGATTATTCGTCATTTACCCGGCAAAGAGCTAACCAAAACTGAGATTAAACAAGCGGCTGTAACGGCACTTGTCACGCCATTTTTATCGGTTTACTGGCGGCTTTATGGCGCCATAAAATACAGAGTGCCTTATTGGTAAACTGGTTGAGTTTCGGAGTTTAATGATTTATGTTGACTAACGTAACTATAGTTGCCGCTTTAGCCAACTTAAACCATTAAACTCCGAAATGCAAAGTTTGCCTTACAATGAACCATTCAAGGTTTGTTTGTATTTTTGAAGGATAAAGGCTGCTTTATTCAATCGTCTTTTATGCCTTCATGAATCACTTGCAACAAGATTTCAGTGTTCGGTTTACGTATACTGTTTTTTTCACCGAACAACTTTTCGATACCCAAAACACGCTCCTGACTGATTTTCTGACCCAGTCAGCCACGGGTGAATCGCGTAAAAAATTATTATTCGTACTCGATTCAGGTGTTGTAGATACCCATCCTGATTTACCAGCAAACATTCAGTCTTATTTTAAACGAACTGATAATCAGTTCGATCTCATTACAGACCTGATTGTAATTCCGGGGGGCGAAGTCGCTAAAAACGATCCTGAATGGGTTAAAACAATTGTTGATGCCGTCGATCGATATGGTGTAGACCGGCATTCGTACTTGGTGGCTATTGGCGGGGGTTCACTATTGGACCTGGCCGGTTACGCAGCTGCCATTTCGCACCGCGGCATTCGCCACATCCGCATTCCGACTACTGTCCTATCGCAGAATGATTCGGGTGTGGGGGTTAAAAACGGGGTAAATTATCGAGGGAAGAAAAATTTTCTCGGCACATTTGTGCCTCCTGTAGCCGTTTTTAATGATAGTACATTTCTTACTACGCTAGATGATCGTGACTGGCGCTCGGGCATTTCAGAAGCCATAAAAGTAGCGCTGATCAAAGACCAGGCCTTTTTTGAGTGGATCGAAACTAATGCCAGTGCACTAGCTGCCCGCGATATATCGGCTATGCAGCAGTTAATTCACCGGTGCGCCGAAATGCACTTGCAACACATTGCCAGTGGAGATCCATTTGAGATAGGGTCGTCGCGACCACTGGATTTCGGCCATTGGAGTGCTCACAAACTGGAGCAACTCACCCAGTTTGAACTTCGTCATGGCGAGGCCGTAGCCATTGGTATTGCCCTCGATACACTCTACTCTCACCTTCTTGGCTGGCTTAACGAATTAGATACTCAGCGCGTATTAAACGTATTATGGACGCTGGGCTTCTCCTTATACCATCCAGAACTTGATGTCAACGACAGCGCAGGTGTGCTAAAGGGACTTGCTGAATTCCGCGAACATCTGGGCGGGCCATTAACTATTATGCTATTGCAAGCCATCGGCCAGGGTGTCGAAGTGCATGAGATAGATGATGATCGTGTTCGGCAAGCCATCGCACTATTAAAGGAACAGGAAGCAGTACACACCGTATGAAAACCCCTCTTGGTCACCTCGGCTATTGTACAAACATCCATGCGGGCGAAACCTGGACTGATCACTTTGCAGCTTTGCAGCAAGCGGTGCCGGAACTGAAAAGTCGCTTGTCACCTGACGCTCCCTTTGGTCTCGGTCTACGGTTGTCTAACGTGGCAAGTGAGGAATTGGAGCAGCCCGAAAACTTAATTGCCTTTCAACACTGGCTGGCTGATAACGACTGTTATGTGTTCACGATGAATGGTTTCCCATTTGGTGGCTTCCATCACACGGTTGTGAAAGATCAGGTTCATACCCCTGACTGGACTACCGAAGCGCGAACTGAATATACCAAACGATTATTCCGGCTCTTATCCGTCTTACTGCCGGTTGATGAATTAGGTAATGCCATCCAGGGGGGCGTCTCAACGTCTCCCCTCTCCTACCGCCATTGGTTCGAGTGGGGCCAGCCAGCCGCCCGCGATTATGTTTTTTCGCAAACCACGCAGAATATTCTGGAAGTAGTTGCTGAACTTGTCCGGCTTCACAGACAAACAGACCGGCTAATGCACCTCGATCTGGAACCCGAACCGGACGGGCTCATTGAAACCTCCGACGAGTTTATCAGCTGGTTTACGGATTACCTGCTGCCTATGGGCATTGAGCAGTTGGCCGACGAATTCGGGATGACCGACGAGGAAGCAGAAGCGACGATTTGCGAGCATATTCGCTTATGTTATGATGTTTGCCACTTCGCTGTAGGCTACGAACGTCCGGCAGAGGTGTTAGATAAACTCAAAAAATACGGGCTACGGGTCGGTAAAATTCAGATTAGTGCGGCCCTGAAAGCAACGTTCCCAACGGATGATACCGAACGTCGGGAAGCCATACGTCAAGCGTTTGCTCAATTTAATGAGCCAACCTATTTGCACCAGGTTGTGGCTCGTACAAAATCTGATAGCTTAATTCGCTATCCGGATTTGCCTGAAGCCTTAGCTGATTTCAATGATGAGCACAACGAATGGCGGGCGCATTTTCACGTACCGCTCTTTGTGTCTGATTATGGTGTGTTAGAATCAACGCAGGCCGATATTCAGGAGGTGTTGCGGCTACAGGACGAACGGCGATTTACAAACCAGCTTGAAGTAGAAACCTATACCTGGGGAGTACTACCAAGCGAGTTAAAGCTTAACTTAGTCGACTCGATTGAACGCGAAATGAACTGGGTTCTAACTAACTAAACACAGAGGAACAGAGAATACAGAAATCGTCATCTGCTTTGTGATCTCCGTATTGTTCTCCTTATCTCTGTGTTAAAAAATCATGCAAAAGACTGTAGTACTCGACGTTGTCGGCTTGTCCTATTCGCTGATTGGCGAACATACGCCTTTTCTGAAACAGTGGTTTGCCAGTAAGCATCAGGCCACAATTGATCCAATGCTACCGGCCCTAACGACATCGGTACAATCTACCTACGTAACGGGAAAATGGCCGAGCGAAACGGGCATCGTCGGAAATGGGTGGTACGATCGCACCGACTCGGAAGTGAAATTCTGGAAGCAGTCGAATAAGCTGGTAGGCGGTGAAAAAATTTGGGAACGGGCTAAAAAGGTTGACCCGAATTTTACAGTCTCAAAAATGTTCTGGTGGTACAACATGTACTCCACCGCCGATTACTCGGCAACACCCCGGCCACAGTACCCATCCGATGGGATGAAAATTGCCGACTGCTATACCCATCCCGGCGACCTCCGCGACCGGCTTCAGAAAGAGTTAGGCACCTTTCCCTTGTTTCAGTTTTGGGGGCCAGCTACCACCATCAAAAGTAGCCGCTGGATTGCCGACGCATCGATGCTGGTTGACCAATGGCATAATCCAACGCTCACATTAATTTACTTACCGCACTTGGATTATTGCCTGCAAAAGTTTGGTCAAGATTTTTCGAAAATTGCGGCTGATCTGCGCGAAATCGACGACGTTTGCCGCGACCTGATTCAGTTTTACGAAAAGCAGGGTGCCGAAGTAATTGTGCTATCGGAATACGGAATTACGAACGTTAATAATCCAATTCACATTAACCGGATGCTGCGCGAAGCCGGTTTGATACGTTATCGGGAAGAACGCGGCCTGGAAGTTTTCGATGCTGGCGCATCGCCCGCTTTTGCCACTCCTGATCACCAGATTGCCCACGTTTACATAAACGATCCAACGGTTTACGACAAAGTCCGGTCGATGCTGGAGAAAACACCGGGCATTGAGCTAGTGCTGGACAAAGAGCAGCAAAAGAAATATCACATTGATCATGAACGCTCCGGCGATCTGGTTGTTGTGGCCGATGCAAACAGCTGGTTTACGTATTATTACTGGCTAGATGATGCCAAGGCTCCGGATTATGCCCGTTTAGTGGCTATCCACCAAAAGCCAGGTTACGACCCCGTTGAGATGTTTATGGATCAGACGAATCCGCTCATCAAACTGAGGGCTGGTTATAAATTAGGGCGTAAATTGCTTGGGTTCCGCTACTTGATGGACGTGATTTCACTCGATGCCACGCTCGTTAAAGGATCGCATGGTCGTGTTGGTACTACTCCTGAATTTCATCCGGTTTATGTCAGTAGCCGGGATGTAGGTAAGTCACTGTCGGCCACAGATGTATACGATCGGATGTGGGAAATGTTGTCGACAAAAATAGACGTAAAACAGGTGGGGTAGTTTCTTGGTTGTTCCGACGAAAGGCCTTAATTTGACTGTATGAAAGCCATCGTTGTACTCCTTTTGCTGGTTACTGCCTGCAAGTCGACCCGTCTTCCGGCAGTTGACGCTCCGTCCGACGGCGCTGAATATTATCAGTCCAGCCAGCCTGTTGCCGGTTTCCAGCAGCGCCTTTACCCTGACCCACAGGGTGGCCTCGGGCATTCGCAGGACCCCGACATTCGGGTAACTGATATTCGGTTAACAGCTAGTTATACGGTCCTTTACTTAACCTTTGGCAAGGACCCAAACGAACGTAACAATAACTATTACGGCTCTAGCAACATCTCGTTTAACCCCAAGGCGGTATTAGCTTCTCCTGATGGTAAGCGAACATTTGCGCTTATTAAAACGGAAGGTATTCCGATGACGCCGGATAGTCGCGAAATTAAGAACGACGAAAAAGTCCCCTTTATCCTATATTTCGAACGGTTAGACAAAGGCATCGAATCGTTCGACTTATTCGAGTGTAAAAGCGATAATCAGAATTCGTGCTTTAACGTCGCGGGTATGACCGTTCGTAACCCTATCGATTCGGCTGCAACAAACAATTAACCTGATTAGACAAATTAATCCATCTTTTTTGTGTCATATATACACCGAAACCAACTGATAGGCGTTACAAATTCAGTGAGTACACCGTAGTTTGCGTTTGATTATGTTCGTTTCAGTAGAAAAAAAAAGTAAGTATCGTTTCCTTCGATTTGTTTCTCTAGTTAGTATCTGCCTGCTTATCAGCCTATTTACGCTCGCACAAATAAACCTCACGTACCGTTTACTACGTGGCTATGTTCTTAATAGTGATGCTTCTGTAAATAGAGGTAAACCCACTCTATTTATTTTCGAACAGGCAGATCAGCTTGAACAGACTTTTAAGTTCTCCTCGGCTCAGGTAAAGCGATCAGATGTACCTGATTTTGCAAAAGAAATGGTCGTTGGGATTGCCATTCCCTCAACCCGAACCCCTCCCAAACTTTCGGTTAGTCGAGTTTTTGTACAAGATTCCGTATTAACTATTCGCTACGTTCGAATGGCAGATACTAGTGCGATTAAAAATCCACAAACGGTTAATACGCAGCCAACGTTATTACTGGCTATCCCAAAACAGACTGTATTAAAAACCCGACTCATTGAAAATGGGAAGGTAGTACAGATCATCCAGAAGAAAGTGAGAGAATAGAATTTTCGCTTTTCCCATACGGAAAACAGGACGTTTTCTATTTTTAAAAAAACATCATTGATTATCCAGATGAAGCATTTACAATGCTAATTCACTGGTAATCAATGATGTTTTTGCATTTTATTTATTTCATATATCCATCAATACCTAGCTTATAAATATTGGCATAACTTTTGAGAAAAGCCATTTACAGTTAGATTGATTTTGATTGAACGTACTGGCGTTACCTGTAGTCTTACGTGATGTTAAGACAACTAATCATATAGGCCAAGTATAGATTTTCGAAAGAAATTAATCAGCATAAAGCTATGTAACAGCAAGGCTTCTTAGTTCAAAAGCGGTCTTTCTGTGCCCGATCAGCCTCCTTAGCTAATAAAACGTCCTGTTTTGTTACTAAAACCAAGTTGTATTACCATGAGAACAATTCTGCGTTCACGTTACGTACTCGAGAAATTATTGCATGTGGGGAGATATGGTGCTGGTGTCTTACTCGTCGCGCTGTTCTCAGTAATTTCTACACAAGCCCAAAACTGTTTACCACCGCAAGTAACCTTAGTATCTCCCGTGGTTGGTGGTAGTAATACCGTATGTATTGGCCAGTCCACTTCACTTATCGTTGGCGCTACACCGGCTACCAGCTTAACCGTAATTGCTCCAGCTGGTGTCACCTTAACGGGGCCCGGTCAATCCGGCCTATCACCAGGGCTTTTTTTCACATCAACCATTACTGGTATAGCCGCTGGAGTCAATACGTTTACCATAGTTGCTACGAATGGGGTAACCAGTTGTTCAACAACGACAACGTTTCCGATAATTGGTGTGCCTCAACCAGTCGTGTCACCTGTTAACCTAAGCTTATGTGTAGGTTCAACAATCAGTATTGGCAGCTTAACTGGCCCAGGAGGCAGTTTGTCTGCCCTTAGTGGGTTCAGTAATACACTGCGCTTAGGCAGTTTGGAAACTGGCCCGATACAGACTGGTCCGGTTTCTATTTCAGCCGGTGTCAACACGTTCAATGTAGTTTCTGGACTACCCAATATACTGGCAGGTCCATTAAGCTGTTCCCTTACTACACCCATCACCATCACAGGTATAGATCCAGCATTGTGCGCTGGTAATGCCTCTCTAACGCTGGATAAACGGGTTAGTTCTTCTACTGCAACCGTGGGCAGTTCGTTAACCTACACGATGGTTTTGACTAATACAGGGGCAACAGCGGCCTCAACAATCGTTCGGGATTCCATCGGCGCTGCTGGAACTTATGTAGCAGGATCAGCAGTCTTCCCAGGCGGGACAGTATTTACGCCTGGTTCGCCAGTCAGTTTATGGTCAGTGCCCAGTATCGCAGCGGGCCAGAGCTTAACGCTGACCTACGCGGTAACCGTCAACGCTGCTGGTATTCTATACAACCGGGCAACTATTCCCACGGATACAGCTTCGGTTTGTACATCCATTCCGATTAGGGTATGCGCTGGTGAAGCATATACATTCCGGCTGACAGTTGCTCCTGGTCGATCACTTTATCAATGGTTCCGCAATGGGGTAGCTATTCCTAATCAGAGCACCAATATATTGGATATAACACAGCCGGGTTCTTATAGTGTAGCAGTGGATAATGCGACTGGCTTGTGCCCGGATTTTTCCTGCTGTCCCTTTATTGTGATCGAAGACCCTTTACCCCTCTTTGCAGCCAGAACCGTATCGGCAACTTGTTTGGGAAGTGTTGCGCAGGCTAATGGGCAGATTATCCTGAGTGGGTTTGATCCGACGTACCGCTTTCAATTTTCAGCTGGCGCAACGTTCAACGCAGCGGCTTCTCAACCCGCAACGATTATCCCGGCAAATGGCATTATTGCGGCTAATCTGGCAAACCCAGCGAATAATCAGTTGTATACAGTACGGGTTTATAATAGTTCAGGGTGCTTTAGTGATGTAACGGTTACACTGGCACCGACGGTCTGCGTTTGTCCGCCTAGCCCCTGTGTACCGCTAGCGGTGTCTAGGATTAGGTAAGAATTCGACAGATCAAAAATTAGGCGCATCACTAACAGTGATGCGCCTAATTTTTTCCAGTAGTGCTATGTTTCTTAAATCAGTTTAACAAGGCAAGCTTACCGCAATAATCGTAATTCAAACAAAAAATCGGGTAATACATCTTCACCGGATAAATTATTGTCGAAACCGTGGACAACACTTACAGAGCCATCAGCCCGGCAGATACGAACCTCTTCTGTTTTAGGGTCAATCATCCAGGCCAGCTGACAACCGTTATCCATATATTCCCGCATTTTTTCTTCGGTCAATTTCAGTGTGTCGGATTCGCTTAAAAGTTCTACTACGAAGTCAGGGCAAAGAGGTGGGAACTTTCGGCGTTGCTCAGGTGTGAGGGCATTCCATGCATCTGTCCGTACCCAAACCAGTCATGGTCGTAGGCGTTAGCAATTTGCCAAATTCAACAGATTATCCCTTCATGAAGCGCACCAGTCCGATTTCTACTAATAGGAAAGCCAGCGCGCCCATCAGGAAATATTTCCAGAGGCTTCTGCCCAAATTTTCCTGCTCCAGAACCTGCACAAAATCACCGTCCTGAATGCTATCGAACACTTCTACGTTTGGCTGATTGGCAAACGCCCGACGTAGCTCATCAGCCGAATAAAAATCCATGGCCGACTCCTGATTACCATGATTGAAAGCCAATAATTGCTCAGTTTTTCCCTGGTTATTCTGCAACTCATAATAACCGGACTCAATGTTCTGACCAGCCGCCAGTTCGTTGCTCTTGGGCATTTCGAGCAGCAGCTGATTACCCACCACGCGCTGCACCGGAATGATTTCCAGCTTGTCTCGCTTCAATTTGTAAACCGCCCGCTCCGTTGGATTGCTAATCGGAATAGAAATCAGATTGTCGTCAAAAGAATAGGCCGTACGCTGAGCCCGTACGCTGAGCGCTGCCATCTTATACATAATCGGTACAAACAGCGCGTGCTCGGCTAGATTTCCGTACTGGTTGGTTAGTGGATTAGCCAGCACGTAAACCGTTCCCTGACGGTTTCCACCACCGACTTTTGACTGAGTAAGCAAAGGACTTCCGTCACGTAAACTCAGTAATCGCTCACCCGCGCTCCAACGCCAGACGGGTGCTGCACTGGGCATGTTTAATCGATCTGCCTGATAACTTTGCTGAAATACATCCCGAAAGAACGGGCTACGACGGTCTGGATCAGCGATAGGTAAGGGCGATGGTGTAGAACTGGGCGTAATTGAAGAAGCCTGCACACGACCTATACCTAACGTGCTTAAGAATGGCCCATAAGCAGCCATATCCGGGTTGGTCGGCGGGATAATAGTTAGACTCCCTCCCTGCTGAACAAAACGTTCCAGTTCGCTGCGCAAAGTACCATTAACTTGCGATACGCCTTCCAGCACTACCAGATCAGTGGTCTTTAACTGCCCAACGTCAAAGTTTTGCACGTTGAAACTACGCCGAACGAACAGGCTATCATTAGAGTAAACCGCGTCAATATAATCCAACGATCGACCGGGCGCTCCTGCTTTCTGTTCATATAAGTGCAATACGCGAACGGCTGGTGACGCTTCGATGACAAAGAAAAACTGATTATCGAACGTAATTGGAAAGTCTTCGAACACAATCCGCCCCCGGTGGTAACCTTTCGATGTTACGTTGAAATTTAGCGAAACCGTCGCCGAACCCCCTGGTTGCAATGTAGCCGAAGCGGTTGACGTTTGTGTATCGTCCAGATATAACCGTACCGCCAGATTCTTAACCGTTTCGCGGCCACCGTTGGCTAGCGTAACGTTCAGGCTGTTGTTTTGCATCTCACGGATAAAAGGTGTACTGAGCCAAACTGAATCGACGTACACGTTTTTAGTCGCCTGGGCGTCCAAGGGCACAATAAACAGTCGGTCAGTTGTGTCGATGTGCAATCGTGATAAATCACCGACTGTGCTTTTCTGAAAATCGGAAAACCAAAATAATTGATCGCGCCCTCCCGGATTTAGCGAGCTAAGCAGGTTTCGTTGCCTCCGGTAAACGGTTTCAAGCGTACGGGGCGTATGTGCAAATCGAATCGAGGTAATCCGGTCACGAACTGATTCAGCTGTTCCTGTTTGCTGTTCAGGGGCCGAAAAATCGTTGGTTAAAAGCTGTAGCGAGGTAGCGTTGCGAAATAATGTCAGCAATTCATCCAGTTTACTAATGGCGATGTCAAGATAACGTTTTGTATTCCGCTCGTTCTGCATACTAAACGAGTTATCGACATATAGGCTGGTAACCCCCTGCCGCGATAAACCCAATTTATTTTTGCTCGGAATAAATGGTTGAGCAAACGCCAGTACCAGACAAATTAGAAACAGGCAACGGCAGGCCAGGATAAGCCAGTGCTTCAGCCGCCGGAACGATTTGGTTTCGGTTTGAACCGTACGTAGTAGGGCAACATTCGTAAAAAACACCCGCCGTGTCCGCCGGAAATTAAACAGGTGAATGGCAACCGGCACCGATATGGCCATCAGGCCAAACAGGAAGGAAGGATATAGAAAATTCATTCAGGCAAAACAGGAAGAGGCTTTTAGCTGTCATCGGTGGTCATTCGCTAATTGACTTATCGGCATGACTACCAATACGTATCATTTAATACATAACGACCCAATATAGGTCTTTCTTTTCTTCAATGGTGAAGTTAGTCAGGGATTATTCGTTCATAAAATGCTGATTTCGTCTGTAGCACATCCGTATAGGTAATCGAACTGGCCTGATCACCAACCGTTCTGAAATCATCGATTGGCGTGTGACCAACCACCTGATGAAAATTGGTCAGATGGTCGTGTGATGTTTCAGAACGGTCAGCTCAAACGGATCCATTAAACGGATCATAACTACCCTGTACGGGCGCAACGTCAAACAAAAGATCACGGACGGGTTACGGTTGCCGGTAAACCTCATTCAAGAATCCGGCCAAATTATAATCAGAGGTTATAGTAAGTTCTTCCCTCCCAATCTTTGCCAGCAATCGCCGAAGCCACTGATTTGTTACACTTGCGTGTGTAAAAAGGTGGTTTTGTTCCTGATGAGGGATTTGGAATAGATCGTTGCATTTAGCAAATAGCGCGCTCAACGTCGGTTACGCCCACGCTCGAAATCCTGAACAGCGGTAATGCGGGAAACGCCTAAAAATAAACTAATCCTAATCATACATGATGAGTAGCGCTACTGTAAATCTCTATCTTGATACTCGAACTAGTGCGCCTGGTACTGGCATTTTTAAATGGTCAGTCATCGACGTGCGGAAACCACGGCTGTTTAGCACAGGCCGGCAGATTACCCTAACCGAGTGGAAGTTAAAGGTAAGTTAGATAATCGCATCAAAAATGTCGGGAAATGATTCGTCCAGGTAATATTTCGCTCCACACCCATTGTTTAGCCACCGGCACAAACCGTGCGCTGACTCAGGCCAGGTGTCTTTTTCGAAATCGATACTCCTCTTAGCCAATTTACTCGCAAACATCCCGTTGTAATCGGACCGCTAAAGCAGCTTGGTCGCCAAAAATCTTTCCCAGCCGGTCACTTACCCCCCAAAGTATTGCTAGTATGAAAGAAGTCACATCCCATTGGTACGAAGCGTCCGGCCCTTCCCAGCCGGACAAGAATGGTGCCTCGATTGTTGGTTACAAACGGGTGGAAGTCCGACCCGGTAAATCCCTTCCGTTTACCATTATTCGTCAGCGAAACGGCGACTTTGTCATTATCTGTGATCAAGAAAGTCTGGCGGCTGCTCACCTAACGTATAGGCCCTGTACTATTTATGCCTCACAGGCACAGGCGATGCCTGCTCAGGTAATTTGGAGTATCATTTTAGAAGGGGTAAAATCCATGTAGGTAACCTTCAGCCTATTTACAAACCTAACAGGGTAGGGGTTGAGTAGACAGCTGAATGGCATTGACAGACCTTAATACGCTCAAAGCAAGGGTACTTTCACGATGAACGTAGTATCTGTCTCCTCAATCAGTAGTGGACGGTCACTTAGGTAGGCATACAGTTTTTTCAGGCTATCCAGACCCTGCTTGTTGGAGGTTTTGACCAGCGGTTTTTTTTGAAGGTTATTCGCCACCCATACATACGTATCCTGGACAAACACCTGGATTTTTAGCGGACTGTCCTCGTCGGTGGTGTTGTGTTTGATGGCGTTCTCAAACAGGTTTTGAAGCGTAACGGGTACGATTTCGTAGGCTAAGTAATCAGCGGCTATATCGATGGTGATTTGTAAGCCATCCTCCAACTGCGCTTGTTGCAGATCGATGTATTGTTGCACAAACGCTAGTTCGCTAGCCAGGCTAATGGTTTCTTTATCTTTGTTCTGTAAAATGTAGCGGTAAATCGCCGATAATTTTTGCAGGAACCCAGAGGCCTGTTTGGGGTCGATGATGATCAGGCTGTTGAGCGAAGTGAGGCTGTTGAACAGAAAGTGGGGATTGAGGTGATTGATCAGGTTCTGGTACTGGATTTCGGTTTTGTCGCGTTCGAGCCGCGTGGCCTGCACCTGAAGATGATGCAACCGGGTGGTTTGGGCCACCCGGTAGCGAATCAGCCCAAGGCTGATGGCCAGTAGGGTCAATAGCAAAAGCGCCTTGAAGGTGGTTGTTTGGTAATACACTGTGTCGATATGAATGGTAAGCCGGCGGATTGGCGTTTCCATGTTGTTGATCGACACCCCTTTTACGGCAAATACATAATCGCCACCCGGCAGTTTGGTATAGCTGGCACTCGTTTGGGAACTGGCTTTGCTCCACTCCGTATCGTAGCCCTCCAGTTTATAGCGAAACAGATAGGGCTTTTCGTGGAGCGGTCCCAGCACCGAATACTGAACGGAAAACGAATTGTCCGAAGCCTTCAGGTGCACGGACGGCGATGGACCGGCCAGCCCGTAGGTTGAATCACCGGCAACCAGTCCACTGAGTAAAACTGGCGCTGGCTTAACGGAGAAACGCGACAGCACTTCCGGTTTAAATTCGATGAGGTACCCTTTTATGGCAGCCAGGATGTGGCCATTGCGCAGCGGCCACAGATAATTAAAATACTCCTGGTTATCTTCACTGTAAGGCAACGAAATGGTCAAAAACTGGTTGCGAGCGGGCGTAAAGATGGAAAACAAGTTAAACGATGCTACCCAGATATGGCCGTACCGATCGGGTAAAGCCGCCAGACAATGCTCATCGGCTAATCCGTCGTGGACGCCCCAGAGCCGATACTGCCGGCTGCGGGGATCGTAGCGGGCCAATCCGTAGCCATAGGTCGCCAGCCAGAAATAGCCGTTTTTGTCTTCGGTAAACGAGGAAATTGTATTCTCGAATTCGGCTTCGGCAGGGCCTTTTTGTAGATCAAATTGACCCTTCTGGGGGGAGAATTTGGCAAATCCTTCCGGATACAGCTCCAGCCAAACTTCATTGTGGCGGTCAATCAGGGCATTTCTGACCCAGAATTTGGGGTGGTCAGAGCTGGACTGAATCGGATACTGGTGCCACTGACCCGTCGTAATCTGATAACAAAGCGTCTGTTTATTCTGGTAAAAAAGCCAGATTAACTCGTTCTGCTGAAGCAGCCGGTACCGCCCGTTCCGAATCGTTTCGGTTTGACTATAGGCCGGTAGCGGAATGGCCTTAAATTGACGCGTTTTTTTGTTGAATCGGAGCAAGTGGGTTTGGCTGGCCACGTACAAATCAGCGCCGTAGGCACCAATGCCATAGGCAAAGAAGGACCCCGGTGCCGGATACCGTTCCAGACGATCGGTTTCGGCTACATAGTGCAGTAGCGTCGCTGGGGTATGAACTTCGCTACCCCACCAGGAGCCATCGGAGTCCTCATAAAAGTTAGTGATCAGCGCCCCTGTTTTCAGGGTTGGATACCATCGGCTTAAGGGATTCGCTTCATATAAAGCCCGGCTTGGATTGGTGTAAGAAATGCCATTGACGGTGCCCAGCCAGATGGTTCCGTCGTCATCCTGCCAACCCGCCCAAAAACAACTCCCCGCAATGGAGGTGCGCCGGGTGTCTTTGTGCATCAGTTCACTAACCTGGTCGGTACCTGCCTTCACATAAAACATCAGGTAACTCAGGCTACTGATCCAGAGATTATGCTGGCGATCCACAAAAATCGCATTCAATTCATCGACCCGGCGCCCCGTTTGGCTGATGGGTTTGATGGTCCGGAGCAGTTTACGGCTTTTCAAATCGAAGATGACAATCTGCTCTTCATTATTGTCAGCGTACAGCATCTGCGTGCCATCCAGCGTCAGCGCTCCCGTAAAATGGGGCGCAAAAATGGGTAAGGCTTCCGGGTTATGGCGGTAATTCTGACATTCACCCGTGGTCACGTCCAGGTAATTTAAGCCTCCATCACGCCGGGTTCCGATCCAGATACCAGCCCGAATGGGGTCTTCCAGCAGCCCATTTGCGGAAATATAGTTTTCGGACAGGGAGCGCGGATCCTGGGGGTTATGGGTATACAGGGTTAGATGGTCCGTGCGTAGATCATAGCGAAACAAGCCGTGATGAATCGTAGAGAACCAGATCCTCCCCGCCCGATCGCAAAGGATACTCAGGCAATTGCCCAACACGCGCCCAAGCCCCATCGACATCGTTCGGAACTGAGCCGTCTGCGGATTGAATTCACTAATACCCGTATCGGTAGCCAGCCATAAGTGCCCGCGTTTGTCCTGACAAATGGCATGAACGGCATTATTGCCCAGCGAGTGCGGATTGGCCGGGTCGTGTCGGAAGATGGTGAACTGAGCCCCATCAAACCGGTTGAGGCCGTTGGTGGTGCCAATCCATAAAAACCCATCCCGGTCTTTAAAGAGACATCTGACATAATTAAAGGATAAGCCATCGGCCTGTTGGATGTGATTAAATTCATACGGCACCAGGGGCGGCTGTTGCGCCCACAAGGCTGCATAGCTCAACATCATTAGCAGCCAACTGACATAGCTAATGCGGATAAAAAAGGTCATCATTAGCGGTTCAGCCAGCGCTTGAACGCCGGTGCTTTATGTCGGCTGATCTGCACATCGACCGTATGGTGAGGTGGCCGTAAGCGAACCACCAGCTTGTCATTTTCGACGCTCTTAACCGACTGAACCGTATCGCAGTTGATAATGAGCTGGCGATTGGCTCGAAAAAACCGGGCCGGGTCGAGCAGTTCTTCGATCTGTTCCAGGGTGTCATAATCAACCGGATAGCGTTCATTCGCAAGGGTGACGATGAAATTGATCGAATCGTACTGAAAATAAGCAATATCTGTCGTTTTTATGGGCACCCAGCCCGCCCGCGAATTACCCAGAAATGTTTCTTTGTGGGTCGGTTTCAGGGAGAGGCCCGGCTGACCAAACAGGGCCAGCAATTGCTGCATATCGACGGGTAAGCCAGTCTTATTTTTATGCAGACTTCGTGCCTTCTCGATGGCTACTTTTAATTCAGCCAGTTCAACGGGCTTCAGCAGGTAGTCGATGCCATTAGCTTTAAATGCCTGGATCGCGTATTCGTTGTAAGCCGTCACAAAAATGACTGGGCAACTCAGCTGAAACTGTTTAAAAATGTCGAAGCTCATCCCGTCGGCTAATTCGATATCGGCAAACACCAGATCAGGTTCTTCGTTTCGGCCAAACCAGGTGAGTGCCGTCTTCACGGAAGGTAGCGTCTCGATGATGCGAATAGCGGGATCAATTTCAGCGATTTTGAAGGCTAACTCTTTGGCGACTAGCTTTACATCTTCAATAATAACGGCATTCATCGGCGTGAAAAAGTGAGATGAGGAAACAGGTGACCAAAGGTTGGGATCAGGCGTAAGATAGCCAAAAAAAAGCGGTTGAATGGTGGGGGAAACGGAATGAAGTGTGGAAGCAGCGCATTGAAGACGGCTGGAAATGCCATCAACCTGGGTCTACGACGGCTCCTGCTGAATTACCCGTTAAATCGGTCTACATACCCTTTGTTCGCTATGAAGTACGCTTCGGTCACAAATAATTTATTAGCGCCGGTTCGCCTTCCATTTTTGATCACCCATTTGGTTGAACGCAAGATATAGACTAGCCAAAAAGGCCAGTTCGATGTCTGGTTCATACTAGTAAACCGAAAATAGTTGAACTACCCTTTGGAAAGGGCTAACCTTTAATAGATTGACCTAACCGATGCTAAGTGAGAATAAATTATCCACTATCAAAAAATCTTGGCGATTGCTGCGTGGCATTGATCCCGCTCTGCTGGGCGATGTCTTTTATAGTCGATTATTTTTGGCCCACCCTGAACTAAGACCGCTCTTTAATGGCCCTATGGATGTGCAGTATAAAAAATTCATCGACATGCTGAGCTACCTGGTTAGTCAGCTTCACCGGCTCGACGAGTTTACCATTGACGTTGCGATAATGGGGCAACGACACAAACAGTATGGTGTCAAACCAGACCATTACGACGCCGTCGAGGAAGCCCTGCTTTGGACGTTGCAAACCGGTCTGGGCCGCGACTGGAATGAAGAAATAGCCCAGGCTTGGAACACCGTTTATGGTATTATTGCCCAGAAAATGCAGGAGCCGGTGACGACCTGATTCCATTAAACGCGCACCGCTTACGCTTCATTGACCCCATCCTACCCTTCACCTTTATTTACTTGGTCACTCGCTGGCAAGCCAATAATTTTGATGTCATAAGTTATTCTAAAGTAACACTCATGACATCTCATCAAACTCAACTTGTTCAGGAAACCTTTGGACAAGTTGCTGCCTTTCCTGCCGAAATCACAGGTTCGTTGTTTTACAACCGGCTTTTTACCATCGCTCCCGAACTAAAGCCTTTATTCAGTCGAACTACCACGCCAGAGCAGTCCCGTAAATTGCTGACGATGCTTGCCTACGTGGTGGCTCGCCTGGATAAACCCGATAGTCTGGTGGCCGATCTGACCAAACTTGCTCAGCGTCATATTCGCTACGGAGTAAAGGAACGGCATTATGATCTGGTCGGTGAAGCCTTACTCTGGACGCTTGAACAAGGGCTGGGCAATGCCTGGACGGAAGAAACTAAAAATGCCTGGGTAGCTTGTTACACCCTGCTGGCAACCATAATGCTTTGTAATAGCTATGAAATCGAATCGAATATCGACGTTTAAGCATCCAGCAGAGGCAACTTTGTTTCTTGAAAGCTGGAATCAGCAGGTTGAAGCACTCAATGGGTTCACTTACGAGCGGATTACGATTCCAACTGCGTTCGGAAATACGCGTGTCTGGGCCGCTAACGGCCATTTGTCTACGGCTAAAACAATGGTATTCTTTCCCGGTGCCCGAACCTGTGGCCTATTTTGGGATCTGGATAATTGCCTGCTTCCTTTTCGCGAAACGTACCGGTATTATCTAATCGATGTGAATGGCCAGCCGAGTTTGAGCGATGGGCATTGCCCAGCCCTTAAAACTGCGGACTATGGCCGTTGGGCTACCCAGATTCTGGATGGGCTCGGCCTGCAAAAGACCTCTATTGCCGGGGCTTCTTTGGGCGGACTGATTTGTATGAAATTATGTTTAACCTCGCCCGACCGGATTAATCGCGCCATTCTGCTCAATCCGGCGGGTATCCAATCGTTTTCTTCCTCGCCTAAAAATCTATACTATAACCTCCTGCCGATGCTGTGGTCCACGCCGGGCAATTTAAACCGATTTTTAGACGCGGCTATTTTTTGTCCTCCTACGCACGGTCTACCATCCGCCTACAGGGACCTGATGAGCCGTTATCTGCTTTACGCCTTGACGAACCATACCTTCCGGGGGGATTATCCGGCTCCGCTCAAAAAAGAGGAATTGCATCGGCTCACCACTGACCTGTTTTTACTTACGGGCGAAAAAGATCTGTTGTTTCCTGCCGGCGAAACCATTCGATTAGCGAAGCAGCACATCCCATCGCTTCAGGATGTAGCCCTGTTAGCCAATACAGCTCATGGCATCGAAACCTCAACAGAAGCGATCAGACTAGTATATAATTACCTCCAAACGGATCAGTAATAACCCGTGTAATGGTGCATACTTACTGATCCGTTTGGAGGTAACTCTGAGGGGGAACGAACAGGCTAGCTATACCCTAAAAGAGGATACGTTTCCATCCGCATTTGCCACTGAATGGGTTCGTACTTAATAGTCCTCCCGTTTTACCCGACCACCGGATTTATAGGAATGGGTCTTATCCGCAGCGTCTCGGTCTGCTTCGTTGGTAACCATTGTAAACGAAACCGGGTCAGCCCCTTTTAGTACGTTGCCTTCGTAATAGACTCGTTTGGCGTCTTTTGCATAGCCGTATTCCAGCACATGGAATGACGAAAAATGTGCCTCTTTTAGCGGATCAGCTTTATAGAAGATGGTCTGATTATCCTTCGCGTACTTGTCCGACAGAATCGAAAAGCTCGCTCGGTGAGCAGTGGCAATCAGACTATTCTCAAAATAGACCTGGGTGCTGTCATGGGCATAATCTGTATAGGTTGCATCCCATTGACCAAAGGAGGATGGATCGGCAGCTGGTAACATATCCTCTTTGTAAAAAGCGTGGTCTTTATCGGTTGCGTAATACAAGCCAACGGCGGTGAAAGAGTCGGGCTTAGCTCCCTGAATGACCCGTATGCCTGGGTCATCGGTGCCATCCAGATGGGTCCAGGCATAGTAAACTGCCCGGTTATCTTTCGAAAAGTTTCTACTTACTACAGCAAATGAAGGCCCATCGCTTTCGGGAATTGGTTTGAAATTGAAATAGCCCACTTTTTTATCCTGACCAAATAAATAGTCAAGCGGTTTGAACGTAGCTACATCAACCACCGCAAAGCCTGTTTCTTTATAATACGCGCGAAACCTGTCTTTGGCATAATCATAAGCAATAGCCTGGAACGAGTTAACATCGGCTTCAGGAATCCGTCTGATTTTGTCTTTTCGGGTGGTTTCGAATAGTTTGAAATCGATATAATTATCACAATAAAAAGCGGTGGTGTTATCCTTCGCGTAATGGTCATCGAGCGCTATAAAACTCGCTCCGCTTGACGAATCAAGCGGAATGCCCCGGTAATAGCCCGTAGCCTTATCTTTCGCAAAAACAGCGTTCAATTCCTGAAACGAATCGTAGTCGGCAGAACGCATCCGGAAATCTTTATAATAAACAGAGCCATCTTTTTTCTGGTAGTCGGACTTTTTACAGGATACCAGCATGCCTAAGCCCAGGAGAGAGAGCAGGATTCGAAGCGATTTCATGGCCAGAATATAAATCAGTTTGATTGCGTTGAAAAAGTCCCTCATCAGAACGTAAGAGTATGTTGAAACCGGTTTAAAAGCGGCTGTAAACCAATTTAAAACCTGCTTAAAAATCCCGCTGGCGTTAAGTACCAACGGGATTAAGCCGTAAAGATTAAGTAAGTGCTTTGCTCTAATGTAGCCCCATATCACCCAACTTGTATTCGTAGTGGATCTTCTCCACCGAACTTCCGCCGAACGTATACGACATCGTTCGGTCGGCGACATAGCCATCCCCCGGAATCATGTAGGAATAGAATCGGTCGCTCGGTGTAGCAACGACAGGCAAGCCCGAGGGGCTATAGTATACCCATTTCACCAGGTGTTGACTGCTCCTGCCGAAAATAGGCAAAAACGTATCATGCTCTGGTAGCAGGGGAACATTCAGGTTCAGTGGGTAGGTTACGTAGGAGTGGTTATCATCCAGGGTCGGTACAACGTAGGAGAAGGTAATGTTCATGGCTTCAGATATAGTGGTGGCTACCGTTGCCTTAACCAAATCGCCGTCGGAGTCGTAGGTATAGGTGGCGCCACCGATGCAACTATTTTTATTTTGACAGGACGACAACTGACCTTTCGCGTTGTAGGTATAAATCCAGTGAGTTTCACCGGTATTGGTCTTTACAACTGATTCGGTGCAGCGACTCCCCGTCGCGTTGAGCGTAAATGTTTCGTCGCGAACCAGATAAGCTCCCTGGTAAGAGGCCGCCCGGATGGAACCGGGAGCATAAGTATAGTCGGTATGATAATCCACCCCGCCCCGGTTTACGGCTGTCGTCACTTTTTGAAGGTGGCCGTCGGCTGAATACGATAGGGTAGAGTTACCATATTTAGTGAGTCTGTGGGTTTGGGGGACGGTGGGCGATGGAAAGGGCTCCTCATTCCCGGTGCCCAAACGGGCGCTGTTCAACGGAGCTGGCATAAGCCGACTCTCTTTCTCGCAGGAAATAAGACTTGCCGATAAGGCCAGACTAAGGCCAGTGGTGATTAATTGACGTAATGTGTTCATTAGTACTGTGATTGTTTGTTTTGATTGAAATTGGATTGCCAAGGTCAGCTTGGATTTGGCTGCACCGAGTTGTTTATGAGGCAAAAGTGATGGTACTAAACCGGTGCATCAAAGATTTCGCTATGAGTCGTAGCCATTTGCTCAATGAAGGGTGGCTGATTGACGATAAATTGTCATCGACAGAACTTCCCATATTCCATTCTAAATGCCACCAACTCACAAAAGCACGCTGGCGCGTATGCCGGAAGGCGTTGGGTTAAGGTTAACAGACAGAACTGTCTGTTTGCTGGTTTTATAATCCGCCAGATGTGAACTCTCAGCGCATTAATGACCCTTTCATTGGCCTAGGAATTAAAGCAACTACCAATGAAAGCATGCAGAATAAGCCGTTACCAATGAAAAAGCCCTCCGGTGTTTACGCCAGGGGGCTTTTTCATTGGTAACGTTCAGGACATGGTATCGGGATACTCCTGTTGAAGACAATTCATCGTAAACTACCCACCCCTCAATGGGCAAATGGCTACGACTCATAGCGAAATCTTTGATGCATCGGTTTAGTACCATCACTTTTGCCTCATACATAAAACGCTCCTGGCTCATTTAGTGAAATTTTTCACCCATTCTCTACTTTCAAAACACATGCTTATTTCTTCACACCGTACTCGATTGTTTCAAGATGCTGTCAGATGTACTATCGGCTCGCCCCAAAACGGCTTAGCGAAGCGATATAGTTTCATGGGGGCACTACTCGGCCTGTTACTCTGGGGCCAGGTAGCCCTAGCCCAGCCGCCATCGCTCATTTGGCAGAAGGCTCTGGGCGGCTCCAAACTTGATTATGGCCAAGCCGTCACAGCCACTGTAGATGGGGGTGTTGTGGTGGCGGGCTATACCCCATCCAATGATGGGGATGTGAGTGGTAATCATGGCGGGGATGACTACTGGGTGGTCAAGCTCAACGCGGCTGGTCAGAAACTCTGGCAGAAAACCCTGGGTGGAACGGGCACCGATCAGGCCAATGCTATTACAGCTAGTGGAGATGGGGGCGTTGTGGTAGTAGGCTATACCTATTCCAATGATGGGGATGTGAGTGGTAATCATGGCAATGGAGATATATGGGTAGTCAAGCTCGACGCGAATGGCGCTAAAGTCTGGCAGAAAACCCTGGGTGGAACGGGCACCGATCAGGCCAATGCCATTACAGCTAGTGGAGATGGGGGCGTTGTGGTAGCAGGCTATACCTATTCCAATGATGGGGATGTGAGTGGTAATCATGGCAATGGAGATATGTGGGTAGTTAAACTTGATGCGAATGGCGCTAAAGTCTGGCAGAAATGCCTGGGCGGAACGAACCAAGAAACTGCCAGAGCCATTACGGCCAGTGGAGATGGAGGCTATATGGTAGCAGGCTATGCCTACTCCAATGATGGGGATGTGAGTGGTAATCATGGCAATGGAGATATGTGGGTAGTTAAACTCGACGCGAATGGCGCTAAAGTCTGGCAGAAAACCCTGGGCGGAACGGACAAGGATTATGGTTGGGCCATCACCGCCAGTGGGGATGGGAGCGTTGTCGTAGCGGGCTGGACCAACTCCACGAATGGGGATGCAATAGGTAATCATGGGAGTTATGACTACTTGGTGGTTAAGCTCGACGCGGCTGGTCAGAAACTCTGGCAGAAATGCCTGGGCGGGTCCGGTGATGATGTTGCCCAAGGCATAACAGCCAGTGGAGATGGGGGCGTCGTAATGGTGGGCTACACCGACTCCAAAGATGGGGATGTGAGTGGCTTTCATGGCTTTTATGACTATTGGGTAGTCAAGCTTGATGCGGCTGGTCAGAAACTCTGGCAGAAATGTCTGGGCGGGCCCATCTCAGATATTCCCTATGGTATCACGACCAGTGGGGATGGTGACTATGTGGTAGCCGGCTACACCTCCTCCACGGATGGAGATGTGAGTGGCTTCCATGGTGGCGATGGTGACTATTGGGTAGTCAAGCTGGGCAGTACCACCCCCACGGTGAACGACCTGATCGTCACCCCCAGCCCGGTCTGTGCGGGCCAGTTAGTTCAGTTTATCGCCACGGTAGGCAAGGTAACCGGCTCCTATAGCTATACGCTGACCAATGGGACAGACATTAATCAGATGGGTAGCAGTTCGGCCAGTGCCTTTTCCCGGTCGGTCATCGCCAGCGGGCAGGGCTCTCAAACATTCACTCTACGGGTTGAAGCGGCTAATGGGGTCGGCTCGGCTACAGTGCTCTTAGCGGTGAATGCGTTACCTAACGCCAGTTTCTCGGGCTTAGCCGCCACCTACTGCACCAATGCAGCAGCAGTCACCTTAGTACCCACAACGGCTGGAGGCACCTTTTATGGCCCTGGCATATCGGGCACCAGCTTCATCCCAGCTCAGGCGGGCAACGGCGGTATTATCACCTATAAGGTGACCGCCAATGGATGCAGCAGCAGTTCCTCTCAGAACGTGACTGTTACATCTTCTCCCAACGTCAGTTTCTCAGGTTTAGCCCCTACCTACTGCGCTAACGCTACTGCGATAACGCTAATACCGACCACAGCAGGCGGCACATTCTCAGGTCCTGGCGTGTCAGCTACCACTTTCACGCCAGCCAATGCAGGAGCGGGTGGTGCCATCACGTATTCAGTGACTGTCAACGGCTGCACCAGTAGCAGCTCTCAGAACGTAATCGTTACCCCCTTGCCCAACGCCAGCTTCTCAGGCTTAACCGCCACTTATTGCGCTAACGCCGGAGCTGCCACCCTCATACCAGCCACGAGTGGTGGCACGTTTAGCGGTCCGGGCGTGTCGGGCAATACTTTCGCTCCGGCTAATGCCGTAAATGGAGGTACCATCACTTACTCAGTGACCGTTAATGGATGCACGGCTAGTAGCACTCAGAATGTGACAATTGCGCCTTTACCCAATGCTAGCCTGACCAACAACGGACCAATCACCGATACTAATCCCATCGTTACTCTGGCAGCCAGTGGTGGCAATACCTATGCCTTCTCGGCGGGGACAAGCCAACAGGGCGGGAGTAACACTGCTACCGTCATCAGTCCAGGAATCTATCAGGTCACTGTTACTAACCAGGGATGCTCGGCTATCGCTTCCACGCTCGTCACCGGAGCCGCCAGTACCAGCTCCTGCCGCAATGGAACGGCTGTTATTACTGTCGTCGCCAGCGGTACGCCGGTTAAGTATGAATGGTATCGCAACTCGATTAACTCAGCTCGATTAACTGAAAACCCAGCCCAGGTACGGGGTACCTCGACGGCCAGCTTAACCCTGGTCAATCAGCAGGTGACGGCGGCCTACTACGTGCGGGTCACGGATCAGAACGGCTCAGCAGTGGTATACGGGCCGTTTAAGATGACGGTGGATCTAAACTGCAATGTTTATGCCCGAAAAGGCGAGGAAGGAATCGAACTCAAAATTACTCTGCTGGGCAATCCGGTGCAGGGCGATCAACTCAGAGCAGTCATTAACGGAGCCGAAGGGAAAGTCTTAAGCGTACAACTGCTGGATCTACAAGGGCGTTCTGTCTACCAGCAACAGTGGCAACGGGCCGAGAGTAATCAGTCCGTCGAATGGAATCTCTCGGGTCAGGCCAGCGGGGTATATCTGTTGCAGGCTAATACTGATGTTGATGCTACGATACAGGCTCAGCGCCATAGCGTCAAATTGATTAAGCCGTAACTAATGTTTCATAAGGCCTGACGAATGATGTTCGCCGGGTCGATGGAAAGCTAATGCGAAAAGTTTATTGATATGCTGAATATCATTGCAGCCCGAATGGATTGACAATCTATACAGTAAATACATACCACGTATGCTACTGCAAGCTAACTACTTGTGGATTATTTAGCTCTTCAAACGCTCTTACCTGAGACGATACAATCTTCATGTATTTGCTTTTCACAGTTGTAAGCTCGTGATACTGTACACTAACATCGTGCGCATCTTCTCTTTCTGCATAAAATCGTCTACCAAAGTAGTCTCAAGGTAGCAGGATCAGTAAACGACTTTAATGAACTGTCCAATGAGGATAGCAAGTTCAGCCCCACTCTGGTAGCTCATTTGTCACAGTGAACACTTGCTAACTCGTTTCAACTTTAGCCGCCCCAACAGGTTAAGCTCTTAACTTAATCAATAAATAATGATTTGGATAAATTCCTGGTCTAGCCTGGGCTTGACGGCTCTATTGTTCTTCACAGCTATTTTTGGCCGCTATATCTTGTTTTCATTAGCCTTCGGCTGGTTCTTCAACGATCGTCAAGGCCATCATTTGCTGAGCGCAACCCTACAGTCCCGCCCCCTAAAACCGGGCCAGCAATGGCGCGAAATTGGCTGGTCGGCGCTGACGGCTTTGATTTTTACCATCATTGCCGTCGGCGTTATGGTGGCTTATCAACAGGGTTATACTCAGATTTATACCGACCTATCGGGCTATAGACTGCTGTGGTATCCAGTAAGTATTGGGCTAGTACTGCTTATTCATGAGACTTACTACTACTGGCTTCACCGCTGGATGCACAGACCCAGAATTTATTCATGGGTGCACAAAACCCATCATGATAGCCTAACCACCTCGCCCTGGACGGCCTTTTCATTCCATCCTCTTGAAAGTACATTACAGGCCATTATACTGCCAATCTTACTCTTTGTACTCCCCCTGCATTATTCTGCTGTTGGCCTGATTCTAATCATTATGACCCTATCAGGTGCGATCAATCATTTGAACAGGGAGATTTATCCGCCCGGCTTTGATCATCATTGGTTAGGCAGGTGGTTGATTGGGGCCACCCATCATAGTTTGCACCACAGCCAATACCGCTATAACTATGGACTATATTTTACGTTCTGGGATAAGTGGATGCAAACGGAAAGCCCAGATTTTGGTCGACTCTTTACCCAAAAAAGCAAAAAAACTCCGCTAAAACCAGACAAGAGGCTGACAAGCGTAAACTCAGAATAGAGCAGGTCGCAAGTTGAATCCTCAACCGTCCGACTACGGACGGTGACGCGAAGCATTTACATTAGGTAGTAGCCAACCTACTGACCATTAGTTATAAGCGGCTAACCATTTGGCTTTGGTCGCTGCGCGGGCAGCAATGAATTCTTTGTCGGTTCCCTGGGCAATGGCATCCAGCGGAAAACGTAACGGACGGGTTCCTTTTTTCATGTTGACCAGTTCCAGGACGCCATCGGCAATCGTCTGTGGATTCATCTTAAACTCAACCATTTTGCCAAAAAGCGACTGACCAATGGCGTTAAATTTCTGCTGAGCTACTTCGCCGTACTCGGCCGTAATTGCTGCTTTATCTGAGTTGACGCCCACTTTGATGCCTGTATTCATTTCTGTCGGATAGACACCGGACTGAATGCTAACGTTTTCAATGCCGTACTCGCTCAGTTCATCCTGAAGCCCTTCCGTAATGGTTTCCACGCCAAATTTTGACGCCAGATAAGGCACCATAAACGGTAGAGTATGCCCACTGGCTCCGGTGGTAATATTAACGATCAGCCCACTTTTAGCTTTCCGCATGCTGGGCAGAACAGCCTGATATGTCCGGATGACCCCGTAGAAGTTCACTTCGAACATCCTCCGAATTTGTTCCAGCGAATACGCTTCCAAAAGCCCAAAGCCAGCTACGGCTGCATTGTTGACAAGTACATCGATGCGGCCATGCTTTTCTAAAGATTGCGCGAAGGCGTTTTGCACCGAAGCATCATCGGTAACGTCGATGTCAACGACGTCAATATTGAGAATGGCTGCCAGTTCCTGAGCGACAGCTTTGTTTTTTCCGTTGGTACCGCGCATACCGGCGATAACCGAGTGTCCAGCGTTGGCTAAGGTTAAGGCGATTAATTTACCAAATCCGGTGCTGGTACCGGTAATGAAGATGACTTTTGACATGGTTCGTGCTGGTTAATTTTTACTGTTTGAACAATGCAAAAGTGCAGCATCTGCCCTGCCTGGGCATTGATATTTCGTAAGAAAGAACTTGATTTAGATCAAGCAAAAGGCATCTGCTTCTTCATTTTTTAGCCACCAGTCCTCTTACCCGGCTGAGGGTTTCAGGCGTCATGCCTAGAAATGAAGCAATCATACTTTGGGGAACACGCTGAGCGAATGCTGGATAGGTCTGGATGAAATGCAGGTACTTTTCTTCGGCCGTATAGCTGATCGCTGCCTGTATTCGGTTCTGGGAGACGACAAAACTTTTCTGGAGAATGGCGTTGATCATGTCGTTGAACGCTGGGATCTGCTGGCCTATGCGTTGGAAATTCTCCTGCGTGATTAGCACAACTTCACTATCTTCGATGGCGTCGATATTAAACCGGGAAGGCTTACTCGACAACAGACTTTCGCGGTCGCCAATCCACCAGTTTTCAATGGCAAAGCCGATGATATGCTCCTGCCCTTTTTCATCAACGGAGTACGAACGCATGCACCCTGTCGCGACAAAAGCATTATAACTCCAGACATCGCCTTCCTGAAGTAAATATTGCTTTTTCCGCAGCTTTTTAAGAACACTCACCGAGCGAATCAATTCAGATTCCGGTTCGGATAAGGAGATTCGTTGACGAAGATAGTTTATAAACGCTTCAAACATGAGCAGCCAATACCGATACCACTTGAAAACAGACTCAATCAGCAAAGAACGTTTATTTTTAGCGAATGAAACTACGAGAGCTGATTGCTTAATACTTAATGCGACTAACTTAAGTAAATCATCAGTAGACCTATCATTCAAGCAGTTATCTCAAAAAAAGCTGTCATTCAAAAATGACAGCTTTTTTAATGCTATGATTAATCGGAATGCCTATGAGTTAATAAAGGTTAATATATCCGCGTTAATGGTGGCTGCTTCGGTGGTGGGCATGCCATGGGGAAAGCCAGGGTACGAAATCAGCTTGCCATTTTTTAATAATTTTACGGCTTTTGCTCCAGAAATAGGGAAAGGAACGATCTGATCATCTTCTCCATGTAGAACCAAAACCGGTATATCGACACTTTTTAAGTCTTCGGTAAAATCGGTTTCCGAAAAAGCTTTAATCCCATCGTGGTGCGCTTTAATGCTACCCATCATGCCCTGGCGCCACCAATTATCCCGAATGCCTTGTGATACATTGGCGCCTTCTCGATTGTAGCCATAAAAAGGCAGGGTAAAATCCTGGAAATATTGGGGGCGGTGCGTGGCCGTGCCTTCCCGTATTTCGTCGAATACCGACAGAGGAATACCGTCTGAATTCGTTTCGGTTTGAAGCATAAGTGGTGTTACGGCACTAATCAGAACGGCTTTTACTACCCGCCCCTGACCATGTTTAGCCACATAACGAATTACTTCGCCACCGCCGGTTGAGTGACCAATGTGAACCGAATCTTTAATGTCGAGAAATTCCATAAGCTCGGCTACGTCGGCTACATAGGTATCCATGTTATGGCCTTCAGATGTTTGGGAGGAGCGACCATGCCCCCGCCGGTCATGGGCAATGACGCGAAACCCTTTATTAACGAAAAACATCATTTGCGCATCCCAGTCGTCGCTTGATAAAGGCCAGCCGTGATGAAAAACAAGGGGTTGGCCCGTTCCCCAATCTTTGTAATAAATCTCGGTGCCGTCCTTAACAGTGAACTTGCTCATGGTTTTAATAATTAAAAGTTGAGAGTAAATGAAAAAATTAGCGTTAAATAGTCTTCGTTTTCGTCGGTACAAACCTACTGGGAGAAGGGCTGAAAAAAGTGGTATAAATAGATGGTTTTACAGTAAAAAGAAGGGATTTCATCCGCAGTCTCTAAGCGTTACTAGCCTTCAATTGAATCTCCTCCCGATCCAGTTCGTTTTCCAATTCATGAAACAGGTCAACATCAATCAGTTGATCGTCTCTTAGGTCAATTAACTCAGCCCGCTGTGCCTGAAGGCTTGAAAGCGCTAGTTTTTGCTCTAGTTGATGGTCAGATAAGGCTTGGGGAGAATCTGCTTTTTCAAGTTCTTTTGCGCGAAGCTCATGTCGACTAATTATTTCCTGGACTGCATCTCCGGCAAGCCCTTCCTGATCGACCACACGATGGATCATAGCTAAGGCTTTCGTGGAAAGTCGTTTGCGAATCTCCCGCCGGGAAAGATAATCGGTGGATTGCTGGCCAAATTGTAAAGCCCGAATAACCATGGGAAGTAGACTGCCTTGACCGACAAGCGTAAACAGAATCACACAAAACGTAATAAACAAGATCAGATTCCGACCGGGGCAAGGGAGGCCATTGGGAAGTCGTTCCGGGATCGACAGGGCAGCGGCTAGCGATACAATACCCCGCATGCTGATATAGGCTAACAAGGTCGTGTGTTTGTAAGAGGGAAACACAGGGGGAAGGCGCATTACCTTGCGGATCAACGTAGACACAGTGTCCGCCAAAAAGATACCCAGAAAGCGAATCGCTACAGCAGTCAAACTGATAAGTAACCCGTACCCTATGAGTTGTTCCAGCGACTGACCTTTAATCGAAGCCACAACGTGCGGAAGTTGTAGCCCAATCAAAATAAAAATAAGCCCATTCAGGAGCACTACAACAAAATCCCAGACGGCAACTGCCTGCATCCGCGTGGTTGGGCTATGTACCCTCGACTGCTTATGACCCAATAATAATCCCGCCGTGACTACACTCAATACGCCACTTACGTGAAGGTGTTCAGCCGCTATATAAGCCGAATAAGCCGTCACAAACGTCAGCACCGTTTCCAAAGCGGGTTCAAGATTCCCGTATTTATGCAGCCAGAATGATAGGTAACCAATAGCGAGTCCAGTACCGATACCACCTCCGGCTAATAGTAAGAATGATAATAGCGAGTCGGTTAAGGAAAAATTTCCAGTACTCATGGTGGCTAATGCCAACTGAAAAATCACTAAAGCCGTTGAATCATTCACCAGACTTTCGCCTTCCAGAATAGCAACGATTTTTCGAGGAACAGCAAACGTCTTCATAATCGCCGTTGCGGCTACGGCATCGGAGGGCGAAACGATGGCCCCCAACAGTAATCCTGTAGCCAGTGTAAATCCTGGAATAAGCCATTGCGCTACATAAGCAATACTTAGGCTGGTCGCTAGCACCAGACCTAATGCGAGCACCACCACAGGTTCTAAATTTCGGCGAAAGTCACTCCAATTCGTATACCAGGCCGCACTGTAAAGAATAGGCGGTAAAAATACCAGTAACACAACCGACGAATCCAGACCGACATTTGGCAAACCAGGAATAAAGCCAATCAGTAGTCCGCCAACCGTTAGCAGAATCGGAAAAACCAGGTTGAGCCGCCGGGCGATCAGCGCCAGTCCAATCACAAAAATTAATAATAGAAGAACCGTTTCAAGAGGATGCATACGCTAGCGCTACAATTTGCTCATCCAGAGCGGGTAGTATTCGACTTTAGTTGTTATCCGCAAATACATCGTAAACAACGTCAGTAGTTTGCCAGGGATTGGTCACTGGAATAAGGAGGTAAACTGCCTGACTATTTTCCTATCAAGGCGAGTGCCAGCCATTGCGCTGTACATACATCAAAAAATTGATTCAATTCTTCAGGTCAAGTTCCTCATTGTCAAGCTATAATTCTCGCTGTTGGATTTTACCTTATCAACGAGTAGCCGTTTTTAAATTGGAGTTCTCCAGTTTTTCTGGAGATTTCTGCATTTTCCGTAGGCAGCGATAAGATCAAGACTGAAATTAGACCGGAAGGAGGCTGGCTTTGTATCAATTTTTACTCGATCACTACCTGATTTATCCTTGTTTTAATACTCCTCAATACGTTAAGTTGCTTATTTTACCCTTTCTCAACGAATCATATAAGGAACGGGAATAATTGTTGTAAACAGATGTAAACGCTGTTACTGCATGATTTCCATCATATCATCTCGGACTATGCAATCACCAGTTAACCCTCCTCTTTCCTCAACTTCGGCCTGTAAGATTTTAATTGTTGAAGATGAATACATTATTGCGAATGATCTGGAACTCATCTTGGGTGAAGCAGGCTATCCGGTCATTGGCGTTGCTGACTCTGTTGCCGAGGCCCTGACGCTTATGGATCAGCAAAAGCCAGATATCGTTTTATTAGACATTTACCTGAAAGGAAAAGAAACCGGAATTGATCTGGCCAAGCAACTGGAAGAACTCAGCATTCCATTTATTTATATATCTGCCAACGATAATAAGAGTGTACTGGAAGCGGTAAAAGCTACGCAGCCAATCGGGTATATTGTTAAACCGTTTCGGGAAAAAGACATTTTAACTACCCTGGAAATCAGTCGGTACCGGTATGCACATAGTGTGGAAATGAAACTCCGGGAGGAAAAGGCACTTCAGATTGCGCTGACCGATGCGCTGTCGGCACCGGGAAGTTGGGAGCAAAAGCTGCTCAACGCAGCGATGGTTCTTCAATCGCACGTACCGTTTGATTTTTTATCGATTCAATACCAAACGAAAGATTCTGTTAAGAATTTCAATTACTACCGGGTTGGCTTTGATGAGTATCAGATCATTACCCTAGCTGATATTCAGCAGATGATCAACGCGACTATCGATCAACCGTTCCTGATCGAAACGGAAGAGATGACTACTAGCCCTTTACGCTATAATGCAGATACCTTCCCTATTTTTTGCAAACAGTATCCGTTCGGGCAAATTTTGGCTAAAACGTTTCGCCTTGAATCGGCCTTCGTAATGCCGCTTACCGTAGGGGCAACGGATTTCTTTCAGCTTTCTTTTTTGAGCAGAAAGCCCGATTCCTACCTGCCCCAGCATAGTAGCTTAGTAGAACGCCTGGAACAACCGATTGTATTAATGCTGGAGCGAGTCCTTGCCTTTGAGGAAGTAGCCCGACTGAGTGAGCAACTAAAACGAGAAAACAACTATTTACAGGAAGAAGTAAAAGCGTTGGCCAATTTTGAAGAGATTATTGGTCGGAGCCAACGCTTGTTACGCGTTTTTGACCAAGTTACGCAGGTAGCCACTACCAATACGACGGTGCTCCTGTTAGGGGAAAGTGGAACCGGGAAAGAACTCATAGCCCGCGCAATCCATAACCTGTCCTCCAGAAAAGACAAAATTCTGGTAAAAATCAACTGTGCCGCTTTACCAGCGAATCTGATTGAATCAGAGCTGTTTGGTCATGAAAAAGGTGCGTTTACAGGGGCTTTTGAGAAGCGGATCGGCAAGTTTGAACTGGCGCAGGGTGGCACTATATTCTTGGATGAAGTGGGGGAAATGCCCCTGGAATTACAAGCCAAACTGTTACGTGTACTTCAGGAAAAGGAGATCGAACGAGTTGGTGGTAAAACGCTTATCAAAACGGATGTACGCGTAGTAGCTGCCACGAACCGGCATCTGGAAAAAGAAGTCGCCGAGGGCCGCTTTCGAATGGATCTGTACTTCCGGTTGGCGACGTTTCCCATTACCTTACCCACCTTACGCGAACGGCCTGGTGATATACCCCTGCTCGCCCAATTTTTTGCCCAACGGTCAGCCCGCAAACTGGGCAAACCCTTTCGAGGTATCAGTGAGCTAATGCTCAATGAGCTAATCAACTACAGTTGGCCAGGGAATATTCGGGAGTTAGAGAATGTGATTGAGCAGGCTTTGATTATCAACGATGGCCAGTCTCCGCTAACACTGGGCCGCCCGCTGATAAACAGCTTATTCTCCACGACGATGGCGGAATCTATGCGTCAGCCAGAGGTCCGTTTTAATCAGGGAAATTCAACGCCAAAGGATTTACAGGATGTTAAACAGATTCAGCAGGAAACAGAACGGGATTACATTCTGGCGATTCTGAAACAAACAAACGGACGTATTCGGGGAAGCGGTGGGGCCGCTGAATTGATGAACTTAAAGCCAACGACACTCGAATATCGGATGGAGAAACTGGGTATCCGAAAAGTACTTTTAGCTCAGCCGCCAGGCTCTTCATCCGGCTATAATTAAGGCGCTATAATTCATGAAGCAGTACATTCTTGTAACCCTATGGATGCTGTTTGCCCTAACTGCGAAAGCCCAATGGGCTGCCTCCCAGATCGATAGTTTACAACGTCAATTGAGCGTTAGCAAACCAGATACAAACCGGGTGAACATCCTATTACAGTTAAGTCAGTGCTACGTCCTTAAACCAGGTGAGGAAGCTCATGATTTGGATACGGCGCTCCAAATGAGCCAGCAGGCCAACAAGCTGAGCAACTCATTGCACTATGAGGTAAGTAAGGGTGATGCTGCGTATACCTCCTTCCTGATTTGGCTGGAAAAAGGAGACTACCAAAGGGCTAAAATCTATGCCCAGCAGGCCAACGTTTTTTTTGTACGCCATAAACAATGGGATGAACTGGGCTACGTGTACATGAATCAAGCCCGGTTTTATACACTTGAAGGAGCCGAACTACCCAAAAAAATTCTCGATTACGAAAAAGCACTTGGCTATTTCATTCAGGCCGATGATAAAGTTAAACAGGCCGATATGTATAAAGAACTGTCGGATCTGCATCAGATACAGGAAAATTATGCGCTAGCCCTGACCGAGTTGCAAAGTGCCCTTACCTTATTCCGAGCCGTTGGCCACACCGATTTAGCGACGGTGTATGATCTGCTCGGCTTTGTATCGGCCAAGCTCGGTGATTATAAAGAAGGCCTCGCCTTTGGCTTGATGGCGGTTCGAGCCGCAGAAGCCCGTAAGGATAGCTCACTGACCATGTGCACCATCTACAACCGGGTTGGGCTTACCTATTATGGACTGGGTCAATATAAACAAGCAAAAACCTACTTTCAGAAATCGCTGGCAATCGCGTTAAAACATAAGAATAACGCCTATATCCTGCACCTGGTCGGTAATTTATCTGATTTACTACTCCAGCAACATAAACCAAAAGAGGCCCTTCGCTTTTTGCGGCAAAAATCCCAGCAATATCCGCCAACAACCGCCGAAAGTCAGCTTCTGGTCGACTTTCGGCTGGTTACGATCTACGCTGAGTTAAATCAATTTGCTCTCGCCCAGGCCTACTGCGATCAGACTCTACAATTACTGGCAAAAAAGGGGATAGGAAGTTTAGGCCGCGCCCGAATTTATCAGGCTGTGATCAACTTTCTGATCAAAAGCGGTCAGTTTCAGCAGGCACGTCGCTATTTAGCCATCAATGAATCGCGGTGCCAGCAAAATGGATCAATCATGGCGCTGGCCAAAAACCATTTACAATGGTTCAAGCTGGATTCAACACGGGCTGATTACTTCTCTGCCATTCAGCATTATCAACGCTTTAAAATCTTACAGGACTCTTTATTAAATACCACAAAAAGCCGACAGATCGCCCAGTTAGAAATTGAATTTGAAAGCGAAAAGAAAGACCAGAATTTAAAGTTAAGTCAACAAAATATTCAGTTCCTGACCAGGCAAAGTTTATCCCAGCAGACTCAATTGCAACAGGCACAGACCATCCGGAACGGAACGATTGTCAGCATCATCATGCTGATTTTATTACTGGGCGTAAGCTACAATCGCTATCATTTAAAGCAACGCAGTAACCAACTTCTGGAAGCTAAACAGCTGGAAATCAATCACCAGAATGAATCCCTTCAAAAAGCGGTCCATGAGCAGGAACACCTGTTACGGGAGCGCGAATGGATGCTCCGGGAGATTCATCACCGGGTAAAAAACAACCTGCAAATCATTACTAGTCTGCTTCATTCGCAGTCTACCTATTTAAAAGATCAGGCGGCATTAGCTGCCATTCGTGAGAGTCAAAACCGGGTTCATGCCATGGCCCTGATTCATCAGAAACTGTATCAATCCAATCGGTTGTCCAGCATTCCAATGGCTGAATACATTAATGAAATCGTTGATTACCTGATGAGTACATTTGATAGAAAAGCAACGATCAATAAGCAGATCTCCGTTTCGCCGGTTGATCTCGATGTTACACTGGCGGTTCCCCTTGGCCTGATCATAAACGAAGCCATCACCAATTCCCTAAAATATGCGTTTCCATCCAACCGGGGTGGAAACCTACAGATTGAGTTTAAACGATTGGACTACCAGAGCTACTGGCTCCTAATTAGTGATGATGGCATTGGATTTCCTGTTAACCTGAACCCAAATCGAAGCCGCACGCTGGGCATGAGCTTAATACGAGGACTTAGCAAACAACTTGGGGGCGAACTACAAATTACTCAGCTCAATGGCGTCCAAATTAGTCTGGCATTTACGGCAGAAAAAGTGGTTCAACCAAGTTTAATGGAAGCATAACGTATCATTTGCTAACGCGACCAAGTAGGGATGAAAAGAGGCTTGACTATTGCCGGTTTATGCGTATTGGGGATTGCCTGTCACCTCGTCACCTCGTTACCCGTTTCAGGCCAGAATATTACTCGAAATATGGCCAATCAGTTAAGGCTTAAGTTGCAAACAAGTAGGATGGATACATCCCGGCTAACTGCGCTGATTGGACTGGGTAAGTTTCAGATTTACAAAGCGGGTGAGGTGAAAAATGATTTAGATAGCGCTATCACCTATTTGAACGAGGCCAACGAATTGAGTAAAAAATTGCATTTGCCTGCCGAGCAACACAGCGTGAAAAGTCTATTGAGTGTGGCTTATGTGGAGCGTGGCGATGTTCAAACCGGCAAGGCTTATTTCACCAGGTTGATTGCCGACTGCCGACGCACAGGTGACAAAGACACAGAAGCCGATGCCAACTATCGATTCGCCACCTGTACCCGGTATATCCTACAAAATTACCCGGCTGCTTTTTCTTATTATAACCAAGCTGAAGCCATTTATACAGCCCTGAACCGTGAGGATAAAGCAATTCAAATGGCTGAACAAGTAGCCTCCCTGCATGAGGACCTCGGCCACCTGGACTTGGCGGAAGCAAAATTCCTCTCTGTTTTAAACCGATATAAAGCGTTAAACTATCCCCGATTACACTATATCTACAGCAGTTTGGCCAGCGTAAATCGGTTAAAAGGGAATTATGATAAAGCCCTTTACTACGCCCTACAGTGCTTAGGAAGTATGAACCGAACGCAGGACACGTTATCCGCGCCCGCTTTTTATGGCACTATCGCCGAAATATATGGGGATTTACATCGACGTACCGAAAGTATATACTGGTATAAAAAAACTCTCCAGCAATGGCGCTACGAAAAGCTACCTAATTTTTCGTTGTACAACGCTGCTTATCACATTGTTCAGGATTTAGTCACGCATCATAGGGCACAGGAAGCCCTTCGTTTAATCGCCGATCTTACTCATGAAATCAAGCCCATCAATAATATTCAGAAAGGCTGTGTGGCGCAGGCGCTGGCGTTTTGTTATGAAGATTTGAAAAATTATTCGCTGGCCGAAAAATACTATCTGGAAGCCGTTGATTGGTTTGATCGATCGCAAGGTGATTTCGAAATGTCACAGAAAGTACAGGTGGATGTTGGCGCGTTTTATTTAAAGCATAACAACTATAAAAAAGCGGGTAGTTTTCTGCGGAAATCACTGAGTTATTCGCCCATGAAAAACTCCCTGTCAACGATCAGGGACGTCCATTTCATGCTATTTAAAGTGGACTCTACTGAGGGAAATTATCTGTCAGCCATTAGGCATTTTCGGCTACATAAAGCGTTAAATGATTCGATTTTTAATGAAGCGAAAAGCCGACAGCTTGCCGAATTGGATGTGCGCTATGCCACCGCCCAAAAAGTACAGCAAATACAACGACAGCAGCATGAACTGGAACAAGAAAAAACAACGCGCAATGGCATATTAGCGGGGACTTTCTTATTGTTAGGTTTACTAGGCTTCAGTTATAACCAGTATCGGTTAAAAAAACGCAGCAATCAACTTCTGGAAGCTAAACAGCTGGAAATCAATCAAAAAAATGTATCTCTTCAGGTTATTCTAAATGAGAAAGATAAGCTGCTGGAAGAAAAAGAAGAACTGCTGGAGGAAAAAGAGTGGATGCTCAAAGAAATTCATCACCGGGTGAAAAATAATCTTCAGATTATCACCAGCTTACTCCATTCGCAGGGCGTTTATTTGAAAGATAAAGCTGCACTTTCAGCCATTCAGGAGAGTCAGAATCGGGTACACGTTATGGCGTTGATCCATCAGAAACTATATCAGTCGGATCGGCTGGCTACGATTCCGATGGCTGAGTACATTGAGGAAATCGTTGATTATTTACTGGTTACGTTTGCCCGACAAGATTCCGTCGTGAAAAAAATAGCCGTCATGCCGATTAATCTGGATGTTATTCTGGCAGTACCCCTTGGACTTTTCCTGAACGAGGTCGTTACGAACTCGTTGAAATACGCCTTCCCTGCTCATCAAAAAGGAACCCTGACTATTGAACTGATCGTATTGACAAACCAAACATATCGGCTCACCATCAGCGATGATGGCGTTGGTTTCCCGCCCGATTTAAATCCCAACCGAAGTCGTACGTTAGGGATGAGTTTGATCCGGGGGCTCAGTAAACAGATAGGGGGAAAACTTCAGATCAACCAAGATTCTGGAGTAGAAATCTGCCTGCTATTTACCGAGGAAAAAGTTGGTCTGTCAGACGTAAATGTTATTTAGTAAAAGCCGTTTAATTGAATTTGTAAGCTATGTTCGCTGATCTGGAAAGAGCCGGGTTGACCAGGCTTCGTCGGTATTCCGTGGGCGTCGTGTGGTAGTACCGTTTGAATAGCTTGTTAAGGTGACATATATCGGTAAACCCAAATTCGTCGGCTATCTGCGAAATGCTCATTGTACTTAATCGTAACCTGGTTTCAACTAGTTGGAGCTTATACCGGATAATGTACTGATTGATGGATTCGCCAGCTTGTTGTTTAAATAATGCGCACAGGTGGCTTATAGAATAATTAAAAACATCGGCCATTTTCTCCATGCGCAGGTGATCGGGCATCGTAATATGATGGCTGATATACATACCAATTCGTTGCATTAGGGAAGTAGCGGTGACGCTCGACGAACCTAACCCCTGGTGCTGGACGAGCTGGCGATCAACCAAACTCAGAATCGTTTTCATGAGTGCCTCAACGATTGGGTTAGAAACCAGTTGGTGGAGATTGCTATGTTCCGTTAAGATTATTTCGACAAGCACATTTAGGTTTTGTTGTTCGATACGATCCGTGACGATACTACCCGTGAGTAGTTGACTGGTGGCACGCCCTCTTTCCCTAATTTGAAACCAACTGTCTGTTCCTAGTGTAGTTAACTTGCCCATATAAAGCTCAGTGAAAGAGAGACAGCAAAAACTGGTCATGTTGTCAACCACAAAATAATGGTTATCTAAAGGTCCCAGGAAGAACACATCTCCCGACTGGTAGGCAAACCGATTTCCATTAATTACATGCTGTCCTCTGCCCTTCCGAATCAGGATTAGTTCAAAGTGATTATGGTCATGGACTGGGTCAGACCATTGGCTTGTTTCAACAACTTGGACAGTCATAAGTTCATGCTGGATACTACGTTTCATAATGGTAATAGTTCTAAATGGAGGTATTTAAATCATCCACTTTGAACTACTTTACCAACAAAATGCCAATCTAAGAATGGTATTTCCCCAAGGAAGAATTTGGTATTAAATCATTTATAACCAACTAGTTATCTAGATATTAATTTTATGATATCCCTCCAGATAAACTGGAGGGTCCATTAAATTTGGAGGTAAACCTTGGAGTTACGATTCCCAGAATCTGCAGCGGAAAACCGTTGATTTATACAGGCTATTTCCTACAATGTTCACGACTTAAGACGCGCTCGCAATGGCCAGGATTCCTTTGTTTATTGTGAAGTCAATATAGGGAGTGTTTTTTCAATACGTGCTCTAGACGATTCGTACTGTTTCGGGAGTTTTAACTGGCTGCCCAGTTCTGGCAGGGGCTCGTCGACTGTAAAGCCAGGATTATCGGTGGCAATCTCAAATAGAACACCACCCGGTTCGCGGAAATAGAGCGAGTAGAAGTAGTCACGATCTATTTTGGGGGTTATCTGTAAACCCTTACTCATAATTTTCTCCCGAAATTCCATCTGGATGGTATCGTTCGCGATTCGGAAGGCTACGTGGTGATTGGTTCCGGCGGCATTCGTGCCCACTGATCCGGTAGGTTCTTCCAGCAAATCAACGATTGAGGCTGTCGGAATGGCATCCGTAATAAACCGGTACCGATTGCCTTCCTGCCCTTGAAGGGTATAACCAAAAATATCGGTCAGCACTCGGGCGGTTGCTTCAATTTTTTGCAGACTCAGTGTTACGCTATGAAATCCCCTGGTTGCCATGTCCTGCTTAATGTCTTCAGTTTCCCAGGTAGGTCGATTATCCGAATGCTGAATCAGTGAAATGGCCAGCCCATCGGGATCTGTAAAGGGCAAATACGTTTCGCCAAAACGCTCTGCTTGTTCACCCATATTGACACCTAGTTCTCGAAACCGCCCAACCCAATTATCCAGACTTCCGATCGGTACAGAATAACCGATTTCCGTCGCCATACCCACGCCGTTTTTACCAGGACCAATGCCTTCCCAGGGGAAAAAAGTAAGGATGGTACCGGGCGTTCCGGCCTCGTTACCATAGTAAAAATGATACGTACTGGGATCGTCAAAGTTGACGGTCTTTTTCACCATCCGTAGTCCCAGCACATGGGTATAAAAATCGTAATTGCGTTGAGCATTGTTAGCAATTGCCGTAATGTGATGAAGACCTAATATGCGGTTGTCCATACTTATGAAGTGAATGGTCGTTCGTTGTGTGATTAATATATTTTATTGATTTCCTAACAAGTCTCTAGCTTTATATGAAGACAACTGGTTGCTTGTGTAGGATTACGTTTTCAACCCAGCGGAAGCGAAAGAAAACAGACTTTGATCGCATCGGCAATCTGGTCATATTCTCGTATTCGGATTGGTTTTTTGATGAAGGAGTTAATGCCTTTCGCATAGGCTGATGTTATTAATTCTGGCTGGTCAGTGGTGGATAGCATGACGACAGGAGTAGAAAACAGCAAGTTTTGCGACCGAATAAATGCCAATGTCTCTAGACCATTTAATCCAGGCATGTTCATATCCATGATAACCAATTGAATGAGGTGTCTTCCCAGCAGGTCTAATGCTTCTTCTCCATTTTTGGCCTCCAGGATTTCCGAATCGCCGATGATCCGCTCGATAGCTTGACGAAGAAAATAACGATCATCCTCATCATCATCGGTCAATAAAATAGTCGTCTGTTTTTGGTGCATAGCCTATTACAGTTTGAGTATATCCTATCCCCAGAACCAGAGCTCCCACCCTCAACTTAATTTGTTTATTTTGAGAGTGGGAGTCTTGTCATTGTTTACATAGGTTTTACCTTTCTAGCAGCTTCCAAAATAAACGCAGCTACTTTTTCTGGCTGAGCCAGCATGGCCACATGGCTTGACTTTAATTCAAGGGTAGTAGCCTTAAGCTTTTTGGCCAGTGTTCGTTCAAGATCCGGATTAATCATCCGATCATTTGCGGCTACCACGTACCAGGAAGGCTTACTTTTCCAGGCTGCTTTGGTAATTTTTTCCTTCAAGGCCGTAAAAGCTTGCGGTCCTTGAGTCGCCACCATCAACTTTCGTTCTGATTCGGGTAAGTCCTGAGCAAAATCTTCATTAATCCCTTTGGGCGACATACTAACAAAGCCATAGGCATCGGGTTTGATTTGGTCATTGCCTGGTGTAGATGCAGCTGTCTGTACCAGTTCCAGGAACGACTGGCCTTCATCGGGCGCAGCTGCGGCTACATACACAAGCCCAGTTACCTTATCATGATTACCCGCTTCGGTAATGACCACCCCTCCCCAGGAATGCCCCACCAGTAAAACGGGGCCATTCATTAACTCGATGGCCCGTTTGGTAGCAGCGACATCATCACCCAGCGATGTAAGTGGGTTTTGAACGGCAATGACGTTGAGTCCTTTCGCTTCAAGCAATGGAATCACCTTAGCCCAGCTTGACCCATCGGCCCACGTGCCGTGAACCAGTACTATATTTTTTACGCCGGTTGCCTGTGCCGAAGCGTTTTCAGTTGTTGAAGTTGTCATGATAATGCAGTAGAGTGCGCACAAAATGGCGCGGTTAATTGGCTTCATGGTTATTGATAATTAATGTTGGCATTTAGTATTGATTTAGTTTTTGAATAATGCCAAAGGCTATGGCGGTATTAGGTCGATTGGTCCATTCATAGCTTATTTATTGGTAAAGAGATTTGTGTATAGGATTAAATTTCAGCGCTTTATCTGAATTTAATTTCCTGTTTTTGTCGAAACAAAGCTATGCGGAGCCGTGCTGTCGGTAGCGGTACAAACAGATGGGATTTCAGTAAAAAGAGAGGATTTAATTGTAGCGAAGTCAACTTAATCAACTAAAGGCCTGAAGTGCAGTGAGGAAGATTAATGCGAATACTATTCGGAAGTTTTCTGAACATGAATAGGTAGGAGAAGAAGAACACAGCGTTTAATAACTGTCAACGCTACTCCCTAGAACACATCTTGGAGCGTTGGCCTTCCAGTTAACTGATTAGTACGTTCGTTCGCAACAGCTATGAACACCCGTTCGATTCATTTTGTATTTATCCTGCTCATACTAACGGCCAGATGGGGAGTCGCTCAGTCCACTGACGATCGTTTTATTAATGGGGATCTGCTGCCCAACGCCCCTGAGCTGGCGGCTCGAGGAAGCTATAAAGTAGGCGTACGGACAGTAAAACTGGTTCACCCAGCCCAATTTGATGTGCTCCGCGAAAGTGCGGGTAAGCACCCACTCTACGACCGCCCCCTAACCCTTGAAATCTGGTATCCGGCACGGATTCCAACCAACAATCAGCCTACCCTTACCTATGAATCTACCTTGGGCCGGGCCAATGACCCGAAACGGCCCCTTATCCCCTTTACCTTCTTAGGGCGGGCCGCTCGCGATGCGCAGCCCGACCCCAGTGGTGGGGCTTATCCACTAGTGATTGTTTCCCACGGCTACCCTGGCTCGCGGCTGTTGCTGACTTACCTGACCGAAAACCTGGCCTCCAAAGGCTACGTAGTGGTGGCTATCGATCACACCGAATCGACCTACGGCGATCTGGCTGGCTTTGCAAGCACACTGCTCAACCGCTCCCTGGATGATGAGTTTGTGCTGGCACAAATGGCCCGGTTAGCGGAGAAAAACAGTGGAAATTTTCTGTCGGGCTTGCTGAACGCCGACAATACCGCCTTGATTGGCTATTCGATGGGGGGCTACGGTGCGCTGAACGTAGCTGGAGCTGGTTACAGTCCTCAAGCTTTGAAAATGTTTGGGCAAATGACTAAGGGCAGTACGGCTCTGGAAGCCCGTACGCAATCTTCGCCCGCTTATAAAGCCTCGCTGGACCCTCGCATCAAGGCCGTAGTTGCGTTTGCGCCCTGGGGCATGGAACGGGGAGTTTGGGATGCCACTGGCTTAGCGGGTTTGCGGCTGCCCACCCTGTTGGTGGCGGGCAGTAAAGATGATGTATCTGGGTACGAAAAAGGCATCAAAGCGATTTATGATGGTGCTATGAACGCGGAGCGGTATTTATTAACCTACGTCAATGCCCGCCATAATGTAGCCCCCAATCCGCCCCCTATGGCTTCCATGCAAGCTGGCGTATCCGCGGATGAATACATGCACTACGCCGAGCCAGCCTGGAACGAGCATCGGATCAACAACATTAATCAGCACTTTGTGACGGCGTTTTTGGGCATTTACCTAAAAGGTATGGACTATAGAAAGTATTTAGATTTAGCGGGGACTGAAGCGAGTGAAGGCTGGACTGGTTTTAAGGCTCGTACGGCAGTGGGGCTGGAAATGCATCATGCTAAACCCTAGCGGCTATGTCTTATTCTGATTTTATTCGGAGGTTTAAGTGAACTGTGAAAACGCATTGAACTTACTTTGGCTTTATGATAACCTAGCGCGGAAATGGTATATTTACAAACATTATATAGTTTGTTGCCAACTTTGCAAAAGCTCGAATTAGCGTCCACATCAAATGGGTGACTTGCCAAAAAAAGAGGTTTCACTAAATGAAAAAAGCCGGTCAATCGATACTGGGAAGGCGAAGTTCATCGCACTGAGTGAGCGGATTATTGAGCAAATAAAGCAGGGTGAGTTACAGCCCGGCGACCAGATTCCGTCGGAAAACGAACTCATCAAAACCTTCAACATAAGTAATACGACCGCTCGAAAAACGCTGCTCGAGATTGAGTCGAAGGGATGGGCCCGACGTATTAAAGGAAAGGGTACTTACGTACTGAACCGCACGGAAGACCACCATCTACTACGTACGCTAGGCTCGATTTACGCTACCCGGCGCGGCTTTCACGATAGCCTGATTGCCGAAGGGTTTACTCCCAAGAATATTGTACTGGAAAAAACGATACTCCAGGATGGAATTTCGACCGAAATCAACGGGCGTCATTTTATTATTGAAGGACCGGTGTTGAAATTGCACCAGCTTCGGTATGCCGATGAATTACTGATCAAAGATGAAGTGAAGTACATCTCGATCACAATGTGTCCGAAGATTAACCGGATCCCAACAGAGGTTTCCTATTTTAAAGTTTACGAAAACACGTATCACCTGAAAATCACGGAAGTACAACAAACGCTCAGCGTAAAAATTCTGGAACCGAACACGACCAATTTCGACCTCAGTAAACCGACGCCCGTTTTTGTACTGGATAGCGCTGTGATCTGTACGGGCGATAAAGTCGTTGAAATTGAGCAGTCGTACTACCACGGCGACAAATACAAATTCGCTGTTATCGCCAATCCTGAACACGTGCTACGTGAGAAGTAGTACGTTATTTCTTAAGCCATTTTACAATTTCATCTGCAATGAGTTCATGCCCGGCCTGATTCGGGTGGTTGACGTGCGACATGTAGCCTTCAAGTTTTCCCTGTTTGGCGATCTGCTGAAATAGCGGGTAAGGATCAGCCAGACCAATGTGGTGCTGGCCAGCCAGTTGCCGAATCTGCTGAACGTGTGGTTCCAGTGGATTTTTGGCATCGGTAATATCGATTCGCTGATCCGGGGAAGGGGTTAGCAAAATGACTTTTACACCTTTCGCTATGGCCGCCTGAATCATTTTCTCCCACGCTTCGCGGACTTTGGCAATCTCGGAAAAACGGTCATTCAGGGCGTAGTCAATAAAGAGTACGTCGGGCTTATGAACGAGTACATCAGACTCAAATCGGGTTTGCCCTTTGATGGCGTTTTCTCCCCCGATAGCCGTCACTATTACGTTAATGACCGCGTATGGATATTGCTTTTTCAGCTTAGCCAATACCAGATTTGGATACGATTCCAGCGTATGAACTTCGTGATCGTGCCAGAAACCGGCGGGTACGGAATGTCCATGAAACACCAGATTGATCGTACGGTTTTTCGGCCAAACTGTGTTAAGTTCATTCTTAATGTCAGACAGATACGCAGTAGAATCCGCCTGTTGAGCCAGACATACTACGGAAAGATTAAGTAAGATCAGCGTCAATACGTTACGCATAGATTATTCGTTTATTTTTTAGGAAGATATTTCTCGAACCAACTGGCCACTACGTTCAGGTCTGATTCCCAAGTTTCGTCCCAGCCATGCGCTCCACCCTTATGAATGATTAACTCAGCGGGTACACCGGTTTCCTTTACTTTGGCAATGAACCGTTCAGATTGCTCAAGTGGTACAAGTGGATCGATCGTTCCATGTAAAAGCAGCGTCGGGGGTGTTTCTTTAGTGACAAAATTGATGGGCGAGAGCGATTGCATCAACGCTCGTTTTTCCTCTCTCGATTTACCATCCACGCCAAACTGTGGCCAGAAACGTCGTACGGTATCACACTCGACAAACAACCGGCCTGGATTGCCGTAGTTGACCAGATCGGCGGGTGGAAAGAAACAGGCAACCGCCTGCACACGGCTGGAAACCAAATTGACAGGATCAATGGACGTAGTGGTTTTGGTTGTGTCGGGAAAAGCAGGACGACCAACACCGGTACCAATTGAAATCGACAAGTGCCCACCCGAGCTCATACCCGATACGCCCAGTCGGTTCGGATCGACTTTATATTCAGCCGCATGATACCGAACGTAACGCACGGCCCTGTGAACATCCTGGATGACTTCCGCCACCTGATATTTCGGTGCTGAGCCATGCAGAATCAGAAAAACCGTTTGCCCACGATCGGTGAAATAGTGAAAATGCTTCTCTCGTTTTTCGATCATGCTGAAATCGGAGTGCCAGCCGCCACTTAGCAGATAGATGACCCCAATGCCATTGGGTTTTGCGGGTTTCAATACGTCCATCGTCAGGGACGTACCAAACTTGCGTCCATACACCACGTCGCGAATGTGGGTAACACCAGCAATAACTGACTGTTGCGCAGACGTACTACCCGAAATTGGCTGGCTAACTCGTGAGCATGAACTGATTATAGCCAGCAGAAAGAGATATCCGATGTACTTTTTCATAGCTAAGATTAGTCAATTTTTGTGATCCTGACCGGCGGACCGGTCAGGATCACAAAAGCACTACATACATAACTCAAATCACTACGTTAGCGAGTCGTTTGAATCGTAACTGGCCCCAATAATCCTGATTCGATCAGCGGCAATTCACCCCAGGGAACCAGGTTTTTATTCGCTTTGGTGATATTCGTTTTGGTGAATTTCTGACCTGTGATGGCATCACCCGTGAGCCGGTTCGACCACGTATTCGCTACGTCGATTTTGAGCGAATTAGCTCCCGGTTTCACTACGTCCGTGATGTCAACGCGGTAAGGTGGCGTCCAGACAATACCTAAGGATTTGTTATTTAACCACACTTCGCCAACTTTCGCTACCGAGCCTAAATCAAGATAAATACGCTGATTTTTAGCAACATTACTTTCCGGTTTGTATTGGAAGGTTTTCTGATACGTAGCAATTCCTGAAAAGTATTTGATACCGTTCTGGTCGGATTTCGTCCAGGAAATTAGTTGCGGCAACGTAGCAGACTCAGGCGCGCCCCAGCCTTTTGGGAACGCCAGTTGCCAGGGTCCAGTCAGTGTCATTACGGGTTTTGTGTTCCCAAAATTAATCCCGTCGGTATTCACTACGTTATTAGCAGAAGACGTAGCAGTTTTGCTGAAAACCACAAAGTAAGCCCCATATGGAGGTAGTGAAACCGTTACGTTGGTACGTCCCCCCGCCTGATTGTAACCCGTTATGGGCGTAACATCTCCCGAAACAGGATTCCACAGTTCAGGCGTTTTGCCCTGCTGCCGGAATTGACACGGTTTGGAAACCCATTGGTTGGTGGTGTTACGTACAAGATAAAAATCCAGATCGTTACGTCGGTAATGGATGTAATCGATGGGCGTGTGGCGCTGGTCGGTTTTTTGGTCGGGATAGCTGAAATCAGGCGAAATTTTCAGCGATTGTAAAGCCGCCAGTGGCAATGCTGTTGGCTCAACCAGCCGCGCTCCCTTCGCCGTTAACGTCGATAGTTTCGCCCGAACTTCCGCCGGAATTCGGCCTTCATTACCCAGATGCAAAACCGCGTATCGACCTACACCCGGCAAAACCCACTGACCATTCTCCACTGTCAGATCACGTAGCAGCACCTCGGTATTAATTACCTCATAATCATAACCCGGCCCGACAACGTAGCGCGTATTTTTCGGTGGAATGAGGTTTGGAATATTGTCGCCGTAATAATGTAGTACGTCGGCTACGAAGTCCGTTTTTTGCAGGATGTGCGAAACACGGCCAAGATAGTCGTTGAAGGGTTTGCTCTTTGGCCACCAGCCATTCTGATCGTTGTAGTGCGTACCAGCAAAGTAAGCAATGCCAGGATGCCCCATACCCGACGGATTATGCGTAAAGCCGTGAATCACAAGGCGATTCAGTCCTTCGCAGAAAGAGCGGTCGGCTAATGGTTTTAGATCGGAAGGGCCTTCCTGCCAGTCCCAGTAACTGGTAAACGACTCCTCTTCAACGATCCCGCGTTTGTAGATGTGAGACGCAGCAGCAATTTCCTTCACCAGATAAATCATATCGACCAGACTATCCTTATCATTCTCCATGAAGAAGGTCCGATTACACCAGAATTCGCCACGCGGTACGTCCAGGGCACCTAACGCTTTCAGCGTTTCGACCGGAATATGGTGCAAATGCCCCGGCCCGCCCGACTCCGAAATGATCTGCAACCCATAACTATTGCAGATTTCTTTCGATTTCCGGTAATGGTTGTTGATCATCAGTTCAGAGAGCGTCTTATCGAAATCGAACTGAAAGTTTTTAGCTAGTTCCGGCTGGTACCATCCTTTGTTAAAAATAGCGGGCAGAAACTTGTACAGGTCGTAACCGTGCAGTTTTCGGAACGTAGCGGGCAACGTAGGCGTCCAGGTAAATTCCTTAGCTTCGTAGCTGGCCAGGTACAGATTTTTGAGCGGGCTTCTGCCCAAATCACCGATGAGCGGCTTCAGCTTGTTGATGAAATACATCACGTGTATCCGCGTCGCCGTCGAGTCAAAATGGTCGATGATGGGGCCAACCGAATTAGGCGTTGGGCGAATCAACTGCTCGCCCGAATTGGAGCAGACGTAGCGGTAAATATCCCAGTCGCCCGCTGGGGCTTTCCAGTTCAGTTGCTCAGTTTTGGGATCAAAAAAGGCTGATACGTTCACAATTTTGGTCGTATCTAATTGTGACTGCTGACCTGCTGGTAACGCAACAACGGCGATTTCTTCGTAATAAGCCGGTTTCCCATCCGCTCCATAAGCGATTGGGCGTTTGTTGCCCTGTTTATCAGGGGTGATTGTCGGGAAAGGTAATTTAATTGGCTGTTGGCTAGTTCCCTGAAGCGACGTTTTGGAAAAGTAAATCGTTTTGGCGGCATGCTTTGGCGTAACCCACGTACCACCCGCATTCCAGCTACTCGCCAAATTTAAGCCTACTTCCAGTCCCAGTTTACCCGCTTCTTTAATCGCCATGTGAATCGTTTTCACCGACGTATCACTCATAAACGCTGGCCCCGCCGGAATCACCTGATTCAGATCGCTGGCTGATGGTAAGCCAATCTCAAAAATGTCGACCCCACCCAACCCCGCATTCTTGATCGATTTCAGTTCTTCTTTTAACCGAACCGTATCGACATAGCCATTCAGCCACCACCAGTACACTTTAGGCCGGGCTGTAATGGGCGGGTTTTTGAAAGCCGCTTTTAACGTAGCGTAATTGATCTCGTCGACTTCTGGCTTGGCTCCATAAAATGAAACCATAGTGACTAACAGCCCAAGCCCTAGCAGGTAGGATAAGAGTTTCATAGGAAGTAAAAATTGAGATCGGAGGTTTTTGTCATGCTGAGGAACGAAGCATCTTAAAGCATCCTATCTAGCTCGTTCGGTAGCCTTAAGATGCTTCGTTCCTCAGCATGACAAAAACACTTACTACCAAACAAAAACGTATCACCAAAACACAACCAGATCGCCCGTTGCATTTTCGACTACGTAGTGGTTACCGTATTTTTTGTCGCCGGATTTGAAAGGTGCTTGTGGCTTTTTCCCCCAGGGATAACCGGTATTGGCATACACATGAAGTCGCTGTTCCGTAACGCCTTCATCAGGGTAGATACGTACCGTCGCGTTCTTCAGGCCCGTTAGTCGGACGCACCGTTTCATGTGCTGCACCCCCGACGTCATCTCCTGACACGACACAATCCCATCCTGCTGGTCGATGAAGAACCGACTTTCCCGATGCCAGGCTTTGGGCATATGGTATACCGAATAACCATTCTCCAGTTCTGTTTCGTAACCGGTTAGAATCGGTGTTCCCTGTGGCATTTTGAACCGGTGGGTGAGGGTCGTATTGGGGCAGTAGCCCGAGAAGAAAAACCCGTTGCTGCCACGCGAAATGGTGAGTACCGGATTTTTGACGGATGGATTTCGTTTGTCAATCCGGTAATCGACACCAAACTCTTTCAGGACGTAGCGCATGAGTAACGGTCCGGTAAACAATTGTTCGGGATCATCCGGCGTCAGGAGTTTGCCGCCCGTAAACTTGCTCGAATTAGTACCCCGTACATAGGCCACCTTCCCGCCCTTCCAGTCGGGCATTTCGCGTGCCCACACTACGTCGCGGTTATTGCTACCCTGCGTCATTGTCGCCAGTACGTTAGTGCCTTTATCGGTTTTATCCTTTAACTGCGTAGCAACACCACCGCCCGAAAACAAGGCTCGATGCGTAATGTTGCTGGGATATGCTTTGGCTAGTTTATCGAACGTAATGCTTGAACTGACCTGAAAATCACCTTCTAGCGCCGTTACGTTCTGCAAATTCAGCAGGTTTAGAAACGCTGTACCGGCATGATCGGCAGGGCCGTACACGAGTAGTTTGCCACCGTTTTGCACGAACGTAATGAGCGATTTTTCGAGCGATGAATTGGCTTCAGGAACGATAGAAACCAAAATAGACTCGTTGAAAAAAGACGGTTTCGACGTAATGACTTTCTGAAATGAATTCGTAGAAACGATGGTATTTAGTGGAAAACCATTGTTGATAGCTTGCCGGATAAGCCAATCACCGTAGTAGATTTCCGGTAGCCGATCGGGTTGTTTGTACGCCCAGCTATGGTACTCGTCGAACGGATACACCCAAACAAGCGGCCCCGGTGCCGTAGGCGAATCGTAGCGTGCTTTTAAAATATGAGGAGTCACCTCGTCGGGTACTTCGGCGGGCATTTCGCCATATGTATTATCTGCCGTCAGAAAATTCAGATGCGTAGGCAGCTTGATCTCGCCTTTTGCGTTGATACGTGCCACGGCCATCGGCAAATAAATGTCGTGCGGCTCCTGCCCGTAACGGTCCAGCCAGGGGCTATTTACCCACCATGGATCATGCGTGTAGTAGCGAAACAGATAACGCTCATCGGGCAGCTCCGCCATGCGCGACATATAACCGACCATTTCCAGGCCGAAATCGCCATCCAGCGCAGCCCAGGGTGAGTTTGGCGGGGGTAACATGTTGTATTTGCCGCCGTAAATCTGCTTCAAATCCACGCCATCACGCGCCAAATCGGCTCCGGTCGACAAATTGGTTCCCCGCGTTTGAATCTGAAATGCAGGACATTCTTTCCGAAACAGGTTCCAGAAGCCAGCAATCAACTCGCGGGTATTCGCCAGTTTTTCGGGCGCGAAAGCCTTTCCGTTAAAGATGGCCCCGGTCGATGACCAGCCTTCTACGCCAAAGCCAAAACCATTACTCAGCCATATATAATCGTACCCCAAATCGGTAAGAAAATGCTGGCTCTGTTTCCCCAGGAACGTACCAAACGGCGTGTTGGCTGGAATGCCTTTGGGAAAACCTGCGTAGGCTTGATTATCTGCATTAAGTGTTGAATAACAGCTCACCATGGTTTTATGACCCATGGCGTTACCGCCCAGAATTTCCGGGTGTTTTTTGTACTTGAATTCCGATTTGGCAAACTCCGGCCCCGGATCGAACGTAGCACCGATACGTATCGGTTTGCCTGTAACCTGTTTCCCGGCATCCTTCAACGTCTGGATAATGAACTTCAGATCGCCATACGTAAAAGCGGGTGGATTCTCCATGTACAATAAAGCCCGCTGGTGCAACGACAAATCGGCAGGTCCTGAACCAACTTCATGCTCGGTGTTCGGATTACCCATATATTTTGCCCATTCGAGCGGCTGACTCATCTTGCCGGTATAATCCAGAATTTCGGAGCCATCTGACGTCCAGAGCATTACGGAAACCGTATCCGTATGACGTAGTAGCGCCGACCATTGGGTGAAAAGCTCAGTGGCTACCTGCTGGATGTAGGCTTTGTCGTTCTTTTTAAACGGTTTGAGCGACAACTCCAACGTAATGTTGTTGAACGATTTGCCACGTAGTGTCGAGTTGTCCAGATTCGGCGTATCGGTACTGTTTGTAAAGCTGAAAACAGCTATACTCAATACACTGATGAAGGCTAGGAGTTGAGTCCGCATGGGATTAATGGATTTAGGCCAGTGAGTAACGTAGCGCGGGTGGCAACCCGCAGCATCTATCAGCGGCTGCGGGTTGCCACCCGCGCTACGTTAACTTAATACCCCGTATTCTGCTTTAGGGCTGGATTCAGATCGATTTCAGTTTGTGGGATGGGGAACAGTAGTTCGAAATCCTGCACTGAGAAATTGAGTTTTTGACTGGTGTAGTGGGCGTTCAGTACCGTTTGGTCCCGGCCTGTACGTACCAGATCGAACCAGCGATGACCTTCGTACAGGAACTCGACCCGACGTTCGCGCTCTAGTGCCAGACGCATGTCGGCCTGCGACAATCCTGCCAAAGCGGCTAGTTTAGACCGTTGCCGTACCTGATTGAGGTAAGGCAGCGCGTCAGCTGTTTTGCCCTGCTCATTCAGCACTTCGGCGTACATAAGTAGTACGTCGGCGTAACGAAGAATGGTAAACGAAACACTGCCATCACCGGGGTCAACTGCTTTAAAATCAACGAATTTAAGCCCGTAGCGGCTATACGATTTCTTGCCACCAATCAGCGTAACTGAATCATTGACCGATATAGCCTTACGCACGTCGCCGTTTTCGTAAGCTCGAATCATATCCAGCGTTGGCACGATACGTCCCGAACCCTGTGAGTTATTGGGGAAAATAGCCATGCTGGTAATCGCCGGCGTAAACACGGCCGAAAAGTTATTTCCCAGTGATTGCCCCGACAGGAAGTCAACTTCCAGAATCGTTTCGGCCAGATTCGTATTCCCGTTGGTCGAAAGCGTTTTGTAATCGGCCACCAGCGAATATTGTTTGGAGTCGATTACCTCTTTCAGCTTCGTAGCGGCCAGATCATAAGATTTCTGCGTCAAGTAAACTTTGGCAAGCAGCGTTTTGGCGGTCATCTGAGAAGCTCGCGTTTTATCGGCATTCAACGTAGCAGGAAGCAGGCTTTCGGCGCTGGTCAGATCGGCAATGATCTGTTTGTAAACTTCCTCCTGCGGTTTTAGCGTCAAATCGGCTGACGAAACCTGAGCTGGGCTGCTGAAGGTTTGATTGGTAATGGGCACATTTCCGAACAGACGTACCAGATAGAAATAACTGGAAGCCCGTAAAAACTGCGCTTCTCCCTTGATCCGGTTTTTTGTCGTTTGATCAAAATTGACCGCGTCGATTCGATTCAGGATATTACTGCTTTGCGAAATTGTATACAGGCAGGTGCTCCAGACGGCCCGCACAAACGCATTGGTTGGTGTAACGGCATTCTGATCCAGCTGCATCTCATCCGCCGAGGGCGACGACCACTGAATTTCAGCATTGTCGGTCGATAACTCGGTCATGTATTGGATATTGCTGGAGTTGTACAAGCCTCGCGTGGTGCTGTATACGCCTACCAAGGCCATTTCAAAATCGTTTTGATTCTGATAAAAACTCTGGTCGCTGATCTGATACTCTGGTTTTAGGTTCAGAAATTCGCTACAGGAAGATAATGTGGCCGTCAGAAATACAAAGGCCAATAGTCGATTTTTCATGACAGGTAAAAGAGTTTAAAAGTCATTTTAATGACTAGAGTGTGAGCCGTACGCCAAGTGTGTACGTGCGAGGATTTGGATAGGCGAAAAAGTCGATCCCGCTACGTGCCAGATTGTCGCCACCCGTACCGCCTTCCGGATCGTAACCCGGATATTTTGTGAAGGTGTATAGATTCGTTACGTCGGCATAAACCGAAAGCCCCTGAATTTTGATCTTGCTCAACGTAGTAGCCGGGAACGTATAGGAGAGATTGACATCCCGAATGCGCGTAAACGAGCCATCGAACAGATATTTGGTCGTACCCGCGCTGAAGCCAAAAGCGTAATCGTTACGTATCGCCCGGGTGTACAGCCCCGCGCCTGGATTATCGACCGAACGCCAACGATCAGCAACAGCAGCCAACTGGTTCTGAACACCCGCATCATTAAGCGATACCTCACCGCCCTGGAAATAAATCTGGTTCCCGTACGTACCGTTTATGCTCACGCTCAGACTAAGATTCCGATAGCTGAATCGGTTGCCGAATCCCCAGGTGTATTTTGGCCAGGGATTGCCCACAATAGTTTTGTCGGACGTATTGACAGTACCGTTTCCATCGACATCCTGATATTTATAATCACCGGGCTGAACGCGAGGGTTTTGCAGCGGACTTTTGCTGATTTCTTCCTGCGTCTGGAAAATGCCCTGAATGTTCAGAAGCCGAAAACTGGAAATCGGATAACCGACCTGCGCCACCTGATAATCAGACGTAACGATACGTGCCGCTTCGGAATTCAGGGCCAGGACTTTGTTGCGGTTCCAGCTAATGTTGAAATCTGTATTCCACTGGAAAGGCCCTTTGGCAATGTTCTGCGAATTGATGGTCAGTTCCAACCCTTTATTCTCAACTTCGCCGATGTTCTGCACCGAGCTACCAAAGCCCGACGCCGAGGGAAGTGTTACGTTCAGGAGCAGATTCTTTTTGTAAGCCTGATACGCATCGAAGGTGAATGACAGCCGATTCTGAAACAGCGAAAGGTCCAGTCCCAGATTCGTTTGCTGCGACTGTTCCCACGTCAATTCATCGTTCGCCAGACTCGTAGGAACAATGCCCGAAACAATTTGTCCATTCGATACCGTTCGCGATACGCCTAGCAACCCTTGCGTAGCATAGTTTGGAATCAGGTTATTGCCGGCAATGCCGTAGCTGGCTCTGATTTTCAGGTCGCTAATAGCGGAAATGGACTTCATGAAATCCTCATCCGAAAGGCGGTAGGCCAGCGATACGGACGGGAACGTACCCCAGCGGTTTTTCGCGCCGAACCGCGAGCTGCCATCCTGTCGAATCGTTGCGGTCACGAGGTATTTGTTCGCAAAGGCATAATTCACCCGCGCCAGCCAGGACATAATAGCCCACTCACTGATGTAATTGGTGCCCGTCGACACCGTTCCGGCGGCTAGGTAAGGCACGTAGTCGGTTGAGAAACCGGTAGCGCCAGCCTGCAAAATTTCGTCCGAGTTTTTTTGAACAGTATATCCCACCAACGCATCTACGTCATGCTTGCCAAACTTGTGCCGGTAATTGATGGTGTTCTCGTTCAGCCAGTTGAGGCTTTTGCCTTCGGTGGCACCTGCCGTGGCTGCTCCCGTTCGGCTCGTCGCTAATCCCACTTTCGAGGATTTCCACAGGCGCGTTACGTTGTTCGAGTAGTTAACACCAACTGACGTTTTTAACACCAGACCCGGCATCAATTCGTATTGCAAGTAGTTGTTGGTGAATACGTTGGTATTGTTACGTTTGTCTGAAAACTCAGCCGCTATCACAACCGGATTTTCGACCGGAATTCCCGTTGGACTGGAGAATTCTGAGTAAGGCGTGCCATCGGCGTTGTACACCGGAATGGTTGGATCACTGGCTAAAGCCGCCGAAATCAGTCCACGGTATTGCAGGTGACCTTCTGCCCGGGCGAAGTTGCCGTAGGAATACGCTCCCGAAAATGACGCACCGATTTTTAACTTCTCCGTCAGTTGGGCGTCAATATTGGTACGTAGCGTAAACTTGTTGAAGTCAGAGCCAATGATGATGCCTTTATTGGTAAAGTAGCCGCCCGATACGTAGTAGCTAACATCCTTCGCCGTTCCGCTGGTCGATAACTGGTAATTCTGGACCATGCCTTTGCGGAAAATAACATCCTGCCAATCGGTGCCGTAGCCATTGTCAGCAAATTGGCTCAGGTTGCGGAATTCCGGTTTCACCTGGGTAGCTGTACTACGAACGCTGTTGGCGTCCGTAGCTTTTCCACCTCCATAGACCCAGGCATTGTCGCGCCCTTCTGCTACGTACTCAGCATATTGACGTGGGGTTAGCAGTTTTAGCTTTTTGGCGAGTTCCTGCATCCCGACTGAATATTCAAAGTTGATCGTAGGCTTACCCAGCTTGCCGCGTTTGGTAGTAATGATAATGACGCCATTGGCACCGCGCGAGCCGTAAATAGCCGTAGCCGACGCATCTTTCAGTACCTGAATCGACTCAATATCAGCCGGGTTGATGACGCTAAGCGGGTTGATCCGGTTCGTTGAGCTGCTGCTGGCAATACCACTGGCCGAGTATGAATTAGAAGCGAAGTTAGTTAAATCGGAACCTCCTCCGCCTGTACCGATGGCGTACCCGTCTACTACGTACAGAGGTGAGTTTCCGCCCGTAATGGAGCTAATACCCCGTATAATAACGTTGACATTACCACCCGGTGCACCTGAGTTCTGTGTGATCTGTACCCCGGCCACTTTCCCCTGCATCATTTGATCGACACTGGTTGCAGATGGAACAGGAACAAGGTCTTTATTCGTTAGATTGACAATGGAACCTGTCAGGTCTTTTTTGCGCTGTGTGCCGTACCCGACCACCACTACGTCCTGCAATTGCTGCTGATCGGTTTTTAGTGTTACGTTGATGGTGGAGCGAGAGGATACCGGTATTTCCTGAGGAGCGTAGCCAATAAAACTCACGACCAACGTAGCGTTCGATGCTACGTTCAGTTTGAAGTTGCCGTTTGGGTCCGATGTCGTTCCGTTCGTTGTGCCCTTCTCGGATACGGTTGCACCCACCAGCGCTTCGCCGTCTTCCGATGCCGTTATTTTACCGCTGACCGTCACTTTGGCTGATTGGGCAAAGCTAACGGTAGCCAGTATACTCAACATACTGCCAATCACGAGGAGTCGCAGCCGATGAAATAAAAAATGGTCCATGATTAAAAATTAAGGTTTAAGATTTGAGAGGGTTGTTCGTCGCCAATTGCCTGTTGGCTAATGACTTGGAATGATGACTGACTCAATTTTGAGATAGTCGGCAATTTTCTGGATCGTAGCGGCATGATGTCCAACGCCAAGCGCAAAATGGTGCGTCGGCCCGGCACTGATCCAGCGTTTCAGAAAGGTGCGAACATCCGGCTTGAAGAAACCTCGGGTGTTGGTATTGCCCGTTGGCGGAATAGGACCCGCAATGGATTCGCCCTCGGCAATGACGAATTTCATCTTTCCTTCGAACGTAGAGCTGATACTCAGCATGGTAATCGGGCCTTCCTTAATCTTGAATTCAACACCAGCACCAAAGCCTGGTTTTCCATGGTATTTCTTCAGGCTACGTAGCACCGGCTGACCTTCCGCAATGGCGATATTATGCGGTCCATCATGGCCGACGAGGACAAAATCCTCTTTAAAATCAACCGGGTGAAACTCAGCAAAACTTCCTCCGATGCCCAAACGCTCCATGATGAGCATGGCAATACAGGTTTTCAGGTCCGATTCGCCACACATCGGGAAGCCAGCACCCTGAAGCAGTGAATTCCCTACAATCAGATTCGACATCACAACGCGCGTATCGCTGCCGTCTGGGCCATCATAATAGTAGGCCAGGCCATCCAGTTTTTTCGCTTTGATGAATTTTTCTAAAGCCACAGCCGCCTGCGCTGCAATGTGTAGATCAGAATCGCGCAGTTTTTCGGAGATAGGGTCAGAAACCGGATCGGGCGTGTCGAAGAAGTCTAAAATGCGTTCTTTTACGGCTGCTATATCGCCTTCAGTTGCCTGCTGATACTGCGTCACAATTTCGTGCGCTTCGCATTGAACGATGTGTACACCAAAATGCGCCGTCAGCATGGTTGAATCGGAATGCATATCGAGCATGGCTTCGATGGGGTGACCGATATGCCCAATTCGAGACGTTTTCAGGTCATGAAGTACAGCCGCTATCCGGCAGTATTCTTCGATTTCAGCGTCGGCAGCAGGGTCGTCGTATAACGTACCGATAATCATTTCCGGCACTTTTTTCCCCATCCGAACGGCCACACCGGCAAATTCGGGCAGCGAGCAAATGTCATCGTTGTACAATTGCATGTACGTCGACGCCCGGCTGTAATCCATCGCTTTATCGGGTTGGAGCGCCACCAGCACGATGGGTACGTCGATACTTTTGATAATGACACCGAACGTACTGGACGTAGCGTAGGTAAGCATGTCGCAGAAAATCAGGTCGAGGTTAGCCGCGTTCAGCTTTGGTACCATTTCATACGCTTTCGTTACGTCGTCGACCAGCCCAAAGTCCATTATTTCAGCGGCATCGAGGGATTCTATTTTCTGGATGAAAACGTGCTGTTTGCGCATCATGTCATCCAGTAATCCCTCGAACTGTCCCCAATATTTGAAATACCCAACGCCGAATACGCCAATTCGCGGACGGGTCTTTTTTCGTTTTACCAGTTCAGCTTGTTTGACGGCTAATCCATTTAAAGGTTGATCTTTCATATTTTTCAGTTTATGCCTTGATATAGTTTACTTAGTGCACTAAGTTGTTTTCTGCACAGACTTCTTTTAAACTTTCGGTAAGTTAAAAGAGAGCGTTTTTGTCATGCTGAGGCACGAAGCATCTTAAAGCCTCTGTACCTGAGAATGAGGAGTCATTGAGATGCTTCGTGCCTCAGCATGACAAAAACGCTGCTTTGAAATGTTTAGAATAGATTCAGCACTAACTCGTTCTGCAACGTAGCAGGCTAATTTTTATGGATAATCCTGTACTACGTTACGTTCTGCTACGGTCTGATTACCAGACAATAACAAAGGTTTGATTTTAGGAATCAAAACGAGCAACAGCACAAAAGCGAGCGGATACAACAGGCCCGATGCAATCCATAAAGGTCGATAGGAGTATTGCTGAATGACAACACCCATCAGCGGATTGAGCAACAAACCAGACACAGCGCCCGCCGTTCCCGATAAACCTACGACCGTAGACGTCGCCTTTTGCCCAAACATATCAGATATAGACGTAATGTAATTGGTAATCCAGAAGCCGTGTGCAAACATGAATACCGCCATCAAGGCAACCGCTACGTTAACCGATGATACCCATTCGATAGCAGGAGCCGCTAGCGTTAGAAAAGCGGCAATGCCCATAACCGTTTTGCGGGCCTTATTGACCGTGTAATTATGCGCAATCAGTTGTCCTGAAAACCAGCCGCCAATGATATTGGCAATACCCAGTGCCAGAAAGGGTATCCAGAATAACTGACCAATTTGTTCGAATGAGACATGCCGTACAGAGCTAAGGTATTTGGGTATCCAGAACATCATAAAATAGAAGACTGGATCGAGCAGAAAACGAATGATAATGAACACCCAGGTAGCCCGTTGTTTGAGCAATATCAGGAAAGAAACGGTTTCTTTGGTATCTGATTTGATAGCCGTGTCAGCGGCCATGGCTTCTTTTTTCCAAGGAATAAATAGCCATATTAATACCCAGACAATACCTATTAATCCCGGAATCAGAAATCCTCCACGCCAGCCGTAATTTGCCGATAACCAGATAGTTAATGGCGGAGCTACTACGGCGCCAATGGCTGAACCACCAATAGCAATCCCGTTGGCCAACGCCCGTTCTTCTTTGTCGAACCAGCGGTATACTGTCCAGGCTGCACCTGGAAAGCAGCCTCCTTCTCCAATACCCAGAAAAAAGCGGAAGGTTAGCAATTGCGAAAAGTTTGTCATTACAGCATGCAGACTGTTCGCAACCGACCATACGCCAACTGAAATAGCCAGACCAAGTTTACCACCCACCCGATCAATCAACCAGCCGCCCAGCGTGAACATAAGGGCATAACTGATCAAAAAACTGGTATTGATCATGCCATACTGGACATCCGTAATCTTAAACTCTTCCTGAATTTTAATGATAGCAATCGACAGTACCTGTCGGTCCAGAAAACTAAGACCTGTGGCTATAAAAAGGAAGAAAACAATCAGCCAGCGTACAGACTTTCGCATATTACTTAACGCACTAAGTTAACACTTGCAAAGATATAAGATTCCGGTGCGGAAAACATATTTTTGTGGTACTTTTTTTCTGATAAATAGAAATATATCTTCCTAAGCTATTGACTACATTTATTTATAATTAGTAGTCAATAGCTCAAGAAGATATACCGACGTTTTCAGAACAGTAATCAAGTCAAATAGGATAGCTAGAAATGACACTTGATCTTGGTTTAAGTTCTCTCTTTGAACATACTTTTTATTCCCTGTGTTGTGAAAGGATAAATACTGTAAACGTAGTCTATTGACTGCTTACAAATATGCTACTTCCGGAGCCTATTGAGGAAACCAAAAGACTACAAGCTTTACATAGTTATGATATCCTAGACTCCTTGCCCGAGACTGACTATGACCACATTACCAAGCTGGCTGCCCAAATCTGCCAGACCCCTATCTCGTTAATCAGCCTGGTCGATGAAAAACGACAATGGTTTAAATCGACCCAAGGGATTTCAATTCATGAAACGCCCCGCCAATTTTCCTTTTGTGCCCACGCTATCCGCAATCCGAGCGAACTATTTCTTATTGCCGATACCCGGCAAGATGAACGCTTCGCTACGAATCCCTTTGTCACGGGAGACCCTCATATCGTTTTTTACGCTGGTATACCGCTAACCGATGGGGATGGCTTTCCCTTAGGTTCACTGTGTGTACTGGATGACAAACCCCGGCAATTGAATCCCGATCAACTGGCGGCTTTGAAAATATTAACCAGTCAAGTGGTTAATCTGCTGGCCTTACGAAAAGCCAACAAATCCTTATTGTTGAGTGAGCAGCGTTACCGAACGCTCACGGCTGAACTGGAAGAGCAAGTTCAAATCCGCACTCAGGCCCTCCAAAGGGCCAACGATGAACTGCTTAAAGCGAATGATACCCTTCGCCAATTTGCCTCCGTGGCTTCTCATGATTTACAAGAACCCCTGCGAAAAATTGACTCATTTGGTAAGTTGTTACTTAGCCAGTATGGCGATCAACTGGGGGAAGGGCGTACTTATCTGGAACGAATGCAGTCAGCAGCCAGCCGCATGTCTATATTGATACGTGACTTATTGAGTTATTCCCGAATAGCCGCTCTGCATGACCGTCGGCAATTGATTTCTCTCTCAGCCGTTGTCCAGACTGTACTTCAGGACTTAGAGCTAGTGATTGCCGATGTGGGAGCCATTGTCCAGGTAGACACATTACCCGAGGTTTTAGGTGATGCGATTCAGCTAGGCCAGCTCTTTCAAAATCTGCTGAGTAACGCCCTTAAATTTAGTGGAAAGAGCACCCCGTCAGCTACCAGTCAATCGAAAGAGCTTCTCATTCAAATTCGTGTGCGTACGCTCTTGGCCAAAGACTTACCCAAAACGATAAAGCCTGCGCTTCCAGCCCCGCTTTACTATTGTATCGATGTCATTGATAACGGCATTGGCTTTGAGCAGAAACACGCTAACCGAATCTTTCAGGTCTTTCAACGCCTGCATGGGAAGCAAGCCTATGCAGGCACGGGCATTGGGCTGGCCATCTGTGAAAAGGTGGTGACCAATCATGGTGGTGCGATTACGGCGACGAGTCGTCCGGGTGAGGGAGCGACATTTAGTATTTATTTGCCCAACTAGCGTAGGCGATACAGACTAATTCAATCTTAATATCTCTAACTTTAAATCTACTGGCTAAGCTAGGTGACGTACTATGCCAATTGTAACTGCAATTGACAGACAGTAAGCTACAGATCCACATTGCCGTCAAATCAAGTGGATAAATCTCTTTCCTATATGCTTGGCAGACTAGTTACAGGCTGTGGTTCCAGTCCCACGAAAATGGGCAATAACCTCATCAGCATTAGGCGGCACTAAATCTTAAAATTCAGCTAGAGAATTGATTGTTAGCGCTTTAACCTTTATTAAATTTATTGGTATGATTTAAGCTATCATTAAAGCGGACGGGTTTTTATCTTCAGTTGTTCGCTGCTGTTTGAGCAGTTATACCATAGATGGATTATCGTTTCACTCAACGTTACGGAAAACAAAAACTTTTGAAAGCTCGGTATGGAACCGGGCTTTTACTTTACCCAGCTTTGAATATCAATCACTATGGAGGAGCACCCGATTATCTTTATTGACGCTGATGAAGATGACCATGATATGTTCAAGAAGGCCTTATCAGAGCTGGGCCTTGCTCACCCTGTTCTTGTTTTTGCCAACGGCCAAACGGCTTTGGACTATCTGACAACGACCCAGGATTTACCGTTTCTGATCATTTCTGAGATAAGTATGCCGGCTATGAGTGGGTTGGAACTTCGTCGACAAATCGATCAAGACCCAGTTTTACGCCGAAAGTGTATCCCCTTTATATTCATGACCAGTCCGGTGGTCGATTATTTGGTTGAAGAAGCCTATGAGTTGACCATTCAGGGACTGTTTGAGAAAAAGGAAACGTTTGCTGCCTGGAAAACGCAATTAGCGGCCATCATTGCCTACTGGACCGAGTGCCATCATCCCAAACGCTTTAATCGATGAGATCGAATTGAAACAGAATTGACATCCAGAGCCAAGCGAATTCATATCTACCTGACGCATCTGGTCTAATTATAAAAGTCAGTAGCATCCTGTACTGGCTGGATTTCGATTTAGTTTATGACAGCTCCAAGAGCCGTTTCCCGCACCAGCAGATCCACTACGTCTTCCAGGTTACCCCGTCTCTTGAAAGCGGCCCGTTGACGAGCCGAGCCGGTACCTGCTTGAATAACCTGTTGGGCTAAGCCAGACACCTCATCCCAGTCATTATCGGTTTCCAGCGCCGGGCGAACATGGTTCAGCAATTGAGCAATGACATTCGGTGCAGCAACCGCCCGACCTGCCATGGGATCAATCAGTGTGTGGGCTAGTCCATACCGAGCCGCCTGCCATTTAGCCGCCTGTAAAATTTCAGGTCGTATCGCCGGTAAGGGTTTATTGGCCTGGGCCTCCAGAGCGCAGGTCCTGACTAAGGCCCGCACCAGGCCTGTTACCAGAACTGCTTCGTCAATGGTTAAACATACATCGGTGACGCGGAACTCCAGCGTGTCAAAATGAGACGAAGGACGCACATCCCAATAAATTTTGGACGCGTCGGCAATGCTACCCATCGCCGTCAGATCCTGGATCAAGTTGTCGTACTCAGTCCGTGACGTAAAGAGCTGGGGGATACCCGCTGTCGGCCAGCGGCTCCAGATTTCGGTACGAAAGCTGGCATAACCTGTGTCGCTACCCAGCCAGTAGGGCGAGTTACTGGAGAGTGCCAACAAGGGCCCTAGCCAGGGTCGAGCCCGGTTCATGACCTGAATGGCTAGCTCCTCATCGGGAATGCCCACGTGGATGTGACAGCCAAAGATGAGTTGTTCACGGGTGAGTTGCTGAAAGTCGGTTTCCAGCCCTCTATAGCGTTCGGTCGGAGTTAGTTGTTGATCCTGCCAGTGAGAGAAAGGATGGGTACCAGCCGCCACCAGCCGACTGTCGGTTTGCTTGGCCGCAACGATAACCTGGCCCCGTAAGACCTGAAGTTCAGCTCGCAGTTGGGGCAGTGTTTGGCATATGGCGGTACCAATTTCAATCTGGGATAGATACATCTCCTGGGTTACCTGATCGCCCAGGGTTTGCTGGGCGTTGTCCAGAAGAGATTTAGCTCGGGAGCGTAACTGGCGGGTTTGGGGATGGATGATCTGGTATTCTTCTTCCACGCCAATGGTAAACGTTTCCGGGGATATGGACATAGGAACTGTGATTTAGGGTATACGTTGAGTAAGCAGTCGTTGAAGAGGAGAAAGGTAACTATTTTTACTATACAGAACCCGCCTTAATAGATGGCCAGAGGTAACTTCTCTTCGACAGGCCGGTATCTGGTATCTTGTCCCAAACTCTAATGGACGTTTTCTTGAACGGTTTTGACAGCTAATTACGACTCGTTCAATTAATGATGGCAAGCATCCTTTTTGTGAACGAGAGCGACCGAACCGGATTTTTTTATCCCTAAGCTACATGCGTCGAAAAGGCACCGAAACTTTAAGCCATTTTGTGTTCATTTGTACTTTCTCCTAAACCTCCTCATGAAACTCTTCACCTATCCAGCCCTACTGCTGACCTTGGGCCTGCTCAGCCTGGGCCAAAAACCCGCCACCACCGACTGGCCCGAATACAACGGCGGGCCAGATCGTAACCACTTCTCTCCGCTCACCCAGCTAAATCCCACCAATGTAGCCGGCTTAAAGGTCGCCTGGGAATATGCGTCGGGTGGAGTCGATACGATTAAAAACAACACCCAGATTCAGTGCAATCCGCTCATCATCGACGGCGTGCTATACGGGGTTTCGGCGGGTTCGCAGGCCTTTGCGCTCGACGCGGCTACGGGCAAGCAGCTTTGGAAAACGGCCTTCACCGACGATACCTTCGCCATGAATAGCCGGGGCGTTACCTATTGGACTGATGGACAGGAGTCCCGGATTTTCTTTGCCTACGGCTCGCTGCTCTACGCCCTCGACGCCCGAACGGGAAAACCAGTGCCCAGTTTTGGCAAAGGTGGAAAAATAGCTTTAAAAGAGGGCCTCGCCCGGCCCGGAGCCGACGAGTACGTAGTGAGCAATACGCCGGGCGTAATCTATAAAAATCTGCTCATCATGGGCCACCGGGTGTCGGAGATTGCTCCGGCCCTGCCTGGTGATGTGCGAGCCTACGACCTACGCACGGGGCGGCTCGTCTGGACCTTCCACACCATTCCCCATTCCGGCGAATACGGGGCCGACACTTGGCCCAAAGACGGCTATCGTAACTTCGGTGGCGCTAACAACTGGATGGGTATGGCTATCGACCGCCAGCGCGGCATCGTCTATGTACCTACGGGTACGGCGGCCTTCGATTTATACGGCAGTACCCGGCCCGGCCAGAACCTGTTCGGCAACAGCCTTATAGCCCTCGACGCGACCACGGGCAAGCGGCTCTGGCATTTTCAGACAATCCACCACGATATCTGGGACCGCGATATTCCGGCTCCCCCCAATTTATTCACCGTCGTTCATGATGGCAAAAAGGTGGATGCCGTATCGGTGTTATCAAAACAAGGATTTCTCTTTGTCTTCGACCGGGTCACGGGTAAGCCCCTGTTTCCGATTGAGGAACGACCTATGCCTGCTTCCACCGTACCGGGGGAAAAAGCCTGGCCCACCCAGCCGATTCCCCTCAAACCTGCGCCATTTACCCGGCAATCGTTTTCGGAAAGTGATATCAACGACTTTGTAACTGACCGCGACACGATCGTGGCTCAACTCCGGCGCTGGCAAAAAGGTAAAGAATTCATTCCTCTTCCCCTGAGTCCTAACCGGACTGTGTTTTTTCCCGGCACCGACGGTGGGGCGCAGTGGGGCGGGGCAGCAGTGGACGAATCCGGCATTATGTACGTTCCTTCAAAGCAAATTCCGGTTACCATGGGGCTAGTTCCGACTCCCGCCGGTTCGGCCAAGGCTGTTGAGCGCACTGGTAGTCAACTTTACCAAACCCATTGTGCAAACTGCCACGGCCAAAATCGCGAAGGCAGTCATGACGGTAGTTATCCAGCCTTGGTAAGCATTTCCCAGAAACGCAACGAGACGTCGGTGGCCCAAGTTCTGGCCAAAGGCCAAGGGATGATGCCTGCCTTCACACAGCTGAAGACAGTCGAGCGGAAAGCCATCGTGGATTTTTTGTTCGGCAAAACGACCTCCGTCGCCAGCAAGGCGGACTTGAATACGGCGCCTTACCACCACACCGGCTTTACCCGCTGGTACGACCGGGCTGGATATCCCGTGAGTCGCCCACCCTGGGGCACGCTAACGGCGATCGACATGAATACGGGTGAGCACCGTTGGCAAGTCCCGCTGGGCGAGTACCCCGAATTGGTGGCGAAGGGCCTGCCCCCAACGGGTACCGACAACTATGGTGCCCCAGCCGTTACAGCGGGTGGGTTGCTCTTCATTGCTTCCTCGCGCGACGAGATAATTAGGGCTTTCGACCGAAAAACGGGCCGTGAACTCTGGCGCGCCAAACTGCCTGCAGCCGGATATGCTTCGCCAAGTACCTACGCCGTTAATGGCAAGCAATACGTAGTGATTGCCTGCGGAGGTGGCAAACTCAAAACAAAGTCGGGGGATCGGTACGTAGCATTTGCTTTGCCATAAAGAGCTCTCTGGTCGTTGAGTGGTTGTCTAACGTTGGCGAACCAGGACGATCTGTATAACCGCCCAAGAAAACCATGCGATCGTACAGGTTAAGATTAGCATCTTTTAAAGTGGCCTGTCTATGTAATAAGCATTGACTTTAACAATTAAACTACAAAAAAGCCCCGACCGGAAAACCGGTCGGGGCTTTTTAATGAATTATAGTTCAGACTATAATGTCCGTTTTACTTCTTTCAATTCGAAGCTTTCGATTATATCACCAACTTCGATATCATTAAAGTTCTTAATACTCAAACCACATTCGTAGCCAGAACGCACTTCGTTAACGTCATCTTTAAAGCGTTTCAGTGCACTGATTTCGCCAGTATGAATCACAATAAAGTCGCGGATAATCCGAATTTTGTTGTTTCGTTTTACGGTACCGTCTGTTACATAACAGCCCGCTACTGTACCCACTTTGCTAATCTTGAATACATCACGAACTTCAACGTTACCCACAATGACTTCTTCAACAGTTGGCGCAAGCAGGCCTTCCATAGCATCTTTCACTTCATTGATCGCATCGTAGATGATCGAGTAAAGGCGGATTTCAATCTGCTCCTGCTCAGCCAGCTTACGGGCGCTTGATGATGGACGTACTTGGAAGCCAACGATAACAGCATCCGAGGCCGACGCCAGCAGAATATCCGATTCGGAAATCTGACCGACGGCTTTGTGAATAATATTTACCTGAACCTCTTCAGTAGACAGTTGTAACAGCGAATCAGAAAGAGCTTCGACAGAACCGTCCACATCACCTTTCACAATCACGTTCAACTCCTTAAAGGTACCAATTGCTTTCCGGCGACCGATCTCCTCAAGCGTAATGTGCTTGCGGGTGCGCAAGGTTTGTTCACGCAACAGTTGCTCGCGCTTGTTCGCAATTTCGCGGGCTTCGCGCTCCGTTTCCATCACGTTAAACTTATCGCCAGCTTGTGGTGCGCCCGGCAGACCCAAAATCTGAACAGGCGTAGCCGGTCCTGCTTCTTTGATCCGTTCGCCCCGGTCGTTTGTCATCGCCCGAATACGTCCGTAATGAGCACCCACGAGCATGATATCGCCTTGGCGCAGTGTTCCGTTTTCAACCAGTACGGTCGATACATAACCACGGCCTTTATCCAGTGATGCTTCGATAACAGTACCCAATGCCCGACGGTCAGGGTTGGCTTTCAGTTCGAGCAGTTCAGCTTCGAGCAGCACTTTCTCAAGCAGATCGTCGACACCTAAACCAGATTTAGATGAGATTTCCTGCGCCTGATATTTACCACCCCATTCTTCAACGAGCATGTTCATAGCAGACAATTCAGTCCGGATTTTTTCAGCATCGGCACCCGGCTTATCTATTTTCGAGAAAGCGAATACAATAGGTACCCCTGCAACTTGCGCGTGGTTGATAGCCTCACGGGTTTGCGGCATGATACTGTCATCAGCAGCAATCACGATGATAACTACGTCGGTTACTTTCGCACCCCGTGCCCGCATGGCCGTAAAGGCTTCGTGACCCGGCGTATCGAGGAAGGTAATCATGCGATCATCAGCCGTTTTTACGCTATAGGCACCAATGTGCTGCGTAATACCGCCTGCTTCACCAGCCGCAACTTTAGCACGGCGAATGTAGTCGAGCAGAGAGGTTTTACCGTGGTCGACGTGACCCATAATAGTCACAATCGGCGCCCGTGGCTGCAATTCGTCCGGCTCATCCGCTTCAACATCGACACCAGCTTCGGTTTCATCTTCAGCCGATATAAACTGTACGTCATAGCCGAATTCATCAGCGATAACCGTAATAGCCTCGGCATCTAACCGCTGGTTGATCGACACGAACATTCCCAGATTCAGACAGACTGAAATGACCTCGTTAATCGATACATTCATTAAAGAAGCCAGGTCATTAGCTGACACGAACTCGGTCACCTTCAGGATTTTTGCTTCCAGCTCCTCCTGTTCGTTCAGCAAGCGACGATCTTCTTCACGCTGGCTCCGGCGATCACGACGACGGTCTGCACCGCGGTTAGGAGTATTACCCTGCATCCGAGCGTTGGTCTGCTGAATTGCTTTCCGAACGTCTGCCTGAGTAGGTGCTTCCCGGCGGTTGCCACCGCTACTCCGGTTATTGTTATTACCGTTGTTGCGATTGCCACCGCTATTCCGGTTATTATTGTTGTTGGTATTATTATTCCGGTTACCACTATTCCGATTGTTCGTATTAGTGTTGGCCGTATTAGCCTGACCATCCCGATTAGGGGTATTACCACTATTCTGGTTCTGATTATTATTACCTCCGGTACGGTTGGCTGGCGCTTGGTTACGGTCGCCCTGCACTTGTTGGTTACGGTCGTTCCGTTGTCCTCCACCCTGATTACGGTCGCCTTGCGGACGATCTCCCTGGGTACGGTTAACAGGTCCACGATCTCCATCACGCGGTCCGCGGTCACGATCATTCCGTTGTCCCTGGCCCTGTGGCTGCCCGTTCCCTCCCTGATTTGGTTGGTTAGTTCCTCCTACAGCACCTTCACGTCCACCGCGAATACGCTTCCGTTTCTTTTTATCAGCATTATTCCCCCCTCCCTGGCGTGGATTGTTGACAGGTAGCTCAATTTTACCAAGGATCTTTAATCCACCCAACTGATGGCTACCAGCCGCCCGGATTGTTTCGGTTGGTTGATCATTCTCCACTTGCTCAGGTTCAGAAACCGCTGGTTTCGCCGGAGGTATAGCCGGACGATTTTCTGGCCGAGACTCGGTGCGGGTTTGCGGCTTAGGCTGCGTAACTACCGGCTTAGGCGTTGGCGCTTCAGCCCGTACTTCCGGCTGCACCGGAGTTGCTTTTTCCACAGGGACCTGTACAACTGGCTCAGTAGCAACCGGTGGCTTGGGCGCTTCAGGCCGAACCTCTGGTTGTGGTGTTTTATTTACAGGTGTCGAAACTGATTCAACCGGAATCTTAGCTTCTACAGCTCCCGTTGCTGGCTGAGCAACAACTGGCTGAGGCTGCGTAACTACCGGTTTGGGTGCTTCTGTACTTGTATTGACGCGACTTTCTGGCTGTGGCTCTACTGGTTTAACTGGCTCAACACGAGGTTGAACTTCCGGTTTCACTGTACTTTCAACTTTAGTAACAGGTTCAACCGGTTTCACTTCCTGCTGCGGAACAGGCGTCTTCGCCTGCGGAACAGGTGGTGGCGTCGGCTTCGCATTTAAATCAATTTTACCTACCACTTTCAGGCCCGGCAATCCTGTCGGAGCACTTTGTGTAGCAGGCTTTGGCTCAGAAGCGGCCACTTTAGGTAATTCAGCAGGAGCTGATGCTGGCTTATTTTCGCCATTGGGACGTCTCGCGTCATCACGACGCCATGCAACGACATCCTCCTCCTGACGACGCGGTGGCTCGGCGACCGCAACCGGCGGTTCGGCGCGACGAGCTCCGTTCAGGAGTTCCGTTGATTTATACTCCTTCGCTAACACCTCCAACTGTTCCATGTTGATTTTGGTGTTAGGATTAATTTCCACCTTAAACCCTTTGGCAGACAGACTACTCGCAACAGAGGAAAGTCCTTTGTTGAGAATTTTTGCCACTTGGCTTAGGCGCATTGACTTTTCTTCTGCCATACGTTCGGTCTATATTCGGCAAATTTAATGGTTGTTCCTATGGTATGAACAATTGTTATGGGAATTAAAATCCCACATTTCAATAATGAAGAATTAAAAGTGAATAATGAAAACGTTTTTAGGGCAGTTATTATCCATTATTCATTTTCCACTGTTCATTATTTTTATTCAAATTCCTGTTTCAGGATACTTAGAATTTCTTCGATGGTATCTTCTTCGAGGTCAGTCCGGCGCACGAGTTCTTCTTTGCTGAGCGCCAATACGCTCTTAGCCGTATCCAAACCAACTTTGCGAAGCTCTTCGATCATCCACGGATCAATTTCATCCGAGAATTCCATCAGATCAACGTCTTCGTCGTCTTCCTGACCTTCGTTATCACGGAATACATCGATTTCCATATCGACTAGTCGGCCTGCCAGTTTAATATTCTGTCCTCCTTTACCGATAGCCAGCGATACCTGGTCAGGCTTCAGAAACACCGACACACGCCGAGAGTCCCGGTCAATTGTCATCGAACTAATTTTAGCAGGACTTAGCGCCCGACTGATCAGCAGTTCAAGGTTTTCCGTATAGTTGATAACGTCAATATTTTCGTTACCTAATTCGCGCACAATTCCGTGAATACGAGAGCCTTTCATACCAACGCAGGCCCCTACCGGATCAATGCGATCATCGTAAGACTCAACGGCCACTTTAGCCCGCTCACCGGGTTCGCGAACGATTTTGCGAATCGAAATCAGGCCGTCGTAAATTTCCGGTACTTCAATTTCGAACAGGCGCTCCAGAAACACCGGCGACGTCCGCGATAAAACGATTTTAGGTGTACCATTCAACATATCGACCCGGCTGATGACGGCTTTGACCGCTTCGCCTTTCCGATACCGATCTTTAGAAATCTGATCCGTACGGGGTAGACTTAATTCATTGTTTTCGCCATCAACCAGGATGATTTCATGCTTTAACAACTGATACACTTCAGCCGTTACCAAATCACCAACCTGGTCTTTATATTTCTGATAAAGGAGCTCTTTTTCCATGTCCTTTATCTTCTGAATCAGCGTCTGACGAGCCGTCTGCACTACCCGGCGACCAAAATCTTCCAGCTTTACTTCTTCAGCCACCTGTTCGCCAACCTCGAAGTCATCCTGAATTTTCCGGGCTTCGGCCAAAGGAATTTTATCGTAATCCCAAATATCTTCCGAATCGTCATCAACAATTTCGCGCGTCCGCCACATTTCCAGATCACCACTTTCCGCGTTAATGATCACGTCAAAATTCTCGTCAGTACCAAATTTTTTGCGGATCATCGTCCGGAAGACATCTTCCAGAATGGTGATCATGGTGGGCCGATCAATATTTTTCGACCGGGCGAAATCGGCAAACGATTCGATTAATAATCCACTGGTCATAATGGTGTTTAGTCGATAGTCGATAGTCAATTGTCGTCAGTCGATAGTCAATTAACTTATAGATGACTATTAGCTTCCGACTATTAACTGACAACTTATTTAAACGATACTTCTACATTCGCTTTTTTGATCTGCCCGAAAGGAATCGGCGTGGGACCGACGGGTTTTTCTTCAGCAGTCAAATCAGCTTTCTTTTTATTTTTTGAAACCTTTTCAGCAACAATATCCAGCACAATCTGATCGGCGGCTACATCCGTCAATTTGCCCTTCCGGGTAGTTCCGTCCGTAAGCGTTACAATCAAAGTTCGATCAACGTTGCGCACGAACTGACGCGGAAATGTAAGCGGATAATCAACTCCCGGCGACGAAACTTCAAGCGTAAATGGCTTTTCGCCAAAAAAATTCATCTCATCCATTTGCCCCCCCAGCCGACGACTGATATCGGCACATTCATCAATGGTAATACCCGCGTCGCTATCCAGCAAAATCGTGACCTTAATGCGTCCACCCTGCCGGCCAGCGACCTGAATATCAACAATATAAAAATGGCCGTCGTTCAGATACGGCTGGAGTAATTCTGTTATATGTGCTTTATAATCCATAAGGTAAGGCTAACAAAAAAGGGAGTGTGACTCCCTTTTTTACCAACGCCGTAGACTTATTCCACCACAAAGATAATACGTTTTTATCAGCATCGCAAGTTCCAAATCCGGGCTAACTGCGTACATTCCAGTCATATGCCTTAATTTTGGGGTTGGATAGCTATCGGTCCCCTGTCAACGACAGACGACATGACTCTACGAATGCGCATTGGTAATCTGGTTTCTTATTTTTTCCGGTCGTTGTTGTGGTCGCTTAATTTACTGCTGGTTTTATACACCTGCCTGGCTTACTGGCTGCTTTATAGACTCACAATAGAACACTGGCTGGCTGGTATGATTATGATTTCATTACCAGTAGTCTGGATAATGAATCTGCTGGCAACTGGTTTCTGGCTTCTATCACGTCCTTGGCGGGCCTGGTTATCAGGGATTTGCTGCCTGTTAGGAATTATTCTGTTCGGGAACCGAACGTTTGTTTGGCACACTGCTCCTGAGCCATCTGACACGGCTAAATCTATTAAGGTATTTAGTTATAATGTACAGGCGTTTGGGCTGGAAGACCGCTGGGCGCTTTACCGGAGCTCGCCCCGCGTGCGTCGAATTGAGAATTATGTGCTGCGCTACGACGCTCCCATTAAATGTTTTCAGGAGTTTTATAATACGCCGACTATCCCGGATTATGATATTATCAGTCGCTTTCGTCAGGCGGGTTATGCATCGGTCTTACTTCGCCCTGAAATGGAACGGGCTGATGATGGTGATATTGGCGTAGCTATTTTTTCCCGTTACCCCATTCTACAATCCGGCCGGGAAATATTTGGTATCCAAAATGGTATAGTCTGGGCTGATCTTAAGATTGGTAATGACACCATCCGGCTCATTAATGTGCATCTGCACTCAATGGGTATTCGGGTAGGCCGGGTATTAAGGCAGAAAAAAATGCAGGGGGTTCGACACGAAACGCGAGGTGTGTTAAGCGCGCTGCGAACGGGTTTTATTGAACGCAATGAGCAGGTCCGTAAGGTTGAGCAGGTTGTTCGTGAAAGTCCTTACCCGGTTATCGTCACCGGCGATCATAATGACACACCTTATAGTGTTGTTTACGAACGAATGCGTCGGTTATTACCTAACAGTTTTGAGGAAGCCGGACGTGGCTTTGGTTTTTCGTATAACCGCTTACCCGGTTTCATTCGTATCGATCACCAGTTTCACGACCCTCGCTTATCCGCAATTAATTTCGAGACAATCAATTATGTCAAATATTCCGATCACTATCCGATTGTGGGAACGTACAGGATTAAGTGATGTATGACAAGGTGAACTAACTACATCACACATTATCTACGGATGTGCATTTACCCACTCCTCGCCGTCCGTAAACACTTCTTTTTTCCAGATGGGTACCGTTTGTTTTATCGTATCAATGATATAGCGGCAAGACTCAAACGCTTCAGCGCGGTGAGCTGTGGCAACGCCAATGAGTACGGCAATTTCACCAATTTGAAGTGTTCCTTTCCGATGAATAATCGTGTACTTGAGTAGAGGCCACCGCTCCTGTGCCTGAGCTGCAATCTTTTCGATCTCCGTAATGGCCATACGATCGTAGGCTTCATATTCGAGCCGGTCAACCGCGCGTTCCTGTGTATTGTCCCGAACAACACCGAGAAATAAATCAATAGCCCCCGCCTGGTCAGACTGAAGGAATTTCAGCGCTGAAGCAACATCAATCGGGTCAGTAGTAAGAAAAATCATATTTAGTTAACAGTAAGCTAATAGGGCAGTTATCGAAAGAAGATGAGCGCTGTTGGCTGATCGCTGCTCACTGTTAGCTGAAATCAGCCTCCACTAACGGGTGGAATGAGGGCGATTTCGTCGTTGCGTCCCAGTAGTTGATCAATTTCGGCGTATTCTCCATTGACAGCGACTAGTAGCGACCGAATACCCGCCAATTTGGGATAACGTTCGTGCAATTGATTTAGCAAATCCTCAACGCGAATTTCTTCCTGGAAAGGAATTGTTACCGTTGACTGCCCCGTTAGATCACGGGTAATACCGAACAAAAGCACAGATAAGGAAGAATTCATAGACAATCAAAACTATAAAAACACTGATTTAACGTTATACGGACTTATTGAAGTTCGTTTGACAACAATAAAAAACAGTGTCACTACTTAATGACACTGTTTCTATATCGTAACGAGCCAGTAGCTTATTTTGAATTATCAAGCTTACGCTCTGCTTTTTTCATCTTACGGTCAGCCTTATTCAGCGCTTTATTTGTTCCGTCTTTTACGTCTTCTTTCGTATTCTTAGCAGCCCGGTCAATTTTATCACCTGCTTTGTCAGCTTCACGGCCTACTTTCCGGCCGGCAGCTTTAGTGGTTTCTTTAGCCTGGTGGGCCGCATCTTTTGCGTTCTCTTTCGTGTCCTGAGCAACGGCTACCGCTGCTGAGAAAGCTAGCGCGGTGGCCAGCATCATGAGCTTTTTCATAATTGGTTGAGTTGTTTTGTGTAGTAAATCTACACTGCCATAACTACTCACTTAAACCAATTGTTTAGCCCATTGCTACTCTTTGTGCTTAAAGACTTTTACCTGATACACGTAATCCTGCATACGTTTGATCTGCTGCTTACGCGGCAAATGAGCCAGGGTATTTTTCCGATTCAATCGCAACGGTAATCCTTTGAGCGAATCGCCCGGAATGTCATTAAGCGTATTAATCAGGCGATTTGTTTTCACTGCAAAACTGACTCCTTCAGAGGTCGTCTGCTTACCGTTAATTATACCGATCACATTGCCTTTTTCGTCTAAAAGCGGCCCACCGGAGTTACCTGGATTTACACTGATGGCCACCTGATAAGCTGTAGAATCGCCACGGTAGCCAGTGCCGGAGCTAAGGTAACCTTCACCGTAAACGATCTCCTCGCGTGGATAGCCAAGCGTGTATACACGTTCGCCCAGATCTGATAGCGTGGTTTCGAAACTGTAAGGAACCGGTGCTAATGTCCGGAAAGCGCTATCATCACAGAGTTGCAGCACCGCCAGATCGTTTGTCTGATCGGCATAAACGACCCGGGCCTTAAACACCGAACCTTTCGTACTCTGCACGTAAATTGAATCGGCCTCCCGAATGATGTGATTATTGGTCACAAAGTAACCGTCACCAGTCAGGAGAAAGCCTGACCCGGCAACCTGAGCCGGATTAACGCTTAACGCACGACCCCGCCCGTTGAGATCATTCATCAACTGTCGTTGCGACGATTTTACGGCCTGAATTTCCTTGCTCAGCAAGCGGTATTGTTGCTCCTGCTGACGGTGGCTTTGCTGGTAAGTATGATAGAGAAAAATTGAGCCGAACGTAGTGATAATGGCCGCTGATGCCGCAACCGCCAGGGTAGTACGGTATGTATGCCACAACGACCGTATCTGAACAGCCTGTCCAGCAGCCGAACGGTAGGCATTGGCTTCCTCACGTATGGCATCCATATCGATACTGGTCTGTATTTTTTTCAGACGCCGTTTGAACCTTATTCGCTCACCATAAGCGTACAATGTTTGTTCAATGTCTCTTTCTTCGTTCATCTCTAAAAAGGGAGTTTTAGAGTTATATGGTTGTAGAGTTGTCGGATATGACACGAACTTTACAACTATATGACTTTCTATATAACTTTTACTGCTTGTACTCCGAAAAGAATAACCGTTTCAGCCGCATCAAACACTTATACTTCTGGGTTTTGGCGTTATCAGCGTTGGTATAGCCAAACTTTTCAGTAATCTCCTGCATACTCAGATGCTGGATGTAAAAATCCTCCAGTAAGGTTCGACAAGGCTCTCCAAGCCGGTCGAGCGAATCAGCCATTAACTCAAACTGACGGTCGCGCTCTTCGTGGTCAGTTAGGTCATCGTTAAGCTGGTCTAGAGCGGCCTCTTCCGTCGCGGGCTTTTCCACATCCCGTACCATATATCGGCTCCGTTGCGACAAGTGCTTCAGCCAGAGCCGCCTACTTACCGAATACAGATAGGTTTTCAACTGACAATGAAGCTCCAGCGAACCACTCCGCACCTTCTCATACAACACAATCAGGGCTTCCTGATAAATATCCTTGGCATCATCTTCGTCACCGCTGTTGCTAGTCACGAAATGAAGTACCATCGGGAAATACCGTCGATACAACTGAGTCAGAGCCTCATCCGAGCCATCGGCCAAACCCGTCAGCAACTCCTCATCAGTTAATACGGGTCGCCTGCTTTCCTTCATTGAATTCGGTCATTACTTAATACGGAAACATCAGAGACGTAACCCAAAAAAAAGTTAAAAAAAGTTGGGTTACCTTTTTTAGTCTGGCGTATTAACGCTGACATTGTTCCATTAATCATCTAAACAAGAAAACATCTCAAAACTATGAAAGCAATCACGAAATCTGCCTTCTTTTTCATGGCTATGATCGCCCTAGCAACTTCTTGCAGCTCGAAAAAGACTGAAACCGAGACGACTACGACTGAATCAACTATGTCTGCTGATTCGACGATGGCTACCGATTCGACGATGGCTACCGATTCAGCTTCGACAATGTCGTCAGATAGCGCGAAGTAATTAACACTAAGGCACAACTGCCGGTAATATTACCGACAACGCTATAAACGTTTGAAGCCCTCTGATTCGTCAGGGGGCTTTTTTATTTTAAGTCGATAGTCATCAGTCGTTGATGGCTGACGCGAAAAACTCTAGTGTTAATCACTATTGACTACCATCTGTCAACTTTACACCAACCTCCCTTTTAATTCATTCATAGTCACGGATGGCGGTGTTTTTTCGTACAGTATGGTATATACGGCACTCATAATAGGCATATTAACGCCTAGCCGTTCGTTAATAGCGTAAATGCTCTTAACGGCATAATACCCCTCGGCAATCATGTTCATTTCCGCCTGCGCCGACTGGATAGTGTAACCCCGGCCAATTAGATTACCAAACGTCCGGTTCCGGCTAAACGGCGAATAGGCCGTAACGAGCAAATCGCCCAGATAAGCTGACCCGCTCAGATCGCGGTGTTTCGCATGGAGCGCATCAATAAACCGCCGAATTTCCTGCAAAGCGTTCGACACTAAAACGGCCTGAAAATTATCCCCGTAACCTAATCCATGCGTGATACCACAAGCCAGCGCAATGATATTTTTCATTACAGCACAATACTCTATGCCGTAAATATCGTCAACAGGTGTTGTCTGCACGAAGCGACACCGCAGTAATCGAGCTACTTCTTCGGCATAAGCAGTATCCTGAGAGGCAATCGTGAGGTAGGATTGTTTTTCCAGCGCAACTTCTTCCGCATGGCAGGGACCAGCAATGACCGCCATTCGTTCAGTCGGTACACCATATTGCTCATTTACCCAGTCTGTCACCAGCTGATTCGCCGAGGGAATCATCCCCTTAATGGCTGAAATGATGTACTTACCAGTCAGATGCTCAGCTTTAAGTCCTGTTAATGCATCAGCCACAAAGGCGGCCGGAACGGCCAGGATAATGTAATCACTATCGCGAACGGCGTCCCGAATTTTTGTGCAGACTTTCACTTTACGCGTGTTAATCTGCACATCACTCAAATAGCTGGGATTATGGCCAACTTTCTTAATATAATCAGCATCGGCTTTTTTGCGGAGCCACCATCTAATGCTGACATTATTCTCGGAGAGGATTTTGATGAGTGCGGTGGCCCAGCTTCCCCCACCAACCATCGTCAGCCGAACGGGTTGATTTACTTTCATGGGGTGAAGTACGAGAAAAAATCTGAACTGGAACGCCGGACTGGCGTTCCAGTTGATACTTACTCCTCTTTCTCGTCTTTTTTCTTATCCTTTTTAGGATCGCGCTTGGCAACGAGTTCGCCGTTTTTCAGCTTTTTGGAGACGGCAATAAATGGCCCTGAAATAATCTGATCGCCCGCGTTCAGTCCCGACAGAATTTCGATATTCTCAAAGTCGCTGATACCGGTTTTCACTTCGCGTTGCATAGCCTTACCACCCACGTTGATAAATACGATCTCTTTGGGTTTTTCTTTCTTTTCGTCCTGATTAACCGGTTTTTCATCAACCGTACCCGTAGGCCGGTCTTTTAGTTGCGCGGTCTCAATCGCCGACGAGTCGGCACCACGTGTGGTTACGGCCGCTATTGGCACAGCTAAAACGTTCGATTTCCGGTCTGTTATAATTTCAACCGAAGCTGTCATTCCCGGCTTGAACGGATAGCCTTTTTTAGATTTTAAGGCAAGTAAGTCACGGTAGGAATTATTTAGAATTTTCACCTTGACCTCAAATTCCGTAACAGCATCGGCAGAAAGAGAAGCAGAAGCAGCGGCTCCCGACGAGCTGGTCAGACCGTTGGCTGTGTTCGCGATCTCATAAACAACACCTTTGAATTTACGTCCCGCTGTTGTATAAGAATCGACTTCGATATCTGCTGTATCGCCCAGGTTGACACGCACAATATCGTTCTCATTAACGTTAACCCGCACCTCCATATTTTGCAGATTGGCGATACGCATAATTTCCGTACCGGCCATCTGCGACGTACCGACAACCCGCTCACCAAGTTCGATATTTAGCTTGGATACGGTGCCATTAACCGGGCAGTAGATGGTAGTTTTGCGTAGGTTTTCGCTGGCATCGCGTAGGCTGGCCTCAGCGCTTTGGATATTGAATTGAGCAGCCCGAACGTTGGCCTTTGAGGCTTCTACTTCCTGCTGAGCCACATTATAGTTAGCTTCACTTGTTTCGAAGTCTGCCGACGAGATCACTTTGTCGTTCAGCAGTTTCCGATTACGATCGTAATCAGCTTTAGACCGAATCAGACGGGCGCTTGATTGTGCAACGGATGCCTTCGACTGTTCCAGCTGTGCCCGGCTCTGATTAACAGTTGCCCGCGCCCGGGCCATCATGGATTCGTAGTTATCTGGTCGAATCCGGCACAGGAGTTGACCTGCCTTAACCGAATCGCCTTCGTTGACGTATAGGCCAATAATCTCCCCTGATACGTCAGGACTGATTTTCACTTCTACCTGTGGCTGAACACGCCCTGAGGCACTGACGTGTTCAATAATATTAGTCCGTTTGACAGTAGCAAAATCAACTTCGGTTGCTTGCGGTTTGCCAATGATACCAGTTTGTTTAGCGGCTACCAGGCCCCCGACAATCAGGATAATTAAGCCACCTAGTATCCACCAGATGCGGTTTGATTTTTTTTTCATAATTCTGAAAGAGCGAAATCGGACCGCCGAAGCGGAATGAAAGAGCGAAAGAGCGAATAAAACTAAATAATACCCACTCTTTTATTCCCTCGCTCTTTCACAAATTAAAACCCAAGGGGTTTACTTTGGTAATAATCTAAGATTTTCGAGCGAAATACATAATCATATTTAGCTTGCACAAGACTGGCGCGAGCACGGTCGAGATTTGTTTTGGCGATGCTGTAATCAGTCGCGTTGATAGCTCCTGCATTCAGGCGGCTTTCGGCAACCTGAAACGCCCGTTCCAGCGATGCCACCTGCGCCTGAGTTGCCCGGAACCGGTTCGCCCCCGCTCTCATATTCGTATACGCCGTTTCAATCTGTTGCCGAAGAACCAGACGGGTATTTAGTGCATTCAATTCTGCATTCTGCTGCTGGATTTTAGCCGTTGTTATCCGGTTACGCGACAGATTTCCCTGAAAAATAGGTACCCGTAAAAATAAAGAAGCCGACTGACTAAAGTTATTTTTCAGCTGAGTACCATACGCAATGCCACTGATATCAACACCCGGTATGGGTGAAGTGACTGGTAGCTGTGCCCCCGTTACAGGGTCGACAAAATAGCCAACTGTTGCCTGACCAAGCACTTGTCCATTCGCTTGTCTTGTACTAGCAGCACTCGAATAAAGTGTATTCAAACCAGCGTTTAACGACAGCGTTGGATAAAGTCCGCCTTTAGCAACCTGAACCCCTAAATTCGCACTCTTGACACGCAGGTCTGCACCTTTTACTTCCGGAAGATTCGTCGAAGCGGCATCATATAACTGTTGCACACTAGCTGTATACGGATCAAGACCAGGATCGGGTACGTTAACGGGCTCAACGGCAAAGTCCTGGTTGATAGGCACGTTCATAGCCTGAAGTAAGGCTACTTTAGCCAGATCAAGTGTGTTTTGCGCATTGACGATATCAACCTCATTACCAGCCAGAGTAGCTCTCAACTCAAACAAATTGGCTTCCGGCGCTGATCCGGCATTTACTAACCGCTCCATCCGTTCCAACTGAGCCCGAGTAACTTCTGCCTGACGCTGCGCTACTGCCAATTGTTCCGTACCGGTTAGCACATTCAGATAGTTCTGCGCAACCGTTAAGGCCACATTATTTTGGGTGGCATTCAGTTCCTGCTCACTGGCCTGAAGCGCCAGATTATTCTGCTGAATCGTACTACGTAATACGCCCCCGTTATACAGCGTCACAGATGAATTTATCTGAAAACTGCTGGAATTGATTAACTGCTGTACGAATTCGTTCGATTGCGGGTTAATACTACGACCACCGTTCAAGCCCTGGTTAGCCTGAAAAATAGCCGTTGGTAGCTGATTTAACCGAGCTTGACGCACCTGCAAATCGGTGTTTGCTACGGTTAGCTTTCCCTGCCGGATTTGAATGTTGTTCTGCTGAGCAATATCAATGCACTGTTGCAGATTCAACCGTGATGACGCACTGGCAACGGGAGTGTTCGGTGATGGATTCTGCGCGAACGCTACGGACAATCCTGCCGTTAGCAATAAGGCCACTGCGACCTGTATCTGTTTCCACGCGACTTGCATACACATAATTTTGATGGTTCAATGTTACAAACTTACCTTCGGCGCAGCTATCATTTTAGGATAAACGGCGCAAATAGAGCATGTTTCTGGTTTATAATCTGGATGTACTTTCTGAAAACGATTTTCAGCTTTCGGTAAACGATCGAGCCTTTCAATACGGCGATGGCTTATTTGAAACCATTCGCTACGAACAGGGTAAGCTCTGGTTCTGGCCCGACCACTTCGCCCGGCTCTCAGCGGGCATGGCTGCTTTGCAGCTAAGCCTGCCCAGCCAATTTACGGCTGAAGCGCTTTATCAATCTATTTTTCAACTTCTTGCCGCTAACCAGTTGACCAATCAGACTGCCCGAATTAAGATTCAGGTTTGGCGGCAAACTGGTGGTCTATACACGCCTACAACCAATGAAGCTCATGTACTTATTACGACCCGCTCCGGCAATACTTTCGCGGTTACTGAAAAAGCGGCTATCGGAATTCATCCGGACGTCAGGTTAGCGTACTCCCCAATTTCGGCATTCAAAACGCTGAATGCACTGCCTTATATTCTGGCGGGATTATACAAAGCGCAACAGCAGTTGGACGATGTTATACTACTTGACCAGGATGGCAATTTTGGTGAGTGCATGGCCTCTAACCTGTTCTGGTATGCGAATAAGGCGCTGTTTACGCCATCGCTTCAAACGGGTTGTATTAATGGCATCGCCCGGCGGCAACTGCTTCGATTGGCATCAGTAGCTGGTATTTCTGTGCATGAAGGACTTTACCAACCCGACGCATTGCAGGAAGCCGAAACCTTGTTCTGTGCGAATGCCATGGGTATTCAGTGGTTTCGTCAGGTGTTTGATGACCAGCTAAATACCCATCCAACCTTATTCAGCAAACCAAATGAACTACTTAACAGCCTGTTCGCTCAGTTTTGTAGCTGAGGAATCTTCCAGCCATCCGTCTTTAAGTCGTATAATGCGCGAGCCATATTCAGCGTTGACTTCCGAGTGAGTTACCTGCACAATCGTGACGCCATCTTTCTGATTCAGTTCGCGGAACAACTCCATAATCTCGCGGGCCTGATCGGAGTGTAGGTTTCCGGTCGGTTCATCGGCGAAGATGACTGATGGTTGAGCCGCCAGTGCCCGTGCAATACCAACTAATTGCTGCTGTCCGCCGGATAACTGTGCTGGAAACAAATCTTTTTTGGCCACCATGTTGAAGCGGTCGAGCAGTTCAGCTACGCGACTTTTGCGCTCTGAGCCACTGAGACCTTTGTAAAGAAGTGGCGTTTCAATGTTTTCGTATACGGTTAGTTCATCGATAAGGTGGTAAGCTTGAAACACAAAGCCAATCTGTGTGCGATGGAGTTCAGTGCGCCGTTTCTCAGAAAGCCTCTGAACCGGTTGATCATCAAAAAAATAGTCGCCTTCAGAAGGCTCTTCAAGCAGGCCGAGAATATGCAGCAACGTAGACTTTCCTGATCCCGACGGTCCCATGATAGAGACAAATTCGCCCTGAGCGATGTCGAGGTTAATGTTACGCAGTACATAGATACGACCAAACCCGGCGGGGTAGTATTTAGCGACGTTGCGGAGTTGAATCATAATTGGTTACTTTTGAAACAGTATCGTTTTTACACTTAATTCTAACTTCATTTACGATTACAAAGCTGAGAATTGGCTCTAATATCGCAAAGGCGACGCAGATTTAATGACTCAAACCTCGATCTCCGAAGTGTTCAACCTTGACTCGAATGATAAGCTGATTTAATCTATTCAAGTGTCGTGCCAGAAGCATAACCCATTATAGATCAATAATTTACCATCATTAGCTCATCTATTAACGTCCGGTAATGGACAAAGTTTCTGTTGAAATCGGACACCTTTTTTCAAGAGTCATGCAACCTTGTAAATGGTTGTATCATCTTTTCAAAATAGTTAAAACCAATAAACCTTCTTACTTATGAAAGCTGTTCTGTTAGCTGTTTTCCTGTTTTCCGCTACCACTATTTTTAGCACCGATGACTGGAAAAAAGATCGCCCGGTTTCGGGCTTTACCAGTCTTAGCGTTGAAAGTGGTATTGACCTTTATCTGACGCAGGGGAATTCGGAAAAACTTACTTTCGACGTCAAAGGTGTTGACGAAGATCGGGTTATTTCTGAAGTTAAGAACGGGAAGCTACGACTATATATCGAACGAAAAGGATTTAGCGGCTGGAATCTCGGCCGTAGCAATTACGTCAAGGCGTATGTCACATTCAAACAGTTAACCAGCTTACAGGCGTCGGGCGGGGCTGATGTATTCGGTCAGGGAACCCTGTCGTTTAACGACTTGAATCTGGACGCATCGGGGGGTTCGGATGTAAAATTGTCTCTTAAAGCGACTGATTTAAGAGTATCGGCTTCGGGTGGGGCTGATGCAATTTTGCAGGGGTCAGCCCGGACACTTAATGCCAATGGCTCTGGTGGTGCCGACCTCGATGCTCGTAAACTCACTGTTGAAGTTTGCAGAGCGGAGTCGTCGGGTGGTTCTGATGTTTATGTTAATGCGTCTAAAGAATTGAATCTGAGTGCATCGGGCGGCTCTGATATTTATTATTCCGGCTCGGCTAGAGTCGTATCGAAAAACAAATCGGGCGGCTCCGATATTAAGCAGTTGGATTAGAAAAAGAGTGAAAGAGCGAACGAGTGAAAAAGTGATTTGGTAATTTTGTCCTTTCGTCATACTGGCGATTCGCTCATTCACTCTTTCATTCTTTCGCTCTTGACACCTACTATCGGCATTCTCGGCGGGGGGCAGCTTGGCCTGATGCTCCTGCAAGCCGCTATCGACTGGAATCTGCGCGTTCATATCCTTGACTCTGACGCCGAAGCGCCCTGCCGCCATCTTTGCACAAAATTTATACAGGGTTCTCTTACTGATTACGACACGGTCTATCAATTTGGGCAGGCTGTTGATGTGCTAACGATTGAAATCGAACGGGTTAACGTTGACGCGCTTGAAGCACTCGAGCGTGAAGGCAAACGGGTATATCCGCAACCGTCGGTCATCCGTACGATTCAGGATAAGCGACTCCAGAAACAATTTTACCGCGATCATAACCTGCCTACAGCAGACTTCATCTTGACCGAGAACCGGGCAGATGTAGCCATGCTCGAGATTCATCAGCCTGATTTTCTGCCTGCTTTTCACAAACTTGGGCGCGACGGTTACGACGGTCGTGGTGTTCAACGCATTGCGTCTGTGGAAGACGTTGGGAAAGCGTTCGATGCGCCGGGCATACTGGAAAAAGCGGTTGATTTTGAGAAAGAATTAGCGGTCATTGTCGCCCGCAACGAGCGGGGTGAGGTGCAGACGTTTCCGACAGTTGAGATGGTGTTTCACCCCGAACTTAACTTGGTAGAGTACCTTTTTGCCCCAGCCGAAATTTCATCTGAAATTAATCAACAGGCGCAGGACATTGCCCGTCGAACAGCCAATGCCTTCGGTATTGTCGGTTTGTTAGCAGTAGAATTGTTCCTGGATAAGTATGGGAATGTGTTAATCAACGAAGTGGCTCCCCGCCCGCATAATAGTGGTCACCATACAATCCGGGCCAATGTTACCTCGCAGTTTGAACAGCACTGGCGGGCCATTCTGAACTATCCCCTCGGCGACACTTCAGCCTACCAGCCAGCCGCTATGGTAAATCTGCTCGGGGAGGAAGGCCATACCGGCCCCGCCGTTTACGAAGGACTGGAAACATTACTGGCCATGCCAGGCGTCTTCCCGTTTTTCTACGGTAAAGCTATTACCAAGCCCTTCCGCAAAATGGGCCACGTAACGATTATGGATGCGTCGCTGGATACGTTACGTAAGAAAGTAGCTCAGGTTCAGAAAGGAATACGAGTTATTACGTAACCACTCGTCAAACTTTCGGCCTTTAAACGGCATATTTTGTCATCCCGACATCGGAGGGATCTTCGGTAGCTAAATGCTTTAAGATCCCTCCGATGTCGGGATGACAAAACGCGCTTATTCTAAAAACTCCTCCAATACGGTCGGCTGATAAGGGGAGAAAACGCCCAGGGGATAGACGACAGAATAACCAGCAGACCAATTGTAAACCAGATAGCCATCGTCCGAAATTTCTCTTTGTCGGTCGGCTTTCGTTTAGCTTTCATCGACCCAATCGTAATCAGGACAATTCCGATCAACATCATGGTAATGTGCTCCATACCAAAGAACCGAATTTGGCGCTCGTGCATGGCCGTTTTGACATTGTGCAGAAAGTAATCGACAATCGGACTAATGAAGTAAAGCCACAGTCCGAGGATCAGTTGAACATGAGCAATGGTAGCTGTAGTATGCCTAACGGTGTTATCCAGTTGCGAAAATGGCTTGTTTGCTAGCCAGCCGGTGTAGGCGCGGTACAACGCATACAGCAGGCTTATTAGTACTAACCAACGAACGAGAGAGTGCAGTGCTAAAATAGTTGGGTACATTTTCAATCATTTACGGTAAAAACTTTTGGCCGCCGAAACCGATCAATCAGCGACGGTGCGCCGTAGAAAAACCAGATGGCCAGCATAGTATCGCAGACGGCGTAACCCGCCGAAGAAGATGGGTCGAAAGGCACAATTGGGTTGGCATACAAATGATGCAACACATCCCAACCTGTGTGCAAGAGCCAGGCAACTCCAATGAAATAATACTGCGTTAGTCCTTTGAAAGCCAGAAAGGTGATAAGGGTGCAAAAGACAAATTCCCATACTCCTAATCCGCCACTTAGGTAAGCCGATCCCGCACCTGCCACTATAATAGCGGATATTTTCTGGCGATTAGGTTCGCGAACGGCTGATGATAAGCCAATGTAAATAAGTGCAATAGCAACTGCTGCCAGTGCATTGATACCCGTAAATTCCGGAATACTGTGTGTATGCATCTGATTTATCTGTTGATGCACAAAGTTCAGCATGAACCGGTTTCGTCGTTAGGACGGATAACGCCAGTTTTAGGACGTTTCAATCATTTTACGAAATTGTAGGGGTGTAATACCTTCCACTTTTTTGAACAGTCGGCTAAAATACGACTGATCAGCAATTCCCAGTTCGGCGGCTACTTTACCGATTGGAAAACCGGTTTGATGCAGCAATACTTTGGCTTCCAGTACGAGCATATCGTCAATCCAGTGCGTTGGCGATTTACCCGTAACCTGTTTAATAACCTTATTCAAATGATTGGGTGTTATGTTCAATGCCGACGCATAATCGGTAACAAGATGCTTGGTTCGGATGGCTGAAAAAAGCAGTTCTTTAAACTTATTTGTCAGCAATACTGATTGCGTCTGCTCATTACCCGCCAATGGCTTATAAACGCTATTAATTTCGTAAAGCAAGGCAACAAAATAGGCTTGAATCAACGTCGCGCGATCGAGCCCATTGGTAGAATAATCCAGATAGATCCGTTGTAGCAAGTGCAGGACATAAGCCGAAATCTGCGGGTCCAGGCCAACACATGGATTACCCCATACCTGAAGAAAATCAAAGTCTTTCAGCCAATCCTTGTTACCTGACTTCCCGACGATAAATTCATTATCAAAGCTGACGAGATAACCCTTATTGAGATCGACGTTTTTGAACGAAAAAACCTGTCCGGCTGGCACGAACAGGCATTCATCCTTAAAAATTTTGTAGGTCTCACTCCCGACGCTCATAACGGCTTCTCCTTCAGTAAGGTACATAAAGGTATGCGCCATTACCCGAGTCGGTGGCACCGGCAATTTCATCAGACGAATCATGTCCTCAACCTTAACAATAAAGAACCGAGCATAATCAGGCTTTAACAACATATCGAGTTTCTGGCCAGACTTTATGAAGTTAGCGCGAAATGCCTCTGTGCTGTAAGTCTCTATTTTGTTTTTTGACACATATTCTATCATGCATCGAAGATCAAACTTTATGACGAATTGCCTATCAAGCAGTGTCTGGATGAATAAAAAAATGGGGGCAGGTTCTCAAACCTGCCCCCATTCGTTTGTTTTAGAAAAGCTTTACTAGGGTCCAACTCGACCTCCTACCTGGGTCACGACACTATTAGTAGTGAAGCTAGTAGATGACTGGGTTCCAGGTGTGTAGGTACCGCTGGTATACAGCCCGCCGACCAGTTTTGCCCCGCCCGTTACACTACCTCCGGTAAATACTCTGTAGGTTTTGCTCAATTTCAATTTAGGACTGGAAAAGAGCATCGTCTGGTAGGTTTTAGGAATCAGGAATGTTAGCGCTTCGGAACCGTCGCTGGACTGAATATGAATCAGTTGGTTAGCCGTGCCTGCACCTAGCATCACTACCGGTTGCGTCGTTACGCTGGCAGTTGGCAAACTAGTAGCTCCCGCAATACCGACCATAATACCGCCGGTAACTTTGAAGGTGTTTTTGTCACAGTCGAACCCTTCTTCGGGTGAGGCTGCACCTACGGCAATGATCTTACCCCCGGTAACGGTAATCTTACCGTTCGAGTCGATGGCATCATTGTTAGTGGCGTAGGCGTAGATAGTGCCGCCGTTGATGTAAATAAATGTACCGGCATTCATACCATCGTCTTTGGTGTACGTCGTGATGGTACCGTTATTGATCGTTAGTATACTCTTCGTTTCAATGCCTTCGCCCGCACTTGAGGTTACGCTGATAACTCCGCCGTTGATGGTCAAATACGGGTCAATGGTTTTGTCGGTATCATAAGAGGCTGAAATACCCTTATCGACCACGTTAATCGTGAACGACCCGTTATTCATGACGATATAGCCTTCTTCGCACTGTATACCATCGTTCGAAGCTGTGATGTTAACCGTACCACCGTCGGCAATAAAGGCGTCGTTTGTATGGATGCCATCCGACGCGGCTTTCGTTACGGTAATTGTTCCGCTAACAACCCGAACGTAATCATCACTGCAAATAGCGTGTTTATTATTGCCAGTCAAACGGAGGGTGCCGTTACCGGTGACAATTAACTGGCCTTCGCTAAATAGCGTCCCTTTCATGTCCTCCGTTGTGCTGGTAGCATACGTCGTGCCATCAACCAGCGTGTTAGTGGTATTATCGGTGAGCACAATGAACGCTCGTTTGCTCGACTGAATATTGATAGCCGGTCCGTCATTATTAGTGATATTGACGCCGTTCAGGGTGAGTTTAAACTTCTTATCGCTGTAAATTTTTACGGAGCCATTCGTTGTCGTTCCCGATAGCACAAACTCTACACCTGTCGCAGTCGAGTTAATCACTACATCGCCATTGGATTCGGTAATCGTTACACCACCGGTTGACAGCGGATTAGTAATGGTGTTTGGACTACCGAAAGCAATCTTCACAGTCGACGTAAACGTAGAATTGGCGAGTAAATCCTCTTCATTGGAAGCCGTACCGGTATTACCTTCTTTCGCTACCGACACTGTACTTACACTATCGATTACAAGCGAACTTCCCGCGGTGGCCGTAGATGTGGTTGTGCTGGTACTGGTAGTTGGTGTAGTCGTACCAGAAGGCGTTACGTCTGCATTAGGTTTGGAACAGCTTATGAGTGAAGCGATTATCGTCACTACTGCAACTACTCCCATCCATTTTCTAATCGGCAGAGTATCAAGAGTTATATCAACTATTTCTTTACGGTACGTGGCCATATATTATCTTTTTGTTAACAATACGCAGCCAGAAACCGAGATGTTGCGATACTTTTTAATCTTATTTTTAAATCGATTACCGTCCAAATTTCAACGTCGTTCCAATTCGGAAACCTAACCCCTGATACTTAGCATCCTGCCACTGGGAGATAACTTCCACCCGAAAAAACGGCAGCACCTGCGGAATCAGGCCATCCAGCCCATAACCGACTTCGGTGTAGTTCCGAGATGTGGGCGTATATAAATAGTGCACAAACAGATTTTCTTTCAACCCGACCAGCCGCACCAATGTGATTTGGGTAATCAGGAATTTGCGAAACTCTGCCAAAACATGCGCTTCAGCAAAGCGCTTACCGGTGCTGTATTGATAGTAGGGTAACAGTCGAAATGTTGAAACCACATCCCCCTGCTGAAAGAAAAACTGGTTACCGGCAAAATGCTTGAAGTCAGGGAAATACAGTTTGTTATCATTCAGAAACGCTCCAGCGCTTAACTGGTAATTCAGTCGGCTACGGATACCCGTTTCAAACGAGTGGCTGATGCTGGCTTGTAGGAAATCATAATCTACATAGGCCATGCCTTTCCGATAATTCAGCGTCAGCAGCGGAGCATCGTTATCGCGACGGGCAATCCGCCGGCCGTTGCGCATAATATATTGGGTAGAACCCAGCCGTCCCGATGCAGTCAGGTTAAGCACCAGGGCATTATGCGTTGGGAATAAGGTCAGGATTTCCTCGTTTTCTGGGCGGTTAGGTGTAAACGTTCGATTACGCCAGTCAATCCACGGTTTAAGATTATCCCGGTAATTAGCCAGTTCTGTTCGTTGGGCGTATTCCAGACTTCCTGTCAACGTCAGGCGGTTCTGAAATGGAGATGCGCTGGCTGTTAAATTCAGAAAATCTTTCTGGTACAGCTTTATTAGATTCTGCTCAAACAACAGCGTCGTCAGCGAATTCAAGGCTGGACTGATCGGGTTATCTGGGTTATATTGATACAGATAACGCCCACCCGACAACTTAATCTGGGTAGCTTTATGTCGGTAGCCAGCCTCGCCAAAGCCGATCACCTGCTTTCGGCCAAACTGATACCTCGCCGTTCCACCGATGTTCCACTCACTTAACGGAATCTGCATAAATCGACTAACCGAATCGACTCGGGGCCGATAACGCAAATTCAAAGCGCCTTCGAGCGTATACCCTTCCACTGTGTTGTATTCAATACGCGTAATCGGACTGGTATAAATTAGTGAAGTATGCTTGTTTAGTCGCCAGGTATTACCGCTCAGCAATTGCCCTGCGGAGAACTTATTCGAGGATTTTTTTTGTGTTGTGCTGTCGCGCCGGACGGAGTCGGTCTTTGCCTTTATCTCTCGCACAAGCCCCAGGCTATCGGCTTTGTGATAACTTTTAACCTCGTCGATTGTCAGCGGCACCGACCGCAGCGAATCCCAGAACGTATTGGTACGTTTACGCGCCAGTGAATCCACCACCAGCGAATCGTCGCGAACGACCGTTACGTCTTCTTTCTTTTTCTTGCGGGCTTCCTTCTCCTGCTTTTCGTACTCCTTGACCATTTGCCGCAGGTTTTTAGTCGAAAACTCTTTCTGTTTTTTGACTAAATCATCCAGTTGCGATCCTTTTATTTCGCTTTTCGACAATGTCTGCGCGGGCGGTCCTTTCTTCTCATCGGCCACTTCAATGTCTTCTACAAACGCCGGATTAACGACAAATTCACTAAATGTTAAGTTACGTATATAGTAGCCCGTTGCTTTCACGCCCAGGTAGGAACCAATGGCGCTATATCGCTGATTAGTAGGCATCCAAACTCCTTGAACTGGGCTGCACATATGCCGCACAGTAATGGGCACGCCGATATTTATAACCGTTTCCAACTGCAAACTATAAATAGCCCAGGTGTTTTCGAGAATGTAAATAGTACCCCGAAACACGCCTTCGCCCCACTGCCGGGGAATTACCTGAATCTTGCTGACTTCGACAGGTTGTCCATTCGGGCCCGGCTCCCGGAACGTGCCTTTATATTCGAATTTGTAGTAACCAAACGCCTTAGGCGACAGGGGCGATACGGCTCCGGCAACAGTTGGCTCGTAGAAACTGGCGTTGTAAAACCGGCTAGGATTCAGAAAATCGCCTTGCGAATTTCGGTTGGCGATGACCCTTTGCCGAAATACATTGGGCTGACTAAACGATACTTCCGATACGGTTTCATTCAGAACCGGCACGCCTACTTTAAAATTGGCTTCCTTTTCGGCTTCTTTTAACTGCTTCCGAAACGCCATTTCGGCCAGGTTAGGCAAGTCCAGCACCGTAAACGACGATTTGGTGTAAACGCGCGCTTTGAAACGCTGCACCTGCAATTGGTGGAAACGGCTTTTCGCAATGGCCCGGCGCATAATGGTGTAAGCCGGGTCTTCATTACCCGCTTTCGTCTGTACCTCCGACAACCGGATAGCCTGCTCTTCAAGCGTGACCTCCAGCGTAGCGAAACCCGTTTCAACCGTGACGGATTTCTGAACTGTCTGGAAACCAAGAAACTGAAAAACGACATCGTACTTACCCGGCGCCAGCGCGATTTCGTAACGCCCCTCGGCATTGGTAATAGTGCCGGTCGAACGGGTGGCCGGTGCGGGTCCTTTCACAATGACGGCCGCAAACGGCAAGGCTTCGCCCTGGGTGTTTTTGACCGTTCCACGCAAACCTGTCTGGGCACTGGCCACGATGGTATATAAGAAGATAAACAGACTTAAAGCGATAAATTTCATGCAGGAAATGGTTGTATCCGTATCCGAATATACAAGTTAACGAACGCGTGGCAGCATTTAATCTTTATCAGTAGTGGATGAGATAACCCGTGCTGAAAAAGCTATCAGATAGAAGATGCGTTTGAAATAGTAATCGTTGGCTGAGAGGAATGTTAAAAATTCTATAGCGTCTTTGTGTATCTTGCTACAAACTGCTTACAATCTGAACGATATGCAAAAATCAGTACATCTCTTCCTCTGTTTACTTCTATTTCTTATCAGTTGCTTACCAACTATTGCCCAAACGTCCTCCCCTTCCAGCGTCCTCTCGGAACGCGAACGAGCGCGGGTTATCGACGAAATTCTGGACGACCGCTTTACCAATTTGCTTCCCCAGTTAATGCGTCGGGAAGGGCTAGACATGTGGGTCATTATTTCCCGTGAATATAACGAAGACCCGGTTCTGCGAACAATGCTACCTTCGACCTGGCTATCAGCGCGTCGGCGTACGATTATCGTGTTTTATGATCAGGGGCCCGATAAAGGCGTTGAAAAACTAGCCATTGCCCGCTACGACGTAGGTAATCTACTCAAAGGGGCTTGGGATATCGACGTACGGCCAAATCAGTGGGAAGCGCTGGCGAAAATTATCGAAGACCGGAAGCCGAAGAAAATTGGTCTGGATATGTCGACCAATTATGGTCATGCTGATGGTCTGTCGTTTTCGGAGCACGAAGAATTTCTAAAAAAACTACCCGCTGAGTATCAGAAGCGCCTTGTGTCGGCCGAGAAAGTAGCCGTGGGCTGGCTCGAAACCCGGACCGAAAAAGAAATGGCGATTTATCCGCTTATCTGCCGCTTATCACACCAGATTATTCAGGAAGGGTTTTCGGAGCAGGTAATCCAGCCGGGGGTGACGACGACTGACGATGTAGTTTGGTGGTTCCGTCAGCGCATCACGAACCTGGGCTTAGAAACATGGTTTCACCCAACCGTCGATGTGCAACGCGCCGATGACACGGACTTTAACCACCTCCGCACATTTTCCAAGCGCCCGGATAAGCAAGTCATTATGCCCGGCGATTTATTGCATGTTGACTTTGGCATTACCTACCTACGCCTAAACACCGACCAGCAGCAACATGCTTACGTTCTGCGCCCCGGCGAAACTGACGTACCAGAGTCGATTAAGTCGGCTTTCAAACAGGGAAATCGATTACAAGATATTCTGACGGAGCAATTTAAAGCTGGCAAAACAGGGAATCAGTTGTTGCTAGCAGCTTTAGACCAATCCAAAAAGGAAGGTATTAAAGGGACAATTTATACGCATCCCATCGGCGTGCATGGCCACGCAGCAGGGCCTACTATTGGTTTATGGGACCAGCAGCAGGGTGTTCCTGGCCCCGGTGATTATCCGTTGCTGGCGAACACGGCCTATTCCATCGAACTTAATGCGGCCGTGGAAATTCCCGAATGGAAAAAAATTGTACGGATTATGTTGGAAGAAGACGGTTTTTTCGACGGCCAATCCTTCCGTTACATCGACGGGCGGCAAACAGAAATCTACACGATTCCAAGACAATTGGGATACGTGAAGTAACGGCATAATACTATCTTAAATAGCAGGCTGATATTGTTGATTAAGTAGATTTGCGCAGATTAAGATTCTGGCAAACCTGCTTAACCGGCATTATCAGCCTGCTATTCCTTTTGTAGGAAAGCCATGTTAGAATGGTACAGCAGTCTGCAATCTGTATAACTTTGACCGAACAAAACTCATTTTCGACCGTTCGGTACTAAACTTCGACCTACAAAAGCTAGTGTCTCTCAACCAATTCTTTACAACAAAACCAGTAAGACAAATGGATAGTCAAATTAAACAGGGCGACACGGTTCGGCTCAAATCTGGCGGGCCGGTTATGACCGTTTCTGTACGTAACCCAAGTGTAAATGGTGGTTTCTTCTGCCAGTGGTTTGACGGGGCAGAACTTAAAACCGGCTCCTTTCACATGGACTCATTGGAAAGAGCTACACCTGAAAAGGCAAAATAGCTACTAATAAACACTTCATCAACAACTGATTTTGTTTGATCCTTCTTTTAAAAACCCATATAAGCAAGACAGCTAAAATGACGAAAAAGAAGCATTTTGATGGCTTTCGAAAAGTTAATCTCCAGAATCCAACTATTTTCTTTAATTTTACCCGGCAAATAAACAACCTGCTTATTTGCTATGAGCTTAGATACTAGTAAGTTTCTTTACGAGGCTCTCACATACGACGACGTCCTGCTTCTGCCCGCCTATTCAGAAGTTCTCCCCCGCGATACGAAAACCGGCACGCAACTTACCCGAACCATCCAGTTAAACATTCCGCTGATCTCGGCCGCTATGGATACGGTTACGGAATCGGCCCTGGCTATTGCCATGGCGCAGGAAGGAGGTATCGGCATGATCCACAAAAATATGAGTGTGGAAGCTCAGGCCGAGCAGGTCCGTAAAGTGAAACGCTCGGAAAGTGGCATGATTATCGACCCTATCACACTGGCGGAAACGGCCAGACTGAGCGACGCGCATAAAATTATGCGGGAGTCGAAGATTGGTGGTATTCCGGTAGTCGATGACAGCGGCAAGCTCGTCGGTATTCTGACTAACCGCGATCTGCGTTTCCAGAACGATCTGACCAAACCGGTAACCGACGTGATGACCCGCGACCGACTCATTACGGCAAAAGCTGGCCTGACGCTCGAAGAAGCCGAGAGTATTCTACAGGAACATCGGATTGAAAAACTGCCGATTGTTAACGAGGATTACCACCTGGTTGGGCTGATTACTTACAAAGATATTCTGAAGAAAAAGAGTCACCCCAACGCTTGTAAGGACGAATTAGGCCGGTTACGCGTTGGCGCAGCCGTGGGCGTAACGCCTGACTTACACCGTCGGATTGAAGCTTTGGTTAAAGCAGGGGTCGATGTTATCAGCGTCGATACGGCACATGGTCATTCGAAGGGCGTTCTCGACGCAGTGCGCGGCATTAAACAGCAGTTCCCGAAGCTTCAAGTCATTGCCGGTAACGTAGCTACAGGCGAAGGGGCCAAAGCCCTCGCCGACGCAGGGGCCGACGCGGTGAAAGTAGGCGTAGGGCCGGGTAGTATCTGTACAACCCGTATTATCGCAGGTATTGGAATGCCCCAGTTAACAGCCGTATATGAATCGGCCAAAGCCTTGCAGGGAACGGGCGTTCCGGTCATTGCCGACGGTGGCATCCGCTTCTCAGGTGACATTACCAAAGCCCTGGCGGGTGGTGCTAGTACCGTTATGATTGGTTCGCTGCTGGCCGGAACCGAAGAAGCACCTGGCGAAGTGGTACTCTACGAAGGTCGCCGGTTCAAGACGTACCGCGGTATGGGTTCGGTGGAAGCGATGGAAGATGGTTCGAAAGACCGATATTTCCAGGATGCAGAAGACGATATCAAGAAACTCGTACCAGAAGGAATCGTCGGCCGGGTGCCGTTTAAAGGCAAAGTGTCAGAGATTGTCTATCAGATGGTTGGTGGCCTAAAGGCAGGGATGGGCTATTGTGGTGCCGCCGATATTCCGGCATTGCAACAAGCTAAGTTCGTTAAAATCACAACGGCGGGTTCGCGCGAGAGTCATCCGCACGACATTCAAATTCAGAAAGAAGCGCCGAATTACTCGTCGCGGTAAGATAACTTAAACAGGAATGCCTAATCGATTAGGCATTCCTGTTACAATAAGAATATACAGTATTCAGGCATCCAGATAATGTACTGTGCTGTTCGTTCCGTGCGAAGTGAGGTTAATTTCCCGCACACCAACGCAGTAGTTATCCACCGTCAAGGTAGGCGTATCCTGTTTCATTTGGTAGAAAGTTGAGGGAGTTATTAACAGCAGCAGACTACCCCGCTGAACAACTTTCTCAACGTGATAATGCCCGCAGACGACGGTAACGTGGCAAGGTAAATCGCGGGTTAGTTCCAAAAACTGTTCGCTTTGCCGGAATGGATACTTTCTGTCCATAAAAACCACATCAGCGGGGATGGGCGGATGGTGCATAAATACCAGCACATTATTGTCGCGTAAAGCCATCAGGTGTTCGCGGAACCACGTCCATTGCTCAGGCGACAAATCACCTTTCGATGAATCCAGAAATATAACCGGACGACCTTCTAGTGGCAGTGCGTAATACAGCTCACTACCATGAAGGAAGTTGGAGAATTTAAATACATCAGCTATCAACGCGGACTCGTCGTGGTTTCCCGAAATGACATAACAGGAAAACGGCAACTTGTCGATCTCTTTTTTGACCCACTCATAAATAGCCCGGTCGCCCGTAGAGTTACTGAGATCGCCACCAATAACCAGGCAATTTGGTTTCAATTCGGTCAAGAACGCCAGCGCTTTCAGAAAATTCTGGCGGACATCAACACCCTGTGGCTGTTCGCCTTCAGCCCCCAAGTGCATGTCAGTAATAAACGCTATTCGCATAAGAATGATGAATTAAGAATCGGGGCCGCCCGTGCGGAAAAACGATGAATAATTGTGCGTCAGCCTCATTCATCATTTTTCTTCGCTTCGTTCCAGTACACATCCATTTCGGCTAAGGTCATGTCGCTTAGCGTTTTACCATTAGCGCGAGCCTGTTCTTCCAGGTACTGAAATCGTTTAATAAATTTTTTATTGGTCCGCTCCAGCGCGGTTTCAGGGTTAATGTCGATGAAGCGGGCGTAATTAACCAGTGAAAACAGTAGATCACCAAATTCACCTTCGGCACGCTGGGGGTCGATAGCTTCAACGGCTTCTGCCGGTCCACCGTCGCGGTTGAATTCGTCTTTGAACTCCTGCATCTCCTCTTCTACTTTCTCCCACACCTGTTGTTTTTCCTCCCAGTCAAAACCGGCTCCCCGCGCCTTCTCCTGAATCCGCATCGCTTTCACCAACGCAGGTAGCGAGCCCGGAACCCCGCCTAAAACCGATTTATTTCCTTCTTTAAGTTTAAGCTTTTCCCAGTTGGCTTTTACTTCGTCTTCTGTCTGAGCGATGGTATCCCCATAGATGTGAGGATGACGATTAATAAGCTTATCACAGATACTATTCAGCACATCGGCCATGTCAAAACGTCCTGTTTCAGAGGCAATCTTAGCATAAAAAACCAAGTGTAACTGAATGTCACCTAACTCTTTACGAATTTCAGCCTGGTCGCCTTCCAGGATCGCGTCGGAGAGTTCATAGGTTTCCTCAATGGTTAAGTGACGTAGACTGTCCATTGTTTGTTTGCGGTCCCAGGGGCACTGCTCGCGCAGTTCGTCCATAATGGTCAGCAGCCGATCGAATGCCATCAATTGTTCCTGACGGCGGGGAGCTAATTCGCTAAATTGTTTCATTATCAATAATACCTAAACACCGAGTTAATGTTCAGGATTGAGAAGGCTATATTTTGTGGTAAATCTCGCGTAGCGGCAATTGCAGATCGCCGGGTTTGGCGACGCTGTCAATGGTTTTATAATCTGTGTTCAACCACACATCGGGTTGATAATTGATGGCAGACACCACTAATTCATGAAGGACAGTTGCTAAACTCATTGCTATAATTTCACCATTATGCTATTCCAATCATCTTGGAAACTCAGGAGCAATATCCAGATATTCAGCCTCCGAAACTGGAACGCGCACCACCTCCTCCGTCCTGAGCCGTTCCAGAAGGTATTCTGCCAGATTTTTAACTGCTACCATTGCACTATTGCGTTTGGGTAAAGATAACAAAATAGGAAGAAAAGGCTCGTTCAAACCGTTTGGTTCCGTCAGCAAATCGAAACCGTTTTAGACCACTAAAAATAATTTCCCCAATTTGTTTGGTTAATCAGCTTGTACTCTATTTACTTTGTAATACAAAGTTCTTTCAGAATGCATTCATCATCGCTTATTACATACAATACCGGTACTGTATTACCTCGCGACGCCCGACCGGGTAAGGGTCTGCGCGCTTTAACGCTATTAACCATTACGGGCTTAGGGCTGGTTACGATGCGGGGCTTGTTAACCGGCAACTGGTGGTTTTTCATCATGCTTACCTGGAACCTCTGCTTAGCTTGGTTTCCGCTAGGTATCGTACTAGTACTCCGCGATTTGCGTCAATCTGGCTTCCGAAGCAAGTGGTTGTTAATGGGTAGTTTGGGCTTATGGCTGGCGTTTTTGCCGAATGCCCCTTACATCATCACCGACCTGTACCACATCAAAAATATTCCGGCTCCGCTACTTTGGTTCGATACCATGTCGCTGTTTCTTTTCGCGCTGACGGGCCTATTGGCGGGGCTATATTCTGCTCTAATCGTACATCGGATGCTTCGACCACTAATGGGATCTTGGCTAACCTGGGCGGTGCTGCTGAGCTGTCAGATATTATCGGGGTTTGGGATTTATTTAGGCCGGTTTGGGCGCTGGAATAGCTGGGATATTCTAACTAGTCCATCATCGCTAACCTGGGCTATCGTGCGGGCTTATCAGGATCATCTGAGTGTAAAGCTGACGATGGGTTATGGTTTTGTACTGGTAGTCCTGTACGTGGCATTCTACTGGTACATCGAACATGACGACCAGTCAATCCAATAGATTCCGTCATTTTAAGGATACTTTTGCCACATGATCGATTTTCGTAAAGTACTACGTAGTTTTCGGTTTGCCGGGCAGGGTATTGTTGGCTTGTTTCGCTTTGAGAACAATGCTAAAGTGCATTTGCTGATTGCGATAGTGGTCTTGTTAGCAGGCAGTTACTTACAACTGAGCCGGGTCGAGTGGGCCATTCTACTGACCCAAATAGGCTTAGTCTGGGCCGCCGAAGCCTTTAATACAGCTATTGAAAAAATATGCGATTTTGTGTCACCTGGCTTACATCCACAGATCAAAGCCATCAAAGATTTGTCGTCGGGCGCAGTACTTATTCTCGCCATTACGGCCGTAGCCGTGGGGCTGATTATCTTAGGTGGCCGACTACTTGATGTAATCCACTTATAGCTACAGAAAAACCGTAAACCAATAACCAAACTCCATGTACGAATCGCGCGAACATCTACAAACGCTGACGGAGATCCGTAGCCTGATGGAGCGTTCCTCCAAATTTTTATCGCTCAGTGGTTTATCAGGCGTTTCAGCGGGTATAGTTGCTTTAGCTGGAGCCGCTGCGGTGTACATGCGTCTGCGAACCGGCTGGTTTACGGCGATCAGCGATTATCGAATGGGTCCTGTCACGGATAATGGACATCTGGCAATCCGGGAATTTCTGGTGACTGTAGCGATTGCCGTTCTGGTACTAGCCTTGCTGTCAGGTACCTACTTCACCGTTCGGAAAGCCCGGCGGCAGGGACAAACCGTCTGGAATGCGTCGTCAAAACGATTGTTCTGGGCCATTGCCGTGCCGCTGTCAGCCGGTGGTGTATTTTGTCTGGCGCTGCTCTACTATAACATGATCTGGCTGGCTTTTCCAAGCACCCTCATTTTTTATGGTCTGGCCTTGTTAAACGGCAGCAAATATACCCTACGGGACGTTGAGTCGCTGGCCTATTGCGAAATTGCGCTGGGTCTATTATCGCTATTCTGGCCAGGTTATAACTTACTGACTTGGGCTATCGGCTTTGGTGTGCTGCACATTGTCTACGGCTTGGCCATGTATTTCAAATACGAACGAGATGAAGAACGAACTGCTGGCTCAGTTTAATAAAGCCTTTGAAAGCAAAGCGCGGCTAAGCATCATGTCGGTTCTAATGGTTAATGAGTCCATGAGTTTCAACGCGCTGAAGGAGTTGCTCGGCCTAACCGATGGCAACCTGGCTACACATTTGCGCGCACTGGAAGAATCGAGTTATGTAGCTGTGCAAAAGCAGTTCGTTGGCCGTAAACCAAACACAACCTATTCGGCCACTTCCTCAGGCCGACAGGCTTTTTCGGACCATCTGAACGCCCTCGAAGAGTTTATCAAAACCCTGTAATTTCATTTGACTATAAACCCGAAGGTCTCGGCGACTTCTGGTTTCAACTACCTGATTGCTCAAATCATTCATCATTTGATCTTTTAACTTTGCAAAACAAAGTACTTTTATGGAAACACGATTCAAAAAGCATGATTTGCAAACGAAGTCTGCGCCCCCTGTTAGGCAGGATGCTAGTTTTCACAACAGCCTTCGCGCACAGTTGCTGGAGTTCGATAATTACACCTTTCGCTTGGGTGCAATATTGCTGATCCTATCAGGAGCCTTGTTCTGGGGGTATGATCTTTTGGCAGAGCGGGGCCGGAATGGTGACGGAGGTGTTCTCTTTATTATCATTCATTATGGAATCGCTGCGTCCTTTTCAATCGGTTTACTCTCTAATGGTGCGTTTAAATACAGCCGAGAAACGTATAAGAGTAATCGTCCAGCGCGTTGGTTGGGATTGCTGCTATGGCTTATCAGCGCCTACGCATTAAATCGGGAAGTACCTGTTTTTCAGCGATCAACCGAATGGTTGTGTTGGATTCTGGTAATTGTCGGGATGGCAATGGCGATTTTTGCCTGGAAAGAAGCCTTTTCGGTACGGATGCAACAGGTATTGTATGCAGCGCTGGCGGCCGGATGGTGGTTATTTGTTTACATGGCGCTGTATATTAGTCCGCTGTATGCTATAAGTGTACCGCTTCTTATCGGCTTAGGATTATCTATTCACACCTTTATACCACTCGCCTTTGTTATTGCGTTAGGGAAGCGACTCTGGTTTGACACCAAACGCGAAGAACACCTGAAAGCGGGAGTGATTGTCGGCTTAAGCGTGCCAGTTCTGGTGCTAGGTTTATTTCTGATGAAATGGGGTCATACCATTAACCATATTACCGAATCACGTCAGCTAGCAACCGTTCGTAAAACCACCGACCTACCTGATTGGGTGCTGATTGCCCAACGCCTAAAACCCGGCTGGATTACTAATCGATTACTTCTCAGCAATCGTCTGTATGACCAGGGACCATTTAATAGTGGTATTAGCTTTGGTATACCCAAAATGACCGCTTTAGATGACGTTCGTGAACACGATCCACTGATACTTATCGCGTCAAGATTATTTCCTGCCGATGTCGTGTCAGATGAGGAGCGACTTTCCATATTGAAACTATTGTCAGGAGAACGGCACGGCACTGAGAAAAAATTCTGGACAGGACGCCATCTGACCACCGAAGAAGTCATTTCGCAGGTGCGTATCTGGCCGCAGTTTCGGATCAGTTATACTGAGCAAACTATCCGAATTCGGAACCAGGCTCGCACTACTACTGAAGAAGCCTTATTATCGTTTCATCTGCCAGCGGGTTCGGTGGTGTCGTCTATGTCGCTGTGGGTCAATGGCAAAGAAGAGCCGGCCCGGTTAACGACCGTTGCCAAAGCTGATTCTGCCTACCGGACTATTGTGGGCGTTGAGTCGCGTATCATAGCGCGTGATCCGTCGGTTGTCTATTGGCAGGAAGGTAATCGTGTGACAGTGCGCGTGTTCCCGTGCCGGGCGGGTGAAGATCGACGGGTTAAGCTAGGAATTACATCGCCCTTGAGCCTAGTTAATAAACAACTCGTATATCAGAACCCCTATTTCGAAGGGCCCACTGCGCAGTCGGCTAAAGAGTTTGTAACCATTCAGTTTGACTCAACTCCTACTAATCTGCAATCGCCCTGGTTGTTTAACGATTTAGACGAAAATACGCTAACACACCGAGGAAATTATGAACCCGACTGGCGATTGACTCTTGACACACCTGCACTCTCAACAGAAGCGTTTGTTCTGGATAATCATGCCTATCGAGTAGCCTCGTATCAACCTGTTGATGAAACTTTTACGCCTACCAACATATATCTGGATGTGAATGCATCCTGGCAGAAGGCTGAGTTTATGACGGCTTACTGGGCAGCCACTAAACAGCCACATTGCCGAGTATGGATATTTGATGATGGGTTGAAACAACTCACTGAGAAAGACCTTGACGCAACCTATGAACGGCTTAGTCAACAGCCATTTAGCCTGTTTCCAATTTATCGCATTGCGAATCCCGCTACGGCCCTACTCATTACAAAAGGAAATACTCCCTCACCGATCTTAGCCGATTTGAAAGGAAGTATTTTCACCGAGCGATTTGGCTTGCTTAGTAAGCAGATCGCTCCTATCCGCACATTCTGTTACGAATCTGCATCGGGCGTTAGTAGCCTACCAGATTATTTGAAAACGCTGGCCGAACTACGAATTCTCAATGTAACCCAGGGCGATACCAGCCAGCTTATTAACCTTATTCAGAAGACACACCAATTTCCACGTCCGTCCGATACCCCAAATCAAATTGCACTGCCTGAAGCTGGAATTGCTATTCAGGAAACATCCGCTGGCCCGATGAGAGCGTCTATTGCGCCTGACCATCTAGCCCGGTTATTTATGTATAATCAGTTATTGAGACAAATCGGACGTCAGTTCTTCTCCAACAATTACCAAACCGATACCCTAATTCAGCAAGCACAACGGGCGCACATTGTATCTCCTCTATCGAGTCTGGTCGTTCTAGAAACCGAAGCTGATTATAAGCGATTTGACATTAAAAAAGATAAATCCGGGCTTGATAATGCTACGCTAAAAGAGGAAGGTGCTGTACCAGAACCACATGAATGGGCGATGTTGATTATGCTGGGTGGACTGATTGGGTGGATCATCTGGAAAAAACGTTATGCAATCTCCTGACCTAACCACGCTGCTTTCGCTGGGCCTGCTCGTTTTTGCGGGCTGGCCCGGCAGTTTTGGCCGAACACGCTGGACTGGACGATTAGCCACGTTGGCACTTCTGTCACCGGGATTGCGGTATGTTTTCGCTTTATTTTCATTCCCCATTCGTTTACAACTCAGCGCCTGGGCGGGCAATTTGCTTTGTTTGGCGGGTATTAACGTACAGGTCGAAGGCAACGTACTAGTCCGAAACGGCGTCGAAATGTCAGTCGATCCGGCCTGTATGGGTCTTCAGTTAACCGGTATTTCTTTACTAGTCGCCCTGTTTTTCCTGATCTGGCAGGAACGACAGACACACAAAGCGGTTCCATTCTACTGGGTCATGGGTTACAGCACAGTTGCGTTTGGTCTGACAATTCTTTGTAATCTCTTCCGGATTGTGCTGCTAGTCGCCTTTGGCGCTATGCCCAACACCTGGGCACACGAAATTATCGGTCTGGTGTGCGTTGCGGCTTATGCATGGCTTCCGGCCTGGTATTTGGCCAAAGCAGTCGTTAATTGGACTGGTCGATCCGAAAAGGGTTCAGTAGAAAACTGGGCATCTATGGTAAAAGCGTCAGTTTGGGGATTGTGCTTGCTGGCTATTATTCTGGGGGCGATGGCATTTGATTCTAAGCCAAACAAACCTCTGGCTGCCCTTAACCAATTAGCTAAGATACCACCGGCAATCCAGCTCGAATATGGTACGGATTTTCGCTGTAAAATGCTGACCAATGGTTTCGTTCAGTTGGCTAAACCGGGTTTGTTAATCTATCTGAAACCTCAAACCAGTTGGCTCAGTGCCGACCATAGTCCGTTGGTTTGTTGGCGAGGCAGCGGCTATGAACTTCGATATGTTCGGGAAACTGTACTCAACGGTCATCCGGCCTACGTGGGTGAACTACACAAAAAGGGACGAGTACTCCATACGGCCTGGTGGTTCAGTAATGGGGCAATTAACACCGTTAGCCAGTTGACTATGCGTAGTCATATACTGCGGGGAGAAACTGGATTCGTGCTGGTGAATGTGACTACAGATAAAAAGTAGTAAGGGATTAATTTGTTAACGCAAACTCGGCCAAATAAACAATCGCCCCGGCAACATAACCGACCAACGCTAACCAGCTGATCTTTCGAAAATACCAGCCAAACTCTAACCGTTCCATACCCATTACGGCTACTCCTGCGGCTGAACCAATTACTAAGAGGCTACCACCCGTACCAGCGCAATAGGCCAGAAACTCCCATAGTTTAGCATCAGTCGGATACGTTTGCAGGTCGTACATGCCTATAGCAGCAGCGACTATCGGGACATTATCCACTACGGCCGATGCGACACCAATAAGTAGTACAATGGCATCCAGGTTACCTACCGATTGAGCCAATGCTTCGGCCAATTGGCGCAGAATACCGGTTGTTTCCAACGCGCCAACAGCGAGCAGGATTCCTAAAAAAAACAGAATACTTGGTGCATCAATCCGGCTGAGTGCGTAAGCAGCCGTGAATTTTTGCCGTTCTGCTTCGTCTTTATCGCTATGAATTAGTTCAGATATAACCCAGATTACTCCTAACACAAGCATCATACCCATATAAGGCGGCAGGTGCGTCAGCGTCTTGAACACCGGCACGAACACCATTCCACCTAAGCCGACTGCCAGCATCGTTCGCCGATCGCGACGGGCAACTGGGGTTACGTAAGGACGACTTACTCCTTGCGTTGCAGTTGTTCGGACTGTTTGCGTACCAGACTTATACATGCGAGTTAGAAGTAAAAGCGGCAACAGCATTGACACGAAGCTGGGCAGAAACAGCATACGAACGATATTGGCAGTCGTAATCTGTCCGCCAATCCAGAGCATCGTTGTAGTGACGTCCCCAATGGGCGACCAAACGCCACCCGCGTTGGCGGCAATGATAATCATCCCGGCCATTGTTCGCCGTTGATCAGCATTCCGAACCAGTTTACGAATGACAGAAATCATCACAATTGCGGTCGTTAGATTATCCAGCAGCGCCGAGAAAAAGAACGTTAGCAGGCTAATGATCCAGAGTAGTGTGCGCATACTCCGGCTGGCAATGCGATCAGTAATCAGAGTGAAGCCATCATGCACGTCGATCAGTTCAACAACGGTCATAGCACCGAGTAGAAAAAACAGAATCTCGGCAGTATTAGCCAGATGTTCGCCAAGATGATCGATAACCTGCTCTGTACCACTGTGCAGCAGTGCATATACCGTCCAGCAGCAAACTCCCGTTATAAGCGCCGTAGCCGTTTTGTTAATACGAATCGAATGCTCAAGCGTAATCAGGATGTATCCCGCAATAAAAAAACCAATTAGCAGTACCGTCATAAGGGTTCTATTAACTCAACAATTGACTATTTTTGACAATAGCCACCATAGAATGGGCAATGTAGCTCTTTACTCATTATCCATTAATCATCCTCATCTTAACTGCCATGTTCGTCGTTCGAATTTCCTCTTTACGCCCTGATGGAATGGCCCTATTTCCCTTTATTCTGGTACGTCAACCAAACCCAGGCCCAGTCCTCCTTAACCATGAGCGTATTCATCTGCGGCAGCAAGCCGAACTAGGTATTATTCCGTTCTACCTCTGGTATGGCATCGAATACCTTATCCGCCGGATTCAGCACAAAGATCATTACAGGGCTTATTGGGCTATAAGCTTTGAGCGGGAAGCGTTCGCTAATGAGATGAATTTAAATTACCTGCGCAATCGATCCTTTTGGCGATTCTGGCAATACGTTAGGAAATGATCCGGGCCGCCGGGCGGAATGATTTACAAAAAATCATCATTCATCATCGCTCCGGCGACCCGGTCATCATTCGTTTACGGCTTCCTAGTACTCCTGCCATGACAACGATGGACGATAGTACGACGACCAACATCGGAATACCCTGACGAAAGCCGAGGAGTCGTAAGTCTTCGGGAATGTTTAGGTAAAGCAGAATCGTGATCAATCCACGGGGAGCAATCCAGAGTAGCGGACTCGACGAGCCCCGGTAGGTTATTCGGAGAGTTATCCAGCGCCAACCAATGATCACAATCATAAATAACAGACTGACAATTATAGCGTCGGTATCAAAAAGATCGCTTGGAACGGCTGCGTAACCGAAAATCAGGAAAAAGAAGGTTCGTACGACGAAAGCACCCTCAGCGGTGAGGTTTTTGAGTTGCTCCAACTCCTTTTCAAACAGATCATTTTTGAGAACGCGACTTAGTCGTCCCCGGATAAAGAGTTCGGTATTGTTTAGAAACAGACCGAAAATCAGAATCAGCAGCAACGATGACAGATGGTTGATTTCGGCAAGGGCGTACACCAGAAACAGCACCGAGATGATAGGCAGGAACTTAATCCGGTGATTGATTCGGCTAATCAGGTAGAGCAGAAGAAAGCAACATCCCAGCGAAATTAGGGCCATCGCCAGCGTATCACGCGTAAACGACCAGATTGCCCCCAAGACGGAGTCGCGACTTAACAGCAGAAAATTGTAGGCCATGACGCCCAGAATACTGGCAAAGGCCGACTCATAAGTACTAAATTCCTGCTGCCCATCGGATAAGTTCAGCACCCCCGGAACAGCTACGACATTGCTGATAATTGAAAACGGTAGAGCGGCAATCAGGCAGTGATAAAACGAATCATTGAGCAGCAGGTAAAGCATCTCTGCCATAATGAGCGTCCCCCCAACTATCGACAGCAGCGACGCCAATAGCGTCCGTCTGATCAAGCTTAGTTTTTCCCCGTGGAGTTCCAGGTCTAGTCCACCTTCCAGTACAATCAGAATTAGCCCTAGCGTGCCCAGCGTCGGCAGAATCGTATCAATGTAAGGAACCTGCACATTGAAATAAGCCGTTGCCTGCCGGGTAAGCATCCCCAGCAATAGCAAGAGCAGCACGGAGGGCGTCTTGAACCGACTACTGAACAAATCGAAGGCGTAGGAAATCAGCACCGATAAGCTCAGGACGATAATCAGAATTGAGGAATCCATAGGCGATACGGGACCGGGCGTCTGTCGATAGTTATCAGTCAGGAGTTAATGACTTACTCTCGACTAATGGCTATTGACTGACGACTAATAATTACTTCCTCGCGTAATAGTACAGATTGACGGACGAAGCACTGGCGCGCTCGCTAATCGTGAAATAGCCTTTTCCATCTTTATCGAAGCAGACAGCCTCACCTTGTGGCTCAAAGCGATACGGCAGTAAACGACTATTACCATACTGCAAGGCATCAGCAATGCTTTGCCCGGAATCACGTTTCCAGTAAGAAATTTGGGTATAAGTACGTACCAGGATTTCGGCCCCATCCGGAGAGATGGCCGCCCCCGTTACAAACGTAATCGGTACTTCACCAAAAGCTTTAGCCACCGTTACCTCATTAATATTCTGAGGATAAGGCAGTGAATATAAGTGTACTTTATCTTCCCGTTTCGAGATAATATAAATGTCTTTGGTTTGTGGATCAACGAACATTGCTTCGGCATCGCGAGGACCATCGGGATAGCGAAAATTAATTCGTTCAATGTCTGTAATGGGCGATTGCAGATTGGCAGGTTCGCTCATCCGGTAAATCTGCGAGAAAGTATTCTGACTATTATTATCCCCAATATCCCCGATATAAATGTAATTCACGCCACTTTTGGGTCCCGGTCCGATGGCAATTTCTTCCCAATCGCGATTCTGAAACGAGGGAACGTTAACTCTACCTTTTATTTTTCCATCATAGCCCAATAATGTCAATTGAGCTGGCGTACCGCTGTCCTCGTTAATCCAGACATTACCCGGCATACTCCGACTATCAGCTATACCAGACGCTTCATCGATCTGGCCGGGAGTTACGGGGGTTACGGTAGGTTCTGCAAACTCAGCCTGGAAAATGCTCGGGTTAGTGAGTTTGCAGGAGGCCATCACCAGCAAACCAATCAGCATGACAAAAAATCGCATAATAGATTCTTGAAAGGTAATTCGGACTCAAAGTTAAAAGAACGAAACAGGACGAAAAAAAGTCTTTCGTTTTCTTACCCTATGAGCCGGTTTTTAATGAATCCCCGAAAAGGATTGTTTCGCCCATTTCCGGGTTTTGTTTTAGTAATGTTTCAGTCGGCAATTCGTCCGCTGGCGCGGGTTGGGATTTGCTGTAAATCCGGTTCGCCCGGTCGGAGTTGGTCTGCGAGCCGCGTCGTAAATATTTTTGAGTCGTATCAAATCGGGCATGAGTCAGCGCATCCGATACCAGCCGCAGATCGCCGGTTTCTTCATAAAGCATTTCCGCGAACGTGTGCCGTGCTGAGTGCATAGTCAACCGCTTGTTAATCCCCAACTGTTGGGCGAGCATCTTGAGTGATTCATTTACCCGCATAATCCGGTGTCGAATCGCTTCCATTAGCTCGCCATCCGTTAGGTGTTTGCATCTGGTGGGCATCGTTGGAAACAGAAAGTCATCCGGGGCTTTCCCTTCGACGTAGCGCAGGAGCATCGGCAAAATGACATCTTCAATGAGTACGGACTTAGCCTTGTTACGTTTCTGGGTCAGCGAATAAAACCGATACGACTGAACAGGCTTGCCGTTCTCCATCTGCCAAACCGATTGGAGCTGCGAAACGCGAGCACCGACTACATCACCCGCCCGAAGGCCGTGCAGGAAATAGCTGGTCAGGTAAATATTACGGGCGTTCTCGATTGAGCGTTCCCGCTTGGTGTTTCTGGGTAGCACCGCCGTCTGAATAAGATACAGCTCACCCTGGGTCAAACAGGTAACTTCGCTTTCCATCCGGGCGAACTTAACGCCCCGCAACGGATCTAACTCGGAGGGTAACTCATGCTTGATAATAAACGCCATAATGTGCTGATGCAACCACCCCAGGTACGCGCTGACTGTATTGCGCCGACTGGCCTCGGTCGAACTGTGCCGCTTAATTGGCCGGTTGAGCAGATAGGTTTCAGAACTTATGCAAGGAATCGAAAAAAACTTTTTCATCTGTTACGCAAAACTTAGGTTTCGGTAATGTTGCCAAAATAGCGGACGTAGCCTATCAGACAGTATCCGGTTTTGCCGACGACCCCCGCCCAGGCCGTAAGAAACAGATTCGACAGCGCATCCTGTCAGCCGTGATTGACCAATCTGAACAACGGGTGGACCATTTACTAAAAGAGGCAATGCAATTAAAAACACAGATTCAGGAATTAAAGCAATGGAGAGCGCAGGAGTTCGACAAATAGGGAACGAGGTTACGATTCCCTTCTCGATGTGGCAGCAGTTTTTGGCAGTGAGTGCGGAAATAGATAAAGTACATTCACGTTTAGACCTACTAGAATCAGCGACGGTCACAGGCAGTGAATACTTAACGCGATCACAAGCCATGCTGTTTTTACACGTTTTGAAGTCCCGCGTGGGTACATCTTCGTTGCAATCCTGGCTTTATCTACGTGTGGGGTAGTTTTTCAAAGCGACTACAGGCTAATCGGCAGGCTAACGGTATCCGTTTCGACAATATTACTCTCGTTCAAATTCCGATCACACATACGGACTTGAAACTTAACCGGTACCAGCCGGTAGGTGCCTGTATAAGGGAAGAATTGTTTATAAGCCAGCGTACCCATCTGGGGGCGATTAGGAGCGCTGCCTAAATCTACAAAAAGCTTAGTAGCGGGAAGAGTGGTGATCTCTTCAAACCGGTTACCAGCTAATTGGAAGGCTCGAATCTGGAAGTTGCCCCAGGTCTGATTACTATATACCTGTTTAAGTCGGGCGGAATCACGTGGGTCCTCGCCTAGGTCTCCATCCCCATCCGTATAGCTGATACTAACCACTACCGAATCTCGTCTCGCACTGGTGGCGTTAGTAGCCAGGGTAACTTTATGAATGGCTTTGAAGGTAATACTGGGCAGCGGACTAGCCGTCGGTTCCTGTTTTGAACAGGCTAGCGCCAAGCTCACCAGGCTAATAAACAGCAGCGACTTCAGGATTGACAAGTGAGCCATATAGAGTTTACTTTCTGATTGCATCTGATCCTTCTCTTAAAACAGGGGGAGTCCGTCAATTTATCACCAGAATTGATTCGGTGATCGATTCGGTAGGTCTGAAATTTTCTTAGCCTCAAATACATAGCGCACGGGTAGATTCAATGAATCGTTCTCCACTAAGTCAAAGAACAGACGTCCTTTTTCATATCGACCGATTTTGGTAGTTCCATCCCGATAAAATTCATAGATGAATGGGCTCACGGTGTCTTTAATCCGGATCGAGGGTCCACCAATATTGCGGCCTATGTGGCGGGTAGTATTTTTTACGGTCTGGGTTAATTCCCGAAAGATAGAGGCATCGGTTTGGGGAATGGTCAGATTTTCCACACTGATGGTATGGGTAATGGTCATCGTATCACCGGTTAAGTAGGGCAGATAGCCGTCAAAGGTTTTTGACGGCTGACTGATTTTCAATATGAGATTTCGAGTGTCAATGCCCCTATCTGGGTTCCCGAGACAGTAGTTCAGCGCTTAATTAAAGTGGGCCATAAGCAATTATTTTCCTATCAGTCGGGTAGTCATAAACCCACTATTGCCATTAAGAATAGCTATAATCCCGTAACTATTCAGGGCGAAAAGTCCGTCGTTACTAAATAAACCCTTTCCAGTTTCCAATCCGTCAACAGCCATGAAGTTCAACTCTATTTATTTGCTACTTGCTAGCCTTATCGGGATACCACTGAGTGGTCTAGCTCAATCTGATTCGATTCGCACGGAGTACAAAATGGAGGATCAGACCATTTCCCGGAGTGAAATTCAACGAGTGATCCGTTACATCACCCGGGCCAATATTGAGGAAAAGACCTTGTTTAAGGTCGGTGTCTTACCCAACTCGGCTAACTTTACCCAGGATGGGAGGTATAATACCGTTGGCTTTGGTATGGAACTAAGCGTTGAGCGAAAGATACATCCCTCCTTTTCGATTATGGCTGGCTTTGACAATCAATTCCTGGCCAACTTTGTACGCCGGGATGCGTACTATATGCTTGGCGCTGGTCCAAATCCCCTATGGCTGCCCAAGCGTACACTATCGATTGCTACATCGGCCAAACTAGCGCTTCGCTATTATTATGGCATGGCCAAACGAATGCGGGCGGGTAAATCGGCCAATAATTTTTCAGGGGCCTACGTAGCAGTTCAGGCACGTCGCCCTCTATTACAGTACTTAAAATTTGAAGAGTTTGAATTTACAACCGGGGTTTCCCGGACGCAGGCCAATGTTACTCCTGTGGGCATCCTCAACACGCCATCCGTTGGGTTGCAATGGGGCACTCAACAGCGGCTTGGTAGACGGGGATATATTGATTTACAGGCTGGTCCCGAACTCACCTTTTTTGACGCAACCCGGGCCTATAACTTAAATAACGGCCGACCTACTACCCTATCCTTTCGCATTAATGCATTCATTGGCCTAGGTTGGTAATTTAATGACAGCTTATAAACAGTGAATTACAGTTTCAGAAAACGCCCCAATTATAAGGCAGATACATGATAACTCCTTCGTCTCAAGTAGGAGCCTTTTGTGAGAAAACCGTTTAGGCGAAAATAGTAAGCACGGACCAATATCAATCAAGATACTGGTAAACCCAGCTTAGGTGTCATATGAACGATCTCAGAGAGTCCCAACGAGTTAGGATGTCCGAAAACATACAGTTCTTGTCCATTTCTGGACAAGAATTTACCCAAACAAATCCCCATAACAAACTGTAAATCAATGGTATACTGATAATTTTCTTCATTTGGCAAGACATTTGTTCTACAAAAGTTGAAGTATTTATCTACCACTTTTTCGACCTAGATCATCCCAAACTCTGAGCCTGTAACCGGCCAGCTTAAGTAATTCAAATCAATACTAGGCTGCATGCCCAGTTCATTCGTCAGCATTAAACTTTTTTTAGTAGTGAAAATTACCGACTGCTTCCTGCTTGTCACTGTCTGGCTCGCTCAACCTATTTTGTCCCCAGGCCGAACGATTCTGCTAGCGTTGACAGACGATAAATGAAGGCCGTCCCGGTTTAATGCCTCCTTGTTCAACCGTGTCGACAAAGGCCCACTTTACGAAGCACATACAGGAGAACGCCTTCGGCTCATTAAAGAGGCTTTTTTGGTACGTCGATGAAAAATCAGTACCCGTGTTCCACGGATGCCTACAGTTAACTTTCGCAGTAATCAATGGTGAATTTACAACCAGGGCAATACCAGGGCGCCGTAAGCGGCATCATCTCAGCCAATGGTTTGCTTATTGGCCTGACGGACTATGTCCGCGATCAGTCGGCAAGCTTCCTGCATACCCATGAGAATGCGCATTTGAGTTTGGGGCTTGTCGGCCAAATGGTTGTTCAACGAAAGTCCCATGCCGGCCTAAAGGCCACTATCGAACAGTTCTCGTATGTACACGCCGGCGAAGAACATCAAACAAGGCTGGTCAGTAACGTCGGCAAAAACATTAATTTGGAACTAGAGCCGCAATTCTTGGTGCGCTACGCACTGACGGAGGCAAACTTTAGTCAGCTAACCCAGACGCCCGGCGCATCCCTGCTGATGCTTAAATTATACAAGGAGCTTCACTTCCCTGGCGGAGCGCTGATTGACAACATCCACGACTTGATTCTCAGCAGCCTCCAGCCTCAAGTAACGGCAAGCCGAAAATCACCGCCTGGGTGGGTACCGCTGGTAAAACAGCTGCTTTTCGATAATTGGGATAAAGAACTAGCCTTGGAACAAATTGCGGCAGCGGCTGCAATACATCCGGTAACCGTATCCAAATATTTTAGGCGCTATTTCGGCTGTAACCTGGGCCAATACCGAAGGGGGCTTAAAGTAGAGCGGGCCCTGCACTTGATGAATGCTTCCCCTAAATCGCTGACTGAAATTGCGTATGCCTGCGCATTTTTCGACCAGAGTCATTTCATCAGAGCCTTTCGAGAAGCAACCGGCTACTCGCCCAAACGGTTCTCGCTCCGAATGGTACGCTAATTCTGTCCAATTTTCTGCCAGCCGGGCCGCCTACTTTTGGCTATTCATGCACTAAACTGATACATCTATGTGGAAGCTAGTTATGCTACTTGTTCTTTTTAGCCCGGTTCGGGCTGCCGGGCAAAATCGTCTTACACGGATCGATAGCCTTGTTTCCAGACGAGCAGTGGATTATGAGTTATCAGGCAATATTCTCCTGGCAGAGAAAGGAAACGTTGTCTACGAGCGTTCCATTGGGTTAGCCAACACGCTTACCGGTAAGTCAAACGATCAACACTCTTCGTTTCAGCTAGCCTCGGTATCAAAATTATTTACCTCGGTGGCGATCCTGCAGTTAAAAGACAAGCATCGGCTGAAGCTGGACGATCCGGTAGGGACCTATATTCCCGAACTTAACAACAAGCTCATCACAATTCGTCATCTATTAACCCACACATCCGGTCTGGCCGATTACCAGATATTGGAAAAACCCTACGCTCAGGATACCAGTAAAGTATTTGAGATCAACGATATTCCTTCCGCTATTAACAACGACCCTAATGCCTTTCGCTTTGCACCGGGAGAACGGTGGAGCTATTCCAACAGTGGGTACAATCTGCTGGCTTTGATCGTTGAACGGGTCAGTAAGCTGCGCTTTCAGGACTACCTCAAGCAAAACATCTTTATACCGGCCAATATGTTGCATACGTACATTTCGACTCCGCTGCTAAAGGTCAGTGAGCCCGATAAAACGGTTGGTTACGACTACTTGAACTTTGCTCCATGGCTACTACCCAGGGCTGATTCACTACCGCAAAACCACATTGAACTGTTGCACCTGGACGGGTTACTAGGTCAGAGCAATGTGTTTAGCACAACCAACGATCTGCTGAACTTTGATACGGCTTTATACCAGGGAAGGCTCCTGACCAGGACCTCACTCGATGAAGCCTTCAGACCCACCCGGCTCACCACGGGTGAACTGGCATCCACCGGCTGGAAAAACACCAGCGCTTATCAAGGACTCGGCTGGCACGTACTCAAAGATACCACGTTGGGGAAAGTCGTGTTTCATAGCGGTGGACAAGCCGGTGCCGTCACGATGTTCATACGAAATGTTACAACCCATCAGACGGTTATCGTTTTGAATAATGTTACCCACCGGAGTACGCATAACACCGCCATGAGCCTGCTGTATTTGCTAAATGGCGGCAGCGCACAAACCGATAAACGATCCATCGCCAACGAGTTCAGCCGCACACTGATAAAGAGCGGCCTTGATGAAGCCTTGACGAGTTATCATGCCATCAAGACCGACACGGCCCGCTTTTATTTGGATGAGCGTGAAATGAACAGGGCAGGCTTGGGCATGTTCTATAACGGCTTTAAAAAGCAGGGCATTGAGCTTCTGCGACTGAATACCGTTTTGTTTGCCGCCAGTAGTAATGTCTATGACAGCTACGCCATGGTTCTGACTGATCTGGGCAAAAGACAGGAGGCAATCAAGATGTACAAAAAAACGGTGGAGCTGAATCCCAAAGCTGATCGAGCCAAAAAAGCCCTGGTCGACCTGGGAATAAGGTAACGCCCGCTTACCCTTATTTGAGTGTGTTTAGCCTGCATCCGTTTTTAATGACACAGTTCGCACTGGTCTTATAAGTCAAAGGGCAGCGACATGAATGCCATTTCGTCTCAAGAGGGAGGGATTATTATGAAGCCTTTACCAGACCAAAGGAACTAACCGATAGTTGACTTGGGAACAATACGCTGAATAGCCAGCAAGTTCCGCTCCTAATAAGCGCTCTTCGTCGAGTGCTCTGGTGACTAGCACCACCGTCAGCAAGGCACTGATGAACGAGCCCAAGACCAGCGGAGTATTGATGAATAACAACAGGGCTCCCGAATACATCGGATGCCGAACCAGCCCATAAGGACCTGTTGTAGTTAAGACTTGCCCTGCTCCGACCTGGATGGTAGCCGACGTATAAGAATTTGCTTGAAAGGTCCGCCATACGATGTAAAAGCCTGCCAGAACGCCTAGGCTGGCACCCCAAGAGACCAGATCAGCCACTTGACTCCAGCTAAAGCGATGATCGAAGCTTGACTCAACAATGAGTGCGACGACCAGTAAACCAGAAATGGCCTGAATGAGCTGTTGCGGCTTAGTGGGTTCGGCTCTAGCGCCAGCGTTCATTCGTCGTTGCAGCAATGGTCGGTCCTTGGCTAATAAATAGAGGGTAATGGCTAAAACGCAACCGGTGAACAAACCCAGATAAACCCACCCTTGCCAATAGGTCAACCGCCAAGCAGGCAAGAAGATCAACAGGCCAAGAACGAAACTAAGCCCGAAGACTCCTTGAAGCGATTTAGTAGGGAGGTTATCCATGGTTGGTGAGGCATCCTATGGGAGATGTTACCTACCCAGTAAAGTCGCTGAAGGGGTAAATGTTTTGTTGCTGGCAAGCCATTCATTTGCACTAGCTTTTTACTTTAGTATACTGACTTGTGCCACCTATTTGCGTTGCTGGTTTATTAACGTTACTATGCCTCAATTGGGAGCCTTTTATGAGAATGGATAGCCTAAAAGGAGTCAATCAAGAATGAGTCTTGTCGGATTGCTTACCAAGTGATTAGTAGGCAAATGATGATGAATAGGTATTTTTGCCCACCTTGATTATCAAGGGTGTTGAAAAGAAAATGGGACTTGTCAGGCCGCACTTGAGCACGGCCTGACTGGGTTATTAACTCCCTAATGTCGTATCATAAGGAGCAATTTATAAGAATAGTCAAAATCTGTGGTGGCAATCATTTGTTGACTTCATCAACTTTCAACTGAAGTTTTGCCCATTACAGGAGCCTTATTTAGGTTCGACGGCGACAAAGTTAGGCTTGGGCAGTACCACCCTTGTCGTGGTCAAACCATGTCCACTCAAGTACTCAACCACCAGCCGCTGTACCGCTTCATTCGGCAGCATGTCTTCATGACCAGCGTTCTGAACGATCACATAGTTGGAGTTAGGAAAGCCTTTTTCTATTTCCGCAACGTTCGATATCGGAGTGTTACTGTCCAGGCTTCCACTTATAAACAACGTGTTAACCTTACTTTTCACCGGCATTCTGAACCCATCCCCCAAGTCAATGCCTGGCCATCGACGATAGATGTCCGGCGTGTTCATGGCATTGCCCAGTAAAGCGGTCTTACCCTCTTTGGCAATTTGCCGATACCGGCCCTGAGTAGCTCCTGATACTTGACGCATCACCGAGATGCCTGATCCATAACCTCCGTTAAACTGGTTGTACCGTTTTTCCAGGTATTCCTGTAGGATAGTGTAGTCGCCCTTGTCGATGCCATACAGCATGGCAGGGAAATTAACAAAGTCATAGCTGTCGCCGGCGTCGAGTCGTAAAAGGGTTTGCAAACCAAATTTGCCAACGGGAATGGTGACTGTTTTCTGGGCTCTTTTGTCTTCGATCGGAACCTGAATCCGTTTTCTATCCAGTTGATGAAGCACTTTCTTCAGTAAGCTAACCATGTCGGGTACAGCTTCCCTAATGGCTGAATCCTGGGCTGCTAAATCAGCATTTTTTTTAGCTGTTTATCATACGTAAACGGTAAGTGATGCATCTGGTTAACGCCTGAAGTGCAAATGAGCGTCATTCGGTCAATAAGCAGGGGGTGGGCCCTAGCGGTGGCCAAGGCCAAGTGTGTGCCATAGCTGATACCCAGTACGTTTAGCTTTTCCGTGCCCAACGCCTTTCATAAGTCATTTAAATCATGAGCGCTCTGTTGGGTGGTATAGATCGAATACCTCTACGGCATCGGCAGGATTTATTTCCAATTTGGTGATTATCGGACGGCCATCCGGTATCTGACCCTGGCCGAGCAACACCAGCCCCGTCTGCCCATGCGGTTACGGACGGTCGTACTCAATACCCTCGGGGCGTCCTATCAGGAATTGAAAGCCTATACCCGCGACAAGCAACCCGTGCAGTTTTTTATTTTGCCTGGTTCGTATGTGGATGTAACTGCCCTTCAGATGATGCATTTGGACTTGCCTGTCGGTAGTGAGGTGTTTGGCGACGCAGGCTATACCGACTATGAGCAAGAAGAGTTGTATGCGGCTTGTGAGCAGATTAACTTGAGGATTCAGCGAAAAAGTACTAGTCAACGGCCGGATCAGGCCTGGGAAGCTACTTACAAGAAAGGGCTTCGCCAGCGCATTGAGCAGGTGTTTAGTCATATTACGATCGCTTTCCGAAGAAGATTCATGCGGTTACCGAAGCGGGTTTTCTCCTCAAAATTGTTTTGTTTCTATTAGCCTATACTCTCGAAACAAACTTGTGACATACAACTTAGATTAATTAAACAGATACATGACAATTCCTTCGTCTCACGACGGAGCGATTTGGGAGATTCGATTCCGCATTATTCCAAATACTACGATCAAACCATCCTGGCATTGGTAAAAAAATCATTTATTTCGAACGTGTTTTACACGTCTGATCTTAAAATTACCGCCAACAAAAGTTGCAATTCCTCTGAGGATAAGTCAGGAAAATCAGGTCTGGTTAGATAATACCAAACCCGACTTTTTGGCGACGAGGCTACCGCTGATTCGATTTCATTTTATCTTTCTTCATCTTACCGTCTTTCATCTTGCCATCCTTCATTTTGTCATCCATCATCTTACCATCTTTCATTTTGTCGTCCTTCATCGACATCTTTTTTTCTTTGCTCATTTTTTCGTCTTTCATTTTATCTTGAGCAAAAACGGCGGTTGATAGACTAAGCGTGGCTACAACGGCTAGGGTCATTAACTTTTTCATGAGTAAACGAATGATTAGTAACGTAACATTTCCCGATTCAGGAAATAAACTGAGATCCTAACGCACATATGGTCAGGCAGTTCATGATTAAAAACGATGTCATTTCCCTAAAGGTTATCACGAAATCCTAACATTTTAGAGAGGAGTTTTTAACGTAGTGCTACGTCAGTAGCCGGCTGATAAACGGGCAGTGAAAACGTGAACCGGATAGATTGTTCAGTCGGAAGAGTGGTGACGAGTTGGGAGTCATGTAAGCCCAGAATTTTGCGAACAATGGCTAAACCCAATCCCACGCCGGTAGGTCGCCCAGCCAGATTGCCGTCTGGAAAACTTCCCAGCAGATAGGCCCGGACTGGTTCAGATAAACCATTCGTTGCGTTTTCGATACGTACGAGGATCGTCGTTAATTCCAGCGCCAAGCTGATTCGGACAAAACTGCCGGGGGGAACGTACCGAATAGCGTTTTCGACCAGGTTTTGCAACACCCGTTCTGTCATGCCCACATCGGCGAAGCAAAGCGCGGATAGCTGGCAATTGTCGCAGGTAAACGTAATCTGTTTTTGCTGCGCGATCAGTCGAAATTTGGTGAATAGTTCCATGACTAATTCCGCCAGCACAAACGGTTCGCGGTGGAGCTGGGTTTCGTGGGCTTCGAGTTTAGACAACTCGAAAAGTTCGGCTACTAATTTGATGAGTTTAGCCGTGCTTTGTAAGATAATACCCGCGTACTCTTTCGTTTGGGTTTCAGGGAGCGAATCCTTCAATACCAGCGTTTCGGCATACCCATGAATAGCCGCCAGCGGTGTTCGTAAGTCGTGGGAGACCGTAGCGACCAAGTTCCGGCGCAGTTGCTCGGCCTGCTGAAGCTGGTCGATGTTTCGGGTCAGCGTTTCGGCCATATTATTGAACGTATCGGCTAGAGATGCCAATTCACTGGTTGGTTCAACTCGGATTCGGGTTGACAAATCGCCCGTTTGAAATTGCTGAACCCGCTCAATGACGTGTCTGAGGTTTTTGGTAAGACGATAGACCGCGAACAAACCAATAGCCAAGGCGGCCAGCAACGTAATGAACAAAGTACCCACGCCCCATTGAACGACGTAATTCTGACGAAGCAACCCCATCACAGAACCGTAGTTACTGCTAGTCAGAATGACATAGACGTAGCCCCGAGGTCGGCCATTCTGAACAACGCTGGCTGCTGAGAAAATCGCCTGCTGATTCTCCGTTCTGGGATTATCGCCTTTGATATAGGCTGTACCCTCGTTTTGAATATACTCGTGAATGGGGGCTATATCGACGTGATGACGCTTAATCTGGCCGTCATCAGCGTGATACAGTTCAACCCGACCCGTCGAATCCAGCAGATAGACCTCCACGCTGGGGTTGGTCACCATCGCCTGAAAGAAAATAGCCTCAGCGCCTTTCCGGTTGACGCCTTCCTGGGTAAAAGGGGCCATAAACTTGACAATATGAGCGGCTACTTCCCGGTTCAGGCGCTGATGAGTGGCCTCAAAATAGCGATTTACCAACGTGAACGTCAGGTAGCCATACACAGTAGCCAGTAAGCCTAACATCAGCAGGAACGTAAGAGCCAGTTGGCTGAACAGGCTGAGCCGGTATCTGTTGGCGATAGGAGTAGGCTTAGGATTCATCGGACTGTTGTCTGGACTATGTATCGGCGAAGCGGTAGCCTACGCCCCAGGCGGTTAGAATGTATTCGGGCTGGGCAAACGAGGGTTCAATCTTACTGCGAAGTCGATTGACGTGCGCCGTTACCGTGTGTTCGTAACCGGCGAAGGTGTAGCCCCAAACCAAACGGAGTAGCTCTTTACGGCTAAAACTTTTGCCGGGATTTTGAACCAGCAACGCCAGCAAATCAAATTCCTTAGGTGTCAGCTCGATTCGGTTTCCGCCCAGCGTTACGTAGCGTTTGTCGAGGTCCATGGCTAGATCTTTGTAAACGTAGAGGACTGGTTTCTGAGCAGCGGGATTATCGACCAGACTCCGCTCGGTCCGACGTAGTAGCGTCCTGATTCGGGCCAGTAATTCGCTTTGACCGAAGGGCTTTATCAGATAATCGTCGGCACCGGCCTCCAGTCCTGCCACAATATCCCGTTCTTCCGACTTAGCTGTAAGCATCAGAATAGGCGTCTGGGTATCGAAGGCTCGGATTTCCTGGCACAACCGCATACCGTCGGAGCCAGGCAGCATGACGTCCAGGATACAGACATCGAATGGTTGCTGTTTGAATAAGTGCAGACCGTCGGTGCCCGACGACGTAGCGGTCAACGTCCCCGGCAAATCGGAGAGGCACACCTTGACCAGACCAACAATCGCCGGATCGTCTTCAATCATCAGGACCTGTTTCATGCACTAGGAAGGGGTTCATCTGGAAAACTTGTCAAAGTCGGCTAATTTTTCCAGATGACAACTAACCGGCTGAAAACGTTATACTTCTGTGATAACTTCATGAACGAAGCGCCTGTTCAAGGTGCGTCATCTCAGAACTGATAGAAAGCGGCTAGTAAGCCCTGGACATTACCGCTGCGAAACCGGTCATTGTCGAACGTTAGTTTGCGTAATGTCGTGAATTCGTTGACCGTGTACGTTACTCCTCCGCGCAGGCTGAATCGGTTAGTGAACCGATAGCGGATGTACCCTTCCGAGTTCAGGCTCCCCCGGTCGCTCTGATCACCGAGCAGGATATTGAACGAGGTCAGTTTGGCGCTTTGCGTAGTGCCACTTAGGGTTGATTTCGTCGGGCTATTCGCCCGGAACGTACCAGATTGATTTGGTCCGACAGTAAATCCAATCAAGTCAATGTTAAAGCCGATATCAATCCGGTGACTAAGCGCGTATTCCAGGTTCAGGCTGATGTTGAGTGAATTAGCTTGTGTTGTGGGCACGTCAAGCGTATCGAGGTTTTCAAGTAGATTCTTACTGATTAAGCCAAGTGCACTGCCATGACCCGGCCCTTTTACCAACGCTGACGGGGCGGTTTTGTACTCGGTATTCCGCCCAAAAGCAGCGGTGAACCGCAGTCCATAGCCAATCCGGAAGCGATGCGACCGGCCTAACCCATGCAGTCGGTTGAAGGAAAGCACCACTGTCGAAAATTTGCCGTTCGTTGCCAACCCCAGATCGACCCCCTGCGTGATGCGTTTGTAAGCAGACGGATTTGTTTCCGTCGTCTGCGCTACGACGTACATCGGCAACAGCGCACTAAGGATAGAAATAATCACCTGTCTGCTCATACTGCTATCGTCATCTACTCGTCATCCGTTACTGGGTAATGGTTCTTTTCAGACTACTCCACTGGCGAGTAGTAAGCAGAGAGTATTATTCGTAAGTTTTACTCTCAAGCAACTGTAAATGTTATACTTATGTGATAACTTATTGAAGGGATAGGCGGTTTTTTCGCTAAATGGCTACATGTATTTACTATCGCAGGTAGTCTAGAATAACGATAAACGAACCCCTAAAACCACTGCTCGACATGAGATATCTCCTGCTGTTGTTTCTCTTCTCGGCGACTCTTTTCGCCTGTTCAGATCACCGTGACCCATCTGGTTATGTGGGTTTCCTCTACACCAGCAACAATGCCAGCACGGGCAATGGGATCATTGCCTTGGGGCGTACTAGTAACGGTACGCTGACAGAACTTCCCGGTTCGCCGTATACGACAAGCGGCAATGGTGACGCAGCGGATGGTGATTTCGACACAGAATGGGCGCTTCGAATGGTGGGTGACTACCTGCTGGCAGTCAATGCCGGTGGCAATCCGGTCAATGGCAGTATCTCAGTATTTAAGGTCAATCGAAATGATGGCAGTCTGACCCAGGTGGATCAGGATCCAACCACACCTGCCATGGACAATATGGACTCACGCGGCATACGAGCGACGTCCATCGCGGGCACTACGTCGGGAGGTACGACATGGGTAGTTGTCGCCAACCAGCATAGTAATCCCCATTATGAAATGACGCCAGCAAAAGCGGTAGGTACTATAACCTCAAGTCCATTACGGAACCTGGCCGTGTTCACGTTAAATCAAACCACAGGTCTGTTGCAATTCAGCCGTATTGGGGCTACCTATGACAGCGGCCAGAATGGCGGGCCAACGACCGTCGAATTCAATACCACAGGCACCAAACTGATTACATCCACCTGGGGGGTGGCGCATATTATGACGCCTGAACAGGATCTCTCGCTCCAAAAACCGGGTAGGCTTTATGTGTACTCGTTCGCGGGCGGCACACTCACCCAGACGGGTTTGTTTGAAGAGACAGGTGTTTCGGGCAATATTGGTATTTCCTGGAGCCCAACAGGTCAGTATATCTATATGACTAATTTCAATCTCCATTCATCCAAAGAAGCCAATAGCATCACGGTTCACGACGGAACCACGGGAGCCAAGATCCAGAATTTTGCTAGTGGCGGCCGCAATGATGAGGCCTGTTGGACATGGGTGAGTCTGGACAAGACGAAGTTATTCGCAGCCAGTTTTGCCCAAAACGTGGTCAGTGTTTTCGACATTGGCGCCGATAACAAGCTCACAAAAACGCTAGACCCCAATTTCTTTGTTCGTGGGGGAGGCCTCCCGGAAGGCGATACGAAAGATATGTATGAAACGCCCGGTAATTTTCTGTATGTGTTAGGCGCATTTCAAAGCCATTCAATTTCTATATTTAAGGTAGCCGCTAATGGTTCACTCAGTGAAGAAAGCGGTTCACCATACCGAATTCCCTCATCAGCTGGCAAAACGAAAGACCAACAGGCTTTCCTGGGTCTGACTGGTTTTGAGAAATAAATCAAGCGGTTAGGTGAAGTTTGGCATGCTCCGCATAGGACAGATAAGAGTTTGCTTCATAAGGGTAGCGTTCCTGCTAACACGATAATTTTTGTTTTCTGAGAAAGCTGGGAATGATTGGTAGTAGGATTAACGTGACAGTGCTGGCCTGTGTGATGAGTACGAACTCAGCTAACCTGTTTACCCGATAAATTCTTCTTTGTTCACTGACTTTAGAAACGCCCGAAAATTGAGGTATTACTAGAAGTCACTTTTGTCTCAGGTGGGAGGATATTTTGAGATTGAATCAAGAATAATGGGGAATACGTCCCATCTTACGAGCTACTAATAGGGGCAAGAGCACATGAGACTCGAAACAACTCGATTAGCTTTACGAGACTGGGAGTTAAAAGATGTCGATGATTTGGTCGAAGGGATCAACAACATTGAGGTCTCAAAATGGCTAGCCTTCGTTCCCCATCCCTACACCCTGGCTGATGCCAACTATTGGATTCACTATTGCCAGCAACAGGCAGACAGCGGACAGCAACGAGTGGCCTATCATCTAGCCATTGAACTGAAATCAGAGCATAAAATTATCGGAGGGGTAAGTCTGGATAAAGTAGATCCCCAACAAGGCACTGGGGGAGGAGGAATTTGGCTGAACGCCAACTATCAGGGTCAGGGCTATGGGAGCGAAGCATTTGGGAAACGGCTAGCGTTTGCGTTTGAGGAACTCCAGTTAAGGCGGCTGGAAAATGGTTATTTTCCAGGCAACGATTCGTCCTTTAAGCTGCAAGTTAAATTTGGTTACAAAGTAGAAGGCTTGCGTCGGAAAGCCTTCGTGAGTAAGGCTACTGGAGTGATTATGGATGAATATGTAATGGGCCTGCTAAGAGAGGAATGGATGAGGCAGTTGTGATTAACCCAAGCCAGCCTACTTCACTAAATGCCCCATTAACGAACAGGCAAATCACCCTCGTCTCGATCTGAAGGGTTCTATGAGACACATCTATCTACTTTGCTTTTGGTTATGAGCATAAAAAGGAACGGCTCATTTTAGCCGTTCCTTTTTATGCCGTAATTTTCAATGATTGTATCAATTCATCAACTATTTCTAAATGATAACTCAAAACAATAGGGCTTCCGGCAAAATTTCCTGAAGATTCTGCTTTTAAAAGGCTTTCCGTTTCTTTTTCTTCAAAGCTGATGGGCTTCATTGTAGCCTTGTATCGCTCGTTGGCATCCGCAATCCAATGTTCTATTTCTTTTCGTCCAGTGTGCGTTTTGCCCTCATCGAAAACTACGGCTGTTTCGGAAAAACAAGTTGCATAGGCAACGCTATCAAAGTTGTTTTGTGCTCGCACTAAATCGGCTACTACTTTGGGTAAATTCATTTTTTTATCTTTTAATATTATTAAACGGTTGGTATTGTACCACCATCGATGACAAATTCAGTTCCTGTTAAATAATTGGCTCTTGGTGAAACTAGAAAGCCAACTAATTCTGCCACTTCTTCGGGCTCTGCCGGTCTTCCGAAAGGTACTCCACCCAAGGCCTTTACAACTCCTTGTTGAGCCTCCTCAACAGATATATTTGAATTCTGGGCTATTGTTTCCAACCATATTTTGACATTTTCCGTCCTGATCCATCCTGGCGAAACAGTTAGCACGCGAACCCCTTTTGGCGTCACTTCATTGGATAAGCTTTTACTATAATTGATCAATCCTGCTTTTGCCGCTGCATAAGGCAAAGTAGACTCATATAGGGGGAGTCTGCCTTGAATGGAAGCGATGTGAATAATAACACCACTTTTCTGATCGATCATTGTTGGCAAAAATCCTCTGTCCAGTCGAACAGGAGCCAGCAAATTTGCTTGTAGGGTTGATTCCCAATCTTCATCAGTTAACACAGTAAAACCACCAGCGGGTGTTACGGAGGAACCCAGATTGTTCACCAGGATGTCTAGCCTCCCATAAGTTGACAGCACTTCGCTGATTACCTGTTGTGCTCCTTCTGCCTTACTTAAATCGGAGGGGATGAAATGAAACTTACTGTTTTCTTTTTCCGGTGCGTTTCTTGCGGTAATAATAACCGTTGCACCAGCTTGTAAAAGCCTCTCTGCAATGGCTCTTCCGGCTCCTTTTGTACCGCCTGTTACCAAGGCAATCTTGCCTGCCAACTCGTTGTTGAAATTAAACTGTTCCATTTTATTGTCCCACTTTTAAGCATTATTTATAGGGCAAAATTGGCGTGTAAAAGCAGTTGGCACAAGTACGGCATTACGATTCATATAGGGATAAATTAGTCCCCTATTATACAAATTGGAACATACGTTTAATTTTGCAATATGTATGAGCGAAAAATAATACCGAACTTGACTTGTGGGCTTGATCTGATCGGTGAAGTCCTTTACGGCAAATGGAAAATCCGGTTGCTGTGGTTTATCAATGAGGGTCATAAACGCCCAAGCGAACTGCAACGCAAAATCCCCGATGCTTCACGCCGGGTTTTGAATATTCAGTTGAAAGAATTGGAAGACCACGAACTGGTTACGAGAAAAATTTATCCCGTCGTACCACCAAAAGTAGAATACAGCCTTACCGAATTTGGTAAGACGTTAATCCCCGTGATAGCTACATTAGGGCAATGGAGCGATGAACACGAAGACCGTTTGCGGCATGTAATTTTGAAACAAGCTGTAAGTTCTGATTTGGACCTACCCCTAATTAGTTAATCTGTTTATCAATTGTAGGCCATTGTTAATAGGTAGACGGAACAAATTTTGTCACACAAAACACCCGTTTTTCGAGAAGTAGCAAAGTTTATGTCGTTTCTGTCATTGTTAGTAGTGCTTGATCTCAATTTGTTATCTCACAAATCAACGTCTCATTTTTATGTAGCGTCCTAAAATAAGTTTACAGTTTCGAAGTGAATTTATTGGTTCATGCTGATAGTCCTACCATTGATTTACAGTATCTCAACCAAAAATCAGCTAGCAACTTCTAGCTCTATCTCCCCTTTCTTATAATAATTCTTCCAGCGTCTTCGCAAATCGCCCCGTTGCTGATGGGCTTGCTGTGGGGTCAGCATGTCACAACTGCTGTGAGGGCGCAATGAATTATAAATCAGTATAGCCCGGTCAATCCCTTTTTTCGCTACGGCCAGGCTAGGATAATGATCGGCCAATAGCTCCTCTTTCAAGATACCATTCACCCGTTCGGCAATCGCGTTTTCCAATGGATCTCCGCTCTGCGTCATACTGATTTGGATGTTGTTATTCTTTAAAGGACTCACATACTCCTGGCAACAATACTGCACGCCCCGGTCACTATGGTGAATCAATTCAGAGGTGTCCGGGCAGGCTTTCAAGGCCATCGCTAAGGCCTTCAGACTACCCATCGCACTTAGCGTTTCTGATACATAGAAGCCGACTATTTTTCGGCTATAAGCATCGGTCACCAAGCTTAAATAAGCAAAGCCATCGCCGACCAATATATAGGTTATGTCGCTCACCCATAACGAGTTGGCTGCCTTGGGTACATACTCCCGTATTAAATTCGGATACTTCCGCTTCGGCGGTCCGATTCTGCCAGTGATTCGAAAAGGTCGTCTGCACTCTACGGCGACGCTTTTTTACTAATAGCTTATGGGCTCGTAGCAAATCAAACAACGCATCCCGGCCCAGCTTCAACTGGTGTTCTTGGACAAAATCCTGCATCAGCACCAGTAATTTTCGAGTGCCTAGCCGAGATTGCAGCGAGCGGTGCAGCGAATAACCAGCTCGGCTTCGAAGCAATTCTGGTTATTATTCTTCTCAAATTGATAAAAGGCCTGCCTGCTATACCCAATCGGACCGCCGAGCGGCAGTGCACACAACGCCGACAGGCTGTGTCGCTTTTCGTTGTGCCTCACTTTGTTGACCGCTTGGTTCGGACCGCCGATGCGGCCAAACTTTTTCGGATCGGGACTTGCAGCTCATCCTCGGCAATATCGAGCATGGCGTTCAACAACTTATTGCGTAGTTGTTCCTGCTCCAAAAGCTTCTGGAGTTGCTCAACGCTAGGCGGTTGATTACGTTTGGGCTTCATGGGGTCGGAAGATAAGCCCACGCCTTTTAGTTTAGCTTGTTGTTGGGCTTGATACTTGAGCACACATCGATTTATTGTGGCTTTACTGATGCCATACTTTTTCTCCAGTTGCAGATAGGTGCACCCACCCAGTAAGTATTCTCGTACGGCTCTTTGTCGTTTGTTCATTTTACAGCTCAGTTAAGGGCTGTAAACCAATTTTTTAGGACATGACAAAACGAAATCATCAAGGAAGCGTTGACAAAAAATAGGGCCGCCCTTTAGGTTTGCAGTGTGGTAAAATTCCAAGATTTGGCTAGTTTGCTAAAAGTAAACAAAGTAGGCTTCCCTACAGGGCCGCAGAGGTTTCGCTCTATGCTCAGATTCAGGTCCTACT
>JAESFI010000038.1_pt1 | contig 242747 bp, 213 predicted proteins | sample 9269361 | NCBI WGS metagenome assembly JAESFI01 (sample SAMN14504119, study PRJNA617095) | algae metagenome | isolation source: Brasilonema angustatum HA4187-MV1 and co-occurring heterotrophs from moss... | place: USA: Manoa Valley, Honolulu, Hawaii | collected 2009-07-20 | reverse complement strand
CGCTCTGCGGGGCTGCTGCGCAGCAGCCCCGCAGAGCGGCCCCGATCGCTCAACCTGTCCAGCCGCTCTAAGGCGGCAGACCCAACCTGTCCCCGGTTATCGTGTCTCACCATAGGGGTGCACTCCAGCGCACAGACCCCGGATTACGCTGCGCTCCATCCGGGCTACAGGACTCTCTGCCCGTCATTCCCTCCGCCCTCGGGAAAATCCGGCACATCCCCCCACGCCTCCGCCGATCGGCTGACGCAAACAGCCGTGGATCGCGCGATCCGGAAACCTCCGGCAGCCCCTGCGCCCCTTGATCTCGGTTCCGCTCTCCAATAGCAAATATGGCGATAATGTGTGCCGGCTTGAGGAAGTCACGATGTGGCTGTTTTTCCTGGTTGCCTGGTTTGTCCTGCTCGCCGCCATCGCCATCCTCGCCCAGCAGGCGTTTGGTTATGACATCGCCCACCTGCCGGCCCTGTTCGGGGGCCTGCCCATGCCGCAACGTCTCACCACCGGCACGATTGCGGCGGTCGGACTGGCACTGATCGGGGCAACCACCTGGCGGCTGTCACGCCAGGACCGGCGCCTCGACACCTTGCGCGACCGCCTCAAGAAGACCCGGGAAGACGTCGTCGTCGCCCACGCCCTGCAGAACCACCTCGATGCCACCGTCCAGCACCTGATCGAGAGCGACCCCAGAGAGGCCGTCTCCGCCCTCCATGACAAGCTGGGCGAGACCGAGCAGCGCGCTTTGCTCCAGCAGGGCCGCAACGAATCCACCGACATGCACGACCAGCTCGCCGAGATCCGCCGCCGCCAGCAGGCGCTGCGCGAGACGGTCGGCAAGGTCGCCGATCAGCGCCGCGCGGTGGAGCCCGTCTTCACCGAGATCCGCGACCGCCAGAACCAGCTCGAACGCTCCCTGCACGACCTCGAAACCGACGACCGCAAGAACAACCTCGCCGACCGACAACGGGACATCGCGCGCGACGTATCGACGCTGCTGGCGCGGGTGAACGCAGTCCAGGACACGTTCGCGACCCTCAACCAGTACAAGGAGGATCTGGCGAAATCCCACGCCGAGCTGGTGCCGCTGCGCTCCTCGGATGCCGGCATCAACGCCCTGATCGGCGAGCTCAGCCTCAGCTATGACCGTCTCGCCAAAAGCATCGACGAGCTCGAGACCGGCGGCGAAGCGCCGCTCGCCACCCGTGTCGAGACGCTGTCGAAGAACAAGATCGAGATCGAGCAGCGCCTCGCCCGCATCGACGACAGTTTCAACATCCTCAAGTCCATCCGGCTCGACTTCGAGGAGCTCGGCCAGCGCCAGGCCCAGTTCGATCGCTCGCTCGCCGACGTCGAAACCGACCCCGACGGCAAGACCCTTGCCGACCGCCAGAACGCGCTGAACGAGTTCGTCCTCCAGTCGCGCCAGCGCCTCGGCGCCTTGCAGGAGACGGTGACAACGCTCAACGCCTTCAAGGCAGAGCTGTCGAAGTCGCAAGCCGATCTCGTTCCGCTGAAGGCCCCGGTGTTCGGCATCGAGGCCCTGATCGCGGAGGTCGGCATCACGCGCGATCTCCTCGCAAAAACCGTGAGTGAGATCGAGGCGAATGGCGACGTCACCCTCGCCGCGCGCGTCGACGCGCTGACCAGGAGCAAACGCGAGGTCGAGGACCGCCTCGTCCGCATCTTCGACAATTTCAACGCGCTCGATGCCTTGCGCAAGGACATCGGCGGCATCTTCTCGACGATCAGGAACAGTTTGAACCGGATCGGGTGACCGAACTACGGGCTGGCTCGAACCGCGATCTCCATCGTTGCGACCAATCGCACATGCGCTTCGTCCTCGGCTTCCTGTCTGCTCTCCTCGGCGCGCTCGCCGGCTGGTGTGGCCTTGCCGCGCTGGTGGTCATGCTGGCGGGGCCGGACCGCGACGGCGGCATTGCCATGGGCGCCTTCTTCGACATCGGCCCGGTCGGCGGCGTGGCCGGCCTGATTGCCGGCATCTGGCTGTTCATGCGCTTCGGCATGGTTCGAGACGCGGCTCCGCCGGCGACAGCGGAAAGCACCGATGGCGTGCCCCACCGCGCGGCGCGGCTGTCGCTTCCGTTCGCAATCCCCGTCCTGCTCATCGCGGCAGGTCTCGCCTGGTGGGGATGGTACGAATTCATCCGCTCGCCCAATCTCAGTCATGGCTTCATGACGCTCGACATCGAATTCCGGCTTCCCGCCGGCATGGCGCTGCCTGACAGTCAGGAGGACGTGAAGATCGAGGTCGAGGAAGCGCAGGGTTATGCCAACGCGCTGTTGCCGGCGAACTGGCGCGCGCATGACGGCGAGCGCCGCGCGATCACTGCCTCGGCATCGCTGATGTACAAGACGCGCCACCGCGCCGTCAGCCTGACGCTCCCGGACATCCCGACTCAACGCTGGCCGGTCGATCTTCCTTCCGACCCGGATCCGACGCCCGGCTTTTCGCCCTGGCGAGTTGCGAGCGGCTCGTCGCCAACAAAGATCGAGATGCATTTCCGCCTCACCGCCGATCGCTGAAGAGCGCGCGGCGTAGGATGGGTAGAGCGAAGCGAAACCCATCAGCCATTCGCACGAGGAGAAATGATGGGTTTCGCTTCGCTCTACCCATCCTACCGACCAGCATCACGCATCCCCGAAACATCCAGACACATCACTTCTCCGCGGGCCCGATCAATGCCGCCAACATGTCGCCTGGATGCCGCAACTTGGACGCATTCCGCCGCCCTTTTGTGAGGCGTGTCTGGGGGCACGGCTCAACCGTGTTTGGACCAAACCTGCTAGGGGTATGTCTGTGAAGAAGATTGTATTTGTTCTGGGTGCCACGCTTGCTCTGGTGACGGCCGCAAACGCTGCGGATCTGCCGCGCCGTCAGCCCGTGCCGGTCTATCCGGCGGAGCAGGCCCCGATCGGCAAGATGCCGATTGGCAAGAGCCCGATTGGCAAGGCCCCGATCGGCAAGGCGCCCGGCCCGGTCGCGGCGCGCTACTGACAGCGCGCAAGTTCAGGTTAAGCGGCCGACAGTCGAGGGGGCATAGCGTGACGAATAGACCTAATCGAACGGGATCCTGCATCCTTGCGGGATTTGCGCTCGCGGCCATGCTCGCGTGCACGACCCCCTCGGCGTCCGCCTATGAAGCGAACAAGCGCGTTGCCGATGCCAATGCGCTTGCCACGACCGACACCGCATCACGACCTCAGCCGCAGGCAACGCGGCGCCCGATCGCGCGCGCGGAGAAAGGTCCCTACTATGTCGACTTCCGCGCCCGCACAGCGGCGAGCTGGGGCCATGCCTTCGTCTGGTACGGCAAGACCAGCGAGCGCGCCGTCGAGGTTGCCGGCCTGACGCCGGCCGGCGACACCTGGGCCTATATGCTCGGTCACCTCACCTGGGTGCCAGCAGAGACCGGCGCGAGCTACGGCGATCTCGACCCGGAATACCTGACCGCGAGCTATCGCGTGTACCTCAACGAGGCCGACGCCAAGCGGGTGTTCGCCTACATCAAGAAATTGCAGGCGAGCTCCCCGGTCTGGAATGCCGAGACCACCAACTGCACCGGCTTCATCGGCGACATCGCCGAGTTCATGGGCCTGCAGGTCCCCTACCGCTGGCAGCGCCCGGAAAACTTCGTCAACCGCCTCAAGGAAATGAACGGCGGCCGGCAAACGGTGCAGCTGTCGGCGGAGTGATCGTTACTCGCTCGCAGCACGAACTGGCGAGCATTCCCCGAAAGTGCTATTACAGGTCGTGAGCTGGCGCTTTGGAAAGCGTCTGGCGAAGAGTGTTCAAGATTCAATCGAGGCAAGACCGAGGAATATTAGACCGAGGAATTAAGCAACGCGCCCAGGTGCCGCTCATCCGTTCCACCAACCCTTCACGGAGGTCGAGATGGCTAACAATCAGGCGGGCTCAAGTGCTGACCGGTTAAAGCATCCGTTTCTCGAAAAGCTCGGTGCGATACCGGCTGCGGCCGAGGGCCTCTTTGCATACAGCGCGAAGATTGTGTGCGGTAAACAGTCCGAGGCAAGCTGCTGTTGTGTCGCCGGCGCCCGGCCGGGCGTGTATGCGACCGAGGTCAACATTCAAAATCTCAACCTGGTGACCGCGCCGGTTCTGAAGTTCGTCGTGCCCTTGATCAACTCAGGCGCCGTTGTCGCGCGTGAACCCGCGGTCGCCGACCCCGTGACGTTCGCGGCACGTCAGGCGGAGGTCATCAAGCTTCCTCCGCTGGGGGCAACGATGGACGATTGCTGCCGTATCGCCGAGATGCTGCTGGGCGGAGCCCCGAGTGGAGACACCGCGCTCACCATCGCCATCCTGACGATTGTGAGCCAATTCGAGCTGTCCGTCTCCGTCGTCTACACGGCGAACCCTCTAAGTGGAGACGGCATCAGCATCGACGTCGAGTACATTCCGTCGCACCTTTTAAGGCTTCGTGGCCAAGGTTGACGCGGGTTCCAGTTGGCGCTCGATAAACGCGGAGCAAGCCAGAATCTTCATGGTAACAATCTGGATTGCTTCGCGGAGCTTGTCATCGAGCCGCGCCGAAATTATCCGCCTCACGGAATCACCCTCACTCCCCGCATGACGCCCCGCCTCCACCGCACGCCCCGCTGATAGACTTTTCCTGACCCCGGCGGCATCCTCCCGCCATCAACCGACAACAGAGCCTGCGGGCCGGCCAGGGGGAAACAGATCATGCTGCAGACACGGTTCACGAAGCTCGTCGGCGTCGAGCACCCGATCGTCCAGGGCGGCATGCAATGGGTCGGGCGGGCCGAGCTGGTCGCCGCCGTCGCCAATGCCGGCGCGCTCGGCTTCATCACGGCGCTGACCCAGCCGACGCCGGAGGACCTCACCAAGGAGATCGCGCGCTGCCGCGACCTCACCGACAAGCCCTTTGGCGTCAACCTGACCATCCTGCCGGCGATCAAGCCGCCGCCCTACGCCGAGTACCGCGCCGCCATCATCGAAGCCGGCATCAAGGTGGTCGAGACCGCCGGCAACAAGCCGCAGGAGCATGTCGACGAGTTCAGGAAGCACGGCGTCAAGGTCGTGCACAAATGCACCAGCGTCCGCCACGCGCTCTCGGCCGAGCGCATGGGCGTCGACGCCATCTCGATCGACGGGTTCGAATGCGCCGGCCACCCCGGCGAGGACGACACCCCCGGCCTGATCCTGATCCCGGCCGCCGCCAACAAGGTCAAGATCCCGATGATCGCCTCCGGCGGCTTCGCCGATGCCCGCGGCCTCGTCGCGGCGCTGGCGCTCGGCGCCGAGGGCATCAACATGGGCACCCGCTTCATGGCGACCAAGGAGAGCCCGATCCACCAGCTCATCAAGGAGAAGATCGTCGCCAACGACGAGCGCGAGACCGAGCTGATCTTCCGCACCATGCGCAACACCTCGCGCGTCGCCAGGAACGAGATCTCGACCAAGGTCGTCGCCATGGAGAAGGAAGGCGCCAAGTTCGAGGATATCCGCGAGCTCGTTGCGGGTGCCCGCGGCAAGATGGTCTATGCGACCGGCAATTCGGACGAGGGCATCTGGTCGGCCGGCCAGGTGCAGGGCCTGATCCAGGACATCCCGAGCTGCGGCGAGCTCATCTCGCGCATCGTGCGCGAGGCCGAGGCGATCATCCGCAGCCGGCTCGAAGGGATGATCGTTCAGCCACAGCGCGAAGCTGCGGAATAATCACTTCAAGAAGCGAGAGTAATTCATGAAGGCTTACGTCTACGGCGCTGACGGCGCTCAGATTTCCGACGTCGCTCAACCAAAGCCCAAGGGCACGCAAGTGCTGGTGCGCGTGCGTGCCTGCGGCCTCAATCGCGCCGACACCGGCATGCGCAAGGGCCACGCGCATGGCGCGGCCGGCGGCGTCGGCACCGTCCTCGGCATGGAATGGGCCGGCGAAGTCGCCGAGCTCGGACCCGATGCGAAGGGCGTGAAGGTCGGCGACCGCATCATGGGCTCCGGCGGCGCCGCGTTCGCGGAGTATACGCTCGCCGATCATGGCCGGCTGTTCCGCGCCCCCTCGAATATGAATTTCGAGGAGGCCGCCACCCTGCCCGTCGCGCTCGCGACCATGCACAATGCCGTCGTCACCGTCGGCGGCGTGCAGCCGGGCCAGGCCGTGCTGATCCAGGGCGCCAGCTCCGGCGTCGGCCTGATGGCGATGCAGATTGCCAAGCTCAAGGGCGCGAGGCTCGTGATCGGCTCCTCGACCGATGCCTATCGCCGCGGCCGGCTGACGGAGTACGGCGCCGACCTCGCGGTGGACTCCTCCGATCCAAAATGGGTGGACGAGGTGCTGAAGGCGACTAACGGCGAAGGCGTCGATCTCATCGTCGACCAGGTCTCCGGCAAGGTCGCCAACCAGAACCTTGCGGCCACGAAGATCCTGGGCCGCATCGTCAATGTCGGCCGGCTCGGCGGCACCCATGCCGATTTCAACTTCGACCTCCATGCGGCCCGCCGCATCAGCTATATCGGCGTCACCTTCCGCACCCGCAGCATCGACGAGGTCCGCGAGATCTTCGACGAGGTCAGGAAGGACATCTGGGGCGCAGTGGAGTCGCGAAAGCTGCAGTTGCCGATCGACAAGGTCTATCCGTTCGACCAGATCGACCAGGCGTTCGAGCACATGGAGGCGAACAAGCATCTCGGGAAGATCGTGGTGACGCTGTAAGGAGCAGGCTCGGCCAAGGCGACGGTCCCGTAGCGGGTTCGCCTTCGGCGCCCCGGAATGACGGGCTGAGCGGGCATTCGCTCCTGCAACTCACTCGCGACTAGAGCTGTGGATCGTCGCTTGATGTTCGCGGACGCCCTGCTAAATCCCCGGCCATGACCTCCCAACACGACAAGACCTCGGTCGCGGCCATCTCGATCCTCGCCAGCGGCGGCATGGCGGCGGCCAAATTCGTGGTCGGCATCGCGATCGGCTCGCTGGCGCTGATCTCCGAAGCCCTGCACTCCTCGATCGACCTGATCGCGACCGTCATCACCTGGGCGGTGGTGCGGGTCTCCGACAAGCCGGCCGACGACGAGCACCATTACGGCCACGGCAAGCTGGAGAGCATCTCCGCGCTCGGCGTCACCGCCCTGCTCTACGTGCTGGCCGGCGGCATCCTGGTCCAATCGTACAGCCACCTCCGGGAGGGGACCCCGCCGCCGACCATCTCGGCGGTGCCGTTCGTGGTGCTGGTGATCGACATCGTCGTCAACCTGTGGCGCGCCCGCGCCCTGCATCGCGCCGCCCGCGAAACGAGGAGCGAGGCGCTGGCCGCGGACGCGCTGCATTTCGCCTCCGACGTCATGGGCTCGTGCGCCGTGATCGTCGGCCTGATCCTCGCCGCCCTCGGCTTCTGGTGGGGTGACGCCGCGGCCGCCGCCGCCGTCGCCATCATGATCGCCCTGCTCGGCCTGCGCATGGCCAGCGCAACGGTGCAGACGCTGGTCGACCGCGCGCCCGAGGGGGCACTCGAGAAGGCGACCGCGGCCATCCGCAGCGTCCCCGGCGTGATCGACGTCGAGCGGCTGCGGATCCGCATGGTCGGGGCCACCACGTTCATCGACACCATCGCAAAGGTACCGCGGACCTACCCGATCGACCGCGTCGAGGAGATCAAGCGCAAGGCGCAGGCCGCCGTCGACCAGGCGTTCGGTGATGCCGACCTGACCTTCACCCCGGTCCCCGTCGCGCGCGATAACGAGACCGTGCGCGACCGCATCATGGTGATCGCGCGCAATTCGAGCCTCGCCATCCACCACGTCACGGTGCACGACCTCGGCGGCACGAAGCTGATCGTCAGCATCGACCTCGAGGTCGACGCCGGCATGCGGCTCGACGCGGCCCACGACATCGCCAACACGCTGGAGCGCAACATCCAGGAGGAGTTCGGCGAGGACGTCGAGGTCGACGTCCATATCGAGCCGCTGGAACCGGAACTGCCGTTCGGCGTCGATGCCGCGCCGGAACGGGTGCAGATCATCGCGGCGGCGCTGACCGAATATGCCGACGGCGGCGAGATCCACGACATCCATAATGTGCGCGTCCGCAACACCGATGCCGGCGAGATCGTCAACTTCCATTGCCGCACTGCGCCGTCGATGAGCGTGATCAGGGTGCACGAGCATGTCGACGCGATCGAGCGCAGGCTGCGCCGCGCGTTCCCGAGCGTGAAGCGCGTCATCAGTCACGCCGAGCCGCCGCGCGCGTGATACGATGTGCGAGGAGTCACACGTTCTTGTTTCGGACTCATCGCGCACGCCGATTTGCGGACGCCAGAGCCGCCAAGTCTTCGTTGGATAAGAATTATTCGGCATTAACGATTCATTGACTCTCGACAGCCTGCGAAAACTGGATTCAAATCGGTGTGATTCGAAAGCGACGTGGGGCTGCTTTCGAAATTCGTCGTAAGCTGGTTTTCAGGGGGCCGAAGGCATGGCGCGCGCAGACGCCGCGAACGCGTGCGTCCAATCCGATTCAATTAAGGGATTGGCGCAATCGATCGCGAAACCTGCCTATCATCGGCTCCTGATCGCGGAGCCGGCGCTGCGCCGCGCCGTGCCGACGCTCATCATCGCCTTCCTCATCACCATCTGCCTCGGCGCGTTCGTGCAGGTCGTCGACCAGACCCGCCAGAAGCGGCAGGTGATCCGGCACGACATCTCGGCGCTGGCCGATCTGCTCGCCGAACGCATCGACCGCCTCGCCTCCTCGCGGATCGAGCGGCAGAAGAACATCGAGCTGCTGCCGACGCTGCTGCCCGACCTGATCCCGTCCTGGGGCACGGCCACGGGCCGCCACGTCGTCGTCACCTCGGCCGGCATCGACCGCCGCATCCTCGCCCGCATTCCGATCGACAGCGACCCGGCCGGCAACGACCGCCTGCTCGACGCCATCACCACGGCGCAGCTCCTGGCGGCGCCGCCGCGCGACGGCAACATCTCCGACATGACGCTGCCGAGCGGCAACGCCGCGATGGCGACCGCGCGTCAGATCAAGTCGCTGCCCGGCTTCGTCACCGTGCTGCAGGAGCGCAACGAGCCGATCTGGGGCTCGGACGCCGCGCTCTCGGTGACGCTGTCGGCCACCACCGGCTTCGTCGTGCTGATCCTCGGCTTCGCCTTCCACTGGCAGTCGACCCGCGCCCGCGAGGGCGACCTCATCAACGACGCCGTCCGCGGCCGCATCGACACCGCGCTCAACCGCGGCCGCTGCGGCCTGTGGGACTGGGACCTGTCGCGCGGCCGGATCTTCTGGTCGCAGTCGATGTTCTCGATGCTCGGACTCGACGGCCGCAACGAGCTCCTTACCTTCGGCGAGGTCAACGCGCTGGTGAAGTCGGACGACATCGACCTGTTCGAGATCGCCGACCAGCTCATCTCCGAGAAGATCGACCACATCGACCAGACCTTCCGCATGCAGCATGTCGACGGCCACTGGATCTGGCTCCGCGTCCGCTGCGAGAAGACCCGCGGGGCGACCGATTCGAGCGTCCACCTGATCGGCATCGCGGTCGACATCACCGAGCAGAAGAGCCTCGCCGAGCGCACCGTCGAAGCCGACCTTCGCCTGCGCGACGCCATCGAGACCATTCCGGAAGCCTTCGTGCTGTGGGACGCGAGCGACCGCCTCGTGCTCTGCAACTCGCACTTCCAGCGCCTGCACAAGCTGCCCGACAGCGCCGTCATCCCGGGCACCTCCTACGAGACCGTTCTCGAGGTCGGCCGCATGCCGGAGGTGCGCACCCGCCACAACGAGACCGGCACCCAGGGCCCGGGCGCGCGCACCTTCGAGGCGCAGCTCGACGACGGCAGCTGGCTCCACATCAGCGAGCGCCGCACCAAGGACGGCGGCTACGTCTCGGTCGGTACCGACATCACCCGGATCAAGGAGCACGAGCAGAAGCTGGTCGACAACGACCTTCGCCAGCGCGCCACCGTCATCGATCTGAAGCGCTCGCAGGCGGCCCTTGAGCGCCAGACCAACGAGCTCGCCGATCTCGCCGAGAAGTACCAGCGCGAGAAGACCCGCGCCGAGGAAGCCAACCAGACCAAGTCGAAATTCCTCGCCAATATGAGCCACGAGTTGCGCACGCCGCTCAACGCCATCATCGGCTTCTCCGAGATCATGGGCTCAGGGATGTTCGGCGATCTCGGCAGCGAGAAGTACCAGGAATACTGCCAGGACATCCTGACCAGCGGTCACTACCTGCTCGAGGTCATCAACGACATCCTCGACATGTCCAAGATCGAGGCCGGTCGCATGAAGCTCGACATGGAAGAGCTCGACCTCGGCCAGACGCTTGCGGAGTCGCTGCGCGTCGTCTCCGGCCGGGCCGAGGACAAGAATCTGACGCTCGATGCCGAGATCGAGAAATCGATCTCCGTCGTCGCCGACCGCCGCGCCACCAAGCAGATCATCGTCAACCTGCTCTCCAACGCGGTGAAGTTCACGCCCGACGGCGGCCGCATCGTGGTGCGCAGCCGGCAGCTCGAGGACCGGATCGTGCTGATGATCGCCGACACCGGCATCGGCATCGCGCCGCATTCGCTGGCGCGGCTCGGCCGCCCGTTCGAGCAGGTCGAGAGCCAGCTCACCAAGACCTATCACGGCTCCGGCCTCGGCCTCGCCATCGCCCGCTCGCTGGCGCAGCTCCACGGCGGCTCGATGCGGCTGCGCTCGAAGATCGACGTCGGCACCGTCGTCCGCGTGACCTTGCCGCGCGACGCCATCAAGGCGGCGTCCAGGATTTCAGCTGCGGCTTGAAGTTATAATTGCAGCGACGGCGCGACCTCACGCGCGACATTGACCAGCGCTGCGATCAGCGGCGTCATTGGATCGCGCTGCGGGATCACCATGCCGATGCTGTAATTGACCTCGGGGTCGACGATCGGGATCGAGCGCACCGTGTCGGACAGGCCGAGCGTCTCGGCGAGCTTGGCCGGCATCACGCTCGCCCAGCGTCCCGTCTTCACATGCGTGAACAGCACCAGCAGCGAGTTCGAGGTCAGGGTCGGCGTCGCCTCCGCACCGACCGAGCGCAGCGCGCGATCGATGATGCGGCGGTTCTGCATGTCGGGCGTCAGCAGGCACAGCGGCACCTGCCCGACCTCCTTCCAGGTCACAGTCTCGCGGTCGCCGAACATTCCGTCCGGCGCGGTCAGCAGGCGATAGCTCTCATTGTAGAGCGGAATGGTGCGCACCTTGCCGATCGGCTCGTTCTCGATATAGGTCAGCCCCGCATCGACCTCGAGATTTTCGAGTAGCCCGAGCACCTCCGACGAGGTCGTCGAGCGGATGCTGAAACGCACCTCGGGATGGCGGGCGCGGAACGGCGTCGTCAGCGCCGCGACCATGCCGAGCACGGTCGGAATCGCGGCAATGCGGATCTCGCCGGAGAGCTGATGCTTCAAGCCGTTGATCTCGTCGCGCATCGCGCGGGCATCGCCCACGATCCGCCGCGCCCAATCCAGCGCCCGCTCACCCTCGGGGGTAAAACCCTGGAAACGCGAGCCGCGCTGGACCAGCATCACGCCGAGGATCTCCTCGAGCTGCTTCAGCCCGGTCGACATGGTCGGCTGGGTCACCCCGCAAGCCTCTGCCGCGCGACCAAAATGCCGTTCCTTTGCCAGCGCCAGCAGCAGTTCAAGCTTGTCGATCAACCGGACGTCCCCTCGAAATTTCTCGTGGCATGCAAGCTAGCACGCCAGGCCCTTACCAACACGGAAAAACCGGCAAGCGGAACGGCGTCGATAGCGATTTCATATCGATCTATTGGCTTCGTCAATCGATCAGAATTCGCAATCGCAGCATGAGACAGCTTTATTGATCTTCGAACGATTCCAAATAGTTTGCGAGCAAGGGACGCTCTGGTTGAGAACGAAGAATGACAGCTTCTTACGAGCCTTGGGACGAGACGCGCGGCGCCGAGATCATCGCCGAACATGCAAAGCAGGAGGGCGCGACGCTGGTCATCCTGCATGCCCTTCAGGAGGCGTTCGGCTACGTGCCGGAGGCCGCTGTCCCCATGGTGGCGCAGGCGCTGAATCTGTCGCGCGCCGAGGTGCACGGCGTGTTCACCTTCTACCATGATTTCAGGCACAAGCCGGCCGGCCGCCATGTGCTGAAGCTGTGCCGCGCGGAGGCCTGTCAGGCCGCGGGCGGCGATGCGCTAGCCGCGCGCGCCGAGTCGAAGCTTGGCGTTTCGCTCGGGCATACGACGGCGGATGATCGCGTCACGCTGGAGCCGATCTACTGCCTCGGCCTGTGCGCGACCGCGCCGTCCGCGATGCTCGACGGCCGCCTGATCGGCCGGCTCGACGAGAAGCGCCTCGATGCACTGGTTGCGGAGGCACAGCGATGAGCATGCGTCTATTCGTCTCACGCGATGCGGGTGCGGTGGCCGTAGGTGCCGACGAGGTTGCGCTGGCCATCGAGCAGGCCGCGGCCAAGCGCGGCGTCGCGGTCGAGATCGTCAGGACCGGCTCGCGCGGCATGTACTGGCTGGAGCCGCTGGTCGAGGTCGCAACGCCGCAGGGCCGGATCGCCTTCGGCCCTGTGACCGAGACCGACGTGCCCTCGCTGCTCGACGCGCTCGCCAGCAACACGCCGCATCTGCTGCGCCTCGGCGCGACCGACGAGATCCCCTGGCTGAAGCGCCAGACCCGCCTCACCTTCGCCCGCTGCGGCGTGATCGATCCGCGCTCGCTCGACGACTACCGCGCCCATGGCGGCTACAAGGGCCTGGAGCGCGCGCTCTCGCTCGGCTCGGATGCGATCCTCAACGAAGTCACCGCCTCGGGCCTGCGCGGCCGCGGCGGCGCGGGCTTCCCGACCGGCATCAAGTGGAAGACCGTCGCGCAAGCCAAGGCCGATCGCAAGTTCATCGTCTGCAACGCCGATGAGGGCGACAGCGGCACCTTCGCTGACCGCATGATCATGGAAGGCGACCCCTTCCTGGTGATCGAGGGCATGACCATCGCCGCGATCACGGTCGGCGCAACCAAAGGCTACATCTACACCCGCAGCGAATACCCGCATGCGATCGAGGCCATGAACCTCGCCATCCAGGCGGCGAGGCGCGGCGGCTATCTCGGAAACAACATCGGCGGCTCGACCTACAGCTTCGATCTCGAAGTGCGCGTCGGTGCCGGTGCCTATGTCTGCGGCGAGGAGACCGCGCTGCTGGAAAGCCTCGAAGGCCGCCGCGGCGTCGTGCGCGCAAAGCCGCCGCTCCCGGCCCATCACGGCCTGTTCGGCAAGCCGACCGCCATCAACAACATCCTGTCGCTGGCCGCCATCCCCTTCATCCTTGCCGAAGGCGCCAAGACTTACGCGGATTACGGCATGGGCCGCTCGCGTGGCACGATGCCGATCCAGCTCGCCGGCAACCTCCGTTACGGCGGGCTGTTCGAGACCGCGTTCGGCGTGACGCTCGGCGAACTCGTCGACGACATCGGCGGCGGCACGTTCACGGGCCGTCCGGTTCGTGCGGTGCAGGTCGGCGGCCCCCTGGGCGCCTATTTCCCCCGTGCCCTGTTCGACACGCCGTTCGACTACGAGGCCTTCGCCGCGCGCGACGGCCTGATCGGCCATGGCGGCATCGTGGTGTTCGACGACAGCGTCGACATGCGCAGGCAGGCGCGCTTCGCGATGGAGTTCTGCGCGATCGAATCCTGCGGCAAGTGCACGCCCTGCCGGATCGGCTCGACCCGTGGCGTCGAGACCATCGAGAAGATCATCAATGGCGAGCGGGTAGCCGAAAACCTCGCGCTCGTCGAAGACCTCTGCAACACCATGAAATTCGGCTCGCTCTGCGCACTTGGCGGCTTCACGCCCTACCCCGTGCTCAGCGCATTGAAGCACTTCCGGGAGGATTTCCTCCCGGCGCCGACCACGCTTCAGGCCGCGGAATAGGAGAACGACGATGTCTCTGATCGAAGAAATCGACTACGGCACGCCGCGCTCGAAATCGGAAACGATGGTGACGCTGACCATCGACGGCAACCAGGTCACGGTGCCCGAGGGCACCTCGATCATGCGCGCCGCGATGGATGCCGGCCACCAGATCCCGAAACTGTGCGCGACCGACATGGTCGACGCCTACGGCTCCTGCCGCCTCTGCCTCGTCGAGATCGAGGGCCGCGCCGGCACGCCCGCCTCGTGCACCACGCCTGTGATGAACGGCCTCGTCGTCCGCACCCAGACCGAGCGGCTCAAGAAGCTGCGCAAGGGTGTGATGGAGCTCTACATCTCCGACCACCCGCTCGACTGTCTCACCTGCGGCGCCAACGGCGATTGCGAATTGCAGGATATGGCGGGTGCCGTCGGCCTGCGCGACGTCCGCTACGGCTACGAGGGCGAGAACCACGTCTTCGCCAAGACGGACGGCTGCACCAACGACAACTGGATGCCGAAGGACGAGTCCAACCCGTACTTCACCTACGATCCCTCCAAGTGCATCGTCTGCTCGCGCTGCGTCCGCGCCTGCGAGGAGGTGCAAGGCACCTTCGCGCTGACGATCTCCGGCCGCGGCTTCGACAGCCGCGTCTCGCCCGGCATGAGCGAGAGCTTCCTCGGCTCCGAATGCGTCTCCTGCGGCGCCTGCGTGCAGGCCTGCCCGACCGCGACGCTGACGGAAAAGTCGGTGATCGAGATCGGCCAGCCCGAGCATTCCGTCGTCACCACCTGCGCCTATTGCGGCGTCGGCTGCGCCTTCAAGGCCGAGATGCGCGGCGAGGAAGTCGTGCGTATGGTGCCCTACAAGGACGGCAAGGCCAATCGCGGCCATTCCTGCGTCAAGGGCCGCTTCGCCTGGGGCTATACCAATCACAAGGAACGCATTCTCAAGCCGATGATCCGCGACCGGATCGAGGATCCCTGGAAGGAAGTCTCCTGGGATGAGGCGTTCTCTTTCGCTGCCGCCAAGATGCGCGGCATCCAGAAGAAATACGGCCGCGACGCCATCGGCGGCATCACTTCGTCCCGCTGCACCAATGAAGAAACCTATCTGGTGCAGAAGCTGATCCGCGCCGGCTTCGGCAACAACAATGTCGACACCTGCGCCCGCGTCTGCCACTCGCCGACCGGCTATGGCCTGTCGCAGACCTTCGGCACGTCGGCCGGCACGCAGGATTTCGACTCGGTGGAGAACACCGACGTCGCCGTCATCATCGGCGCCAATCCGGCCTCGGCCCACCCCGTCTTCGCCTCGCGCCTGAAGAAGCGGCTGCGCCAGGGCGCAAAACTGATCGTGATCGATCCGCGCCGCACCGAGATGGTGGAATCGCCGCATGTGAAGGCGCTGCACCTGCCCTTGATGCCCGGCACCAACGTTGCCGTCGTGACCGCGCTGGCGCATGTCATCGTCACCGAAGGCCTCGTCAACGAAGCCTTCGTGCGCGAGCGCTGCGACTGGAGCGAGTTCGAGGAATGGGCGGCCTTCGTCGCCCAGCCCAAGCACAGCCCGGAAGCGACCGCCATCCTCACCGGCGTCGATCCCAAGGTGCTGCGCGAAGCCGCCCGAATCTACGCCACCGGCGGCAACGGCGCGATCTATTACGGCCTCGGCGTCACCGAGCACAGCCAGGGCTCAACCACCGTGATCGCGATCGCCAACCTCGCGATGGCGACCGGCAATATCGGCCGTCCCGGCGTCGGCGTGAACCCGCTGCGCGGCCAGAACAACGTGCAGGGCTCCTGCGACATGGGCTCGTTCCCGCACGAGCTGCCGGGCTATCGCCACATCTCGGGCGATGCGGTGCGCGACCAGTTCGAGGCGCTGTGGAACGTCAAGCTCAACCCCGAGCCGGGCCTGCGCATTCCCAACATGTTCGACGCCGCGATCGAAGGCACGTTCATGGGCATCTACGTGCAGGGTGAGGACATCCTGCAGTCCGATCCCAACACTTCGCACGTGGTCGCCGCGCTGTCGGCGATGGAATGCGTCATCGTCCACGACCTCTTCCTGAACGAGACCGCGAACTACGCCCATGTCTTCCTGCCGGGCTCGAGCTTCCTCGAGAAGGACGGCACCTTCACCAACGCCGAGCGCCGCATCCAGCGCGTCCGCAAGGTGATGACGCCGAAGAACGGCATGGCCGACTGGGAAGTCACGATCGCGCTTGCCAAGGCGATGGGCTTCGAGATGAACTACAGCCATCCGTCCGAGATCATGGACGAGATCGCGGCGCTGACGCCGACCTTCACCGGCGTCTCCTACGCCAAGCTCGACGAGCTCGGCTCGGTGCAGTGGCCCTGCAATGAGAAGGCGCCGGAAGGCACGCCGGTGATGCATATCGGCGGCTTCGTCCGCGGCAAGGGCAAGTTCATCGTCACCGAATATGTCGCGACCGACGAACGCACCGGCCCCCGCTTCCCGCTGCTGCTCACCACCGGCCGCATCCTCAGCCAGTACAATGTCGGCGCGCAGACACGGCGCACCGACAACGTGGTCTGGCATGCCGAGGACCGGCTCGAGATCCATCCGCACGACGCCGAGCAGCGCGGCGTGCGCGACGGCGACTGGGTGCGGCTGGCGAGCCGCGCCGGCGAGACCACGCTGCGCGCGGAGATCACCGACCGCGTGTCGCCGGGCGTCGTCTACACCACCTTCCACCACCCGGACACGCAGGCCAACGTGATCACGACCGACTATTCGGACTGGGCGACCAACTGTCCGGAGTACAAGGTCACGGCGGTGCAGATCTCGCCGTCGAACGGGCCGTCCGACTGGCAGAAGTCCTACGACGAGCAGGCGCGGCACTCCCGCCGCATCGCCCCCGCCGAAGCCGCGGAGTAACCGCATGCACGTGCCGGTCCAGGCGATCGACCGCGAGATCTGGCGCGACGGTGTCGCGTCAGACGGCACTCGGCTGATCCCCGAGGAGACGCCGCTGGCGCTGACCTATAATGGCGGCACCTACGCCGTCATGATGGGGACGCCGCAGAACCTCGAAGATTTCGCGGTGGGCTTCAGCCTGGACGAAGGCATCATCAAGTCGGTCGACGACATCAAGTCGCTCGATGTGGTCCGCCTCGACGACGGCATCGAACTGCGGATGTGGCTGGCGTCGGAAGATGCCGCGCGCATCAGCGAGCGGCGGCGGCACATCGCAGGTCCAACCGGCTGCGGCATCTGCGGCATCGACTCGATTGCGGAGGCAATACGCCCGGCCGCCATCGTGCCCCAAGGCACCAGTTTCACGCCGCAGCAGATCATGACCGCGATGCAGGCGATCGCCCCCCTGCAGGCGATCAACATGCAGACCCGCGCCGTCCATGCCGCGGCGTTCTGGTCACCGACGAACGGCATGGCCGCGCTGCGCGAGGACGTCGGCCGCCACAATGCGCTCGACAAGCTGGCCGGCGCGCTCGCGCGCAGCCGCACCGACGCCAGCGGCGGCATGGTGCTGCTGACGAGCCGCGTCTCGATCGAGATGGTGCAGAAGACGGCTGCGATCGGCGCGCCCGTGATGGTCGCGGTCTCCGCCCCCACCGCGCTCGCGGTCCGCACCGCCGCCGCCGCCGGCATCACGCTGATTGCAATCGCCCGCAGCGACGGGTTTGAAGTGTTCACGCACCAGGGCCGCATCACGGCCCTCCGTGCCCAGGAGATCGTCGATGTCGTCGCCTGACCGCCTCGTCTACATGGCCAACCAGATCGGCACCTTCTTCCGCAGCCAGGGCCACGACAAGGCCGTGCCGGGCATAGCCGACCACATCAAGAAGTTCTGGGATCCAAGGATGAAGAAGGCCATCTTCGCCCATCTCGATGCCGGCGGCGCGGGCCTCGAGCCGAACGTGCGCGAAGCCCTGACCTCGTTGAAGCCGACTACTTCGCTTCCAACAACGCCGTAAACACGCGCCGCACCTCGCCCTGCGTCTCCTTCACACGCGCCTCCAGCGACGAGAAGTCCGGCGCATCGCCGGCGCGGGCCATGACGCGCAGGAGATCGGTGCCGGCGGTATCAGGCTTGAAGCCGTCGCTGACACAGAGCCGCAGGATCTGCGTCAGATCGTGATAGAGCCGCGCCGCGGCGCGCAGGATCTCCGCCTCCGACTGCGGCAAGACACCGAGCTTGGCGGCATTGTCCAGCACTTGCAGGGTACTGACATCGAGAATCTCGGGCTTGTCATGGGCATGCACGAGCTGGAGATATTGCGCGATGAAGTCGATGTCGATCATGCCGCCGGCGGCGTATTTGAGATCCCAATGATCGGTCTCGCCCTTCTCCTGCGCGATCGCGCCGCGCATGTCGGCGACGTCATTGGCGATGATCGCGCGGTCGCGGCGGCGGGTCAGGACTTCGCGAATGACGCGCTCGATCCGCTCGCGGAATTCGGCTGAGGACGACACCACCCGCGCACGCGTCAGCGCCATGTGCTCCCAGGTCCAGGCTTCATTGGCCTGATAATCGGCGAAGGAGGCAAGGCTGGACGCCACGGGACCGGCGCGCCCCGACGGACGCAGCCGCATGTCGATCTCATAGAGCACGCCGTAATTGGTGCGCGTCGTGAAGGCGCTGATCAGGCGCTGGGTGAAGCGGGCGAAATAATGCGCACCTTGCAGCGACTTCGACCCATCCGAGTCCGGATTCTCGCCGTCGAAATCGTAGAGCAGGATCAGGTCGAGATCGGACGAGGCCGTCATCTCGCGGCTGCCGAGCCGGCCCATCGCGACGATCGCGGTCTCTTGCCCCCGGATGCGGCCGTGCTGGGCGGCAAAGCGGTCGGCAACGAGGCCATGCACGGTGTGGACGACGCCCTCGGCGACGTCCGCGAAGGCCGTGCTCGCCTGCTGCGCCGAGACGGTCCCGGAGAGGATACGCGTGCCGATCAGGAACAGGCTCTCCTGCCCGAACAGGCGCAGGCGATCGAGGAATTCTTCGTAGGAGGCCGCGTCCTGCACCGTAGCGGCAAGCCGCGCCGACAATTCCTGCCGGTCGGGCATCGCTCCGAAGAAGCGCGGATCGATCAGGCCGTCCATGAGTTGCGGCTGGCGCGCCAGCATCTCGCCGAGCCGCGGGGCCGCGCCCAGCACCAGCGCCACCAGCGCGACGAGGTCGCGGTTCTGGCCGAGCAGCGTGATCAGCCGGCCGCCGCGCTGGAGCGCGCCGAGGAAATGGTCGAATGCCACGACGGCGCGGTCGGGCTCCTCGGCATGCGCGAGGCCGTCGATCAGGGCCGGCACGAATTCGATGAAGGCGTTTCGCGTCGCCTCGTTGCGGAAGACGCGGTAGTCGCCGGTGATCCAGTCGCGCACGGTCTGCGCCACGGCGGCCGGCTTCTTGAAGCCGAGCGTCGCGATGTGCTGCAGCAGGCGCGGATCATCGGGACCTGCACGGTAATCGAGCGCCGGCAGCTTGGCCGTGCCGGTCGGATCATCGCCCTCGAACAGTTTTTCGTAGTGTCCCTGCACGATCTCGAGCTGCCGCAGCAGGTCGCTCGCAAAGGCTTCGCGGTCGGGATAGCCGAAGAAGCGGGCGAAGCGCTCGACGGCCTCCTTGTCTTCGGGGAGCGCATGGGTCTGCTCGTCCGCGACCATCTGGAGACGATGCTCGACCCGGCGCAGGAATTCGTAGGCGATGGTCAGCTCGTCGCGTGCGGCAGAGGTGATCCAGTTGCTCGAAGCGAGCACGTTGAGCGCGGCGAGCGTCGGCCGCACCCGCAATTCCGGATGGCGGCCGCCGGCGATGAGCTGCTGGGTCTGCGCGAAGAACTCGATCTCGCGGATGCCGCCACGGCCGACCTTGACGTTATGGCCTTCGACCGCGACCTCGCTCTGGCCGCGATAGGTCTGCATCTGCCGCTTCATGTCGTGGACGTCGGCAAGCGCGGCGAAGTCGAGATGCTTGCGCCAGACGAACGGCGCGATCTCGGCGAGCAGCGCTTCGCCCGCCTTGGCGTCACCGGCGCAGGCGCGCGCCTTGATCATCGCGGCGCGCTCCCAGGTGCGCCCTTCCCGCTCATAATAATGCAGCGCGGCGTCCCGCGAGATCGCAACCTGCGTCGAGGACGGATCCGGCCGCAGCCGCAAATCGACGCGGAACACGTAGCCGTCATAGGTGCGCTGCTGGAGGACGCGCGCGATGCCCTGCGTCACCCGGACGAAGAACGGCTGCGGCTCGATGTCGGGCGCGAGCGTTGTATTGTCGGGATCGAAGAAGACGATGAGATCGATGTCGCTGGAATAGTTCAGCTCGCCCGCGCCCATCTTGCCCATGGCGAGCACGATCAGGCCGCAGCCTTCTTCCGGCACATCGGGATTTGGCGGCAGGATCTTGCCACGTGCGGCTTCCTGCCGCAGCTGGTACTGGAGCGCCGCCTGCACCGAGGACACCGCGACATCGGTCAGCGCTGCCGTCACCCGCATCACCGGCCAGACCCCGCCGATGTCGCACAGCGCGGTCAGCAGCGCCGCCTCGGCCTTCATGCGGCGGAGCAGCCGCATCACCTCGGCCTCGTCCGCCGCGGCAAGCACCGCGTTTCTCGCCTCGGCGATCAGGGCGGGCAGATGCAGGTCGGGATCGCATTCGAGCAAACGGATCAGGCGCAGCGCATCGGCGCGCACGAGGTCGAACAGATAAGGCGAGAATTCCGCGATTCCGGCCAGAATATCCCGCGCGAAGGGATGAGCCAGCAATGCCTCAAGACGGGCCAATTGTGCCGGCTCGAGCTCGGCCAGCCAACTTTCAAAACGTCGTTCGTCGGTTGCGGAAGCGGCAATATGGGGGGCCTCCGCGAACCGCGCGGCGAGGCCCTCTCCAGTCTTGTCCGCGTTTCCCGGCGCGGAGTGGTTCATGCCACCTTCTGTGGCACATCCGGTATTGGAGGAGCAACCCTGTCGCCGGCACCCGCGCGCGCCGGCAGCGCCAATGTGGCGACGAGCCCGGGATTGGCATCGCCCAGCCGCAATTCGCCGCCATGGAGCGTCGCGACTGCGGAGGCGAGGCTGAGGCCGAGGCCGGAGCCCGGCAGCGTGCGGCTCGCCTCCAATCGGACGAATCGTTCGATGGCGTGCTTGCGGTCGCCTTCGGGAATACCGGGTCCGCGATCGGTGACGCTGAGCAACACCTGATCACCCTCGCGTCGCGCCTCGATGGTGATCTGCCGCGCGTCCATGCTGACCACGGTTCCGCCGGCCTGCGCCACCGGCTTGCCGTATTTGATCGCGTTCTCGACGAGATTGGCGAGCGCCTGGCTGATCAGCTCGCGGTTGGCATGAACCGGCGTCGGATCGGCCTTGACCTTCAAGGTCATGCCGTCGTCCTCGGCGAGCGGCTCGTAGAGCTCGTGGATGCCGTGGGCAACGTCGGCCGCGTCGAAATCGTCCATGTTGCCGCGCGCCTGGCCGGATTCCGCACGCGCGATCATCAGCAGCGCGTTGAAGGTGCGGATCAGGCCGTCGGACTCCTCGATCGTCCGCTCCAGCGCGGCGCGGTAATCGGCCTCGGTGCCCGATTTCGCCAGCGCCTCCTCGGCACGGTTGCGCAGGCGCGTCAACGGCGTCTTGAGATCGTGGGCGATGTTGTCGGAGACCTCCTTCAGCCCCGCCATCAGCGCCTCGATCCGCTCCAGCATGGCGTTGAGATTTTCCGCGAGCCGGTCGAGCTCGTCGCCGCTGCGCCCCACCGGCAGCCGTCCGCTGAGATCGCCGGTCATGATGCGCTGCGCGGTGCCGGTCATGGCGTCGATGCGCGTCAGCACCCTGCGCGCGACGAACACGCCGCCGCCGAGACCGAGCACCACGACGATCAGCACCGACCATTGCGCCGCCTTCGCCACGATGCCGAACAGGCGCCGCCGCTCGTCGAGATCGCGGCCGATCAGCAGACGAAAACCGTTCTCCAATTCAGTGACGCGCACCAGCGCGCGGTGGTCGCGTTCGTCGGCGTCCTCGATCCGCCTGTAGGCCGTTTCCGACCAGCCACGCGTCGCCATCACGCCGGGGGCCAGCGAGCCGACATTGCCGGCGACCGCCTGCCCGGTCGGCGTGGTCACGAGGTAGAGGTTGGCGCCAGGCCGTAGCGCCCGATACTCGATCGTGCGCACGAGGCCGAACATGCCGCGGCGCGCATAGATCTCGTTGATCTCGGAGGTCTCGGAATTGACCGTCTGCGTGATCTCTTCGGTGATCAGCCGCCGCGTATTCCAGGCGAAATAGCCGAGCAGCGAGGCCGCGAACATCGCGAACAGCAGCAGATAGACCAGCGTCAGCCGGAATGCCGTGGTGCGGACGAGTTTACCGAATGCCGTCACGGATCAAGTACCGTTGAGAAAACTGGTCATTGCGAGAACCATTTGCTTGCTGTCCCTGATGAATACCAAATGGTCGTTCGCAGGGCGCGCACAATGTCTTATCGGCCCCGCGAAATAGCGGCATCAAGATTCACAATATTAGGGACCAGCCAAGGCACGACCTAGTTAAATCTCGGCAATCTCGCGCTCCTCCGGCTCATTAAGGATAGGATTGAAGCGAACTTGTCCAGTTGCGGCTGCGTTCCGGCGGGATATTGGATGCTCAATGTTCTAGCTTTGGTTCGCTTTCCGAGCGGCTGGCCGGCGCCGGCATCTCCGGCCCCGGCCGAACCAGCGCATTTGACCTAAATCAAGCATGCATCGCTTGGCGGTGACAGCCTCGCCCCGCCAAATGGACAGCGGGAGGTCGGACTATGAAAATCCGGTGCCGCACCCTTGCGACCACAGTCAGTGTTCTCGCCCTCGGCTGCATCTCCGCTTCGGCTCAGCAGGCCACGGGCATTCCAGGCTCGCCTGCCGCCACGACGACGATTGACGGCAAGGTGCTTCCGCCGCTCCCTCCAGAATTTGGAGGCGTCATCAACGAGAGAGCCTCGGACTCGAAGGCATGGTGGGCACCGCGTGTCGTGCCGCCGAAGGGCGCACCGAATGTGCTGCTCATCATGACCGATGATCAGGGCTTCGGAGCACCGAGCACCTTCGGCGGCGTGATCCCCACGCCCGCGATGGACCGTATCGCTGAACAGGGCCTGCGCTATACGAATTTTCATTCCACCTCGCTGTGCTCTCCGACGCGGGCAGCGCTCATCACCGGCCGCAATCATCATTCGGTCGGTTTCGGCGTAGTCGGCGAAATATCGACGGGATTCCCAGGTTACGACTCGATCATTCCGATCGAGAAGGGAACCATCGGCACCACCCTCAAGGCAAATGGCTACGCCACCTCATGGTTCGGCAAGGACCACAACACGCCGTCATACCAATCGAGCCAGGCGGGGCCATTCAATCAATGGCCCAATGGCATGGGGTTCGAGTATTTCTATGGTTTTGTCGGCGGCGATGCCAGCCAGTGGCAGCCGAATCTGTTCCGCAACACCACGGCGATTTATCCATTCCAGGACAATCCCAGCTGGAACCTGACGACTGCGATGGCCGACGAGGCCATCCAACACGTGAAGCAGCTCAAGGAGATTGCGCCCGACAAGCCGTTCTTCGTTTATTACGTCCCCGGTGGCACCCACGCGCCGCATCATCCGACGCCGGAGTGGATCAAGAAGATCAGCGACATGCACCTGTTCGACCAGGGCTGGAACAAGCTACGGGAGACGATCTTCGCCAACCAGAAGCGATTGGGCATCATGCCCGACCACGCCAAGCTGACTCCGTGGCCGAAGGAATTGCCGCAATGGGATACGATCGGCGAGTTGGAGAAGAAGCTCTTCATCAAGCAGGCAGAAGTCTATGGCGCCTACCTCGCCTACACCGATCATGAGATCGGCCGCGTCATTCAAGCCGTCGAAGACCTCGGAGAGCTCAACAACACATTGATCATCTACATCGGCGGCGACAACGGCGCGAGTGCCGAAGGCATGATCAACGGAACGCCCAACGAGTTCACGACCTTCAACGGCGTCCCGGTGCCGGTGAAGGCTCAGTACCTCTGGTATCCGTTCTGGGGCTCGGACAAGACTTTCCCGCATTTTGCCGCGCCGTGGGCGTGGGCGATGGACACGCCATTCAAGTGGGTCAAGCAGGTGCCGTCGCATTTCGGCGGGACCGCCCAGGGCGTCGCCATGTCCTGGCCCGGCCATATCAACGATGTCGGAGGCATCCGTCGCCAATTCCATCACGTCATCGACATTGCCCCGACCATCCTCGAAGCAACCGGCATTTCACAACCCGACACGATCGACGGGATCAAACAGAGCCCCATGGAAGGGGTGAGCATGGCGTACACGTGGGACAAGGCGAACGCCAATGCCAGGACGACGCACACGACCCAATATTTCGAGATGCTCGGCAATCGCGCCATCTATCACGATGGATGGGTCGCGGCCACGACGCCGATCACGCTTCCATGGGAGCTCAGCAGCGCGCCCCCGCCAGATGTGATCACGGGATACAAGTGGGAACTCTATAACGTCCAGGAAGACCCCACCCAGTTCGATGATCTGGCCGCCAAGATGCCGGAGAAGGTCAAAGAGCTGCAAGCCATCTTCGACGTCGAGGCGAAGAAGTACAACGTGCTGCCGCTCGACAACACGACGCTCGCGCGCTGGAATACGCCGCGCCCAAGCCTGACGGCCGGGCAGACGGTGTTCACCTATTCGGGCGAACTGACCGGTGTGCCGGCGAGCGCCGCGCCGAGCATCCTCAACAAGTCCTATACCATCACCGCCGAGGTCGAGATTCCCAAAGGCGGCGCTGAAGGGATGATCGTCACCGAAGGCGGACGTTTCGGCGGCTACGGGCTGCTTCTGAGCAAGGGTGTGGGTGGCCTTCGGCGGGGCAAGCCCGTGTTCCTCTACAACCTGCTCAACCTCAAGCGCACGATCTGGTCGGGACCGGAGTTGGGCGCGGGCAATCACACCATCGTCTTCGACTTCAAGTCGGATGGGCCGGGACTGGGCAAGGGCGGCACAGGCGTACTTTCAGTGGATGGCAAGGAAGTGGACCGGAAATCCATCGAACACTGTACGCCCATCACGTTCCCGGAGGACGAGACCTTCGACGTCGGCCAGGACACCCGCACGGGGGTCGCGATGCTCGAGTATCGCTACGATCCTCCGTTCAAGTTCACGGGCAAGATCAACAAGCTGACGTTCAAGCTCGGACCGGAGTTGAAGGACTCGGCACAGGCCAAGGCAGAACTCGGACCCATGCCGGCGCCGGAGCCGGATCCCATCGAAGAGCCGAAGTCTCAAAAGCGATCCGCGAACGTTGGGAAGAGATGAAAGGCGCCCTGGCGTTCGCTGCCGTCAGCGAAGCTGCAACGGGATTGGCGCTGTTGATCGCGCCGTCGCTGGTCAGCCAGTTGTTGCTGGGCGAGCCGCTCTCTGGTGTCGCAACGCCAGTCGCGCGTGTCGCCGGCATTGCGTTGATTGCCTTGGGAATCGCCTGTTGGCCAGGGTGGCCGCCACTCCCGGGCATGTTGATCTACAGCGGAGCGATCACCCTATTTCTGGCCTATGTCGGTTTCGCAGATCGATTGGGCGGCGTCCTGCTGTGGCCGGCGGTCGCCCTTCATCTCGTACTGACCACGCTCCTGATGCGCGGCGGCCTGCAAAGCCGCCACCGTCGGTAGACACCTGACGTCGACGCCTTGAAGCGCGATGAGACGGGATGAATGCCTTAGGTATCGAAGATCATCCGGGCTCAGCGTATCCCATCCCGGATCATGTACCCGGCGCCGCGGATCGTGTGCAGCAGCGGCCGCTCGAATCCCTTGTCGATCTTGGAGCGCAGCCGCGAGATGTGCACGTCGATCACGTTGGTCTGCGGATCGAAATGATAGTCCCAGACGTTCTCCAGCAGCATGGTGCGCGTCACCACCTGGCCGGCGTGCTTCATGAGATATTCGAGCAGGCGGAATTCGCGCGGCTGCAGCGTCAGCTCGTCCTTGCCGCGGGCGACGCGGTGCGAGAGACGGTCGAGCTCGAGATCGCCGACACGATAGAGCGTGTCCTCGGCCGGGCCGCCGCGGCGGCGCGACAGCACCTCGACCCGGGCCAGCAGCTCGGCGAAGGAATAGGGCTTTGGCAGATAGTCGTCGCCGCCGGCACGCAGGCCCTTGATGCGGTCATCGACCTGGCCGAGCGCGGAGAGGATCAGCACCGGTGTCGTGTCGTCATTGGCGCGCAGCGCGCCGATCAGCGACAGGCCGTCGCGCTTGGGCAGCATGCGGTCGACCACCAGCACGTCGTACTCGCCGTTCTCGGCCATGGCGAGGCCTTCCTCGCCGTCGGCGGCGTGGTCGGCAATATGCCCGACTTCGCGAAACGCCTTCACGAGGTAGTCGGCGGATTCGCGGTCGTCTTCGATAATGAGGAGGCGCATCGTGCGTTCGGCGACGGTCAAGGAAGTCAACCCTTCTCTAAACATGGCGCGAGCGGCTATCGCATGCAAGCCAAGCGAACGGGACTGAGGTAGGCAAAAAGGGCGGGCGGTGAAGCTGGGGGGACCTCACCGCCCTAGGCCTTCCGACGGAGGGGGGCGTAATTCCACCGGAAGGTAGGCTGGGGAAGCCATCGTTACGCAGCTCCCCCGAAGGGCGTCGGCGGCGGGGGCGACTGATGCCGGCGACACCCCTCATTTCGTAAGCCTCCTGTGCGTTGACCCTTCGCCTTAACCCTTGGCGATGGGGATGGCGACGAAGCGCGACTGGCCGCCGCTCTTCACGCGCATCAGGACGCTGTTCTTGTTGTCGGTCCGCGCCGCGTTGATGGCGTCGCGGACTTCGCCGGCGGTGGCCACGCTCTTGCCGCCGACTTCGAGGATCACGTCGCCCTCCTTGAAGCCGCGTTCGGCCGCGGCGCTCTTCGGATCGACTTCGGTGACGACGACGCCTTCCTTGCCGGCGCCGGCGACGGAGTTGGCGGGGGCGACGGTCATGCCGAGCTTCGGCACGTCGGTGCCCTTGCTCGCGCCCTTGCCGCTGTCATTGTCGGTGTCGGCCTTGGCCTCGACCGTGTTCGGCAGCTGACCGAGGGTGATGTTCACGACCTTATCCTGGCCCTTGTGCAGCACGTTGAGCTTCACGGTCGCGCCGGGCGCCATGCCGCCGATGGTGCGGGCGAGCTCGCGGGCGTCCTTGACGGATTCGCCGTTGACCGCGGTGATGACGTCGCCGGACTCGATGCCGGCCTTGGCGGCCGGACCACTCGCCTGCGGCTCCGCAACCAGCGCGCCCTCGGCCTTCTTCATGCCGAGGCTGTCGGCGATATCCGACGTCACCGGCTGAATCTGCACGCCGATCCAGCCGCGGCTGACCGAGCCCTTGTCCTTGAGCTGCGCCACCACGCTCTTCACGGTGCTGGCGGGGATCGAGAACGCAATGCCGACGCTGCCGCCGGAGGGCGAGTAAATCGCGGTGTTGACGCCCATCACCTCGCCGTTGGTGTCGAAGGCCGGACCGCCGGAATTGCCCTTGTTCACGGGCGCGTCGATCTGGATGAAATCGTCATAGGGACCGTTGCCGATGTCGCGGCCGCTGGCCGAGACGATGCCTGCGGTCACGGTGCCGCCGAGGCCGAAGGGATTGCCGACCGCGAGCACCCAGTCGCCGATCCGCGGCTTGCTGTCCGCGAGCTTGGCAAACGGGAAGTTCGAGCTGCCCTCGACCTTGATCAAAGCAAGGTCGGTACGCTGGTCGGTGCCGATCACCTTGGCGGTGTAGGTCTTTCCTTCGTCGGTGGTGACCTCGACCTTGTCGGCGCCGTCAACCACGTGGTTGTTGGTCACGGCAAAGCCGTCGGCCGAGATGAAGAAGCCGGAGCCCTGGCCCTGCACGACGCGGCCGCGACCGCCGCCCTTCTGGCCGGGGAACCCATCGGGACCGCCGAAGCGACGGAAGAAGCGCTCCATCGGCGACCCCGGCTGGAACGGCGACTGCGCGTCGTCGCCATCATCGTTGCTCGCGGCCTTCTCCTTGATGTTGACCTTCACCGAGATCACCGAGGGCTTCACCCGCTCGACGATGTCGGCGAAACCGATCGGACGCTCGACCTTGCGAACCTCGTTGTTGACCTGCGCATGCGCCGGACTCGAGAACAGGTCGGCCGGCGACATCGACGGGCCGAGGCCGTAGACGGCGACGCCAAGGCCGGCGACGACCGAAGCCATCAGCGCGATCCTGCGGGCCGAGAACACCGACCGGCGCTGCGGCCGGTAAGACGGAAGGTTCGAGAGGTCGATACGGTCGTTCATGCAGAGATCTCCAGGGCCTTGAAATCCTTTTGGTGCCGGCTGCCAGCACCTTACGGACCTAAAGATGGGGGCTCCCGCCTTACCGTGCGCTGGCGGCGGGGTTAAACTTTTGTAATAAAGGGGCGCGGCGCATGCGGCGGTTTAGCGCATGCCGAAAATCATGGTCTGACAGGAACTTAGCCGGGTTCCCGTAACGGCGTCAGACCGCGCCGTTGGGCCGCTTCAGCTGGCCCTGACGCTGGTGATGAACTCGTCAACTTCCCGCTTCAGGGTCGCGGCCTGCTGCGACAGATCGACGGCGGAATCACGGGCCTCGGCCGCCATGCGACCGGTCTCGGCGGAGGTCGAGGTGATCTGCACGATGTGATTGGAGACATCCAGCGTGCCCTGTGCGGCGTCCTGCGCGCTGCGTGTGATGTCCTGCGTCGCGTTGCGCTGCTGGGCGGTATCGACCTCGATGCCCGACATGATCGACGAGATCTCCGACAGCGTCTTCGAGATGCCATCGATTGCGCCGCGCGTCTCCGCGGTGATGCCCTGGATGCTGGCGACGTGCGAGGTGATCTCTTCGGTGGCCTTGCTGGTCTGGTGCGCGAGGCTTTTCACCTCCGACGCCACCACCGCAAAGCCCTTGCCGGCCTCCCCTGCCCGTGCCGCCTCGATGGTGGCATTGAGCGCGAGAAGGTTGGTCTGCGAGGCGATCGCCTGCACGAGCTGCACGACCTCGCCGATCTTGTCGGCGGCGTCCGACAGCGTGTGGATGGTGTCGCGGCTCTTCTCGGCCTGCGTCGCTGCGCCCTCGGCGCGCTGGGTCGCATCGGTGACGCGGCGGCTGATCGTGCCGATCGAATTCGTCATCTCCTCGGCCGAGCCCGCGACCGTCTGGACGCTGGTGGAGGCCTGGCTTGCCGCACTCGCGACCGCATTGGCCTTGGTGCTGGTGTCGTTGGCCGTCCGCGACAGCGTTTCCGCGTTGCTCTTCAGATGCACGGCCGAGGTCGCCACGCTGTCGACCACGCTGGCGACGAGATCGTTGAAGCGTCTGATCCGGTCGTCGAGGAACTTAGAGCGCTCGGCCTGATGCTGCGCTTCATGCAATTGCTGCTCGGTGAGGCGGCGCCGCTCGAGGCCGCTGGTCTTGAACACCTCCAGCGCACCGGCGAGCAGGCCGATCTCGTTGCTGCCGCCGAGGCCCGGGACGGGCGTCTCGAACTTCTGGTCGGCGACCTCGCGCATGGCATGCACGATCGCGGCCAGGGGATTGAGGATGCCGTTGCGCACCGCGAACCAGGTCGTGATGCAGATCGTAACCGCCACCACGGCGATCACGCCGCACGCCATCAGGAAATAGGAGAACGCGGTCTGCGCCTGCTGATAGATCAGCATCGCATGGTCGCGCGCCGGGCCGTTCAGCGCCGCGAAGTCCGACGACAGGCTGGTGATCTCGTTGTTGAGATAGAGCACCGCCACGAAGCCGGTGCCGCCGCCGATGCCCAGCAGGAATAATAATGCAGCGACGACGGCGCCAACCAGGAAGCGGATCGTCAGATTGCTGTTCGCGAACATCGAGGGACTCAAAGTCTGGAATCAAATCTCGCGACAAGCTTCCAGACAAAGGTCAACAGAGCATGAAACAGGCGGCGCGAGAGGGCCTACGTATCATTACGTAGGCTAGGACGATTTCGCTTCGTCCGACATCAGCGCCGCGAGCCTCGCCTCTTCCTCAGGCGTCAGCGGCGGCGCCGGTAGATCCGCACCGCTTCGCGCGCGCCGGCGGATTTGCAGCCACAGCGCCAGGCCGCCGCCGATCAGCAGCACCGGCGCGAGCAGCCACAACAACATGGTCTGACGCTCGAAACGCGGCTTGAGCAGCACGAATTCGCCATAGCGCGCGACCAGGAAATCGAGCACCTGCGAATTGCTGTCGCCGGCCGCGATCCGCTCGCGCACCAGCAATCGCAGATCGCGCGCCAGCGGCGCATCGGAATCGTCGATCGACTGGTTCTGGCAGACCATGCAGCGCAGCTCGCGCGACAGATCGCGCGCGCGCGCCTCCTTGGCGGGATCGGACATGATCTCGTCGGGCTGCACGGCGTGCGCCGCCGGCAGAGCCAGCAGCATCAGCGCGAGGATCGTGGCCATCATCCGCCGCATCGGATCATTCCGCCGGCTGGAGGCGCTGCTTGGCCCGCGCCGGCTTCGGCGCGCCGACCCGCAGGCGACGGTCGGACAGCGACAGCACGCCGCCGAACGCCATCAGCACCGGTCCCCACCAGATCATGAGCACCAGCGGCTTGTGATAGATGCGCACCGCGATGGCGCCCTCGGCGGTGGCGTCGCCGAGCGAGACGTAGAGCTGGCTCGCGCCGCGCGTCAGCAGCGCGGCCTCGGTGGTCGAGGAGCCGCGCGTGGTAAAGCTGCGCTTCGACGGCGTCATGACGCTGATCTTCTCGCCATCGCGGCTGACGTCGAATTCCGCGATCATCTCGCGGAAGTTCGGGCCCTGGCGCGAGAACAGGCCGTCGAGCTTGAGATCGTAGCCGGCGACATGGGCAACGTCGTTCTGCTTCATCGTCGCGATATATTCGCTGTTCCAGGTGGTCTCGCAGACGATGCCGATCAGCGCGACGCCGAGGCCGGCATGCGCGAACGCGGTGCCCCAGGCCGAGCGCGGCAGGCCGCGCGCGCGATGCAGCGCTGTCGAGAACGGCAGCCGCACGAGACCGGTCCGTTCCACGATGTCGGTGACGGCGCCGGCGATGACGAAGATGCCGAGCCCGATCGCGAGCGGCGCCAGCGTGGCGCCGCCACTCGTCCAGCCCCAGACGATGGCGACCGCAACGAGCCCGGCAACGCCGGCCGCAAGCAAACGCTGCGTCACGCCGAGCAGATCGCCGCGCTTCCAGGCCAGCATCGGCCCGAACGGCACCGCCAGCAGCAGCAGCGTGAACAGCGGCACGAAGGTGAGATTGTAGAACGGCGCGCCGACCGACATCTTGAAATCGGCCAGCACTTCCATCGCCAGCGGATACAGCGTGCCGAACAGCACGACCGCGCAAGCCACCGCCAGCAGCAAATTGTTCAGCACCAGCGCGCCCTCGCGCGAGATCGGCGCGAACAGGCCGCCCTGCTTCAACGATGTCGCGCGGCCCGCGAACAGCGACAGGCTGCCGCCGATGAACAGGCAGAGGATCAGGAGAATGAACACGCCGCGGGTCGGATCGGTGGCGAAGGCGTGCACCGAGGTGATGACGCCGGAGCGCACCAGGAAGGTGCCGAGCAGCGACAGCGAGAAGGTCAGGATCGACAAGAGGATGGTCCAGACCTTGAGCGCGTTGCGCTTCTCCATCACCAGCGCCGAATGCAGCAGCGCGGTGCCGGCCAGCCACGGCATCAGCGAGGCGTTCTCGACCGGATCCCAGAACCACCAGCCGCCCCAGCCGAGCTCGTAATAGGCCCAGTAGGAGCCCATCGCGATGCCCAGCGTCAGGAAGATCCAGGCGACCAGCGTCCACGGCCGCACCCAGCGTGCCCAGGCCGCATCGATCCGCCCCTCCATCAGCGCCGCGATGGCGAAGGAGAACGAGATCGAGAAACCGACATAGCCGAGATAGAGCATCGGCGGATGCACGGCGAGGCCGATGTCCTGCAGCACCGGATTGAGATCGCGCCCCTCGATCGGCGGGTTGAGGATGCGAAGGAACGGATTCGAGGTCATCAGGATGAAGAGATAGAACGCGCTGGCGATCCACGCCTGCACCGCGAGAACATGAGCACGCAGCGACAGCGGCAGATTGTTGCCGAAGGCGGCGACCAAGCCGCCGAACAGCGCCAGGATCGACACCCACAGCAGCATCGAGCCTTCATGGTTTCCCCACACGCCGGTGATCTTGTAGAGCAGCGGCTTCATCGAGTGGGAGTTCTCGTAGACATTGGCGACCGAGAAGTCCGAATTCACGTGCAGCGTCACCAGCGCGATGAACGAGGCGCCGACGAACAGCAACTGGGCCAGCGCGGTCGAGCGCGCCACGTTCATCAGCGCGGCATCCTGCAGGCGTGCGCCGATCAGCGGCACGATGGACTGGATCAGTGCCAAAGCGAGCGCCAGCACCAGCGCGTAATGTCCGGATTCTGCGATCACCGCACGGCTCCCTGCGGATTGCCCTGCGCGGTCGTCGCCGCAGGCTTTGCATCACCAGACGGCTTGGAACCGCCAGAGGCTTGCGCGCCATAATCGTCCTTCCAGTGCCCCTGCTTCTTCAGGGCATCGGCGACGTCCTTGGGCATGTAGGTCTCGTCGTGCTTGGCGAGCACGGTGTCGGCCTTGAACACGCCGTTGGCGTCGAGCGCGCCTTCGGCGACGACGCCCTGCCCTTCGCGGAACAGGTCGGGCAAAATGCCCTTGTAGGCGACCGGCAGTTTTGCGCCGCCGTCGGCAACCTCGAAGGTCACCGCGAGATTGTCGCCGCGCTGGAGCGAGCCGGGCTGCACCAGGCCGCCGAGGCGAAACCGCTTGCCCGGCGCGACGTGCTTCTCGGCAACCATGGTCGGGGTCGAGAAGAACACGATGGAGTCGCGCAAGGCGTTGAGCACCAGCGCGGCCGCGAGCGCGAGCACGGCGAGCGAGCCGCCGATGATGGTCATACGTCGCTGCTTGCGCGTCATGGCGTATCCGTTCCCTGCTCGTCTCGCCGCAAAATCATCATCCGTCGAGTCCGAGCGTCTTGAGGCCTTCGTTGAGCTGCTTCAGCCGTGCGGCATCGTTGGCGACGGCCTGCCGGGCATCGCTCGATGCGCCGACCGCCTTGTCGCGATCGCCCATCACGAGATAGGCGCGAACCAGGCGCAGCCAACCCTCGACGTCGTCGCCGTTCTGCTTGAGGCGCGTGGCGAGACGCTCGACCATGCCGCGAACCATCGCGTTGCGGTCACCCTCGTTCATGTCCCTGGACGCAGCGATGGTCTCGTCCGACAGCGCCGGCATCGTGACGCTGCCGCCGCCGACCCGCGCCAGCGAGGACTGCACGAGGGAACGCCACGGCGCATCCGCCGGCGCCTTCGTCAGCAGCGCGCGCCAGATATTGGCGGCGTCGTCCTTGCGGCCGTCCTGCTCGGCGGCAAGGCCGAGGAAGTAGTTCGCCTTGGGATCATCGGCGTTGAGCGCATGGGCGCGTTCGAACTCGCCCTTGGCCTCGGCGGTCACGACGCCGCCGGCCGCAGCCGACATCGCCTCGCCGAGATCGGACCTGCGCTCGGCGCTCTCGCCGTTATAGGTGAGCGAATTGCGATAGGCGCGCACCGCATCGTCGAAGCGGCCGAGCCGCTCCAGCACCGGCGCCAGCACGTTCCAGCCGCGCCCGTCGGTCGGATTCTTTTCCAGGTGTTGCTCGACCTGCACGACGAGGTTTTCGAGCGATTGCGCCATGCCGGAGCCGGCCCCGCGCTCCCGCTGCGCCAGCGGAAAATCACGCAGCAGGGGCGAACCCAGCGGCATGTAGACGCCGATCGCAACCAGCGGCAGGCCGACGAGCGCCAGCACGGCGGCCGCGCGGCGCCATTTGAGGCTCGATTTCGGCTCCGATACGGGCTCGCTGCCGGCGGCGGCGAGCAGCCGGCGGCTGATCTCGACACGCGCAGCCTCGGCTTCGGGTGCGGCGATCAGTCCTGCGGCGAGATCACGCTCGATCTCGGCCAACTGGTCCTTGTAGACCGCGACCTCGCTGCCCTGGGCTTGCGCGCGTCCACTGCGGCCGAGCGGCAAGAGCACGGCGAAAATCGCCGCGACCGTCATCAGCGCGAACACGAACCATAGCGTCATCTGGCAAGCTTCCGGCAGCGCGCGAACCGCGCCTGTAGGTGGCTTTACACCACGGCCGGACGATGCGGCAATTGACAATTGTCAATTCGGCGCGACCGCTCACAGTCCCGAAACGGTGATAATCCAACGGCTTAGCGGATCTCGAAATCCGCGCTGCGGGCGGCGTCCTCGCCGTGCCCGTTGAACGCCCTGAGGAAGTATGTTCCGGGCTCGATCGCCTCGGGCAATCTGATGCGCACCGCCCCGACCGGAACCGGAGACGCAACCCTGGTGACGGTCTCGGGCAGCTGCCGGCCGCTTGCCTTCTCGACCAGCACGACCTTCGCACCGATCATCAGCCTTTGATACTTGGCAACAATGACCCGGTTTTCAATTTCGATGGAGCTGATAATGGGTTTCATGCGCCCACAGATAGAAATTCCAAAAACTTGCACGGCGACCGTAGGGCTCGCCACCGGCAGCGTCAACCTCAAATTGTGATCACGAAAATATGCGACTGAATCAGCTTGCGCGCGACGATTTGCGCTCGCCCGTGACGGCGTTGTCCGCGGCACGGCTCATCAGCGAGGCGTAATCGTCGCCGAACAGCACCTGGCAGAACCGGATTGCGGCCTGCATCTGCTGTTGCCGGTAGATGCGGACCTTGTGATCGGCGACGCGCAGCGACTGCACCAGCTGTTCGGTCGAGCGCTCGACATATTGCTGGAGGTCGGAATAGGTACGCAGCGTCACCTCGTTGATCGCGAGCTCACTGGCGTAGTTGCGGCAGGTCGCGACGAAATCGATCAGCGCCGCGGTTTCCTCGACCTCGGTGCTGTCGATCTGCGCGCCCGGCGGAATGTCTTTCTCGGCGCGCTGGCGCAGGATGCGGCGCACGCGGCCGGGAACGCTGTCGATCTCGGATTGCAGCGCGTTGGAGATGTCGGCCCGGATCGAGGTCAGCTGCTTGCCCCAGGCAGAATCGTTGCGCAGGTCGAGTTCCGTGCGCAGGCCGCGCACGCCGTCATGCAGCGACTTGAGATTGTCGGCAACGGTCTCGAAATGCCCGCGCTTGATGTCCATGCGCAGGATCGCGGCCACGCATGACAGATCATGCAGGGCGATCGTGACGGCCACGCCATAAGGCGTCGCCGCGACGCGGATCTCGTCGTCGGAGGCGGCAATCTTGATCGCAAGGCGAATGATCTGCCAACGCGCGGTCATGCGCTGCACGACGATCGACAGCGCGAAGGGCAGCATCTGCGGCGTCTGCAGAACGGGAATGTTGAGCGCCTGCGTCACCGAGGCGATCTGGGGCTCGCCGAAGGTGCGCAGGAAGCGCGGCAGCTTCTCGTTCAGGGTGGCGATGGCTTCGCGGACCTGGAGCACGGCCCCGATCGAATAGAGATCCTCGATCACACTGGGCGGGCCGACGCGGGCGAGCGCACGCGACTTGTCGCCACCACCAGGCCCCGTCAGTGCGAGAATGGCATCGGCGGCCACCACCTGGAGCTTTTGCGCGAGCGCCTCGACCTGGCCGGCACTGTCCACCGGCATGCGCGCCAGCGCCGCTTCGAATTCGGTCACCTTCTCCGGAGCACCGTCACGGCCGAGCCATTGCCAGATCGGCTGAAGCGAGGCGCGCCGGATCTGTCCGACCCGCATCGGGGCGCCCGCCTCGACCAGGAACGGTTCCAGCACCTGGAACAGCAACCGGGACAAATCGTCCGTGCGCGGCGGCTGGGCTTCGTCGGCTTCGGCCTTGCGCACGATCTTGCGCAGCTGCTCGAGCACGAGGGTCGCCACGGCCGTGTCCTGGCCGCGTTCGAGCGCGCGCTCGAACTCCCGCATCAGCAGCGCCTGCGACTGCGGCGGGAGCTGCGCGAGATATTCCCTCAGCCGCTCGATCGATGTCTGGCTCATGCGCCCGGGTAATGCACGGTAAGGTGGCGGACGTAGGATGCGTCCGGGCGCGATCATAGGTGGTTGCGCCTTAAGAAGCCGTTGAGGACGTTGCCTCGAATGCCCCCGTTTTGCTCCGGATCGGCATCCCGCGGGCCAAATAACCCTTTGGGAACAGAGGATTATATTCCGGGGAGCACAAGTTCGGCCCGCAGGCCTCCGATCGGGGCGCCACTGAGCGAGAGGCTGCCACCATAGAGTGCGGCCAGGTCGGTCACGATGGACAGGCCGAGCCCCGAGCCGGGCTTGGACTCATCCAGCCGCTGGCCGCGCCGGGAGACCTGGGCGCGCTCGGCCTCCGACAGGCCGCGGCCGTCGTCGTCGACCAGGATCCGCAGCCGCGGGCCGGCCCCCGCCTGCTGTGGCGGCTCCACCAGAACCTCGATGAAGACGCGCGAGGCCGCCCATTTGCAGGCATTGTCGACGAGATTGCCGACCATCTCTTCCAGATCCTGCCGCTCGCCCCGGAATTTCGCCGACGGATCGGCCTTGGCCTCGACCATGATGCCGCGGTCGCGGTGGATCTTCTCCATGGTCCGCCGCAGCGCCTCGATGGCGGGCGCGACCTCCGTCACGGTCGCGACGATCGAGACCCGCGCAGCAATCCGCGCCCGCTCCAGATGATGGGCGAGCTGGTCGCGCATCACGTCCGCCTGCTCCATCACCTTGGCCGCGAACGGCTCGGCAGCGTGGCTGCCGGCCTCGTTCACGATCACGGAGAGCGGCGTCTTGATCGCATGGGCGAGATTGCCGACATGGGTGCGCGCGCGCTCGACGATCTCGCGATTGGCGTCGATCAGCGCATTGGTCTCGCGCGCCAGCGGCGCGATCTCGACCGGGAATTCGCCCTCGAGCCGCTCAGCCCGCCCCGAACGGATGTCGGCAATGGACTCCGAGATGCGCTTGAGCGGCGCGAGGCCGTAGCGGACCTGGAACACGGTGGTCAGCAGCAGCACGATGCCGAGCGCGGTGAAGGTGCCGCCGAGGTAGTAATCGAAGCTGCGCGTCTCGTCGAAGATCTCGGTGTCGTCGCCGGCGACACTGACGAGGAATTTGCCGTCGGCGCCGAGATCGACGGGCCGCTCGACCATGCGCAGATTCTGCCCCTCGGGCCCGTCGACATAGGCAAGCCGGATGCCGGCCGCGGTGAGCTCGGCACCCTGCTCCTCCAGCTTCGGCAGCTTCTTGTCCCAGAGCGAGCGCGAGGAGCGCACCTCCGGCTTCTCGGTGTCGGTGCGCGTGATCTGCCAGTACCAGCCGGACAGCGGCAGCTCGAACAACGGCTCGCCGAGCGACTGGAACTGGCGGTCCGGCGGCTCGTCGGGGGTCGCAACCTCGGCAATGAGGGTGCGGAGATAAAGATTGAGCCGGCGGTCGAAAGCGCGCTCGGTGGCGTTCTTGTAGACCGACGACAGCACCACGCCGGTGATCGCCAGGATCACCACGAGCCAGGCCGTCGCCGACAGGAACAGGCGGTTGGCAAGCGAGCTGGCGGGCATCGGAATGATCCCGGGGGCGCGAGGTGGCATGGCGTCGGCGGTCATAACCGGACCAAGGCCCCTGTTCGGCCGCCCGTCAAGCCCGACAGGGCGCTCAGGCGCCCGGCGCGGGCGGCGGGGTCAGGAGATAGCCGAGGCCGCGGACGGTCTGGATGATGTCGACGTCGAGCTTCTTGCGGATGCGGCCGACGAAGACCTCGATCGTGTTGGAGTCGCGGTCAAAATCCTGGTCGTAGAGATGCTCGACCAGCTCGGTACGCGACACGACGCGCCCGGAATGGTGCATCAGGTAGGCCAGAAGCCGATATTCGTGCGAGGTCATCTTGACCGGATTGCCTGACACGCTGACCCGGCCGGTCCGGGTGTCGAGCGTGACCGGACCGCAGCTGAGTTCGCTCTGGGCATGGCCGGCGGAGCGGCGCAGCAGCGCTCGGATGCGTGCCAGCACCTCCTCGAGGTGAAACGGTTTGGCGACATAGTCGTCGGCGCCGGCGTCGAAACCCTGCACCTTGTCGCTCCAGCGGTCGCGCGCGGTGAGGATCAAGACCGGCATGGTGCGACCGTTGCGGCGCCAGGCCTCCAGCACCGAGATGCCGTCCTTCTTGGGCAGGCCGATGTCGAGCACCACGGCATCGTAGGGCTCGTTGTCGCCGAGATAATGTCCCTCCTCGCCGTCGAAGGCGCGGTCGACGACGTAGCCGGCGTCCGTCAGCGCCTTGGTGAGCTGGCGATTGAGATCGGGGTCGTCCTCAACAACAAGCAGGCGCACGCTTCTCTCCAAATATAGGCTGCACGAACACCGCCATAGATGAGCAATTCCGGCGTGAACTGAATATGAACGCCGGGAACCGGCCTGCGTTACTTTTTTGTCATTTACGATTTGTCGGCCGCAAACGCGACTGCGCCCGCCAGGCCAGCGGACGAGCCGCGGCATGGCGGGCGCAGTGTGCCGCGTACTGCGGCGAGTCGGAAGGTCCGCCCTTCCCGCTAATTCGGCGTCAGGTCCGGAAGAACACGAACCAGATGACGGCAAGGATCAGAATCGCGAGCCCGGTCGAGATGGCGAGGAGAGCTGCCACCGACGGCCCAGGTTCGCCCTGGCGCGCCTCGGTTGCGGTCTCGACGATCTGATCGTGCTCTCGCGTGGCTGCCATGATGCCCTCAATCCTTGCGTGTCGCCTCCGATGACCGCGACCTCCTCGCGGCCTTGTGTCCTGAGCCAACGCCCGATCCGATATGATGTTCCGGCATTTGCCCACCGGATCGGGCCGAACCGCACGGTCAGCGACTGGTTAACGCAGTTGCAAGAATCCGCACTGAGCCGTGTATGATTCGGTGTTCCCCGATGGTACTATTGTCAGCTGTCCCCGTTGCGTTTGGAGTAGCCCATGGCCCCCCGCGCCAATTGGAAGGGTTTTCTGCGTCTGTCGCTCGTGACCTGCCCGGTCGCGCTGTATCCGGCCACTTCGGATACGGAGAAGGTCTCGTTCAACCAGATCAACCGCAAGACCGGCCACCGGATCAAGTATCTCAAGGTCGACGCCGAGACCGGCGACGAGGTGACCTCCGAGGACATCGTCAAGGGCTACAAGGTCGACACCGACACCTATATCGAGGTCACCAAGGACGAGCTCGACGACATTGCGCTCGACTCCACGCACACGATCGAGATCGACGAGTTCGTGCCGAAGGCCGACATCGACAACCGCTATCTGATCCGCCCCTATTACCTCGTGCCCGACGGCAAGGTCGGCCATGACGCCTATGCGGTGATCCGCGAAACCATCCGCAGCATGGACAAGGTCGCGATCGGCCGCGTGGTGCTGACCAACCGCGAGCACATCATTGCGCTCGAACCGCTCGAGAGCGGCCTGATGGGCACGCTGCTGCGCTACCCCTACGAGGTCCGCAGCGAGAGCGAATATTTCGACGACATCCAGGACGTGAAGCTGACCAAGGACATGCTCGACCTGGCCAAGCACATCGTCGAGAAGAAGTCCGGCGCGTTCGAGCCCGAGCTGTTCGAGGATCATTACGAGACCGCGCTGATCGACCTCATCAACAAGAAGCGCTCGGGCGCGCCGATCGCCGCGAAGTCCACGCCGAAGACCGGCGGCAACGTCATCAACCTGATGGACGCGCTGAAGAAGAGCATCGCGAACGAGAAGGACGCTGCTCCCGCGGCGAAGGTTGCCAAGGAGACCGTCAAGGCCAAGAAGCCGAAGAAGCGCGTCGAGGGCCAGCGCGAGATGCTGCTGCCGATCTCCGGCAAGGGCGGCAAGGATGCCGCGGCGAAAGCGGCTCCGAAGAAGGCAGACAAGCCGGTGCGCGCCCCGGCGCGGGCGAAGAAGGCTGGCTAGTAGAATACGCCGCTCGATTGCACCGTGATCTTTCCCCTCGCCGACCGGCCGGCCTGAGATGCCCTGGTCGGCGGCATTCGACGATCCCATCTCCTTGCGCGACGGGCGCAAGCTGCGGACGCTGCAGCAGGCCGCCGATCATATCATGCAACTGCCCGAGGACGCGCAGCACGCGAGCCATTGGCAGACCGCGGTCGAAACCCTGATCAATGCGGCCGAAACCGGCGGCGGCTGGATGCTGTTCGCCCGCATCGCGATGTTGCGGGCACTCAACGCGGACGCCGGTCGCAAATAGGCCGTGCGCGGCATTGGCGTTGCGGAGCTGACTGTCCTTCACCGCCCCATAGCCTCAACAATTCGTTAAGCCGCAGCGTTGTCTTCAGCGCCAGCCGCGCGGCGCTACGTAGTCCTACGGAAGACAAAATTAACTGTCGATTCCCATTGCCTGCAACAAGGTCGCGCTCTCGATTGAACCCAGGGGTTGCACGCCGTGCAGCAGCTTGACGCCAGGAAAAACTATATCGGCCTCGTCAGCGACGCGACGGAAGACAAGCGTCTTACCGATAGCGCTGCGCAGGCACGACCGCGCGTCATGAACTATCTGGTCGGGCGCCTTGCAGCAGCGCTGAAGCGGCCGGGCAAGGCCAAAGTCGCGATCAAGCCCTGAGCGGACCACCCGTTAAATCCGGCTCAATTGGGTGACGAAACCTTAAGTCAACAAATGGCAGCATATAAGAGCCGAGGCCGGGACCATTCCCGCCCGCACTTTGGCGCGTGCTCGCCGCAAAATGTTAGTGAATCAATTTACCAATCCGAAAACGGCACCAGCCTACGTTGGACGGATGAACAGGAGTTGACGATGGCCTTCTTGCTCAGGTCCTTCCTCGCCGATGAACGTGCAACCACCGCTATCGAATATGCCCTGATCGCCGCCGGCATCGCGCTCGCGATCGTCACCATCGTGAACAACACGGGCAGCGCCCTCCTGAACAACAAGTTCAACTCGATCGACGCCGCCACGAAGTAAGCGGCATATCCGGCCGGCAGGTCTGCGGACAGCGCAGACCATGATCTGGGTCAAAAGCATCGGGACAACGACGGTTAAGCATGGAGGCCGAGCCCTCCCTCTGCTGGCCTGTCCATGCATCCTGACCTTCCCCACTCCCAACTGAAAGTCCGCCGCGTCCGGCTTGATACGGGCCGCGAGAACGTCGTCGTCATCTCCAGGCAATCGAAGGCGCTGCGCGCCGAGATCTTTCGCGGCTTCAGCCGCGTCGAGCTCCGTCTCAATGGCAAGGTGCTGCTTGCGACCCTGCTGATCACCGACGACGACACGCTGGCGGCGCAGGACGAGATCGGCCTCTCCGAGCCCGCATTCCGCCGTTTCGCCGAACCGGTCGGCACGCTCGTCACGGTGACGCCCGCCTCGCCGCCGGAAAGCCTGGAAGCAGTGCGCGCGAAGATCCGCGGGCGAACCCTGAGCCAGGCCGAGATCGGCGCGATCATCAACGACCTCGCGCATTATCGCTACTCCGACATGGAGATCGCCGCCTTCCTGATCGGCTCGGCGAGCTTCATCACCAGCGACGAACTTCTCGCGCTCACCGGTGCGATGGCGCAGGCCGGCACGCAACTGGTCTGGCCCGACCCTGTCGTCGTCGACAAGCACTGCATCGGCGGCATTCCCGGCAATCGCACCTCGATGGTGGTGGTGCCGATCGTTGCCGCGCACGGCCTGCCGATCCCCAAGACCTCCTCGCGCGCCATCACCTCGCCCGCCGGCACCGCCGACACGATGGAGGTCCTGGCGCGGGTGAATGTCGGCGTGGAGGAGATGAAGGCGATCGTCTCGGCCTGTAGCGGCTGCCTGATCTGGGGCGGGCACGTGAATCTGTCGCCCGCCGACGACGTGCTGATCTCGGTCGAGCGCCCGCTCAGCCTCGATACCCGCGAGCAGATGGTCGCCTCCATCATGTCCAAGAAGATCGCCGCCGGCTCGACGCATCTGTTGATCGACATTCCGGTCGGGCCGACCGCGAAGGTCACCGGCGCCGTCGAGGCGATGCGGCTGCGGAAGCTGTTCGAATTCGTCGGCGACCGCTTCGGCCGCAGCGTCGAGGTGATCACGACCGATGGAAGCCAGCCGATCGGCAACGGCATCGGCCCGGTGCTCGAGGCCAATGACGTGATGGCCGTGCTCGGCAACGACAAGGATGCACCGCGGGACCTGCGCGAGAAATCGCTGCGGCTCGCCGCCCATCTGCTGGAATACGATCCGAAGCTGCGCGGCGGCGCCGGCTATGCGCGGGCGCGCGAGCTGCTCGACAGCGGCGCGGCGCTGAAGCAGATGCAGAAGATCATCGACGCCCAGGGCCCCTCGACATGCAGCACCGAGCTGGGCTCGCTCAGCTTCGACGTCAAGGCGGCGCATGACGGCACGGTATCGGCGATCGACTGCCTGCGCCTCAATCGCCTCGCCCGCACCGCCGGCGCACCGCTCGACAAGGGCGCCGGCATCCGCCTGTTCAAGAAGATCGGCGACCGTGTCGAACAGGGCGAGCCGCTCTACCGCGTCTACGCCTTCGACCGGCCCGAACATGATCTGGCGGCGTCCGCGGCCGCGGCGGACAACGGCTACGCCGTCAACGGTCACGACGTCCCCCGGGGCAAGCGTGCATCGTGAGCACGATCGCACTCCAGACCCTGCCGTTCGGCACCGACGCGGCGCAGCGGCTCGCGGCGCGCCTCGGCGTTGCCTGCGACGAGATCGCCCTGCACCGTTTTCCGGATGGCGAGCTGCGCGTCACCGTCGCGCCGGCGGCGGAGACCACCATTCTCTACGCCGCGCTCGATCAGCCCAACGACAAGCTGATCGCGCTGCTGTTCGCCGCCGAGGCGCTGCGACGCGGCGGCACGAGGCGGCTGGTGCTGGTCGCGCCCTATCTCTGCTACATGCGGCAGGACATCGCGTTTCATGCGGGCGAGGCCGTCAGCCAGCACGCCATGGGTACGCTGCTTGCGACGATCGTGGACCGCGTCGTCACCGTGGATGCGCATCTGCATCGCACCCATGACATCGGCGCCGTGTTTCCCGGCATCGAGGCCGAGAACCTGTCCGCGATGCCGGCGATTGCCGGCGCGCTGGCCAGGTCCGGCACCGACCCCGCGACCGTCGTGATCGGCCCCGATGCCGAGTCCGAGCCCTGGGTCAAGGACCTCGCGGGGCGGCTGGGCTTGCAGCACACGGTTGCGCGGAAGACGCGACGCGGCGATCGCTCGGTAGAGATCGATTTTGCCGACGCGGCCCTGCTCGCAGGCCGGCCCGCGCTGCTGGTCGACGACATCGTCTCCTCCGGGACGACGCTGATGGTCGCGGCGAAGACATTGCGCGCGATGGGCGCAAGCGCCGTCGATTCCGTCGTGACTCACGCGCTGTTTCCGCCTGCGATGATCGCGGCATTCACCGACGCCGGCATCCGCTCGATTCGCTCGAGCGACAGCGTGCCGCATCCGACCAACGCGATCGCACTCGACGACATGCTCGCCGCGACCCTCGCGCGCGAGTTCAACCCGACACTTCCGCCGGAGACCACGACATGAGCGTGACCGTTCGATTTTGCGGCGCCGCCCGCACCGTGACCGGCTCGAGCTATTTGTTCCAGACCGCGACCGGGCGCTTCCTGGTCGATTGCGGCCTGTTCCAGGGACAGAAGACGCTCAAGCAACTCAATTACGGCGCCTTCCCGTTCCGTCCCGCCGACATCCAGGCGGTGCTGCTGACGCATGCCCATATCGACCACAGCGGCCTGCTGCCGAAGCTCGTGCGCGAGGGTTTTGCCGGACCGATCCTGGCGACGCGCGGCACCATCGACCTCTGCTCCTGGATGCTGCCGGACGCCGGGAGCATCCAGGAATCGGAGGTCGCGCAGCTCAACCGGCGCAGCGCGGCGCGCCGACAGAAGGAAGTCGCGCCGATCTACACCCAGGCCGACGCGACCGCATCGCTGCAATCGTTCCGTCCTGTCGACTATGAGCGCTGGGCCGACGTGATCCCCGGCGTTCGCGCGCGCTACTGGAATGCCGGCCACCTGCTCGGCTCCGCCTCGATCGAACTCGAGTTCGACCAGGCCGGCCGGGAGCGCCCGTTACGCGTGCTGCTCTCCGGCGACGTCGGACCGGAGGCAAAACTGCTGCAGCCCGATCCGCAGGCGCCTTCCGACCTCGACTACGTCATCTGCGAATCCACCTATGGCGACCGTGTCCGCGCCGCCACCTCGCCCGAGCAGCGCCGGCAGCATCTCGCCAGCGAGATCCGCGAAGCCGCCGCCGCGCGGGGCGCGCTGCTGATCCCGGCCTTCGCGGTCGAGCGGACGCAGGAGCTGATCGTCGACATCGTCCACCTGATGGAGCGCGGCGAAGTTCCGGCTGCGCCGATCTTCCTGGATTCTCCGCTCGCGATCCATGCGACCGAGGTCTTCCGTCAGCACGCAGCCAGCCTCGATCCCGACGTCGACGTCGATCGCCTGCTCAACTCGCCACATCTCAAATTCACCGAGACGGTCGCCGAGAGCAAGGCGATCATGCGCCTGACCGGTTTCCACATCATCATCGCCGCCAGCGGCATGTGCGATGCGGGCCGCATCCGCCATCACCTCAAGCGCTGGCTGTGGAACGAGCGCGCGACCGTTCTGCTCTCCGGCTTCCAGGCGCACGGCACGCTCGGCCGCTTCCTGCAGGAGGGCGCCAAGGCCGTGCGGATCCAGGGCGAGGAGATCAGGGTCGCCGCGCGCATCCGCATGATCGACGAATATTCCGGACATGCCGACGCCGTCGGCATCGCGGGCTGGATCGCGGCGCGCCGCCCGATCGCGCGCGGCCTGTTCCTCACTCATGGCGAGCAGGATGCGATCGCGGGCCTCGCCGAACGGCTGTCGGAACGCATTGTTCCGGCCGCAAAGATCTATCAACCCGTGCTGGACGACATCTACGAGCTCGCGGCGGCCGAGCCCCGCGTCCTCGACGTCGACCACCGCCGCCGCCTCGCGCCCGAGGCCGTCACGCATCTGGACTGGCACAACGAGATGTCGGAGCTGGTGCTCGACATCAGCGACAAGGTCGCAGCCGCCGCCGACGACCGCGCCCGCGGCGTCATCATCCGCAGGCTGCAGCGGGCATTGCAGGAGACGGAGTAGCCGGAAGGCGGGCGACGTTGGCCTTGCTCCGACCCGTTGGCTCCATCCAGCCTACGGTGCTATGAAGGGCCGGACCAAAACCGCCTGAAGGAAACGGATGAGAATCGCGACGCTCTTGGCTCTTGGCCTCATGCTTGTCGGCATCTGGCCACAGGACGGTGCGAGGGCACAGACCTCGTCCGCGCCGCCGGTTTCGCTTGCGCCGCCCAAGGCATCGCCGCCGCGCGCAAGCGCCAAAAACTCGCCGGCCGCGTCGGACAGGGTGCCATCGACACCGATGCCTGGCGGACTGCCGCAAGCGCCGAATCCTGCCGCCGACTATGACGGCTTCAGCGTCGGCAGCGAAGTCAATGACACGCCGGATCAGGCGCCGCGACCCGCGACCTCACGCGCAGCAAAGGGCGCCAGGTCCGATCCGGATCCGAAGGGCAACGCGGCTCAGCAATTGATCGATCAGGAAGACGAGGCGTTGAAACGCAAATTGTCCATCTGCAAGAACTGCAAGTAGGGCAGTTTGGTAGCCCGGATGGAGCGCAGCGAAATCCGGGACCGCTCCCGCTGATGCAATTTCCCCGGATTGCGCTGCGCTCCATCCGGGCTACGGCAGCTCGCTCGCAACGAACTCAGACCGTAACGCGGCTACGGATGTTCTCATCCCTTGTGACGGGTCCATCGCTCCTGGGGCTCATCGGCCCATGTGGTGCCAAGGCCAAGCATCGTGATCCAGGTCTCTGCCAGCTTTCCGTCCTCAATGCGATAGGCCTGCATACCGGCGCGGCTGCGCGTTTCGCCGGTCGCGGAATCAGGCCAGACAAATGCAAAGCGGAACCAGGCGCGATCGACCGTGAAGGAGTGATCGTAGACCACGACCCGGATTCCGGGACGGTCCTCGTGAACTGCCTGCAATTCCGTCGCGTATTCGTCGCGGGTCACGGTCCGGTCGCCCTTCTCGTCGTGCCGGATGTAATGCGATGCGACGCAGTCCGGGATCAGGCCATGCTGCCCTTCATGCCAGACCCGCTCCCAACGATCGAAGAGATCGCGCACAGTATCGGTCATGTCACCTCCGGAAATTCAAGCGGGCCCAGGACTCCCGCGCTACGTTGCAAAACTCTTGCCGAAATCCGGATCGTGCAAGCCTCCGAAAACCCGGCAGCAAGCTCGTAGCCCGGATGCAGCAAGCTCGTAGCCCGGATGGAGCGCAGCGAAATCCGGGACCGCTCCCGCTGATGCAATTCCCCCGGATTGCGCTGCGCTCCATCCGGGCTACGGGTCTAAGCTTTCCCCGACGCAGGCCAGCGCCGGCGCAACGGGTATTTCGACAGCTCCAGCAACACCAGGGATACCAGCGCCGCCGCCACCGTGACCGCGAGATCGTCGGCATGCAGCGGGCCAAACCGAAACAGGTCCGCTGCGGCCGGCCACGCAAGGCTCAGGGCAAGCACGGTCGTCACGAACACCACGATGATGGCCAGTGTCCGGTTCGGCCGGGTGAAGGCTTCGACGAGCGACGTCGAAAACGAGCGGTTGACGAAGATCAGGCTCACGATCACCAGCACCAGCGAGAAGAACGTCAGCGCACGCACCTCGTCTGCCGGCATGCCGTAGGCATTCGCCGTCACCATCACGCCGCCGGTCAGGATCAGTGCAAGCCCGCCCTGCAGCGCCGACCAGACCAGGAGGGACCTTGGCAACAGTGGCTCGTCCGGCGCGCGCGGCGGCCGCCGCATCACGTCGCGCTCTTCGGTCTCGGCCTCGAACACCAGCGAGCAGACGGGATCGATGATCATTTCGAGAAACGCGATGTGAACCGGCCCGAACAGCAGCGGCATTCCGGTCAGCAGCGGCAGCAGCGCAAGCCCTGCGATCGGAACGTGGACCGCGAGAATGAAGCTCATCGCCTTGCGAAGATTGTCATAGATCCGGCGGCCGAGCCGGATCGCCTTCACGATCGAGCCGAAATCGTCGTCGAGCAGGACGATCGAGGACGCTTCACGCGCCACGTCGGTGCCGCGCCCACCCATGGCAATGCCGATATGGGCGGCCTTCAGCGAGGGTGCGTCGTTGACGCCGTCGCCGGTCATGGCGACGATCTCGCCGGCGCTTTTGAGCGCATTGACGATGCGCAGCTTCTGCGCCGGCGCAATTCGCGCAAAGCCGGCTCGCCTCCGCGCCGCCTCGGCGAGCTCGGCATCGGTCATGCCTGCGAGATCCGATCCTGTCAGGATGCGCTCGGGATCGAGCCCTGCCCGCGTCGCGATCGCAGATGCGGTCGCCGGATAGTCGCCAGTGATCATGACCACGCGGATGCCGGCGGAACGGCATTCGGCGACGGCGGCCTTTACTTCGGGCCGTAGCGGATCGGCAAAGCCGGTCAGCCCGCAGAAGCGGAAGGAGAAGCCGCGCTGCGTCTCGGGAAGATCCGTCTCCGCACAAGTCGCCCGCGCCACGCCGAGCACGCGAAGCCCTTCCCGCGCGAGCGCGTCGACACGTGCCCGCAAATCAGCCAGCTCTTCCGCGCTCATGCCGCAGAGCATGCCGATCGTCTCGGGTGCGCCCTTTGCCGCGACGATGCTTTCGTCACCGCTTCCCCGCCACACGTTCGACATGGCGAGAAGATCGGGACGCAGGCCATAGCTCTGCACGAGCCGCCAAGCGGTGCCGGTACTTTGGCGGAGCGAATGCAGCGCCTTTTCCATGGGATCGAACGGCTCCGGGGCGCAGGCCAGGACGCCCGTTTCAATCAATGGATCGAACGCAGGCTCGGCGCGCACCGCAGCATCAGGCACGTATCGTGCGCCATCGGGCAGCATCAGGCACGCGACCGTCATGCGGTTCTCCGTCAGCGTGCCCGTCTTGTCCGTGCAGAGCACGGTTGCCGCGCCCAGCGTTTCGATGGCCGAGGCCCGCCGCGTCAGGACACGGGCCTGCGAGATGCGCCAGGCCCCCATCGCGAGGAACACCGTCAGGACAACAGGAAACTCCTCTGGAAGCATCGACATGCCGAGCGCAATGCCGGCAAGAACGCCCTCCAGCCAGCCGCCGCGGTAGAGTCCGTACAGGAGCACGGTCAACGCGATGACGAATGCGCTGACAACGGCAAACACGGACACCAGACGCGCGGTCTGCTGCTGCAGGCGGGGCGTTTCGGTGGTGAAGGAACTGAGCGACTGTCCGATCTTGCCGATCTCGCTCCGGACTCCCGTCGAGGTGACCTCCGCCATGCCGCTGCCGCGGACGACCAGCGTGCCGGAGAACACGAAGGGCTGGTCGTCGCCGCCCGCATGTGGCGGAAGTGGCTGTTCAAGGGAGGGACTCGCCTGCTTTCGGACCGGAACGGACTCTCCCGTCAGCAACGATTCATCCAGCAGGAGATCATCGCATTGGACGACCGTGGCGTCCGCCGCCACCCGGTCCCCCTCGGAGAGCACGATCAGATCGCCGCGAACCACCTCGCGGCCGGGAATACGGATGCGGTCGCCGGCGCGGATCACGAGCGCGCGCGGGCTGGTGAGATCCCGCAGCGATTCGAGCACCCGTTCGGTGCGCGCCTCCTGCACGATGGTGATGACGATCGAGATCGTGGCCAGAACGAGGAGCAGCACGGCCTCGCCGAAATCGCCCAGGGCGAAATAGATCAGCCCGCCCGCCAGCAGCAACAGCAGCATGGGCTCGCGCAGCACCTCGAGGATGAGGCGCACGACCGTCCGCCGGCTCGAGCGAGGCAGCTCATTGAAGCCCTCGGCCTTCAACCGGGCCTGTGCTTCGGACGCGGTCAGCCCGTGCATCGCGGGCGATCAGTGCTCGCAAGGTTCAACAACAGGTCCTCGTAGCTCATGCGGGTCCCCAAGGAGCCATTGAACGGTGCGCGTGCGTCATTTTCACCACCGCCGCCATCATGCCATGCCGCAGCCTGTCGCCGGCTTGACCTGAGTCAAGCGTCCGCCTGGCAACGGGACAAAATCGCCACAGCCATTCGCCCGGAAGCATTTCACCAACGCCCGTGACGTCGATCGGTGACGCCGTCCCGCATAGCAGACCTACCGCGCACCTTGCCGGCGCGCGCTTTACGTCTTCGCAATTTCCTGATCCTCTCTCCCCCAACCAGCCGGATCAACCGGCCTTGCCAGGGAGAGAGACGCCATGAAGCTCGGCACCGCGATTGCGGAAATCATGCGGCGCGAGGGGATCGAGATCCTTTGCGGCTACCCGGTCAACCATCTGATCGAGCACGCGGCGAAGGCCGAGATCCGGCCCGTGATGGTGCGGCAGGAGCGCGTCGGCGTACACATGGCGGATGCGATCTCGCGGGTGACGTCGGGGCGCACGATCGGCGCGTTCTGCATGCAGCATGGACCCGGCGCGGAAAACGCGATGGGTGGCGTGGCGCAGTGTTTTGGCGAATCCGTGCCCGTGCTGGTGCTGCCGATGGGCTATCAACGCAGGCTCGCGCATATCGAGCCGAACTTCAATTCCAGCGAGGCGATGAAGCCGTTCTCGAAATCCTCCGAGCCGATCATTTTGGCGGCCGAGGTCACCAACATCTTCCGCCGCGCCTTCACGAAACTGAAGAACGGCCGCGGCGGACCGGTCATCGTGGAAATTCCCTCCGACATGTGGAACGAGGAGGTGCCGGAGCCGCTGAACTATACGCCGGTGCTGCGCACGCGCTACGGCGCCGATCCTGTCCACGTAAAGGAAGCAGCCAGCTTGCTGATCAACGCCAAGCGGCCGGTGATCTATGCCGGCCAAGGGGTGCATTACGCGCAGGCCTGGCCGCAATTGAAGCTGCTGGCCGAGCGGCTCGCGATTCCCGTCACCACCAGTCTCGGCGGCAAATCCTCGTTTCCGGAAACGCACCCGCTCTCGCTCGGCTCGGGCGGCCTCGCGGTGCCGCGCGCGGTGCCAAAATTCCTCGCGGAGGCCGACGTCATTTTCGGCATCGGCTGCTCCTTCACGGAGACCAGCTTTGGCATTGCGATGCCGAAGGGCAAGACAATCATCCACTCCACGCTTGATCCCAATCATCTGAACAAGGATGTGGAAGCGAAGATCGGCCTCGTCGGCGATGCCGGCCTCGTGCTCGATGCGCTGCTGGAGGAGATCGGCAAGACTGTCACGAGGGACCGCGACGCCTCCGCCGTCGCCGCCGAGATCGCGGCCTCGCACAAGGAGTGGCTGGCGAAATGGATGCCGAAGCTGACCAGCAATGACGCGCCACTCAGCCCCTATCGCGTGCTGTGGGACCTGCAGCACACCGTCGACATCGCGAACACCATCATCACGCATGATGCCGGCAGCCCGCGCGACCAGCTCTCGCCGTTCTGGAAGGCGGTGGAACCGCTGTCCTATCTCGGCTGGGGCAAGACGACGCAGCTCGGCTACGGCCTTGGGCTGGCGATGGGCGCAAAGCTCGCAAAGCCCGACAAGCTCTGCATCAATGTCTGGGGCGATGCGGCCATCGGCTTTACGGGGATGGATTTCGAGACCGCGGTGCGCGAGCGCATCCCGATCATGTCGATCCTCCTGAACAATTTCTCGATGGCGATCGAGCTCAAGGTGATGCCGATCTCGACCGAGAAGTATCGCTCGACCGACATCTCCGGCGACTATGCCGCGATGGCGCGCGCCTTCGGCGGCTATGGCGAACGCGTGACCCGGCCTGAGGACATCATCCCGGCGATCAAGCGCGGTATCCAGAAGACGCAGGAGGGCGTGCCGGTGCTGCTGGAGTTCATCACCGGCAAGGAGACCGAAGTCTCCCGGCCGGGCACCTGAGGCGACCTCAAGGCCGTGAGCGCTGGCTCCAGCCGCGGGAAATGTGATAATCCGGCCGGGTGCCGCGCCTGCCGCAGCATTCAGCCGGAATGCGAATGACCACTCCCTCGAACGAGGCTGCCGGGATCGACGAGCTCAAGCGGCAATTGCAGTTGGCCGCAGCGGAGAACGCGCGGCTGCGCGATCGGCAAAACGCCAGCGCCGAGATCTTGCGCACCATCGCGGCCTCCCCCTCCGATGCCCGGCCGGTATTCGCGGCGATCGCCTCCAGCTCGAAACGCCTGCTCGGCGGCTTCTCCGCGACCGTGCTCCAGTTCATCGGCGACGAACTGCACCTCGTGGCGTTCACGCCGACCAGCCCGGAGGCCGACGAGGGCCTGAAGGCGTCGTTCCCGCGCCGGATCGAGGAATTTCCGACCTTTGCCCTCGTGCGCAACGGCGAGACGATCCAGTTTCCGGACAGTGAAGCCGACGGCGTTCCGGAGCTGAACCGCGACCTGGCGCGACTGCGCGGTTTCCGCAGCGTGCTGTTCATGCCGCTGATGAACCGGGACACGGCGGTCGGCATGATCAGCGTCACGCGCGCCGAGACCGGGGCGTTCGCGCCAGATCTCGTGCAGCTGCTCCAGACCTTTGCCGACCAGGCCGTGATCGCGATCGAGAATGCACGCCTGTTCAACGAGACGCGCGAGACGCTCGAGCGCCAGACCGCCACCGCGGACATTTTGAAAGTGATGGCGGCCTCACCGTCCGACGTGCAGCCGGTGTTCGACGCCATCGCCGCCAATGCCAACCGGCTGATCAGCGGCTTCTCCACCGCGGTGCTGCGCTACATCGACGGCGCGGCGCATCTTGTCGCCTTCACGCCGGGCGATCCCGAGGGCGATCGCGTGCTGCAGGCCTCGTTCCCGGTGCCGTTCGCGCAGTTTCCTGCCTACCAGCTCACGGTCAACGGTGAATCGGCGCAGCTCCCCGACACCGAGCTCGAGCCGGCCGCGCGCGACATCGCGCGCGCCCGCGGCTTCCGCAGCATGCTGTTCACGCCGCTGATGAGCGAAGGTGAAGCCAAAGGCATCATCATCGCCACGCGGCGAACGACCGGCAATTTCGCCGAGCATCATGTCCGGCTGCTGCAGACGTTCGCCGACCAGGCGGTGATCGCGGTCAAGAATGTCAGCCTGTTCAACGCGACCAGGGAGGCGCTGGAGCGGCAGACCGCCACCGCCGATATCCTCAAGGTGATCGCCGCCTCGCCCGCAGACGTCTCGCCGGTGTTCCAGGCGATCTCCGACAGTGCCAAGGCGCTGGTCGGCGGACATTCCTCCACCGTCACCCGCGTCATCAACGGCATGCTGCATCTGGCGGCCTTCACGACAGACAATGAGGCCGGCAATGCGGAGCTGTTCCGCACGTTTCCGGCGCCGCTGGCCTCGTCGGGCATTCACAGCCGGGTCGCGACCAGCGGTGAATACGCCTTTCGCAGCGACATGCAGAACGAGCCTGATCTGACCGACGCCATGCGGGAGCTGGCGCGGACGCGCGGCTATCGCAGCATCCTCGTGATCCCGATGCTGCGCGACGGCGTTGCGATCGGCACCATCGGCGTGACGCGGCCCGAAGCTGGTCCTTTCCCGGACAAGGCGATCAGCCTGCTCAAGACCTTTGCCGACCAGGCCGTGATCGCGATCGAGAACACGCGCCTGTTCAACGAGGTGCAGGACCGCACGCGAGAGCTCGCGAAGTCACTCGACGATTTACGCGCCGCGCAGGACCGGCTGATCCAGACCGAGAAGCTGGCCTCGCTCGGCCAGCTCACAGCCGGCATCGCGCACGAGATCAAGAACCCGCTCAACTTCGTCAACAATTTCGCCTCGCTCTCCGCCGAGCTGACCGACGAGCTCAACGAGGTGCTGGCGCCCGTCCCGCTCGCGGGCGACCTCCGCAAGGAGGTCGACGAGCTGACCGACCTCCTGAAGGACAATCTCGGCAAGGTCGTGCAACACGGCAAGCGCGCCGATTCCATCGTCAAGAACATGCTGCTGCATTCGCGCGAGGGCGGCGGCGAGCACCGGCTGAGCGACATCAATGCGCTGGTCGAGGAAAGCCTCAGCCTCGCCTATCACGGCGCACGCGCCGAGAAGCCGCAGTTCGACGTGACGCTGAAGCACGAGCTCGATCCTGCGGCCGGACAAGCCGAAGTGTTTCCGCAGGAGATCACCCGGGTGTTGCTGAACCTGATCTCGAACGGGTTTTATGCCGTGAACAAGCGCCAGGCGGAGAACGGCGCGGGCAATTACGAGCCGGTGGTGACGGCCACGACGCGCGACCGCGGCGACAGCATCGAGATCCGCATCCGCGACAACGGCACCGGCATTCCGGACGAGGTGATGGCAAAGATGTTCAATCCGTTCTTCACCACCAAACCGGCCGGCGAAGGCACCGGCCTCGGGCTGTCGATGAGCCACGACATCGTGGTGAAGCAGCACGGCGGTCGGATCGACGTGGCGACCGAGCCGGGCAGGTTCACGGAATTCACGATCCTGCTGCCGCGCAAGAGCAGCTTTTCGGACAACAAGAGGTAGCGTCACCCGGGGGGTATCTTGAAGAGTCTCGCGTGGTTCATTCGGAGGCAACTGCTGTCGCTGTCCGGCGTCGGCCTCATGCTCGGCGCCCTGTTCTTCGCGGCGTCGCTGACGCCGACGCTGATCCCGCGGAGCTATCTCACGCAAGGCGCCATCGCCGGCGCCTGTTTCGCGATCGGCTATCTCGCCGGCAATGTGTGGCGCTGGCTGTGGCACTATCTCGAACTGCCCGAACCGTCGGCGCGGCTGCGATCCGGCGCGAATGCGCTGGTTGCGGCCGGCTGCCTGATCGTCGTCATCGTCTATCTGTGGCGGGCCGCCGGATGGCAGAACTCGATCCGCGCCGTGATGAAGATGCCGCCGGTCGAGACCGCGCATCCGCTCAAGGTCTGTGCCATTGCCTTGCTCACATTCATTGTGCTGCTGGTACTGGCGCGGCTGTTCGTGCTCGCCGCGCGCTTCGTCGCCACGCGCACGCGGCGTGTCATTCCGCGGAAGGTCGCCAACGTCATCGGCGTATTCGTGGCAGGCCTGCTGTTCTGGTCGATCGCCAGCAACGTCCTGATCCGCACGGCGTTCAACGCACTCGACTCCTCGTTCCGCGAGCTCGATGTTCTGTTCGAGCCCGAACGGCCGCAGCCGACGGCGCCCGAAAGAACGGGAAGCCCGGCGTCGCTGGTGAAGTGGAAGGAGCTCGGGCGCATGGGGCGGCGGTTCATTGCCGCAGGCCCGACCGCGACGGAGATCAGCGCCCTTACGGGACTGCCCGCGCAGAATCCCGTCCGCGTCTATGTGGGCCTCGGAAGCCGCGACACGGCACAGGCACGCGCCCGGCTTGCGCTCGACGAGCTCAAGCGGCAGCACGGATTTGAGCGCTCGACCCTCATCGTCGTCACGCCGACCGGCACCGGCTGGATCGATCCGTCCGCAATGGATACGGTCGAATATCTCCACCATGGCGACGTCGCCAGCGTCGCGATGCAGTACTCCTATCTCAACAGCCCGCTGTCGCTGCTGTTTCAGCCCGAATACGGCGCGGAAGCGGCGCGCGCGCTGTTCGCCGAAATCTACGGCTACTGGACGACGCTGCCCAAGGACCGGCGGCCGAAGCTGTACCTGCATGGGCTCAGCCTCGGCGCCATGAACTCGGAAAAATCCGCGGAGCTGTTCGAGATAATCGGCGATCCCATTGCAGGCGCGCTGTGGAGCGGCGCGCCGTTCGAAAGCCGCATCTGGCGCTCGATCACCGCAAACCGCAATCCGGGCTCGCCGGCCTGGCTGCCGGAATTCCGCGACGGCCGCCTCGTGCGCTTCATGAACCAGAATGGACCGACGGTCCCGGCGGATGCGCCCTGGGGGCCGATGCGCGTCGTCTATCTGCAATATGCCAGCGACGCGATCACGTTCTTCGACTACCGCGACGCCTATCAGGCTCCGGCCTGGATGAAGGCCCCGCGCGGCCCCGACGTGTCACCCGAGCTGCGGTGGTATCCCGTCGTCACGATGCTGCAGCTGGCGCTCGACATGGCGGTCGCGACCAACACGCCGATGGGCTTTGGCCATGTCTACGCGCCCGAGCACTATGTCGATGCCTGGGTCGCCGTCACCGATGTCCATGACTGGTCCGCCAACGCGCTGGCGCAGCTCAAGGCCTATCTTGCGGCAAGGGCGCGAAAGGCGGCCCCAGGCAACGTCGCAGAGGATCCTTACGCCGACCGCGGCGGCTAGCGCCCTACTCCGCCATCTCGACGTGCTTGGCGACGGTAGGACCGGCCAGCGGCCGCTCCTCCATCAAGATCAGGCAGAGCGCGGCGGTGGTCATCAGCGCGGTGGCGGCGCCGAACACGTAGCGGAAGGCGTGGCGCATGTCGTCGGCGGGAATTGAAACCGCTCCGGCAACGTGATGCTCGCCGGCGAGCGGAACGTCGGTGCCGAGCGCGATCAGCAGGATCGCCGCGAAGGCCGCGACCGTGAACGAGGACATCAGCGAGCGGAAGAAGTTCATCGCGCCGGTGATGGTGCCGACCTGGGGACGCGCGACCGAATTCTGCAGCGAGACCACGCAGACCGGGAACGTCGTGCCGAGGCCGAGCGCGAACGCAGCCATCAGCGTCAAGAGGCCCCACAGCGGCAGGGTCGTCAGCGTGAGGCCGAGACCGCAGAACGCGGCCCAGGAGGTGCCGACGATGGCGACGCGCTTGTAATGCTTGGCGCGGGCCATGGTGCGGCCGGCCACGGCGGCTCCCACCGTCGAGACCGCCGCGAGCGGGATCAGCGCAAGTCCCGCCTCGCTGGCGCTGAGGTGATAGACCGTCTCGTAATAGAGCGGGAGCTGCACGGTGAGGCCGGTGATCGCACCCAAGCCGCAGCCGCCGGCCGTCAGCGCGAACGGGGCGACCCGGCCCGTCAACAGCTTCAGCGGCAGGAACGGCTCGTCGGCGCGGCGGGCGTGCCAGACGAAGGTGACCGCGAGCGCGACGGCCGCGCCGATCATCGCCAGCACGGTCGGCGACAGCCATGGATAGCGCGTGCCGCCCCAGGTCAGCACCAGCATGAAGACGACGGCGGAGGCCATCAGCAAGACGCCGCCGAGCCAGTCGACCTTGCGCTTGCGGTGGAACACCGGGATCTTCTTCATCTTCGGCAGCAGCAGCGCGATCGCGGCGGCCGCGAGCGGCAGGTTGATCCAGAAGATCATCGACCAGTGCAGATGCTCGGCGAACACGCCGCCGATGACGGGGCCCAAGATGCCGCCGACCATCCAGACGCTCGAGAAATAGGCCTGGTACTGCCCACGCTCGCGCGGGCTCACCACGTCGGAGATCACGGTCTGCACGACCGGCATGATGCCGCCGCCGCCGAGGCCCTGCAGGCCGCGCGCGAGGATCAGCATCGGCATGTTCGGCGCGATCGCGCACAGGATCGAGCCCGCGACGAACAGGCTGAGCGAGGTGGTGATCATCGCCTTGCGGCCATAGATGTCGCTGAGCGTGCCGAACACCGGCGCGACCGCGGTCGAGGCGAGCAGATAGGCGGTGATGACCCAGGACAGGTTCGAGACGTCCTGGAACTGGCGCCCGATGGTGGGAAGCGCGGTGGCGACGATGGTCTGGTCGAGAGCGGCCAGGAACATCGTCAGCATCAGGCTGATGACGATGGTCCGCACCTCGTCCTGCGACAGCGGCGCCGGCGGTGCGAGCGAGGGGGCGTCATCGACGCTCAAGACTTCGCCGGGAAGTCGGGACAGCTCTTCGGCGATATCGTCAGGCAACGCCTGGACGTCGGCAGTGCCCTGCCGTTCGAACTTGTTCATCTCGATCGGAAGCCGTGGAGCGGCGCAACGCCGCGAAGGATTCGTTCTATGCAGGCCAATGTAGACAGCAAAGTTCTTCCCAGGCAGGCACCGCGGCGCATGGGTGCATCCCACCCCCGGCGTCTCCCGAAGACGTGACCACAGAATCGCGGCGGATCAGTCCTTCGGGCGTCGCTTCAGGCGTGCCCGTTTCGGCAGCACCGCCGGCCACTGCACGATGTGGTCCTCGAGATCCTCGTCCGGGATCTCCTCCTCGCTGCCCTCGACCCGGCCGCGCACGGAGACGCCGGCTTCATGAACGGTGTTGGGATCGCCCGAGACCAGCGGATGCCACCAATAGAGGTCGCGCCCCTCGGCGACGAGCTTGTAGCCGCAGCTCGGCGGCAGCCAGTTCAGGGTGCGGACATTGGCCGGGGTCAGGCGGACGCAGTCCGGAACCTTGTCGGAGCGATTCGGGTAGTCCTTGCAGGCGCATGTTCCGGCATCGAGCAGCTTGCAGCCGACATGGGTGAAATAGATCTGGCCGGTGTCCTCGTCCTCGAGCTTGTTCAGGCAGCAGCGGCCGCAGCCGTCGCACAGGCTTTCCCATTCGGCCGCCGACATCTCTTCCAACGTCTTGGTTTTCCAGAAGAATCCTTCCTGGCCTGAAGGTCGTTTGGGAGCTGCGGTCATGCGTCTCAACAAGGTTCGAAAGAGCTACGGTTAACCCCATCTAGGGCGCGCGGGCATTGCACTGCAAGCAACGCCCCCGTGAGGCCCGTAATGAACCGGGGTTCAATTAGGCCTGTTGTTCAAAATACCGAGCCTGACCATTGGTTTATAGGCCCTGCTCGGCTAGAAGGAACAGCAAGTCCCCTCGGACGCGAACCGGGCGCCTTGGGTTTGCCGCAACATTCCCGCAAGACGTTCCGATGCCGCCCCGGCCGGGTGCTTGAACGCTGTCGAAGCGAGCCGCAAGGGTTCTAGGTGGTTCAGAACACACCATCCAATTGGAAGAGCCGTGTCCGGAATTTCTTTCTGGACCTCGACGCGCGCATCGACTCCTCGCTGTTCTCCTCGGCCAAGGGCATTCGCGAGCTCTACGAGCGCTACTCGACCTTCATGGACCGGTTCTATGTCGGCCGCTGGAAGCGCTGGGTGTTCATCGAGCCGCTGTCGGAGGCCGCGACCCTCGGCCTCGGCGGCCTGGTGCTGATGCTGACGCTCGCCATCCCCGCCTTCCGCGAGACCGCGGACGAGGACTGGCTGAAGAAGTCCGACCTCGCCGTGAGCTTCCTCGACCGCTACGGCAACCCGATCGGCAGCCGCGGCATCAAGCATAACGACTCGATCCCGCTGGAAGATTTTCCGGACGTGCTGATCAAGGCGACGCTGGCGACCGAAGACCGCCGCTTCTACGAACATTTCGGCATCGACATCGCCGGCACCGCGCGCGCGCTCGTCACCAACGCGCAAGCCGGCGGCGTCCGCCAGGGCGGCTCCTCGATCACGCAGCAGCTCGCGAAGAACCTGTTCCTGAGCAACGAGCGCACCATCGAGCGCAAGGTCAACGAGGCCTTCCTCGCGGTCTGGCTGGAATGGCGCCTGACCAAGAACGAGATTCTGAAGCTCTATCTCGACCGCGCCTATATGGGCGGCGGCACCTTCGGCGTCGACGGCGCCGCGCACTTCTATTTCAACAAGTCCGCGCGCGACGTGACGCTGGCGGAAGCGGCGATGCTCGCCGGCCTGTTCAAGGCGCCGACCAAATACGCGCCGCACATCAACCTGCCCGCGGCGCGTGCCCGCGCCAACGTCGTGCTCGACAATCTCGTCGATGCCGGCTTCATGACCGAGGGCCAGGTGTTCGGCGCCCGCCGCAACCCCGCCTTCGCCGTCGACCGCCGCGACGAGGCTTCGCCGAACTACTATCTCGACTATGCCTTTGACGAGATGCGCAAGCTGGTCGACACCTTCCCGAAGTCCTACACCGAGCGCGTCTTCGTGGTGCGCCTCGCGATCGACACCAACGTGCAGAAGGCCGCCGAAGACGCGATCGAGAACCAGCTCCGCCAGTTCGGCCGCGATTATCACGCGACGCAGGCCGCGACCGTCGTCTCCGATCTCGACGGCGGCATCCGCGCCATGGTCGGCGGCCGCGATTATGGCGCCAGCCAGTTCAACCGCGCCACCGACGCCTATCGCCAGCCCGGCTCGTCGTTCAAGCCTTACGTCTACACCACGGCGCTGCTGAACGGCTTCACGCCGAACTCGATCGTGGTGGACGGGCCGGTCTGCATCGGCAATTGGTGTCCGCAGAACTATGGCCATTCCTATTCCGGCTCGGTGACGCTGACGCAGGCGATCACGCGTTCGATCAACGTCGTGCCCGTCAAGCTGTCGATCGCGATCGGCCAGAAGGAGCAGCCGAAGGCGCCGAACCCGGCCAAGATCGGCCGCGCCAAGATCGTCGAGGTCGCGCGCCGCTTCGGCCTCAAGGCGCCGCTGCCCGACACGCCGTCGCTGCCGATCGGCTCGGACGAAGTCACCGTGCTCGAGCACGCCGTGGCGTACGCGACCTTCCCCAACCGCGGCAAGTCGGTGACGCCGCATTCGGTGCTCGAAGTGCGCACCGGCGCGGGCGATCTGGTCTGGCGCTGGGACCGCGACGGTCCGAAGCCGAAGCAGGCGATTCCGCCGAACATCGCCGCCGACATGGCGGGCATGATGAGCCACGTCGTCAGCGAAGGCACCGCGCGCCGCGCCGCGCTCGACGGCATTCCGACCGCGGGCAAGACCGGCACGACCAACGCCTATCGCGACGCATGGTTCGTCGGCTACACCGGCAACTTCACCTGCGCGGTGTGGTACGGCAATGACGACTATTCGCCGACCAACCGCATGACCGGCGGCTCGCTGCCGGCGCAGACCTGGCACGACATCATGGTCGCCGCGCATCAGGGCGTCGAGGTGCGTGAGATTCCCGGCATCGGCATGGGCCAGAAGCTGCCGCCGCAGCCGAAGGACGCGAACGCTCAGGCCAGCGCCGCGCCGAAGGTGCTGGAGACCAAGCCCGGCCCGCCGCCCGTGCTGACCAAGCGCGGCGCCGACATCCTGGTGCGCGTCGAGAAGCTGCTCGACGACGCGGCCAAGACCGCGAACAAGTCGTCGGCCGACGACAGCAAGCAGACGAAGCCCGCGTCGGCAACGAGCGCGCTCGCCTTCCCGCAGAATTATGCGGAGGAGAACGTGAACTCCGTCCCGCGCAAGAACTGACAAGCAAGAACTGACAAGATCCCGTGCGGCTGATCCTGATCACATTGACGACCCTTCTGCTCGCGACCGTGGTCGGCGTCGGCGCGACATGGATGACGACGACGCGCGGCACCGAGATCGGCGCGCTGACCATCGGCGCCTGGACCGCACGTCCCCGCACCGGCACCGCCGACGTCGATCCCTATTCGCGCGCCACCATCGTGCGCAACGGCGAGCTGCCGATCGGCACCGGCGACGGCGTCGCCTTCACCGCCACCGCCGACGACAAGAAGAAGGCGCTCGACGGCCGCTGCGACGTGGTCGTCTCCGGCGTGACCCCGCCGGCGCGGTTCTGGACGCTGACGCTCTACGACCGCAAGGGCCACCTCGTGGCCAATTCGCTGCAGCGCTACGGCTTCACCAGCCAGGAGATCGTGCGGCAGTCGGACGGCACGTTCGAGATCCGCATCGCCTCGCGCTCGCGCGCCGGCAACTGGCTGCCGACCGGCGGCATCGAGCGCTACGCCCTGATGCTGCGCCTCTACGACACCCCCGTCGGCGTTGCGACGCGCACCCAGCGCGATGCGCCGATGCCCACGATCAGCACGGTGGGCTGCTCATGATCCGCCTGGCGTTCACCATCGTTGCCGGCGTGGTGCTGGGCCTCGTGGTCCATCTCGTCAGCGTGCTGGCGCTGCCGCGGATCGCGACGCAGGACGCCTATTCACGGCTGACGCCGATGACCAAGCTCAATGGCGTGACGCAGCTTCCCCTCGCCGATCCCAACACCTCGCCGATGCCGTTCATGGACCCGGCGTTCGCGATCGCGATCTGCCGCTACGACCTCACGAGCGGGCCGATCAAGCTCACCGTGCCGGTGAGCCAGGCCTACACGTCGGTGTCGTTCTACACCCGCAACGAGATCGCCTATTACGCCATCAACGACCGCTCCGCCGGCAAGAAGGTGATCGAGCTCGACCTGATGACGGAAGCGCAGCACAACGAGCTGCCCGAGGACGAAGAGGTCACCGCGGCCGACCGCCTGATCATCGATTCCCCTGCGACCACCGGCCTGATCGTGATGAAGGCCCTCGCCGCCGAGCCCGGCCTGATGCCGCAGGCCCAGACGACGCTCGCCGCGGCCACCTGCGGCCCGCAGACCGAGCAGCCCGCCAAGGCCGAAGCGCCGCGCGGACGGCGCTGAAGCGAACCTTTTCGGCGAGCTCTCAACAAAAAGCGCGAAAACAACCCCATGCACAGTAGCGGGGGCATTGAAATCATTGAGCTCTTTAAGTGGCGATTGGAGGCTGCCGCGCCGCACGCGCGGCTTTGACTCGTCGGGCAAAACAGGAGCATACTGGCAACGTCGAAAGTTCACCCGCGCGGAAGCAATCCGTCGCGGGTGTTTTCATTTCGGAGCACAGACTGTCGTGATCGACGGTTTCGCCGACGCGACGATCGCTCCCGCCCGTGAAGATCACCCCATCCTGATGTCGTCGTCATCGCGAACGACGCGCAGCCTCGGACGCCGCCGGATGCGGTAGACCGACGCCGGGGGAATGTTGAGCCCCGTTCGTCCGACCAGGCTCGCCTTCAACCCGAGCCGGTCAAGGATTGGCCGGGGCACGGGGCAGCGCGGTCCGTAGGTGAACTGGTAGAGCGTGCCGCCCTCCTTCATGTGACGGAACGCTCCGGTCAGGATCGCGATCACCTTGCGCGGCGACATCGACAGCAATGGCAGGCCGCTGACGACGGCAGAGGCCGGCGCCATGAACGGCTCGTATTGCGAGAGCTGGCGTGCATCCATCCAGAGCACGCGCGCTTTTGGAAATCGCTCCTGCAAAAGGCGGACGAAGTCCGAACCGTATTCGACCAGCAACAGATCGCGCTCTGCTAAGCCGCGCCGGAGCAACGCCTTGGTGAAGATACCGGTGCCCGGTCCCAGCTCGATCACCGGCCCGGCTCCCGGCACGATCTCCTGCGTCATCAGACGCGCCAGCGACTGTCCTGATGGCGCAATCGCGGAGACCTGCCAGGGATTGGACACGTACGAACGGAAGAAATGGAAAAAGTCCGCAATTGCTGTGGCGTTCATCACGATCCTCTTTCCGTTCGCCTCGAGGGAACGGACGCGTTTCAGGGACAACGGCCGCGCGGCTTACGACGCGATGTTGTGTTGCCTCGACTCGCCTTGAGCGGCGTTCGACACGGCCTCCCACGCTTCCCACGTCGCGAGACGATCGGCATAAGCGGCGCGGGCGCGCGGCAACCCTTCCGTGCCGACAAAGAACCGCAATGGCGGGTTCTCGGCGTCGACGATCCTCAGGATCGCATCTGCCGTCGCTTCCGGTTCGCCAAATGCGAGCCTGGCGCCCGCCGCAAACACCTCCGCCCGCGTGTTGCTGTAGGCGCTGATGACGGGCGAGATCCTGAGAGAGGCCATGCTGGCAAACCCCGTCGCGTAGGCGCCCGGCTCGAGCAGCGTGACCTTCACCCCGAAGTCCTTGACCTCCTGCGCCAGGCTTTCATGAAGCGCTTCGACCGCAAATTTCGACGCGTTGTAGAATCCGGTGATCGGACCGGCGACGACGCCCGCGACACTCGACACGCCGATGATATGACCGCTCCGCTGCCGCCGCAGCAACGGAAGCGCGGCCTGGATGACGCGGAGCGTGCCGAAAAAATTCGTATCGAACTCCGCGCGGACATCGGCCTCGAGCGCCTCTTCGATCGCCCCGACCAGCGCATAGCCCGCGTTGTTGAGGACGACGTCGAGTCTTCCGAAATGGGCGTGGGCCCTGGTTACGGCATTCTGCACCGCCCGGGCATTGGTCACGTCCAACACAATCGGCAGTATCGCGTCGCCGTAACCTTCTACAAGGTCGACCATGTCCGCCAGAACGCGAGCGGTGGCTGCCACTCTGTCGCCGCGCTTGAGGGCCGCCTCGGTCCAGACGCGGCCGAAGCCGCGGGATGCCCCGGTGATGAACCAGACTTTACCAGACATGCAATATTCCTCGGTGAGTTGACTAAAGCGCGATGAGATTTGGATGAATCGTCATCGCGCTTCAGGTTGTTGTTTGAGCATGATCTTTTCGGAAAACCGCTGCGCACTTTTCCGGATCATGCTTCAGGTCTTGCCTGCCTGTCGTATCGCCGTCGTTTGCGATCGGCAGTAGCAAGGTGCGCCAACGAAGTTGCCGCAGGCGCCAAGGACGGCACAGAAGCGAACCGGATTCCGTGGTCCGGACCGTCAGTGAATCTTGTTGCCGTGCAGCTCGCGCCATCGGCTCGGCGTCACGCCTTCCCAATATCGGAAAGCGCGGTAAAAGGAGCTCGCATCCTGGTAACCCAGCAGGCACGCGACCTCGTCGATGTCGGCCGTCGGATCCGACAGGAGCTGCCGCCCGAGCTCCTGCCGAGCCTCGACGAGAAGCTCGCGGAAGCTCGTGCCTTCTCCGGTGATGCGGCGTTGAAGCGTCCGCTCGCTCACTCCGAGATCGCGCGCCACGTCGAACAGTTCCGGCCGTCCGCTCGCAAGACTCCTCTTGAGCACGACCTTGACCTGCTCCCTGATCGAGCTGCGCGCCTGAAGCTCGCCGAGGGCAGAGGCCAGTGCCGGCGTCAGAATTTCGAGGAGTTCCTGATTATGGCCGGGAAACGGGCGATCCAGATCACCGGAGTTCAGGACGAGACGGCTCCGTTCGGCGCCGTAGCGAATCGGACACTCAAAGTAGTTCTGATAGACGTCGCCCTTGGGGCGAGGACGAACAAGCTCGACACGCTTCGGGATCAGACGCTGCCCGGTGCCGCGGCGCCCCAGTTCCACAAGGGACGCAAAGGTCACGTCCGTCGAAATCGCAGGCTCGGGACCGGTTGCGTAGGGCCATTCCACCGTGATCCTGCATTCGTCCTTGCCTTCTTTGATCTCGACCTGCTCGGGCGAACAAAGCCGCTTGAAACGCGCGATGCGGAGCAAACCGTCACGATAATCGCGCGCATAGAACGCAGCCAGGCTCGACGGTGGATGCACGGCCGTATCGGCGCTCTGAACCATCGCGAGGCCAAGGCCCGGCTCCGGCTTCAGCTCCTCGAGCGCTTTCCAGAGGGCGAAGTACTGCGCCGTCGTGACCTGTCCCTGTTCGTTCAAGTGCAGCGTCAGGGGCAACTTCGCCTGCCGCAACAGCGCCGCCGGCGGCACCCCGAGATGCCCGAGAGCCAGCCAAAAGGCTCGGGGGACCTTGCACCTGTCTGCCGCTGCTCCGCTCATGGCTGATCCTAACGCATCTGGCTCATGATCACGCGGTCGAACATGCGGTCGCCGAACCATTCGCGAATCTTGATCATGGGTAAAGCATATTTGCCGGCGACGTAGCGCGTCCGCGGCTTCGACGCTTTCACGACCCGGGACACGACGTCGGCGATGACGCTTGGATTGGTGCCGCGTCCCTGTCCATAGGCTTGGCGGGTCGATTTCGCGACCATCTGCGTGAGCCTGGCATAAGGACCTGTCCCCGATCGCTTGAGCAGGCCATTGGCGACCACATCGCCAAATCCCGTCTCGATCAAGCCCGGCTCGACGACCACGACCTTGATGCCGAACGGGGCGAGTTCAAGTCGCAGGCAATCGGACCAGCCTTCGAGCGCATGTTTGGTTGCGTGATACCACGCCCCCAGGAGCGTGTAGATCTTGCCGCCCATCGAAGTGATGTTGATGATCGTGCCGGCGCGCTTCTCCCGCATCTTCGGCAGCAGCAGCTGTGTCAGCCTGGCGGCGCCGAACAGGTTGACATCGAACTGGTATCGCGCTTCGTCGATGCTGACGTCCTCGACGGGGCCATAGAGACCGAAGCCGGCGTTGTTGACGAGCACGTCGATACCGTCCACTTCGCCGAGGATGGTCTCGACCGTGGCCTCGATCTCGGCCTCGTTCGAGATGTCCATGCGCAAGGATCTCGCCCCGAGCTTGACGAGATCGTCCATCCTGTCGACGTGGCGCGCGGCGACAAAGACCTGGAAGCCGTCCGTGATCAGGCGCCTCGCGATTTCCTTGCCCATGCCGGAGGAAGCTCCGGTGACGAGCGCTGTTCTTTTCGACCTGTCGAACATCTCAACCTCTCTTTGCTCTGATCCTTGTTCTGCTGCCTCCGTGGACCGAATTGACTAACCGAACGCGCCACTAGACTTGCACATCGCGCCAATCCTGACGACGGGTCCAGGCGGCTGTTCTGTAAAGACAAAACGCGGCACCGGGGCCGCGCTTTGGCAGGATGGCTGCGGATTGACGGAGATCCGCTCATCCGCGGGCGCGGTGGAACGAGCGGGTTTGGCCCATTGCTGGCAAGCCGAGATAGCCCCGCAGATGCATCTTGCCGTCCTTGACGGAGGCCTTGCAATTGTAGGTGCGCCCGGACGAGGCGTCGTAGATCGAGCCGCCGCTCCACTCGCCGTCCTCCCAGCGCAAGCCCGTGATGAAGACGATGTTCTTCAGCGATCGCGAGCGCAGCGCCGGGTCGGGGTTCCTGGCGTCCTTCTTGAAGGTGACGTTGTCTGCTTCCACGATCTCGTTGCCGTAGAGCATGCGTGCCTGGAATTCCGTTCCGGTCTTGAACATGTCGAGCTTCACGGTGCCGTCGTCCGCCTCCCACGTCCCGACGATCGCATCGGGCGCCGGCGCCTCGCCGTGAGCCATCGGAATCAGACCGACGTTCAGGGTCGCCATCAGCAGAAAGATCGCGGATCGACGGGAAAGCGGAGACGTTTGCATGGCGTGTTCCTTGGTTTGCGGAAGGGAGGAGCGATCGAGCCGCTCGCTGGTCTCGCAAATGTCTCTAGATTTCGGGATCGGTCCTGGCAGCGGCGGAAAGCGCCAGCGGAATTGCCAGGTACGCCAATCGATGCCGGGCCATCCCGTTCATGGACCGGGCCTTCGCGATCGCGATCTGCCGCTACGACCTCACAAGCGGACCGATCAAGCTCACCGTGCCGGTGAGCCAGGCCTACACCTCGGTCTCGTTCTACACCCGCAACGAGATCGCCTATTACGCCATCAACGACCGCTCGGCGCCCGCGCGGCTTTGACCCGTCGGGCAAAACAGGAGCATACTGGCTTCATTGAAAAGTAGGTCATACCCGCGCGGAGAAATCCGCCGCGGGTGTTTTCACGTCTGATCCCCGCCCTGGAGTGAGGGCCGCCTTCGCGCGGTCCGGTCCGCGCGCTGCGCGACGCCCCGATTGGCGCCAGGCCGCCTGCTGCTTCCGATCCTCGATGGTGGTGCGCAGGGCCTGTCACTCCGGGCGATGTTCAATTCTTCTCTGCCGCGCGCCGTTAGCTCCATCACGTGTTTGCCGTCACACACGACGCCCTTCTCGATGAAGCCGCTGCGACGCACGTTGTGCAAAGCCCGGGAGCCGACAGTTGCGCAAATCAGCGCGCCCTGCCTGCCGGTTGTTTGATACAACTCGCCGCGTTCGGCGGCTTCAAGAGCACGAATCTCCGGTTCCGTGAGGTGACTCTGGCGCAAACGCTGACGCGGCATCTCGAACTCCTGGCATCGGCCACAGCTCACACTTGGTGCCGATGGACCCTGTCTCTTGATCTGGATCAAAGGTCTGCCCCGTCCCTCAGATGCGCATAGCTCGTGTGAAGGGCGACGAGGAAGCCGTCGCGGCCGCATGCGCGGCTTTGACTCGTCGGGCAAAACAGGAGCATAGTGGCACCGTCGAAAGTTCGTCGCACCCGCGCGGAGAAATCCGCCGCGGGTTTTTTCATGTCGCAGCCAGCGCGCCAGCAAACCCGGAGACTGCGGCCACGCTGCCGCGCGTCGATCCTGCGACGGTAGGAGTATTGCGTCACGTCAAGGCGCCTCTGCGACAACCATTGCCAAAACCCAACGAGCGCAGGTTTGCATCTGACGAAATTCCGGCCTAAGCTTTCCATCAGCCCCACGCCCTGCCGTAAGCAGGTGTGAAGCTCCCCGCCACGACGGATTACGGGCAAGTTTGGTTTTGCGCATTCGCGCATCTTTCCGTCGTGTCCATGCGGAACAATCCTGCCGCGTTCGGTTCGGGCGCAATCATAGGTACTCTGGGCGGCCTCATCGGCCTCGGTGGCGCAGAATTTCGGCTGCCACTACTCATCAGCTTGTTCGGATTTCGCGGCCTTGAGGCCGTGGTTCTCAACAAGGCGACGAGCCTGATCGTGGTGGCGAGTGCACTGCCATTTCGCGCGCGCGCCGTTCCGTTCGCGGAGATCTTTGCCCATTGGCCGATCATGCTGAACCTGCTGGCTGGCAGCCTTGTCGGCGCCTACGCCGGGGCATCCTGGGCGACGCGCCTCAAGTCCGGAACGCTCTACAAGATCATCGCCGTCTTGTTGCTCCTGATCGCCGGCGTGCTTCTGCTCGCGCACAATGCGGCAGTAACCGCACCCGCGCTGACGGGCGCGAGCCTGACTGTCGCGGGCGTCGCAGCAGGCTTTGCTATCGGCATCGTGGCGTCGCTGCTCGGCGTTGCTGGAGGAGAGTTTCTGATCCCCACGCTGATCCTGCTGTTCGGCGCAGACGTGAAGCTCGCGGGCAGCCTCTCACTCGCGGTGAGCCTTCCGACGATGCTGGTGGGATTTGCGCGCTATAGTCGTGATCAGAGCTTTTCAGTGCTCCGCACCAACTGGCCGTTCATGCTCGCGATGGCAATCGGATCCATCGTCGGCACATTCATCGGCGGCTTGCTTCTCGGCATCGTCCCGAATTCGATTCTCCTGCCGGGATTGGTCGCAATCTTGGTCATCTCGGCCGTAAAGGTTTGGAGGCACGAATAGAGCTTGCTCAGGCGTAGGGGGTTCGAGTTCTCCGTGCCCAGAGCAGCGCGAACGGACCCACTGCAATTCCGGCGGCGAGGACGACGAAGGCCAGCAGCCAGCCGTTCGCGCTCTGCGGGCCGCCAGCCGCGTCGAGCGCGGCGCCGGTTCCCCAGGCTCCAAGCGCCGACAGGCCGAAGCCGACCGTCGAGTGCAAGGCCAGCGTCGCGCCACGATGCTCGGACACGGCCGCGGCCGACATGCCGGCCGTCAACGCTCCTGAATCGGCCGGCACCGTCAGGCCGTAGACGAGCAGCAGCAGGGCAAGCAGCCATGCCGGCGCCGTCGCGCTGAGCCCGATGACCAGCGCAACGCAGGCCGACGCGATCATCACGACCGTGATGGCGCGATGCCGGCCGAATTTCAGTGCGGCCTCGTTGCCGAGAACGCTCGCGGGCATCGAGATCACCGCAAAGCAGAAGCTCAGCACGACGGGACTCAGCCACGACGGTGCGCCCTGGTGCGTGACGACGAAGGTCCAGAACCCGACCAGCCAGGTGCGGATGCCGTAGAGCTCGAAACAATGCGCGCCGTAGCCGAGGATGTAGCCGAGCGCTTCGCGGTTGGCGAAGACCGGTGCGAAGTTCAACAGGCGCCCGGCCTTCGGCGCAGGGCGCCGCGCGTCGATCAGGAGGCACGCAATGACCATTGCGATCGGACCGAAGCCGGTGACGAGGAAGGCGGTCCGCCAGCCCCAGCGGTCCGCGATCAATTGCGCCACCAGGAACGAAAGGCCGACGCCAACCGAGAAACTCGACGTGTACAGCGTGACGGCCCGCGAGGTGTCCCCGGCGGGAAGCCGGTCCGTCAGCGCCTTCAGGCCCGGCATGTAGGCGCCGGCAAACCCAAGCCCCGCGAGCGACCAGGTCGCGGTTCCCGACCAGAACCCTTGCGCGAAGATGCCGAACGCTGCGGTCGCCAGCCCGCTCAGGATCGAGCCGCAGAGCAGCACGAGCCGCGCATCGATCCTGTCGGTCAACGTCGTCAGCACGGGCACCGCGAGCATGTAGCCGAATGCATAACCGCTCGCCATCAAACCGCCTTCGGCGGCCGAGAGCCCCCACGCCGGCATCAGGTGCTGCGCAAGGTTTGCAGACAAGGTCACATGCGGCAGCAGATTGCCGACCTGGCCGATGCACATCACCGCAATCAGGGACCGGCCGCTCAGACTACGAATGTTGTCCTCCCGCCTGAAGCGGCGTTGATGTTGCCTGCTCCGCACGGAGCAGCAAGAGCGCCAGGAAGGCCGAGAGCGAAACCAGCGCGCTGATCCACAGCGCATTGCTGCCGATGTGTTCCACCATCAGCCCCAGCGCGAGCGGTGCAGCGGCACCCGTTACCCTCGAAGGCAGCGAGATCATACCGACACGCCTGCCAAAGCCGGCCGGCCCGAACAGCGCCAGGGGAAGCGTTCCGCGGGCAATGGTGATGATGCCGTTGCCCGCTCCGTACAGCACGGTGAAAGTCGTCGCGAGCAAAGGGCCGCCCGCAACCAGCGCAACGACGCCGATGGGATTCATCAACATGGCCAGTCTCGCCGAGAGCAGTGGATGAAATCGGGCGAGCCATCCAGCTTCCAGAAGACGGGCGCCGACCTGCGCAGGACCAACCAGCCCGCCCGCGAGCAGGGCCTGCGCCGGAGTCGTGCCGAACGCAACCAGCATGGTCGGCAGAATGGCCGAGATTCCGGAGCTGACGAAGCTTGCTGCCGCAAACATGTAGGCCAGCAGCACCATCGCGAATGTCTCGCTCTGGCGTCCGGCGGGTTGGCTCCCTCGCACATTTGGTTGTGGCATCTGGTCCAATGGGACGGCGCGCGGCAGGGAGAGATTGAGCGGCAACGCGAGGGCGATATGGATCGCCGCCCATACCTGGCAGGCGACACGCCAGCCGTACTCCGAAGCGAGCCACGTCGTGAGCGGCCAGCCGAGCGTGCTGGCGAAACCGGCGATCAAGGTGATGCCGGTGATGGTTCGTCGCGCATTGGTGCCGTAGATCCGAGCGAGCGTCGCGAAGGCCGCCTCATAGAGGCCCATGCCCATGCCGATCCCGAGCAGCACCCAGGCTGCAATCAACACAGCCACGCCATGGGCCACGGACAGCAAGAGCAAGCCCGCCACGAAGACGAGGTTCGAGATCGCAAGCAGACTGCGCCCGCCGAACGTATCGATGGCGTGCCCGACGCGCGGGCCGAGCAGACCGGAGATCACGAGCGCGCCCGACAGCGCCCCGAACACATAAGTCGGTGCAAGGCCGAGATCGCGCGCGATCGGCGCGGCCAGGATGGCAGGGAGATAGTAGCTCGACGCCCACGCAACGGTCTGTGCGGTGCCGAGCGCGACGACGACAGTGAGCGGACCTGCAGCCTGGCCCGCGGCGACCTGCTTCATGAGCAACCGCACCCCGCAGCGCCTGCCGTCCTGGCCGTTTCATCAGCGGCGCAGCAGGCGGACGTCTCCTCCTGTGCCGGGCCGCCGCAGCATCCTGCCGCGGCCCCTGTCTCGACGCCGCCGCGCGTGCAGACGCCGGTCTCAGGCAGCACGAGTTCGACGCGAGCCGCGGCCTCCTTGTCGCCGGCGATGTCGGCGGCGATCGAGCGGACCTGCTCGTAGCCGGTCATCATCAGGAAGGTCGGGGCACGGCCGTAGGATTTCATGCCGGCCAGATAGAAGCCCGGCTCGTCATGCGCGAGCTCTCGCGCACCATGAGGACGGACCGTGCCGCAGCTATGCTCGTTGGGATCGATCAGCGGCGCGAGCGCGGCGGGCGCCTCGATGGCTGGATCGAGCCGCAGCCGCAGCTCGGACAGGAACGACAGATCGGGACGAAAACCGGTCGAGACGACCAGCTCGTCCGCGACCACGCTCCGCGCACCGCAGCAGCCACCCGCGGAAATCTTGAGACGACCTTCCGAGTCCGACAGATGCGTGACGCCAAATCCGGTCTCGACCTTGATTTTCCCGGCCGCCACGAGCGCGGCGAAGGTGGAGCCCAGTTCGCCGCGTGCCGCCAGCTTGTCATTGCTGCCGCCGCCAAAAGCCTTTGCCGGATCGGCGCCGCGCAGCAGCCAGATCGCTTCCGTGCCGTGCACCTCGCCTGCGAACTGCACGAGATCGATCAGCGTGCCCACCGCGGAATGGCCGGCACCGAGCACGGCAACAGTCTTGCCGGCATACCTGGCGCGATCGGCGCCGCGCACATCCGGCATGCCATAGGCGATGCGGTCCGCGCGCTCGCGCTCACCGATCGCGGGCAAGCCGTTGCTCCCGGCGGGATTGGGTGAGAACCACGTGCCTGAAACGTCGATGACGGCATCCGCGCGCAACACCTCGGGGCCTTTGCCGTTCTGATAGCGGATTTCGAAGGGCGCCTGTGCCCGTCCCTTTGTCTTGACCTTGTCGAAGCCCGCCCGGCTGATGCCCGTGACGCGGCTGGATGTCCGGATCGCCTCGCGGAGCGGGGTGCGTGTTGCGAGCGGATTGAGATATCCATCGATCAGTTCGCCGCCGGTCGGATACGACTGAGGATCCGGCGAATTCCACCCCGTCGGCGCAAGCAGGCGCGCCGCCGCCTTATCGACATTGTATTGCCACGGCGAGAAGAGCTGGACGTGCTGCCACCGGCGGACTGCGTGTGCGGCTTCGGGTCCGGCCTCGAGCACGATCGGAGACATGCCGCGTTCGAGCACATGCGCGGCCGCAGCGAGACCGACCGGCCCTGCCCCGATGATCGCTACCGTCCTGGCGTTCATTCCGGCTTCTCCCATCTTTCTAGAACCATCGAACAAGTGGTCAAAAAAATCACGCCGCCGTCTGCGCGTCCTTGCAGCCGACTTCGTCCGCACAGCACTCCGCCGCAAGAAAATCGACCAGCCCCCGCATCGCATCGAAGTTCGCGTGGCAGATCAGGGTCGTGGATTCCCGGACCTGACTGACGAGCCCGACCGCAACCAGGGTCTTGATGTGATGCGACAGCGTCGACGCCGGAATCTTCAGCTTCTCCTGCAGGCGACCCACGGGCATGCCCGGGTGCCCTGCGCGAACAAGGGCCCGATAAATCTGGAGCCGTGTCCGGTTACCAAGAGCTTCCAGGCGTGCTGCTGCATCGTCGATCTTCATGATCCCACGATGCGCCCAATCGTCCGCGCCGTCAACCGTATTTCTAGAATATTCGAAATATTGGGTTTCTGATTGACACCCTCCCTTTAATTCCATAAGTCTGGATATATGGAAACTGAAGAAGCCGTCCTCGCCCTCGCGGCGCTCGCCCAACCGACCCGTCTGGAGGCTTTCCGGACGCTGGTCCGGCACGAGCCTGATGGTCTTGCGGCCGGCGACCTCGCCCGCCTCCTGGAAGTCCCCCAGAATACATTGTCGGCGCATCTGTCGATCCTGAGCCGCGCGCGCCTCGTGTCGTCCGAACGGCACAGCCGCTCGATCGTCTACCGCGCCAACCTCGGCGAGTTTCGCGACGTCGCCGTTTTCCTGCTTCGCGATTGCTGCGGCGGCCGGCCGGAAGTTTGCGAGCCGGTTGTCCAAACCCTGCAGTCCTGCTGCTCGCCAAAACGAAAGGAGCGAGCGCGCTGATGGAGACATTCGACCTTTCGCGGCGCCTTGCAGCCGAAGCGCTCGGCACCGGCATTCTCGTCGCGACCGTGGTCGGCTCCGGCATCATGGCGGAGACACTGACCAAGGACGTTGCGCTTGCGCTCCTCTGCAACACGTTGCCGACCGGCGCCATTCTGGTCGTGCTGATCACCGTGCTTGGCCCGATCTCCGGTGCGCACTTCAATCCGGCGGTCACGCTGGTCTTCGCCGGCAAGCGCGAGCTGCCGGTGAACGAAGCGGCGCTCTACGTGATTGCACAGATCGCCGGTGGCATTGCGGGAACGATGGCCGCTCATCTGATGTTCGGACTGCCCCTGCTCGATCCCTCGACGAAGGTGCGAACGGGCGGGCCGCAATGGTTCGCCGAAGCGGTCGCCGCCTTCGGGCTGGTCGCAACGATCCTGGCCGGCATCCGCTTTCAGCGAACGGCGGTCCCCTGGCTGGTGGGCCTCTACATCACAGCGGCCTACTGGTTCACGGCCTCGACATCGTTTGCCAATCCGGCGGTCGCCATTGCGCGGTCACTGACAAACACGTTCTCGGGCATTCGTCCCACCGACCTGCCCGGGTTCATCCTGGCGGAACTCTGCGGAGCATTCGCCGGACTACTGCTCATGAACTGGCTGCTCGGACAGACCAAAGCCCGCGGCCCCGTCCCGATCGCGGAGACAACCCGATGAGCGTCACGATCTACCACAACCCCGCCTGCGGCACCTCGCGCAACACGCTGGCAATGATCCGGCAGAGCGGCGTCGAGCCTGTCGTGATCGAATACCTCAAGACGCCGCCATCGCGCGAAACGCTGAAGCAACTGATCGCGGCGATGGGAATATCGGTCCGCGCATTGCTGCGCGAGAAGGGCACGCCCTACAAGGAGCTTGGCCTCGATGATCCCAAATGGGCAGACGACGAGTTGATCGACCAGATGCTGGCGCATCCCATCCTGATCAACCGTCCGATCGTGGTGACGCCAAAGGGCACGCGCCTGTGCCGGCCCTCGGAAGCGGTCGTCGATCTTCTCGACAATCCCGTCGGCCGCTTCGTGAAGGAGGACGGCGAGGTGGTCGAGACGCGTTAGGCCGGCGCTGACCGGTCAAGCGCGGCTCGTCGGGCAAAACCGGACCGGGAACATCGAGAGTTCGTCTTACCCGCGCGGGGAAATCCGCCGCGGGCATTTGCCGCGGGCGTTTTATGTCGCACCAGAAGTAGCCCGGGTCGGAGGATTTCTCTGGTTCCCCTTGCGTCAGCTTGGGCCATCGATCTGTAAGCGCCGCGGTTCCAGGAGTGACGGGCCTGATCCGATCACGTGCACAATCCTGACATGCCCCTGGAGAGTGGCAGGGGATGGTTCCGCGTCGGGCCTTGGTCCGTGCAGGACCGAAAAAGGTTCAATGGATGCGAGGACTTCGCTCTCCCGAACGCGGGGGTTTCGTCATTGTCTCAGTATGTCAATGTGATAGCTTTCACAGACAGCGGCCTTTGGGGGGCTATAGGCTGGGCTCGCGTTTGAAAGTTCGTGGAGTCCCCCGCTATGGGCGAAATTCGCAACTTCAGATCGGGAAGTCAGGATGAGCCGCCTCCGCATGGCGTGGGGCCGCGTCGTCTTGCAGCGATCATCGTCGGCGATATCGCCTCCTACAGCCGCTTGATGCAAGCCGATGAGGAAGGCACGCATGTCCGCGTGAAGCGGATCGAGCGGGACCTCATCCAGCCCAGCATCGTCGAGCATCATGGAAGCCTCGTGAAGACGACGGGCGACGGCTTCATCGCCATCTTCGATAGCCCCGTCGAAGCCGTTCGATGCAGCATCGTCATCCAGCAGAACCTCATCGGCCGTAACGCCTCGCTCCCCAAGCATTCGCGGATCGAGTACCGGATTGGCGTCAATCTCGGCGACGTCATTGTGGAGCCGGACGATGTGTACGGCGACGGTGTCAACATCGCCACGCGCATCGAGGGCCTTGCCGAACCGGGCCACGTTTACATCTCAGGCGCGATCTACGAGCAGATCAAGCACAAGGTCGTGTGCGGTTACGAGTCGCTTGGGGATCGCAAGGTCAAGAACATCACCGATCCCGTGCGCGTTTATCGCGTGCTGCCTGACGCCGACGCGGTCGACAGGACCCGCGGCCGCCGCGAGAATGCGCTGATCTTTCTCCTGGGCATCACACTACTGATCATTGCTGCCGGCGCGCTGTGGTATCTGCTGGCCTTGCCGCATGGGAAAATGCGCGAGCAGGCCGCCGTGCCGACCGCCTCTCCGGCTCCCGCTCCGGCTCCATCGCCGCCGCCCCCCCAACGCGAAGCGGCGGCACCGATGCCGCAGCCATCGCCCTCGCTGGCTGCGTCACCCCCACCGCCCGCCCCGGCACCGAGCCCATCGGCGGCGCCCGTTCGCGAGCCCGAGATGATCGCCATTCGCGGCGGCAGCTTCGCAATGGGAAGCAATGATGATCCGACCGAGCGGCCTGTTCACCAGACCACGATCAAGCCGTTCTCGATCGGCAAATATCCGGTGACGGTTCAGGAGTGGAACGCCTGCGCGGCTGCCAAGGCATGCGGCTTCGCCGCCAGCGGCCGGGACGATGCGCCGATCACCAATGTGAGCTGGACCGACGCGCAGCAATATGTCGCCTGGCTGGCGCAGGCGACGAAGAAGGCCTATCGCCTTCCAAGCGAAGCGGAATGGGAATATGCCGCGCGCGGCGGAACGCAAACCAAATATTGGTGGGGTGACAAGCTCCAGCCGGGCATGGCCGGATGCAAGGATTGCGGCGACGTCGCGGCCGAGCAGCCGGCGAAAGTGGGTAGCTTCAAACCCAATCCATTCGGACTCTACGACATGGGCGGTGCCGTCGATCAGTGGGTCGAGGATTGCTGGCATAGGACGTATCAGGGGGCGCCTGGCGACGGATCGGCATGGCGCGGCCCGGACTGCACGTCGCATGTCCTGCGCTCGGGCTCCTGGAAAAACGATTCCAGATATGTACGGACGTCAAATCGCGATGGCTACGACACCAATGTTCGATACCCGACTCACGGCTTCCGCGTCGCGCTCGATCCTTAGTTGCGGGGAGTAGGTCTGATGCACATCCTGCGCTGCCTTGCGCTGTCGGCGATGCTCGCATTGCTGCCGGCCGTCGCTTATCCACAGGGCAAGACCGCCCCCAAGGACGCAAAGCTCTATTTCATTACGCCCCATGATGGGCAGAAGATCCGTGGCGGATTCTGGGTTCGGTTCGGATTGCGCAACATGGGTGTGACGCATGCGGGCGACGACTACCAGAACGCGGGTCATCATCATCTGCTGATCGACGTCAGCGACCCCATCGATCCCAAGGAGCCGATTCTGCAGGACAAATCGCATCTGCATTTCGGCGCGGGGCAGACCGAAACGTTCCTCGAGCTTCCGCCCGGGACTCACACGCTCCAACTGGTGCTGGGGGACGCCAAGCACTATCCGTTCGAGCCGCCGATCGTATCGGAGAAGATCACCGTCCGCGTCAGGCCGACGGCCTCAGCGCGGCAAGGTAAATAGCGAGCCCGGATCGGCGAAACATTCGATCTCCGGTGACCCCACCTATTCCGCAGCCAGCGGCGTGCGCATCAGACGCTCATCCTCAATCGTCGCACGCTCGCCCGGCGGCAGGCCCCGTCCCTTCACCAGGCCGAAGATCGCGGGGATCACGATCAGCGTGAGCAGCGTCGACGACAGCATGCCGCCGATCATCGGCACCGCGATGCGCTGCATGATCTCCGATCCGGCGCCGGTGCTCCACATGATCGGCAGCAGACCGGCCATGATGGCGACCACGGTCATCATCTTTGGCCGGACGCGCTCGACGGCACCGACCATGATGGCGTCATTCAGATCGCGACGCGTGAGGCCCCTTCCTTCGGCGTCGCGCATGGCTTTCATCTCGGCCAATGCGTGATCGAGATAGATCAGCATCACGACGCCCGTCTCGGCGGCGACGCCGGCGAGCGCGATGAAGCCGACGGCGACGGCGACGGACAGATTGAAGCCGAGCCACCACATCATCCAGATGCCGCCGACCAGCGCGAACGGCAGCGACAGCATCACGATCAACGTCTCGGTCATCGACCTGAAATTCAGGTACAGCAGCAGGAAGATGATCGTCAGCGTGACCGGGACGACGACCTTCAGCCGCGCGGCCGCGCGCTGCAGATATTCGTACTGGCCGCTCCAGACCACGTAATGTCCGGGCGGAAACTGGATGCTGTCCGTCACCGCGCGCTGCGCGTCGGTGACGTAGCTGCCGATGTCGCGATCCCTGATGTCGACGTAGATATATGTCGAGAGCTGCCCGTTCTCGGTGCGGATCGACGTCGGCCCCCTCGCCGGCTCGACCTTGGCGACCTCGCCGAGCGGCACCGCACCGCCCGCCGGCATCGGCACCAGGATGTCGCTGGCGATCGCCGCGGGATTGTCCCTGAGGTCGCGCGGATAGCGCATGTTCACCGTGAAGCGCTGCCGGCCCTCCACGGTCGTCGTCACCGTCTGGCCGCCGAGCGCGGCGGCGATGGTGTCCTGAACGTCCTGGATCAGGATGCCGTAGCGGGCGAGCGCCGCGCGGTCCGGCACGATTTCGAGATAGTAGCCGCCGATGCCGCGCTCGGCGTAGGCCGACGAGGTGCCGGGCACGGCCTTGATGACGCGTTCGATCTGCTTCGCCAGCCTGTCGATCTCGACGAGATCGGTGCCCATCACCTTGACGCCGACGGGCGTGCGGATGCCGGTGGAGAGCATGTCGATGCGCGCCTTGATCGGCATGGTCCAGGCGTTGGAGACGCCCGGAAACTGCAACGCCTTATCCATCTCGGCGATCAGGCTATCGACGGTGACGCCGGCCCGCCACTGCTCCTGCGGCTTCAGATTGACGATCGTCTCGAACATTTCCGTCGGCGCGGGATCGGTCGCCGTCGCGGCGCGTCCTGCCTTGCCGTAGACCGAGGCGACTTCCGGGAAAGACTTGATGATCCGGTCCTGCATCTGCATCAGCTCGGCCGCCTTGGTGACCGAGATGCCGGGCAGCGTCGTCGGCATGTAGAGCAGCGTGCCTTCGTTCAGCGTCGGCATGAACTCGGTGCCGAGCTGCCGCGCCGGCCATATCGTCACCGCGAGCACGGCGAGCGATGCCAGGATCACCAGCGTCTTGGCGCGCAGAACGCCTGAGATCACGGGACGGTAGACCCAGATCAGGAAGCGATTGATGATGTTCCGGCTCTCCGGGACGATCCTGCCGCGGACGAAGATCACCATCAGCGCCGGCACCAAGGTGACGGACAGCAAGGCCGCCGCGGCCATCGAGAAGGTCTTGGTGAATGCCAGCGGGCTGAACAGCCGCCCCTCCTGCGATTCCAGCGTGAAGATCGGCATGAACGACACGGTGATGATCAGCAGGCTGAAGAACAGCGCGGGCCCAACCTCGGACGCGGCGTCGATCAGGACCTGGACGCGCGACTGATCGGGCCCGGCACGTTCGAGATGCTTGTGGGCATTCTCGATCATGACGATGGCGGCGTCCACCATGGCACCGATCGCGATCGCGATGCCGCCGAGACTCATGATGTTGGAGCCGAGCCCGAGCAGCTTCATGGCGCCGAACGCCATCAGCACGCCCACCGGCAGCATCAGGATCGCAACCAGCGCGCTGCGGACGTGCAGCAGGAACACGATGCAGACCAGCGCGACGACGATGCTCTCCTCGAACAAGGTATGCTTGAGGGTATCGATCGCCGCATAGATCAGGTTCGACCGGTCGTAGACCGGGACGATCTCGACCGACTTGGGAAGGCTGCTCGCGATCTCGTTGAACCGCTTCTTGACGTTCTCGATGACGTCGAGGGCATTGACGCCGAAGCGCTGCAGCACGATGCCGCTTGCGACCTCGCCCTCGCCGTTCAGCTCGGCGATGCCTCGCCGCTCGTCCGGACCAAGCTCGACGCTGGCGACGTCGCGCAGCAGCACCGGTGTGCCGTTGCTGGTCTTCAGCACGATGTTGCCGAGATCGTTGATGCTCTTGATGTAGCCCCTGCCGCGGATGACGTATTCGAACTCCGCAAGCTCGACGGTGCGGCCGCCGACATCGGAATTGCTGGCGCGGATCGCCTCGCGGATCTTCTGCATGCTGATGCCGCGGTCGCGCATCCGCTGCGGGTCGAGCACCACATTGTACTGCTTGACGAAGCCGCCGATGCCGGCGACCTCGGCGACGCCTTCGGCCTTGGCCAGCGCGAATTTCAGATTCCAGTCCTGGATCGTGCGGGTGTCCGCGAGGTTCAATTCCTTCGACATGACCGCATACTGATAGACCCAGCCGACGCCGGTCGCGTCGGGCCCGATGGTCGGGGCGACACCGGCGGGAAGCCGCGAGGCCGCGCCGTTGAGGAACTCCAGAACGCGCGAGCGCGCCCAGTAAATGTCGGTGCCGTCCTCGAAGATCACGTAGACGAACGACACGCCGAAGAAGGAGAAGCCGCGCACGACCTTTGATTTCGGCACGGACAGCATCGCCGTCGTCAGCGGATAGGTGACCTGATCCTCGATCACCTGCGGCGCCTGGCCGGGATATTCGGTGTAGACAATGACCTGCGTGTCCGAGAGATCCGGGATCGCATCCAGCGGCAGATGAACCAGCGCATAGAGGCCGGCGGCGGCGGCAAAGCCGGTGCCGAACAGGACCAGCAGCAGATTGCGCGCCGACCAGGCGATGATACGGGCGATCATTTGCGATCTCCCATCGTTTGGCCGGCGTCGGTGGCCCGTGGTGCGCCTTCCGCAAACCCCTTCAGCGCCGCCTTCAGATTGCTTTCTGCATCGATCAGGAAGTTGGCGGAGGTGACCACTGCCTCGCCATCGGCAAGACCATCCCGCACCTCGACGTAGCCGCCGCCGCGCCGGCCGAGCTTGACCTCCCGCGGCTCGAAGCGCCCTTCCCCCTTGTCGACGAGGACGGCCTGCCGGCTGCCGGTGTCGAGCACCGAACTATCGGGCACCGCCAGCACGGGCGCGGCATCGGCCGTGTCGATGTCGGCGTCGACATACATGTCCGGCAGCAATACGGCGTCCGGATTGGCGAGCTCGATCCTGACACGAACGGTTCGCGTGTCGCGGTTCACCTGCGGATAGACGAGTGCGATCCGGCCGGTGAAGGTCCGGCCGGGAAAGCTCCGCGCGCGCACCGCCACGGATTGTCCGACCGCGATGTTGCCGAGATCGCGTTCGGCGACATCGACCAGCGCCCAGACCACCGAGGTGTCGGCGATGCGGAACAGCACATCGCCGGGATTGGCACGCATGCCCTCGATCGCGTTGCGTTCGAGCACGACACCGTCGCGCGGCGCCGACCAGTGTATGGTGACGGGCGCGGTGTGCGTCCTGTCCATTTCCGCGATGGCGGATTCGGGAACGTCGAGATTGACCAGCCGCTGCCGCGCGCCGCGACCATACATCTCGACGCCGCCGACCGTCCTGGAGGTGATGGTCGCGAGATATTCGGCGGAAGCGGAGACGACCGCCGAGCTGTAGATTTCCATCAGCGGCTGGCCAGCCTTCACGCGCGTGCCGGTGGTCACATCGGAGACCTTCTGCACGAAACTCTCGGCGCGCATCGCGATGACGGACACGCGGCGCTCATCGAGCTGGATCGTGCCGGGCGCCCTCACCGACACGCGGATCGCGCGCCGCGCGACCGGCTCGGATTTCACGCCGGTACGCTGGATCTTGCCGGGCGAGAGCTTGACCGTGCCGTCGTCGGCATCGTCGCCTTCGTAGACGGGGACATAGCTCATCCCCATCGGGTCCTTCTTCGGCACGGGCGAGGTATCCGGCAGGCCCATGGGATTGCGGTAGTAGAGGATTTTTCGCGAGGGCTGCGCCTGCTGCGGCTTCGTCTCCGCCGGGAGCGCCTGCGCGTCGTCATAGACCGGCAGATAGTCGCGCCCGCGGTCGTCCTTCTTCGGGCCTGCGGACCATAGCGGCGCGCCTGAGGGGTCGCGGTAGTACAGCGGCGCTCGGTCCGCGGCAGATGCAGGCGGGGCGAACTCGCCACTCGAGCATGCGAGGACGAGGCCACTGCCCAGCACAAGAGTCGTCAGAAGACGCAGCGTTTTCATGGCGTGTCTCCGCGCGCCCGGGAGCGCGCGTCCGTGTCAATGGAAAGGGGAATGTCGGGCGCCGCCGGGCAGCGCCCGAACGCTCACTTGGTCGCCGTGACGATCACCTTGCCGGTGACGGTCTCCGCTTCGCCCTGCACCTTCGCGGACAGTGTCACCTGGTAACGGCCGGCCATCGGCAGGTCCGTCCTGAAGGCGTAGACGCCAGGCTCCTTCGACGGCAGCGGAGCGACAGCCGATTCCATCTCGGCCATCCCGTCCGGGGCCATGTCGACGCGGGTCTTGAAGATGACGGCGTCCGGCACCGGCTTGCCGGTCTGCTTGTTGGTCAGGCGAACAGCGAGCGTGACGTCGTCGCCCTTCTTCATCTGCGGAGTGACGGGCTCGAAATTGTAGTCGCCGGCGCCCGCCATCGCGGCGGAAGCGGCAAGCGAAAGGGTGGCGGCAATAGCCGCGGTGCTGAATTTGGAAAGCATTGTCCAGTCCTCATGAATTGATCTTCCGCCGTGGCGCGTCACGCGCGCACGTCTGTCGTCGTCGCGAGCAGGCACACCGCTCGCGCCGTCAGGCTTTGCGAGATCAGATTCGAGGAGGTCGGAAGGGAGGACTGCCGCTGCGGTGAGAGGCAACCTGATCCTCGGGGATGGCCATCTTGCCCGCCGCAACGGCAAGATGTTCGAAGGCGACGGGCCTGATGTCGCCCAGCGCAATCATTCCGCCGATGCAGCAGAAACCCATCCCGCACTTGTAGCCGCCGGTGGGCGAGCCCGGTCCCTTCACGTCAGGACAACACTCGTCCATCGACATGTCGGCATCGCCGCCCATCTGCATGGTCGCCTGCATGTCGCCCGACGACATCGCGAGCCCGGCCGCGGACGCACCAACGGGCAGCATCGCCAGGGATATGGCGACGGCAAATGCCAGGATGGTACGAATGAACCGCATCGATGAAGACTTACCCTTTGGTCCGGAACTTTGCCTGACTAACATACTCCGGCGCCGGAAGCAGTCCTTGATCCGGGTCAAGCATTCGTGACCGGGGGCGCCCTCGCCGAGCAATGTTGCGATGCCGGCGGCTCAGATCTTCGGGATCTTCGCCCGCTCCACCACGGCCGACCATTTGGCGATCTCGGCCTCGATCAGCGCCTTCATCTCCTCCGGCGAGCTGCCGCGGACCTCGCCGCCGACGGCCGTCTCCAGGCGCTGCCTGACGTCGGGGTCCTTCAGCACCTCGAGCGTTGCGGCATTGAGCGTCGCCATGATCGCGGGCGGCGTTCCCTTCGGCGCCAGCAGGCCGGCCCAGGTGCGCACGTCATATCCCTTGATGCCGGCCTCCTGGACGCTGGGCACATCGGGCAACAACGCGGTGCGCGCCGGCGAGGTCACCGCGAGGCCGCGGATCCCGCCGCTCTGGATCTGCGGGGCCAGCAGCACGGGCGTGCCGACGATGACAGGGACCTCGCCGCCGAGCAGCGCGGTGACCGACTGCGCATCGCCGCGATAGGGCACATGCACGATCTCGACGCCGGCGGTCGCGTTCAGCAGCTCTCCGGCAAGATGATGCGTGCTGCCGAAGCCGACCGATCCGAAGCTGAGCGCGCCGGGCTTCTCCTTGGCCATCGCAATGAGATCGCCAAGCGATTTCGCCGGGTGGTCGCTGCGCACGGCGATGACCAGCGCGTAATACACCACGGTCGAGATCATCTCGAAGCTCTCCGCCGGCTGGTAGGCGAGGCTCTTGTAGGTCGCCGCGGAAATCGCGTGGGCGCCGGTGACGAGGCCGAGCGTGTAGCCGTCGGGCGCCGCCTTCGCGATCGCATCGGCCGCGATGTTGCCGCCGGCGCCGGGCTTGGCCTCGACGATGATGGGTTGACCGAGCTTCTTCGAGAGTCCGTCGGCGACGATGCGCGACAGCGTGTCGGCGGCGCCGCCCGCGGCAAATCCGTGCAGCAGCCGGATCGGGCGCGACGGATAATTGTCCGCCGGCACTGGGGTGGTCGCAAGACAACCGCCCAGCAGAAAAATGGCCGCAGCAAGCCGCTTCATCCGTCGCATGGATGCGTCTCCCTTTTTGATTGTTCTATCGTTGGCCGCAACGCGTGCGGCGTTCTTCAGGTCGCTAGCGCGCGAACTCCGTGCATTCAGGTGAAGGCGGCATGCCCCAGACGTCGCGCGGCAGGCCGACCCACACTTTCGGCCGCTGCGGACGATCGCGGTGCCACGGACGCGGCTCGAAATAGCCGAGCTCCTCGTCTGTCATGCGGTCGAGATCGCAGAACAGCTCGACCAGATGCCCGTCGGGATTGCGGTGATAGATCGCCGTGTTGTGCCCGGGACCATGACGAACCGGCCCCCAGAGCACCGGCAGCTTGTGCCGCGCCAGATGATCGCAGGCTTGATGCATGTGGGCGGGCCCTCGCAGCTCGAAGGCGAAATGATGCAGGCTGCGCACAGAGGCACGCGCAAAATTCAGCGTGTGATGCTCGAAGCCGCTGCGCATGAAGACGAAGCGATCTTCGATCCAGTCGGAGACCCGCAAGCCCATGACATTTGCATAGAACTCCGAGGCCGCCTGCGGATCGGGTGTGCGAAGCGCAACATGGCCGAGCTTGGTGACGGCGAGCGCACCGATCCGCTCCTGCGCGGGCGTCGGCGTCCAGCCCTGGATCAGCTCGAAGCGCGTTCCTTCGGGATCGCTGAACGACAGCAGCCGGGAAATGCCGGGCGAGGAATCGCTGTGAAGCTCGGGCCGCAGGTCGGCCTGCTTGAGCGCGGCACCCAGCGCCTCGATCTGGACGTGGGGCGAGATCTCGAAGGCGATGCTTTTGAGCGCGGCCTCGCCGGGCTCGATCACCAGCGAGAGCTGCTCGGAATCGTTGGCGAGGAACAAACGTCTTCCATCGCGGGCGACGAGACCAAGCCCGATCACGCCGCGATAATAGTCGAGCAGCCGTTCCGGATCGGGCGAGGTGAAGGTCGCGTGCCGCAGCCGGGTGAAGCGCGCAATGGGTGCTTGTGTGGTCATCGGTGCATCCATCCCCTCATGGCGTCATGATGATCTTGCCGAGCGCGGAGCCCTGCTCCAGCAGCGTATGCGCTTTCCCGACCTCGTCGAGCTTCAGCACCGCCGAGATCGCCGGCTTGATCGCATTGCGGCTCAGCGCGTCGATCACGCTGCGCATCAGGGCGCGGCGGCCGTCGCGATCATGGTCGTAGATGTGGAAGGAGAAGCAGCGGATCGCCGGACAGATGTCGAGATGGTCGCGCATCGCCGCCATCAAATTCTCTTCCGGCAATCCGGCAAAGGCGTTGTAGGACAGCAGCGTGCCCCATTTGCCGAGCGCGCCGAGATAGGCGGTGAACTCGGGCCCGCAGACGTGGTCGAGCACGAGGCCGACGCCCTCGCCGCCCGTCAACTCGCGCGTCCGCGCCACCACATCCTCGCTTCGGTAGAAGATGATGTGGTCGGCGCCGTTCGCCTTCGCGAATGCGGCCTTCTCCTCGGTCGAGACCGTGCCGATCACGGTCATCCCGGCGAGCTTGGCCAGTTGCACCAGCGCGGTGCCGACGCCGCCGGCAGCGCCGATCACCAGCACGCTCGCGGGTGCGCGCGGATGGCGGCACTCGTGCAGCAGCGCGTAGGCGACCTGGTAGTTCGACAGGCACACGGCCGCCTGCAGATCGACATGGTCGGGCAACACATGGACGGCGTCAGCCGGCGCCACCACGTAATCGGCGTAGCAGCCGCCGCGCTGGGACAGATCGCGCGCGCTCAGCAGCACCTTCTGACCGACGGCAAGGCCTTCGACGCCGGGGCCGAGCGCAGAGATGCGGCCCGCGACGTCGTTACCGGGATTGGCCGGCAAAGGCGGCATCCATTTGTAGACACCGCGCCGGATCAGCACGTCGGGCTGCCCGACGCCGAACGCCTCGGCCCGGATCTGCACCTGCCCTGCGGCCGGCACAGGCACCGGAAGCTCGACCACCTCAAGTGCATCCGGCCCGCCCGGCTGACGCACCAGCACTGCCCTCATGATTCCATTGCTCCCCAGACCATATTTTCGAAAATCATATCGTTTACGAAAATTATTGCAAGATGGTCGTTGGCGCGGCATCTTGAGGCATCGATTCATTGGCTGAGCCATGCCCGACAGCGCCATTCGCCCCCGCAAGGAATTCGGCAAGACCATCGCCGCCGACATCACCCATCGGCTGCGCGAGGAGATCATCGCCTGCGCCCTGCCGCCGGGCGAGCCACTGCGCTTCGACGTCCTGCGCGAACGGTTCGGCGCGAGCTTTACGACGCTGCGCGAGGCGCTGACCGCGCTCGCGGCGGAAGGGCTGGTCGACGCGCAGGAGCAGCGCGGATTTCGCGTGGCGCCGGTCAGCCGTCAGGATCTGGTCGAGGTCACCGACGCCAGGGTGCTGATCGAGGTGGAATTGATCCGCCGCGCGATCGAAAAGGGCGATGACGATTGGGAGATCGCGGTCATCTCGACGCTGCACCGTCTAAAGCGGATCGAGCAGCGCGATCCCGAGCATCCGCTGCGCGACCCCGAATGGAAGATCGCCCATCGCCAGTTCCACGAGGCGCTGGTCTCGGCCTGCGGCTCGGCGACGCTGCTCGCCATTCGCGCCGAGCTGTTCGACCGCGCCGAGCGCTACCGGCATCTGTCGGCCGGTTTCCGGCCACGGCCGCGCGACAAGGCCGGCGAGCACCAGGCGATCATGCAGGCCGCGATCTCGCGCAATGCCGATCTCGCCGTGCAACTGATCGAGACGCATATCCGTTCGACCTCCGACAACGTCGCCAAATACGCCGCCCACCTGCTCGATGCAGAATAGGCCGGAGCTGCATTTTCGCACCGGTGGGCTTGCGCGCCCGCCGATTTTCGAAAATAATACACCAGATCGAAAATCATAACCTTGGGGCGAAAACCATGAAGCTGCTGTCGTTCTTAGACGGAAACCGGGAAAGCTGGGGGGCCGTTGTCGAAAACGGTGTCGTGGACCTCGGCCGCGCCCTGCCCCAGTACCCCACGCTCGCGGACTTCCTCGGCAGCGACGACTATGCGCGGCGCGCGGCCATCGTCGCCGCCCACAAGCCCACGCTGGCGCTGAGCGACCTCAAATATCTGCCGGTGATCCCGCGGCCCGAGAAGATCGTCTGCGCCGTGCGCAATTATCTCGACCACCACAACGAGGCGGTCGCGTTCGGCATGAAGCGCGAGATCACGGAATTTCCGCCGATCTTCCTGCGGGTCTGGCGTTCCCAGGTCGCGCACAACGCGCCGGTGATCCGGCCGAAAGTGTCGGACAATTTCGACTGGGAGGGCGAGCTCGCCGTCGTCATCGGCAAGGGCGGCCGCCACATCAGCCAGGCAGACGCCTGGAGCCACGTCGCGGGCTACTCGATCTACAACGACGTCAGCGTGCGCGACTGGCAGCGCCATGCGCAGCAGATCGCTTCCGGCAAGAACTTCGTCGGCACCGGCCCGTTCGGACCGTGGCTGGTCACGCCGGACGAGATCGGCGATCCCACCAAGCTGAAGCTCGAGACGCGCGTCAACGGCGCGGTGGTGCAGTCCTCGGACACGTCGATGCTGATCTTCTCGATCCCGCGGCTGATCGAATATTGCTCGACCATCTTCGACCTCGTCCCCGGCGACGTCATCGCCACCGGCACGCCGGCCGGCGTCGGCTTCACCCGCAAGCCGCCGGTCTTCCTCAAGCCCGGCGACGTGGTCGAGGTCGAGATCGAGAATATCGGCGTGCTGCGCAACCCCGTCGTCGACGAAGCCTAGAGCCGCCCATGTCGCACGACATTCGCAAGACCGCGCTCAGCGTCGAGACGATCCGGCATGAGCGCGGCCCGCTTCTGGAGACGCCGCTGCTCGTCGGCACCGCCATCGCGGTGATCCGCAATCCCTTCGCCGGCCGCTACGAACCGGACCTGATGCCGTTCCAGGCGTCCTTGCGTGAGCTCGGACGCGAGCTCGCGAGCGGGCTGATCGCACAGCTCGGCGGCGCCGCGCGCATCGAGGCCTATGGCAAGGGCATCATCGTCGGCGAAGACGGCGAGCTCGAGCACGGCGCCGTCTGGCACGAGGCCGGCGGCCACGGCATGCGCGAGGTGCTCGGCCAGCCCAAGGCGATCGTGCCGGCGGCTAAGACCATTGGCGGCGCCGGCACGCGCCTGATGGTGCCGCTCGGTCACATCCATGCCGCCTATGTCCGCAGCCATTTCGGCACCGCGGAGATGACGCTGTGGGATGCGCCGCGGCGCGACGAGATCGCCTTCGGGCTCGTGATGGCCACCGGCGGCCGCCCCCACGCCCGCATCGGCGGCCTCAAGGCGTCCGACATCTCCGTGCATGACGGGCAGCGCTGACGGCGCGGCGCGCGCTCAATGCGCGCCGCGGGGAAATCGACAGCAATAAAGCGTTCACTACAAGACACACTTGTAGGGTCGCAGTAATGCAACCTTTTGGCGTCCATGCTAAACCAGAGGATGAAATGATTTGTCGCAACACCCTCGTGTAGCGAATGGAATGCCGGAATGCCCAGCATATCAACTGTCGCGCGATGGATCGGATCGTCGAATCGCGACGGAATGCTGGGGCATCCGAAGGTTACGACTCCGGTCCAGCGGCACAGCGAGGCCACGCCTCATGCGTTGATCGAACGATCCTGCTGGCTGATCGGCATCCTCGCGAGCGGCCTGGCGATATTTCTGCTCTCGACGCTCGGCGTCACGGTGGAGATCCGAAGCCTCGTTCTGTCGCTGGTTCCGATGTCGTTCCTGGTTGCCATCCGTCTCGTCTACGGGACGTGGCGGCCGGCACCGGTTCTGTCGAACATCGGCGGTGCGGTCGCCGTTCTTTTCCTCTCGATAGGAATGGCCGGAATCATCAGCCTTGTCGGGCTGCGGTACCACTACCCCCTGATCGACAACGCGCTCGCGAAGAGCGACCGTTCACTCGGAATCGATCTGCCCGCGACGATCTCCTGGTTCGCCGCTCACCCCGCTCTGTCTACTCTTCTCGGCCTCGCCTACGACAGTTCCTTCCTTCAATTGCTGGGACTGGTTGTCCTGCTTCCCTGCCTCCGTCGCATGGACAAGCTCTGGGAGCTGGCATTCGTCTGCAGTCTCACCATTGTCGCCTCCACCACGATTTCGATTTTCTGGCCTGCGATCGGCGCTTTCGCCTATTTCGACTATCCGACCGACATCCTCGAAAAACTGCCAACGGACGCGGGGACATATCATCTCGCGAAGTTCGAGTATTACAGGAACGCAGCCGCGCCCGTGCTGTCCTTTAACAGCCTTCAGGGCGTCGTGACTTTCCCTTCGTTTCACTGCTGCCTTGCATTGATGACGATCTTCGCCGTGGTCGGCACCGGATGGCTGTTCCGGATTGTCGCGGCCTGGAACGTTCTTGTGATGATATCGACGCTGCCGATCGGAGGTCACTACGTCACTGACCTGGCCGGGGGCGCGTTGTTGTGGCTGGCCTGTCTCTCACTGGCTGTCATGCTGCGCAGATGGAGCGCCCGCGAACCGATCCCCGGCGATCGGCTGGTTGCAGCCGAGGCAGGTATCGCGACATGACGCGGGAAAGCCAGGAACGCGCGGACCTGGCGCCCGAAAGCAGGGCCGCCGACAAGGGGGCAAGCCGCGACGGCATGTTTTGCACTCGGCCCGCTGGTGTTCAGCACGGCTCGCAGCCTGACATCGTCTCATCGCACCGCTAGAGCCTTTCCCGTTCCGATGGAATCGGAACGGGGCTCTAGCTTCTTGTTTTGACGCGTTTTCTTGACGCGAACCGGTATCCACTTCGCTCGAAAACGCTCTAATGCGCGCCGCACCGGCAGCGCTCGTAATCGACGGGATCATGGCTGTTGACGATCCTGACGCGGTCGCCGTGCTCCAGCTTCAGCGCGCGCAGCCGCGCCTGGTTGGCGATCCGCATCTTGCGGTCCATGTCGCCCTTGCGCTGGAAATAGCCGAGCATCAGCGGCACGCGGGGCGATGCGTCGAGCTGGGCGTGGTGGAAATAGCTGTCGCCGGCATGCAGCAGCCAGGTGTCGCCTGATCGCACCGCGATGCCGCAATGGCCGAGCGTGTGGCCGGCGAGCGGGATCATCAGGATGTCGGCTTCGGTGTCACCGAGCGCGCGCACGCCCTTGAAGCCGAACCAGCCCTCGCCGGCTTCGCCATAGAATGCCCAGCGCGGACCATGGCTCCACTGCCCAGTGACATAGCGTCCTGCGGGCGGCGCGGGCTTGCGCTCTACCGCCATGTCATATTCGGCGCGATGGACGTGAATCGCGGCACGCGGGAAATCAGGCACGCCGCCGGCGTGGTCGCGGTCGAGATGCGTCAGCAGCACGTGCCGCACATCGTCGGGCGAATAGCCGAGCGCCCTCACCTGCTCCACCGCCGTCTCCGAAGGATCGAGTCTTGGCGCGGTCTGGCGCACCCACCGCCGTCCCAGCCGTTCGGGTGTCGTGATATCGCCGAGCCCGATGCCGGTGTCGACCAGGGCGAGCCCGTCATTCGTCTCCATCAGCAGACAATGACAGACCATACGCGCGCGCTGGAACAGGCTGCCGGTGCCGTTGACGAGACGGCGGCCGATCGGACACATCGTGCCGGTGTTGAGGTGGTGGATCTTCATCGCGCGTCCCCGCTGTTGTGACGGGAGCGTTCTTGCCAGCCGGTAATCCATAGGTAAAATATCGAGTATTGATCATATCTCTAGGTTTATCCTATGGACATCCGCGAGCTTCGCTACTTCGCCGCCGTCTACCGCGAGCGCAATCTGACCGCGGCGGCGCGCGCATGCTTCGTGTCGCAGCCGTCGATCTCGACCGCGATCACCCATCTGGAAGCCGAACTCGGCACCACGCTGTTCATTCGGCACAAGAAGGGCGTCGCACCGACCGCCTCGGCCGAGCAGTTTCACACCCTCGCCCGCCGCATCATCGACGAGACCGACGCGGCGCGCAGCCTGTTCAGGAAGCCCGCGACCAAGACCACGCTCACGCTCGGCCTGATGCGCACGCTCGACGTACCCCGGACGATCGCGCTGTTGAAGCCGCTGACGGCGCGCAGCGACATCGCGCTCCGCCTCGTCGGCAGCGACGAGCGCGCGGATGCAAGGATCATCTCGAAGAGCATGCTGCGCTCGGACGAGCAGTTCGTTTCGCTGTGGAGCGAACGCTATGTGGCCGCGCTGCCGCCGTCACATCCGCTGACGCTGAAGGAGAAGCTCCGGACCGCCGATCTCGCCGGCGTTCCCTTGATCGACCGTTGCCATTGCGAGCAGAGCGAATTCTTCGGCCGTGCCGCACAGCGACGTCAGACCGCCGCGATCGCGCAATCGGAGGACTGGGCGATGGCGCTGGTCGCCGCCGGCGTCGGCATCGCCATCGTCCCGGAAGGCGTGGCGCGCGGCAATCCTGACGTCGCCGTGCGCGAGATCGACGTCAAGGTGAAGCGCGACGTCGGCCTCGCCTACCGCGCGTCCGTGCCACTGGCAGACGCGCTGAAGGATTTTGTCGGAAAGCTGCAGAAGCAGCGGCGCGAGCCTGATCGGAGCGCGCGCAAGGCTTCTGATCGAAGGCGCTGACCGCCCCCGGGAGCAACTGGCGCACATCGCCAGCATGTAACCTCAAACGGAATCGACGGTGGGCTCGCAGTTGAAGGCCTCACAAAATTGCTCGATCACGTCGACCGCCGCATCGACGTGGGTTGCCAAAAGCATGTGCGGCGCATCCAACCAGCACACTTGACTACCAGATCTGGCCGCGACGACCTCGTCGACATACTTCCTGCTCACGAGACGATCGGAGCGCCCATGTAGGCAGAGGACGGGACATGCGATTCCGCCTAATCTGTCGCGCTTGTCGACACGAAGCACCTCTTGTGCCCGTGTCCGGAGAATCTCTCTCGGCAACGCATTGAGAACTTGCCGGAGACGCACCTTGAGTTCTGGTGTCGCCGCCGATCCCATGAGGGCGGCAACGATGATACTTGTCGGTATCCATTTGAGATCAAGCAGCGGAGTGAGCGCCATAAGACTGGCCGGCAGCGGATGCCGCGCAAAGCTGGACGCGAGAACAAGCCCGGCAACCCGCGTGACCGTCGCGGCGATCTCGATCGCGATCGGTCCAGAAAACGACTCGCCGAGAACAACGAAGCGACCGCTTGGCAAGCGCTCCCCGACATAAGCGGCGAGTTGATCGTAGCCGAGAACGCAATCAGTGGGATACCCCACGAGCTGAACCGAACGATGCGCCGACAAGCGTTCGGCCAACGGCCTCAGCAATTCCCCCGTTCCGTCCATCCCCGGCAACAAGACGATCGCGGTATTATCAGGTATCTGCATGCTGTGGTTGTAGCACTCGCGGGCGAGAAACTCGATTGGCATTCCTCGCGCGCTGATGCGCTGTGGTATTCGAGCAAGACCGGTAACGCCCCCTAGCGGATGAGCAGACCTCGAGCGAACCGCTCAGCCCTTCGAAACCACCGCCCGCCCGTAGGGCGGCTGCGATGCGACCGGCGGGTTGGCGGTCTGGGCGGCGAGCTCGCCGATCAGGCGGTCGGCGTCGGCGGCCATGGGATCGGGCGCCTGGAGTACCAGGCGCTCCAGCGCCCACCGATAGGAGGAGACGCGCTGCTCGAGGGACTGCTGCACCCACTGGATGATCAGCGAGTTCTCCTGCATGCGCGCGACCGCGTCATCCCTCTCCCTCGGCGAGAGGGCGGACATGCGCGCCATGGTGGCATCGCGCTTCCTGTCGAGATCGATGACGCGGATCGCGGAGGCGAAGAACGGCTCGAAGCGCGTGGTGTCGTTGCGCACGTCCTCGATCAGCTGTGCATAGCGCGAGGAGTGCGAGCGATGCGGCTCGTCGATCAGCGTACGGCCGTACATGGTGCGGTCGAACACGACCTTCTGGTGCCACGGGGCCGGCAGGGCCCTGTAGTCGCCGAACACGCTCTTCCATGCGGGGCGCGAGAGGGGCGGCTCGATCATGGGATAGGCGAGGTCGCGAAGCTGGCGCTCCTCGTCGGTGAGCTGGAATTGCGAAGCTTTCAGGCCGAGACTGCCGGTGGCCTCGGCGCCGAGCCAGCGATGCATGTCGTCGCTGCGCATGTCCGCGCGGGTGCGGCCGAAATCGCCGCCGCTGCAGGCGCCCAGCGTCGCGCCGAGCAGCGCGAGCAGGACGGCCGAGAAGAAGGGCCGGATATGGCGGAGAGTGTCCGGCATTGCAAAGTCCGGAACTAGCGGCGGCGACGACGGCGCCCCGGCGCTGTGCCCTGCTCCGGCCCGCGATCGCCGCTGGTTTCGTCGCTCTCGCGCTCGATACGGATGACGGGGAGAATCAGAACAGTCCCCATGTCCGCGCGTGGTGTGACGTCCCCCGACGAGCCTACCCGGCGACCGGCCGGAAATTCGATGATGGTCCCCATGTCAGCTCTCTCAATTGCCGCGCGATGAAATACACCTCTGCAACATGGCGATCATTAAGATCAGTTCATGGTTAACGGGGTGTAAACAGGCCCGCCGGACCGTAACCGCACGGACCTTAGCGCCGGTCCCGTTGCGGCACGAGAAGCCTTCAATTTGAAGGGCCGGCTTCACGGCTCGTTTTCCTTAACGAGCCTTTAAAGGAACCTGCGCTACGCTCGCCCGGAAGTCTCTTTTCCGAGTTGCGTAAGCTTCCATGACCAAGTCGCTGTTCCCCGGATTCGACGGGTTGATGACCCTGTCCCGTCGCGAAGGCGTCGATGTCCGCCCGACGCTGCTGCGCGTGCTGACCGACCTCTATGTCCAGACCCGCATCCACAGCGACGACGAGCAGCGCCAATTCGTCGAGCTCGCCACCCGATTGATCGACCAGGTCGACGATGCGACCCGCGCCTCCGTCAAAGCGAAGCTCGCGGTCTATCCGCAGACGCCGGTCCCGGTCCTGCAGAAGCTCGGGCTGGTCGCAGCCCAGGAAGGACGCAGGGTTCCGCTCGCGCGCGAAATCCCGTCGCCGCCGGCAGAATCCGCCCCAGCGCGCACGCCGACCGACGCGGAGCTGCGGATGGCCGCGAACATGGCGATGCAGCCGAAGGACGCCGCCGAGATCCACGACATGTTCTTCCGCGCCGGATCTTCCGAGCGCGCGCTGATCCTGCACAATCTGGCGCAGACGCCGCTGAAGGCCGCGCCGCGGATTCCCACCGTGCGCGCCAAGCGCGCCATCCAGATCCTGGAGATGGCGGCGATCGCCAACGACGTCGAGAACTTCACCTATGAGCTCGGTGACAGCCTGATCCTGCCCTCGCGCGTCGCAGCGCAAATCGTCGACGATGCCGGCGGCGAAGCGCTCGCGGTCGCCGCGCGTGCGCTCGACATGCCGAGCCCGAACTTCCAGCGCATCCTGCTGTTCTTCAAGCCGGAGATCGGCAACTCCGTGAACAACGTGTACCGGCTGTCGCGGCTCTACGATCGCCTCAATGACCGCTCGGCGCTGGTGATGCTGGCGGCCTGGCGCGGCTCGACGCTTGCCGTCACACGCGCAAAGTACCAGTCCTCGCTGCACGACAGCGACCGCCAGCGCGCCCGCGCCGGCGCAAGCCAGACGCGCCCCGGTGCACAGCCCGGCTCCAATCCGGCGGTGCGGACGGGCGCGGGCGGGTCGTCGGAGCGCTAACGCCGGCCTTCAGAGGCAAGGACATTGGATGTGAGGCGCGCAGGCGTCTCCCCAAGCTCGTCATTGCGAGCGCAGCGAAGCAATCCAGAGTCCCGCCGCGGAAAGATTCTGGATTGCTTCGCTACGCTCGCAATGACGGTTGTGGCAGCAGTTACGTCTTCGCCAATTCCAGGAAATGCCGCCCGGCGCGGTCTTCGGTTTCGACGATCCAGGCATCGGGATCGAAGCGGAGCTCCTTGGTCAGGCGCTCCTCGACTGAAGATTCCGGCATCGGCTGCGGTGCGGCCGGCACGAAGAAACGATCGACCGGACGGCCGTCGTCATAAACGGTCTGCGGCGCCGGCACGTAGAGCATCGCATTGCCGTCGAGCAGCGACACCTTCACAAACACCGCGCCCGCCTCCTCGGCGCCGCGACGTCGCACGGCGCCGAACACGCCCTCGGTCTGGCACCGGCGCAAATAAGCCGAGACCCATATGTTGGATTTCAAACGCATCGACTAACCCGCGGCAGAACTGCGTTTGCGCTTCACCACCTTGACCAGCGCTTCGTCAATCCGGCTCTGCCAACCTGGGCCCTCAGCCTTGAAATAGTCAACGACGGAAGGGCTCAGGCGCAGGGTCACCTGTCGCTTTGTGGGGGCTTTATTCGGACCGCGGCCCTTTCGCAGACCCGGAAAGACCTCATCGAAAGTCTTCGCCCTGGCAAAGTCCTCCTTGGTCCATTCCGGATTGTCACTTACCGCACGAACATCGCGCGCAGTGTACCCCTTCCTAGCGGCGGCTCTTTTCATAGAGCTCCCTTTCCTTCTTGCTGGCGGGACGCATGCTGACAATGCTGACGCCCTCGGTTCCGCGAGTTGCAAAGATGACCGAGATAACGCCACGAATGTTGATGCCTATGGCACGCCAGCGGTTGCGATATCCGGCCAGCACCAAAGCATTGTCGAAGAAAGCCTCATTGAGATCAGCGAAATCCATCCCGTGCTTGTCGAGATTGGCTCGGCGCTTCGGTTCGTCCCAAACGATCTTCACAAGTTTATTTTGTAACTACAAAATAACCTACAGTCAATTGTGATCGCTCCCGCCGCGCAAGGGCGGCGAGAGTGATTAGGGTTGTGGATATGCGCTAGCCCGACGCTTATTCGACGGGATGGCCGATCGCGGCGGCGAGTTCGCGGAGCAGGCGGTCGGAGACCTGGCCGGTGACTTGCATCTTGTGCTCGCGCTCGAATTTCTGGATCGCGGACTGGGTCTCGCCGCCCATCGTGCCCGTGATCTTCAGATTGCCGTAGCCGTATTCAGACAACGCGCGCTGCACGCCGGCGATGCGCCGTGCGGCGGGGGTCTGCGGCAGCGGGATCGGCGCCGGCGGACGCATCGCGGAGGGCGGCGTCGAGGCTGTCGCCTTGACCAGGTTGGTCATGGGATCGTTGCCCGCGCGCGGCGTCGATGCGGTCGCCTCGACCGGCTTTTCGACGGCACGCTCGGGTGCTCGCTCGGCAGGTTTCGGCTCGACGCGGAACTCGGTCGCCTTCGGCTCGAGCGGCGAGGTGTCGGCGCCGACGGGGCGCGGACGCGGCAAGGGATTCGACAGCGGCGATGACGGCGCGGGAAGATTGATCACGGTGCCGAACATCGGCGCCGGATGCCGGCCGGTCTGCAGGAACAACGCATTGGCGACGATCGCGCTGATCGCGCCGACGGCGACGAGGCCGGCCAGCGTGTCCTTGGGGCTGTGCAGCAGCACGCGCATCACGAGGTTGCGCTCGGTCTCAACATCGATGACCGCAGCCTTAACGCCACCCTTAGCGCCACCCTTGGCGCCACGGCGGCGCGGAGCGGCTTCGTCGTTGGCAGACTTCTTAGGCACTTTTCTTCACCAGAGCAGGTTGGTCGTGAAGTTGTTCCGGAGTTTCCGGGCGCGGCACCGGCGTCAAGGTCGCGATCTTGTTCTCGGCCGGCTTCGCCTGCGGCGGCGTGTAGACGAGCGGCAGCTTGACGGTGACGGCAGTGCCCTCCCCCAACCTGCTTTGTACCGTCAAATCGCCGAGATGCAACGCCACGAGGCTCTTCACGATGGACAGGCCAAGGCCGGTGCCTTCGTGACGGCGCTCATAGGTCTTGCCGCATTGGAAGAACGGCGCGCCGATGCGCTTGAGATCGTCAGGCGCGATGCCGACGCCGGTGTCGCTGATGCGCAGCGTGAGCTGCGAGGCCGACGCGGCCGCAGACACCGTGACCTGGCCACCGCGCTCGGTGAACTTGATGGCGTTGGCGACGAGGTTGAGCACGATCTGCTTGAAGGCGCGCGGATCGCCGGTCATGACCGGCAGGTCCTGCGGCGCGTCGGTGATGAGGTCGATGCCGTTCTCCCGCGCCTTCAGCGCCAGCAGATTGCAGCAATGCATCAGCGAGGCGCGCGGCGCGAACGGCTCGGACGCGATCTCGAAATTGCCAGATTCCATCTTCGACATGTCGAGGATGCCGTTGACGACCGACAAGAGATGCTGGCCGGAATCGTTGATGAGCTGGGCGTATTCCTTGCGCTGGGCCGCACCCAGCATCAGGGTCTGCTCCTGCGCGATCATCTCGGAGAAGCCGATGATGGCGTTGAGCGGCGTGCGCAGCTCGTGGCTCATGGTGGCGAGGAAACGCGTCTTGGCCGCATCGGCGGCCTCCGCAGCGCTGCGCGCCCGATCGAGTGCCTGCTCCTGGAGCTTGCGATCGGTGATATCGCGCATCACGCCGACGACTTCCGCCTCGCGCGTGGCATCGCGGCCGAGATCCTGGTCGAGCGGCCGGCAGCGCATCTCGACCCAGATGAAATCGACCTGATTGCGCTCGGCGCCGACAGGCTCGCGCCGCAGCCGGAATTCGACGCTGCGCACGTCACCGCGCGCAGCATCCGACAAAGCCGTGAGATAGGCCGGACGATCGGCGACATGGACGCGGTCGAACAGGCCATGGCCGTGCAGCTGCATCACCGATATGCCGAGCATGGCCTCGGCTGCCGGCGAAATGAATTGCACCGCGCCGTTGCGCTGATGCCGCGAGATGACGTCGCTCATGTTGCGCGCGAGTAAGCGATAACGCTCTTCCTCGCGCGACAGCAGCGCGACGCTGGTGCGCGCGAGCGATTCCGCGCCGAAGGCGAGGCCCGCAGCATAAAGGGTCGCCGAGGCGACACCGAACGCCATCAGCACGCCGCGCTCCATGGCGCTCGGCTCCGCCACCGGCAGCCAGCCGAGCTGACTGATCAGGATCAGTATCCCCGCGCAGGATAGCGCCAGCAGCGAGGCGAAAGCGGCGACGCGGCGGGAGGCCGACAGCGCGGCTTCGAGCGGCACCACGACCAGCCAGACCGCAGCGAATGAATCGATGCCTCCGGTGGTCGTCGCGACCGCCATGATCAGGCCGGCCAGCGCCAACGACGACAGCACATGCGCGCCTTCGTAGCGGCCGGTCCGCGACAGGAACCAGGACAACATGATGGGCGCGATCAGCCAGGCGAAGGCCGCAACCTCGACCGCGCTCGGCGCGCCACGCATGGCGAGATAAACAGGAAATGCGGCAAAGGCTGCCAGGCTGCCCAGCAGCCGCGGCGCCATGAAGGCACGATGGCGTGCACGCGTCAGCGCATCGTAACGCGCGGAGGGATGCAGCAGCGCATCGAGACAATCGCGGATGATACTCAAAACTGTCACGGGTCTCGCGCTTCGGCTCACTCGTCGAGAAGACGCGCCGGAACGCCTCCTTATCGTTGAGCCAACCTGTCAGAGCGACCTTAAACGAGTGCTAAGGCGGCAACGCGTGCAGCCGGACACCGTGTCATCGCGGAGCTTTTTAGACGATTTGGCGACGTCTTCGGTAAGGATGGTGAACACAGTGTTTCACCTTCCGCCGCATGGTTTCGAATTGGTGGACACGGAGGTCCGGACGGACACGCAGGCGCGGCATCAATGAAAAATTTACGAGACCGCGCATCTCGAAGATTTCTGCGTAAATTTTCCGCGAATTAAGCTCGAAGCAATCACTTGCGATTTATCGAGAGTTGCTAGGTCGCAAGCCCGCGAAGATCGCCGCGGGCGGATCTAACGTACAGGTCGATAAGATGCGCTTTCTGCTCCGCATCACATTCTGGCTCGGGCTGGTGCTGGTGCTCCTGCCGCGGGACAAGACGCCCGAATCGGAGAAGCTGCCGCAGATCGGCGCTGCCGATGCGGTGCAGGCTGCGACCGCGGCCGTCTCCGACGTGACCCAGTTCTGCAAGCGTCAGCCGGCGGCCTGCGAGGTCGGCGGACAGGCCGCGACCATCATCGGCCAGCGCGCCCAGGACGGCGCCAAGAAGCTCTACCAGATCATCAACGACAAGAAGGAGCACATCACCAACGAGAAGAACGACAAGAACGACAAGAGCGACAAGAAGGCGCCCGACCACACCGGCTCGATCGCACTGGCCGGCGAAGGCGATGCCGCCTCGAACGAGGCGCCGCGCGACACCCTGACCCAGGACGACCTCGCGCTGGAATGGCGCGGTCCGCAAGGCGCGAATTAGGCCCCAATCCCTATCGATTTCACGGCTTCGCGTCCTTATATTGGCGTGAACGGGAACTTTGGGCCAACATGACGACGATCGACGAAATCAGGGACAATTTCGAGCTTCTGGACGAGTGGGACGACCGCTACCGGTACGTCATCGAGCTCGGCCGCACCCTGGAACCGATGCCCGAGGCCGAGCACTCGGCCGAGAACAAGGTCAACGGCTGCGTCAGCCAGGTCTGGCTGCAGAAGCTGATCGACCGCGGCAACGGTGCGCCGATCCTGAAATATCGCGGCGACAGCGATGCGCATATCGTGCGCGGCCTGGTCGCGATCGTGCTCTCGCTGTACTCGGGCCGCACGCCGCAGGAGATCCTCGATACCGACGCAATCGCCGTGTTCAACGAGTTCGGCTTTCGGGATCATCTGACGCCGCAGCGCTCCAACGGCCTGCGCTCGATGGTCGAGCGGATCAAGACGGATGCGAGAGAGGCGCTGGCGGAGGCGTCGTGAAGAACGCCCCTCATGATGAGGAGCGCGAAGCGCGTCTCGAACCATGAAGGCCCCGCTCTCGCCCGCGGCCATCCTTCGAGACGCCCGCTTCGCGGGCTCCTCAGGATGAGGGCGGAGTACACTGCGAATTAAGCTGTCGTAACGGCAGATCCGTAGGGCGGGCAAAGCGACTTGTCCGCCGTAGCTCGAAGAGCGAAGGCGGAAGCGTGCCCACGTTCCAGCGCGATTCGAGAGAGATGGCTGGCACGGCGCTTTGCGCCTTTGGCCACCCGAGAGCTGGCCGAGCGGCTGCATTACTTCCGCTTCCGCTGCTGCTGTCCCAATCCCATCTGCTTGGCCAGTTGCGAGCGCGCCACCGCGTAGTTCGGCGCGACCATGGGATAGTCGGCCGGCAGGCCCCATTTCTCGCGATATTGCTCCGGCGTCATGTTGTACTGGGTGCGCAGATGGCGCTTCAGCGACTTGAAGCGCTTGCCGTCTTCGAGGCACACCAGATAGTCCGGCGCGATCGACTTCTTCAGCGACACCGCAGGCTTTGCCGGCTCGTGTGGGACGACCTCGTTGCGGCCCGACGAGACGCGCACCAGCGCGCCATGCACCTGGCTGATCAGGTTCGGAATCTCGGCGGCCGGCGTCGGGTTGTGGCCGACATAGGCCGACACGATGCTCGCCGTCAGCTCGATGAAATTCTTGGCTCCGGCATCCGACATGGCCCGCCCTTCCCTAAGATCCTGCGCGTCAGGAGATTGACGACGCCAAAGTATTCCGTGTCAACAATACGTTCGGTCAAAATACAGGACTGACGAATTTGAACTGATTACTGGCGATCTGACAAGAACGGCAACGCTTTACTTGGCCACCTTCAGCCACCCCGCTGGTCGAGATGCGCGCGGAGCTCGTCGATCGAGGCGAAGCGCATCATACCTTCAGGCATCTGCGCCTCAATCGAGCCGTCCGAATAAAGCGAATAGGCCATGCCATCGACGATGCCGGATTTGAGCACCGTCACGGCCGCCTGCTCCGGCTCGTGCTCGGGCTCAGGTGGCTGCGGCGTTGGGGCAGCCTCGGCAAAGGTCGATGGCGAGCGCGGCGCCGGGCGGCGCGAGGCGGCCGGCGGTTCGGGCGCGCGCGGGCGATCCGCCTTCGGCCAGGCGTCGTCGAAGCTCGCAGGCGGCGCGTCAGGGGCGGCGGGCGCCGCGGGCTCCGTGCGTTGCGGCGGTGTGCCCTCGGCGGCCTTTGCCTCGGCGCGCTCGCGCTCCCTGCGCGAGGTCGAGGCGAACATCAGATTGCGCCGGCGCGGCGCTTCCGGCGCGGCAGGCGGCGGAGCAGCTTCCGGCTCTGCGGGTGGCGGCGGCTCGACGCGCGGACGCTCGCGCGCAGGCGCTTCGCCCAGCCATGGCGGCGGCGCAGCGGGAGCCGGCGGAGCCATCGGCTCGGCGCGCATCGCCGGCGCAGGCTCGGGCGCACTCGGTGTTGCGATACCCGGCAGCACGGGCCTGACCCGAACCTCGGGCTGCGCAGCTGCGCCAGCCAGCCGACGGCCGATGCCCTTCAGCTCCAGCACCACGACGTAGAGACCAGTCAGTAACATTCCGGAGCAGACGCCGATCGTGCCGGAGATTATGAGAGTGCTGCCGAGGCTGAATTCCCTGACGGAAAAGCCAAAAGCGACCGCAAGGAGGCCCGCCACGGCGGCCACGATGCCCGCGATCAACAATGCCAAGGTCATCGAACCCACCCCAAGCCGCGCATCCACACGCGGCATCCTCTAACTCTACGCCACGATACCGTCATACTGTGTTCCTCGCCAACGGCCAATTGAGGGCAGCGTTCCTAAAGGGAAGGATATCAGGGACTTATTCACATTCCCTTCACCTACGGATCGCTACTGCTAGTCTGCCCCCGGTTGCAAGGATTTGCTGCGTCGCATCAGGAATTTAGCCATAATGCCCAATTACTTGGTAATGGAACTGCGCTATAGGGATTCCGGGGAAGTGGCCCGCACGCACCAGCAGGGCCAAGAGGGGATTCCAGGTCACCAATAGCCATGACATCCATCACGACTTCGGCGATCGACACGCCCCTACGGCGCTCGGTTGAACGGACTTGCGACGATCTCGCCATGCTGGTGCTGGCCGCGGTCGCCGTCATTTCAGGCCTGACCTTCCGCGACTACGGACTTGGCTGGGACGACTACACCCACGCTGAATATGCCGACCTGCTGCTGCGCATGTTCGGTTCCGGTTTCAGGGACACCGCGGCGCTCTCCTTTGCCAATCTCTACATGTATGGCGGCGGCTTCGACATGGTCGCGGCGCTCCTGCACAAGGTCATTCCGCTCGAGCTGTTCGAGACGCGACGCCTGGTCGGCGCGATCGTCGGCGTGGTCGGCCTGGCCGTGACGTGGCGGCTTGGCCGCCGCATCGGCGGTCCTCTTGCGGGTCTTGCCTCGCTCCTGCTGCTCGCGCTGTGCCCGATCTTCTACGGCCACATGTTCATGAACCCGAAGGATGCGCCCTTCGCGGTGGCCATGATCATCCTGATGCTGGGCCTCGTCCGCCTCGCCGAGGAATATCCGCAGCCCTCACCGCGCACGATCCTGATCGTCGGCTTGGGCGCCGGCCTCGCGCTCGGCACGCGCATTCTCGGCGGCCTGTCGCTGGTCTACGCCATGATCGGCTTCATCCCGCTGTTCCTGGAGGAGCTGCGCACCGAAGGCCTGCGCGAATCGGTCCGCCGCTTCGCCCACGTGGTCTATGTGCTGCTGCCCGGCCTTGCGCTCGGCTATCTCGTGATGGGCCTGATCTGGCCGTGGTCGATCATGGAGCCCGGCAATCCCTTCGAGGCGCTGACCTACTTCTCGCACTTCTTCGAAAAGCCCTGGAAGGAGATGTTCGACGGCGCGATCGTGTCCGTGCCCGACATGCCCTGGTCCTATCTGCCGACGCTGTTCGCGCTGCAGCTGCCCGAGGTGATGCTGGTGCTGATGGGCGGCGCCGTGGTCAGCACCTTCGCCATGCTGACGCGCCGCGAGGTTCCGGCGCGCCGCAAGACCATCATGCTGATGCTGACGCTGGCCGCGACCCTGCCGCTCGCGATCGCGATGGTGAAGCGTCCGGCGCTCTACAACGGCATTCGCCATTTCGTCTTCGTGATCCCGCCGATGGCGGTGCTGGGCGGCGTCGGCTTCGCCTGGACGATGGAGCGCCTGCGCGCCAACCACCGCACCTGGCAGCCGGTCGTGCTCGCGACCTTCTGCTTCGGCCTTGCGCTCTCGCTCGCCGAGATGATCCGGCTGCATCCCTATCAGTACACCCACTTCAACCACATCGCCGGCACCGTGCGCGCCGCCGACGACCGCTTCATGCTGGATTATTGGGGCCTCGCGCTGAAGCAGGCCTCGGACGAGCTGCGCGAGCAGCTCGTCGAACGCCAGGAAGTGCCGCCGCGCAACCGCAAATGGAAGGTCGCGGTGTGCGGCCCGCAGCGTCCGGCCCAGGTCGCGCTCGGTCCCGACTTCACCATCGGCTGGGATTCCAATGCGGCCGATTTCGCCATGACGCTCGGCGAGTTCTACTGCAAGGGCCTCACCGCGCCCGTCCTGGTCGAGATCAAGCGCGACGACGTGGTGTTCGCCCGCGTCTACGACATCCGCGGCAGCAGCATTTCCAGCCTGCTCTCGATCCCAGCGCCGTAATATTCCTCTCCGTATCCGTAGCCCGGATGAGCGCAGCGACATCCGGGACCCTGTCAGAGCGGCCCCGCATATCGCTGCGCTCATGCAGGCTACGCTGAACTGCCGCGCTTTGACCGCCTTGCTGCCGGCCTCGACCGCGACTAGGCTCTCGCTCCGCAACAACGAGGTTCGGAGAGATTTGCCATGTCACCAGCGGAAGCGCGCCTGAAGGAAGTGCCGTCGAACATGACGGAGGCCGAGTGGCAGCAACGGGTCAATCTCGCCGCCTGCTATCGCCTCGTCTCGCTCTATGGCTGGGACGATCTGGTCGACACCCACATCTCCGCCCGCGTGCCCGGCCCCGAGCATCACTTTCTCATCAATCCCTACGGGCTGATGTTCGACGAGATCACGGCATCCAGCCTCGTCAAGGTCGATTTGCACGGCAACCAGCTCACCGAGAGCGAGTACAGCATCAACCCGGCCGGCTTCACCATCCATTCGGCGATCCACGAGGTCCGCGAGGACGCGATCTGCGTGCTGCATCTCCACACCCTCGACGGCACCGCGGTGTCGAGCTCGGCCGAGGGCCTCTTGCCGCTGAACCAGACCGCGCAGCTCGTCACCCACGACCTCGCCTATCACGACTATGAAGGCATCGCGCTCGACCACGACGAACGGCCGCGGCTGCAGAAGGATCTCGGCGACCACAACCACATGCTGCTGCGCAACCACGGCACGTTGACGGTCGGCCGTTCGGTCGCCTCCGCCTTCGAGCGCATGTACCATCTGGAGCGTGCCTGCTCGATGCAGGTGCGCACCCGCGCGCTGGGCACGCCGGTCTATCCGGTCGAGGAGATCGCGATCGAGAAGAACACCGAGCTGCTCGCCAACCGCGACCGCGCCGAGCTGCGCGCCACCAACCTCGTCTGGCCGCCGCTGCTGCGCAAGCTCGACCGCGAGCTGCCCGGCTACCGGTCTTGAGATTTCGCGGATTTCGTGTAGGGTAGTTTTCAACTACCTCTGCACGTTCTGGAATGAAACGCCGCCCAATTCCGGGCGGCGTTTTTATTTGGTCCGTTCGTCATTGCGAGGAGCCACCCGGTCCCGCCTGCGGCGGGCCGGATGACAGGCTCCGCGACGAAGCAATCCAGACTGCCTCCGCGGAGGGATCTCTGGATTGCTTCCGCCTTCGCCAAAGGCTTCGGCGGACAAGTCGCTTCGCTCGCAATGACGGGAACAGGTCTCGTAGGATGGGCAAAGCGCAGCGTGCCCACGTCTTCTTCCTTTGTAGTCACTGAGCGGTGGTGGGCACGGCGCTTCGCGCCTTTGCCTACCCTACGGCACCTCGCCCTACTTCACCTCCGCCAGCGCAGCCAGGATGCGGGCCCAGGAGCGGATGCCCTTCTGGAAGCTGCGGAGGTCGTACTTCTCGTTCGGTGAGTGGATGTTGTCGTCGTCGAGGCCGAAGCCGACCAGCAGCGAGTCGAGCCCAAGCGTGCGCTTGAAGTCGGCGACGATCGGGATCGAGGCGCCGGAGCCCATCAGCACGGTCTCCTTGCCCCATTCCTCCGCCAGCGCCTTGCTGGCGGCGGCAAGCGGCTTCATGTTCCAGTCGAGCGCGACGGCAGGCGCGGCGGAGTGGTCGCCGAACTCGACCTTGCAGTCGCCCGGCAGCCGCGCCGTGACGTAGTCGCGGAACGCCTTGCGGATCTTTTGCGGATCCTGCCCCTCGACCAGGCGGAACGAGACCTTCGCCGAGGCATGCGACGGAATCACCGTCTTGGAGCCTTCGCCGATATAGCCACCCCAGATGCCGTTGACGTCGCAGGTCGGACGCGACGAGGCCTGCTCGATCAAGAGGCGCCCCTTCTCGCCCGCCGGGATCGACAGGCCGATCGGCTTCAGGAACATCTCCGGCGTGAGATTGAGCTTCTTCCACTGCTCGAGGATGTCGGGCGGCAGATCCTTCACCCCGTCGTAGAAGCCGGGGATGGTGATGCGGTTGTCGTCGTCGAACAGGCCGCCGAGGATCTTCGTCAGCACGCGGATCGGATTCATCGCGCTGCCGCCGAACACGCCGGAATGCAGGTCGCGATTGGCGGCGGTGATCTTCAGCTCTTCATAGAGCAGGCCGCGCAGCGAGGTCGTGATCGCCGGCGTGTTGCGGTCCCACATGCCGGTGTCGCACACGAGCACATAGTCGGCCTTGAACTCGTCCTTGTTGGCCTCGATGAACGGTACGAAATTCTTCGAGCCGACCTCCTCCTCGCCTTCGATCAGGAAGGTGATGTCGATCGGCAGCGAGCCCGTCACCTTCTTCCAGGCGCGGCAGGCCTCGACGAAGGTCATGACCTGGCCCTTGTCGTCCTCGGCGCCGCGCGCGACGATGATCTTGCGGCCGTCGGCGTGGTCGGTGACGACAGGCTCGAACGGCGGACGGTCCCAGAGATTTTCCGGATCGACCGGCTGCACATCATAGTGACCGTAGAAGATCACGTGCGGGCGGCCGCCCGCCTTGGTCTTGCCGACGATGGCGGGATGGCCGGCGGTCGGGCGCACTTCGGTTGAGACGCCGAGGCTTGCGATGTCCTTGGCGAGATGCTCGGCCGCCGCCTTGCAATCGCCGGCAAAGGCCGGATCCGCGGAGATCGACTTGATCCGCAACAGCGAGAACAGACGCTCCAGGCTGTTGTCGAAATCCTTGTCGATGTGGTCGAGCACGGATTGAAGCTGGGCATTGGCCATGGTCGGATTCCCTACGTTCGAGATGTCTCGGCTTTTAGCCCCGTCGCGCGCCCGGAGCCAGCCGCAACCGGCGGATGCCGGATGTGCCATGCCAGCGCACCGGCAAGAACAGCCGTGGCGATGAGGTTATTGCCCCAGGCCTGGATGACATTGGGAAACCACGGCAGCGCCAGCAGCATGAGGATGCCGACAGCGCCCAGCGCCAGCCAGGTTCCCAGCCGCACGTGCGGCCGCACGTCGAATGCGGCGCGATGCATCAGCACCGTCATCGGGAAGAACAGCCACATGAAATAGTATTGCCGCGCCAAAGGCGAGGCCACCGTCATCAGGCAGAACAGGATGCCGAGCTCTTCGGCATCAGAACGCGCCGTTCGCCGCCGCTCCGGCGGCATCACCGCGAGGAAGCCGAGCCCAAGCAAAGCTGACACCGCCAGCACGATCCAGTTCGCCGTCTTGTAATCGACGTCGATGATATTCATCGTGCGCGGCGGCTTGTTGTGATCTTCCTGATTGTAGTTGATCGGCCGGACCAGGCGATGCGTCACCGCAATGAGCGACTGGTTGACCCACGACCAGTTCTGCTCGTCGCGCTGGCCAAAGCCCTTTTCCGAGCTCGTGCCGACCATGCCCTGGTACCAGGTCTTGAGCTCGATCGCGTTGCGCTCGAAGCCGCGGATCGGCGCCGGCACGATATAAAGAAGGATGCCGGTGAAGGCGACCGTCGCAGCGACGGCGGCCCACTTCCTGCGCCAGACCAGATACGGCAGCACCGCGATCGGAAACACCTTGATGGCGGTCGCGAGCGCAAACATGAAGCCCGCGAACCAGGCGCGCTGGTGCTGCAACAGCCAGAAGCCCCACAGCATTATCGCCAGCAGCAGGAGGTTCGGCTGGCCGAGATCGAACATGTCGAACACGAAGGTGACGGTGACCAGGGCCGGCAGCGCTTCCAGCCAGGGACCGGGCCTGCGGTCCGATCCGGTCATGGCATTGGAGAGTATGCCCGTGTACCACCATGCCACCACGTTCAGGATCGACAGCACGGTATAGAGCGTGATCTTGCCGAACCAGCTCGGGATCGCCAGCAGGATCGCCGGCAGCGGCGGATAGATGAACTCGAAATACTCGCGGATGTCGCCGGGATAGAGCGGCCCGCCGCTCAGAACCTGCTGCCCGGCCCAGTACCACAGCCCGTAATCCTTGGTCTTGCCATGGCCGAAGATCTCCGGGCCGAGGACATCCGCCGTCAGGATCAGGCAGCAAAGCAGAAAGAGCAGGTCGAGCGGCGCTCGCAGCGACAGGGTTCGGAATGCGTCGGGTTTGGCGAAAGGTTCTGATGAGGTCACGGCGGGGTCCAGTGGCGAAGGCACAGGACGTAGCAGACCGGAGGAGGCTTGGAGAGCCCCCTCACCCGAAATTGTGGTGGCGATAACGGGCCTTTTTTGCCTGCGGCCATCCTTCGAGACGCCCGCCTTTGGCGGGCTCCTCAGGATGAGGTCTTGCTTCGCGGCGAGGACTTAGACCCTCATGGTGAGGAGCCCGCAAAGCGGGCGTCTCGAACCACGCAGGCCGAGGTCAAGCAAAGCGATGCGGATTGCCCCAAAAGTAACTGGTCTGCCTACCGACGCAGCAGCCCGCCGAGCGCACCGCGAACCAGCGTACGGCCGATCGAGCCGCCGAGCTGGCCGCCGACCGACTTGCCGATATTGGCGGCCATTCCGCCGATCACCTGGTTGGTGACCGATCGCGTGACGTCACGCGCGATGACCTGGCCCGTCGACAGGCGGCCACGCTTGACGTTGGTGCCGAAGATGGTGCCGACGATCGAGCCGATCTGGCCGAGGATGCCGCCGCCACCACCGGCCGCGCCCGCATCAGCCGTCGCGGCCGTGCCGGAAATGCGCTTCTGGATCATCTCGTAGGCGGACTCTGCATCGACGGCGGTGTCGTATTTGCCCTTCACCGGGCTCGCATCCATGATCGCCTTGCGCTCTTCCGGCGTGATCGGTCCGATGCGGGCCGACGGCGGCCGGATCATCACCCGCTCGACCATTGCCGGCGTGCCGTTGCCTTCGAGGAAGGACACCAGCGCCTCGCCTTTGCCGAGCTCCATGATCACCTTGGCGGTATCGAGCTTCGGGTTGGGGCGGAAGGTCTGGGCGGCGGCCGCGACCGCCTTCTGGTCGCGCGGGGTGAAGGCGCGCAGCGCGTGCTGCACCCGGTTGCCGAGCTGACCGAGCACGCGATCCGGCACGTCGATCGGGTTTTGCGTGACGAAGTAGACGCCGACGCCCTTGGAGCGGATCAGGCGCACCACCTGCTCGATCTTGTCCATCAGCGCCTTCGGCGCGTCGTTGAACAACAGATGCGCCTCGTCGAAGAAGAACACCAGCTTGGGCTTCGGCAGATCGCCGGCCTCGGGCAATTCCTCGAACAGCTCTGACAGCATCCACAGCAGGAATGTCGCGTAAAGCCGTGGACTCTGCAGCAGCTTGTCGGCAACAAGGATGTTGACCAAGCCGCGGCCGACGCGATCGGTCTTCATGAAGTCCTTCAGCGTCAGCGCCGGCTCGCCGAAGAATTTGGTGGCGCCCTGGTTCTCCAGCACCAGGAGCTGGCGCTGGATGGTGCCGACGGTGGCCTTGGTGACGTTGCCGAACCCTTGCGCCGCCTTCTTGATGTCGGCCAGCGGACTTTCCTCGGCGTCCGCGCCCTTCTTGCCGGCGTCCGGCACGATGGCATCAAGCAGCGCGCGCAGATCCTTCATATCGATGAGGGTCAGGCCTGCGTCGTCGGCGACGCGGAAGGCGACGTTGAGCACGCCTTCCTGCACATCGTTCAGATCGAGCATGCGGGCCAGCAGCAGCGGCCCCATCTCGGTGACGGTCGCCCGCACCGGATGGCCCTGCTCGCCGAAAACATCCCAGAACACCGTCGAGAACTGGTCCGGCTGGAATTTCAGCCCCATCTCGGCGGCGCGCTTGACGATGAAATCCTTGGGCTCGCCGACCTCGGAAATGCCGGAGAGGTCGCCCTTGATGTCGGCCGCGAACACCGGGACGCCGGCGCGCGCAAAACCTTCCGCCATGACTTGCAGCGTCACCGTCTTGCCGGTTCCGGTTGCACCGGTGACGAGACCATGGCGATTGGCGAGCGCCAGCGTCAGCCACGCCTGCTCGTCTCCCTTGCCGACGAAGATCTTGTCGTCGGTGTCGCCGAGCTTGCTGTCCTGTGCGGTCATTCTTCTCTCTGATCTCTCTGCCGTGTTTCGCGTATTGAAACTCAAATGCACCAGTTCCGTAGTTTAACGCATGTCGCGCGTCGATTAAAACCGTTCGACGCGGCCTCGGCATGCGACATTGTCGGAAACATCCGGACTCGCATCCGCCGAAAGTAGGAACGATGCGTTCGCACCGCGGCAATTTTCTGCCGATTCCATCTCCGCTCTTGCATCGCTGCAACACTTTTTGCGCGTTCGGGAATGAATCGGAACGTTGTTCGCGTTCATCGCTTGTATTTCACATCACACCGGATCAAGATCATTTTCGAAAACAATACTCCGGCATGTGAACCGGCTGAGGGGCAGGCCATATGGACGAGCTGATCGGAAGGCTGGCGGCGAACGCCAGCATAGATAGTGCTGTCGCCGAAAAGACCGTCGGCATTATCCTGGGCTTCCTTCGCAATGAGGGTCCATCCGATACCGTCCAGGCTCTGATCGATCAGATTCCCGGCGCCGAAGCGGCCATCGAGGCGTCCAAGAGCGGCGGCGGACTGTCGCGGCTGATGGGCGGCGGGCTGATGGCGGTCGGCACGCGCCTGATGGGCCTGGGCCTCGGCATGTCCGACATTCAGACGATTGCCCGTGAACTTTTCCGCTTCGGCCGAGACAAAATCGGAGCGGATCAGATGGGGAAGATCATTGCGGGGACTCCAGGCCTCAGCCAGTTCGCTTGAAGCCTTTCGCATTTCACATCGAGTATCATGACATATCCGATCTCCGAGATTGAGGGCCTGTCGGCCTTTGCCGCCAATAAGTTGAAGGCGCAGGGAATCCGCACGACCGACGCGTTGCTCGAAGCGGCCTCGACCGTGAAGGGCCGCAAGGCGCTGTCCGCCAAGACCGGCATCAGCGAGCAGCAGCTGCTGGAATGGGCCAACGTCTCCGACTACATGCGCATCCCCGGCATGGGCCGCGCCAAAGTCGGCCTCGTCCGCGCCGCCGGCGTCACCACCGTGCGCGAGCTCGCTTATCGGAATCCGGCAAGGCTCGCCCAGAGCATGCGGGACGCCAACGAGAAGAAGAAGCTGCTCCGTATCCTTCCGTCCGAGAAGTCGGTCGGCGACATCATCGCCAAGGCCAAGAAGCTGTCGCCGAAGATTACGTATTAGTCCACTTGCTCTCTCCGTCATCCCCGCGCAACCGCGAAGCGGTTGTCGCTGGAGGTGCGAGACGTGCGACGCATAGCGTCGCACGGGGAGCCTCGAAGGATGAGCGGCCACGCTGATAGAGCCGGGCCGTCGCCCTTCGAGGGCCGCTGAAGAAGCGGCCACCTCAGGGTGACGGTCAGAGAGCAGCGCTTGTAGCCCGGATGGAGCGCAGCGCAATCCGGGGCAGGACCATCCGCATCGCACGACCGCCCGCATGGCACGAAACCCGGATTTCGCTGCGCTCCATCCGGGCTACGAAGATAACGTCCCGTCTTGACTCCCCCTTCCCGACCGCGCAAAGCGAGCGCCATGAATGCCTCGCCCTCCCCATCCGTCCCGCCGGCCGGCTCGGCCGGGCCAGATGCGCTGCGAACACTGCTGGAACGACCGATCCCGGCGGTGATGGGCGTGCTCAACGTCACCCCGGACTCCTTTTCCGACGGCGGCCAGTTCATTGCGCCCGAGCAGGCGCTGAAGCGGGCGCGGGCGATGATCGAGGCCGGCGTCGACATCATCGACATCGGCGCCGAATCCACCCGTCCCTACACCGGCGCCAAGGCCGTCACGGCCGAGGACGAGGTCGCCCGGCTGAAACCGGTGCTGGCGGGCGTCGTCGCGCTCGGCGTGCCGGTGTCGATCGACAGCATGAAGGCAGAGGTGGTGGCCTTCGCGCTCGACCAGGGCGTAGCGATCGCCAACGACGTCTGGGGCCTGCAGCGCGACGCCGACATGGCGCCGCTGGTCGCGGCGAAAGGCGTCCCCGTCATCGTCATGCACAACCGCGACAGCGTCGATCCCGCCATCGACATCGTCGTGGACATGAAGGCATTCTTCCTGCGCTCGCTGGATATCGCCGCGAAGGCCGGCATCGCACGCGACAGGATCGTGCTCGATCCCGGCATCGGCTTCGGCAAGACGGCTGAGCAGAGCATGACCGCACTGGCACGGCTCGGCGAGCTCGACGTGTTCGGCCTGCCGATCCTGGTCGGTGCCTCGCGAAAACGCTTCATCGCCTCGGTGTCGCCGTCGGAGCCATCGGAGCGGCTCGCCGGCTCGATCGCCGCGCATCTGATCGCCGCGCAGAAAGGCGCCAGGATCATCCGCACCCACGACGTCGCCGAGACCTTGCAGGCCCTGCGGGTCGCCAACGCAATCGAGAGCAAGCAATGACCGATACGATTTTCGTGACCGGCCTGTCGATCCACGCCCGCCATGGCGTGATGGATCACGAAACCGAAGTCGGCCAGCGCTTTGTCATCGACCTCGAGCTCTACACCGATTTGTCGGAGCCCGCGCGCAGCGACCGGCTCGCCGATACGGTGTCCTACGCCGAAGTCGTGGCGACCACGACGGCGGCGTTCAAGAACACCAATTACAAGCTGCTGGAGGGCGCGGCCGGCGCGGTCGCCGATGCCATCCTGTCGCACTTCCCGCGCATCCGTGCCGTGAAGATCACCGTGCACAAGCCGCACGCGCCGATCGCCGCGATCTTCGACGACGTCGGCATCATGCTGACGCGCTCGCGGCATCCTTGACATGGCGAGCGTGCTGATCGCACTCGGCGGCAATGTCGGCGATGTCCGCGCGACATTCCGCAAGGCGATCGCCCATATTTGCGGCATGGCGCAAGCCGCGGTGATCGCGCGCTCCTCGGACTATGCGACGCCGCCTTGGGGCGACGAGGACCAGGATCCCTTCATCAATGCCTGCGTCGAGATCGAGACCGACCTCGATCCGCACGCGCTGCTGTTCGTGATGCAGAAGGTCGAGCAGAAATTCGGCCGCACGCGGGACAAGGAGCGGCGCTGGGGTCCGCGTACGCTCGATCTCGACATGATCGCCTATGACAATGTGTCCCTGCAGAAGCCGGACCTGACCCTGCCGCATCCGCGCCTGTTCGAGCGTGCTTTCGTGCTGGTGCCGCTGGCGGAAATCGCGCCGGATCGCGTCATCGCTGGCATTCATGTGCGTGACGGGCTGGCCAGCGTCTCGACGCAAGGCATTGAGCGGCTTCCGGATACCGGTTAACCAAAAACAACCGTTTGCAGGGACGGTCCGCCGTGGCAATTTCGCCTGCGAATAACAAGCCGTTTGGGAGCCCTTGGCCGTATGACCTCCGTGACTGACGATCTGCCGCTGGCGGCCGATTTTCCCAAAGCGAGCGTCGACGACTGGCGCAAGCTGGTCGATGGCGTGCTCAAGGGCGCGCCGTTCGAGAAGCTGGTCGGCAAGACCTATGACGGCATCAAGATCGAGCCGCTCTATCCGCGCGCCAAGGGTGCTGCGCCGGTGGTGGGACGGTCCGCTTCCGCGCCGTGGCAGATCGTGCAGCGGATCGACCACCCTGATGCGGCCGTGGCGAACGCGCAGGCGCTGACGGATCTCGAAAACGGCGCGACGGGACTTTCGCTGGTATTCGCCGGCGCCAATAGCGCTCGCGGCTTCGGCCTGGAACCCTCGGCCGAGGCGGTCGCAAAGCTCTTGAAGGACATTCATCTCGACGCCGGCATCGGCATCGAGCTCGACATCGGTCCGCAATCGCGGATGGCCGCGATCCATGTCGCGGAATATGTCAAAAGCAACGGCCTCGATCCCGCCGCCTGCAACATCCGCTTCGGCCTCGATCCGCTCGCGGCCGGCGCGGTGTGGGGCCACAGTCCTTATACCTGGGACGAGATCGTTCCCGCCGTCACCGGCGCGATCAAGGGCCTCGCCGGGCTCGGCTTCAAGGGGCCGTTCGCGTCCGCCGACGGACGCGTGATTCACGATGCCGGCGGCTCCGAGGTGCAGGAGCTTGCCTTCGTGCTCGCCTGCGGCGTTGCCTATCTCCGTGCGATCGAAGGTGCCGGCATTCCGCTGGAGCAGGCGCAAGGCATGGTCTATGCGCGGCTCTCTGCGGATGCCGACCAGTTCCTGACCATGGCCAAATTCCGCGCGCTGCGGCTTTTGTGGGCGCGCATCGAGACGGCGTGTGGCCTCACGCCGAAGCCGCTGTTCATCGCCGCCGATACGGCCTGGCGCATGCTGACGCAGCGCGACCCTTACGTGAACATGCTGCGCGCGACCATCGCGACATTCGCGGCCGGCCTTGCCGGCGCCAACGCAATCACCGTGCTGCCGCATACGCTGGCGCTCGGGCTGCCCGATCCGTTCGCGCGGCGCGTGGCGCGCAACACGCAGCTTCTGCTGCTGGAAGAAAGCAACCTCGCCAAGGTCAGTGATCCCGCAGCAGGCGCCGGTGGCATCGAGACGCTGACCGCGCAGCTTTGCGACGCCGCCTGGGCGCTGTTCCAGGAGAGCGAGAAAGCCGGCGGCGCCTTTGCCGCGCTTCAGCAGGGTCTATTCCAGAGCAAGGTCGCCGCCGCGCGAAAGGCGCGCGATGCCAACATCGCCAAGCGCCGCGATGTGCTGACCGGCGCCAGCGAGTTTCCGAACCTGCATGAAAGCGAGACGGCGGTGCTGAAGGCGACGCCGGTCGCGCTCGCGCCGTACGGCGAGCAGAAGTACAAGTTCGATCCGCTGCCGCCGATCCGGCTGGCGGAACCGTTCGAAGCGCTGCGCGACAAATCCGATGCGGCCCTGAAGGCGCGCGGCGCGCGGCCCAAAGTGTTCCTGGCCAATCTCGGCACGCCCGCCGATTTCACGGCGCGCGCGACGTTTGCAAAAAGCTTCTTCGAGGCCGGCGGCATCCAGGCCGTCGATAGCGAGGGCTTTGCCGATCCGGCCAAGCTCGCCGCGGCCTTCAAGGCTTCCGGCGCGGAGCTTGCCTGCCTTTGTTCCAGCGACAAGGTCTATGCGGAACACGCCGAAGCCACGGCGAAGGCCCTGCAAAGCGCGGGCGGCCGACATATCTATCTGGCAGGCCGGCCCGGGGAAGCCGAGGCAGCCCTGCGGGCCGCCGGCGTCACGGGCTTCGTCTTCGCCGGTGGCGATGCACTTGCGACGCTGCAGGACGCCTATCTTCGGATGGAGCGCGCATGACCGAGGCCAGCAAACTCGTTCTCACCGGCGGCTGCCAATGCGGCGCGGTGCGCTTTGCGATTTCGGCCGCCCCGAATCGGGTTTCGATCTGCCATTGCCGGATGTGCCAGAAGGCGAGCGGCGCGCCGTTCGCCTCCTTTGCCGACATCAACCGGACCGACTTCGCATGGACCAAGGGCAAGCCGTCGTTCTTCCGCTCCTCGACGGTCGCCGACCGCGGCTATTGCGCCGCCTGCGGCACGCCGCTGAGCTTTGGCCGCATCGACGGCGAGCGGATCGAGATCATGACCGGCGCCTTCGACCGGCCCGACCGGCTGGTGCCGACGCGGCAATACGGAACTGAATCCCGCCTCGGCTGGGTGGTCGGCATCTCCAATCTGCCGAGCCAGACCACGACACAGAATTACGGGCCGGAGAAGATGGCGACCATCGTCAGCCATCAGCATCCGGACCATGATTGAGCGCCTATGATATGGTTGAAACCATGACCCGCATTCCCAATTTCGCCGATGTCGCCTTCGCGCGCGCCGCCACCGCCGCGCCGTCAGGCAGCGCCGAACCGTGGCTGACGCCCGAGGGCATTCTGGTGAAGCCCGCCTATGGCGAGGCCGATCTCGCTGGACTCGACTTCCTCGAGACCTATCCGGGCATCGCGCCCTATCTGCGCGGCCCCTACCCGACCATGTATGTCAATCAGCCATGGACCGTCCGGCAATATGCCGGCTTCTCCACGGCGGAAGACTCCAACGCGTTCTACCGCCGCAACTTGGCGGCCGGACAAAAGGGCCTCTCGGTCGCCTTCGACCTCGCCACCCATCGTGGCTATGACTCTGATCATCCGCGCGTCGGCGGCGACGTCGGCATGGCCGGCGTGGCGATCGATTCCATCTACGACATGCGCACGCTGTTCGCAGGGATTCCGCTCGACCAGATGAGCGTGTCCATGACCATGAACGGCGCGGTGCTGCCGATCCTCGCGCTCTATGTCGCCGCGGCGGGCGAACAGGGCGTGGCGCCGGAGAAGCTGTCGGGCACCATTCAGAACGACATTCTGAAAGAGTTTATGGTGCGCAACACCTATATCTATCCGCCAGCACCCTCGATGCGGATCATCTCGGACATCTTCGCCTATACCTCGCAGAAGATGCCAAAATACAATTCGATCTCGATCTCCGGCTATCACATGCAGGAAGCCGGTGCGACGCAGGACCTCGAGCTTGCCTATACGCTCGCCGACGGCGTCGAATATCTGCGTGCCGGTCTTGCCGCCGGTCTCGACGTCGACCGCTTCGCGCCGCGCCTGTCGTTCTTCTGGGCGATCGGCATGAACTTCTTCATGGAAGTCGCCAAGCTGCGGGCCGCGCGCCTGCTCTGGGCCAAGCTGCTGAAGCCGTTCAACCCGAGGGACCCGCGCTCGCTGTCGCTGCGCACGCACAGCCAGACCTCCGGCTGGTCGCTGACCGCGCAGGATGTCTTCAACAACGTGATGCGCACGACCGTGGAGGCGATGGCGGCCACCCAGGGCCACACCCAGTCGCTGCACACCAACGCACTCGACGAGGCGCTGGCACTACCGACCGATTTCTCGGCGCGCATCGCCCGCAACACCCAGCTCTTCCTGCAGCAGGAGAGCGGCACCACCCGCATCATCGATCCCTGGGGCGGCTCCTATTATGTCGAGCGCCTGACGCGCGACCTCGCCGCGAAGGCGTGGGGCCACATCCAGGAGGTCGAGGAGCTCGGCGGCATGGCCAAGGCGATCGAGGCCGGCGTGCCCAAGCTGCGCATCGAGGAGGCGTCGGCCAAGACCCAGGCCCGCATCGATGCCGGCAAGCAGGCGGTGATCGGCGTCAACAAGTACAAGCCGACCGACGAGACCCCCATCGACATTTTAAAGGTCGACAACACAAATGTCCGGCGCCTGCAGATCGACAAGCTGACGCGGCTCAAATCCGAGCGCAATCAGAAGGACGTCGACGCCGCGCTCGCCGCGCTGACACGCTCGGCCGGCGAAGGCAACGGCAATCTGCTCGCGCTCGCGATCGACGCCGCGCGCGCCAAGGCGACCGTCGGCGAAATCTCCGACGCAATGGAGAAAGTGTTCGGCCGCCACCGTGCCGAGATCAAATCCATCACCGGCGTCTACAAGCGGGAGGCGTCCAGCATGGGCAACCAGGTCGAGAAGGTTCAAACGCTGATCGACGCGTTCGAGGAGGCGGAAGGCCGCCGCCCGCGCATCCTGGTCGCAAAGATCGGCCAGGACGGCCACGACCGCGGCCAGAAGGTGATCGCGTCCGCGTTTGCCGATATCGGCTTCGACGTCGACATCGGGCCGCTGTTCGCCACCGCCGACGAGGCAGCCCGGCAGGCGGTCGAGAACGACGTGCACATCCTCGGCGTCTCCTCGCTCGCCGCTGCCCACCTCACCGCGGTGCCGGAGCTGAAGGCCGCGCTGAAGAAGCAGGGCCGCGAGGACATCATGATCATCGTCGGCGGCGTGGTGCCGCCGCAGGATTACGATGCGCTCTACGCGGCCGGCGCCGAAGCCATCTTCCCGCCCGGCACCGTCATCGCGGATGCGGCCGAGGAGCTGATCCGCAAGCTGAACGCCCGGCTCGGGCATAGCGAGGCGGCGGAGTAAATGATACACTGGCGGGGTAACCGGCCAGGTTGTGTCCATGACACGTGACGAAATCATCGCTGCGATACGCGAGAACGCCGATGCCATCAAAGGCAAGGGCGTGTCCAAGCTTGCAATCTTCGGCTCCCGCGCCCGCGATGACTATCGCCCGGACAGCGATATCGATGTCCTGGTCGAGGTCGAACCGGAGGCCTCTTTCTCGCTGCTTAACCTGATCGATGTCGAGCAGATCATCGAGGATGCGACCGGCTTGCAGGCGCAGGCGACCGTCCGGCGCTCCGCCTCCCCCCACTCTGCGCAGCAGATCGCAGACGACATCCTCGAAATATTCTGACGCTCACGTAAGGAGCACTCCCTTGAAGTTCATGATCGGTTTGAGCGTCGCTGTGGCGCTTAACGCAACGTGCTTGATCTCGGCCCTCGCCGCTGACCCCAAGCCTGACGCGACCGTCAAGACCAAGAGCATCGACGCCCGGATCTTCCTCGACGACAAGATCAAGGGCGATGCCGCGCTGGCGGCGGACTGCCTCGCCGAGGGCAAGAAGTGGCTCGACAAGAACGCGGCCGAGGCTGCGGCCTCGCGCAAGGAGGACCCACAATTCTTCAAGAACGGCGGCTGGGATTTCGAGCGCAAATATACGATCCGCTCGGTCGTCGCCGACCGCTACGTCAGCGTTCTCCGCAACGACTACATGGACACCCATGGCGCCCATCCGAATTCGGACGTGAACACGGTCCTGTGGGACAAGACCGAGAGCAAGCGCATCTCGATCCGTCCGTTCTTCACGGAGACCGCCGACAAGGGGCCGACCATGAAGGTGATGGTGAATGCCATCATCGCCTCGCTCAAGGTCGAGAAGAAGAAGCGCGACACCAGCGAGACCGCGACCGACGAATGGTTCAAGAGCGTCGAGCCGAGCCTGCTCAAGATCGGCGCGGTGACGCTCGCCCCGTCAACCGAGGCAGGCAAGAGTTCCGGGCTCACCTTCCATTATCCGCCCTACGCGGTCGGCCCCTACGCCGAAGGCGAATATGTCGCATTCGTGCCGTGGGAGACGCTGAAGCCTTACCTCACGGCCGAGGGCGCGCGCATCTTCGGCGGCGCACGGCCGAAGGGCGATGCGGAAGAGCCGCAGTGATGATGATTTGAGCAGCGACATGTTGCTCACAGTGTGCTGGTAGCGCTACCTTGCAGCCGGCTCGCAAAGCCGACTAGAATGCCGCCATTGACAAGAGCGCCCGGTGTCACGGGCGCCGCTGGGAGGCATTGATGTCCAGGATTTCGCGCCGCACTTTTGCGGCTTCTTCCGCTGCGCTTGCCGCATCCACCGCATTCGGCCTCACGCCCGCGCGCGCGCAGGCCTATCCGGCGCGCCCGGTCACCGTGATCGTGCCCTGGGGCGCCGGTGGCGGCACCGACGCGACTGCGCGCATTGTCGCAGCCCTGCTGGAAAAGGATCTCGGCCAGCCCTTCAACGTGGTCAACCGGACCGGCGGCTCCGGCGTGGTCGGCCACAGCGCGATCGCGACCGCCCAGCCCGACGGCTACACCATCGGCATGCTCACGGTCGAAATCTCGATGATGCACTGGCAGGGCCTGACCGAGCTGACCCCGCGAAGCTACACCCCGCTGGCGCTGATGAACGAGGATCCGCCGGGCATCCAGGTCTCCTCCTCCTCGCCCTACAAAACGGTGAAGGAGCTCGCCGAAGCGATCAAGGCGGCGCCTCCCGGCAAGTTCAAGGCCTCCGGCACCGGCCAGGGCGGCATCTGGCACCTCGCGCTGGTCGGCTGGATGCAGGCGATGGGCCTGCCCGCCAACCAGGTCGCCTGGGTGCCGTCGAACGGTGCGGCGCCCGCGATGCAGGATCTCGCTGCCGGCGGCCTCGACCTCACCACCTGCTCGGTGCCGGAAGCGCGCGCCATCATCGAAGCCGGCAAAGCCAGGAGCCTCGCCATCATGGCGCCGGCGCGCAACCCGATCTTCAAGGACGTGCCGACGCTGAAGGAGGCGATGGGCATCGACTACGCCACCGGCGCCTGGCGCGGCATCGGCGCGCCGAAGAACCTGCCGCCGGAGATCGCAACCAAGCTCACCGCGGCGCTGAAGAAGGTGTACGACTCCGCCGAGTTCAAGGACTTCATGGGCAACCGCGGCTTCGGCACGGTGTGGGGCGATGCCGGTTACTTCGCCGGCTTCATGGACAAGGGCGACGCCCAGATGGGCGAAGCGATGAAGGCCGCCGGTTTGAGCAAGGCGTGATCCGCTCCGGCGATGCTCTGATCGCCTCTCCCCGCACGCGGGGCGAGGGAGAAGGACACTCATAGGACTCCTCCCATGCGTCTTCCCGACTCCGTCACGGGATCGTTTCTCGTCGTGCTCGGCGCGGCCGCCGCCTATGGCGGCTACATCCTGCCGCCGGTGCCGGGGCAGCCGGTCGGCCCCAACGTGTTTCCGCTGGTGATCGGCACGGGCCTTGCGCTATGCGGGCTCGCGATCGTGTTCGGCATCGGCCATTCCTTCGAGGAGGAGGAAGAGCTGGTCCCGCTCGAGGACGGCCAGGCCGCCGCTGCTCCGCCGCCGCAGGGCAGGCTCTACGGCCTGCGCGCACTGCTGCCGCCGGCGCTGCTGCTGTTCTACGTGTTCGCCGCCGACCGGCTCGGCTTCATCATCACCGCGGCGATCATGGTCTACGTCACCTCGACCGCACTCGGCGCGAAGTGGAAGCTGGCGCTGCCGCTCGCAGCGCTGTCGCCCTTCGCCATCCACCTCATCTTCGGCAAGTTGCTGCGCGTGCCGCTGCCCGCCGGCCTGTTGCCGACGCCCTGGTAATCCCATGCTGAAAACCCTGCTCGAAGCCTTTGCGCTGATCTCCACCTGGGAGGTCATTATCGCGATGTTTGCGGCTTCCGTGTACGGCCTCGTGATCGGCTCGCTGCCGGGCCTGTCGGCGACGATGGCGACCGCCCTGCTCGTCCCCGTCACCTTCTATTTGTCGCCGATCGCGGCGATCGCGACCATCGTGGCGGCGTCCTCGATGGCGATCTTCTCCGGCGACATTCCCGGCGCGCTGTTGCGCATTCCCGGCACGCCCGCCTCCGCCGCCTATGCGGACGAGGCCTATGCGATGACGCGCAAGGGCCAGGCCGAGCTCGCGCTGGGTGCCGGCGTCTGGTTCTCCGCCGTCGGTGGCATTGCCGGCGTGCTGTCGCTGATGATTTTGGCGCCGCCGCTCGCCGAGATCGCGCTGTCGTTCTCGACCTTCGAATATTTCTGGCTGGCGCTGCTCGGCCTGATGTGCGCCACGCTGGTCGCGCGCTCCTCACCGGTGAAGGCGATCGCCGGCATGTTCCTCGGCCTGCTCGTCTCCTGCATCGGCATCGAGAATCCCGGCGGCGTGCCGCGCTTCACCTTCGGCATGACGGATCTGTTCGGCGGCATCGAACCGATCCCGGCGCTGGTCGGCGTGTTCGCGGTGGCGCAGGTGATGCGCGCGATGCTGACGCCGGAGCCGCCGCCGCTGCCCCGGCGCAAGTTCGGAAGCATCATGGCCGGCCAATGGCTGCTGACGAAGAAGTATCACTGGCAGATGACGCGCGGGAACATCGTCGGCATCATCATCGGCGTGCTGCCCGGCGCCGGCGCCGACATGGCCGCCTGGGTCTCCTACGCGATGTCGAAACGCTTCTCCAAGGAGAAGGAAAAGTTCGGCACCGGCCATGTCGAGGGCTTGGTCGAGGCCGGCGCCAGCAACAATGCCAGCATCGCCTCCGGCTGGGTGCCCTCGCTGCTGTTCGGCATCCCCGGCGACACCATCGCCGCGATCGCGATCGGCGTGCTCTACATGAAGGGCCTCAACCCCGGCCCGACGCTGTTCACCGAGAAGGCGTCGAGCATGTACGCGATCTATCTGATGTTCATCATCGCGAACATTCTGATGATCCCGCTCGGCATCGCCATGATCCGCGTCGCCGCCTACATCCTGCTGGCGCCGCGCTCCACCGTGATGCCGATCATCATGCTGTGCTGCGCGGTCGGCTCGTTCGCGATCGGCAACAACATGTTCGGCGTCGTCACCGTCGCCGCCTTCGGCGTGATCGGCTATGTCATGGAAGCCAACGGCTATCCCGTCGCCGCGATGGTGCTCGGAATCGTCATGGGCACCATGGTCGAGCAGGCTTTCGTGACCTCGCTGATCAAGTCCGACGGCAGCATCCTGCCGTTTTTCGAGCGTCCGGTCGCCGCCATCCTCGCCGCCATGGCGATCGGCGCACTGCTCTGGCCGGTGATGATCTGGGTCTGGCGCAAGGTGAAACCGGCGCAAACGGCGGCGGCAACGCCCCGGTGATATCGGGCGGGCGGCCCTCGCCTGCCCCGCCGCAGGCAGCCGAGTTGGCCGCGCTGGGCCAGGCGACTGCTCTGTGCTAATATTCAGCCATGGCCGATGTCGCAGACGTTCCGCTCCAAACCCTTGTCGGGAAGCTCCGAGAGCTTGCTCCCGCCTTGAGGGCTGCGGGCGTGAAGCGGCTATACATCTTTGGATCGCGAGCCCGCGGTGACGCGCGGCCCGACAGCGACCTGGATGTTCTCGTCGAAACGACCTCGCGCGAGGAGACACCTCGTTTCGATTTCTTCAAAGTCTTGCGTCTGATCGAGGACGAGGTGGGTCTCACGACACAAATTTCAATGCGAAACCTGCTGAAGCCCCGCATTGCCGAACGGATCGCGGACGATCTGGTCGAGGTGTTCTAGATGCCGCCGACCGCGGAAGACCGGTTGCGGGACATTCTTGAAGCGATCGTCGAGATCGAGGCGTTGCTCGCAGGCTACAACTTCGACCTCTTCACTGCGGACAAGATGCGACGCATGGCGACAGAACGCTATCTTGAAATCATCTGTGAAGCCGCCCGGCGCTTGACTGACACGATCAAGAAGGACGCGCCGGAGATCGACTGGCAAAGAATGGTCGATTTCGGCAACCACTTACGCCACGCCTATCATGCAACAGACGTGGGGATTGTGTGGGAGATCGTTCAAGATCACCTCCCACCGTTGAAATCTTTCGTTGAACGGTGCATTCGGGCATCCAACTGATAACCCATCCACACGCTCGCATGCAACGATGACCAGTCCCAAGACGCTCGACATCAAATCCCTCGCCCGCGACCTGCGCGCCGGCAGCCGTGCGGCGCTGGCGCGGGCGATCACGCTGGTGGAGAGCCGGCGCGGCGACCACCAGGCACTGGCGCGCGAGCTGGTGCAGATGCTGCTGCCCGACACCGGCAGGGCGTTTCGCGTCGGCATCACCGGCTCGCCCGGGGTCGGCAAATCCACCACCATCGACGCGCTCGGGACCTATCTGATCGAACAGGGCAACAAGGTCGCGGTGCTCGCGGTCGATCCGTCCTCGGCGCGCAGCGGCGGCTCGATCCTCGGCGACAAGACGCGGATGGCGCGGCTGTCGGCCTCCGACGATGCCTTCATCCGCCCCTCGCCGTCCTCGGGCACGCTCGGCGGCGTCGCCGCAAAGACCCGCGAGGCGATGCTGCTCTGCGAGGCCGCGGGCTTCGACGTCGTGCTGGTCGAGACCGTCGGCATCGGCCAGTCCGAGACCGCGGTCTGCGACATGACCGACTTCTTTCTCGCCTTGATGCTACCGGGCGGCGGCGACGAATTGCAGGGCATCAAGAAGGGCCTGGTCGAGCTCGCCGACATGATCGCGATCAACAAGGCCGACGGCGACAATCTCAAGCGCGCCAACATTACCGCCGCCGACTATCGCGGTGCGCTGCATATTCTCAGCCCCCGCTCCGAGCACTGGCATCCGCCCGTGATCACCTACTCGGCGATGGCCGGCACCGGCATCGCCGAGCTCTGGCAGAAGGTTCTGGATCACCGCACGGCGATGAACGCATCCGGCGATTTCGCCGCGCGGCGGCGCGACCAGCAGGTGAAATGGATGTGGTCGATGCTGGAGCAGCGCATGCTGGCGCGGCTGCGCAGCGAGGCATCGGTGCGCACGAAGGTGCGGAAGATCGAGGCCGAAGTGGCCGACGGCCATCTCACGCCGGCGCTCGCCGCCGAACAGATTCTGGGGTTGCTGCAATGAGCGAAAAGCTGCGCATTCTGCTCACCGGCTTCGGGCCGTTTCCCGGCGCGCCCCATAACCCGACGCAGCCGCTGGTGGCGCGGCTGGCGCAATTGCGCCGTCCGGCGCTCGACGATGTCGCGCTATCGAGCCACATCTTCCCGGTCACCTATGCCGCGGTGGACCGGCAATTGCCCGAGGTGCTCGCGAAGCAGAAGCCGGATGCGCTGCTGATGTTCGGCCTCGCCGCGCGCACGCCTTATTTGCGTGTCGAGACCCGCGCGCGCAACGCCGTCACCATGCTCTGGCCCGATGCCGCCAACACCCGCTCGAGCAAGCGCGGCATTGCCGGCCACGCTGACGCGATGATGTTCGGTCCGCACACCGCGAGACTGCTGCGCGCCGCGCGCCTCACCGGCATCGACGCGCGCGCCTCGCGCGATGCCGGCGCCTATCTCTGCAACTATCTGAGCTGGCGTGCGATCGAGAACGTCAAGGCCGGCGGGCCGCAGCTCGCGGCGTTCATCCACATTCCCCTGCTGGCGCGCAGCGGCGCTGTGCGCCGCAAGGGCGCGCCGCGCATCACGCTGGAGGAGTTGGTGGATGCGGGGGAAGCGATGCTGATGGAGATGGTGGGGCTGGCGCGGAAGCGGCGGCACACGCCGGCCCCCACGGCACCTGCGCTGGGGTAAACATTTAACCCTACCGCGAACAATCCCCGCGCCCCCGCCCGCCCTGCGCTACCTAATCCTCCGCGGACCGCCGCGTCCGCCGGAGGACGCGTCATGGACCTCAATCGCCGCCATCTCATCGGAGCTTCCACCGCCGGTATCGCGGGCGCTCTCGCCATGCCTGTTGATGCCGCGCGCGCGGCGCCGCTGACGTCGCTGCTCGGCCGCGATGCCACGCAATATGGCGTGCGGCCCGGCAGCAGCGAGGACCAGACGCGCGCGCTCCAGCGCGCCATCGACGAAGCCGCACGCGCGCAGATGCCGCTGGCGCTGGCGCCGGGCGTGTACCGCACCGGATTGCTGCGGCTGCCGAATGGCGCGCAGTTGATCGGCGTGCGCGGCGCGACGAAACTCATCTTCACCGGCGGGGCCTCGGCGATCCAGAGCGACGGCTCTGACGCGATCAGCCTCACCGGCATCACCTTCGACGGCGGCGGCATTCCGCTGCCGACGCGGCGCGGGCTGATCCATGTCCTCGGCGGGCGCGACGTCCGCATCACCGATTGCGAGATCGCGAACTCCGGCGGCAGCGGCATCTGGCTCGAGCAAGTGTCCGGCGACATCTCCGGCAACATCTTCACCAAGATCGCGGCGACGGCGGTGGTCTCGTTCGACGCCAGGGGCCTCGGCGTCTCCCGCAACACCATCATCGGCACCAGCGACAACGGCATCGAGATCCTGCGCACCGCGATCGGCGATGACGGCACGCTGGTCAATGATAACCGCATCGAGGACATCAAGGCCGGCCCCGGCGGCTCCGGCCAGTACGGCAACGCCATCAACGCCTTCCGCGCCGGCAACGTGATCGTGCGCGGCAACCGGATCAGGAACTGCGACTACTCGGCGGTGCGCGGCAACTCGGCCTCCAACATCCACATCACGGGTAACAGCGTCAGCGACGTGCGCGAGGTCGCGCTCTATTCCGAGTTCGCGTTCGAGGCCGCCGTGATCGCCAACAACATTGTGGACGGCGCCGCCGTCGGCGTCTCCGTCTGCAATTTCAACGAAGGCGGCCGCATCGCGGTGGTTCAGGGCAACATCATCCGCAATCTGATCCCGAAGCGGCCGATCGGCACCGCGCCTGATGACGACGCCGGTGTCGGCATCTACATCGAGGCTGACACATCCGTGACCGGCAACGTGATCGAGAATGCGCCCTCCTACGGCATCGTCGCCGGCTGGGGCAAATATCTGCGCGACGTCGCGATCACCGGCAATGTGATCCGCAAGGCACTGGCCGGCGTCGGCGTCTCCGTGGTGCCGGGCGCCGGCACCGCGCTCGTCAACAACAACATGATCTCGGAAACCCCGCGCGGCGCCGTGGTCGGCCTCGACCACGCACGCGCGGTGACGTCCGACCTGTCGGCCGACGGCGCACAGCGCTTTGCGCAGGTGGTGATCGGCGGGAATGCCGTGCGGCGCTAGAACGCGTTCCGCAGCAGCGGGTACTTCGCTTGCAGGCCGTCGAGGCTGAGGGTGAATTCGACGACGCGCTCGGGGGCTGCGACGATCTCGGTGGCGGGCGGGGCGAACTGCGGCAGGAGCGCGGCCATCGCGGCTGGCTGGGCCGCCGGTGCCTTCACGGCAGGGGCGGCACGCGGCGCCACCGCTGCGGAGGCCGCGACCTGTGGCTTCACGGCGGGTGCGATGAACGGCGGCAGAGCGGCGGGCGCGGCGGCCGGTGACTTCACGGTCGGCGCGGAGAGCGGAGCCCTTGCAGCGGGCGCCTTGAGCGGCGGCACCTCGGCAGGCGCGGTGAAAGATGCGAACCTGGCGGCCGCCACGCGCGGTGAGACCGGAGCCCGGGGTACGAGCGGGGCTTCCGTGACTTCGGGGAGGACTTCCAGCTTGGGCGCGAGCTTTGCCGGCACGGCGGTCTCGGGCGCGATCTTGACGGCCTTCTGGACGGCCTTGGGCTGCATGGTCTGCGCCTCGCGCGGGAACACGCGGGGCATGGTTGCCGGCGACCAGCCGAAGGCGGGCGAGACGCTCGCTGCCGCTGCGGCGACGTCGCCCCCGGTGGCGAGCGCCCGCCAGGTCTGGACGGCGCGTTTGGCTTCCTGGATGTTTTCGAGGAATGCGATCTCGGAGTGGTAGCGGCGCCAGCGTCCGGTCTCGAACATTTCGGAGAGGTGTTCCAGCCGCTGCTCGGCGAGTGCGCACCAGCGCGCTGCAACGTCGCGGCCAGGGGCCACGGCACGAACAGACTCTTGGCGATGTGTCATGAAACAGCCCGTCGGGAGAAAAATACGGACGCGACGCAACGCACACGAATCAATTTAGAAGCGACATGAATATTTTGTGGAAAAGTTTTGACTTGTCCAGCAACTGCACGGTGCTGGTCACAAAACACCGTAGTTGCCCGGTCAATTCCTGCACTTTCGAGTCAAGCTTCGCGCAAGCATGGCGGATTTTCGCGGCGCGAACCCGCCAATGACGACCGACGCGCACGCGGTCCTTCAACCGCAAGCTGAACGAACGCGACGCTTCAAAGAAACAGACGCCCAAAAAGAAAAGACCCGTCCGGGGGGACAACCGGACGGGTCGAGCCATATGGGCGCTTGGGGTGGATGGGCGCTCGCGCCTGATATGACTGATGGGGAGGGATGACCGCTCCCACATAATTTGGTCGTGGCAGCAGGCTGAACGTTCAAATCGGGAGTTCGAATTTTTAACCTTTGGCGCGCGCGCAAAGTTGTCGCAGCGGCTATCGCGCCGCCGGCCTATCCGCCTGAGAAACCGCAGCTTTATCGTCCGCGCTCGACAGCGAGGGTTGCTCGATCGCGCGAATGCCGGGCTCTGCGCGCGGCTTGCCTTCATCTTCACGTTTTGTTGTACCGGACGCAGTCGCAACCGGCGTCGCGCTGTCGGCGGGAACAGCCGTCACCGCAGCAAACGCATCGGCCTCGCCGTCGCCGAACAGATCATCACGCCCGGGTGAACCGAGGTCGCGCGCAGTCTTCGCCAGCGTCATGCGCAGCGCTTCCGGCTTGAGCGCGTAGTTGCGCTCGAGCAGCAGCGCCGCGACGCCGGAGACATAGGCGGCCGAGAACGAGGTTCCCGACGTGATCTGGTATTTCCCGTCGGGCGCCGGCAGGAAGATGTCGACGCCGGGCGCGGCCAGCGCGATGTAATTGCCGCGGTTCGAGGCGGTAAACAGCTTGTCCTGCTGGTCGGTCGCGCTCACCGCAATCACGTTGGGATTGGCGGCCGGATAGAGCGGCGGCGATTTCGCACCCGCATTGCCGGCGGCCGCGATCAGCACCAGGCCGCGTGCGGCGGTGGCGGCAATGGCGCGCTCGATCACGGCATCCTTCGGCCCGGCAAAGCTCATATTGACGATCTGCGCGCCGTGCTCGGCGGCATAATTGAGCGAGCGCAGGATGATGTAGGACGAGCTCTCGGCGCCGCCCGTGGTGCCGCCGAAGGCGCGGATCGCGATGATGCGCGCCTCGGGCGCGCTGCCCATCAGCCTGGCATGCGCCACGATCGCGCCGGCGATGCCGGTGCCGTGGACGTGCGCCCCCTCGGTGCTGCCGAGCGCGTCGAAATTGTCGGAGATGGAATTGGCGAGTTCGGGATGCTTGGCGTCGATGCCGGAATCGATCACGGCAACCGTGACGTTGGCGCCGTGCGCCAGCGTATGCGCCTGCGGCAGGCGCAGCTTGGCCAGCGCATATTGCGCCGGATCGCCTTCGGTCGGAATCGTCGCCTTCTGGTCCTGGAGCAGGTAGCGGAAGTTCGGCTGGACCGAGCGAACGCTGCCGTCGGCGGCGAATTCGCGCCGCACGGTCTCGGAGGCACGGCCGTCGGTGATGCGGAACAGACCGAACGTCGCCCCGATCAGCGGGAAATTCTCCGATGCAACGCGCGCAAGGCCGTGGCGGCGCGCAAGCGCGTCGGCTTCGGCGACCGACAGCGCGCCGTCGATCTCGGCGACGAATTCGCCCGCGAAGCTGCGCTGGCTCACCGCCACCGGCGTGTTGTTATTGCCACGCCCCTTGCTCGCGCTCTTCTTGCCCGATTTCCCGGTCCCCTCGCCGCCCGCATTGGGCTCGGCAAGGCATTCGCCGTCGGCGTCGCGATAGGCGGCCGTGCACGACGGATAGAGGTTCGGCGAGTAGCGCACATGGGGCAGCACCGGCATCACCGGCGCGATCCGGGCCGAAGGAATCCGTGCGACCGCTGTCGTCGTGGTGGTGACCGTGCGTGGACCGCGACCAACGCTCACCGCCCGCGCAGCGACGGTGGGAGAGATGGTCGGCGTGCGCGAGGGAACGCTGATCGTGGGCGTGCGCATGATCGCCTGCGCCTCCGCCACCTCGACGCCGAGGCAGGCGGCGAGCAGCAGCGCGGCTCCGGCCGAGGAAACATAGGCCCCGGCTCGCACTCTGCTCTCGGACTTGCGCGTCATCGGTTCAGGGGCGCCTTACGGCGCCGCCACGGCGAGATTGACGAACTTCTCGCGCTGCATCCTGCCGAGCAGCGAGGCAAGCTCGTCCTGGCTCATCGCCTTGTCGAACTGGAGGCGGAACATGCCGCCCTTGGCATCGCCGATGATCGACGCCTGGTAGCTGTCGAGCAATGCGGTGATGTCGGCAACCCGCGCCTCGGGCGTGAAGCGCACCAGCGCGCGTGCCGGTGCGACGGATGCACCAAGCTCGCGCGTGATCGGCGCGCCGGTCGATAGCGAGGCGGTCTGGAAGGTCGCGGTCTGGGTCTTCATCAGCACCGCGCCGATGATGCCGGCCTGGAGCAGCAGCGCGATGGCGCCGAGGCTCGCCGACCAGGCCAGCGTGCGCGGCGACAGGCTCGCAAAGAAGGTCGAGATGCGCGTGGAGAGCGGCAGCGACGCAGGCACCTGCGCCGGCTCGGCGTCGATCGCGGCGAACAGCTTCTGCATCGCGCGCGCCGACGGAGCGCCCAGGCTCTCGTTCAGATGAATGGTCTCTTCGTACTCGCCGCGGATCGCGGCGTACTGCCTGGCAAGCTCCGGATCACGCGCCAGCGCGTCCTCGACGCGGCGGGCGTCACGCGCATTCAGCGTTCCGGCGGCGTGCCAGGGCAGCAGCAGTTCAATTTCACTGGGCTCTTGCTCCAGCATCTTCTTGCTCAATGCCATCATGGCCAGCCTCGCTCAACGCCGGCTGCCTTCAGCAGTTCGGCCAGTTTCTTGCGCGCATAGAACAAGCGCGTCTTTACAGTGTTCTCCGGAATGCCGACGATTTCAGCCACCTCTTCCACGGACTTCTCGTGGTAGTAGACGAGATCGACGATTTCCCGATGTTCCGGCGTGAGGCCCGTCAGACACTCACGCAACGCTTCACTGGTATCCTTTTTCTGCACCGCGATTTCCGGATCGTCGGACGAATCCTCGATCGCGTTGGCAGCTTCTTCGTCCAACCCAACGTCCTTCCTGCGCCGGAGCGCCGAGAGGGCCTTGAATCGGGTGATTGCCAGCAGCCAGGTGGAAACGGCGGATCGGCCTTCGAACTTGCCGGCTTGACGCCAGACGTCCAGAAACACCTCGCTGATGAGGTCTTCCGCCGCCTGCTCGTCCCGCACGAGCCGAAGCCCGAACCGGTAAACCCTGACGTGGTGCCGCCCGTACAGCACCTGCATGGCGAGCCGGTCACCTTGAGCGATCCTGGCGATCAGGACCTCGTCCGAAGCCGCCTGTGTCACGCTCAATGCCCGTCTCGCAAAGTTGGTCGGGTCGATACGGCGGACGGTTCGACGGGAGGGGCAAAATTGTTCAACTTACCGCAGTCATACGGGAGCTTGTGTGATCTACCACACATACGCGTATTTTTCTCGTCCCACCCGCGGCGGTTGGCCGCCTCGATCCAGATCGGTAACATAATACTGAAACACTTTCTTGCGGAGCGCCAGCCCGGCATGGGCGGGCCGACCAGGTCCGGTTCCATAGCAGTCCTGCACGACGTATGTCTCACGAAGCCCAGCTTTGGCTCGACCGCATCGCAAACGATGCCTAATTGCCGGCAAAAATCCCCTGCCGGACGATCTCACCCTGTTCTGCGTTGCACGGTTCGGATTCGGTTGCAAAGGATACCAAACCTAAAGGCTTGCCACGTAGATTTTTGGGCTGAGCTCCACCATTGGCGGGACCATGAGCACGGCCGCGACGTCCTTTCCGGAGAGGAATGCCGCTGAGATCGCGGATCTCGTCCTCACGTCCGAAGCGGCCCTGCCCGAGGTGCTGATGCGCCGGGCCCGGCAGCGCCGCCAGATGTATATCGGCCAGGTCGCAAGCTACTCGCTCGGCGCCTTCGTCCTGCTGCTCTACGGCTATGACGGCACCGTTGCGATGCACGTGCCGTCGCTGTTCTGGGTCGGCGGTCTCTCGATCATCGGCATCTTCGTCGTGATGTCGGAGGCCGGCGTCGGCGACCGCTTCACCGACCACTATCTCACCGTCTTCCAGATCTCGGCGCATATGGCGCTGCAGTTCGTGTTTCTGATCTCGGTCCCGACGATCGGCATCGCCTTCATCAGCGTGCTGTTCCTGATCTTCGCCTTCGGCACCCTGCGGATGACCTCGGCCCAGGCCATGTTCACCTGGGCGGTCGCGACCGCGGCTCTCGCTGCGGTGTTCCTCGCCTCCGACCTGCCGATCGGCATGCCGGTCACCACCAGGCTGCAGCGGCTTGCCTCGATGCTGTGCTTCGTGCTGGTGATCGGCCAGTGCGCCTTCCTCGGCCTGTTCGGCGCCACGCTGCGCAAGATCCTGTATCGGCGCAGCATCGAGCTGAAGGATGCCTATCGGCGCATCGAGGAACTGGCCGAACTCGACGAGCTGACCGGCTCCTACAATCGCCGCTGCATCATGCGTCTTCTCGACGCAGAGATCGAGAAGTCACGGCAGGCCTCCGCGCCTTGCGCGATCGCGCTGATCGATCTCGACTGGTTCAAGCGCATCAACGACGCCCACGGCCATCCCGTCGGCGACGAGGTGCTGCGCACCTTCGCCATCACCATTTTCGCCAATATCCGCCCGGCCGACTGCTTTGGCCGCTACGGCGGCGAGGAATTTCTGCTGCTGCTGCCGGACACCACAAGCGAGGCCGCCTCGCGCATGATGGAGCGCCTGCGCGCCATCGTCGCCGATCTCGACTGGAGCGCGTTCTCCGCTGGCATGCGCGTGACGATTTCCGCGGGCGTCGTGACGCTGCGCGATGCCGATACTGCCGACACGTTTCTCGCGCGCGCCGACAGCGCGCTCTATTCCGCCAAGGCGCAAGGGCGCAACCGAATTGCAATGAGCTGACCAATCCATTTTCCCCCGGCGCGCCAAAGGCGGCCGGACCAAACGCTCCAGGACAGGGCAATGAGATCGAAATCCGCCAAAACTTCCGAGAACCTGCTTGAGGAACTGCAGGCCGCGCTCTCGCACGGCACCGTTGCGCGCCGGGTCGAGACGCTTCGCCGCGTCACGGATCTCTTCCTGGGCAACGCGGTGGACTATTCCGAGGAGCACCTCGACGTGTTCGACGACGTGTTCCAGTGCCTGATCGAGCAGATCGAGACCTCGGCTCGCGCCCTGCTCGCCGACCGCCTCGCGCCGATCGCAGCGGCGCCGCCGAAGATCATCCGCACGCTCGCGCTCGACGAGGTCATCGATGTTGCCGGCCCCGTGCTGACGAAATCGGAACGACTGGACGAGGCGACCCTGATCGAGATCGCGCGCACGCGCGGCCAGGCCCATCTGAAGGCGATCTCGCTGCGCCGGGTGCTGTCGGAAGCGTTGACCGACGTGCTGGTGACGCGCGGCAACGAGGACGTGGTGCAATCGACCGTGAGCAATCCGGGCGCACAGCTCTCCGAGGGAAGCCTCACCGACCTCGTCACGCGCGCCGAACGCGACGACGATCTCGCCACCTGTATCGGCCTGCGGCCCGACCTGCCGCGCCATCATTATCTGAAGCTGATTGCGAAGGCCTCGCTGAGCGTGCGCCGGAAGCTCGAAGCCGCCCATCCTGAGCTCGCGGCCGAGGTCTCGAGCGTGGTCCAGGAAGCGGCCCAGCGGATCCGCGCCGCCGCGATGACCAGGCAGACCGAGATGGCGCGCGCGCTGGTGAAGTCGCTGCATGAGGACGGCCGCCTCAACGAATTCCAGGTCACCACCTTCGCCGAGCAGGGCAAGTTCGACGAGACCAATGCGGGGCTTGCGGCACTCGCGGGCGTCGCGGTCGAGACTGCCGAGACCATGATGATCGAGAGCCGCACCGAGGGCGTGATGATCCTCGCCAAGGTCGCAGGCATGCAATGGACGAGCGTGCGCGCGATCATCGCGATGCGCGAGAAGCTCTCCGGCGGCTCGCAGACCGACATGCTGATGCTGCGCGATACCTATGAGGCGCTGCGCCCTTCGACCGCGCAGCAGGTGCTGCGCTTCCACCGCATGCAGAACACCACGCCGGCGGCCTGAAGCCGCCGGATTTAGTACCGCAGAACCCGCGAGCCGACCGCAGCGCCGATCGCGGTCACCAGCGCGGTTGCGATCGTGTACCAGGTCGCGACGAACAGCGGTGAATCGTCGGTGCAGTGCGAGGCATAGAGCGTTGCGGCAAGCCCGGCCGACACCAGGCCGGCGAGCGCACCGGCGAGCGCAGGGCGCGACGGTGCGCCGTGGCGCAGGCCGAACAGCGCGCCCGCGAGCAGCGGCAGCGACATTGCGGGAATGGCCGTCAGGCAGGCCCTGGAGTTCTTGCCCACCAGCCGCATCGTCATCGGCATCGCCGGCGCCATCATCGCCTCGCTGCCGATCGCGACCGCGAGCAGGCCGACCGGCAGCAGCAACAGCCAGCCCCAGCCGCGCATCAGGGCTTCGGGCCGCGACAGGTGCAGGCTGACGATGATCGCGGGGATCGCAAGCGACAGCGTGACCGCGAACTTCATGTCGAAGAACGGATTGTGCATCGCGCTCATCACGTCGGCGCGCACGCCGAGGAAGGTCGCGAAGATCAGGATCGACAGAGGCGCGGCCACCAGCAGCGCCATGGTCAGCACGGCGCCGACGCGCGGCGCGCGGTGGGCGTTGTCGGCCGCCAGCGAGCGAATGAGTTGATCGGTATCCATGACTAATGGTCCCGCAGTTTGGCTGTCAGTGCTGCAAGTCCGCGATGCAGCGCGACCCGCACCGCACCTTCGCTCATCGAAAACTTTGCCGCCGTGTCCTTGATCGAGGCGGCCTCGACCGCGATCGACTGCAACACGTCGCGCTGGCGCTGCGGCAGCGTGTTCAGCTGCGTCGCGACCTCGGCCGCCGACGCCGTCTCCTCCGGCATCTCGCCCGGCAGCGTCTCGGCGAAATCGTCGATGTCGACGAAAACCCGCCGGCCCCGCCGCCTCAGCGTATCGATCAGCTTGTTGCGGGCGATCGCAAACAGCCACGGGGCGAAGGGGGCCTCGCTGTCCCAGGTGTGCCGCTTCAGATGCACCGCCAACAGAATTTCCTGCACGATATCCTCGGCCTGATCAGGGGGCTGCCCGGCCCGTGCCAGGCCCCGCCTCGCAGCAGCGCGCAGCACCGGCGTGACCGCCTTCAGCAGGCGATGATAAGCCGCATCATCACCCGCCATGGCCGACCGCATCAGGCCGGTCCATTCGTCCTCACGTCCGCGCACGCGCGCCCTCACCATGTAATTCGGCCGCTCTTTCAGATTGTTACGCGGGCACCGGCCAGATCACGAATTCGTGATCAAAACCTTGCCTCGCCATCCGATGCGGCCGTCAAACCCGTGACGGGCTCATAACACCGATCCGTTCCGACCGCACCCGGCGCTCCCACCGCGGGAGGACGGTTCGCCAAGCTTTTGCCCCGTCCTGCCCGAAGATTCCCATTTTCTGCCCCGCTGTCGTCACGCCCCGGGGTCTCTGTTCGGCCCGGGCGGGCGGAATTGGGGAGATCGTCAACATGATGAAAGCCAGCGGACACGCGGCGTTGATCCTTCTTGCCGGGCTTTTCTTGATGTTCGGCGGCGCTGTACAGGCAGCGCCCAGCGCGACCGACAAGTCGGACAGCGCGAGCAAACAGACCGATGTGGCCAGGTCAGCCAAGCCTCGGCGCCACGCCTCGCGCCATCGCGACAGCGGCAAGGACAGCGTCAAGACTGCGCAGAAATCCGACGACAAGGCCGAGAAGAAAGCCGCCTCACCACAGACTGGTGATCCAGCCAAGGCTGAGAGCAATGCACAGGCCTCCAGCCAGATGCCGCCGGAGGTCGCCAACGCCCGTGCGCAGCTTGCTGCCGCTGACACCCCCGCTGCCGCGGCTTCCGCGATGACCAATCGCGCCAACGACAATGTGCAGGCGGCGGCGGATAATACCGCTGTCCCGAATGCCGAGACCCAGGCGGCGGCGCCGGATCAGCTCAATGACATCGACCGCACGCTGCAGCAGGACAACCCGCCCGCGCCGAAGGCAGTGATCGCCGCGACCGACGCGCAGCCGCGGCCGGCACCTGTCATGGCGAGCAGCCATCAAAGCTCGGCCTGGGACCAAAGCTCCCTGATCGGCAAGATCTTCATCGGTGTCGGCACGCTGCTGACGCTGGCCTCCGCCGTGCGGATGTTCATGGCCTAGTTTCGTGGCCTGATTTCTAGCACGTCCCGTCCGGAGCTCGCGTCTTGCCGCGTGTTCCGGACCGCCCTTGGGCCTTGAAGCCATCCGCGTCAGCGGGCACATTGCCCGCCCAATCAAACGCGTGGGTGGAGCATGAGCACGTTCGAACACATCATCGTCGAAAGCATCGGTGCGGTCGGCATCATCAAGCTGAACCGGCCGAAGATGCTGAACGCGCTCTCCTTCGGCGTCTTCCGCGAGATCGCCGCCGCCGTCGACGATCTCGAGGCCGATGACGCCATCGGCTGCATCGTCGTGACCGGCAGCGAGAAGGCCTTTGCCGCCGGCGCCGACATCAAGGAGATGCAGCCGAAGGGCTTCATCGACATGTTCTCCGAGGACTTTGCCGCGATCGGCGGCGACCGCGTCGCGCGCTGCCGGAAGCCGACCATCGCGGCGGTTTCGGGCTACGCGCTCGGCGGCGGCTGCGAGCTCGCCATGATGTGCGACTTCATCATCGCCTCGGACACCGCAAAATTCGGTCAGCCCGAGATCACGCTCGGCACCATTCCCGGCATCGGCGGCACCCAGCGCCTGACCCGCGCGATCGGCAAGTCCAAGGCGATGGATCTCTGCCTCACCGGCCGCATGATGGATGCGGCGGAAGCCGAGCGCTCGGGCCTCGTCAGCCGCATCGTGCCTGCGGACAAGCTGATGGAAGAGGTGATGGCCGCCGCCGAGAAGATCGCCGCGATGTCGCGCCCCGCGGCCGCCATGGCCAAGGAAGCGGTGAACCGCGCCTTCGAGACCACGCTCGCCGAGGGCATGAGCGTCGAGCGCAACCTGTTCCACTCGACCTTTGCGCTGGAAGACCGCTCCGAGGGCATGGCTGCGTTCATCGAGAAGCGCAAGCCGGTGAACAAGAACCGTTAAAGCCGGCGCGGTAAGGCTGGTGTAAGACTGTGCGGTCTTCCCGCAGAAACCCTGTGACGCACCTGCAACAAGCACGGAATACATGGGGGTTTTCCCCGCGGCAGTTTGCCTGCGGGACCTCGGCTGGCTAAACAGTTAAGAGAGCCGCCGTCGGCGGGGGCGGACAGCCGGGGTTGAGCGGGATTACATGATTGGGCGTGCCGCCAGAGCTGGTCGCGTGATGACGCGACGTCGACCGGGCGTGGGTCCTGTACTTGCGACATGGACCACGCTGGCGCTCTGCTGCGCCCTGCCCTCCGCCGCATGGGCCGAAGCCCTGCCCGAGGCGCTCGCCAAGGCCTACCAGACCAATCCGCAGCTCAATGCCGAACGGGCGCGGCAACGCGCCACGGACGAGAACGTGCCGCAGGCGCTGGCCGGCTACCGGCCGCAGATCGTGGCGAGCCTCAGCGCCGGCCTGCAATCGGTGCGCAATCTCCTGCCCGACAACACCATCCAGACCACCAATCTGAAGCCGTGGATCATCGGCGTCACCGTGACGCAGACCCTGTTCAACGGCTTCCGTACCGCCAACAACGTGCGCGCCGCGGAACTCCAGGTGCAGTCGGGCCGGGAAGCGCTGCGCAATGTCGGCCAGGGCGTGCTGCTCGACGCGGTCACCGCCTACACCAACGTGCTCGCCAACCAGTCGCTGGTCGAGGCGCAGCGCTCCAACGTTGCGTTCCTGCGCGAGACGCTGGCGGTCACCCAGCGCCGCCTCAACGCCGGCGACGTCACGCCGACCGACACTGCCCAGTCCGAAGCCCGCCTCAACCGCGGCCTTGCCGATCTCAACGCTGCGGAAGTTGCACTCGCGGTCAGCCAGGCCACCTATGCGCAAGTGATCGGCAACCCGCCGTCGCAGCTCCGGGCCGCCGAGGTCGTCGACCGCTATTTGCCGAAAAGCCGCGAAGACGCGACGACGATGGCGATCCGCCAGCATCCCGCCGTGATGGCGGCCGGCTTCGACGTCGACGTCGCCTCCACCAACATCCGCGTCGCCGAAGGCACGCTGCTGCCGAGCGCCAGCGTCCAGGGGAGCGCCAGCAAGAGCCGCAACAACGATCCAACGGTCGGAACCCTCGCCGAGGACCAGGCCTCGATCGTCGCCAATGTCACCGTGCCGATCTACGACGGCGGCCAGGCGGCTGCGCAGACCCGGCAGGCCAAGGAGATCACGGCGCAGAGCCGGCTCGTGCTCGACCAGGTGCGCAACCAGGCGCGCACGGCGGCGGTGAGCGCGTGGGTTGCCAATGAAGGCGCCAAGATCGCGGTCTCGGCCTCGGAGTCCGAGGTGAAGGCAGCAACCGTGGCGCTGCAGGGCGTGCAGCGCGAGGCCGCCGGCGGACAGCGCACGACGGTGGACGTGCTGAACTCGCAGGCCGATCTGATCCAGGCCAAGGCCCGTCTGATCGGCGCGCTGCGCGACCGCGTCATCGCCTCCTACACGCTGCTCAGCGCTGTCGGCCATCTCGACGTCAAGACCTTGAGCCTGAACACGCCGGACTACCTGCCCGAGGTGCACTACCAGCAGGTCCGCGACGCCTGGCACGGCCTGCGCACGCCCTCGGGGCAGTAACTTCAAATCGATTGGCCTGGTGCCGATGAAGAGCCGCCGCATCCATCTGATGGGAGCTTCGGGCTCAGGTGTCACGACGCTCGGTCGCGCGCTCGCGGGGCGGCTTGCGCTGCCGCATCACGACAGCGACGACTATTTCTGGCTGCCGACCGTGCCGCCATACCAGACCACGCGCCCCGCCGCCGAGCGCCTGCGCCTGATGCGCGAGATGTTCCTGCCGCGGCACGACTGGGTATTGAGCGGAACCGCCAGCGGCTGGGGCGACGAACTCGTCGCGTATTTCGACCTCGTCGTCTTCGTGGTCACGCCGCGCGAACTACGGTTGAAGCGTTTGCGGGCTCGCGAGGCCGCGCATTTCGGTGCTGATGCTGTCGCGCCCGGCGGCTGGCGTCATGAGGAGACCGAAGCCTTCATCGAATGGGCCTCGCACTACGAAGCCGGGGATCGCGAAGGCCGCAGCCTCGCAACGCACGAGGCCTGGGTTGCCGGCCTGCCCTGCCCGCTCGTGCGCGTCGACGGCTCGCGCCCGCTTGCGGAGTTGGTCGAGCAGCTATGCAGCGTCGTAGCAGGACTGCCGGGCTGATGTGATATCGTGCGCGCGTCTTCCCCGCCGCCGGAGCAGCCATGACCGACGAGATTTACGCGCGCGCAGCGCAACCCGCGACGCCGATCAATTTCGACGTCCCGGCACATGCCTGCGACTGTCACACTCATATCCATGGCGATGTCGAGCAATTTCCGTTCTTTGCGGGGCGCGTCTATACGCCGGGACCGGCAAGCCCCGAGGAAATGGCGACGCTGCACAAGGCGCTGCATATCGCGCGCGTCGTGATCGTCACGCCGAGCGTCTACGGCACCGACAATTCCTCCAGCCTGTTCGGGATGAAGGCGCGCGGCACGACCGCGCGCGGGGTGGCCGTGATCGACGACAAGACCACGGAAGCTCAGCTCGATGCGATGCAAGCAGACGGCTTTCGCGGCATCCGCATTAATCTTGCAACCGACGGCGTCAACAATCCCAAGGTCGGCCGTGCGCGCTTCACCGCGGCCGTCGAGCGCATGAAGGCGCGCGGCTGGCACGTGCAGCTCTACACCACGCTGCCGTTGATCTCGGCGATCAAGGACCTGGTGCTGGCCGCGCCGGTGCCCGCCGTGTTCGATCATTTCGGCGGCCTCGAGGCTCCGCTCGGGCTGGAGCAGCCGGGATTTTCCGACCTCGTCGCGCTCGTCAAATCCGGCAAGGCCTATGTGAAGATCTCCGGCGCCTATCGCTCGTCGAAACTCGCGCCTGACTACCAGGACATGGTGCCCTATGCGCGTGCGCTGATCGCGGCGAACCCCGATCGCATCGTCTGGGGCACCGACTGGCCGCATCCGGATTCGAGCCGCGTCGAGGGACGCAAGGCCACCGACATCGCGCCGCTCTACCAGATCGATGATGGCCGCCTGCTCAACCAGCTGCCGGTGTGGGCGCCGGAGGCGGATGTGCGCAAGAAGATCCTGGTCGACAACCCGGCGCAGCTCTACGGATTCTGATTCGCGAACGCGCGCGCGAGGTTCAGGCATCACCTCGCGCGAAACGCGAACTGGTTCCGCGTCACGCAACGGAACCGTTGTCGCGAGAGCACAACGCGGCAACGATTCACACGAACGTGTTAGCGCGCTCGTGCGCTTTTCAGCTGTTTGGTTGAAGCGACGATTTGTTTTCGCCGGTACGCACACGCACAGATTTCATCTGTTCGTGCGGTCGCATGCCTTTATCGCATTATCTTGCCGCGCTGTTTTCCGGCGTGGGAATTGGTTTCACCGTCGCTGCGCCCATCGGGCCCATGGGCATGTTGTGCATCCAGCGCACATTGGCGTCGGGCATGGCCACGGGTCTTGCAACCGGCTTTGGTGCCGCGACCGTGCATCTCGCCTACAGCGCCTTTGCAGTTCTGGGCCTCGGCTCGCTGGCGCAGCCATGGGTCGAGGCGAACGCGGCGGGCTTCGGCATCGTCTCGGCGCTGACGCTGCTATGGTTTGCGATACGCACGCATCGCGGTTCGATCGCGCTTCAGGAGACAAGCGAGATCGACAATGTCCGCCTCGCCCGCGCCTATCTCAGCGCCATCGCGCTGGGTCTGGCCAATCCGCTCACGGTCATCCTGTTCCTGGCGGCCCTGCATGCGTTCTCGACGCAATCCGCAGCGCCGCCGCTGGTCGCAGGTGTGTTCGTCGGCTCCGCGATCTGGTGGACGGTGCTGAGCACGATGGTCGCGACGGCGAGGTCACGTCTGACGCCGCGCATGCTGTTGCTCAGCAGCCGGTTCGCGAGCCTGATGCTGCTGGGGCTCGGGACTACGATGCTGCTGCGGATTGCGCAGCGGATGTTTGGTTAGAAACCCTCAGCGCGCGCGGCGCGAGAAGAAGGAGATCAGGACCGGCAAAGTCACGAGGATCACGACTGGCGCCAGCATCATGCCGGTGACCACGACGACCGCGAGCGGCTTCTGCACCTGCGAGCCGATGCCTTCCGACAGCGCGGCAGGCAGCAGGCCGACGCCGGCGACGACGCAAGTCATCAGCACGGGCCGAAGCTGGAGCTCGCCGGTGCGGATCACCGCGCTCATCCGGTCCATGCCCTCTTCGATCAGCTGGTTGAACTGCGACAGGATGATGATTCCGTCCATCACGGCGATGCCGAACAGCGCGATGAAGCCGATCGCCGCGGAAACGCTGAAGGCCGTGCCGGTGATCAACAGGCCCAGCACGCCGCCGAAGATCGCCATCGGGATCACGCTCATGGCGAGCAGCGTGTCGGTCATCGAGCCGAAATTGAACCAGAGCAGGATGCCGATCAGTGCCAGCGAGATCGGCACCACGATCGACAGCCGCCGGATCGCGTCCTGGAGATTGCCGAACTCGCCGACCCACTCCATGTGCGAGCCGGGCGGCAGCTGCACCTGGTCGGCGATCTTCTGCTGCGCCTCGCGGATGGCGCTGCCGAGATCGCGCTCACGCACCGAGAACTTGATCGGCAGGTAGCGTTCCTGCTGCTCGCGATAGATGTAGGCCGCGCCCGAGACCAGGCTGATGGTGGCGACTTCGCTCAGGGGAATCTGCGTGACGGTGCCGTTCGGCCCGGGCGCGCCGATCCGCAAATTCTGGATCACCTCGGCGCTCCGGCGGTATTCCGGCGCGAGGCGCACGATGATCGGGAAATGGCGGTCGGAGCCCGGCTCGTAGAGATCGCCCGCGGTGTCGCCGCCGATGGCGACCTTGATGGTGGCGTTGATGTCGCCCGGCGCAAGGCCGTAGCGCGCGGCCTTGGCGCGGTTGATGTCGATCTGGATGGTCGGCTGGCCGAGCGAGGTAAACACCGCAAGGTCGGTGACGCCCTGCACCGTCGACAGCACCTGCTTGATCTTGTTGGCGGTGTCGGTCAGCGCCTGCAGGTCGCTGCCGAACAGCTTGATCGAGTTCTCGCCCTTCACGCCGGAGACGGCTTCCGAGACGTTGTCCTGGAGATATTGCGAGAAGTTGAACTCGACGCCGGGGAAACGGTCGTCGAGCTGCTTGAGCAATTGCGCGGTCAGCTCATCCTTGTCGCGGGTGCCGGGCCATTGGCTGACGGGCTTGAGCGGGGCGAAGAACTCGGCGTTGAAGAAGCCGGCGGCGTCGGTGCCGTCGTCGGGACGGCCGTGCTGCGACACCACGGATTCCACCTCGGGCCGGGCGCGGATCACCTTGCGCATCTCGTTGACGTAGGAATTGCCTTCCTGCAGCGAGATGGTGGGCGGCAGCGTGGCGCGGATCCAGAGATTGCCCTCTTCCAGCTTGGGCAGGAATTCGAGGCCGAGCAGCCGGCTGAGTGCGACCGTCATCACCACGAGGCCGACCGCGGCACCAAGCATGATGTTGCGATTGGCCACCGCCCAGTTCAGCACCGGCATGTAGATGCGGTGCAGGATCTGCATCACCTTGGTCTCGGTCTCCTCGACATGCGCCGGCAGGATGATCGCCGACAGCGCCGGGGTGACGGTGAAGGTGGCCAGCAGGCCTCCGGCGAGCGCATAGGCATAGGTGCGCGCCATCGGTCCGAAGATGTTGCCTTCGACGCCGGAGAGCGTGAACAGCGGTATGAACGCCGCGATGATGATCGCCGCGGCGAAGAAGATCGAGCGCGACACGTCGGCGGCGGCGCTGAGGATGGCGTGGCTCTTCATGCCGAACAGCGTCTCGGGCGACATATGCTCGGATTCCGATACCGGCGTCGTCTGCGTCAGGCGTCGGAAGATCGCCTCGACCATGATGACAGTCGCGTCGACGATGAGGCCGAAGTCGATCGCGCCGACCGACAGCAAATTGGCCGATTCCCCGCGCAGCACCAGGATGATCACGGCGAAGAACAGCGCAAACGGTATCGTGGCGCCGACGATCAGCGCGCTACGGAGATCGCCGAGGAAGATCCATTGCAGCAACACGATCAAGAGAATGCCGACCACCATGTTGTGCAGCACGGTGTGGGTGGTGAGCTCGATCAGGTCGCCACGGTCGTAGATGCGCTCGATGCGCACGCCGGGCGGCAGGATGCTGGAATTGTTGATGGTCTGGACGAGTTGATGGACGCGCTTGATGGTCGGCGAGCTCTGCTCGCCGCGGCGCATCAGCACGATGCCCTGCACGATGTCGTCGGAATCGTCGAGGCCGGCGATGCCGAGACGCGGCTTCTGCCCGACGGTGACCGTGGCGACGTCCTTGACCAGTACCGGATTGCCGTTGGTCTGGGCGATCATGGTGTTGGCGAGGTCGTCGATCGACTTGATCAGGCCGACGCCGCGCACCACGGCCGATTGCTGGCCGATGTTGACGGTGTTGCCGCCGACATTGACGTTGGAATTGCTGACCGCCTGGAGCACCTGCGGCAGCGTCAGGCCGTTGGCGACGAGCTTGTTGTTGTCGACCTGGAGCTCGTAGGTCTTGCTCTTGCCGCCCCACCCCGTGACGTCGATCACGCCGGGCACGGCGCGGAAACGGCGCTGCAGAACCCAGTCCTGGATGGTCTTGAGGTCGAGCACGCTGTAGTTCGGCGGGCCGACCAGACGGTAGCGGAAGATTTCGCCGATCGGGCTCAGCGGCGAGATCTGCGGCTGCACGTTGCCCGGCAGCGGCGCGAGCTGCGCGAGGCGGTTCAGGACCTGCTGCAACGCCTCGTCGTAGGTGTAGGCGAAAGAGAACTGGAGTTTGACGTCGGAGAGGCCGTAGAGCGAGATGGTGCGGATGGTGGTGAGGTTCTTCAGACCCGCAACCTGGGTCTCGATCGGGATCGTGATGTAGCGCTCGATCTCCTCGGCCGACAGGCCCGGGCTCTGCGTCACGATGTCGACCATCGGCGGGGTCGGGTCGGGATAGGCCTCGATGTTGAGCTGGTTGAACGCAATCAAGCCGCCGACGAGAACGGCGACGAACATGCCGACCATCAGGAAGCGCCGGTTGACGGCAAGTGCGACGAGGCGATCCATTCAGGTCTTCAGCTTGTCTTGTTTCTTGGGTCGCTGGTCAGCTACCGGACGCCGCGCGGTCGATGAACAGGCTGCCCTTGACGACGATCTGCTCACCGGGCTTCAGATTGCTGGTGACCTCGACGAGGTTGCCGTTGATCAGGCCGGTCTTGATCTCGCGCAGCTCGACCGATTTGTCCTCGCGCGCGACCCAGAGCCGGACCTTGTCGGCTTCATAGATCAACGCCTGCTTCGGCACCGCGGGAGCGGCGCGATCGCCGGCCGAATAGATCGTGACGTTGGCGAACATTTCCGGCTTGAGCAGGCCGTCCTTGTTGTCGATGGTGGCGCGAACCAGCAGACGACGCGTGTTCGGATCGATCGCCGCGGCGACGTAGTTGATCCTGGCGGTCAGCGGACGGCCCGGCAGCGCCATCACGTTGACGGTGATATCCTGCCCGATGCACACCGCGGCCGCGTCGCTCTCGCGCACGAAAGCGGTGAGCCAGACCGTGGAGAGATCGCCGACCACGAACACCGGATCGCTGGCACCGGCGCTCACAAACTGGCCGGGGCCGATCTTGCGCTGCACGACGGTGCCTGCGATCGGTGAGTAGATCGTGATCTCCCGATCGATGACGCCCTTGTCCTGGAACGTCTTGATGGTCTCGTCGGTGTAGCCGAGAATCCGCAGCTTGTTGCGTGCGGCTTCCAGCGCCGTCACCGAGGAGCGCATGTCGTTCTGAGCCTGGACCTGGGTCGTTTCCGCCTGCTGATAGTCCTTCAGCGGAATGGCGCGGCCCTCGTAAAGATCCTTGGCGCGCCTGAACTGGATGTCGGCGAGATCGATCGCCGACCTCGCCTTGTTCTGCGCAGTCATCGCGGCGATGAAATCGTTCTGGGCCTGCACGGTGTCGGCGGCCTCGATTGTGAACAGCGGTTGACCTTGGGTCAGGGTCTCGCCCGGCTTGGCAAACAGCTTGGTGACCCGGCCGGCATAGGGCGAGAACACCGGCGTGGAACGATCCTCGTCGACCGCGACCTTGCCCTCGGTGACATATTCGGCCCGGAAGGTCTTGGCCTTGACGGTCTCGATCGTCAGCGTCGCCCATTCGGACGCTGTCGGCGTGAAATTCTGCGCATTCCTGCGCGACTGGCTGGAGATCTCGGAGTGGCTCTTGTCCTTGGTCCCCGCATAGAGAAAGCCATAGGCACCGGCGCCGGCAAGTGCCAGTAAAACTACGGATGTGATAATCCGTTGTTTTGTAAACACCTGCAATCGCTTGGTATTTTCAACTACCATGGGGCCCGGTCGTATCTGCGACGATCTTGGCAGACGCCTGCCTTATCGGTCGCGCTAATAGTGCTGAATTGGGATTTCAAACAACCTAAAAAACGCCTCGCACCTTTCGAACTGCGTTAAAATTTTGCGACGCGTCAGCTTCACGTCAGCTTTCAAGACGGCCACTTCGCCGAATGACTGCCGAGCGGCATCGCCGGGCGGCTCCATTGTGCCGGCGTCTTCGACAGCAGTGCCGAATGCTGCACCGCCTTCAACGTACCGAAGCCAGATGGCATGCTCTCGATGAACGCAGCATGTACGGCGTCGCCCGTAATATCCGGGGTATTCAGTCCGCCGTCGAGCCGGCCGAGATTCCACAGCCAGCGCCCTGTCTGAGCCAGCGATACGCGCACGTGCCAGCTGCCGCCTTCGCGGGATTGGCGCGCCTTGGCCATCATTGCGCCGAATGCCATCAGATAGCCAGTGGCGTGATCGAGCATCTGGGCCGGCAGTTCCTTGGGACCGTCGATGCCGGCGGCCTCCCCCTCGGCATGGTTGAAGCCGGTCGTGGTCTGCACCAGCGAGTCGAAACCGCGTCGCTCGGCCCAGGGGCCGGCATGGCCGTAGGCCGACAGCGTGACATAGACGATGCCGGGATTGATGCTGGCTGCATCTTCCGGCGCGAAGCCGAGAGCGGCGAGCGCGCGCGGGCGGTAACCTTGCGAGAAGATGTCGGCGTCTCTCAGCAGTTCGCGCATCTGCGCCCTGCCCGCTTCGCTCTTGAGCTCGATGAAGGTGGTGAGCTTGCCGCGGCCGGTGTCGATGGTGAGCCATGGGATGGCCGGCAGTTCCGGGCCTGAAACCAGCAGCACGTCGGCGCCGTGCGCAGCGAGCGTGCGGCCCGCAACGGGGCCGGCGATGACGCGGGAAAGATCGAGCACACGCAGGCCCGCGAGCGGACGATCGCCTTGCGGCCACGGCTTCGGCGCGGCTTCGCCGATCTTCTCGATCGAGATCAGCGGCAGTTCGGCGAGTGCACGCGCCTGCGGCAGCGCCGACCATTCGTCGTGGGAGCGCATGAGCGCGACGACGCCGCCCGCAGCATAGGCCGCGGTTTCAAAATCCTCGCCCTTCCACTGCATCAGCGCGGCCTGCACCTGCTCGCGCTCGGGCACGCAGCCGAGCACCTTGCAGACGGCGTCGCGATGATGCGGAAAGTTGGTGTGGCAGCGGACGAAGCGGTTGTCGCCGGTCTTGTAGACGCCGGCGATGGCGTCCCAGGCCGGTGGCGGCGGCTTGTCGTCGAGGCGTAAATAGCGCTCCGAGCGGCACTCGGCGACGGCGTGGCGCATGTCGACGGAAACATCCTGCGCCTCGCCGCTGCGCAAGCGCCAGATTTCGGCCGCAGCGAGCCCCGCGGCAGCGATCGTGGTCTGGCCGGCAACGGCGACGCGGAAGGAAGACGGGATCTGCGGTTCTTCACCGGTCAGATGCACGCGTTCGAGCGCGGCTGCATCGCCGCCGGCGGAGGTCCAGATGTCCTTGAGAATATCGGCGGGGCTTTGCATGACCGCTTCTCTCCCTTGTCGGGTTGAGCATGATCTTTTCGGAAAACCGCTGCGCACTTGTCCGGATCATGCTGTAATTTTCGCGACCATGTCATGATCGCAGAAAGGATTGCAATGGCCGCCATCGATCCCCTCACCGCAGGCGCCGTGTTCGTCGCAACGGCGGCCACCGACGCGGTCTATGTGATGTTCACCTCGGCCGTGGTCGCGCGCAAGCGCATGCCGGCGGCGACCTGGAGCGCGATCTGGTATCTGCTCTCGTCCTACGCCGTGATCAGCTACACCGAAAACGCCTTCTACGTCGCCTTCGCCGCGATCGGTTCCTGGGTCGGCGCCTATGCGTCGCTGACCTTCCTGCACCGCCCGCCCGGCGGCCCGCCGGTCGGCGCCGCGCCGGAGTGAAGGGAAAATTGTTACGAGCTTCGTAGGCTGGGCAAAGCGACTTGTCCGCCGTAGCTCGAAGAGCGAAGGCGGAAGCGTGCCCACCACCTTGTGCAAGTTGAGGGAATGGTGGGCACGGCGCTCACGCGCCTTTGCCCACCCTATGACTGTCCCGGCCTCGTCATTGCGAGCGCAGCGAAGCAATCCAGAATCCCTCCGCGGCCACAGTCTGGATTGTGGAGGCTTTTGAGTGTCGCTTGAAGCAGCTACACTCCCAGCGATCAACAACAAGGAAAACCAAAACAATGGATCTCGGCCTCAAAGGAAAAAACGCCATCGTGCTCGGCGGCACGCGCGGCATCGGGCGGGCGATTGCGGCGACGCTGGCCGGTGAAGGTGCCAATGTCGCAGTATGCGCGCGCAACGCGGATCAGGTTGCCGCGACCGTCACTGAATTGAAGGCGAGCGGCATCAACGCCACCGGCGGCGCGGTCGACGTCACCGACGGCGCGGCGCTGAAAGCCTGGATCGAGGCTGCTGCGAAGGAACTCGGCGGCGTCGATCTGCTGTTCTCCAATGCCGGCGCGATGTCACAGGGCCACGATCCCGCATCCTGGGAGCAGAATTTCCGGCTCGACGTGCTCGGCGCCGTGCACGCGTTCGACGCCGCGCGGCCGTTCCTCGAAGCCGGCGGCGAGCGAAGCGGCGATGCCGCCTTCGTCATCATCTCCTCGATCTCGGCAGCGCAAGCCGATCTCGCCAGCTCCTACGGCCCGATCAAGGCGGCGCTGATCCACATGGCCAAGGGACTGGCGCGGCAATACGCCAAGAAGAAGATCCGCGTGAATGTGGTCTCGCCCGGTACCGTCTATTTCAAGGGCGGCGTCTGGAACATGATCGAGCAGAACATGCCTGAGCGCTACAAGGACGCGATGAAGCGCAACCCGACCGGGCGGATGGCGACGCCACAGGAGATCGCGACCGCTGCGGTGTTTCTGGCAAGCCCGGTGTCGGCCTTCACGACAGGATCGAACCTGGTCGTGGATGGCGCGATCTCGAACCGGGTGAACTTTTGAGGGGCACACGCTCCTGCCAATTCCGTCATCCTGAGGTGCGAGCCGTGCGACGCAAGGCGGCGCACGGGGAGCCTCGAAGGATGCACGGGCGAGGTGCAGCGGGGCCGTCGTCCTTCGAGGGCCGCTGAAGAAGCGGCCACCTCAGGGTGACGGTGAGGGATTTGCGCGCGTTGAACTCGCCTCAATGAAAATCCCGCGACGGCGGCAGGATGCGGACGTTGCGCGGGTGGCGGATTTTCTGGGCGGGCATGTCCGCGAGGGCGCGGGGGTCGTCGTTGAGCGGCTCGACCACCGTGGCGCCTGCGGGCACCGGGTGCCTTCGGCTGAGCGCATCGTTGGCGAGACCGACCAGATCGTGCGAGCGGTCGATCATGCGCTGGGCGATCAGATGCGTGACCTTCTCGGGGCTGCTCTGGATATAGCCCTGGACCTCGATGAGGCGCGCGCCCATCACCTCTTTGCGGTACTGCTCCATGATCTTGGGCCACACCACGACATTGGCGATGCCGGTTTCGTCCTCCAGCGTCATGAACACGACGCCGCTGGCGCTGCCCGGCCGCTGCCGGACCAGCACCACGCCGGCGCAGCGAACGCGGCGCCGTTCGTTTTCGTGGCTGATCTCCTTGCAGGCGACGATCCGCTCGCGGGAAAACATCTCGCGCAAGAATTCCATCGGGTGGCCCTTCAGCGATAGCCGGATGGTCTGGTAGTCCGCGACCACCTGCTCGGCGCGCGGCATCACCGGCAGCGGTTTTGCGTGCTCGTCCGGCTGCTCGCGTGCGGTCGCCGCCTCGAACAGCGGCAGCGGCACGTCGTCGGGCAGCCGCCGCACCTGCCACAGCGCCTCGCGGCGGTCGAGCCCGAGTGAACGGAACGCATCGGCATCGGCGAGCAGGATCAGCGCGCGCTTGGGCAGGCCGGTGTCGCGGGCAAAATCCTCGAGCGAGGTGAAGGGCCGGCGCTTGCGGGCGGCGATGATGCGGTCGGCCCAGTCTTCCTGAATGACATGGATCTTGCCTTGCCGTTTCGCCTGCTCCGCTTTGAGGAACTCCTCATCGGGATCGAGCCAATGGAAGCCGTCGATCTGGCGGAAGCCGAGGCGTACGGCGCAATACTCGTTCTTCGTGTTCTCCAGCGTGTTCTGCGCAAAGCTATGGGAGACATCAATATCGCGCACCTCGACGCGGTTCTTGCGGGCATCGCTGACGATCTGCGCGGGGGCGTAAAAGCCCATCGGCTGCGAGTTCAACAGGCCGCAGCAGAAGGCGTCGGGATGATGATATTTCAGCCATGACGAGATGTAGACGAGCTGGGCAAAGCTCGCGGCATGGCTCTCCGGGAAGCCGTAGGAGCCGAAGCCCTTGATCTGGTCGAAGCAGCTTCTGGCGAAGTTGGGATCGTAGCCGCGCGCGACCATGTTGCCGATCAGCTTCTCCTCGTATTGGCCGATGGTGCCGACATTGCGGAAGGTCGCCATCGAGCGGCGCAGGCCGTTGGCCTCCTCGGAGGTGAAGTGCGCGGCCTCGATCGCAATGCGCATCGCCTGCTCCTGGAACAGCGGCACGCCCAACGTTTTGTGCAGCACATTGTAAAGCTCGTCCTTGTCGCCGTGGTCCGGCGACGGAGACGGATAGCTCACCTTTTCCAGACCATTCCGCCGCCTCAAGTAAGGATGCACCATGTCGCCCTGGATCGGACCCGGACGCACGATCGCGACCTCGATGACGAGATCGTAGAAGGTTCGTGGCTTCAGGCGCGGCAGCATGTTCATCTGGGCACGGCTTTCGACCTGGAAGACGCCGAGCGATTCCCCTTCACACAGCATGTCGTAGACCTCAGGGTCGTCCTGCGGGACGGTCGCCAGAACCCAACGCTTGCCCTTGTGCCGGTCGATCAGATCAAAGCACTTCCGGATGCAGGTCAGCATGCCCAGCGCGAGCACGTCGACCTTCATCATGCTGAGCGCGTCGACGTCGTCCTTGTCCCATTCGATGAAGGTGCGGTCATCCATCGCGGCGTTGCCGATCGGCACATAGGTATCGAGCCGGTCCTGGGTCAGCACATAGCCGCCGACATGCTGGGAGAGATGGCGCGGGAATTCGATCAGCTCGGTCGCAAGCTCGACCGCGAGGTTGATCATGGGATTTTGCGGATCGAGCCCGGCCTGCCGGACCTGCATGTCGTTGAGGCCCTTGCCCCAGCTTCCCCAGACGGTGTCGGCGAGCGCTGCGGTGACGTCCTCGGTCAGGCCCAGCGCCTTGCCGACGTCGCGGATGGCGCTGCGCGGGCGATAATGGATGATTGTGGCGATGATCGCGGCGCGGTGGCGGCCGTAACGGCGATAGACATATTGCATCACCTCCTCGCGGCGCGAATGCTCGAAATCGACGTCGATATCGGGCGGCTCGAGCCGCTCCTTGGAGATGAAGCGCTCGAACAGCAAATCGACCTTGGTCGGATCGACCGAGGTGATGCCGAGCACGTAGCAGACGGCCGAGTTCGCCGCCGATCCCCGGCCCTGGCACAGGATGTTCTGGCTGCGCGCGTAATGCACGATGTCGTGCACGGTGAGGAAGTAATGCGCGTATTTCAGCTCGGCGATCAGCGCGAGCTCCTTCTTGAGCGTGGCGCGCAGCTTGTCATCGATCTCTCCGCCAAAATATTTGTCGACGCCCGCCCAGGTCAGGTCCTCCAGATGTCCTTGCGCGGTCTTGCCCGGCGGCACGGGTTCGTCCGGATACTGGTATTTGAGCTGGTCGAGCGAAAAGTCGATCCTGTCGGCAAAGCGCATGGTCTCCGCGATCGCCTCGGAGAAATCGCGGAACAGCCGCGCCATCTCGCGAGGCGTCTTCAAAAAGCGCTCGGCATTGGCTTCGAGCTTGCGTCCGACCGCCTCGATCGTGGTCTTTTCCCGGATGCAGGTGAGCACGTCCTGAAGCGGACGGCGGCCGGGATCGTGATAGAGCACCTCGTTGGTCGCGAGCAGCGGCACCTTTGCCTTTGCGGCGAGATCGTCGAGCCGCGCCAGGCGGCGGCGGTCGTCGCCGCGATAGATCAGGCTCGCCGCCAGCCACACGCCCTCGGCGCGACTGGTCTTGAGTTTTGAAAGCACATCCAGTGCCTGCGCATCATCAAACCGATGCGGCAACGTCAGGATCAGGAGCTGACCTTGCGAAAACGCGAGCAGATCGGCGAAGGTGAGACGGCATTCGCCCTTCTCGATCCGCGTGATGTCGTCGCCGCGCTTGCCGCGGGTGAGAAGCTGGCACAGCCGGCCATAGGCGGCGCGGTCGCTCGGATAGACAAAAATGTCGGGTGTGCCGTCGATGAAGACGATACGCGCGCCGATCAGGAGCTTCGGCTTGTGCAGCACCTTGTCATTGTCGAGCTCCTTGTAGGCGCGCACCACGCCGGCCAGCGTGTTGTGGTCGGCAATGCCGATCACGGGGATGCCAAGCTCGCTGGCCTGATGCACATAGGCGCGTGGATCCGAGCCGCCGCGGAGAAAGGAGAAGTTCGTGGTGATGCCGATCTCGGCATAAGCAGGCGTGTTCATGCGAAAAGACCGTGCACATACCAGTTGGGCGGAGCGGGCTTGCCGTCGGCGTCGAACACCTCGCCCTCGTAAAGACCATCGCGAAAGATCCAGAAGCGCAGGCCCTCGGCATCCTCGATGCGGAAATAATCCCGGGTGAGCTGCTTGCCGTCCTGCCGCCACCATTCCATGGCGATGCGCTCGGGCCCTTCCACCCGCACCACCGCATGTTTCGCGCGCCGCCAGGTGAATTGATGCGGCGGGCCGTCGGGCACGGTCGCGAACGGCACGGTGACCGGCTCCGGCTTGTCGAACAGTCTGAGCGGACGCAGCGGCGGCTCGCCCTCGGCGCGCGCCGGCCACTCGGCCTGCATGGCCGCTGCCAGATGATGCTGCGCGGGCGCGGCCAGCACGGCCTGCTCGGGGATATGGGTATCCTCAGGCAGGTGCACGATGACGCGCTTGCCGCCGATGCGCGCGGCGATGCGGTCGATCAGCGCGGCGAGTTCGTCATTGTCGTGGACGTGGGCATCGAGATCGCGCTGCTCCTGCAGCACGATCTCGGTGCGGCTCGCCGACAGCCGCACCATGTCGAAGCCGAAGCCGGGATCGAGGGGATCGGCGAGCGCATCGAGGCGCTCGCGGAACAGGCGGTCGATCACCGCGCTCCGCGTCACGGGACGCCCGGTCTCGACCATGATCGTGCGCACCACGCCGTCGGTACGGAAGAACGCGGCCTCCAGACGGCGCGCGCCCTTGCCCTGCTTCTCCATCGACGCGATCAATGTGTCGGCCAGCCGCGACAGCGTCATCGCGATCATGGTGTCGGTCGCGATCGGCTCGGCGAAACGTTTCTCGACGATATAGTCGGGCAGCGGCTTTCGCGGATTGATCGGTGCATCGCCCTGCCCCAGCGCATGCGCGAGCAGCGTGGAAAACCGTGCGCCGAACCGCGCCGTGATCTCGCTCGGCGAACGCGAGGCGACATCGCCGATGGTCTTCAGCCCGGCACGGCGCAAGCCCGTGGTGATGGCCTCGCCCGCGCCGAGCGCGGACACCGGAAACCGGTCGATCGCCGCCGCTTCCCCGCCATCGGCGACGATGATGCCGGGCATCTGCCGCGTCAGCGTGCGCGCGCAAACCGAGGTGCCGGCAATCGCCGCGCTGACGGCAAAGCCCTGCCGGGCGAGCGCACGGACCAGCGTCTTCAGTAGCGCGGCTTCCCCGCCGAACAGATGCGCGCAGCCGGTGATGTCAAGGAATAGCCCGTGCGGCGGATCGAGCGCTACCAACGGCGTGAAGCGGTCGCACCAGTCGGCGATGTCGCTGAGCGTCTTGGCATCGGCCACGACGTCGGCGTCGAACACTTTTAGATCCGGACACATCGCCCGCGCATTCGCGAGCGGCTGGCCGATGTGCAGGCCGAGGCGCTCGGCGGCTTCGTCGAGTGCATAAATCACCAGCGCATTGTTCTCCTTGGTGACAACAATGCTGGGCTCGTTGGGTTTACCCAGCCCGGCGCTGCCAAGGAAGCGCTGGATCCGGTCGATGGGCAGGCGCGGCAGCCACAGGCTGAGGATACGCCGACGGTTCACTGAACTGGCACTCATCACATTTCCATTCCATGATCCACCGGCCGCACGGGCCATGACGATTGCGCAAGAGTTCGGCATCGAAGCGCGGCGCGCCCCAGGCACTCCAGGCTGCGCCCGGCGGCGAATGCGCGGCGCGCAGCATCCATCGTGTCTCCGCGGTCGAGGGCAGCGGTTGCGCGGCCATGCGCAGCATCAGACCGGTGACGCCGGACGATTGCGCGGCCAGCGTCAGCTTCCGGCTCGCGACGAGATCGAACTGTCTCGTCTCGCCCCAGAGCTCGAGCACGACGGCGCCGAGCGCATCGCAGGCGAGCGCATCGGCCGAGGTGCGCAGCGCGCTCTCGACATCGGCGGCGCGCACCATCACCACGCGGCGCGGATCGAGACCAAGCTCGGCGAGCCCGCTCATCGACAGCGCGCCGGCCTCGAGTTCCGAAAAATCCTGCCGCACCCACAGCAGCGGCCGCTGTGCCGAGACGCGCTCCGCAAGGCCCATCACGAAACCCGTCGCGGCCGTGCCCTGCCGCCCCTCGCAAAACACCTCGTGGATCGCCGCGCGCGCGAGACCGCCCTTCAGCACGGCATCGGCCTCGCCATGGCCGAGCGCGACGCGATCGTGCTGATGCACGATCTCCGCCGTCTCGATGCGCTCGATCTGGCCGCGCAAGGTCGCAAGCGCGCTCATCCGTGCGCCGCTCATGCTCGCCGCTCCTTCAGGGGTGATTGCCGAGGTTCTCAAAAATAAGAACCTGCGGCTGGCTCATTTGTTCATGATATGTTCTAATATAAAGCTAACGCCGCGCGGAGAGTCAATCGAATTGGCAGACTTTCGGATTCATGAGCGGAATCAAAGGGATTTGGGCATGGACGTGCAACGCAAGCTGGAAATTCTCGCGGATGCCGCCAAGTACGACGCATCCTGCGCCTCCAGCGGCACCGAGAAGCGGGATTCCAGCGACGGCAAGGGCATGGGCTCGACCGCGCCGGGCATGGGCATCTGCCATTCCTATGCGCCGGACGGACGCTGCATCTCGCTGCTCAAGGTGCTGCTGACCAATGCCTGCAATTACGATTGCCTCTATTGCGTCAACCGCGCCTCCTCGAACGTGCCGCGCGCCCGCTTCACCATCGACGAGGTGGTCAAGCTGACGCTCGACTTCTACCGGCGCAATTACATCGAGGGCCTGTTCCTCTCCTCCGGCATCATTCGCAGCCCCGACTACACGATGGAGCAAGTGGTCAGTGTCGCGCGCAAACTGCGCGAGGAGCATCAGTTCCGTGGCTACATTCATCTCAAGACCATTCCAGAGGCCGACGATGCGCTGATCGCGGAGGCCGGCAGATATGCCGACCGTCTCTCCATCAACATCGAGATGCCGGAGGAGACGAGCCTGCAGCAATTCGCGCCGGAGAAGGACGTCCGCGCGATCCGCCGCACCATGGGCCGGCTGCGGCTGAAGCTCGACGAGGCCGAGGACAACCGAAACACAAAGACGAAGGCAAAGCCGCAGCGTTTCGCACCCGCTGGACAAAGCACGCAGATGATCGTCGGCGCTGACAGCGCGAACGACCACACCATTCTCCACACCAGCGCCAATCTCTACGGTTCCTACCGGCTGCGGCGCGTCTACTACTCCGCCTTCAGCCCGATCCCCGATGCCAGCCGCGCCCTGCCTCTGGTGCAGCCACCGCTGCTGCGCGAGCACCGGCTCTACCAGGCCGACTGGCTGATGCGGTTCTATGGTTTCGACGTCGGCGAGATCGTCGACGACAGCGCAATGCTGCCGCTCGACATCGACCCGAAGCTCGCCTGGGCGTTGCGCCACCGCGACCGCTTTCCGCTCGACGTCAACCGGGCAAGCCGCGAGGAATTGTTGCGCGTGCCGGGCTTCGGCACCAAGGCGGTCGAGCGCATCATCGCGACGCGGCGCACCACCACGATCCGCCTCTCCGATCTCGCGCGGCTGCATGTGCCTCGCAACAAAGCGCTGCCGTTCATCGTCCTCAGCGATCACCGCCCCTCGCCGCATCGCCTCGATGCTGCCGGGCTGATCGAGCGGTTCAAGCCGAAGGCAACACAACTAAGGTTTGGCTTCTGATGCAGTACATCATCCTCGACACCGACACCGATTTCGACGGCTGGCGCAAAGCCGCGCGCTCGCTCGTGCTTCATCATGTGGAGCCTGCCGACATCACCTGGACCGTGCAGGGCAGCGAAGCGGAGCTGTTCGCGCCGCCCGCGCCGTCTCCGATCCTCGAGGTGAACGACGGCACCTTCAACGTGTCAGGCAAATTCGTCGACCTCGCCCAGGCCGCGATCCTGCATCGCGATGTCGAGCGATTTGCGATCCTCTATCGCCTGCTCTGGCGACTGAAGGACAATCACGATCTCATCGAGGTCGCGACCGATCCTGATGTCGCGCAGGTCACGTCCATGGCGAGAGCCGTCCGTCGCGACGAGCACAAGATGCATGCCTTCGTCCGCTTCCGCGAGATCGGCCGGGAGCGCGACGCCTACTACGTCGCCTGGTTCGAGCCGGAGCATCACATCGTCGAGCTCGCCGCGCCCTTCTTCGCAAAACGCTTTGCCGATATGCCGTGGTCGATCCTGACGCCGGACCTCTGCGCGCATTGGGACGGTCATGCGCTCTCGTTCACGCCGGGCGTGAGCAAGAGCGAGGCGCCGGGCGAAGACCGGCTGGAGGAGACCTGGCGGCGCTACTACGCCAGCATCTTCAATCCGGCGCGCCTGAAGGTGAAGGCGATGCAGACGGAGATGCCGAAGAAATACTGGAGGAACCTGCCCGAGGCCTCGATCATTAAACCCCTGATCGAGGATGCCGAGCGCATGACCGGCGCCATGATCGCCAATGCCGCAACCGATCCGCACAAGCCTCAGAAGCGGCCGGAGGCTCCGATGACACGCAAGCCTGCCACCGACGATCTCGAAGCGCTTCGCGAGGAGGCCGCGCATTGCCGCGCCTGCCCGCTCTACAGGGACGCGACCCAGACCGTGTTCGGCGAAGGCCCTGAGAACGCGACCATCATGCTGGTCGGCGAGCAGCCCGGCGACAAGGAAGACCTCGCCGGTCATCCCTTCGTCGGTCCGGCCGGCCAGATGCTCGACCGCGCGCTCGAGGAAGCCGGCGTCGACCGCAAGAAGGTCTACGTCACCAACGCCGTGAAGCACTTCAAATTCGTGCCACGCAGAAAGATCCGCCTGCACCAGAAGCCGGCGACGCCGGAGATCAAAGCGTGCCGGCAATGGTACGAGCGGGAAGTTTCGGCAATCCAACCCGAGCTCATCGTGGCGATGGGCGCCACCGCCGCGCACAGCGTGTTCGGCAAGATCACTCAGATCGGAAAGACCCGAGGCCGGCTCATAGACCTGCCCGACGGACGCAAGGCGCTGGTGACGGTGCACCCGTCCTATCTGCTGCGGCTGCCTGATCCGGAAGCGAAGGTGCTGGAATATCAGCGTTTTGTCGAAGACCTGAAGATTGCCGCCGGCCTGCAGAAGAAGGCCCCGCGCGCCGCCTAAATACGGGTGGGAAAGCGGCTTTTCGACGCAGCTGTCATCCAGCCTTCAAATCCTTCGCGGACAATAGCCCTTCCAATTAGTTAAGGGGCGTCCAAAAATGACAGATGTTGCATTCGACCGTGCGGTAGGCGATCCGGCGCCTGTCCAGCCTGCTTCCCGGCCCAATCTCGACAAGGGCTTCAATCCGCTGACGATGATCCTGTTCTTCGGCATCCTCGCCGCGGGTCTCTTGTTCGTCGCCTACAGCATCTATTCCGATGTCGATGCGACCGGCACCAAGGTCACGAGCTACGTTCCCTACATGCTGCTGTTCGTCGCGCTCCTGATCGCGCTCGGCTTCGAATTCGTCAACGGCTTCCACGACACCGCCAACGCGGTGGCAACCGTGATCTACACCCACTCGCTGCCGGCGGAATTCGCGGTGATGTGGTCCGGCCTGTTCAACTTCCTCGGCGTGTTGACGTCAACCGGCGCCGTGGCGTTCGGCATCGTCTCGCTGCTGCCGGTGGAGCTGATCCTTCAGGTCGGCTCCAGCGCCGGCTTTGCGATGGTGTTCGCGCTGCTGATCGCCGCGATCCTCTGGAACCTCGGCACCTGGGCCTTCGGCCTGCCGGCCTCGTCCTCGCACACGCTGATCGGCTCGATCATCGGCGTCGGCGTCGCCAACGCGCTGATGCGCGGCCGCGACGGCACCTCGGGCGTGGACTGGGGCAAGGCCACCGAAATCGGCTATGCGCTGCTGCTGTCGCCGCTCGTCGGCTTTATCTGCGCCGCCGGCCTGCTGCTTCTGCTCAAGATGATCGTCAAGAACCCGGCGCTCTACGCCGCGCCTGAGGGCCACAAGGCCCCGCCGATCTGGATCCGCGGCCTGCTGATCCTGACCTGCACCGGCGTCAGCTTCGCGCATGGTTCGAACGACGGCCAGAAGGGCATGGGCCTGATCATGCTGATCCTGATCGGCACCGTGCCGACCGCCTATGCGCTCAACCGCGCGCTGCCGGAGTCGCAGGTCGCCCAGTTCCAGAAGGTCTCGGACGCCGCCTCCAAGGTGATCGCGGCCAAGGGCGCCGGCCACGCGATCATCGGCGATCCCCGTCCTGCGGTGACGCAGTACATCACCTCGCACCACATCAGCGAAGGCACCTATCCCTCGCTGTCGGTGCTGGTGAAGGATGTCGGCGACCAGGTCGCCAAGTACGGCTCGCTCAACAAGGTGCCGGCGGAAGTCGTCGGCAACACCCGTAACGACATGTACCTGACCTCGGAAGCGATCCGCTTCCTGATGAAGGACAAGGAAAACGACCTCAACAAGGAAGAGGTCGCGACCTTGAACGCCTACAAGGGCGGGCTCGACAGCGCGACCAAGTTCATCCCGACCTGGGTGAAGGTTGCTGTGGCGATCGCGCTCGGCCTCGGCACCATGGTCGGCTGGAAGCGCATCGTCGTGACCGTCGGCGAGAAGATCGGCAAGACCCACCTGACCTACGCGCAAGGCGCCTCCGCCGAGCTCGTCGCCGCCGCCACCATTGCTGCCGCCGACAATTTCGGCCTGCCGGTGTCGACGACGCATGTGCTGTCGTCAGGCGTCGCGGGCGCGATGGCCGCGAACGGCTCGGGTCTTCAGGTCTCCACCATCAGGAACATGGTGATGGCCTGGGTGCTGACCCTGCCCGTCGCCATCCTGCTGTCGGGCACGCTCTACGTGATCTTCTCGCGCATCTTCTGAGCGGATTGCACCACTCAAACAACAAAGGGCCCGTGCGATGCACGGGCCCTCTTCATTTGTATTCCGAACTCGGCGCTACGACGCCGCCAGCGATTCCTCGACCAGCTTGACCCAGTAGGACGTGCCGTAGACGATCGCCTCGTCGTTGAAATTGTAGGCGGGGTGATGCAGGCCGGCGCTGTCGCCGTTGCCGCAGAAGATGAAGGCGCCCGGGCGCGCTTCCAGCATGTAGGCGAAATCCTCGCCGCCCATCAGCGGCGGCATCTCGTGCACATTGGCATCGCCGGCGACGTGCTTTGCGATGCGCCGCGCCACCTCGGTCTCCGCGGCGTGGTTGTTCACGACGGGATAGTTGCGCTTGTAGTGCAGATCGATCTTGGCGCCGGTGATCTGCGCGACGCCCGCGACCACTTCGTGCACACGCTTCTCGACGAGCTTGCGCACCTCCGGCGACAGCGTGCGGATGGTGCCCCGCAGGGTCGCCGTCTGCGGAATGACGTTGCGGGCGTTGCCGGCGTGGAATTCGCAGATCGAGATCACGGCCGATTCCAGCGGATCGACGCTGCGCGCGACGATCGACTGCAGCGCCGTGATCACCTGCGCGCCGACCAGTACAGAATCGATACATCTGTGCGGACGCGCGGCATGGCCGCCGAGGCCCTCGATATTGATGTCGACCTCGTCGGTCGCCGCCATGATCGGGCCGGGCCGGATCGCGAAGGAGCCGACAGGAATGCCCGGACCATTGTGCATGCCGTAGACCTGCTCGATGCCGAAACGCTCCATCAGGCCGTCCTTGACCATGGCCGCGCCGCCGGCGCCGCCCTCCTCGGCCGGCTGGAAGATCACCACGGCATCGCCGGCGAAGTTGCGGGTCTCGGCGAGATAGCGCGCGGCGCCGAGCAGCATCGCGGTGTGGCCGTCATGGCCGCAGGCGTGCATCTTGCCCGGGGTCTTGGAGGCGTAAGGCAGGTTGGTCTGCTCGTCGACAGGGAGCGCATCCATGTCGGCGCGCATGCCGATCACCTTGAGTCCGTCACCGGCCGGCTTGTTGCCCTTGATCACGCCGACCACGCCGGTCTGGCCGAGGCCGGTCACGACCTCGTCGCAGCCGAACTCGCGCAGGCGGTCCGCAACGAATGCTGCAGTGCGGTGGACGTCGTAGAGAAGCTCGGGATGCTCATGGATGTCCCGGCGCCAGGCCTGAATATCGGGTTGAAGGTCGGCGACGCGGTTCACGATGGGCATGGAGGGGTCTCAAGCTTTGTTGAAAATACAGGACTGTCTACCATGCAAGCACCAGTCCACCCAACTGCCTGACATCGGGGCCTAGCCCTGCCCGCCTGGCATGGCCGGACTTGTGGTCCGCTTGTCTTGGCCCGCCGCGTCTGCCTATTAGGACGGAACGTCAAATGACCATCCGGGTGGAAGCAGAATGCCAAGACGGCTCGAAGGTGAGTTTGATTACATCGTCGTCGGCGCCGGCACGGCCGGCTGCATCCTCGCCAACCGGCTCTCGGCCGCACCCGGGAACCGCGTCCTCATTCTGGAGGCCGGCGGCGACGACAACTGGATCTGGTTCCACATTCCGGTCGGCTATCTCTTCGCGATCGGCAATCCGCGCTCGGACTGGATGTTCAAGACCGAGGCCGAGCCCGGGCTGAACGGCCGCGCGCTCGCTTATCCCAGAGGCAAGGTGATCGGCGGCTGCTCGGCGATCAACGCCATGATCTCGATGCGCGGCCAAGCCGCCGATTACGATCATTGGCGCCAGCTCGGCATGACCGGCTGGGGCTATGACGATGTGCTGCCGCTGTTCAAGCGGCTCGAAGACCATTTCCTCGGCGCGAGCGAGCATCACGGCACTGGCGGCGGCTGGCGCATCGAGGCGCCGCGGCTGTCGTGGGATGTTCTCGACGCCGTCGGCGATGCCGCCGAGGAGATGGGCATCAAGCGCATCCCGGATTTCAACACAGGCGACAACGAAGGCACGAGCTATTTCCACGTCAACCAGAAGCGCGGCCGGCGCTGGTCGTCGGCGCGCGGCTTCCTCAAGCCGGCGCTGAACCGTCAGAACCTGCGGCTCGAGAAGCATGTGCTGGTCGACCGTCTCATCATCGAGCAGGGCCGCGCCGTCGGCGTGCGCTTCATGCAGAACGGCGAGATCATCGAGGCACGCGCGAAACGCGAGGTGGTGCTCTCGGCCGGCTCGATCGGCTCGGTGCAGGTGCTGCACCGCTCCGGCATCGGTCCCGCCGACTGGCTATCGCCGCTCGGCATCGACATCGTCATGGACAAGCCCGGCGTGGGGCGCAATCTGCAGGACCATCTGCAGCAGCGCGCGATTTACAAGGTCGAAGGCGTGCGCACGCTGAACGAGACCTACTACAATTTGTTCCGCCGTGGCCTGATGGGCCTCGATTACGCCTTCCGCCGCCGCGGTCCGCTGACCATGGCGCCGTCTCAGCTCGGCATCTTCACGCGCTCGGATGCGACGCGAGCCCGCGCCAACATCCAATTCCATGTGCAGCCGCTGTCGCTCGACAAGTTCGGCGATCCCCTGCACCGCTTCCCCGCGATCACGGTGAGCGCCTGCAATCTCCAGCCGACCTCGCGCGGCACCGTGCGGCTGCGCTCGGCGAGCCCGGACGAGAAGCCGATCATCGCGCCGAACTATCTGTCGACCGATGACGATCGCCAGGTCAGCGCCGACGCCATCCGCACCACCCGCCGCCTGATGCAGCAGAAGGCGCTCGCAAAGTATCGCCCGAGCGAATACCTGCCCGGCCCCGCCGTCGGCGACGACGATGCCTCGCTCGCCAAGGCCGCCGGCGACATCGGCACCACCATCTTCCATCCCGTCGGCACCGCCAAGATGGGCGCGGTGAGCGATCCCATGGCGGTGGTCGACGAGCGGCTGCGCTTCTACGGCCTCAGCGGCCTTCGCATCGTCGATGCCTCGATCATGCCGACCATCACCTCGGGCAACACCAACACGCCGACCGCAATGATCGCCGAGAAGGGCGCAACGATGATCATGGAGGATGCGAAATAGCATCCGGTCCCCATGATCAATCCGCAGCGCTTTTCCATCGAGCCCGCCGGCGCAGAGATCGCCATGCTGCAATGGGGCGAGAGCGGCAAGCCGCCCGCCCTGCTCGTGCACGGCACCGGTTTCGTCGCCGACGTCTGGGACGAGGTCGCGCGCGAGCTTGCCTCGACCTACACCGTCTACGCACACGACCGCCGCGGCCATGGCGCCAGCCACAAGCCCAGCACCTATCACTTCCTGGATTATGCCGACGACGTCTGCCGGGTGATCGACGCGCTCGGGCTGCGCGATGTCTACGGCATCGGCCACAGCGCGGGCGCGACCGATCTCCTGCTCGCGGCAAAGCTCTTGCCCGGACGTTTCACGCGCCTGTTCGTGATGGAGCCGACCATCATGGACCCGCGCGCGGCGCGCGCCGGCGGATTGGACGAGGACTCTCTGTCCCGCGTGCAAGGCGCGCTGCGCCGTCAGGCGGAATTCGACAGCCTGGACGTCGTCTTCGAGCGCTACCGCGCGGCGCCGGTATTTGCGGATTGGACCGAAACGTCGCTGCGGGCCTATGTGCGCCACGGCTTCGTGCCGCTCGAAGACGGCCGTGCCCGGCTCTGCTGCACGCCCGAGATCGAGTCGGCGATGCTGCGTCCGATCTACGAGGCGATGACGCAGGTCTACGTTGGCGATGCCCGCGGCAATCCGTTTGCCTCGCTCGCCGAGATCGACTGCCCGGTGCGCGTCACGACCGCCGCGAAGTCATGGCCGGTCTACAAGGTGATGGCCGCGCGCGCAGTGTCGCTGATTCCACGCGTCAGCACGCGGGTGTTCGAGGACGCCGGGCATTGCGTCGCGCAGGAAGTGCCGGCGGCCGTGGTGGAAGCGGTGAGAGAGTTTTCAAACTAGGTCCCGTGCCCCGGACGCGGCGCGCCACCATAAGCGCGTTCACGCGCGTCTTCGACGCGCTATGGTGATGCGCTGCTGAGCCGGGGCCCATCCCGCCGCGCACTCCGTGCCGCTTTCTGGGTCCCGGCTCTGCGCAGCAACGCTCCGCGTTGCAGCGCGTCCGGGACAAGAGAGCCACCTCACGAAAACGTCATCGCCTCCGGGAATAAGTCCCTCCCTCCCCCGATCACCTCCCCGAAGCCCAATTCCGGGCGAAGTGGAGACGTGGGATGAGCGGACACGATCACGGAGACGGCGTCAGCCGCCGCAAGGTGCTGGAATGCATGACCTGGGCCGGCACCGGGGTGCTCTGGACGGTCACGGGCGGCGTGCCGCGCTCGCTCGGCATTATTGATTCCGCTGAGGCCGCGACCGCGGCGGCCCCTGGCATGACATTCCTGCAGATCAGCGACAGCCATGTCGGCTTCGACAAGCCGGCCAATCCCAACGCGCTCGGCACGCTGGAAGAAGCCATCAACAAGATCAACACGATGCCGGCAAAACCGTCGTTCATGATCCACACTGGCGACATCACCCACCTGTCCAAGGCCGCCGAGTTCGACAATGCCGATCGCATCATCTCGCAGAGCAAGCTCGACGTGCACTACGTACCCGGCGAGCATGATTTCCTCGATGAAGAAGTGAAGTTCTATCGCGAGCGTTACGGCCGCGGCACCAAGGGGGCGGGCTGGTACTCGTTCGATGCCGGCGGCGTGCACTTCGTCGGCCTCGTCAACGTCGTCGACCTCAAGGCCGGCGGCCTTGGCAACCTCGGCGCCGACCAGCTCGCCTGGCTCGAGGACGACCTGCGCGGCAAGTCGAAATCGACGCCTGTCGTCTTGTTCGCCCATATCCCGCTCTGGACCGTCTATCCGGAATGGGGCTGGGGCACCGAGGACGGCGGCCGCGCGCTGGAGCTCGTGAAGGGCTTTGGCTCGGTCACCGTGCTCAACGGCCACATCCACCAGGTGATGCAGAAGGTCGAGGGCAACGTCACCTTCCACACCGCGCGCTCGACCGCCTTCCCGCAGCCGGCGCCGGGAACCGCTCCCTCGCCCGGTCCGATGAAGGTGGAGGACGCAAAACTCCGCGGCATGCTCGGCGTTGCCAGCATCAACTTCAAGCAGAACGAGCAGCGGCTCGCGATCATCGACACGCCGCTGCAGGGCTAAGGTTGAACGGAAGCTGACAATGAAGACACTCAATCGCCGCGACTTCGGCGTCGACCTCGGTCTCGCTTTGGCCGCGGCCATCCTGCTGCCCGCAACAAGCGCCCGCGCCGACGACATGGAAGTGCATATCGACAATTTCGTGTTCCAGCCGGCCGAGCTCAAGATCAAGGTCGGCACCACCGTGACCTGGACCAACCGGGACGACATCCCCCACACCGTGGTGTCGGCCGGCAAGTTCAGGTCCAAGACCTTGGACACTGACGACAAGTTCTCGTTCACCTTCACCAATGCGGGTGACTACAAGTATTTTTGTTCGCTGCACCCGCACATGACGGGGATGATCAAGGTTGAGTAACAGCTCGAACCAAGGCATCAACGTCTTGCCCGGCCGGTGGTCCCACGCCGGCCGGGCTCGTGTGCCGTCGGTCACACACAGGGACGAAACGAAGCCGCGAACGGAACAAGAGGCAGAGCGAGGAGCGATGCCCGCCAACGACGATTTGCAGAAGGCACAGCGCTTTCGCGAGGCGGCGCTGCCCTATCTCGACGACGTCTACACGCTCGCGCGCTATCTCTTGCGCGACGCCTCCGACGCCGAAGACGCGGTGCAGGAGTGCTACCTGCGTGCGCTGAAGCATTTCGACAGCTATCGCGGGCCGGCGATGAAACCCTGGCTGTTCGCGATTCTGCGCAACGTCTGCAACGCCGAATATGCGCGGCGCGCGCACCGGCCCAGCGCGATCGAGGACACGCCCGGCGCCGCCGACCAGACGCCGATCTGGCAGGAGAGCGAGGCGAGCCCCGAAACCGAAATGCTGCGCAGCCGCGATGCCGGCGCCATCCGCAAGCTGATCGACGCGCTCGCCGAGCCGTTCAAGGAAACATTCGTGCTGCGGGAGATCAACAACCTGTCCTATCGTGAAATCGCCGCGGCCGCCGGCGTGCCCGTCGGCACCGTGATGTCCCGCCTCGCCCGCGCCCGCGCCATGCTGCGCGCGGCCTGGACGGCGGAAGAGGAGCAAGCAAGATGACCTGCGACGAAGCAAAGATCCTGCTTCACGCGCTGCTCGACAACGAGCTCGATGCCGGCAATGCGCGCGAGGTCGAAGCCCATATCGCGGGCTGTCCGGACTGCGCCGCGGAATTCGCCGCACAGCGCGAGATGCAGCGCGTGCTGGCCGAGACCGACCTGCGCTACACCGCGCCCGCAAGCCTGCGCAGCCGCATCGAGGCCTCGCTGCCGCAGCCGCAGCGCCAGCAACCGAGCCGCCGCTCCGTGCTGCGCGGCTTTGCGATGGGCTCGGCTGTCTCCGCGCTCGCCGCCTCGGGCGTCGTCGCCGTGGTGCTGCGCCAGGACGACCAGCAGAGAATCCTGTCGGAGGTCGTCTCCGCGCATCTGCGCTCGCTCCAGGCCGGACACCTGATCGACGTCGTCTCCACCGACCAGCACACCGTGAAGCCGTGGTTCAACGGCAAGCTCGACGTCGCTCCGCCCGTGATCGATCTCACCGCGCAGGGCTTTACGCTGGTCGGCGGCCGGCTCGACTATATCGACGCGCGCGCCATCGGCGCGGTCGTCTACAAGCGCCGGCAGCATGTGATCAATTTGTTCGTGGCGCAAACGTCGAGCATCGAGCACCGGCCACCGAAGACGCAGACCATGCAGGGCTTCAACTGCCGCCGCTGGGGCGAGCGCGGCCTGAACTTCTGGGCCGTCAGCGACATCGGCGCCGACGAGCTCGCCGAGTTCGTCGACAAGTTCGAGGTGGCGATGAGGACGAATGTCGAGGGGTAACAGCCTCGCCTGGCCACCGGCCACATGAGCATTCAACCGTGAGGGGTCTCACGGTCCTCCTGAGCGCGGCGCTGCAGACTGCAGCAATCAAGGAGGACAGAAATGATTCCGCTACTGATTGTCTGCACCAGCCTGCCATCGATGTTCGCCGCCGGCTGCGCCGCATGGCTTGCCCTGAAAGACCGCAAGCAATGGGTGTGGTTCGGCGGCCTCGCCGTACTCGCAGGATTCGCCGGTCTCGTAACCCTGAACCTGATGCATATCTGGCTCTATGCCGGGCGATGCTGAGGCGCCACCAGCGTTGCTCGCGGAAGGGCAGGCTGAAGATGTATCAAGAGCTGATACAAATTCCTTGCGTGTGTATCAGTTCATGATACATTGCTCGCGTGATCAGGACGTTTCGGGACAAAACAACTGAAGCGGTCTTTAACGGCGAAAGCCCCAAGGGCTTTCCGGCCGATCTGGTGAAGGTTGCGCGCCGGAAATTGCGCTATCTTCACGCGGCAGGTGAACTCAGCGACTTGAGGGCACCGCCCGGCAACCGCCTCGAAGCCCTCACGGGCGATCGCAAGGGGCAGCACTCGATCAGAATCAACGACCAGTTCCGGGTGTGCTTCGTTTGGACCGCACAGGGGCCTGCAGAGGTCGAGATCGTGGACTATCACTAGGAGAGCGCGACGATGGCCAAGAAACTCAAGCCCATGCATCCTGGCGAGGTTCTGCGGGAAGAATTTCTGATCCCGCTGAACATGTCCGCCGGCGCTCTCGCCAAGGCATGCGGCCTGCCGCGCACGCGTATCGAGCGGATTGCGAGTGAGCAGACCGGGATCACCGCCGACACTGCCCTTCGGCTTGGCAAGGCGCTGGGCACGACCGCCGAGCTTTGGCTCAATCTTCAGAACGATTACGACATCCAGATCGCCAAACGCGATCTCGGCAAAGCGCTCGACAGCATCGAGACAGTGAACAAGCCGAGGGCGGCCTGATAGATGGTGCCGTACCGCAGATGCCCTTAGTCGAGCGGAGGAAACCGTTCAAACACGGGCAGTTCATGCGCCCGCTCCATCCAGCCAATCCGCTCGGCGACCTGGATGTGCATCACGGCCGGAACGGCATCGGGGTCGTCATAGGTGCCGCTCTGGATGTCGATGATCCCAGGCATCAGGTTCTCGTTGATGTAGAACAGTCCCGTGCCGCAATCGGCGCAGAAGTGCCGCCGTCCATGCTCGGAGGAATGATAGATCCTGGGCTGGCCGCGCACCACCTTGACCGCGTCGCGCGGATACATCGCCCAGCCGACCATCGGTGCGCCGGAGTGGCGACGGCAATCCGTGCAATGGCAGAGCGCGTGCACCATCGTGTCGCCGTTCACTTCATAGCGGATCGCGCCGCAATGACAGCCGCCAGTCACAGGCATGTGCTCACTCCTCTCCCGGTCAGGTCAATGCCGGGAAAGTAAGTGCCGATTTGGAGTTTCAGGAGGCGGGCTGCTTCAGCAGGTCGCACGTCGCGACACCACGCCGCGGCGAAGGCCTCAGGCCGACCGCCGCACCGCGTTGTCCACCAGCGTCTTGCCGAGCGACCAGATCGCGCCGGGGACCTTGTGGCTGCCGGCGATGACGTCGTCGAACGCCTTCTCGATCCAGCTGCAGTCTTCCTCGGTGATGGTGAGCGGCGGCAGCAGCTTGATGGTGTGGCTGCCGTGACCGGCGACCTGCGTCAGGATCTTGTGATCCTTGAACAGCGGCACGGTGATGAGCTGGCAGAACAGGCCCTTGTTGGCAGCCTCCAGCACGTTCCACGACGCACGCAGGCGGAGCGACTTCGGCGGACCGAACTCGACGCCGATCATCAGGCCCTTGCCGCGGACTTCCTTCATCAGCTCGTAGCCGGGCACCATGCGCGTCAGCGCGAGGCGCAGCTCGGCGCCGCGCTTGGCGGCGGACTCGATCAGCTTCTCGGATTCCATGACGTCGAGCGTGGCGATGCCCGCGGCCATCGCGAGGTCGTTCTTCGAGAAGGTCGAGCCGTGCACGACCGCGCGGTCCATCTGGTTGAAGATCTTGTCGAAGATGCTCTTGCGCGTCAGCACCGCGCCGACCGGCACGTGGCCGCCGGACAGCGACTTCGACAGCAGCACCATGTCGGGCTCGACGTTCCAGTGCTCGACCGCCAGGAAGCGGCCGGTGCGGCCCATGCCGGTCTGGATCTCGTCGGCGACGAACAGCGTGCCGTATTTCTTGCAGAGCGCGGCCGCGCCCGGCAGGAATTCGTCGGTGGGCATGTTGACGCCCTTGCCCTGGATCGGCTCGACGACGAACGCTGCGACCTCGCGCGAGGCCAGCGCCTTTTCCAGCGCGGCCAGGTCGTTGAACGGAATCGAGGTGCAGCCCGGCAGCAGCGGCTCGAAGCCGGTGCGGAAGTTCGAATCACCGGTCAGCGACAGCGCACCATAGGTCAGGCCGTGATAGCCGTGGGCGCAGTAGACGATGCCGGGACGCCCCGTCGCGCCTCGCGCGAACTTGATCGCGGCCTCGACGCATTCGGCGCCGGAATTGGCGAAGAACGCCTTGTCCAGATACGGGACGTATTTCAGCAGGCGCTCGGCCAGCACGCCGGCGAGCGTCGAGACGTCGAACTGGACGAGATTCGGCAGGTCGGCGTCGAGCACGCTCTTGAGCGCCTCGCGCATCACCGGATGGTTGCGCCCGATCGCAAACACGCCAAAGCCGGACAGCAGGTCGAGATAGCGCGCGCCCTCGCGGTCGTAGAGGTACTGCCCCTGCCCCTTCTGGAAGCCGACATCGTAACCGATGGTCTTCAGGACCCGGACGAACTGCTCGTTCAGATACCGATTATGCAGGGTGCTGCGCTGGGCCTGCCGGTCCGCGAACAGCTGAGACATGTCTGGATTTGGACTGTGCATCCGCTACATACTTCGGTTGAGGGCCGTCTCGTCAACTGAAAACGGACCGTTGACTGAAAACGGTCAGTGCGGCCTTTTGCCCTTTTTCGGACCATCTTCGCAAGCACAGCTTTAGACCATGTTGCACTGCCAAGGAACTATCATGCGTTTAGCCCTTTACACCGGACTAATACTGGCTGGTGGTTACACCTGCCTGACTCCCGCCCTCGCCGCCGATCCGACCGGCGACTGGCGGGTCGCCGACGGCGTCGCCAATATCCGTGTCGCCCAATGCAATGGCAGCATGTGGGGTGCCGTTTCCTGGGAGAAACAGCCCGGCGGCCGCGATGAAAACAATCCCGACGCGTCGAAAAAGACCAGACCGACACTCGGCATGGCGACCCTGATCGACATGAAGAAAAAGCCCGGCGCCGATCTGTGGGAAGGACAGGTCTACAACGCCAAGGACGGCCAGCTCTACAGTGCGACCATCACGCCGATTGGTTCCGATCAGCTCGAAATCAAGGGCTGCGTGATGGGCTTCCTGTGCGGTGGCGAGACCTGGACCCGGGTCAGCCCGCCGATTCCCTTGAGCACCGCCAATGCCATGGCCAAGGGCGCGCCGAAGTCCGGCGCGGCGCCAAAACCGCAGGCTGCAGCGCCCCAAGCCACCGCTCAGGCTACGACCGGCGCCACCGCGCCTGCGCCCGCAGCCCCGAAGGCCGCCGGCGCAGCCAAGCCCGGTCAGAAGAGCGCCGCCGACCCCGTCGGCGACATCTGCCTACTCCCGGAGATTGCGGGGTTTGCCCATTAGGGCGGGCTGAAACAGCAGCACAGCGGCAAGCGTCGTCACCAGCGAGAGTGCGAGCAGCTTGCCCATGCTGGACGTACCGGGATGGCTCGATAGCCACAGGCTGCCGAACGCAGTTGCCGTCGTCAGCGCACTGAAAAAGATCGCGCGCGTCAGGCTGGTCTGAAGCAGGTTTGTTCTGCCAGAGCGCCAGGCCACGACATAATAGATCTTGAAGGCGACGCCGACGCCGAGCAGCAGCGGAAACGCGACGATATTGGCGAAGTTGAGCGGCAGGCCGATCAGCACGCAGATCTCGAGCGTGACCGCACCGGCCACCAGCAACGGCACCAGCGTCATCAGCACGTCCACGAAGCGGCGCAGCGTGATCCACAGCAGGAGACCGATCACCAAGAGCGCGTAGATGCCGGCGTGAATGAACGCCTTCACCACGGTGTCACCGGATTTCAGGATCGAGACCGGGCCGCCGATCGCGGTCGGCTCGGCCGCGAGCACCGCCGCCGCAAATCTGCGCAACGTGTCGTTGTCGTTGGGATCGCCCTTGGGCAGCGCCTCGACGCGGATGATGCCGTCCTTGCTCTTCCAGGCGTTGACCAGATCGGGCGGCAACGAGCTCAGGGTGACGGGACCTGCCTGCAACGCGTTCCTGAGCTGGTCGAACACGATCTTCATCGGCGTGACGAACACGTCCTGCGCCTTGTTGCGCGTGGCCTCGTCGCCATTGGCGAGCTTCTCGAGTGCATCCGCCAGCCTGCGCGAGGCAATCGCGCCCGGGCCCTTCGCGTCACCGGCGGTCCGGCGCAGATTCTCCACCGAGGATTTCAGCGCCTCGACGTTTTCCTGGTCGGTCGGCGCCGCGTCGATCTGGTCGGGGTTGAGCGCGGGATTGAGCACCTTGGCGCCCTGCGCGATCAGCTTCAGCTTCGGCGCCTGGTCCTGCGGCACGAAGCTGTCGAGCGACATCACCCGCAGCACCTCGGGCACCTTCTCCAGCTTCGCCTCGACCTGTCTTGCCTGCTCCTCCGACGTGGTCATCACATTGATGGCATTGGCGCCGGTGTTCGGATCCTTGCGCAGGTCGAGGAAGGTCGCGATCGACTCGGCCTTCGGGTTGCGCAGGTTCATCGGGTTGAAGTCGAACTTCATGAAATAGAGCAGCGGCAGGCCGGCGAGCGCCAACAGCAGGGTGCCGCCCACGACCAGCACGCGGTGCTTCTCGAGGAAGTGATCGAGCGGCGCCAGGAAGGCGTAACCGACCGGCTCCTTCTCGCCGGGCGGGTTGAGCAGCTTGAGCATGGCCGGCAGAACGGTGATCGACGAGATGAACGCCACCAGCATGCCGACGCCGGCGATCTGGCCGAGCTCCGCGATGCCCTTGTAGTCGGTCGGCATGAAGCAGAGGAAGCCGGCCGCGGTCGCCATCGCCGCGAGCGACAGCGGCACCGCCGAGCGCTTCGCCGCCAGCACCAGCGCCCCCGAAAGGTCGTTGTGCTTGAAGCGCTCCGAACGATAGCGAACGCTGTACTGGATGCCGAAATCGACGCCGAGGCCGACGAACAGCACGGCGAACGCGATCGACAGCAAATTGAAGGATCCGACCATCATCAGGCCGGCGGCCGTCGTGATCGCAAGGCCGACGAAGAGATTGATGAACACGGCGAAGATGATCTTCGCCGAATGCAGCGCCAGCCACAGGATGAGCAGCACGACCAGGACGGTGCCGACGCCGTTGACGACGGCGCCCTCCTGGACGGTGGCGTATTCCTCGTTGGCGATCGGGACCGGGCCGGTCAGCCGCACGCGCGCCTGGTATTTGGTCGCAAAATCCAGATCGACGGCGGCCTTGCGGATCGCGTCGGTGGCGCCCTTGCCGGGCTCCAGCGCGTTGTAGTCGAGGATCGGCTTGAACTCGATGAAGGCGCGCTTGTCGGCGTCGGAGAGCGGCTCGTCGCTGACGAGCTCGCGCCAGGAGAAGCTGGCATTGCCCTTGTTGAGCACGGTCTCGACCGTCTGCGCGATCATGTTGAAGGGCCGCGCGGTATTGTCGAGCTTAACCTGGCCGCGCTTGACGCCGGCAAGCCCGGTCTCCAGCGCGCCGGTCAGCCCGCGGATCGAGGGATCGCCCGCCATGATCTCGATCAGGGGCGCAGCGGCTTCGAACTGGCTGGTGGCTTTGGCAACTTCCTCGGTCGGCAGGAACAGCAAGCCGTTCTTCTCGAAGAACTCGCCCGTGCCGAGCTGCTGCATCGACTGGAAGTTGGTCTTGTCGTCCTTCAGCTTGGAAAACAGCGCGTCCGCAGCCGCGGTCGCCATCTCCGGTGTCTTCGCCTCGACGACCGCCGTGATCGTCGCATCGCGGTCGAAGGCGCGGTCGAACTGCTGGTCGCGCTGGCGCCAGTCCAGATTTTGGGCAATCAGCGAATTGATGTCGGTGTTGATGGCGAAGTGCCGGGACGCGTAATAGCCCGCGCCCACCGACAGCAGGAGCCCGAGAACGACGACGAGGGAGGCAAACCGGGTGCAGGCCCTGACGATGGCAACGACGACGCTTTGCAGCACTTCTTTTCTTTCTGCGGTTAACAGCTTGCCGGAAACGCCCGCTGTTTATCGGAGTTCCCGGGCGAAACCTATTGCTGTTTTGAGTGGCTCTCGCCGCAAGAAGGTTCGAGGTAAACGGCGGGAGACCGTAGCAAAATCATGCGGGGCGGTCGGTATAGCCGGGGAGTTGAGGCGGGAAAGTGGCGATGCAGTGAGCACAAATGTCGCCATTTTGCCCAGAGCCATTACTGTATTATAATACCCTGAAATTGAACCAGCACGGAACCCGGTTTCATCGCACCTTTCCTTTTTGCCGATTTTTTGACACAAAGTGCTGTGCCTCCATGCGCCGGGCCCAGTTGGGGTGGGCGGTTACCGCGTGCGCGAGGCCGATGGTGCGGTTATTGCAACTCATTGGCAGTGCCGGGGTGCCGCCGGGGACTTTACGAAGCGGATTGGTGCAACTTGCGTGATGGGCGTCCCATGGAAGTTTATCTAGCGCAACCGCGCGGCTTTTGCGCGGGCGTGGTGCGTGCGATCGAGATCGTGGAACGGGCGCTGGAGAAGTACGGCCCGCCCGTCTACGTGCGCCATGAGATCGTACACAACAAATACGTGGTCGAAAGCCTGAAGAACAAAGGCGCCATCTTCGTCGAGGAGCTGTCCGAGGTTCCGCCGAAGGCCGTGACCGTTTTCAGCGCCCATGGCGTCGCCCGCAGCGTCGAGGAAGAGGCCGCCGCGCGCGACCTTCCGGTGCTCAATGCCACCTGCCCGCTGGTCACGAAAGTTCACAATCAGGGGAAGCGCTACATCACCAGGGGCCGCACTTTGGTCCTGATCGGCCATGCCGGCCACCCCGAGGTCGAGGGCACGATGGGCCAGGTTCCCGCCCCCGTGCTGCTTGTTCAAAGCGTTGAAGAGGTTAACGCCCTGACGCTGCCGGCGGATACGCCAGTGGCCTACATCACCCAGACCACCCTGTCGGTGGATGACACAAGGGACATCATTTCGGCCCTGCAGGCCCGCTTTACAGATATTCAAGGTCCGGATATCCGGGATATCTGCTATGCGACACAGAACCGCCAATCTGCGGTAAGGGACTTGAGCAAGCTGGTCGACGTGATCTTGGTGGTGGGCGCTGCCAATAGCTCGAATTCGAACCGGCTCCGCGAAATCGGCACTGAAGCCGGCGTCGCGAGTTATCTGATTGCCGATGGCAGCGAGCTCAATCCGGAGTGGTTGAAAGATGCCAGGACCGTCGGCGTCACGGCCGGCGCCTCGGCGCCCGAGGTGCTCGTGGATGACGTGATCGAAGCGATGCGGAGAATCGGACCGGTCAAGGTCTCGGTGCTCCCGGGTCGCGAGGAAAACATCGAATTCAGGCTTCCGGCCCAATTGGCTGCGAGCTGACCCACCCGAATTCCAAGCCCAGAAAGAAACTTGTAATGGCTATCCCCTTCTTCAAGGAAATGCGTATCGGCGGCTATTTGCTCAAGCAGAAACTGCTTGGCCGCAAACGCTATCCGCTCGTGCTGATGCTGGAGCCGCTGTTTCGCTGCAACCTCGCCTGCGTCGGCTGCGGCAAGATCGATTATCCGGATGCTATCCTCAACCGCCGCATGACCGCCCAGGAGTGCTGGGACGCGGCCGACGAGTGCGGCGCGCCGATGGTGGCGATTCCCGGCGGCGAGCCGCTGATCCACAAGGAGATCGGCGAGATCGTGCGCGGCCTCGTGGAGCGCAAGAAGTTCGTCTCGCTCTGCACCAACGCGCTGCTGCTCGAGAAGAAGCTCGACCTGTTCGAGCCCTCCCCGTATTTGTTCTTCTCCGTCCATCTCGACGGCCTGAAGGACCATCACGACAAGGCCGTGTCGCAGAAGGGCGTGTTCGACCGCGCCGTCTCCGCGATCAAGGCGGCCAAGGCGCGCGGCTTCACCGTCAACGTCAACGCCACCATCTTCGACGGCCACCCGGCCGAGGAGATCGCGAAGTTCTTGGACCTCACCGTCGAGCTCGGTGTCGGCGTCTCGATGTCGCCGGGCTACGCCTATGAGCGCGCGCCGGACCAGGAGCACTTCCTGAACCGCACCAAGACCAAGAAGCTGTTCCGCGACGTCTTCGCGATGGGCAAGGGCAAGAAGTGGAACTTCATGCATTCCGGCCTGTTCCTCGACTTCCTCGCCGGCAACCAGGAATACGAGTGCACGCCGTGGGGCATGCCCGCGCGCAACATCTTCGGCTGGCAGAAACCCTGCTATTTGCTCGGTGAAGGCTATGCGAAGACCTTCAAGGAGCTGATGGACACCACCGACTGGGAGACCTACGGCACCGGCAAGTACGAGAAGTGCGCCGACTGTATGGCCCATTGCGGCTACGAGCCGACGGCCGCGACCGCCGCGCTCAACAACCCGCTGAAGGCGATGTGGGTGTCGCTGCGCGGCATCAAGACCTCTGGTCCCATGGCGCCGGAGATCGACATGTCGAAGCAGCGCCCGGCGCAGTACATCTTCTCGGAGCAGGTCCAGAAGAAGCTGTCGGAGATCCGCAAGGACGAAGCCGAGGCCGCTCAGGCGAAGGCCGCACGGAAGGCTTCGACGGCTGCGTAAGCAGACGACCTTGTAGCCCGGATGGAGCGAAGCGAAATCCGGGACAGTCTCTCCGCGTTGCAAGGCCCGGGATTGCGCTGCGCTCGATCCGGATTACGACATCAAACAAAAAAGGCCCGGTCGCACGACCGGGCCTTTTCTTTTGTCAGTTCGAGCAACCTGCTCAGATCGTCTCCGACACCAGCGCCTCGCTCTCCACGAGCTCGGTGCCGATCAGATAGTCGCGGCAGCCGCGCAAGCTACGGAGCGCGCGGTTGAAGTCGATGCCGGTCGAGACCAGCGCATGCAGCGTCGCCGGATTGCGGACGATGCCGCGCAGCACGGCGGCGAGGTCGATCTGGCCGTTCGGCTTGATCGCCGCGCGGGCGAGCGCCGGCAGCGCGCGGTGGGCGGGATCGCTGATGACACGGACCGCGGCGAAGGGCAGCCCGGCCTCGGCGGCGTAGGCGGCCGCGATATGGCTTTCCATGTCGACGGCGGCAGCCCCGGTCTCGGAATGCAGCGCCGCCTTGCAGGACCGGCCCGTGACCACTTCCTCGGCACCGGCGAGGCTGCTGCGCACAACGCGGCGGCGGCCCGAGGTCAGACGGTCGATCAGGTCGTCGCCGAGCGACAGGTCAGCGGCCCAGCGGGTGTCGCCGGCCAGCACCTCGGTGGCCAGCACGACATCGCCGGAGCGCAGGGTCGGGTCGAGCCCGCCGGCCACGCCGAACGAGATGACGCCGCGAATCGTTTCGGGGTCCACCACGGTGAGCAGGGCCCGCAACTGGGTCGGGCTGCTGGACGAGCAGATAACGGCCATTCCCGGCCCGGCCGCGATACGGGCCTCCTGAACCAGTCCAGTCACGATCAAGATCGGCCGCGGATCAATCGCATTGCCCGCGGTAAGATAGTCCCCCGTCCCCAAAGTCACATTCCGACCCCTACCACCCTGCTGTTGGTGTTCCGCAAGTTCCGGTACCGCGCCAGCGCCCACAGCGGAAAGAACTTCGGGTAACCGTGATACCGGAGATAGAATACACGAGGAAAGCCTGTGGCGGTGTACCGTTGCTCGTCCCACAGTCCTTTTTTGTTCTGTGTTGCAATCAGGTACTCCACCCCGCGGGCGACGGCCGGGTGATCAACCTCGCCTGCGGCCATCAGGGCAAGCAAGGCCCATGCCGTCTGAGAGGCGGTCGAGGGAGCGGCCTCCCAGCCCTTGTAGTCCAGCCGGTAGCTGACGGCGTCCTCGCCCCAGCCGCCGTCCTCGTTCTGGATCGAGGCCAGCCAGCCGGCGGCTTTCCGCATCATGGGGTCCTTGTGGTCCACTCCGGCCATATTGAGGGCGCAGAGCACCGACCAGGTTCCATAGATGAAGTTCATGCCCCAGCGGCCGTACCAGGACCCTTCCGGGTGCTGGGTCTTGCGGAGGTAGGCAACGCCATCGGCGACGTGCTTGCTGGTCTTCTCGGTCTCGCCGAGTTGGGCCAGCATCGAGATGCAGCGCGCGGTGACGTCCTCGGTCGGCGGATCGAGCAGCGCGCCGTGGTCCGAGAACGGGATGTTGTTGAGGTAATATTCGAGGTTGTTGACGTCGAAGGCGGCCCAGCCGCCGTCGTCGCTCTGCATGCCCTCGATCCACTCCCGGCCGCGGTCGATCGCGGCGTCATAGCCGGTCGCACCGTGCTCGCGGCGCATGCGGTCCATCGACATCACCACGACAGCGGTGTCGTCGAGGTCGGGGTAATGAGCGTTGTTGTACTGGAACGCCCAGCCGCCCGGGCGCACGTCGGGCCGCTTCACCGCCCAGTCGCCCTTTACCTCGAGCTCCTGCTTCGGGATCAGCCAGTCGAGACCGCGCTTGGCGGCCGGCACGGCCTGCGCATCGCCGGCCTCCAGCAGCGCGTGTGCGGTCAGCGTCGTGTCCCACACCGGCGAGACGCAGGGTTGGCAGTAGGCCTCGTCGTCCTTGATCACGAGCAGCTTGTCGATGCCGCGGCGCGTGATCGCACGCGGCGGGAAGTTCTCGTCCTTGCCGAGCGCGTCATACATCATGACGATGTTGGCCATCGGCGGATAGATCGCGCCCATGCCGTCCTCGCCGTTGAGCCGCTCCTCGGTGAAGGCGAGCGCGGCGTCGATCGCGCGCTTGCGCAGGCTCTTCGGGAACATCGGCTCGATCACGCGCAGGATCGCATCGAGCGAACGAAACAGCAGGAACCAGGCCATGCTCTGATGCGGCGCCTTCGCGGTCATGCCGATCGAGCGCGGATCCTGCAGGAACAGCTCGTCGATGCCGACGCCCTTCGGATTCCGCGCGCGCGGCTTCAGCGCGGCGATCACCATCAGCGGCACCATGGTGGTGCGCGCCCAGTAGGAAATCTTGTTGAGGTGGAACGGCGACCAGAACGGCAGCAGCACGATCTCGATCGGCAGCACCGGCACCGCGCGCCAGGTCACGACGCCGAAGGTGGCGAGCAGGAAGCGGGTGAAGACGTTGCTGTTGATCGCGCCGCCGCGGGCGTGGATCGCTTCGCGCGCCCGCACCATGTGCGGCGCGTCGACGGAATCGCCGATCATCTTGAGCGCGAAGTAGGCCTTCACGCTGGCGCTCATGTCGAACTCGCCGTCATGCACCAGCGGCCAGCCGCCATGGGCGCCCTGGACGCGACGCAGATAGTTGCCGATCTTGGCCTCGAGCGCGGTGTCGACCGGCTCTGCGAGATAATGGCGCAGCAAAATGTATTCGGCCGGAATGGTGCAATCGGCCTCGAGCTCGAACACCCAATGGCCGTCGGGTTGCTGGAAGCCGAGGACGCCTTCCCTCGCCGAAGCAATGCTCGATTCCAGCATCTCTGAGTCCGGGGCTTCGCGGCTGATCGCGTTCACGGAATCCATGTCGCTCGATTGCTCCGATAGTCGATTGAAATTGACCGGGACAATTGCCCGTCAGGGCCGCTTTTCAGGATCCTTTGGCGGCCAAAACCAGATCGGCGGCACGATCACCCGACCGGACCGATCCCTCGATGGTTGCAGGCAATCCCGTAGCAGTCCAATCGCCTGCGAGAAACAGGTTTTTCAGCGCAGTGACCGGCCCCGGACGCAGGGCATTCTGCGCCGGCGTTGCCGCAAATGTGGCACGGCGCTCGCGCACGATCTGCCAGGGCGGCAGCTCGCCGGACACGCCGCCGGCCTCGCAGACGTCGTTCCAGATCGCCTGCGCAAGCTCCTCGCGCGGCATATCGACGAGACGATCGCCATTGCTGATGGTGACGGACAGCCGGTTCGGGAACGCGAACAACCATTCCACGACGCCGCCGATCACGCCGAGGATCGGCGCCGAGCCCGGCGGCGGCTCGAAGCGGAAATGGGCATTCACGATGGCGCGGAATTCGGTCGGCGTCTTCAGGCCGGGCAACAAGCTGGACGCAGCGCGCGGCGGCACCGCCATCACGACGACGTCGCCCTCACCCAGCTGGATCACATCCTCGCCGCCGAAATTCAGCGCGCTCGCCTTGCCGTCGCCGGTCACGAACGAGCGCAGCTCGTGGCCGAGCTGAACCGTGTGGCCGCGTTCCTGCAGGAACTTCACCGCGGGCTCGATCAGCACGGCGCTGAGGCCGTCGCGCGCGATCAGGGGACGGCAGGCCTGCCCGCCGGCCAGCAGCGTCTCGCGCACGATCGCACCGGCAAGCCCGGCCGAGCCCTCGGGCGGATCGACGTTGAGCGCCGCCAGCAGCAGCGGCTGCACCAGGCGCTGATAGAGCACGCCTTCGCAAGGAATGGACTTGCCGACCAGCGTCTCCTCCGACGCCCAGATCAGCGGCGCCAGCTTGAGATAATCGGTGAGCCCGGTGTCGGGCACGCGGCGGCTTTCGTCGAGCACCCAGGTCGGCAGCCGGCCGGTGCCGAGATCGATCTGCCAGCGCTGCCCGGTCTTGATGTCGACGAACGGAAACTGCGCGCTCTCGGGGCCGACGAGGCCCGCCTCGGTGCCGATCGAGCGCGCATAGGCGCGCGCGTGGCTGTTGCCCGACAGCAGCAGATGATTGCCGTTGTCGATGGTGAGATTGGTGGCGCCGTCGAAATAGGAACGGCAGCGGCCGCCGGCCTGGTGCGTCGCCTCATGCACGGCGACCTTGAAGCCGGCATTGGCGAGCCGCACGGCGGCAGAGAGGCCGGAAATTCCGGCGCCGATGATGTGAGCTGTCTTTTGCATCAGATGAAAGCGTAACGGAGCAGGATCAGGATGCGCGTGACCTTCGACACACGCACCGGCTCGCGCGGCGCGTTGAAACCGCGCGCGATCAGGAGGTCCAGAATGGAGTGGTAGTATTTCGACATGATCCGCGGCGCGCGCACAGCGCGACGCTTGTTGCGGTTCATGATCTCGTCCGACTTCTCGAAATGCGCCTTCGCGCGCTGCGTCAGCGGCACGCAGACCTTCGGCAACGCACGTTCGGCGATGACGCGGTTCGGATCGTTGGAGGTGATGCCGGCATGCAGCAGCGCCTCGCGCGGCAGATAAAGCCGGCCAAGGCCCGCGTCCTCGTCGATGTCGCGCAGGATGTTGGTGAGCTGCAGCGCGCGGCCGAGATGGTAGGCGAGCAGAATGCCGTCCTCTTCCGGCAGGCCGAACACCCGCACCGACAGCCGTCCGACGGCGCTGGCGACACGGTCGCAATAGAGATCCAGCGTCGCCATGTCGGGCGCGCGGATGTCCTGCGGCACGTCCATTTCCATGCCGTCGACGATGGCGAGGAAATCCTCGCGCTTCAGACCAAAGGTCTTCACCGAGGCGACGTAATCCTTCAGCCGCGGCGGCGGATTGCCCTGGTAGAGCGCGTCGATGTCGTTGCGCCACGCCTGAAGCGCGGCGAGGCGCTCGTCGCGCGGACCGTCGGAATCGGCGATGTCGTCGACCTGGCGGCAGAAGCTGTAGATCTGGAACATGGCTTCGCGCTGGTCATGCGGCAGGATCCGCATCGCAGCGTAGAAGGAGCTGTTCGATGCGGTCGAGCCGTAATTGGCGCTGGGCGAGGTCGCCTCAAGCGTCATGTGCAGTCCCCGGTCTGGAAATGGCCTTGCGTCCGATCGCGCGACGGCCGACTTCGCCGATCATGCCGGCGAGGCTGAAAGTGAGAAGCTCGAACTTGTTCAGATGCACGCGCTCGCGCAAGGGATCGCGCACCTTGAGCAGGCGCACGATGCGGTCGGCATAGGCCTGGATCACCGCGACGTCGACGCCGAGACGGAAGTCCCGGATCTCCGCGCTCAGCGACCTGCCCTCGTCGAGCAGCGCTGCGTTGCGCACGGCGAGACCTTGCAGGCAAGCTAGCATTTCCGGCGGCGACTGCGTCAGCCCGAGCTGCTCGACCGAGGCGCCGCTCGCGGCCAGCGCATCGCGCGGCAGATAGACGCGGTTGAGCTCGCGGAAATCCTTGCCGCAATCCTGCAGATGATTGTTGATCTGGAGCGCTGCGCAGAGCGCATCCGACGCGGCCCAGGTCGAGGTGCTCTCGCCGTGGACGTCGAGCATGAAGCGGCCGACCGGCATCGCCGAGTAGCGGCAATAGTGGATGACCTCGTCCCAGTTCTCGTAGCGCAGCTTGGTCACGTCCATGCGGAACGCGATCAGCACGTCGAGCGCATGGCGCGGCGCCATGCCGCGCTCGGCCAGCGCACCACGCAGGGCGACCGCCTCGGCCTGGGTGTCGCCCTTGCCGAGCAGTTCCGCCTCGAGCAGGTCGAGATAGCGAAGCTTCTCGTCTGCCGGCAGGCTCGCATGGTCGGCGATGTCGTCGGCGGTGCGCACGAAATTGTAATAGGCCAGGATCAGCGCGCGATGACGCGGATGAATGATCCAGGACGCGACGGGAAAATTCTCGTCGCGGTCACCTTTGCCGGATCGCAATTCGCTCGCAGAGGTCATCGAGGGCTGGTTTACAATCGTTTGGACAGGAAGGGGTTTTTCGCTCGCGCGGGCTCATGCCGGCGATGCCGCCGCGGCCCCCCATATAGGGGAATACGGCCACAAAACCAATCCTGTCTCTCGATGGCAGCCCCGCGGATCCGGCCGGAAAAGGCGGCCCCGGGGCCGCCCTTGTGGGCCAGTGGCCGAGCTTACTGGTTGTGGTTCTTCAGGACCTGGTCGCAGGCCTGCGAGATCTTGGCCCGGTTTTCCTTGAGGCAGGCGAGGATCGTGAAATCGCCCTGGTCGATGACCGGACGGCAGAACTTCTGCACATCGCGGGTGCAGGCCTTCTGCTCGGCGTCCGTGCCGCGTCCTGCCTGGGCGAAGGCCGCCGTCGTCGAAAGGGTCGACAGCAGGGTGAGAGCGACGAGAAGCTTACGCATTGTATTCCTTCATTCTGACGGCAGAATCGCACCAATCCCGGACTGCACAGGGCGGCCGGCGGGGCCGGATTGTTCTGATGGCAAGTGCCGCGGAAGTAGCGGCCTCGGAGAAGGCACAAGCACTGGCAAATGCGGCCAAATTGGCGCCGCGCCCACCAAATCAGGTCTTCCCTGTCCCTTCATTGGCAGATGTAAGGGGTTGATACTACGTCATAATTCACGCATCGCGCATTTTACTGCGCGCCTGTTGCAGCGCTGCATCTCCTTGCCCCGCCATTTCGGCCGGAAACACACCGAAACACGGCAAATCGCGCGCATCAGTTCCGCCGCAGGCCCCGCATGAATGGCCATCTCTGGCCGTGCGGCGTTGAACCTGACACTGGCTCGGAACACTAAACCTTCGATGTGGCGAGACGTCCTTCATCTTGCGCGGACGTCGTTCCAAAACGGGATATTTGTGATGAAATTCTTTGGGCGATCTGGACTGGCGATCAAGGCGGCCGGCATTGGGGCTGCGCTGCTCTTCTCAGTTACGGCAAGCCACGCTCAGTCGTCCGGACCGTTTGCCGGGTTCGACGGCGCGTGGACCGGCACCGGCACGGTGTCGCTGTCCGACGGCTCCACCGAACGCATCCGCTGCAAGGCGGACTACAAGGTCGCCGGCAGCGGCCTCAACCTGAAGCAGGCCCTCCACTGCGCCTCCGACAGCTACAAGTTCGACCTCACCAGCGACGTGACGAGCCAGGGCGAGCGGATCTCCGGCAACTGGAGCGAGTCCAACCGCAACATCTTCGGCAATCTGCAGGGCACCGCCGGCGGCGGCCAGATCGACGTGTTCGTCGAGGCCAACGGCTTTGCCGCCAACCTGTCGCTGCGCACCAACGGCACCAAGCAGACGGTGCAGATCAGCTCCAAGGGCGAGATCCGCGGCGTCAACATCACGATGACGAAGGGCTGATCGCCCTTCCCGCCTCGAAAGGACGCGCCCTCGGTTCTCGCGAGCCGGGGGCTTTTTACTGACATGGACCATCTGCGCAGACAATTGCTCAAAGCCGTCGGACTCTTCGCCGCCAGCCGGGCGTGGGCCGACGATCAACCGTCAATCCAGCGGGGGACGGACATGCAGCCTTCGTCAGTGAAGCCGCGCCACGTGCTCTGCTTTCTCGGCAGGAACGACAGCCTGCTGCATCCGCCGAAGGCGGTGGCGAAGACGATCGCCGATTTCAACTTCGAGATCGATCGCACCTATTCGCAAGCCAAACCCGATCCGCACATGGAGCGGTCGTTCGGCGTGTGCTGGGACCGTGTCTTTCCCAACGCATGGACCGCCGCCGACGAAGCGGCCGTGGCCAGCCACAAAGCGGTGCTCTACGTGCTGAGCCCGCCGCTGGAGCAGCCAAAATCGGTCGCCTATTCGGCGGCGGCCCTGCGCATCGTCGAAGAGATGATCGAGGCCGGCGCCACCGCCGTGAAGGGCGAGAGCGCGGGCGTCGCCCATGGCCTCAAGCGATGGATGCAACTGGCCGGTGAATGCAAGGCGGCCGCGCAGACCAACCAGGGCCTTGCCGTCACGACAGCGATGAGCCGGACCTGCCGCCTCGCCTTCGCCAAGCGTCCGCTGGGCGGCGACAGCTACAACGAAAGCGTCGGCTTCCACTTGGTCGGACTGCCGGATGTCTATGTCGCAAAATCGCGCGGCAGCGATCGGGACGCGGTCAAGCTGATGGACGAGATCGCGGACGCGATGGCCGAGCGCGGGATCGAGGCGACGCTGCGCGACCGCAAGCTCACGCTCTCGCGCGAACAGGACTACGCCGAGGACGATTTCAAGTTCAATCCGTACGGGATCATCCGCGTCGGGGCGTGAGCGCGGATCAGTCCTTTCGCGCGACGCATTCGCAGCGGCACCGGAAATACACCGCGTCCGGATCGGCTCCCCAGGCCTCCCATCCCGCAAGCGCAAGCTGAATCTCGCGATCCGTAGCGAGCCCCTTGCCGACCAGCAGCGGCCCGAGACCGAGCAGGCTTCGCCTGGCATCGGCGACGGCCTCGCTGCGGCTCGCAGCATCGGCACTGTGGTTGATGTAGCTGGCGCCGGCCCAAACCGGCGTGAAGCCGTGCGCGCGAAGGATGGAGCTCTGCCGGCGACCGAAGCGAAGCGCGGCCGGATCGTCGTGCTCGTACCAGCGCTGCCAGAGATCGAGCGCGAGGCGCACGCCCTCGATTTCTGGGTGAAGGACGTTCCCGCCGACATCGGCATCGCGCGTTGCGACGAAGCCACCCGGTTTCAGCACGCGACGTGCTTCCGTCAGCGTTCGCGTCAGACGCGCCGGGCTCTGATGGTAGAGCACCGCGTGAAAGAACACGGCGTCGAACGATCCATCCTCGAACGGCAGCGCGGTCATGTCGGCCTCGGCAAAGGCAAGGTTGCTCAGTCCGGCTTCAGCCGCGAGGGCATTGGCGGCGGCGAGTGCCTTCGGCTCGTTGTCGATCCCGATCGCCTTGCCGACAAGGCTCGCCAGCGCCACGGTGATGGTGCCGGGCCCGCAGCCGGCATCCAGCAGCGTCGTCTGCGATGTCAGGAACGGGACGAAAAAAGCGGCTGAATCGCCGCCGCGCTTCTGCTGAAACGCCACGATGGAGCTGTCGTGCCGCATGGGCTGCATCCTCGGCCGGAACTCCGGCGCAGTCGTCCAGACTGCGCCGATTCCATGTCCGGGCGATGAAGCCGCTCAGATCGCGGGCTTGTCGGGGCCCTGCAGCCTGGCGTGCAGGTTGATCAGCCACATCGCCGTCGGCCGCAGGATGAAGAGGTCGGCGACAAGCGCCATCACCATCGAGAAGGCGCTGAGCCAGCCGAACAGCCGCAGCGACGGCAGGTCGGAGAACACGGTGACGACGAGGCCGCAGGCCAGCACCACCGTGGTCAGGATCAGCGCCGGTCCGACCAGCACGGTCGCCCGCTCCACCGCGAGCGCCGAGCCGACGCCCGGCTTGCTTTCGAGCCTCAGGCGATTGAGGAAGTGGATGGTCGCGCTCAAGCCAAGTCCGAACGAGACGGTGAGCGCGACGACGCTGGCAAATTGCAGCCCCTCGCCCATCGCCCACAGCACGGTGCCCGACATCACCACCGGGAAGATGCCCGGCAGGATGCAGGCGAACATCACGACCCATGAGCGGAAGGCAAGACCGATGAAGATCGCGACCAGCGCGAATTCGACGGTGAGGCCGCGGTTCAGCTTCTCGATCATGCTGGCCGAGTTGCGCGCCGCGATCGCGGCAAGGCCTGTTACCGCGATCTCGTAGCCGGGATGCTTCTTGCGGACGGCGTCGAGCTCGGAATCGAGCTTGTCGACGATCGGCAGCAGCTGGCTCGAATCCTTGTCCGGTACGCGGCCGGCGACCACGACGGCGTCCTGCTCGGCGTCGATGAAACGCCGCACCAGATGCTCGGGGATCACGCTCACATATTCCTTCAGTGTCGCAACGTCGGCGCTGCCGGCCTTTTCGGCAAGCCAGCGGCGCAGCGTCTCAAGCGACCAGACGTTGCCGACGCCGGCGGCCTTCTCGACGGTCGAATGCACGTCCGCGATCGTCTGCAGCGTCTCCGGCGAATAGAGCGATTCGCCCTTGGGGAACTGGATCAGCACGTTGACCGGGTTGGCGCCGGTCAGCTTGGCGTCGAGCCGGTCGCTGGCGGCGACGGCCTGGCGCTTGTCCGGCACCTGGTCGGCCAGGCGGTAGCGCGGCTCGAGGTTGGCGTAGATCACGCCGAGGCCGCCGACGAACAGCACCGCGATCAGGCTGAACAGGCCGGGACGGCCGACCATGCGCACCGCGATCCAGTAGCAGAAATTGCGCAGCGCCTGGACGCCGGCATCGGCGCTCTGGAACTTGACCGCGAACATCTTCTCGTTGCGCACGAGCAGCACGCCGAACACCGGCACCAGCGACAACACCGCGACCAGCGCGATGATGGTGGCGGCAAGGCCCGCCTCGCCGAACTTGCGGATCAGGTCGGAGTCGGAGAATTGCAAGGCGATGAAGGAAATGCCGGCGGTGCCGTGCGTCAGCACGCAGGCCGGGCCCACCACCAGCACCGCGTTCTTGAACGCGGTGAACTTGTCCTGGCCTGCGATCAGCCGGTCGCGCGCAGCGAAGGTGAGCTGCATCGAATCCGAGAAGCTGATGACCATGATGAGCGGCGTCATCACGTTCAGGAACATGTTGAGATTGAAATTGGCCCAGCCGAGCGCGCCGAGCGCCAGCATGATCGCGATCATCGGCGGGAACGCCGCCGCCACCATGAACGAGATCTTGCGGAAGAAGATGATGGCGATGACGCAGCCGGCGAGGATGCCGAGGATGTTGTAGGTCAGACCGTCGCGCTCGACCGCGTTGCGGATCTCGAGCTGCATCACCGGCACGCCGGAGAGCTGCACGTTGAGGCCGGTATCGCCGAGGTCTTCCTTCATCAGCGCGCGGATGTCGCCGACGGTCTTGGTCAGCTTGCTGGAGGCCACCACCTCCGGATCGAGCGACAGCACGATCAGCGCCAGCGTGCCGTCCTCGGACAGCAGCTTGCCGCGGATGATCTCGTTGTTTTTGACGGTCTCGATGAACTTGTCATAGGCCGCGCCCTCGGGCAGCTCGGCCGGGAACAGCGCCGCCGGCAGCTTGCCCGGCGCCGGCGCCTGGCGCGCCGAGAACAGCGAGACAAGGCCGCGGGTACCCTCGACCAGCTGCATGTCGGTGACGAAGTCGCGCAGCTTCTCGAGGTTGTTCCGCGCCAGGAGGTTCTTGCCCTCGACCACGACGAGGACGTCGAATTCCTCGGCCGGGAACTTCTTCGTGACCTCTTCATACTGCTTGAATTCGCGGGTGTCGGAGCGGAACAGCTGCGACAGCGAATCGTCGATCTTGATCCGGTGGATGCCGAACACGGCGCCGACGATCAGCGCGAGCAGGACGATGCAGGAGACGATCGGCGCCCGGACGGCGATCAGGCCGATGCGCTCCAGCCCGAAGGCGATCGAGGACGTAGGTCCCTGTTCGACCTTGTCGACATGAACCTCACTCTCGCTGTGCTTTTCGAGCATGCCTTGTCCAGTTCCTAAATCGACTCGGTCTGTGAGCTTATTGCGCCCCGCGAACGGCTTGAAAACGCCATACCAATGGGAGGCTTGCCCCTTGAAAATGCGCGGAAAATCGCCGGCAGCGGTTTAGCAGGTCAATCACCCTTTTCGCAAGCAGGCGAAGGGCGGCCAAACCGATCAAGATGCGGCGATTTTGCCGAAACGCCCGTCATTCGGGCCGCGCCGTGCCGATTCGACGCGGCGCGCGGTCCGCGCTCTCGTCCTTCAGCGCCACGCCTGTGACCTCGCGCGCCATCCCTTCCCGGACCAACCAGGCGATCTTGAAGGCGGCCTCGTCATAGCTCAACCCAGCATGGTGGATGTTCGAGACGCAATTGCGCTCGGCATCGGACCGACCCGGCTGCGGCGCGAAGGTCAGATAGGCGCCGAGGCTGTCGGGCGCGGACAGGCCGGGCCGCTCGCCGATCAGCATCACAACCATGCGCGCACCGAGAATCGCGCCAATCTCGTCGCCCAGCGCGACGCGCGCGCCTGAGGCGACGACGACATGGCCGGGCGCGACAGCGTCGTCCTCCGCAAGCAGCGTCAGCAGGCGCTCCACCACCGCCACCGCATGGGCGTGGACCGCCGCCGCCGACAGGCCATCGCCGATCACGATCGCAAGCCGGCACGGCACCGAGGCACTTTGCGCCAGTAGCTCCGCGGAGCCGGAATCAAGCTGCCGTCCCAGATCGGGACGCCGCAGATAGTCGCGGCGATCGACGGCCTGGCTCCTCGCCTCGGTGACGGCAAGACCGAGCGCGCGGAGATCGGCGACCAGCCGCGGCGCATCGAACACCGCATGCACGGCGTCGCGGGCGCGGGCATGGTCCAGCGTGAAATCGAGCAGCGCGCTGGTCGGCACGCTGGCGCCGCTGCGACCGAGCGCGACGCGCGCGGGCGTGAATGATTTGAGGTCGATGGTCGGCCGGGCCGGAACGGACTTGTCGCTCATTCGGCGGGAACGGCGGCCTCGCGCAGCCGGATCGAGTAGTTCGAGGCGTTCTGCTTGCCGCTCGATGCCGCGCGCGCAAAGGTGATGAGATGGTGCGCGATCAGGGTGCAGCCGATCAGCCCTTCGAGATCGCCGCGCTTGATGCGCCCGAGCGCGAACTTCCAGAACACGCGCTTGTAGTCGCCGAGCACGCCGACCTTCCAGAAGATGTTGCGCATCATGACGAGACCGCGCCGGATGTTGGCCCAGGTCTTCATCTCGTCCGGCACCGGCATCTTGAGGCGGTGCGGATAGACATGGTCGCATTGATACTGGAAGCGCGCATAGACCTTCTCGGGCTCGTAGGCCACGCCCATGGCGTGCTTCCAGGATGCGACGACGTCGTCGTAAGGCAGCAGGAAGTCGACGTTGGAATCACGACCCTCGTCCTCGACCAGGCGTCCCTCGCGCTCGAGCCGGTCCCACAGCGGCGTCTTCGGCAGCGCCTGCAGCAAATTGATGGTGAGCAGCGGAATCCGGGACTCCTCGACGAAAGCGAGCAGCGCCTCCGAGGTGTTCGGCTTGTCGGTGTCGAGCCCCATGATGATGCCTGACACCACCTCCATGCCGTAGGAATTGATGGTGCGGACCCCCTCCAGGATCGGGACCATCATGTTGTGGTCCTTGTGCATCGCCTTCAGCGCATCGGGATCGGGCGTCTCGATGCCGCAGAAGATCGTGATGAAATAGGCCTCACGCATCTTCTTGAGGATCTCGGGACGCTTGGCGATGTTGAGTGTCGCCTCACAGGCAAGCCGCACCACATAGCCGGTCTTCTTCTGCCATTCGATCAGATGCGGCAGCAAATCCGACGCCGCCTTGCGGTTGCCGATGAAATTGTCGTCGACGAAGTAGACCGTGTCGGTCATGCCGCATTCGCGCAGGCGGTCGAGCTCTGCGATGATCTGTTCCGGCGACTTGATGCGCGGGTTGCGGCCGTAGAGGCCGGGGATGTCGCAGAACTCGCACTCATACGGACAGCCGCTGGAATACTGGATGCTGCCGAGGAAGTATCTCTTCACGTCGGCGAGCTCATAGGCCGGGATCGGAAACTCCGTCATCGGCACGCGGTCTTTGGTGGTCAGCACCACCTGTTCGTCAGGACGCGAGGTGTCACGCGACAGAATCTCGATCAGCCGGTTGGTGGCATCGCCGAGCTCGCCGACATGGAGATAGTCGAACGACGGATAATAGTCCGGGCAGGCGCTGACCGAGGGACCACCGAGCGCGACGGCCAAGCCGAATTCATGGGCGCGGCGGCAGATGTCGTTCATCTGCTGGCGCTGGATGTGCATGCCGCTGACGAACACCGCTTCCGCCCATTCGAACTCCTCCTTCGTGGTACGGCGGAGGTTCTCGTCGACGAATTTGACCTGCCATCGCTCCGGCAGATAGGCCGCGAGCAGCAAAAGCCCCTGCGGCGGCATGAAGGCGCGGACGCCGTCGGTCAGGGGATAGGAATGCTCGAACGTCCCGAACGAGGAGGTGTATCGCGGAAACACGCACAGAATCCGCCGGGCCGTACCGTTGCTTTCAGCTCGCATCAAAGCTCCCCCGCCACTCGACATAGCTGCGGAAATTGCCAGCCAGACACATAGCGTAATGCTGTCGCCGGAATTTCTCAATATTGTGGCATGAGCATAATTCCGAAGGGGACCAATGGTTTCCTCCGGGCTCGGAGGCTCCCGTCGCGTCAGGCGATCAGCCGGGAGGCAAAATCGGGCAGCAGGCCCGCATCGCCGGCAAGTCGGAAATCGGCGCCCGCAATACCCGACTGCACCAGCCAGTCGTCGAATTCCGGCGCACGGCGCAGGCCGAAGACGTCGCGGACATAGAGCGCGTCGTGAAAGGACGTCGACTGGTAGTTCAGCATGACGTCGTCGGCGCCGGGGACGCCCATGATGAAGGTGACGCCGGCCGCCGCGAGCAGCGTCAGCAGGTTGTCCATGTCGTCCTGGTCCGCCTCGGCATGGTTGGTGTAGCAGATGTCGATGCCGAGCGGCAGGCCGAGCAGCTTGCCGCAGAAGTGGTCCTCCAGCCCGGCGCGGATGATTTCCTTGCCGTCGTAGAGATATTCGGGGCCGATGAAGCCGACCACGCTGTTGACCAAGAGCGGCGCATAGGCGCGGGCGACCGCATAGGCGCGCGCCTCGCAGGTCTGCTGGTCGACGCCGTGATGGGCATTGGCCGACAGCGCCGAGCCCTGCCCGGTCTCGAAATACATGACGTTCTGGCCGACCGTGCCGCGCTTCTGCGACAGCCCGGCCTCCTGCCCTTCCTTCAGCAGCGCGAGGTCTATGCCGAAGCTGCGGTTGGCGGCCTCGGTGCCAGCGACCGACTGGAAGACGAGATCGACCGGCACGCCCTGCCCGATCAGCGACAGCGTCGTGGTGACGTGGGTCAGCACGCACGCTTGCGTCGGGATCTTGAGCCGCGCGATGATCTCGTCGAGCAGCCGCAGCAATCGCCCGATCACGGCCGGATCGTCGCTGGCCGGATTGATGCCGATGCAGGCATCGCCCGCCCCCAGCAGAATGCCGTCGAGGATCGACGCGGTGATGCCCCTGGCGTCGTCGAAGGGATGGTTGGGCTGCAGCCGCGTGCTCATCCGGCCCTTCAGGCCGATGGTGTTGCGGAAGGCGGTAGTGACCTCGCATTTCCGGGCCGCCAGGATCAGATCCTGGTTGCGCATCAGCTTTGACACCGCCGCCGCCATTTCCGGGGTGACGCCGGAGGCAAGCTTGCGCAGCACCTCGGGAGTAGCGGCATCCGACAGCAGCCAGTCGCGGAAGGCGCCGACCGTCAGCGAAGCCACCGGCGCAAAGGCCCTGGCGTCATGGCTGTCGACGATGAGGCGGGTGACCTCGTCGGCCTCATAGGGGATGACGGCTTCCTGCAGGAATTGCCCGAGCGGGACATCCGCCAGCGCCATCCGCGCCGCGATCGTCTGCTCGGCGCTGGCGGCGGCAATGCCGGCCAGCCGGTCGCCGGAGCGCGGCGGGGTCGCCTTGGCGAGGAGGTCGCGCAGGTCCGGGAAGGTGTAGGTCGTAGCGTCGATGGTGTGGCGGTAGACCAAGGGGCCTCTCCGGGGTTCGTCGGCCAATGACCGACCTCAGCGCGATCCGAGGTACTATACCTGCGGATCAAGACGCTGAAATATCTTACCTTTCCTACGACCAAGGATGAAGGGCCCCGACCGGCGCGTTAACACTGCGTCCATCTTCATTCTGCATAGTTTTGCATCAATTTTGACGACCGCGCTTTCCGGCCGCTCCCGGCCGTTCGGGTCCCCGCACCATGACATCAGACCGATCTGGGAATGCCACTGGGCTGGCAGGCCGTTTCACGCTTGCCACCAAGCTCTATGCGATCTTCGCGCTGTTCGCCCTGCTCACCGCGGCGATCGCGCTGCTGTCCGACTACAACAGCCGCCGCAGCGCCGACCTGACCAGCGCGATCGAGACCGCCAATGCCGCTGCGCTGAACGTCGAGCGCGTCAATTCGCTGGTCTACGCCGTCGTGATGGAATCGCGCGGCGTCTACATGTCGACCGAGCCCGCGGTCGTGAAGAAATACGGCGAGGGCCTGCTCAAGTTCAACGAGCAGATCCTCGACGTCGTGAAGCGCTGGGAGACCATCGTCAGGGACGACGACGCCGCGCAGTTCGCCACCTTCAAGAAGCGCATCGAGCAGTTCGTCGACTTCCGCAAGGAGCTGGTGCGCCGCGGCGTGGAGATCAACGCCGCCGCGGGCCGCGAATGGGGCGACAACGACGCCAACCGCGCCGTGCGCTCGGCGCTGAACAAGGACCTCGAGGCGCTGTCCAAGGTCTATGCCGAGCGCGCCAGGCAAATCGCGCGCGAAACCGAGACCAACCGCACCCTCTCCTTCGTGCTGACCTGCCTCGGCGGCGTGGCGCTGGCGCTCGTCGTGATCGGCATCATCATCATCGCCCGCTCGATCGCGCGGCCGCTGGCCTCGATCACCGCGACCATCAAGCAGGTCGCCGACGGCGCCGAGAATGTCGAGGTGCCGCATTCCGGCCGTGCCGACGAGATCGGGGCGCTGGCCCGCGCGATCCAGGTCTTCCAGGACGCGATGGGGCGCAACCGCAACCTCGCCTCGCAGGTCTCGCAGGACTCCGCCGCACGCGAGCAGCGCACCCGCCACATCGAGCAGTCCGTCGAAGAGTTTCGCGAGGCGATCGGCGCGATCATGCGCGGCCTCAGCGACAACGCATCCGTCATGCGCGAGACCGCGCAGACCATCACCCGCGTCACGGCGGATGCGAACAGCCGCGCCGGCACGGCGGCGGACGCGACCGCGCAGGCCTCGCACAACGTTACGGCGGTGGCCGGCGCAGCCGAGGAGCTGTCGGCCTCCGTCGAGGAGATCGGCCGGCAGGTGCGCCAGAGCGCCAGCGCGGTCGAGCAGACCGGCCAGCGCACCGAGAAATCGATCTCGGAGATCGAGAGCCTCGCCGCCGCCACCCAGCGCATCGACGGCGTGCTCAGCCTGATCCAGGCCATCGCCGAGCAGACCAACCTGCTCGCCCTCAACGCCACCATCGAGGCCGCCCGCGCCGGCGATGCCGGCCGCGGCTTTGCCGTGGTCGCGCACGAGGTCAAGGCGCTGGCGGGCCAGACCGCGAAAGCGACCGCCGACATCAGCGAGAACGTCTCGATGATCCAGGCCTCCACCCGCAATGCGGTCGACGCCGTACGCGAGATCGGCGGCGCGGTGCGCGAGATCAACGAGGTCACTTCCGCGATTGCCGGCGCCGTCGGCCAGCAGGACCAGGCGACGCGCGAGATCTCCTCCAACGCGCAAAGCGCAGCGCAAGGCAACGAGACGCTGGTCGCCAACATCACCTCGCTGCGCGACGCCATCGACGAGACCGACACGGCGGCCTCGTCGGTGCTGACGGCGGCGAGCAGCCTCACGACGACGGCGGACACGCTGTCACGGGAGGTGGAAAAGTTCTTCCAGAACCTGCGTTCGGGCGCGGCCGAGAGCCGCGTCGCCAAGGCGGGATGACAGCGGATCCGCCGCACGCGAGGCCGGCGGAGGGCCTGCCAAAACAAAAAGTCGAAAAACAACCCCATGCACAGTAGCCGGGGCTTGCGATATCAGTGACTTAGCCGACGGGGTTTCGGGACTACTGATTTTACGAAATCCCTTTGACTCGTCGGGCAAAACACTGGCATGATGTCATCGTGGGCGCGGTGAACATCCAGGCCCGTCCACGAAGGCGCCGGCTCGACTGAGCGGCAGCGCTTCACGTCTACTTCAGAGCCAGGCTGCTGCAGTACCACGGGATGTCGTTGGGTCTCCACCCGATCAGCATCGATGTCGCCCGGCACTCTTCGTAGGTCTTGAACCCATAGATGTTTCTGCACGGCACCGACGACATCGGCCCGGAAGAAAGCGAGCAGCCGTGGTAGACGGTGTTTGGGGTTCTAAAGCTTGTGGCGCAACCGCCGACGCAGCTGCCGGTGAGGGCCGCGAGCTTGGCGAGCTTTGCCGATTCCGGAATCGACGCTGACAACACTGTTCCAACGGTCGTCGTCGGCGACACGTCGTGTACAGCAGTTCGCGCAAGCACGTGCGGCTTCGACTTCGGCCTGACTGTTGGAGCTTCGACAGTGACGCTGGGAACGGACGTTGCGGTTTGCGACGATGCCGGACTGCCGGCTCCGCACATCATCAAGGCAATGCCAAAGGAAGAGGCAGATAAACGTGACGAGAACCTCATGACGACGTCTCCCTACGCTTGAGACGATGCTACTCGCTTTGGTTGAAACCTACAAGATTGTCGCAGGGGAAATGAGCAGGCCTTGGAGCTTCCAGCCGGTTGCCACGTCCGAATCGAAGGCGGAATCGAGATCGTGGCATCATTGGCGACTGCATCGCGGCAAGCTCTCTTGAACATCAACAGCGGCCAACACGCTGCGCGGTTACTCGGTCTTGTAAACGGACAACTGAACGTCCATCCCGGCCCCGCCGGCAATCGCGGCCACATCGGCCGGGATCGTAAACGTTTTGGCCACGTACGAATGGGGGAAAACCATAGCGACATCCAGGCTCGGCGCGCCGATCGATCCTTCGGCAACCAGCCGCAAAATGACGGCGCGAACTGATTGGACGCAGGCGAGAGCAGCGTCCCATTGATCTCCGATGTCGATCTGAGCATAGGCGCGTCCGGGCGAGTTCTCGTACCGGTCGACTTCCAGACCCAACGCGGCGTTCAGTTCAGAACGCGAAAGAGCCACATCTGGTATGCGAACGACGATGCTAAGCGGCTGCGAGCTTGCCATGCTCCATTGTATTCCGGTTCTCGATACGTCGGCAAACGGGCAGAAGCCGACATCGGCTGAGACGATCGAGACAGTTGCTGGCAGGCCACAACTGACTTGCGGCCTGCCGATCCGATCCCGAGGCCGGGCGCTGCCGCTCTCATGCGCCGTCTCGATCAGACAAGTCCCTGCTCGCTCAGGAAGCGCGTGAGCCTATCTGCTTGCCGTGCGCCCACGAAAGCACCGATGTAGCCGTCCGGGCGTACCAGCGCCCAATCGCCAGGCGACATCGCATAAGCGGCGCGAAAATATCCGCTGTCGTCGATGAGCTCGCCATCCGAACCGATGCAGTGGATGTGCAATCCGCTCCGCGCCGGCATGGCATCGCGCTTCACCTGATAGCCGAGCAGCGTCCAGTGCCGCCCCTTGAACAACTCGAACAGGCGCCGCGTCTGTCCGGCCGCGCCGCGCAGCGGCGCATCCGGTGCACGATCGCCTGCGAGCAGGCCTTGCGATCGCTCGGGTTCTTCCAACGCCAGCGGCGAGCCGGGATAGCCGATGTCGAGTTGCTGCACCTCGCGCCCGCGCCGCATGTCGCCCCGCTTGGCGGCCTCCAGCAATCCGGTGGCAAGGCCGAGCATGCTCGCCGCGACGGGGCGGCGCTCGCTCTCATAGCTGTCGAGCAGAGTTGACGAAGCGCCGCCCATCACGGCTGCGAGCTTCCAGCCGAGATTGTAGGCGTCCTGCACGCTGGTGTTGAGACCTTGTCCGCCGGTCGGCGGATGAATGTGGGCGGCATCGCCGACCAGAAACGCGCGGCCATCCCTGTAACGATCGGCGAGGCGCGCGTTCATCTGATAGGCCGATGCCCACAACACGGACTGGATGCGGATGTCGTCACGGCCGGTGCGCTCAGCGATCATCCTCGACAGCCCTGCGGCCGACAGGTCGACCTCGCCTTCAAGCGGGACCGGCGCCTGCAACTGGAAAAGCTTCGTGCCGGCGAGTGGACACAGCGAGATCTGGCGGTCCATCGCGCCATCGTTGAAGCGGTGCCACGCTGTGCGGTCGAGCCCCGTGAGGACGACGTCGACGACCACGGCGCGCACGCCGAGCGTCTTGCCTGGAAAGCCGATATCGAGCGCGTGGCGCACGAAGCTGCGGCCACCATCGGCACCGACGAGGTAACGCACCCGCATCGTCTCCTCGCCGGCCTTGCCGGAGAGACGCGCCGTCACGCCGTCGGGGTCCTGCTCGAGGCCGACCAGCTCGCAGCCGAACTCCACCCGGTGGCCGAGCTCGAGCAAACGCTCGCGCATCACGCCTTCGGTCAGGAATTGCGGGATCATCAGCGCCATGTGGTAGGGCTCGGCCGGCGTCGGGGCGATGTGCTCGGCGACCTCGGATTCGGTGAAGCTGCCGTCCGCGCGGTAGACGCGCTGCGGCGGGTAGGGCCCGCCGGCCGCGACGATGCGGTCGATGATGCCGAGATCCTCGAAAATCTCCTGGGTGCGCGGCTGGATTCCCTTGCCGCGAGAGCCGTGGAACGGACGGTCCATCTTCTCGATCAGGTGGAACGAGACGCCCCGCCGCGCCAGATCGATGGCGAGCGTGAGGCCGGCCGCACCCGCGCCGCAGATCAGGACATCCGCCGTGAATTGCTTTGTCATAGGACCCTCAATATGTGTAATATGCACACATTAGGCAGAGGGCTATCGGGATGTCAAGAAGGGTGCAAAATACACATATTAAAAAACAGGTGCGTTCGCTTCACGAGGCGTTGATCGACATCATCAGCGTCATGAACCGCCGGCAGGGTGACGAGATGATGATCCGCGAAGCCGGGATATCGCTCGATCGCGCGCTGTTTCCGCTGCTGGTCGGCATCGAGCGGCGCGGTCCGATCGGTGTCGTCGACCTCGCCGATCGCATGGGACGGGACTACACGACGGTCAGCCGGCAGGTCGCGAAGCTGGAAATGCTGGGCCTGGTCAAGCGCCACGCCAGCGAAGCGGACCGCCGCGTCAGCGAAGCCACCATCACGGCGACCGGCAAGGCCATGACGGATGCGGTCGACCGGGCCCGCGAGCGGATCGTCGGATCGATGTTTGCAAGCTGGGAGGATCGCGATATCGATGAGCTGGTACGTCTGATGCACAAATTGGCCGACGCGATGACCGCGCAGGGCGATCCCACCTGAAATCGATCACGGAAGTACTGACTGATGAGCAAGACCCAGCGCGTATTGTTTCTCTGCACCGGCAATTATTATCGCAGCCGCTATGCCGAGGAGATCTTCAACCACCGGGCCCGGCTCGAGGGGCTGGACTGGTTCTCCTTCTCGCGCGCCGTGGCCGAGGCGCTCTTCCCGCAAAACGTGGGGCCGATCTCACCCCATGCGCTGGACGCCTTGCAGAGGAAAGGTATTGCGGCGGGCGGCGTTACGCGGCATCCCGCGCTGTGCACGGTCGAGGATTTTGCGGAAGCCGAGCTCGTCGTCGCGCTCAAGGACGCCGAGCATCGCCCCATGATCGAGCGCCGCTTCGCCGGCGTCGCCCATCGCGTCGAATATTGGGACGTGGACGATATCGAATACCTCGATCCGCCGACGGCGCTGGGCAAGATCGACGAACGCGTCGGGCTGCTGATCGGGAGCCTGCAAAGCCGCTCCCGATAGACAGCACCCTGCCCCGCGCTCACACCGTCAGCAGCGTCTTGATCGCGCGGCGCTCATCCATCGCCTTGTAGCCCTCGGCGACCTGGTCGATCGACAGCGTGAGATCGAACACCTTGCCCGGCCGGATCCGTCCAGTGAGGACCCGGTCCATCAGGTCGGGCAGGAACCGCCGCACTGGCGCCGGGCCGCCCATCATGCGCCGCTGGGCGAAGAACAGCGCCTGGCCTTCGAAGGTCACGCCGTGGGGAACGCCGACATAGCCGATCGTGCCGCCGGGCCGCGTGCATTCGAGCGCCTGCGACATCGCTTCCTGGGTGCCAACGCATTCGAGCACAGAGTCGGCGCCGACGCCGCGGGTCAATTCCTTGACGCGCGCGATGCCTTCCGCGCCGCGCTCGGCCACGATGTCGGTGGCGCCGAACTCACGGGCGAGATCCTGCCGCGTCTTGTGGCGGCTCATGGCGATGATGCGCTCGGCGCCCATCTCCTTGGCCGCGAGCACGCCCATGAGGCCGACCGCGCCGTCGCCGACCACCGCGACCACGGAGCCCTGCTTCACGTTCGCTGCATCGGCCGCGTACCAGCCGGTCCCGAGCACGTCGGAGGTCGCGAGCAGATGCGGGATGAGATCGGGTCCCGGCATTTCCTTTGTTGCGACCAGCGTGCCGTCGGCGAGCGCGACGCGCGCGTAGGGCGCCTGCGCGCCCGACATGAACTCGCGCTGCTCGCACGAGGACTGGAAGCCGAACTTGCAATGCGGGCAGGTGTTGTCCGACAGGCAGAACGAGCCGACCACGAACTGGCCCGGCCTGATGGTCCGCACCGCACTGCCGACCTCGATGACGACGCCGCAATATTCGTGCCCCATATGCGCGGGGCCGTCCTTCGGCTGCAGCCCGCGATAGGGCCAGAGGTCGGAGCCGCAGATGCAGGTGGCCGACAGCTTGATGATGGCGTCAGTCGGGTGGATGATTTTGGGATCGTCGACCTGCTCGTAACGGACATCGCCGGGTCCGTAGAGTATGGTTGCCTTCATGGTCATGCTCCTTTGGCGACCGGCGTCGTCATGCTTGCGGCCGAGAGCCGGTGCTGTTCACGGCACCATCTAGTCCTCCGCGCGGCATTCGATTAGCCGATATAATTTGCTTGCATTGATCGATCCGGGCCATGAATAGTCGGGGCCATGGCAGCTCAGGATTTCAACGATCTCCTGGCTTTCGTGGCCGTCGCCCGCGAGCGCAGCTTCACGAAGGCCGCCGCGAAACTGGGCGTCGTGCAGTCGACGCTCAGCCACACCATCAAGCGCCTCGAAGCGCAGATGGGCCTGCGGCTGCTCACGCGCACGACCCGCAGCGTCGGCCTGACCGAGGCCGGCGAGCGGCTGCGGCAATCGGTTGCGCCACGTATCGAGGAGATCGAGCGCGACATCGCCGCGCTGATGTCGCTGCGCGACAAGCCGTCGGGCACGATCCGGATCACGCTCTCGGAGCATGCGCTCGACAAGGCCGTGTGGCCGAAGCTAGCACCGGTCCTGCAAAACTATCCCGACATCAAGGTCGAGTTCAGCCTCGACACCGCGTTCCGCAACATCGTCGAAGACGGCTTCGACGCAGGCATCCGCCTCGGCGAGAGCGTCGAGAAGGACATGATCGCGGTGCGCATCGGACCCGATTGGCGGCTCGTCGCGGTCGCCTCGCCGGCCTATCTGAAAGAGCATCCGAAGCCGAAGCATCCGCAGGACCTCTTGAAGCATGTCTGCATCAAGCGGCGCGCGGCGGCCGGCGGACATTACGTGTGGGAGTTCGCCAAGAACGGTCCCGACCTGCGCGTGAGGGTCGAGGGCCAGCTGACTTTCAACGATTCCCGCGCGATGATCGAAGCCGCCGTCAAAGGCTTCGGCATCGCCTATGTGCCCGAAGACATGGTGACGCGGCAGGTCCGGTCCGGCGAGCTCGTCATCGTGCTCGACGACTGGTCGCCGCCATTCGACGGCTACTACATCTATTATCCGACCTCGCGGCAGAACTCGGCCGCCTTCAAGGTGATCGTGGATGCGCTCCGCCATCACGAACCGCGAAGGAAACGCGGCTAAAGCGCGATGAGATTGGGAGGAATCGTCATCGCGCTTTAGGTTATTGTTTGAGCATGATCTTTTCGGAAAACCGCTGCGCACTTTTCCGGATCATGCTTTAGAGGCGCTGATGCATGCCCGACAACGAAAAGCCCCGGCACGCGGGCCGAGGCTTGCGATCCAGCTCGCGTACATCCGGCGAACCAATCGTCGAGTCAGAGACTAGCTCTGAATCTTGAAAAGATGATGACGGAGTTCGACGCAGACAAAGTGTCGCGCCGGGCGGAACTCCATCACTCAATCGCGTCGCGAAGATGGAGTTCCACCCGTTGGAGCAGATCGTCGATCGAATCATTGGCGGTATCGAGCACCAGATGGTCTCGACCCCAGGGTTCGTAGTGCCTGATGACGATGTCCTGCCAGGTCGGCAGTCGGAGGCCGGCAATGTCGGACGTGCGCTTCTCCGCCCGCTGCCGGTGCAACGCCGGATCGCTGCAGATCACTTCGATCTCGGCGATGCGGGCCGACGCTTGCTGCGAGCCGTCGCGTCAGTTCGCGCGAGAGCGTGGTCTTGCCGGTAGCGGGAAGGCCGCCGAAGACAATGAGGATGGGTTGCCCTGTCATGCCTCATCATCGACCGGCGCGCCTCGACCTGCAACGGCCCGGTCGCAAACGGGCTCAGAGCATCATGGTCGCGAGAGCGATCAAGCCGATCGCGGTCAACCCCCAAGCCAGTGAATGCATCGCCCACGGCCGCATCGTTGCACTCCGTCCGGGTGTCCTGCCCACGACAGGAGACGCCCCAGGGACATGCACGGTTTGAGATAGATCAATGGCTGAACAGAACGACAGATACGGCGGCGACGGTGAAAGCACCGGCCGCGATGGCAATGACACGCAGGAAAAACTCGTCGCCCATGCCCCAAGACTAACATGGGTTGAACCGGGAAAACTATGCAGTTTGTGCCAGAATGGACCGTTCGGACAATATGACCTCGCGATCGGCCGGCCGCTCCGCCCTTGCGCCTATTTCGGCAGACATTCCACGTTGTAGGCGATGATGATCTGGCTGGGATCGGCCTTGCCCAGGCTCTTCAGGTCTTCCAGGCCGCTCTTCAGCCTGGCGCCTGCCTGGCCCAGGCTGCCCTCGAGCGCCGCCTTTGCCGCCCTGCAGCGCTCTTCGTTCGAGAATTCCTGAAAGACGACAGTCGGCAGCAGCCGCCATTCCGCCTTGTCGCTGGTTGCGGCGGGACTGACCGAATAGGAAAACACGTACATCAGGACCCACATGAAGGGGCTCCGGTGCGATGCGAGCGGGAGTGCGCCACGCATCGCGCCATGCGGCGGCACGGCCTCGTTGATCCAGATCAACGAACGTTCAGCCGACCGGCCCGGGCGTCCAGTCATCGCCGGCTAGCGGCCTGACCACGACGTCGGGAATGACGCCGCGCTCCATGCTCGGATCGAAATGGCGCATGGTCCGCTCGTTGAGATCGATGATGCGGCCGGGCCTGAGCGGTCCCACGTCATTGATCTTGACGATGACCTTCTTGCCGGCGGCCTCGACGAGCGCAAATTTCGGTCTCACCCCGAATTGGACGCCGCCAAATTTCTGACGCAGGCTCGTCTTGATCGCGGCTGTCCACACTTCGGGATCATAACGTTCGCCGGAGGCTGTCCTCGGGCCGCCCTCCTCCTTGCCGGGCTTGAACGGATTATACGTGGACGCCGCGCCGACGATCCCATCCCCACAGGCGGCATCGACGACGGCGCTGGATTGAACCCCACTAGTTTCACCACGGGCAACGGTCACAGAAACGCCAAGCGCAACCAGGGCGCCGCAAATTGCGGCGCTCGAGCGGAACACCATTACATCTCCTTTGATTTTCGTCCGGTTCCCGATGCCGCAGAACATGGTCAAGCGAACGCGGGATGCGTTTCGGAACTTGAACCAAACTTTTGCGGATTCGCACCAACCCCTTGGCTGCGGAACCATTGCGAGAACCTGAGCGGTCCCGCGTCGTGTTTTCGTTATCGCCGTCTAAGACAGAGATTGAGTCAGCAACATGACCCCTGAGGTCATGGGTCTTCGAACCCCGGAATCTTACGCGCTCAGCGGTGAGGTCCATTGCGGAACACCCGTGAAACCCACGATGCGCGGAACTTCACGAGAGTTGCATATCGTTGTTTTGCAACAGGAGGCACTAAAGCGCGATGAGATTTGGATGAATCGTCATCGCGCTTTAGGTTGTTGTTTGAGCATGATCTTTTCGGAAAACCGCTGCGCACTTTGCGCCAACGCGGCCCTTCGGGTCCGGATCATGCTTTAGCCTCCGATCACTCCACCGCGCTTGATCAGCTCCTTGCCGACGGCGGCGAGATGCACCTGATCGGGGCCGTCGCCGATGCGGATGAAGCGGGCGTAGACGTAAGCACGCGCAAGGAACGTGTCCTGCGAGACGCCGGCGGCACCGTGGATCTGGATGGCGCGGTCGATGACGCGCGCGGCCATGCTGGGCACCACGATCTTGGCGGCGGCGATCAGATCGCGCGCGGCCTTGTTGCCTTCGTTGTCCATCTTGTCGGCGGCCTGCAGCGTCAGCAGCCGCGCCTGCGCGATCTCGCAGAAGGAATGGGCGATGTCCTCGCGCACCGAGCCCTGCTCGGCGAGCGGCTTACCGAACGCTGTGCGCGCGACCGAGCGCTGGCACATCAATTCCAGCGCGCGCTGGGCGCAGCCGATCAATCGCATGCAATGGTGGATGCGGCCGGGGCCGAGCCGGCCTTGCGCGATCTCGAAGCCGCGGCCTTCACCAAGCAGCATGTTCTCGGCGGGAACGCGGACATTCTCGTAGACGATCTCGGGATGGCCGACCGGCGCGTCGTCATAGCCGTAGGTGAGCATGTCGCGGACGATGCGCACGCCGGGCGTATTCCTGGGCACCAGGATCATGGATTGCTGGCGATGGCGGTCGGGATGATCAGGCGCGGTCTTGCCCATCACGATCAGGATCTCGCAATCCTCGTTCATCGCGCCCGAGGTGAACCACTTTCGCCCGTTGATGACGTAGTCGTCGCCGTCGCGCGTGATCGCGCACTGGATGTTGGTGGCATCGCTGGAAGCGACCTGCGGCTCGGTCATCGAGAAGCCGGAGCGGATGCGCCCCTCCAGAAGCGGCTTCAGCCAGCGCTCCTGCTGCGCCTTGGTGCCGTAATTGGCGAGCACCTCCATGTTGCCGACATCCGGGGCCGAGCAATTAAAGACCTCGGGCGCCCAGAGGATGCGGCCCATGATCTCCTTCACGGGCGCGTATTCGAGATTGGTCAGGCCAGAGTTATTAGGGTCTTGGCCGTGCTCACCCGACAAAAACAGGTTCCAGAGCCCCTGCTCCCGCGCCAGCCGCTTCAGATCCTGCAGCACTTGCGGCGTCTTGTAGCGCGCGGCTTCCGGCTTCACCTGCTCGTAATAGAGCTCCTCGACCGGCTCGACATGCGTGCGCATGAACTGGCCGACGCGCTGCTGCAGCTCCAGCGAACGGGCGGAGTGTTGAAAGTCCATGGTGGTCTCCTGTTCACTTGGTCTTCCGCAGCGGCGGAGCGCACGCCTCGCCCTTCGAGACGACCGCGGAGCCTGTCATCGGGCCGCGCTTAGCGCGGACCCGGTGGCGGTCTCCTCAGGGTGAGGCTCAGTGGGAGTCGCGCCCGCTACGCCTGCCGCCGCGCACTCCGCCCTCACCCTGAGGAGCCCGCGCAGCGGGCGTCTCGAAGGATGCGCCGCGATCGACCACGATAGCCGCCCCGTCCCCTCACGTCCCCCGCAGCAGCTCGCTCGCGACCACCCAGTCATTGCCGTCGAACTGGAGCATGTAGCCATCCTTGATCGGGCGGAAATCCTGCGGGGTGGTGTTGAGGGTGATGCCGGGCATCAGCAGCGACAGCGGCACGTTCTTCAAATTCGACGCCTGCGCCATGATGTTCTCGCGCGTCAGATTGTCCTTGCACTGCTTGAGCAGGACCACCAGCGCCTCGGCGACGGTGTAGCCGTAGAGGCCGGCGACGTTATTGATGTCGGCATTGGGCAGGCGCTTCTTCATGAAGTCGATATAGGCCATCATCGCCGGATCGTCCTTCGGCGCTTCGACGAACGGTTTTAGCGAGCCGAGCGACAGCACGCCCTTGCCGGCATCGAGCCCGGCCGGCACCATCACGGTCGCCTTGTTGGCGCAGCCGCTGGCGAGGAAGCGCGTCGGCTGCCAGCCGACCTCGTGCGCCTTGCGGATCGCCTGCGCGCAGGCGCGCGGCGTCACCGAGTAAATCATGAAGACGTCGGCCTTGGTGTTGGCGAGCGTCAGCACCTGGGAATCGACGGTGGGATCGGCGACCTCGAAGCTCGAAGCCATCGCGATCGCCTTGTCGGCGTCGGCACCGAGCGCTTCCTTGACGCCGCGCAGATATTCCTTGCCGGCATCGTCGTTCTGATAGAGCACCGCAAAGCGCGCATTCGGGTTCTTGGCGCGGGCATAGGCGACGTCGATCGCGGCCTCGCTGGTGTAGTTCGGCGCCCAGGGCAGCGCGATCGACCACGGCATGTTGGCGGGATCGTTCCACTTCGAGGCCGAGCTGATCAGGAAGATCTGCGGCACCTTGTTGCTGTTGAGATATTTTGCGATCGCCGAGCTCGGCGCGGTGCCCATGGTCGCGAAGATGAAGGCGACGCCATCGCCCTCGACGAGGCGCCGCGCGGCTTCCATGGTCTTCGGCGGCGAGAACGCATCGTCGAGCGACAGCAGATTGAGCTTGCGCCCGTTGACCCCGCCCTTCTCGTTGACCTCGTCGAAATAGGCCGAGATGACCCTGCCGGTGATGCCGAGCGGCGATGCCGGGCCGCTATAGGGCATGGTGTTGCCGATCTTGATCTCGGTGTCGGTGACGCCGGGACCGTAGGATTTCTGCGCGGATGCAGGCGCGGACAGGCAGGCGGCAGCCAGCGCTGCGGCGAGGGCCAAAGCGGCTTTCATGGTTTCTCCCCAGTGCTTATCGTCCGCGCGAGACGTGCGCACGGCGTGCTGCTTTTTGTCAGCACGTCAGCTCACCGGAGTTCCGCAAGATGGTCTTGCGTCGAGTTGCTGATAGCCTGAAGCGCGATGAGATCAGGATGAATCGTCACCGCGCTTCAGGTCGTTGTTTGAGCATGATCTTTTCGGAAAACCGCTGCGCACTTTTCCGGATCATGCCCTAGCGGCGCGACTTCAGCCCAAGGCCGACGCTGATCCAGCCAGCCCCCGCCATGATCAGGTCGATGCCGAGGAACAGGCCGAGGATGTAGACGCTGTTGACCGGCCAGCGCGCCAGGATCAGCAGCCCGAGCAGCAGCGTGATCACGGCCGACAGCGCGACCCAGACCCAGGGGCTCTCCCGCTTCATGCTGAAGGCGAGAAACAATCTGACGGCGCCGGACGCGAGCAGTGATGCGCCGAGGAACAGCGTCAGCAGGACTGCCGCGAACAGCGGATTCTCGAAGGTCAGGAAGCCGGCAACGATGTAGAGCACGCCGAGCAAGGCCCAGATCAGGAACTTGCCCCAGCTCTTCATCTGGAATGCGCCGATCACCTCGGTCACGCCGGCGATGATCATCATGACGCCGACCACGAGGACGCTCGCCACCGTCGCCATCATCATGCTGCCGAGCGCGATGAAACCGGTGATGAGGTAGACGACGCCAAGGGCGACGATCCAACCCCATTTGGCATGGAGTGACGCGATGCCCGAGCCGAGGCTGGAGGGATGGGACGTATCGGAAGCGCTTGTCATGGCGGCTACTCCTGCATGCGAAGCCCTCGGGGACACGCCAGGATAGCACGGGCCGCGCCGGGACGACAGCCAGCATGCAGCCGCGGCCGGCAGCAACATTGACGCAAATCAAGCCCGAAGCGGCTTCAGGTGCGGGAACGCTCCATCTCGAGCTCGGCCTTGAGGTTGTCGAGATCGCGATAAATTGAGGCAACCGCGAGCACGCGGCCGCCCTTGCGGTACTTCAGCAGGCAGTCTTTTCCGGAAATGCTGCCGTCGATCGCGATGTCGTCAAAGCTCTCGGCGTGGCCGACATAGTTGATCGGCACGTCGTAATGCTGGCTCCAGAAGAACGGCACGGCGTCGAAGCGCTCGCGCCGGCCCAGCATGTTGCGCGCCGCGGTCTGCCCCTGCCGCTCCGCCACCACCCAGTGCTCGACACGGATGGTGTGCCGGGAATGCGGATCGGGCCAGCGCGCGATGTCGCCGGCCGCGAAGATGCCGGCGACGCTGGTCTCCAGATATTCGCTCACGCTGACGCCGCGATCGGCGGCAAGCCCTGCGTGCTCGGCCAGCGCAAGGCGCGGCCTGACGCCGATGCCGACCACGACGAGATCGGCCTCGATGACAGCGCCGCTCTTCAGCGTGGCACGGGTGCCGTCGAGCTTCTCCACGGTGTCCTCGAGATGAAAATTGACGCCGTTCTCCTCATGCAGCGCGCGCACGAAGTCGCCCATGTCAGGGCCGAGCACCTTCTGCATCGGCCGTTCCTCCGGCGCGACCACGTGCACCTCGATCTTGCGCGCCCGCAAGGACGCCGCGACTTCGAGCCCGATGAAGCTGGCGCCGATCACCAGCGCGCGTTTCGCGCTGCCCGCGGCCTTGATGATGGCGCGGCTGTCGGCGACGGATCGCAGGGTGTGGACATGCGGCTGGTCGGCGCCCGGAATCTGCAATCTGACCGGCTCGGCGCCCGTTGCGAGCAGCAGCCGGTCGAACGGCAGCTTGTCGCCATTGCCGAGCGTGACGCTTCGCGTCTTCGCATCGATCGCGGACACGTTCGTGTTGAGCCTGAGGTCGATGCCGGCGTCCTGATAGAAATCGTCGCCGCGCAGCGGCAGCCAGTCCTCCGGCGCGTTGCCGGCGAGATAATCCTTGGACAGGTTGGGCCGGTCCACCGGCAGCGCGCCGTCACTGCTGAGCATGGTGATGGCGCCGGCAAACCCCTCGCGCCGGAGCGTCTCGGCCGCGGCAAAGCCGGCCGCGCCGCCGCCGATGATGACGAACTTTTCGGGTGTCGGCGCACTGCGGTGCGCGGCGGACGGTTTTGGCGCCTCGCGCTTACTCTGAACGATGATCCTGTCCCGGTCCCGCGTCACCTCCCACACCGCCAGCGCGTTCAACGCCGGCGGGCGGGTGGCCTCGCCCGTGCGCAAGGAGAAGCAGGCGTGGTGCCAGGGGCAGCGGATGGTATCATCGACCACCAGCCCTTCGGCGAGCGGGCCGTGATAATGGCTGCAGGCCGGCTCGATCGCGAAGATCTCGCCGCCGGCCTGCACCAGGAGGACATCTTCCGCCCTGACATGGCCGAGCAATTTGCCGTCCTTGAATTCGGTCAACGACACGCCTTTGGTCAGGTCGGGTCCACTCGGCTTGTTGTCCTCGGTCATGGTCATCTCCTCAAGCAGCTTAACGCAGCTCAGGATTTGGACGGCGGGACCGGCGAAAAGTTCCTGCGATCGCGAAATTCAGGACCCGGCAGCCGCCTTCCGCACATCCAGCACCGCCTGCGCCCATTCGGCGGGACGCTCCTGCGGCAGATTATGGCCGGCGCCTGCGAACACGCGCCGCTCGAAAAAGCCCTCGAACTTGCGTGCGTGGTGGGCGGTGCCGGCATTGACGCCGTCGCTGTCGCCGTCGATCGCGATGGTCGGCACGCGGATGGCCGGTTGCGCGGCGAGCTTTGCCTCGATCGCGGCGTAGGCGGGATCGCCTTCGACCAGCGCGTAGCGGTGCCGATAGGAGTGGATCACGACATCGACGAAGTCAGGATTGTCGAACGACGCCGCGCTCTTGTCGAATGTCGCGTCGTCGAATTTCCACGTCGGCGACCACATCGTCCAGAGTTGGCGGGCAAACCCACCACGATTCCGCTCCAGCGCGCGGCGACCGCGCTCGTTGTGGAAGAGATATTGATACCAGAGCGCGGCTTCCTCCGGCGGCGAGGCCGGCTCCATCGAACGCGCGATGTTCTGGATGTTGTAGGAATTGCCGGAGACGAGCCCGACCACGCGCTCCGGGTATAGCGCCGAGACGACGCAGGCGGCCCGCCCGCCCCAGTCATAACCGCCGACGATGGCGCGTTCGATACGGAGCGCATCCATGAAGGCGAGAAGATCCGCACCGAGCGCCGCCTGCTCGCCGGAGCGCAAGGTCGACGCGCTGCGAAAACGCGTCGGCCCGTAGCCGCGCAGCCATGGCACCAGCACCCGCGCACCCGCCTTGGCGATGATCGGCGCAGCTTCGGCATAAGCGTTCACGTCGTAGGGAAAGCCGTGGCCCATGATGCAGGGCCAGCCGTCGGGTGCGCCATAGTCGAGATAGGCGATGTCGAGGACGTCCGTGGTGATTGTTTTTTGTTGCATGATTTGCTCACGGCGTTACGCGACATCGTAGCCCGGATGAGCGAAGCGACATCCGGGATTTTGCGCTACCGCCCCGGATATCGCTTCGCTCATCCGGGCTACGGCACCGCGAAGGCCGCTACTTCTGCGGCCCGGACAGCGTGATCTCGCGCTCGGCGCGGAAGACGTTGCTGTAGAGATTCGCGATCCACTGCCGGCCGATCTCGGTCTTGTTGAGATAGCCGATCTCGGTCTGGATATGCGGTGCGACGCTGTTCCAGTAGAACTGCGGATAGCGGTTCACGATGTCGGCGGGCGAGTCGTAGCCGAGCTGACGATTCATGCCGACTTCCTCGAACTCGTAGTAGAGCGCGTTGGCCTTGCGCAGATAGTTGGGATCGCCGAGCTGGCCGATGAAGTCGGCCGCGCGCAGGATCGAGGCGTCCTCGTCGTAGTCCTGGCCCTCGCGGGCCGGAAAACGCGTCCCCTCGATGGCGCGGGCAATGCGTGCGGCGTCGAGGCCTTCGACCGGCGGGAGCCGCTGCTCTACATAAAGCTTCGACCGATCAACGTGATACATCATGAGACTGGCATCCGATGCCCCCCGCGGCAAAGAGACCTTGGTCCCTGCCGCGTCGATCACGAAGCCGTCCTCATCATCATCCTCGAACAGGCCACGGACATAGCCGATGTCGTGAGCGAGGCAGGCGACGAGAATGTGGGTGTAATCCTCTGCCGAGAGGTGTGCATGCAGATGGCGGCCCTGGAGGATCGCCTGGCCGGCCAGCGTCACCAGCATGGTATGCTCGATATTGTGGTAGAGCGCGTCACTGTTGCCGATGCACTCCAGTGCCGTACGCGTTGCCCCCTCCACGATCCTTGCGGAGTTCTCGTCGTAGCGCCGACGCATGAACGTGCCCAGCAACTTCTCCAGGGACTCGGCCGCCAATCTTGGCAACGTGATCATGGATGCAGCCCCGTTTGTCGGTCGTGTCCCACGCCTGCTCCCGACGTCCTTCCTCGACGCACGGGTCAGCATAGCCCAACTTTGGCTGGCTGGACAAATCCCGAAACAAGGACACGAAAATATGTTGCGGTACCGCTTCGCAACATCACGGTTGCGGTCACGCGCAGGTACACCGCGGGATGCGAGGCCGGCCAATGGCCGACCTTAAAATTCATGTCATGGGGAGGCCCCGTGGCGACAGAACATTGCGCACGGCCAGGCGCGGACGCCCGCGCCGTACTGCGGAGGGCGGCGTCAAATCCCGCGTGCGAGGCGCTCCAGCATGGCGTCGAAGGCGACCTTGATCCGGCGGATACAGGGGTCCTTGTAGGGACAATCCGGGTTCTGATCATGCACCAGCATGGAAGCGTTGACCTCGAACACGACGAGGCGGCCGTCGCGATCGAGGGCGCAATCGATGCCGAAATAGTCGAGGCCGATGCGGTCGCGGATCGCCCGCAACATGTCGTTGTGAGCAGCGCCAAAGACCTCGCCAGGATTGCGCAGGAAGCGCTCCTCCTCCGCCTGCATCCAGGCGTGATGCGCCATCTCCGTGCTATCGCGATGCAGCTTCCAATCGTCGCCGATCGCCAGATGATAGGGCAGGATCTCCTCGCCGACGAACAGGAATCTGTACTTGCGGAAGAAGCCGTCGGCGGAGCGGTAGTCGACATAGTCGATCACGTAGCGATCGCAATCAGAATGCTCTGCGAGAAACGCGGCCAGCGCGGCATCGTCGTCGAGCTTCTCGAAGATGTCGCCGCCATGGGTGCCGGCCGGCCGCGCCAGCAGCGGAAATGCGAGCTCGGTGCGCGCGGCAAGTCCCTCATCCGCACCGACGCGGATCGTGCGCGGCACCAGGCAGCCCGCGATGCCGGCAAGCGCCAGCGCCGTGGCATCGCGCGTGGTGCGCTGGATTTTTGCGGGATCGTTGACAACGGGCTTGCCAAGTGACTTGGCAATGGCGGCAGCAAGAGGCAGAACCTCGCCGCCCTGGTCGGCATCGGACACGAGATTGACGACGACATCGGCCTGATGCGCGAGCATCGCGATGTCGGGCCGGCTTAGAGGCAACAGCGACAGGATGCTGGTCTCGTAAGCGCAATCCTTGAACAGGAACTCGACCGGCGTGTTGCCGACGAAGGGCGCGAACAAGGCCAATGCACGGAACGCGGGCGGCGATTTGATCGCAGGCTTGCGCAGCACCGGATGCGCCCGCGCGGCGCGCGTATAAGCCGCCTGCGCCGCCTCACTCTCGCCGCGCGCCTGCCGGATCGCGCCGATCCAGTAAAAACTCTCGGCGTGATCGGGCGCAAGCGCGACCGCCCGCTCGAAATGCGCGATGGCCTCATCAGTCTCACCAAGCTCGAAGCAGACCTTGCCGAGCTGGCCGTGGAGAGCGGCATCCTCGGGTGTCTCGTCCAGCAATTCACGCAGCAGCGTCCCGGCAATCGCAAACTGCCGGGTTGCGACCAGCGCCTCGACCAAATTGGTCCGCGACGGCCGGTGCGCCGGGTCGAGGCGGAGCGCTTCCAGATAGAGCGCAATGGCTTGCTGGGCCATGCCGCTGCGCTGATGAACGATGCCGAGATTGCACCAGCAGGCGACGAGATGCGGTGCGAGACGCAAGGCGGCCTTGTAGTTCTCGCCAGCGGAGTCGATGTCGTCGCAGAGCATGAAGGCGTTGGCGAGCGCGGCATGAAGGTCGGCCGCAACGCCGCCGGCTGCACCGATCGCCATCGTCGCCGCGAGCGCAAGTCCCGCCTGGAAGATCGCGATGGCATCCCTGAGATTGCCGCGGCGGTAGTGCTCGCGTCCCCTCAGCAAATAGTCAGCCGCATCCGGCGCGCCGGCTGCCGCCGGCGCGAAGGCAAACGAAGTCGCAGTCATGGAATCTCCGCCGGAAGCTTTGCCGCGGATGTCCGCGAACCGCTTCAGCAATGATGATGCGCCGGAATGTCGCGGCGCAGCGTTAACAGGCGCTTAATGAACTGGCTTTGGCCACAGCCGGGAAACACGCCGAAACAAATTTTCCCGCCTGGGACGGTCCCCTCGCCGCGCGATCACTCCACCAGCAGCACGTCCACGGCGACGCCGAGCTTCTGCTTCGGCGAGCCGACGATGATGCCGTCCACGGGGGACACATCGGAGAAATCGCGGCCGACCGCGAGCACGATGTGATCGTTCGCGACCAGCAGATCGTTGGTCGGATCGAAATCGATCCAGCCGAGTTCGGCCCCGCACCACAGCGACACCCAGGCATGGGTCGCATCCGCGCCCTGCAAACGCGGCTGGCCCGCAGGCGGAATGGTGCGCAAATAGCCGCTGATATAGGCGGCGGGCAGGCCGAGCCCGCGCAGCCCCGCGATCATCACATGGGCAAAATCCTGGCAGACGCCGTGGCGCTTGTCGAAGACCTCGTCGAGCGGCGTCGAGATCACGGTGGCCTTGGGATCGTAGCGAAACTCGGTGCGGATGCGATGCATCAGATCGACCGCGCCGACAAGGACGCCCGCGCCGGGCGCAAAGCTCGCAGCCGCATAGGCGCTGACCGGGCGCAGCACCGGCACCAGCGGGCTCGCAAAGACGTAGCCGACCGGCGAGGACGGGCCGAGGCTGGTCGCTTCGAACGCGATGTCGCGGATGCTCTCCCAGGCCGGGCTCGCAGCGTCGCGCGCCGGCGGCTGCCGGTCGACGGAGACGCGCGAACGTGAATCGATCCGCAGATTGCGATGCGCCGCCTCGATCACGACGCTCTCGGTCAACGTGCCGAAGAAATCGCGGCGAACGTTGCGCTCGACCGGACGCGGGCGGATGTCGACGCTGTGCGAGATCAGCTGCTGGCCATGGCCGCTCTTCGGCTCCAGCCGCAGCGTGCAGCGCGCGAAGCTGACAGGACTTTCGTATTCGTAGGTGGTGACGTGCCTTATGTCGTAGATCACGCCAGCCCCGTCAGCTTTTCCGGCCGGGCGGCATTGGGACCGTGCGGGAAGTAGTGCTGGCCGATCGCCTCGGCGAGGCCGAGCAGATCCTGCTCCAGCGAGAACAGCGTCTTGACCTCGAGCTTCTCGGCCTCCGCGGTCGCCAGCATCGACTGCACGGCCACCGCAAGCCGTTGCGGCTTCTCGATCAGGCCGTGCTCCTTCAGGCTCGGCAGCGCCGCGATGTGCTCGTTCAGCGCCGCGACCTGGAAGGCGACGGAACGCGGGTTGTAGCTGTCGAGCACCGCGAGGTCGCGCACCGGCGCCAGGATCGGCGCCAGCAGATAACGCGAGCGGTAGGTGATCTGCGAATCCACCAGCGTCAGCAGGATGTCGAGATCCTCGTCGCCGGCCTCGTCATAGGCGAACTGACGCGCGAAACGCGCCGTGTTGATGGCGCGCTCGGCGCGGCGGCCGATGTCGAGGAAGCGCCAGCCGGCGGCGCGGTTCATGTTCTCCTGCGCGAGGCCCGCAAAGCTCGAAAGCTCCTGCAAGGTCAGCTCGGCCGCGCTCAAGACGCCGTCGTCGCCCTCGACCTCGTAGGCGAGACGGTCGGCCATCTCGGTGATCACCTGCCACGCATCGGGCGACAGCCGCTCGCGCAAGGAGGTCGCGGTGCGCTGGGCCGAACGCACCAGCGACAGCGCCGAGCCGAAACGCTCCGCGCTCTGCAGCGCCTCGGCCGCGATGCGTCCCGGTGTGGCGCGCGAGGTCTGCGAGATCGCGCCCCAGGCGACCAGCAGGCGCTGGATGCGTTCGGACGATTGCAGCGAGGCCGCGGTGCCCTTGTTGGGCCCGCTCGGCGAGCCCAGCGCGCGCACCAGCCGCAGCGTCGCCTCGGCGCGCTCGAGATAGCGGCCGAGCCAGAACAGATTGTCGGCGGCGCGGCTCGGCAGCACGCCGGCGATGCGGCGGATGCGGACCTTGTCCTTCGCCGGCAGCAGCGTCGCGGTCGAGACCTGCTTGTCGGAGACGACCCAGACGTCGGCGGCGCGGGCACCGTCGCCCATCGACACCGCGCGCGCATCCGGCTGCTCGGCGATCCGGCAGAAGCCGCCGGGCATGATGGCCCAGCCGTCGGGCGTCGCGGCCGCGAACACGCGCAGCACGAACGGGCGCGGCGTGAGCTGGCCCTGCTCCCACACCGGCATGGTCGAGAGCCGCACCACCTCCTGGCCGACATAATCCATGCCGCGCGTGCCGATGGCGTCGATCAGGCGCTGGCGTCCAGTGGTGTCGAGCTCGCTCGCGAGCACCGGTCCATTGCTGTCGAAGCCGGGCACGCCGCGGCGATAGGCGCCCTCGATCGCGACCTCGTCGAGCCGCGACAGCACCTCGTCGCGCGCGTTGCGCTGGCCGCACCACCAGGTCGCGATGTGCGGCATCTTCAGCTCTTCGCCGAGCAGACGGCGGCTGAGCGCCGGCAGGAAGCCGAGCAGCGCCCTCGCCTCCAGCACGCCCGAGCCCGGCATGTTGGCGACGACGACGCCGTCCTTGCGCAGCACGTCGATCAGGCCGGGCACGCCGAGATGCGAGGACGCATCGAGCTCGAGCGGGTCAAGCGAGTTGGAATCGACGCGGCGCAGGAGCACGTCGAGCCGCTTCAGGCCGGCAACGGTGCGGATGTGGACGCGGTTGTCGCTGACGGCGAGATCGTCGCCCTCCACGAGGAGGAAGCCGAGATAGCGCGCCAGCGTCGCGTGCTCGAAATAGGTCTCGCTGAAGCTGCCGGGCGTCAGCACGCCGATGCGCGGCTCGTCGCGATCGGCACGGGCACGCAGACTGTCGCGGAACGCCTCGAAGAACGGTGCGACGCGCGGCACGTTCATCGACTTGTAGAGATCGGAGAAGGCGCGCGACTGCACCAGGCGGTTCTCCAGCGCATAGCCCGCGCCTGATGGTGCCTGCGTGCGGTCGCCGAGCACCCACCAGCGGCCGTCGGGTCCGCGGCCGACATCGGCGGCATAGAGCGAGAGATAGCGCCCGCCCGGCGGCGGCACGCCGCAGACGGGACGGAGATATTCGGGGCTGCCGGCGATCGCGGCCGCGGGCAGCGCGCCCTCGGCGACCAGCTTGCCGGCGCCATAGATGTCGCGCAGCACGAGCTCCAGAAGCTCGGCGCGCTGGGTGATGCCGGCGGAGAGCTGCTTCCAGTCGGCCTCGTCGATCAGCAGCGGCAGATGGCTGAGCGACCAGGGCCGGTCGGCGCCGTCGCCGGGGGCCCGGTAGGTGACGCCGGCCTCGCGGAGGTGACGGTCGGCCATGGCGAAACGCCGCTCGGCCTCGTCAGGGGCGAGCGCGCCGAAGGCGTCGAAGAACCGGCTCCAGACCGCGCGCGGGGCGCCATCAGGCCCGAGGAATTCGTCGGGGATGCCGGGCAGGCGGCGATAGTCGCGGACCCATTGCGCGAGCCGGCGCTGGCCTTCGCGTTGACCTTGCGCCTTACCCGCCTTGTCACCCTGTTCGGCTGCGCCCTCGCCCATGCGCCTCTCCCTGCCCCTCCATCATACTCATTGCAGAAGCGGGGTCCGCAAGTCGAGGGTCAGCGGGAATTCATTTGTGCGTTCCTCGGGCGGCGGCTGCATCGGCCCCGGCGTATGGCCGTGGTCCTGGAAGCGCGCCAGCCGCCGCGCCTCGGCCTCATAGGTGTTGACCGGCTTGGTGTCGTAGCTGCGGCCGCCGGGATGGGCGACGTGGTAGACGCAGCCGCCGAGCGAGCGGCCGTTCCAGGTGTCGATCAGGTCGAAGGTCAGCGGCGCGTGGACCGGAATGGTCGGGTGCAGGCCGGAGGCCGGCTGCCAGGCCTTGAAGCGGACGCCGGCCACGGCCTCGGCCGAGCGGCCGGTCGAGGTCATCGGCAGGCGGCGGCCATTGCAGGTGATGATGTGGCGGCCCTCGATAAAGCCTTCCGCCTTGACCTGGAGCCGCTCGACCGAGCTGTCGACATAGCGAACCGTGCCGCCGGCCGAGCCCTCCTCGCCCAGCACGTGCCAGGGCTCCAGCGCCTGCCGCAGCTCCAGCGTCACGCCGCCATGATGGATGCGGCCGAAGGCGGGGAAGCGGAACTCGAGCTGGGCCAGATACCATTCCGGCTCGAACGGATAGCCGAACTCCTTCAGTTCGGTGAGCACGTCGAGAAAATCTTCCCAGATGAAATGCGGCAGCATGAAGCGGTCGTGCAGCGCGGTGCCCCAGCGCACGAACTTGCCGGCTTGCGGCTCGCGCCACATCTTCGCGATCAGCGCGCGGATCAGAAGCTGCTGTGCCAGCGACATGCGCGGATCGGGCGGCATCTCGAGCGCGCGGAATTCGACCAGGCCGAGACGGCCGGTCGGACCCTCCGGCGAATAGAGCTTGTCGATGCAGATCTCGGCGCGATGGGTGTTGCCGGTGATGTCGACCAGCAGATGCCGGAACAGCCGGTCCACCAGCCACAGCGGCGTCTGGTAACCCGGTGGCGGCACGTGCGAGAGCGCTATCTCGAGCTCGTAGATGCTGTCGTGGCGGGCTTCGTCGATACGCGGCGCCTGGCTGGTCGGGCCGATGAAGAGACCGGAGAAGAAATAGGACAGCGACGGATGCCGCTGCCAGTACAGCACGAGGCTCTTCAACAGATCGGGACGGCGCAGGAACGGCGAGTCCTGCGGGCTGGAGCCGCCGACCACGACGTGATTGCCGCCGCCGGTGCCGGTGTGGCGGCCGTCGACCAGGAAACGGTTGGCGCCGAGGCGTGTCTTGCCGGCATCCTCATAGAGCCCGACGGTGATGTCGACCGCCTCGTGCCAATTCTTTGCCGGCTGAACGTTGACCTCGATCACGCCGGGGTCGGGCGTCACCTTGATCACCTCGATGCGCGGATCGAACGGCGGGGTATAACCCTCGACATGGACCTGGAGCTGCATCTCCTCGGCCGTGGCTTCGAGCGCCGCGACCATTTCGAGATAATCCTCGATGCGTTCGACCGGCGGCATGAAGGCGCAGATCACGCCGTCGCGGACTTCGATCGACAGCGCAGTTCGGACGGGGACGGATGTGTTGAGCTTTTCGGGCGCAACGCGCTGCGGCGATTTCGGCCGCTCCGGGAGCGTGAACACTGGCAGCTTGCCGCGCGCCTCCATCGGGTCCTGCTCGACGATGTAGGGATACTGGTTCGGCGGAACGTAGCCGAGCGAGCCGAGGGGCAGGCGCAGGCCGAGCGGTGAATCGCCCGGCGTCAGAAACAGATGATTGCGCCGGAGTTGCCAGCGCTCGCTGCGCCAGCGCGGCGGCGCGTTCCAGCGCTGCACCGGCAGCACGAAGCCGCGCGGGGTGTTGAGGCCCTGCTCGAACACGCGTGCGATGCGCGCACGCGCCTCCGGGTCGGACAATTTGGAATCGGAGGGATCGACGTTGACCGGAAGCTCGGCTTCCTTCTGAAGCCAGAGCGCGGTGTCCTCATAGGCCGGAATGATGTAACCGGGATCGAGCCCGAGCCGCAGCGCCGCGCCCTCCATGAAGGTCTCGGCGTCCTTCGTCTCGGCGGGCCGCGGGTTTTCGATCTTGGCGATGAGGTCGGCATTCTTCCAGATCGGCAAGCCGTCCTTGCGCCAGTAGAGGCCGAAGGCCCAGCGCGGCAGGCTTTCGCCCGGATACCATTTGCCCTGGCCGTAATGCAGCAATCCGCCGGGCGCGAAGCGATCGCGCAGGCGGCGGATCAGTTCGTCGCCGAGCGCGCGCTTGGTCGGGCCGACCGCTTCCGTATTCCACTCCGCAGCTTCGAGATCGTCGACCGAGACGAAGGTCGGCTCGCCACCCATGGTGAGCCGCACGTCCTGCGCGGCGAGGTCGCCGTCGACCTGCTCGCCGAGATCGTTGAGCCGCGCCCAGGATTCGTCCGAGAACGGCTTTGTGATGCGCGGCGCCTCGCGGATGCGCTTGACGCTCATGTCGAAGGCGAACTCGACCTCGGCAAAGCCGGCACCGCCGGAGATCGGCGCCGCGGAGCGATAATGCGGCGTCGCGGCGACCGGGATGTGCCCCTCGCCCGCGAGCATGCCGGAGGTGGCGTCGAACCCGATCCAGCCGGCGCCGGGCAGGTAGACCTCCGCCCAGGCGTGCAAATCGGTGAAATCGTTCTCGACCTCAGGCGGCCCTTCGATCGGATCGATGTCGGGGCGGACCTGGATCAGATAGCCGGAGACGAAGCGTGCCGCGAGGCCGAGATGGCGGAAGGTCTGGATCAGCAGCCAGGCGGAGTCGCGGCACGAGCCGGCGCAGGAGGTCAGCGTCTCCTCCGGCGTCTGCACACCCGCCTCCATCCGGATGATGTAGCGGATCTTCTTCTGCAGCTCCCTGTTGAGGTCGACCAGGAAGTTGACCGTGTTGGGGGCTTCGTGCGGGATCGTGTCGAGGTATTTCGCGAACAGGCGATCAGGCTTGATGGTCTCGAGATAGGGCGCGAGCTCGGTCTTGAGATCCTTCGGATACTCGAACGGAAAGCTGTCGGCGTAGGGCTCGACGAAGAAGTCGAACGGGTTGACCACGGTCATCTGCGCCGTGAAGTCGACCTCGAATTTCAGCTCGGTGGTCTTCTCCGGGAAGACGTAGCGGGCGAGCCAGTTGCCCTGCGGGTCCTGCTGCCAGTTCACGAAGTGATTGGCCGGGGTGACCTTGAGCGAATAGCTCAGGATCGGCGTGCGCGTGTGCGGCGCCGGCCGCAGGCGGATGGTCTGCGGGCCAAGATCGATCGGGCGGTCGTATTTGTAGTGCGTGACGTGGTGTAATGCGACGTAGATCGACACGGGGTGCGGTGCTCCAGCAGCTTTTTTGAGCAGAACACCTGACGTCAATGCGATCAAGCACTAACAACGGGCAGACCGTGCCTATGCAAGGTGCGGGCCGAGTGATTGTGTGCCACCGGCCGCCGCCTTCCCTTCTCCCCTTGTGGGAGAGGGAAAGAAGACGCCCAGTCTTGGCGAAAATCTCACGCCGCCGAGGTCAGCCGCTGCAGGAACTGCGTCACTTCGCGGCGGAGCGTCTCGACTTCGCCGTGGACGCGCTCGGAGGCGCTGTTGACGCGGCTGGCGACGCGCCCCGTATCGGCGGCGGCTTCGCTGATGCCTGTCACGTTGGAAGAGACCCGCGAGGTGCCGGCCGAGGCTTCCTGGACGTTGCGGGCGATCTCGCGGGTGGCCAGGCCCTGCTGCTCGATCGAGGTCGCGATCGAGGCGGTGATGCCGTTGATCTCGGCAATGGTCTGCGCGATCGCCTCGACGGCCGTGACCGAATTGGTGGTCGATTGCTGCATCTCGCCGACCTTGGCGCTGATCTCTTCGGTCGCCTTGGCGGTCTGGTTGGCGAGGCTCTTGACCTCGGAGGCCACGACCGCAAAGCCGCGGCCGGCCTCCCCTGCGCGCGCCGCCTCGATGGTGGCGTTGAGGGCCAACAGATTGGTCTGCGAGGCGATCTCGCTGATCAGCTTGACGACGTCGCCGATCCGCATCGCGGCGTCCGCAAGCGAGCGGATCTCGCTGCCGGCGCGATTGGCCTCGTTCACCGCACGTCCCGTGCTCGCGGTCGAGCCGGTCACTTGGCGGCCGATCTCGGCGATCGAGGATGCAAGCTGCTCGGCGGCGCTGGCGACGGTCGCGACGTTGCGCGAGGCCTGGTCGGAGGCGCTGAGCACGCCCGAGGTCTGCTGGCTGGTCTTCTCGGCGGCCGCCGCCATCTGGCCGGCGTCGGTTTCGAGATCGGTCGCCGCGCCCATCAGCGTGCCCGCGACCTGGTCGAGATGCGTGCCGAACTGTTTTGCGAGGTCGGCGATCTCGACCACGCGGCGGCCGAGGCTGTCGGTGCCGGCATTGATGACGACGGCCGAACGGCGGAACGAGCCGGGCAGACCGCGCGCGAGGATCTTTCGGAAATGCTTGCCGCGGCTGGCATAGTCCATCGAAGCCGAAGCCTCGCGCAGGTAGGCGTCGGTGATGTCGAGCATGTCGTTGACGGACTTCTGGATGGCTCCGATCCGTCCGGCCTGACGATCGCTCAGGATGCGCGCCTCGAGATCGCCGCGCGCCGCCTTGCGGCAGACATCGGCGACCTCATCGACGGCGACCGCCGTGCGATGCTGGCACCAGACCGCGTAGCCGAGCAGCGCGACCGTCGCACCGGGCAGCGCCGCACCGGCGATCCCGGTCACACCGAGAAGCGAGAGCCCGAACGCGACGACAGCAAGAACACACGCGAGCGCGGTCGCTCCCTGCGCCTTAGAGAGAGAGCACAAATTCATCGTAACCGACACCCTGTTGCTTCAGTAGTCCGACCATCGCATCGAAGCTCGCGCGCATGCCGTCCTTGGCATTGGCGTGCCGCGCCTCTTCCGCGCACAGCGTCTTGTAGATCGGCTTGATGCGCTCGATCTGCGCCGGATCCGGCTTGCGGCGGTTGGAGTGGTAGCCGACGATATTGCCGCGCTCGTCGAAGGTCGGCGTGACGTGGGCGAACACCCAGTAATGGCTGCCGTCCTTTGCCAGATTGACGACGTAGGCGAAGATCTCCTGCTTGGACTGGAGCGTGTCCCAGAGCAGCTTGAAGACGCAGCGCGGCATGTCGGGATGGCGGATCATGCTGTGGGGCGCGCCCATCAACTCCGCGTAGGAATATTTGGCCATGCGGACGAAGACGTCGTTGGCGTAGGTGATGCGGCCCTTCAGATCCGTCTTAGAGACGATCAGCTCCTCTTCACCGAGGAGATTCTCCACGCCAGTTGGCCGTACCGCATGCGTCATCGTTGACGAATCCTGTCGAAGGGCGAACGTCCCCTGAAAGGAGTCGGGCTCGCATTGCACAAGGATTACGACAGGAATTATTAATCATAGGTGAGCACGGCAACCCGTGCAGCTACGCTGGGACCCCGTAGGATTACCTACGGGCTCGCTCGTCCTGCATATTTCGGCAGCGAATTGCGCCGGGCGCAATTACATCGTCGCACCGAGCACCCAGGGCGCGAACTCGGCGCCGCCGAAATCGAAGCTCTCGCTCTTCGTCGGCTGGCCCGATGCGGTCTTCAGGATGAGATCGAAGATGCGCTGGCCGCACTCCTGCACGCTCTCCTCGCCTTCGAGGATGGTGCCGCAATTGACGTCCATATCCTCTTCCATGCGCTTGTACATGGGCGTGTTGGTGGCGAGCTTGATCGAGGGCGCGGGCTTGCAGCCGAACACGCTGCCGCGGCCGGTGGTGAAGCAGACGAGGTTGGCGCCCCCGGCGACCTGCCCGGTCGCCGCGACGGGGTCGTAGCCGGGCGTGTCCATGAAGACAAAACCCTTCTTGGTGATCGGCTCGGCATAGCGCAGCACCTCGACGAGGTTGGTGGTGCCGGCCTTGGCCATTGCGCCGAGCGATTTTTCCAGAATCGTGGTGAGACCGCCGGCCTTGTTGCCGGGGCTCGGATTGGCGTTCATCTCGGCGCCTTCGCGCTCGGTATATTCGTCCCACCAGCGCATGAGATCAACGAGCTTCTCGCCAACCTCGCGGCTGACCGCGCGGCGCGTCAGCAGATGCTCGGCGCCGTAGGTCTCCGGCGTCTCCGAGAGGATCACGGTGCCGCCGTGACGCACGATGAGATCGCTCGCCGCGCCCAGCGCCGGGTTGGCCGACACGCCGGAATAGCCGTCGGAGCCGCCGCATTGCAGGGCCACGGTGAGCTCGCTCACGGGCACGCTCTCGCGCTTGACCTTGTTGGCGTCGGCGAGCGCCTCGCGCACGAAGGCGATGCCGGCTTCGACCGTCTTGCGGGTGCCGCCGACTTCCTGGATGTCCATCGCGCGCAGGCGGCCGGCGAGCTTCTGCTCTTCCATCAGACCGCCGATCTGGTTCACCTCGCAGCCGAGGCCGAGCACGATGACGTGGGAGAAATTGACGTGCCGCGCATAGCCGCCGAGCGTGCGGCGGAGCAGCGCCAGCGGCTCGTTCTGCGTCATGCCGCAGCCGGTCTTGTGGGTCAGCGCGACGACGCCGTCGACATTGGGGAATTCGGCCAGCGGATTGTCGCCGGTGAAGGGATTCTTCTTGAAGACGTCGGCGACGAGGCTCGCGACATGCGCGCTGCAATTCACCGAGGTGAGGATACCGATATAGTTGCGCGTCGCGACGCGGCCATCGGGGCGGCGGATGCCTTCGAAGGTCGCCGGCAGGTCGAAATTCGGCGTCGGCTTGACGTCGGCGCAATAGGCGTAGTCCTTGGCGAAATCACCCATGCCGCAATTCTGCACGTGCACGTGCTGGCCCGGCGCGATCGGAATGGTCGCAAAGCCGATGATCTGGCCGTAGCGGATCACAGGCTCGCCCACCGCGATCGGCTTGATCGCGACCTTGTGGCCGGAGGGAATCCGCTCGACCGTGGTCACGCCGTCGGCCACCAATGTCCCCGGCGGCAGGCTCGCGCGCGCGATCAGCACGCCATCATCGGGATGCAGGCGGATGACGGGGCTGATGGTCATGGGAATCTCCTTGAGTCTTCAACGTATCGTGCCCCGGACGCTGCGCAGCGCGAAAGCGGTGCGCTGCAGATCCGGGGCCCAGTTGTCAGTTCATGTGCTGCGCTAGTATCTGGGTCCCGGCTCTGCGGAGCGGCACTGCGTGCCGCACCGCGTCCGGGACACGGAGAGAGATCAGGCCTTGCCGCCGGAATCCTTGCGGGTCGCGTTGACCTGCATCTTGGCGTAGGTGGCCATCAGGCCGACCTCGTTCGAGAGCGTCACCAGCTTGAAGCCCATGTTGATGGCGCGCGCTGCGCCTTCGGCGCCGCTGCAATGGATGCCCGGGTTGAGGCCGCGCTTGCCGCATTCCTTGATGATCTTCTCGTAGATCGCGAGGATCTCGGGCTCGCTACGGTCGAGCTTCGGCTCGAGGCCGTAGGAGAAGCCGAGGTCGGACGGGCCGATATAGACGCCGTCGATGCCCTCGACGTCGAGGATCGCTTCCATGTTCTCGACCGCGGTCTTGGTCTCCATCATCGGCAGCAGGATGATGTCGTCGTTGGCGGTCTTCTGATAGGAGCCCGCGGTGCCGTACATGCCGGCGCGGATCGGGCCGTTGGAGCGCACGCCCTTCGGCGGATATTTGGAATAGGAAACGAGGTTCTTGGCTTCCTGCGGCGTGTTGACCATCGGGCAGATCACGCCATAGGCGCCGCCGTCGAGCACCTTGCCGATGATGCCGGGCTCGTTCCAGGGCACGCGGACCATCGGTGTGACCGGGTGCTTGTCCATCGCCTGGAAGCACTGCACCATCGACAGATAATCCTGCACGCCGTGCTGCATGTCGACGGTGACGCTGTCGAAGCCGCATTGCGCGACCATTTCGGCCGAGAAGCCGGAGGGTATAGCCAGCCACGCGTTGACCACGGCCTTGCCCGACTTCCAGATTTCCTTGACCTTGTTCGCCACGTTGCCTTCCTTCTTCGTTGTTTGAGCCTTCGTCACCATGACGAGCGCCGCGACAGCACGACCTCGCTGTTACCGCGAACCGGCGCGCCGCGCTACGCTCGCAATGACGCAAGACCTATGCGCTGGTCCACTGGATGCTGCCTCGCGGGTGGCGACAGTATCGCCGCCCGGGTTCGTCCGGCAAGGGGATGCCTCGCAAGGCGTTCGGCCGGGGTTTTCCGCCCGGAATCGGCATCCCGACGACGGAACCGGTTACGCACTCGCCTTGGCATGGCCGCCGAGATAGGCGGCGCGGATCGCTTCATTGCCCCAGAGCTCGTCGGGCTTGCCGCCGAGCACGATGCGACCGGTCTCCAGCACAAAGCCGTAATCGGCGACCGAAAGGCCCATGCGCGCGTTCTGCTCGACGAGCAGCACCGTCGTGTTGCGGCGGATCTCGGAGATGATCTTGAACACGGCCTGCACGATGACGGGCGCAAGGCCAAGCGAGGGCTCGTCCAGCAGCAGCAGCCGCGGCTTGGCCATGAGACCGCGGGCGACCGCCACCATCTGCAACTGGCCGCCGGAGAGCGTCCAGCCGAGCGCATTGGTGAATTTGCGGATATCCGGGAACAGGTCGAACATCGCGTCCGCCTCGCGCGAGATCTCCGAGGTCGACGCCTTTCGATTGGAGGCGCCGAGCATGATGTTCTCTTTCACCGTCAGGCCCGGGAAGACGCGGCGTCCCTCCGGCACGTGGCTGATGCCCATGCGGACGATGGCCTCGGGGCCAAGGCCCGCGATCGACTTGCCGTCGAACATGATGTCGCCGGAGGTCGGCTTGGCGAGGCCGGAGATGGCACGCAGGGTCGTGGACTTGCCGGCGCCGTTGGCGCCCAGCAGTGTCACCACCTGCCCCTGCTCCACGGCGCAGGTCACGCCACGCAGCGCTTCGATCTCGCCGTAGCGCACCACGAGATTGCGGATTTCGAGCAACGGCATCATTCGCTCCCGAGATAGGCGGAGACGACGTCGGGATGACGCAGCACGGCCATGGATTCGCCGTCCGCGATGCGGCGTCCGAAGTTGAGCACAGTGATGTGCTGGGCTGCTTCCGAGACCAGCGTCATGTCGTGATCGATGATCAGGATGGTGAGGCCCTGCGCGGCGATACGCTTGAGCAGCTCGTGCAGCTCCAGCTTCTCGGTCGAGTTGAGGCCTGCGGCGGGTTCGTCGAGCAGCAGCAGTGTCGGGTTCGAGGCCAGCGCCCGCGCGATCTCGATCAGGCGCTGATGGCCGTAGGAGAAGCTCGAGATCAGCTCGTTGGCGCGGCTGCCGAGGCCGACGAAGGTGAGCGCCTCCATCGCGCGCTCGGTCAGGGCGTCGTCGCCCTTCCCGACCATGGTGTTGCCGGGCCGCTCCGCGCCGATCTCGACGTTCTCGAGCGCCGTCATCGAACGGAACAGGCGGATGTTCTGGAACGTGCGGCCGAGGCCCGAAGCCGTACGCTGATGCGGCGGCATGTGGGTGATGTCGGTGCCATCGAGCACGATCTTGCCGGCGGTGGCCTCATAGAGACCCGAGAGCACGTTGAGCGTCGTGGTCTTGCCCGAGCCGTTCGGCCCGATCAGCGCATGCACGCCGCCGCGCTTCACCGCGATATCGACGCCGTCGACGGCCTTGAGACCACCGAAATGTTTCGACAGGCCGGTAACCTCGAGCACCGTGTCGCCGCCGACGGTCGCCGGCTTCAACTGCAGCGCAGCTGCAGCGGGCGGCGCCTTGGTCTTGGCGCGCCAGCGCGTGAAGGCGTCGGCGACAAAGCCCCAGATGCCATCGGGCATGAAGCGGATGATCAGGATCACGAACAGGCCGTAGATGGCCAGGTACAGGCCCGGCACGCTCTTGAGGAAGCGCAGCCATTCCGGGATCAGGATCAGCAGACCCGTGCCGATCGCAGATCCGATCGGCGAAGCCACGCCGCCGAGCAGCGACATGGTCAGGAACACGATCGATTCCGCGAAGGAGAATTGATCGGGGCTGACATAGGCGAAGCCGCCGGCGAACAGTCCGCCCGCGAGACCGCCAAGCAGCGCGCACAGCGCGAAGGCGTAGATCTTGGTGCGGAAGACGTCGATGCCGTTGACGCCGGCCGCGAGCTCGTTGTCGCGCACCGCACGCATGGCGCGGCCGAGTTTCGTGTCGGAGAGATGCCAGACGAGGTAACCGACGATCGCGAGCATCGCGACGCAGAAGGCGAGATAGCTCTGCGACGACTGGAACAGCTCGGGACGCTTGATGTTGGGAACGCCGTCGGGACCGTGCGTCAGCCAGATCGCGTTGATCATCACCAGCGTCACGATCTGCTGGAACGAGATCGTCACCATCGCAAGATAATGGCCGCCGAGCCGCAGGGTCGACATGCCGAGGAAGGCGCCCGCGACCAGCGAGATCAGGCAGCCACCGACGAGGCAGAGCCAGAAGCTGACATGCAGGTCCGTCGTGCCGATGCCGACCGCGTAGGCGCCGAGCCCGAAGAACGCGGCCTGCGCCAGGTTGATCTGGCCGCACAGGCCGAGCACGACCGAGAGGCCGAACACGGCGATCGAGAACGTCGTGGCCTGCAGCAGGATGTTGTGGACGTATCCGTCGAAGCGCATGGTCGCGGCGAGCGCAACCAGGATCGCGGCGCCGATGAAGTACGGCAAATGCCGGACCAGCAGCGGCTTCGAATGGATGGCGGATGCCGGAATCGGCATGTTGTCGCTGGGAGCGCTCATGCTTTTTCCGCCACGCGTTCGCCGAAGATGCCCTGCGGCCGGAAGATCAGGAAGGCGACCAGAACCAGGAAGGCAAAGCCGTCCTTGTAGGGCACCGAAATGTAGGCCGCGCCGAAGGTCTCGATCACGCCGAGCGCGAGCCCGCCGATGATGGCGCCGGCGACGTCGCCGAAGCCGCCGATGATGGTGGCCGCGAACGCCTTCAGCGCGATCGTCGAGCCCATCTGGATCGAGACGAACAGCACGGGCGCGACGAGAATGCCGGCCAGACCGCCGAGCACCGCCGAATAGATGAAGGTGATCATGATCATGGTGGACACGGAAATGCCGAGCAGCGAGGCCATCTCCTTGTCCTGCGAGGTCGCCTGCAGCTTCTTGCCGAGCAGCGTCTTCTCGAAGAACCAGAAATTGAAGATCACGAGGCAGATCGTGACGCCGATGATCAAGAGATACTGGCTGTCGAGATAAACCGGGCCGAGCTGGATGCCTGGTGTGTCGAACCAGCCCTGCAGCACCTGCGGCTGCGGGCCGTAGATCGCGAGCACGGAATTCGCCAGCAGGATCGAGGCGCCGATGGTGGCGATGATCACGGGCAGATAGGTGCGGTGGCGCAGCGGATAGTAGACGCCGAGATTGAAGACGACACCGAGCAGCGCCATGCCGAGCAGCGCGACGATGAAGGCCGCCCAATAGGGCAGACCCGCCTCGACCGCGACGACCATCAGATAGGCTGCGACCATGGAGAACTCGCCCTGGGCGAAGTTCACCACGTTGGTGGCACGGAAGATCAGCACGAAGCCGAGCGCGACGAGCGCGTAGACGGCGCCGATACCGATGCCGGTAAAGAGCAATTGGAGGGCGAGATCCATGACAAGCGTTCTGTTGGAGAAGCGAATATTCGGTGCCGGCGGGAGCGGAGTTGCTGTCGTGTTCACAGCATCTCGTAAGAGGCCACGCGGGAGGTGGTAGGGCTCTCTCCCGCTTGCGGAGGAGAGTTGGAGAGAGGGGTAAGCCACAAACACCGCGCGTGCGGCTTACCCCTCTCCCTAACCCTCCCCCGCAAGGGGGGAGGGAACCCATCCGTCCGTGCGTCCCTGCCCCGTCAGTCGTTGAACTCGATGTGCTTGTCGAAGGTGATGGTGCCCTTCTCGTTCTTCACGATGTTGTAGCCGTGGAGACCGTCGCCGTTCTGGTCGAAATTGTACTCGCCTTCGGCACCGGCGAACTTCCTGGTCGCCAGGATGGCTTCGCGGATCTTGGCGGGATCGGTCGAGCCGGCCTTGTTGATGGCCTGAGCCAGCACGTTGACCGCATCGAACGTCCAGGAGCTCTGGTTGTCGGGCGCGACCTTGACCGCATCACGGTAGATCTTGCCGAACGCCTTGGAGCCCTCGCTGGAATCTTCCGCGTAGTCGGCGACGCCGTAGGTGTTGTAGAGCGCGGGACCGGCGAGCTTCAGCGCGGTGATGTTGACGATCGAGGGCGAGCCGACCCACGGGATGTTGACGCCGAGCTGACGGAGCTGGCGGGCGAAGATGCCGAGATCGTTCTCGAAGGTGAAGTAGGAACCGAGGATGTCGGCGCCCGACTGCTTGATCGCGAGCACGACCGGGGTGAAATCCTGGCTCTGGTTGGCGTAGCCCTGATCGAGCACGGGCGGTGCGCCCAGCTTGGTCAGCGCTTCCGTCAGCGCCTTGCCGCCGGCGGTGCCGAACGCATCGGTCGAGTGCAGCACGGCCCATTTCTTCTTGGCCAGCGTGTTGACGCCGTATTCGGCGATGACGCGGCCGGAATAGCTGTCATTGGGACGGCAGCGGAACAGCCACTGATTGCCCATGTGGGTGAGGTTTGGATCGGTGCCGCCGATCATCACGGGCTTGCCGAGCTTGATCACGTCGGGCGCCATCGCGTGCACCTGGGTCGAACGGATCGAGCCGAGGAACCCGACGATGTCGGACTGCGCGGCGAGTTTCGAGAACGCGAGCACGATGCCGGGATTGGTGGTCTGGTCGTCCTCGACGATCAGCTCGCCCTGCTTTCCCAGAATACCGCCGGCTTTGTTCACGGCTTCGAGCGCGAGCTTGGCGCCCTTGATGGCGTAGCCGCCGGATTCAGCGGCGGGGCCCGTGACGGGCGCGCACATGCCGATCTTGATGGTGGCGCCTTGCGCATGCGCGCTCTTGATGAGGTAGGGCGCGGCAATGCCGGCAGCAATTCCGGCAGCGAAGTCGCGTCTCGTCAGTCTCATTCATTCCTCCCTGGGGCCGGGCATCCTTGTCGGCCCTTCTTTGTTTGGCTTTGTTACTGAATACAGAGCCGGATGCTACTTACGGATTCTCCCGGCGTGAGTAAATTGATATTGAGATGTCATCGACTAAGTGCGGAGAACGCGCGCCTGATTGTGTGTAACACCTGCGGCGACGATCTATTCTCGGCTATTTCCAGAGGGCTTTTCGCGCATTTCGCGTCGCGCGCGCTGCTCACGCGTTAAGCAATGACGACAGTCATGCGTAGCAGGAACATCATCATGCAAATTTGCCGTTACGTTTCATCCGCGACGTCGTCGCTCGCGTCGGTGGAAGCAAGGCACAACTCCAACTGCCCGAGCATCTCCTGCAACTCGGCGAGCTTGCGCGCGCCGAAGCGCTGCGTGATCTCGGCATAGATTGCTTCGGAGGACGGCGCGACCAGCGCCATCAGCTTCACGCCCTCCTTCGAGATCGAGACCATGCTGCGGCGCTGGTCGGTCTTCGCGGTCTTGCGCTCGATCAGATTGCGCGCCTCGAGATCGCGCAGGATCCGCGACAGGCTCGGCCCGAGCAGAAACGCGGTGCGCGCGAGTTCCGTCACTTCCGCCGCCTCGATCGAGGCGAGCGCGCGCAGGATGCGCCATTGCTGCTCGGTCAGGCCGTGCTCGCGCAGATTGGGACGAAACTGCCGCATCACGGCTTCGCGTGCCCGCAAGAGCGACATCGGCAGCGAGCGCGAGAAGTCGCGCATCGGCACGTGTCGCGCGGCAGGCGCGTTTCCGTTGGCGGGATCGGCCGGTCTCTTCGTCATGACGCCCCTTCAGACCGCAAAACGTTTGCAGTGCAGCAAGCCAATTTCCGTTTGACGCATTCACTTAACATGTTAAGTATTTCCCGGCACCACGATTTTGGTAGACCACCAATGGCGCTTTCCAACGACGATATCCAAGCTTGCGCGAGGCGTCTGCACCAGGCGGAGAAGACCCGCGTGCAGATCCGGCAGCTCTCGCAGGATTTCCCCGACATCACCATCGCCGATGCGTATGCGATTCAGAAGGCGTGGGTCGACGTCAAGATCGCCGAGGGGCGCGCCGTCAAGGGCCACAAGATCGGCCTGACCTCGAAGGCGATGCAGAGCGCGCTCAATATCGACGAGCCGGATTCCGGCGTGCTGCTCGACGACATGTTCTTCGCCGATGGCGGCCTCGTCCCGACCGAGCGCTTCATCGCCACGCGCGTCGAAGCCGAGCTCGCCTTCGTGATGAGCAAGCGCTTGTCGGGGCCGGACTGCACGATGTTCGACGTGCTCAACGCCACCGACTTCGTGGTGCCGGCGCTGGAGATTCTGGACACGCGCATCGAGCGCGTCGATCCCAGGACCAAGGCGACGCGCAAAATCTTCGACACCATCGCCGACAATGCGGCGAATGCCGGCATCGTGCTCGGCGGACGTCCGATCCGTCCGCTCGATTCGGATCTGCGCTGGATCGGTGCGCTGTGTTTCAGGAACGGCCAGTTGGAAGAGACCGGCCTTGCCGCCGGCGTGCTCAATCATCCCGCGACGGCTGTCGCCTGGCTTGCGAACAAGATCGCGCCGCTCGGCCTTGCGCTGGAGCCCGGACAGGTCGTGCTCGCGGGGTCCTTCATCCGTCCGATCGAGACCCGCAAGGGCGACACAATTCAGGCCGATTATGGCGCCTACGGCTCGGTCAGCTGCTACTTCGCCTGAACGATAAAAATACAGGGAGTGAAACCGCGATGCCGCATTTCACGATCGAATATTCGGCCAATCTCGACAGCCGTCTCGACATCAGCGCGGTCTGCGAAGTCGTGCGCAGGGCGGCGGTCGAGACCGGCATCTTCCCGCTCGGCGGCATCCGCGTCCGCGCCGTCAGGTGCGAGCATTATGCGATTGCGGATGCGCGAAACGACTACGGCTTCCTCGACATGGTGCTGCGCATCGGCGAGGGCCGCGATCTTCCCACCCGCCAGAAAGCCGGCGAGCACGTCTTCCAGGTGCTGTCAAAACATCTCGACCCCGTCTTCGCCGCCAGCAAGTTCGCCCTGTCGTTCGACATGCAGATCAACGACAAGGACACCAGCTGGAAGCGCAACAACATCCACGACGCACTGAAAGTGGAGGCCGCAAATGGATAAGCCCACGCCCAAAGCCGATGTGTTCCAGGCCAACCGCGACCGCGCCGCGCCGCTGCTGAAGAAGCTCCGCGCCGACGGCATCGGACACATGATCGACGGCAAGACCGTCGCCTCGATCTCCGGCGAGACCTTCGAGACGAAGTCGCCGGTTGATGGCGCAGTGCTTGCGACCGTTGCGCGCGGCAACGCCGAAGATATCGACGCGGCAGCCACTGCGGCCTCCCTCGCCTTCAAGTCCTGGCGCGACATGGGGCCTGCGATGCGGCGCAAGCTGCTGCATCGCGTTGCGGACGCGATCGAGGACAATGCCGACGACATCGCGGTGCTCGAATGCATCGACACCGGACAGGCCTATCGCTTCATGGCCAAGGCCGCGATCCGCGCCGCCGAGAACTTCCGCTTCTTCGCCGACAAATGCGCCGAGGCACGCGACGGCCTCAACACGCCGAGCGACGAGCACTGGAATATCTCGACGCGCGTGCCGATCGGCCCGGTCGGCGTGATCACGCCGTGGAACACGCCGTTCATGCTCTCGACCTGGAAGATCGCCCCTGCTCTCGCGGCCGGCTGCACGGTCGTACACAAGCCGGCCGAATGGTCGCCGGTGACGGCCGCCATCCTGGCGCGGCTGGTCAAGGAGGCCGGAGTGCCGGACGGTGTGCTCAACACCGTGCACGGCTTTGGCGAGGAGGCCGGCAAGGCGCTGACCGAGCATCCTGCCATCAAGGCGATCGGCTTCGTCGGCGAGAGCGCGACGGGCTCGGCGATCATGGTTCAGGGCGCGCCGACGCTGAAGCGCGTGCATTTCGAGCTCGGCGGCAAGAACCCGGTGATCGTGTTCGACGATGCCGATCTCGACCGCGCGCTCGATGCCGTCGTGTTCATGATCTACTCGCTCAACGGCGAGCGCTGCACCTCGTCGAGCCGCCTGCTGATCCAGCAGAACATCGCGGACAAGTTCATCGAGAAGCTGACCGCGCGCGTGAAGGCGCTGAAAGTCGGCCATCCCCTCGATCCCGCCACCGAGATCGGACCGCTGATCCACGAACGCCACCTCGCAAAGGTCTGCTCCTATTTCGACGTCGCGCGCCAGGACGGCGCTACGATCGCGGTCGGCGGCAAGGCCTATGACGGCCCCGGCGGCGGGCATTATGTCGAGCCGACACTGGTAACAGGCGCGAGCGGCAAGATGCGCGTCGCGCAGGAAGAAGTGTTCGGCCCCTTCCTCACCGTGCTGCCGTTCAAGGACGAGGCGGACGCGATCGCGATCGCCAACGACATCCGCTATGGGCTGACCGGATATGTCTGGACCAACGACGTCGGCCGCGCGCTGCGCGTTGCCGATGCGCTGGAGGCCGGCATGATCTGGCTCAATTCGGAAAACGTGCGCCATCTGCCGACGCCGTTCGGCGGCATGAAAGCCTCCGGCATCGGCCGCGACGGCGGCGACTACTCGTTCGACTTCTACATGGAAACCAAGCACGTCTCGCTGGCGCGGGGCACGCACAAGATTCAGAAACTGGGAATTTAGAACCGCCGTCGTTCCGGGGCGATGGGAAGCATCGAACTATGGTGCGCAATTGCGCACCTGAGAACCTCGAGATTCCGGGTTCGGTCCTGCCGGACCGCCCCGGAATGACGGGACCTAAAGAGGGAAAACGCCAATGCCCGTACCGCAACACGTCTTCGAACCGCCGTTCAACATCATCCGCTCCAGCCACGTCGTGCTCGACGTGACCGATCTGAAGCTGAGCCGCGAGTTCTACGAGACCACCGTCGGCCTGCATGTCGAGGATGCCGACGACAATGTCGTGTACTTGCGCGCCGCCGAGGAGCACCAGCATCACTCGCTGGTGCTGCGGAAAGCCGCAGCGCCCGCCTGCGCCCGTCTGGGCTTCAAGGTCGGCAACGACAGGGATCTCGACAAGGCGGCCGCCTTCCTCTCCGAGAACGGCCTCAGCTACGCCTTCGTCGATCAGCCCTTCCAGGGCCGCACGCTGCAATTCACCGATCCCTTCGGTTTCCAGATCGAGCTTTATGCGTCGATGGAGCGCCGGCCGCATCTGCTCCGCCGTTACGATCTCTACAGGGGATGCCACCCGCAGCGGCTCGACCATTTCAACGTCTTCGCCGCCGAGGTGCAGGACACCGTCGAGTTCTACGCACGGCTCGGCTTCCGCCTCACCGAATATGCCGAGGAGGATGGACCGAACGGGCGCATCGCCGCCGCCTGGATGCATCGCAAGGGCAACGTCCACGATTTCGCGATCACCAACGGCAAGGGCCCGCGCCTGCACCATTTCGCCTACTGGACGCCGACGGCGATGAACATCATTCATCTCTGCGACGTCATGGCCTCGCAAGGCTTCGTGAAGAACATCGAGCGCGGCCCGGGACGTCACGGCATCTCGAATGCGTTCTTCCTCTATGTGCGCGACCCCGATGGTCACCGGCTCGAGCTCTACACCAGCGACTATTTTACCGGGGATCACGACCACGAGCCGCTGCGCTGGTCGCTGCGCGATCCGCGGCGCCAGACCTTGTGGGGCGCGCCCGCGCCGCGCTCCTGGTTCGAGCAGGGCTCGCCCTTCACGGGCCAAGCCGTGCGCGAGCCGAAATTCGTCGCCGACGTGCTGGTGGCTGACTGATGAAGCTCCCTCACCTCGCCACCTATTCCATCAAGGGTGATATCCGCTACGGCGCCGTCCTGGAGGGCGGCATCGTCGATCTCTCCCCGCGCCATGCCAAGGACTATCCGACGCTGCGCGAGGTGATCGCGGCCGGAAAGCTCGCAAGCCTGGCCGAAGAAGCCGCCGGCCGTTCGCCGGATCACGCGCGCTCGGATATCACCTGGCTGCCGCCGATGCCCGCGCCGGAGAAGATCATCTGCATCGGCGTCAACTATCCCGACCGCAATGCCGAGTACAAGGACGGCCAGGACGCACCGAAATATCCGAGCATGTTCATGCGGTCGCCGCGCTCCTTTGTCGGCCACGATACGCCGCTGGTGCGTCCGCGCGCCTCTGCGCAACTCGACTATGAGGGCGAGATCGTGCTGGTGATCGGCAAGCCCGGCCGGCACATCGCGGAAAGCGCTGCGCTCGACCACATCGCAGCGCTCACGCTCTGCAACGAGGGCTCGGTGCGCGACTGGCTGCGCCACGCCAAGTTCAACGTGACGCAAGGCAAGAACTTTGATTCCAGCGGCAGCCTCGGGCCCTGGCTCGTGCCCTACACGAAGGAATCGCAGATCGCGGATATCCGTCTTACCACCCATGTGAACGGCGAGCTCAGGCAGGACGATCGTACCAGCCGGCTGATGTTTCCGTTCCGCTATCTCATCAGCTATATCTCGACCTTCGCAACGCTCGTCCCCGGCGACATCATCGTCACGGGCACGCCGACCGGCGCCGGCGCACGGTTCGATCCGCCGCGCTACCTGAAGCCCGGCGACGTCATCGAGGTCGCGGCGGAAGGCATCGGAGCCCTGCGCAACGGTGTCGTCGACGAAGCCTGAAGAACAATGGAACTGGAATAGTGCAATGACCACCCTCACCGGCGGCGAAGCGATCGTAAGCGGGCTAGTCGCCCATGGCGTCGACACCGTGTTCGGCCTGCCCGGCGCGCAGGTCTACGGCCTGTTCGATGCCTTCCACCAGGCCCAGCTCAAGGTGATCGGCGCGCGGCACGAGCAGGCCTGCGGCTACATGGCGTTCGGCTATGCGCGCGCGAGCGGCAGGCCCGGCGTGTTCAGCGTGGTGCCCGGCCCCGGCGTGCTCAACGCCAGCGCGGCGCTGCTCACGGCCTATGGCTGCAACGAACCGGTGCTGTGCGTGACAGGCCAGGTGCCGACGCAATTTCTCGGCAAGGGCCGCGGCCATCTGCATGAGATGCCGGACCAGCTCGCGACCCTGCGCACCTATGTGAAGTGGGCGGACCGCATCGAGCATCCCGGCAATGCGCCGACCACCGTGGCGCGCGCCTTCCAGGAGATGACGTCGGGACGGCGCGGCCCCGCCTCGGTCGAAATGCCCTGGGACATCTTTACGCAGCGCGCGGACACCCGCGCAGCACAGGTGCTGGAGCCGCTGCCCGCGCCGCTGCCCGACCCCGACATGATCAAGCAGGCGGCCGCGCTGATCAAGAACAGCAAGGCGCCGATGATCTTCGTCGGCAGCGGCGCGATCGAGGCGCGCGAGGAGATCCTCGCGCTCGCCGAGATGATCGACGCGCCCGTCGTCGCCTTCCGCAGCGGCCGCGGCATCGTCTCCAATGCGCATGAGCTCGGCCTCACCATGGCCGCCGCCTACAAGCTGTGGCCGAAGACGGACCTGATGATCGGCATCGGCTCGCGGCTGGAGCTGCCGACGATGTCGCGCTGGCCGTATCGGCCGGACGGGTTGAAGAGCATCCGCATCGACATCGATCCGGTCGAGATGCGGCGCTTCATCTCCGACACCGCCATTGTCGCCGACGCCAGAACCGCAACCGCCGATCTTGCCGCCGCCGTCAGCAAGGCCGGCTACAGCAAGACCGCCGGCCGCCGCGCCGCCATCCGCGACGCGACTGCGACGGCTCAGCAGGAGATCCAGCGCATCCAGCCGCAGATGGCGTATCTCAACATCCTGCGCGAGGTGCTGCCGGCGAATGCGATCGTCACCGACGAATTGTCGCAGTTTGGCTTCGCCTCCTGGTACGGCTTCCCGGTCTATGAGCCGCGCACCTTCATCACGTCAGGCTATCAGGGCACGCTCGGCTCCGGCTTCCCGACCGCGCTTGGCGCCAAGGTCGCCAATCCCGACAAGCCGGTGGTGGCGATCACCGGCGACGGCGGCTTCATGTTCGGCGTGCAGGAGCTTGCCACCGCCGTGCAGTTCAACATCGGCGTGGTGACGCTGGTGTTCAACAACAACGCCTATGGCAATGTCCGCCGCGACCAGCGCGAACGTTTCGACGGCCGCGTGGTGGCGTCCGATCTCGTCAATCCCGATTTCGTCAAGCTCGCGGAGTCTTTTGGCGTGGCAGCGGCGCGCGTGACTGCGCCGGACCAGTTCAAGGCGGCGATGGAGAAGGCGCTTAGCCATGGCGGGCCGTATCTGATCTCGGTCGAGGTGACCAGGGATTCGGAAGTCAGCCCCTGGGCGTTCATTCACCCGCCGAAGCCGTAATCGAAGCACCGTTGTTCCGGGACTCTTCCCTTCTCCCCTTGCGGGAGAAGGTGCCTTCCCAAAGGGAAGGCGGATGAGGGGTCTCCATCCGCGGAGACAGACCCCTCATCCGTCTCGCTGCCGCTGCGCGTCAGCGATCCACCTTCTCCCACAAGGGGAGAAGGAAGATCAGCGGGTCCGGCGGAAGGTCAGATTGATCCGCCTCCGCCCCAGCAGCGCATGCTCGCCTTCGGCAAGCGGCGCGATGCCGTGATAGGCGAGCCGCGACGGCCCGCCCCACACGACGACGTCGCCATGGACGAGCCGGAAGCGCCGCGGCTTGTCGCTACGCGCCAGGCCGCCGAACAGGAAGGTCGCGGGCAGGCCGAGCGAGACCGAGACGATCGGCGCCGAATAATCCAGCTCGTCCTTGTCCTGATGCAGCGTCAGCCGCGTGCCGGGCTCGTAGCGGTTGACGAGGCAGGCATCGGGCGCGAAGTTTTGAAAGCCGCCCTGCTCCGCCGCGCGGCGGGCGAGATCGCGGAGCACCGGCGGCATCGCCGGCCATGGCGCACCGGTTCGCGGATCGATCGGGTCATAGCGATAGCCGGTGTGATCGGTGATCCAGCCGCGCTCGCCGCAATTGGTCATGGCGACCGACATCAAATGGCCGCCGGGCGTGGTCATCCGCCGGAACGGCGACTGCGCCACGATGGCGCGCGCCGCTTCGATCAGCTCGCTCTCGATCGGCCTGACGAAACCACGCAGCAGCACGGCGCCGTCGGCGATCTCCTCGCGCGACGGCTGCGCCTCGGCAACGCTGTCGAACAGATCAGCCGTCAATCGCAACACTCATTTGGCATCGTGGAAGATCACACCCACCGTGTGGCGCTGGCCGGACCTGATACGGCTGACGCCATGGCGCAGATTAACGCGATAGGTGCCGCGTGTCCCCTGCACGGGGCGATGATGCACAGCGAAAGCAACGGCGTCGCCCTGCGCCAACGGCACCACTTCGGCGCGCGACTGCATACGCGGACGTTGTTCCGTCAGCACGAACTCACCGCCGGTGAAATCGCGCCCCGGCTCGGAGAGCAGGATCGCGACCTGGAGTGGGAACACGTGCTCGCCATAGAGATCCTGGTGCAGGCAGTTGTAGTCGCCGGCTTCATATTGCAGCAGCAGCGGCGTTGGCCGCGCCTGTCCGGCCTCGTGGCAGCGCTTGAGGAACGCCGCGTGCGCCGTGGGATAACGGATGTCGATCCCCATAGACTCGTTCCAGCGATTGGCGACACCTTGCAGGTGGGCGTAAAGCGCCGGGCGCAGCTGCGCGATCAGATCGGGCAGCGGATAGGAGAAATATTTGTACTCGCCGCGGCCAAAGCCGTGGCGGCCCATGACGATCCGGCTGCGGAAGTGCGAGTCGTCGGGATAGAGCGTGGAGACGGCGCGGCACTGGTCCGGCGTCAGCAGGCCCTTCAGGACGGCGCAGCCCTGGGCGTCGAGCTCGGCGGTGATTTGGGGCCAGTCGAGGGTGTCGACGTGGGTGGCGAGGTCCGCGGGCGACTGAGAGGGCGATTTGCGTGCTGTTGCTGTCATGGCCCCAGTTTCGCTCATAACGCGGTTCTGGGCCACCCGATTTCCGGGAAGTGGGTCAAACAGCACCAACGTGAGAGTGCTGCAAATCATAGAAAATTGCTCGCTCAGAGAGAGGCTCGTCGACGCGCCTCCCTAAGCAGGTCCGCAATTCTGGTTGCCTCTTTTTTTAGGACAACAAGATGTCCGTCCGCGGCTGATCTCGCCAACTCGGCATCGGGCAAGACAGTGATCTGCTTGCAGGCTGCCACTGCTTCGGCACTCAGGAAGACCTCATCCGGCCTGGGCATCTCGGCAATTCGGTTGAACTCCTTCTGCGCTTTTCCGAATTTTTCATCCAAAGCCTTCAGAGCGTCGCGAATTTTGTTCCTCTGTTTTACATCGACAATTGAGTGAATCTGGTCGTTCGTCTTCAAGCTGCGGTTCGCGAGCCTTCTGATCTGTTTTTTATCACGCTCGAACTTGGCCTTCTCTGAGTTGAAGGACGCAATGCTGATGGTTTCAGTCTGGAATCGAAATCGTTCGCGCCGAACCGGCTGGTAGGCCGAAAAGCGAACTTCTCTCATGAATCTCTGATCTTGGGCGATAAGAGTCGACAGATTGCGCAGCGCCTTGAATGCAACCAGAGCCGACTGCCGGTCGGCAATATCTCGCTGAACCTCAACCTGCTTTTGAACGGCCCGCCAGGCAAGCACAGCTGCAATCAGCGTGACCATGGCCCCGCCAATCGAGCCGGCAAAGCCAAGCCAATCGGAAGCCCGGATAGATTCGCAAGCCAATACCAATGGAATGCCGACTGTCAGCAAGACGGAGAGCACCCCCGCCAGCGCAAGCGTGCCGATCGCCCCAAGCCCCTGGTCGAATTTCCCCATCGTACAACCATCCGTGCTGACGGTTTGTTGCCGAGGTGAATTCACACAAGAATAGTGAGAACCAAACTCACGGGAGCGACGCCCGTAATAGTCATTGTGGGCGTCGCTCGTTGTTCATCGACAGATGCGTTTCATTACGGGCGGCAAATGTATCCAAAGGTATCGTGCCTAGCGAGGACGGATCTCGCGGAGTGCATTCTCGAACTGCAACAGCTAGCCCCGCACCGGCAGCGTCGCCACGGCGTAGCCGTGCTTGATCGTACGCTTCAGCACGGGATCTTCCAGCTCGAAATCGAAGCGGTCCGCGGGGCGGATGCCGCCCTTGGCGGCGAAGGTGCCGCCGAACATGGCGCAGCCGTCGGGGAATTTGCCGCCGTCAAAGCCACGCGCGATGAGGTCGGCGACGGGCAGCATCGCGTCGAGCGTGCCCTCCTGGTAGAGCACGCGCTCGCCCTTGATCGTGGCGTAGGAGCGCAAAATCATCTTGTCCCAGTGGCCGATGACGTCCTCGAGCTCCCAAAGTGTCGAGGCGATCGGCTTGTCGCACATCTGCTTGGACACCGTGACGTTATAGGCCTCGACCTTGCGGTCGGTGTGGTCCGAGCCGCAGCCGACGAAGATGCGGCCCTGCCAGCCGATCAGAACGAACTCGACCTCGCCGGAGGAATCGCCACCGGTGCATTCGATGGCGTCTTCCTGCGTCAGCCGCCGCGCCGAGCCGCGGTAATAGATCGGCGTCGAGGCCGGCGGGGCGATGCCCATCTCCTGCAGCTCGGCGATGTGCTTGTCGCGCGCGACGGGATCGCGGCCGGTCCAGCCGGCGATGACCATCTGGTCGATCGCCAGCGTCAGCGGCGTGGTGGTGTCCTGGGCATCGACGGTGAAAGTCAGGTCAAACACGAATTACGGCCTCCATGCCGGCAGCAAGTTCAAAGATACGACGGTCGGATCCGCCCGCCCCTGCAAGCATCAGGCCGACGGGAATGTCGCCCTCGCGATGCGCGGGCAGCGAGATGGCGCAGCCGTCGATCATGTTGATCAGGGTGCAATTGCGCAGCGCGCGCAGGTTTTGCGTGGTGAACGCCTTGTCGTCGGCGAGATCTGCGATCTTCGGCGGCGTGTTGGCGGTGGTCGGCAGCACCAGGGCGTCATAGGGCGCGATGCGCGCATTGACGCGGGCGATCAGCGAGCGGCGCTCGTTGAGCAGATCGATGTAGTCGGCCGCGCTCTGCGCCTCGCCGCGCATGATACGGACGGACACGCGGGGATCATAGACGTCGCCCTTCGACGTGATGAGATAGCGGTGCCAGGCGTAGCTCTCGGAGGCCGCAAAGCCGCCCTTGGCGTTCATCGGGCCGATGTCGTGGAATTCGGCCATCTCGATGCGCTCGATGATGGCGCCGTGATCGGCCAACGCTTTCAGCGCACGCTCGAACGTCTCAGCCACGGGGGCGTCGAGATCGTCGAGCGCGATCGTGGTCGGCACCGCCAGCCGCATGCCCTTCACCGGGCGCGGCTTCAGCGGAACGACCGGCTCGTTCGCGAGCACAGCGTCGAGAATGGCACAGCAACTGACCGATCGCGCCAGCGGCCCGATGCTGTCGAGCGAAAACGACAGCGGCACCGAGCCATCCAGCGGAACGCGCCTCTGCGTCGGCTTGTAGCCGACGATGCCGTTATAGGCGGCGGGAATGCGGCAGGAGCCGCCGGTGTCGGTGCCGAGCGCGCCATGCGCCATGCCGTCGAGCACGGAGACCGCGGCGCCCGAGGACGAGCCGCCGGGCACGTGACCCTCGGCCCGGTTCCAGGCGCCCTTCGGCGTGCCGTAATGCGGATTGATGCCGATGCCGGAATAGGCGAACTCGGTCATGTTGGTGCGGCCGATCACGACGAAGCCGGCCTTGCGCAGCCGCGCCACGGTGGCAGCGTCCTGCTCCGCCGGCGGAGAATCGTCGAGCGCGCGGGAGCCGGCGCGCGTCACCTGGCCCTTGATGTCGAACAGATCCTTGATCGAGACCGGGATACCGGCATAGCGCGACGGCGCGGCCTTGGCCTTGCGCAAACCGTCCATCGCATCGGCAGCCGCGAGGGCTGCGTCCTTGTCGACATGGATGAAGGCGCGCTGGCCCTCGCCGGCGGGATCGGCGATCTTGGCGATGCACGCCTCGACCAGTGTTCGGGAGGTGGTGCGGCCGCTTTCGAGGTCGTCGGCGAGCTTCGCCAGTGTCGGAAAATCGGGCATGTCTGTCTCACGGAATATTTGCGCGCGCAATCTATAGCGCCGCCTCAGTTCGACACAAGCATTGTGCGCATGATGGCATGCATGCTCCCGGCTGGACCGTTGACGCGCCATAGTCGATTGTCGCATCAAGATCGAAACAGACGGGCGGAAGCCTGTCTTCTGGGAGGTTTTCCGAGATGGCCGAACCGCAGCGCGCGCGACCGAAACCGACGCCGGAGACCCAGCATTTCTGGGACGGCACGAAGGCGGGCGAACTGCGCCTGCAGCGCTGCGATGCCTGCGCGCATGTCTATTTCCCGCCGCGCCCGTTCTGCCCCTCCTGCGCCTCGCGCAAGGTCAGCATCTTCAAGGCGAGTGGCAAGGGCTTCCTCTACAGCTACGTGATCAACCACCGCCCCGCCGCGCCCGGCTTCACGCCGCCTTACGCGATCGCGGTGGTGGAGCTCGACGAGGGCCCGCGGATGATGAGCAACATCATCGACTGCCCGCAGACGCCTGAGGCACTCGAGCTCGACATGAAGCTCGAGGTCGCGTTCCAGGAGCTGGACGACAAGATCACCCTCCCCGTCTTCCGTCCGGCGAAGGGGTAAGTCATGCGCAAGAACCAGGTTGCCGTCGTCGGCGCGGCCGAGACCACCGAGCTCGGTGTCGTCCCCAACATGTCGCAGCTCCAGCTTCACGCGGATGCGGCGCTCAATGCCATTGCCGATGCCGGGCTGAAGCTGTCCGATATCGACGGCTTCGCCACCGCGGTCGAAACGCCGCAGCAGGTCTGTCACTATCTCGGCATCAAGCCGACCTGGGTGGACGGCACCTCGGTTGGCGGCTGCTCGTTCATGCTGCACGTCCGCCACGCGGCGGCGGCGATCGAGGCCGGCCTGTGCAAGACCGTGCTGATCACGCACGCCGAGAGCGGCAAGTCGATGATCGGCAAGCTGCCGCGCTCGACGCCGGCGGACAGCCTCAACGGCCAGTTCGAGGCGCCCTACGGCGTCTACGGCCCGCCCAGCATGTTCCCGATCCCCGTGCTGCGCTTCATGAAGACCTACGGCATCACGCATGAGCAGCTCGCCTCGGTCGCGGTCGTGCAGCGCGAATGGGCGGCGAAGAATCCGCGGGCGATGATGAAGGACCCGATCACGGTTGCCGACGTGCTCAACTCGCGCATGATCGCCTATCCGTTCCGCCTGCTGCAGTGCTGCCTCGTCACCGACGGCGGCGGCGCGCTGATCCTGACCTCGGCCGACCGCGCCAAGGATTTTCCGCGCAGGCCCGTCTACATCATGGGCACCGGCGAGAGCGTCGAGACGCCGATGGTCAGCCAGATGGAGACCTTCAACTCCTCGCGCGCGTTCAAGACGGCGGGGCCGCTGGCGTTTAGGGAAGCCGGTATCGCGCACAAGGACGTCGATCATCTCATGATCTACGACGCCTTCGCGCATCTGCCGCTGTTCGGCCTCGGCGATCTCGGCTTCATGCCGCACGAGGAGACCGGCAAGTTCATCGCCGACGGCAACACGCGGCCCGGGGCTAAGCTGCCGCTCAACACCAATGGCGGCGGATTGAGCTACATGCACTCCGGCATGTACGGCATGTACGCGCTCCAGGAGAGCGTGCGCCAGATGCGCGGCATCGCGCCGGCGCAGGTGCCGAACGCGAAGATTTCGGTGTGCCACGGCGTCGGCGGCATGTTCGGCGCCAGTGGCACGATCGTGTTCACGAACGAGAGGTAATCGACATGAGCAAATCACTGCAAGACAAGGTCATCATCGTCACCGGCGCAGGCCGTGGCATCGGGCGCGAGATCGCGCTGCTCTGCGCGGCGGAAGGCGCCAAGGTCGTCGTCAACGATCCCGGCGGGGCCGCCGACGGCGCTGGCACCAGTGCCACGCCTGCCGAGGAGGTGGTCGAGGAGATCAAGAAGCGCGGCGGCATCGCTGTCCCGAACTTCGAGTCGGTCGCCGAAGCCGTTCCCGCCAGCAAGATCGTGAAAACCGCGACCGATCATTTCGGCCGGCTCGACGGCGTCGTCAACAATGCCGGCATCCTGCGCGACATGATCTTCCACAAGATGAGCGTGGAAGCGTTCGAGGCCGTCATCAAGGTCCATCTGATGGGCTCGTTCTACGTCAGCCACGCCGCCGCGCGCATCTTCCGCGAGCAGGAGTCGGGCTCCTTCGTGCACTTCACCTCGACCTCGGGCCTGATCGGCAATTTCGGCCAGGCCAACTACGCCGCGGCCAAGCTCGGCATCATCGGGCTGTCGAAGTCGATCGCGCTCGACATGGGCCGCTTCAACGTCCGCTCGAACTGCGTCTCGCCGTTCGCCTGGACCCGCATGATCGGCACCATCCCGACCGAGACCGAGGCCGAGAAGGCGCGCGTCGAGAAGATCAAGCAGATGGGCCCGGAGAAGATCGCGCCGATCTGCGCTTACCTGCTCTCCGATGCCGCCAAGGACGTCAGCGGCCAGATCTTCGGCGCGCGCATGAACGAGCTGTTCCTGTTCAGCCAGAACCGTCCGCTGCGTTCGGTGCACCGGAGCGAGGGCTGGACGCCGCAATCGATCGCGGAACACGGCATGCCGGCCCTGAAGGGCTCGTTCTACAAGCTTGACCGCTCCGCCGACATCTTCCCTTGGGATCCGGTGTAAGGATCCCGTCTAGCCATATTTTTGGCATCCCTGCGCTGCGATCTCTGGTTGTCTTGTCCAGAGATCGCCCTGCTTTAAGCCTGATTGCGGGCGAATGGTGTCCTCCCAACACAATCTTGGGAGGAAACCATGACAAGAATACTGACCAACACCGACGACACGACGACAAACGGCGGCCTCGGCCGCCGCACGCTTCTCAAGGGCGCGGCAACCGTCGCCGCATCCGCCCTGCTCGCCTCAAGGGCCGACGCGCGTGAGTTCGGCGCCAATGCCGAGCCGCAGCGCTATCCCGACCCCGACATCGTCGTCATCGACCCCAAGCGCTTCAAGGCCAAGGTCGGCAACACCGCGATCAAGCGGCTCTACACCGGCTGCCTGTGGGCGGAGGGGCCGGCGTGGAATGCGCAGGGACAATATCTCGTCTGGAGCGACATCCCCGCCAACCGGCAGCTGCGCTATCTCGACGACGACGGCCACATCTCCGAGCAGTTCCACAAGCCGTCGAACGAGGCCAACGGCAATTCGTTCGACACCGAGGGGCGCCAGATCAGCGCCGAGCGCACCCGCCTCGTCCGCTACGAGCACGACGGCTCGGTGACGACGCTCGCCGAACAGGCGGGCGGCAAGCCGCTCAACGGGCCGAACGACATGGTCGTGCATCCCAACGACAAGGCGATCTGGTTCACCGATCCCGGCTACGGCGCGATCAGCATCTACGAGGGCAAGCTCGCCAATACCGGCTCACTGCAGCCCTTCCAGAAGGAAGCGGTGTATCGCCTCGACACGCAGACCGGACAAGTCGCGAAGGTCGCGGACGAGCCGTTCAAGCCGAACGGCATCGCGTTCTCGCACGACTACAAGAAGCTCTATGTCTGCGACACCGGCATCACGCATTATCCGCAGGCCGAGAACGTGGTGTGGTCCTACGACATCGACGGCCCGAAGCTGTCGAACCCGAAGAAGCTGATCGACATGAAGCTCGACGGCAAGTCGGGCTTCCCCGACGGACTGCGCGTCGACACCGAAGGCAACATCTGGGTCGGCGCCGGCTGGGTCGGTCCGGGCTATGACGGCGTGCAGGTGTTTTCGGGGGCCGACGGCGCGCGGATCGGGCAGATCCTGCTGCCGGAGACCTGCGCAAATGTCTGCTTCGGCGGCCGGAAGCGCAACCGCCTGTTCATGACCGCGAGCCAGTCGCTGTACTCGGTCTATGTGGAGACGCAGGGCGCGCATTTCTGCTGAGAGGCCAATAGTGAGTGGCGAGTGAAATCCATTCGCCACTCGCCATTTCGCTACTCGCCCTCTCAACCCGTATTCCGCAACCCCGCCGAGATGCCGTTGATGGTGAGCTGAATCCCGCGCAGCACCTGCTCGTCCGGGTTCTGCGCGCGATGCTCTTTCAAGAGCTCGACCTGCACGTGGTTGAGCGGATCGAGATAGGGGAAGCGGTGGCGCACCGAGCGCTCCAGCAGCGGGTTGCCCTGCAGCAGCCGATCCTGGCCCATGATGTCCAGCAGCGTCTCGATGCAGGAATGCCATTCGCGGCGGATGCGGCCGAAGATTTTTTCGCGCAGTGCTTCGTCGGGCACCAGCTCGGCATAGCGCGAGGCGATCGCGATCGAGCTTTTCGCCAGCACCATGTCCATGTTCGACAGCAGCATGCGGAAGAACGGCCATTCCTTGTAGAGCTCTTTCAGGAACGGCATGCCCTTGTCGGGATGCTCGGCGATCCACTGCTCGACGGCGCTGCCGAAACCGTACCAGCCCGGCAGCATCAGGCGGCATTGCGCCCATGAGAACACCCAGGGGATGGCGCGCAGGTCCTCGATGGCGCGGGTCTTCTTGCGCGAGGCCGGACGGCTGCCGATGTTCAGCGTCGCGATCTCGTTGATGACGGTGGAGCCCCAGAAATAGTCGACGAAGCCGTCGGTCTCGTAGACCAGGCCGCGATACGCCTTGAAAGCGAGGTTCGACAGCTCGTCCATCGTGGTCAGGTATTCGCGGCGCGGCGCGCTCTGGCGCGGCTGCAACAGGCTCGCATCCAGCGTCGCCGCCGCCAGGATCTCCAGATTGTTGCGGCCGACTTCCGCGTTGGAATATTTCGACGAGATGATCTCGCCCTGCTCGGTGATGCGGATCTGGCCGCTCACCGCGCCGCCGGGTTGCGCGATGATGGCGTCATAGCTCGGACCGCCGCCGCGGCCGACCGAGCCGCCGCGGCCGTGGAACAGGCGCAGCCGCACATGGTGGCGCTCGAACACCTCGACGAGACCGATCTCGGCCTTGTAGAGCTCCCAGCCCGAGGTGACGAAGCCGCCATCCTTGTTCGAGTCGGAATAGCCGAGCATGACCTCCTGCACGCTGCCGCGGCTGTCGACGAGGCGGCGGTAATCGTGCAGCGACAGCATCCGGTCCATGATGCCGGAAGATGCCTGCAGATCCTCGATGGTCTCGAACAGCGGCACAATGTTGATCGCACTGCGCCCGGAGGGATGGACCAGGCCGACCTCCTTCAACAGCACCGCGACCTCGAGCATGTCCGACATGCCCTTGCACATCGAGATGATGCATTGGGGAATGGCGTCCGAGCCGAACTTCGCATGCGCTTCCGCCGCGGCATGGAAGACGTTGAGCTCGCCCATGGTCTCGTCGCTGTATTTGACGAAGGGCGACACCAGCGCGCGCGTCGAGCGCAGCTCGTTGGTGAGCAGCGAGATGCGCGCGTCCTCGCCGAGCGCGAGATAGGACATGCCGGGATTGGCGGCGTCCATCAGCTCGGCGATGGTGCGCTCGTGCACGGCCGAATTCTGCCGGATGTCGAGCCGCGCCAGATGGAAGCCGAAGCAGTCCACCGCGCGCCGCAACAGCCGCAGCCGGCCGCGCGCGATGACGCGGGCATTGTTGGAGATCAGCGAGCGATGCAGCACGTCGAGATCGGCCTGCAGCTCCTTCACGCTCTCGTAAGGAACGCCCCTGCCGACCGGCCGACGGGTGATCTCGACCTCGAGCTTTTCCGCCGTCGCCGTCAGGCGCGCATAGATACCGGAGACCGCAAGCCGATAAGGCTCGCCACTCCGGTGCGGCGAGGTATCCGGCGAACGCTCCGCGAGCGAGCGCAGCTCTTCGGAGACGTCGGCGAGATGCGCCGCGATCGACAGCTCGGAGCCGAGCACGTGCAGCTCTTCCAGATAGAACTGCATCACCCGGCTCGACTGCAGCCGCAGCGTGCCGCGCATGACGTCGGCGGTGACGAAGGGATTGCCGTCGCGGTCGCCGCCGATCCAGCTTCCCATCCGCAGGAACGAGGCGAGCTCGGACGCCGCGGCCTCGCCGCCCTCCTCCAGCCGGTCTTCCAGCACGTTGACCAGCCGCGGCACCTCGCGCAGGAACGTATAGTCGTAAAAGGACAAGCCGTTGGCGACCTCGTCGAGCACGGTGAGCTTGGTGCGGCGGAGCAGATTGGTCTGCCACAGCGTCAGCACCTCGCGGCGGAGCTGCTCGTCGCTGGCGGCGGCCTCATCCGAGGTCAGCGCGACGCGCTCGCGGCGGTCGAGCAGGCCTGCGACCTCCATCTCGCGGTCCATGGTGCTCTTGCGGCGGACCTCGGTCGGGTGCGCGGTCAGGACCGGGCTGACCAGCGCGGTCTTGAAGAAGCTGCGCAACGCGTCGGCGCCGATCCCCGCAGCCTTGGCGTGGGCGAGCGTCTCCGCCAGCACGCCGGCGCCGTTGGCGGCGCTGCGGGCGCGCATCTGGCGGATGTTGTTCTGATCCTCGGCGATGTTGGCGAGGTGGGAGAAATAGCTGAAGGCACGGACGATCCGCACCGTCTCCGACGTCGACATGCTGTCGAGGATCTGCTCGAGTTCGCGGCGGGCGAGCCGATCCTCGTCGCGGTGGAACCGGATCGAGGTCTGGCGGATGCGCTCGACCAGGTCGAACACATCGGCGCCCTCCTGGTCGCGTACCGTGTCGCCCAAAATGCGTCCGAGCAGGCGGATGTCGTCGCGCAGCCGCGCATCCGCTTCCAGCGCCTGAATATCCTCAGGACGGTTAGGGCGCTGATCAGCCGCGTCGGATGGTACGGTCTGGAGGGACATTGGCTCGCTCCCCTTGTAGAGCTCTCTATGGCTCCCCGGCCGACTGAGTGTGCAAGTTTTTTGCCGCAGCGCAAGATGAAGTTGGGGGCGGCGCGGCAAACATCGCCGGTCACGGGCGGGACGACGTCTTGCCGATCGGTGCGGACACGTCTTTTCGATCTCGCGGCGCGAGCGCCCGAGCTTTGCTCTCCCTTTCACCCTCATCGAGACGAGAGGGCGCAGGGAAGGCCGGGCGCCGGCTGGCACCCAGGGTCCGCACGCGAGAGACGCACGCGGGGTGACCACAGGTGATGCCGGGACATCCCGGCCTTCCCTGCGCAATGGTTTTACGGCTTATGGCGCGCTCTCCCCGGGGAGCGATGCACTATTGCCCCCGTCGCCTCGCGGATGATCGGTGCGCGCCCGGTCGGGCCGCTGCACCACCGCAAGCCTTGACGCACAGACCCCGGGCGCCAGGACCACACGCTTTTGCCGTCCGCGGACGTTCCTCCCGAGACATTCGGACGCTCGCGCGTGCTCGCCCCCGACGCCGAAAGGAAACGCTGTGACAGCGCCGTGTCGATCGCGCGGATGATGATGGCTCACGGGGTTCGCCCGCCCTGCCACCCCGTCACGCGCCGGCGCTGCCGCGTCCATCGCATCCCGGCCTACGTATCGTGACGATCGCGAAACGTCCCTTTGGCGGGCCGGGATGTTTTGCGGTTTAACCGAAGACTGGAATTCGGTCAATCAGAATATTTCGCGCCGAATCTCTTGACCTTCATGTCGCGTGGTTTGCCCGACGAGGCTGAGCAAGAATTGGTTTGTTGGCTGTCCTAGGCCGTAGCGAACCGGGCGATTGCGATCTGGGGCTGGAATATTCGCCAAGAGGTCGATAGAGCAACCTTTATGCCCTGCAGG